>ERZ791920.3-NODE-3-length-551292-cov-27.640487_pt1 | contig 551292 bp, 498 predicted proteins | sample MGYA00510136_ERZ791920 | MGnify/ENA primary metagenome ERZ791920 (study PRJEB30046, sample SAMN00792066) | human gut metagenome | study: EMG produced TPA metagenomics assembly of the A metagenome-wide association study of gut microbiota in type 2...
AAATTCTAAAAAGAATTTTCAAGGTTGTCTTTCTGTTCAGTTATCAAAGTTCATTGTTCTCAAATCCAGTATTCATCTGTGCTTGAGAAGCTTTTGTGTCGCTCATCTCTCGCGGCGACTTGATTATAATATCACCACCTCTCACATATGTCAACATCTTTTTTCAACTTTTTTTGATTTTTTTCGCCAAATCTATTATAAGCATTCGTAAAGTCTTATATTTACTGGATTTGTACCACCAAACTTTTTTATAAATTTGGGGCATATATCTGTATACAAACATAAATCCACACTATTTCCGCTATAAAATTCAGTGACTTCAAATTAACAAATTGCAATTTTAAGTCACTGAATTTCTGTCTTAAACTAAACCTTATATAAATCAATTATTATAATATGTACTTTTATTACATACATTATATATTAACGTGCCAATATCTTACCTACGCTTTGCCATTATAAAGTCAAGTATCTTTGAAGCAACATCTTCTTTAGACATCATAGGCAGTTCAATATTATCTTCCCCGGTAATTATAGTTACAACATTAGTGTCTGTTCCGAAGCCTGCCCCGGCTACCTTTACATTATTAGCAACTATCATATCCATATTCTTCTTAATAAGCTTATCCTTGGAATTGGCAATTACATTTTCTGTTTCCATAGAAAATCCACATATGAACTGTCCCTCTTTTTTATGTTCTCCAAGCGTTCCTATTATATCCTTTGTGCGTTTAAGGGCAATTGACATATCGCCGTCTTTTTTCTTTATCTTATTATCGCTTACATTTAAAGGTGTATAGTCCGCTACTGCGGCGGCTTTAATTATAATATCTGAATTCTTTGCTTCTTCGGTGACAGCATCATACATATCCTGTGCTGATATAACATTTATAATATTAACAAATGGAACTGGTGGAACATCAACCTTTCCTGATACAAGTGTAACATCTGCTCCACGAAGCATTGCCATTCTGGCTATTGCATAGCCCATTTTCCCTGTAGAATTATTAGAGATAAATCTTACAGGGTCTATTGCTTCTCTTGTAGGACCTGCTGTTACACAAAGCTTAATGCCCTTCATATCCTTTTCATATGCTGTTTCCTTTAAAATGTACCATAAAAGACTTTCTGGCGATGGCATTTTGCCCCTTCCAGTGTCACCACACGCAAGATAACCGCTATCTGGCTCAATAACTTCATATCCAAATCTTCTTAACCTGGCGATATTATCCTGCACAATAGGATTATCATACATATTAGTATTCATAGCAGGCGATATCATAACTTTGCATTTGCAAGCCATTACAGTTGTTGTAAGCATATCATCTGCTATCCCATTAGCTATCTTGCCTATTATATTAGCTGAGGCTGGTGCTATCATAACGCAGTCTGCTTTCTTAGCCAGTGAAACGTGTTCAACATTAAATTGAAAATTCCTGTCAAATGTATCTACTATGCACTTATTGCCTGTAAGTGTTTCAAATGTTATAGGATTGATAAAATTCGTAGCATTTTTAGTCATTATAACATCAACATTACAATGAAGCTTAACAAGTCTGCTTGCAAGCTCTGCAATTTTATAAGCTGCTATGCTTCCTGTAACACAAAGCAGTACATTTTTACCTTTAAGCATTTAATTACCCTCCACATTCTTATCATATATAATTCTAAGACCCTTAAGCAATAATTCCGCATCTATGTGTATATTATGCTTACAGTGAGGAACTATAACCTTTGCAAGTCCACCTGTAGCTATAACTTTCGCTTCTGGCTTTCCATTAACTCCAAAACCATTAGCTTCTATAATTCTGTCAAGCATACCATCTATGCACGAAGCATTGCCATATATAACTCCACTCTTCATACAATCAATAGTATTCTTACCCATAACACTCTTTGGTGTATCAAGGCTTATTCTTGGAAGCTGTGCTGTTCTTGATACTAACGAATCAACTGACACACGTATTCCCGGAAGTATAACTCCACCTATATAATTCTCTTTCTCATCTACAACACTTATAGTTGTCGCTGTTCCCATATCTATAATTATGGCTGGTGCACCATAGCCATTAAGTGTAGCAACTGCATCAACTATCATATCTGTTCCAACCTGTCTTGGCTGATCCATAAGAATGTTAAGACCTGTCTTTATTCCAGGTCCGACCATAAGCGGTGTAATTCCAACTGTCTTTTCTACTGCCGCTTTTATTATATTAACAAGCTGCGGGACAACTGATGATATAATTGCTCCTTTTATGTCATCTGAGTTAATATTATATATTTCAAGCACCGTCTTAAAACCTATGGCGTATTCCAATTCTGTCTTTGAATAATCTGTTGATAATCTTTCCTCAAATAATACTTTCTTGTCATCAACACAGCCAATAACGATATTGGTATTTCCCATATCAATTGCAAGTATCATTCCTTTTTCATTCTTTCTTAACTTTAATTCAGCCATTATAATTCTCCATTCCGATTATATGCAGCTTTTCTTTATCAAGACCGCAGCCCTTCACTGTATATATATTATTAATTATATTACCATTGCCTGAATTACTGCAAACATTTTCTTTATCAAATTCTTCTGCCGAAATCATAACTCTTATATAATTAGGTGTATAGCCTGTATAATACTCTTTTCCAGCTATATTCTGCTTTTCTTCAATAAGCACGCTCAAATCACTATCTGCATATGTACTTCTGTACTGTGCTGACATTTCATTAGCAAGCTCAATAAGTTCATTACTTCTTGCTGTCTTAATCTTATCATCTACCTGATCAGGCATAGTATCTGCAACTGTGCCTTTTCTTCTTGAATACTTAAATATGTGCATTTCATAAAAATGCACCTTCTCAACAAATGCTTTCGTAATCTTGAAGTCTTCTTCTGTCTCACCAGGAAAGCCCACAATAACATCTGTCGTAATCGCTGGGTTATCATAATATTTTCTAAGAATTTCACAGCCCTTTAAGTATTCAGCAGTATCATACTTTCTGTTCATAGCCTTAAGTGTCTTATCACAGCCGCTCTGTAATGATAAGTGAAAATGTGGACAAAGCTTTTTCATACTGCTTATACGGCTGACAAATTCATCTGTCACAATTCTTGGTTCTAATGAACCAAGTCTGATTCTTTCAATTCCGTCAATTGAATTAACCGCCTCTATAACATCTAACAAGGTCTCTTTACCTGTATCCCTGCCATAAGAAGAAAGATGTATTCCGGTAAGAACAACTTCCTTATAGCCATTGTCAGCTAATCTTCTAACTTCGTCTACAACATCTTCAATCGCCCTGCTTCTTATTCTTCCTCTTGTATAAGGAATAATGCAGTATGAACAGAACTGGTTACATCCGTCCTGTATTTTAATGTATGCCCTTGTATGCTCACTTACTTTATCTATCTTTAATTCTTCATATTCTGTATCGTGGCTTATATCAACCACATATTCGTCTGCTGTATTATCCTTAAAATACTGCTCAAGCACATCAACAATATTAATCTTCATATTGTTGCCAAGCACGATATCTACAGCTTCATCTTTCTTAACTCCTGCTTCATCTGCCTGTACATAACAGCCGGCAGCTATTACAACTGCTGATGGATTCATCTTTTTAGCCTTGTGTAACATCTGGCGGGACTTTCTGTCTGCTATATTAGTAACCGAACAGGTATTTATTATATATACATCTGCAATTATCGCTTCATCAAATGGAACTATTTCATAGCCTGCATTTTTAAGCATAAGCTCCATTGACTCTGCTTCGTATGAATTAACCTTGCAACCAAGGTTGTGTATCGCAACTTTTTTCAAATCGGCCTCCTTTGTTCTTGACATAAATCCCATAAATATTATAATTAACTCAGTAAGCAAATTATTATATTATGGGAGGTATTCCAATGAAAACTGTACAGATTTCATTAAACTCAATCGATAAAGTTAAATCCTTTGTAAATGATATTACAAAGTTTGATGTTGACTTTGACCTTGTATCTGGAAGATATGTAATTGATGCAAAGTCTATTATGGGTATTTTCAGCCTTGATTTATCAAAGCCTATCGACTTAAATATTCACGCTGAGAATGATATTGATACAATTCTTGCTGTATTAAAGCCATATATTGTATAATCAGCCAGACAGTTTAATATGGTTATTCTATAACAGGATGTCACACGTTAATTCGTATGGCACCCTGTTATTATTTACATCATTTTATTTAACAACTATCTTTTCTGTAGTTTCTATGGCTGTCTTCATAAGCTCATCAATAACATCATCAAGGTTATGCTCGTGCTGTTTGATTATATTAAGATTAGGCTTTGTAACTGGATGTTTAGCTACAAATATTGTACAGCAGTCCTCAAATGGCTGGATTGATGTCTCATATGTTCCTATCTTTTCTGATATATCAATAATCTCCTGCTTATCAAAACCAATAACCGGTCTGTATACTGGCATTGTACATACTTCATTAGTACAGTAAAGGCTCTGCATAGTCTGGCTTGCAACCTGTCCGATACTCTCACCTGTAACAAGTCCCATACATTTGCTTTCCTTGCCAAGTTCTTCTGCAATCTTCATCATATATCTTCTCATAATGATTGTAAGCTCATCGTGAGGACACTTCTCATATATAGCAAGCTGTATATCTGTAAAATTAACTACATTAAGAGTTATTGGACCTGCATATTTAGACACAAGTCTTGCAAGGTCTACTACCTTCTGCTTAGCTCTCTCACTTGTATATGGTGGTGCATGGAAATATGTAGCTTCTATCTGCACACCTCTCTTGGCTACCATATATCCAGCTACAGGGCTGTCAATTCCTCCTGATAATAAAAGCATTGCCTTACCAGCAGTTCCTATTGGCATTCCTCCTGGTCCTGGAATTTCTATTGAATATATATTAATATGCTTTCTAATCTCAATCTGTAAAAGCACCTGTGGCTTATGAACATCTACCTTCATCTCAGGAAATGCGTCTAATATTCTTCCACCCATCTCCATATTAATCTCCATAGAATTCATAGGGTAGTTCTTTCTTGCTCTTCTTGCATCTACCTTAAATGTAACATTCTTATCTGGATATGCCTCATCAATATACTTAATAACGTGTTCAGCAAGGTCATCAAAGCCGTTATCTTCTATCTGGACAACTGGACATATTCCAATTATTCCAAATACTGTCTTTAATGCTTCTACAACCTCATCATAATCAAATTCTGTCTGTGCTGTCGCATATATTCTTCCATTTTCCTTAGATACTACGAACTCACCCTCAACCTTTTCAAGGGCAAATCTTATCTGTCTTACAAGTGCATCTTCAAAAAGGTATCTGTTCTTACCCTTTACACCTATCTCTCCATATTTAATCAAAAATGCTTTATACATCTTTTATCTCCATTCAATTTTAATTATATTATTAATGTCTTGTATACTTTCTTAACACAGGAAGAAGTTCTTTTAATGCACTGACTGCATAGTCAAGTTCTTCCTTAGTTGTATTATAACAGAAGCTGAATCTTAATGTGCTGTCAAGCAGGTCATTATCAAGACCTATCGCAACAAGCGTATTGCTTAAGCCCGGCTTGTTAGAAGAACAGGCTGAACCTGAGGATACATATATATTCTTATCCTCAAGTGCGTGAAGCAGCACCTCTGCCCTTACACCCCTGAAGCTTACACTTACAATCTGAGGTGCTGACTTTGTACCCTTATATGAATTGATAACAACATCATCAAGCTTCTCAAGCTCATCTATAAAATAGTCTTTAAGCTCATACAGCTTATTAATCTTATCCTCAAACTGGTCATTATATATAAGCTTGACTGCTGCCGAAAGTCCTGCGATTGCTGGTACATTTTCTGTTCCAGAACGCATACCCTTCTGCTGTCCACCGCCATATATTATAGGTTTAATTCTTGTCTTATCCTTAATATATAAAAATCCGCTTCCCTTTGGACCGTGTATCTTATGTCCACTTACAGATAATAAATCTATGTTATACTTCTTAGGTACTATTTTGTATTTGCCATATGCCTGAATTGCATCTACATGAAACACTATATCAGGATTGTAGCTTTTTACAATATGTCCGATTTCTTCAATAGGTTCAGCTGCACCAATCTCATTATTGACATACATTACTGATACAAGAATTGTTTCATCATCTAACGCTTCCTTAAGGTCATTAAGGTCCACAATTCCATTTCTGTCAACTTTAAGATATGTTACCCTGAAACCATTCTCACTAAGAAAGTTAAAAGGCTCTTTTACAGATGAATGTTCTACCGATGACACAATAACGTGATTGCCTTTTCTCTTATTAGCCATAGCAGTTCCTATTATTGCCATATTGTTAGACTCTGTTCCGCCTGATGTGAAAAGTATTTCCTTTTCCTGGCACTTTAAAGTCTTAGCTATTGTTTCTTTTGCTTCTTTTATATAATTTTCAGCTTCAACGCCCTTCATATGCTTTGATGATGGATTGCCATAATCTTCACTCATAACTTTTACGCACACATCTACAACCTCAGGTGCACACTTTGTCGTTGCTGAATTATCAAGATATGCCTGCATTATTATTCCTCCATATTGTACATAAGCACCGACATCAGCATAAGACCTGCTGTCTCGGTTCTTAATATACGTCTGCCAAGTGTTATTATATCAGCTCCTGCATTAGTTGCAAGCTCAAGTTCATCTTTATCAAAGCCACCCTCTGGTCCAATAAAGATACCTATGCTCTTTCCTTTCCCGATAGAAGCAATAACCTGTCTTGTATGTTCAATTCCTTCTGCACACTCATAAGGAAGTAATAATACATCTAATTCCGAAGCCATAGCAACTGCCTGCTTAAAACTTACAACATCACTAACCTTTGGCATAATACTTCTTTTACTCTGTTTGGCAGCACTTTCAGCTATTGTATTCCATCTTGCAACCTTGCTCTTTGCTTTCTTATCATCAAGCTTTACAACACTTCTTTTCATTGCTACAGGAACAATCTCATACACGCCAAGCTCAATCATCTTCTGTATAATAAGTTCCATTTTATCAGCTTTAGGAAGTCCCTGAAATAAATATACCTTTGATGAAAGTTCATTGCCTTTCTCATTAACTGATGTTATAAGGCTTCGTACATAATCATCGGTTATTGTATCAATAATACAATTATAATCATAATTATCACCACTGCTTATAAGTATCTCATCACCCTTTTTTAAACGCAGTACATTCTTAATATGATTAACGTCCCCGCCTTTAATATCAATGTAATCGTCAAATATATTCTCGTGCTCTGCAAAAAAATGATACATATGTAATCCTTTCGCGTTATCTATTAATTACTTTCTTCTGGCTGTTACATTAACCCATTCGCCATCGTGGTTAATCTCAACTATCTCAAGCTCTGAATTCTTCTTGAAAGCATTAACAACTTCATCTTCTTTAGTATTAATAATTCCAGAAGTTATAAAATATGCTCCATGCTTCATATGCTCGTGGATATTAACTGATAATGGCTCTAATACATCAGCAAGAATATTAGCACACACTATATCATAACATTCATATCCACATCTATCCTTAATATTCTTATCATCAATTATATTACCCTCAATAACCTCAAACTGCTCCTTAGTTATATTATTCTGAACCGAATTCTCTTCTGAGGCAATAATTGCATTAGGGTCAAGATCTGTACCAAGTGCATATTCCGCACCATATTTAAGGGCAACGACTGAAAGTATTCCGCTTCCACAGCCCACATCAAGTATTCTGTCACCTTTTTTAACGTACTTTTCAAGCTGCTTAATAACCATTCTTGTTGTTTCGTGTGAACCTGTTCCAAATGCAGTTCCCGGATCAATGCTAAGGACAGGATGTCCTTTCATCTCCTCTGTAATCTCTTCCCAGGTTGGCTTAATATACAGATTACCGATTGTAAATGTATGCCAGTACTGCTTCCAGTTATTAATCCAGTCTTTATCTTCTGTCTCAGACCTTGTTATTGTTCCTTCACCGATATCAACAAACATTCTTAAATCTTTAATTTCCTGCTCAGCCTTTTTAACTAATGTTCCATCGTCCTCATCTGAATCAATATAAAAATTAACAACTGCTGTTCCATCATCTGGTGGCAGCTCAGGAATAAAATCAACAAACATTGTCTTAGCTTCTTCTTGTGTAAGCTGTACATTGTCCTGTATCTCTATCCCCTCAATTCCTATATCATCAAGAGCACTGCTTATTAAATCAACAGCCTGTGTTGTTGTCTTAATTGAATATCTATTCCATTTCATATATATGTCATCCTTCCAAATATTAATATTTTGCAAATATTATATAATCACTTTTGCATTATTGTATTATTAAGCATTTTTTAAAAATGCCTCATAACCCTTTAATGTTTCATACAAATCTGCTTTGCTTATAACTTCATATGGCGCGTGCATATTCTGTACAGCAATGCCACTGTCAATTACATTCATATCAAGATTAGCTAATATATAAGCTATTGTTCCACCACCGCCGATGTCTACCTTGCCAAGTTCAGCTGTCTGGAATGATACATCTGCATCATCCATAACCTTTCTTAACTTTCCTACAAATTCTGCTGATGCATCATTAGAGCCGCTCTTGCCTCTTGCACCTGTGTATTTATTAAATACCATACCCTTGCCAAAATAAGCTGCATTTTTCTTCTCAAATACGCTCGCATAGTTAGGATCATATGCCGCACTTACATCTGATGATAACATATAAGAATTAGCAAGTGCTCTTCTTAATCCAAGCTCAGAATAATTTCCACATCTGTCCATAACTTCTGCAACCATATTTTCAAAAAATCTTGACTGCATTCCTGTAGCACCAACACTTCCAATTTCCTCTTTATCAACAAGAATACATACACCTGTTCTCTTAACTTCACTTGAATTAATAAGTGCTATAAGTGATGGATATGCACACACTCTGTCATCGTGTCCATAGCCCATTATCATACTTCTGTCTATTCCATAATCTCTTGCAGGACCTGCTGGAACAGCTTCTAATTCTGCTGACAGGAAATCTTCTTCCTCTATTCCATACTTATCCTTTAATATTGCAAGTATATTCTTCTTAACAGCATCTTTGGCTTCCTTATCGCATTCTTCCTTCTCCTGTGGCATACTTCCAACAAGAATATCAAGTGCTTCACCCTCAACAACCTTTGTGCCTTTCTTTTCCATCTGCTCCGAAGCAAGATGTATAAGAAGGTCAGATACACCAACTACTGTATCGGACATATCTTCACCAATTACAATCTCTACTGTTGTTCCATTCTTTAATGCAACAACTCCGTGAATGGCAAGTGGAATTGCAACCCACTGGTATTTCTTAATACCACCATAATAATGTGTATCAAGAAGAACAAGTCCTGTTTCTTCATAGAGAGGGTTCTGCTTTATATCAAGTCTTGGTGAGTCTATGTGTGCTCCGAGTATGTTCATTCCTGCACTTATAGGTTCTTCACCTATATTAAACGCAACAAGTGCCTTATTCATATTGACAGCATACACTTTATCGCCAGCTTTTAATGTCCTGTTATCAGCAATAACGTCTTTTAAGTCCGCATAGCCAGCTTCCTTTAAAAGCCTAACGCCTTCCTTTACACATTCTCTTTCTGTCTTACATTTTGAGATGAACTGTCTGTACTGTTCCGCAAAATCAAATACTTCTGCTTTCTTTTTAGAATCATACTTATTCCACGCATTTGCTCTTTCCATAATATACCTCATTTCTGCCCACTGTTTAAGATAACCACTTGTATCAGGTGAACTCATTATATTCTAACTATCTATACATAAATGTCTGGTTAATTATATGTCCAATGTAAGCTGTTCCTCATTCATAGCTTCTTCTTTTAATTCGCTTGCTATTTCATATTCAGCCTCTTCCTTGTACTGTTCAACCATATCCTCGCTTATAACCGGAAGTTCATCAATAGAACCTACACCAAATGTTCTAAGGAATTCTTCAGTTGTTCCAAAAAGCATCGGTCTTCCCGGTGCATCAAGTCTTCCAACTTCTTTAACAAGTTCTAATTCAACAAGCTTATTAACTGACCTGTCTGAATTAACACCTCTTATCTTTTCTATCTCTATCTTGGTAACCGGCTGCTTGTACGCTATTATTGAGAGCGTTTCAAGTGCTGCATCTGTCAATGTATATCGTCTTGGCTGACTGCATATTCTAATAAGATTGTCGTAATATTCTTCTTTGGTACATAATTGAAAGCTTCCCTCTAATTCAATTATCTTGATACCTCGGTCTTCATTTTCATATTTATCCATCATATTATGGATAATCCTGACCGTTGTATCAACATCGTGTTCTATAGCCACTGCAATCTTTTCTGCTTCTACTGATTCACCCATAGTAAATAGTATAGCTTCTATTGCCGCTTCTGTCTTTTCTATACTCATTCTGCACTCCATTCTTATCCTGCTTTGATTAACAGAATTAATACACACTTACTGTGTCATATACATATATGCTTTTAAAACTTATAAAGCATTGCTGTATTATTAATTATTCTTCGGTAATTCCTTCTATAAGTTCCGGATCCTTCGTCACTGTTATATATATTTCCTCGCAAGTCCCCTCCTGCTCTACAATAATAAATCCTGTCTTAATAAGCTCTAATACAACAAGAAATGTAACAATAACCGCAACCTTTGAAGCCCCCTTCATAAGAAGTTCCCTGAAACTGAATGTCCTATGCTCCATCATAAACGCCTTAATATCAACAAGCTTTTCTGACATAGTAACTTCTTCTTTCTCTATCTTACCGAACTTGCTTCTTATTGGGTCAACCTTTTCATCTTTTCTTCTCATTACGTCTGAAAATATTGCATTAAGCTTTAAAAGATCGGTATCTCCTATGACATCTTTTATATCAACCTCTGGCACATATTCACTGATCTCTTTAGGAATATCAGGCTTTCTATAATAAAGCTTTGTGGCATCCATCTGCTTATCTTTAAGCTCTTCTGCCATTGCCTTATAAAGCTTGTATTCTAACAGCTTTTCGACAAGCTCTGCTCTTGGATCCTGCTCATTACCTTCCTCATCAACTTCCTTTGGAAGAAGCATACGGCATTTTATATCAAGCAGTGTAGCCGCCATAACAAGGAATTCGCTTACTACATTTAAGTCTTCCTCCTGCATTTTATTGACATATTCCATATACTGCTCTGTTATATCAGCTATTGGAATATCATATATATTAACTTTATTCTTATCTATAAGATGCAGTAAAAGATCTAACGGACCTTCAAAAGCCTGAAGCTTTACACTAATCCCCATTATAAGCAAGCCTACCTTTCATTAACAGGTTACACTTAACCTGATTTTATTCATTAACTTATATATTGTACATAAAATATAATAGTAATGCAAGTTATTAACTTATTGATAATTGTGGGAAAATAACATATAATAATTTGAAAAAACCTTACATCTAAGTTTTTTCAAATATCAAGTTTGTGACAAGCACAAACTTGTGACTTTCAAAAGCACTGTGTATACCGAGGTTTTTTCAAATATTTTATTAAAATTTTTAGAGAGGAGAAACAGCATGAAAATTGCCCGTGTGATTTTCACCTGTCAGGAAGCTTACAACAAAATCACCAAAGACCGGCTTACTGAATATGCAGCACAGACCTGCTACTATCTGCTTTTAAGCTTTATGCCATTCGTACTTGCACTAATAAGCATAATACATTATTTCCCAGTAACTTCAACCGACCTTATGAATCTTTTTGAGAATATAATTCCTACAGAATTCCACGGTCTGTTACTAAACATAATAGTTGATATTGAGAATTCTTCATCAATAACAATTCTGTCGGTAACTGCTATCGGCTTAATATGGTCAGCTGGCAAAGGCTTTATGACAATAAAGACCTGCCTTAACCGTATTAACAATTACGAGCTTAAAAGAAGCTGGCTAATACAGAGATTATTTTCAAGCATATATGCTTTAATACTGCTATTATCAATTGCAACAAGCCTTGTCATAATCGTATTTGGCGAACACCTTTCAGCATTTATTGAACGACATCTTAGTGCATTTTCAATTGATATTACAATTATTAACGCAATATTCAGCAACAGGTTATTTCTTGTTCCTACTCTGCTTACAATATTCTTCACTGTAATGTATTCGTTCATACCTACAATTAAAAAACGTCCTTTAGAAGAAATTCCAGGTGCTTTTCTTGCAAGTATTGGATGGTATCTGTTCTCTGAACTTTACTCATTATACATTACATATATGACACACTACTCATATACTTATGGAAGTCTTACAACTTTTATGCTTCTTCTTATATGGATGTATATATGTATTCTTATATTATTTCTCGGTGCTGAATTCAATTCCCTTATCGAGAAGAATATACTAAGACCTTGGCGTATTTCAAAGCATTCAACAAAAAGCTAAGAAAGCAGTCATCAATGCTGCTAAACAATAAAGCTATATTTATTATTGAAATAAATGGATATACAGACACCAACGATATCGACATACTTATAAATACAAATAGTAATCAAATGGGACTGTCACATTGAATGCCCTTCCGTTATACAACGGGAGCATCACTGCAACAGTCCTATTTTTATATCTATATCAGATTATTTTAATCCATTTTACAAGCACTAATCATTTATATTCTTAATCTCTATATTGTTATAGAAGAATTTTAAAATATCTGTATAATCCATAGTTTCTGACATTTTCTTAACCGCATTCTGGCTCATTCCAATTCCGTGTCCGTAGCCGCCGCCTGTTATTTCGTATGATACAAGCGTGCCATTATCATATACTGGTTTGAATATACAGAAAGCACTCGGAAGAATATCATTATATATCTCCCTGCTCTGAGTTATTATTGCACATTTATTATTACCCATAAGGCTTCTTACTGCATTTTCTCCTTTGACAATACAGGTTTCCTTACTGCCTTCTACCATAAGTGCAGCTACAACTCCGCCACAGCCACGTTCTATCACTTTAATGCTTGCAATATTTCCTATATCATTAACCACTTTATCGGACGGCTCTCCATTTTCTAATATATATACCGAGCCGTTCTTTCTTAAATAACTTCCTATAAGTGAATTAAAATGTGCCGTAAGCTCACTTATACCTATGACGGTCTTCCAACGGTACATATCTGCTTCACTGTCATAATCACTGCTATCTTTGGCCGTTATAAACTGCTCAAATGTCTTTTCCGACTTAATATCAGCATTATAATCAGATGTTCCTGCCCTTACAGAAGCATATTGCGGATAATTATCCTCATCACTCCCCCACGCACACACATCAGCTGTATAACCGCAGGAAGTCGAATAATAATAAGTCTTTACAAGTTCACCATTGTATACAGCGACCATTCCAGCCGTAGCAATAACCGCCTCATCAGCCTCTGCACTGTCATATGTATTATTGTATACCTGAAACGACACACTATCATCTATGTGTGCACCATACTCACTGTAATAATTATTCGTAAGCTGTGTATATGCATAGCTTCTTGCACATACAGCCTGACATTTTAAGGCATTAACGCCAAATGACACAGGCATTTCGCTAGGCACAACTTTTTTTAAATAATCTTCGATATCAATTTCATTAATCACCGCAATACCCTCATCATATAAGGCAAGCTCTATATTACCCTTATAGGACGGATTTCCCTGACTTCTCTTAATAGAATTAATCGTTATGCTTCCATCATCAGTACTAAGCACAATACGCCCCGTGGCTAATCTTTCATCATTGCTGTCTATATCAAAGCTTTCACCTGCCGCAATATCCCATTGTACATCTGCACAGGTTATATGTATTATACTATCTGATGACAGCGACACACTGTTATGAAATAAATCCTTGTAACCTGTTGTCTTTAACATAACCCTTATATTATCATGCTTTAATTCTTCGCCAATAATTGCCCCACATACCTTTCCATTAGCAACTATAAAACGCTGGAGTGAATAACCGACTATAATCTCATCATAATTATGCGTTTTCACATCTGATACATTATCATATATTATAAATTGTTCATCTAACGGAACTTTTCCATACCCATCTATCTCTACATATTCATTAGTTACAGAGAGGACTTTTCCTTTGATAATATCCTTTTTGACAGATATATTCTTCACCTTTCCCTTACTCAGATGAATATCAGCAAGCGTATTATCTATGTCATCATTAACCCTGCCTATCTTAAGCTTTTTCTCAACTCCATAGAAATTCACATATAACATTCCGTTATTGTCATATTTAAGCCACACATTACTGTAATTAACCTCGTCAGATATTTTTCTTTCAATACACAATAAACGGTTATCCCTTACTATTGCCAATACCTGCCTGTCTATATAAGGTGTTGCAATTATTCCGTCAAATATATACTTTCCCTTAGTTGTATACATTTCCCACTCACTAACATTAAGCTCCGCAGGTGTTCCAGCAATTCCAAGTTCAACTCTCTCAACCTCCTGCCCGTTACTGCAAAACGGCAGAAGCAATATGTAATAATCTATAAATTCCTGCTTAGTCACAACTCTGTTATTATTGTTTAACTGGCTAAGTGATTGTATTCCAATGCTCTCAAATGTTGTATCACCTGCATTAAGTTTCTTTGAAAGTATGTATACATCTTTCATCATAATATAATCGTCAGGCTCTTCACACTGCATATATCCATTGATATTGACATATTCAATATATGGCTTGTACCACACTTCTCCTGTTTCAAATGCCTGCGTATCATCTACATTGGCATAAGCAATCATCTTTGCCGCCTGTGCATAAGTTATGTATTCGTCATTATTGGATTTATTAATAAATGTTTCCAGCACAACAACACCTATTGCCAGTACCAGCACTAATAATCCATATATAAATATTGTCCGTTTTCTGATTATTACGGTCTTTACCATATCAACCTAACCTCTCAAATATATTATGCCTGTACAGCATCAATTATATATATTCTTGAAAGTCACTGATTATTACTACATAAAGAAGAATGTGCAAAGCACATTCCTGTACTGAATGCGGTCATCTGCGGCAGACTACATCTTCGTGTAAGTGTGAATCTTCGCTGAGGGCTTTTTATTTAACAGGAAATTCTGATGGAATTTCCTGTTAAATAAAAAAACTATGAAAACAAAATTGTCTTCATAGTAACTTATCACAATTATCCCAAAGCGCCGTTCCCCACGTTTTCGACTCCTAGCAATGCTAGGTGGGTTACCGCATCCATACCGCTGCCATCCACTCAGAGGAGGCCCGACATTAGAATGGAGATATAGGAATCCCGTCGATGAAATGTAGGATCAAAATAAGTGAGGTTCTCGCACGCCCCAGGAATTATTAAATTGTTCTTCTTATCAACTATAATTATTCTACTACATAAATCTCTTAGATACAATATAATATATGTAATTTTAATTAAAAAATTCTAATATTTATTACCTATCTTAATTAATTACTTTTATAATATACTGCTTATCATAATTAATTATTTACCATTTTATTATATGTATAATTACATTACTTAATTACCATTTTACTTATCATTATCTTTATTAGTCTTGGCATCGCTTATGTCTTCAATTGCCTCTGCAGATAATGATACAGCTTCCCTTACAATATCCTCAGATACACCCATACGCTCTGCGACTTCCTTAACTGACGGCTTTCTTCCAAGTTCTTCTTTTAATCTTACTGCCCAGTCATTGACATAATTAACTTTATTAAGAACCTTTCCAGATATCTTATTGCTGTCCATCTGTTCATCAATCAGCATACGCATACTTTCTTCTGCCTGATACTTAACTTCATTGTCAATCTCATTAAGCACCTGAATTAAATCTTCTGTAGTTCCCTCTTTTATCTTATCTTTCCATTCGTAATTATTAAGCCACTGCCTCTGTCCTATATAAGCCATCATTGAAAGATTACTCTCCTGAACAAGGTCTGCCGCAAGCACTCCCCTGCACCTGAAAGGTTCAACCCAGCCTACAATTTTTCCAAGATATGACTCAGACAAAAGCTTTAAAGACTCTTTATCATTATCTTCAACGATATTAATTAAAAGGTAAGCTCTTGTAGTATCTGATACTGGCTGTATCTGTTCAAGCTCCTTCTGGTATCTTTCAAGATATATATCATCTTCGGAATAGTCCATATTATCTGCTATCATCTGAGCCGCCATAACAGCTTCTTTTTCTGGCAGATTATTAACCTCTTCCTCTGTAACATTTATCTTTTTAATAATTCCGTCGTCTGTTTCAGTATATGAAGTATCTTCCTGTGCTATTCCATTATCATCATTATTTACAGCATCATTTTTAGTACTTTCAAGCATATGGAGGAATTCATTGTCTGCTCCATCTACTCCATTTATTGTAATATTATTAGCCATAAGATAACCCATTATCATTGAGTATCTGTTATCATCTAATTCAAGTCCGTTAAAATAACTCTTAACATCGTCCTTGGTAACTATATTTCCATTAACCTTTGCGTATTCTTTAAGTCCGTCTAAAGCTTCCATAAATGTTGCTTTAGCATCTTTATTATTAACTGCCATAACACATTCTCCTTTTCCACTAAGGGATTTTAACATATATCTGCTATTTTATCAATTTGACAAATATTATATATTTCAGTATATTTAATATATCCGTAATAATCGGAATAATATCAGGAAAGATGAGGTTTTTAATAATGAGAATCGCTTTAATTAACGAAAACAGTCAGGCTGCAAAGAATGATTTAATTTACTCTAATCTTAAGAAAGTAGCTGAAAGCAAGGAACATACCGTAGACAACTATGGTATGTATTCTGCTGATGACAAAGCTCAGCTTACATATGTACAGAATGGTATATTAGCTGCTATCCTTCTTAACTCAGGTGCTTGTGATTTTGTAGTAACAGGCTGTGGTACTGGTGAAGGTGCTATGCTTGCACTTAACTCATTCCCTAATGTTCTTTGTGGACACGTTGTTGACCCTTCAGATGCATATATGTTTATGCAGATTAACGATGGTAATGCAATCGCTCTTCCATTCGCTAAGGGATTTGGCTGGGGTGCTGAATTAAACCTTACATACATTTTTGAAAAGTTATTTGAAGGCGAACCAGGTGGTGGTTATCCTAAGGAAAGAGTTGTTCCAGAACAGAGAAATAAGAAGATTCTTGATGAAGTAAGAAAGGTTACTCTTAATCAGGATTTAATCAGTGTTCTTAAGAACCTTGACCAGGATCTTGTTAAGGGTGCTGTAGCTGGAGAAAAGTTCCAGGAACTCTTCTTTGCTAACTGCAAGGACGAAAAGATTGCTGAATACGTTAAGACTTTACTTGCTTAATTTAATAAGCTCTACAGGATTATTATCAATCAATTTAATTTATTAATACGGATATTGATGTGTACATCAGCACATCTTTATCGCTAATAAAAAGCAGCTTTCCTATCTGTAGAAAAGCTGCTTTTTATTAGTTGTCTGTATATATAACAAATTATGCTGTTACCCCGCTTACTACCTTATCATTAGATAATAACCCTGCTTTAACAAGTGCATATCGCACCGCCTTTCCGAGAAATGTAGCCGCTACTATCTTAATAAGATCAAATACAATAAATGGATACACACATACCTTAAGTGCGTAACCCACTGTACAATGCTGTACATAGGCAAACCATGCTGTTCCTAATGCGTAATCAACCATTGTTCCAACTATCCACGCAATTATAACAAGAACCATATTACGATTAGTCTTCTCAATTACATATCCACCTATAAGTGCCATCAACACAAATCCAACAATATATCCACCTGTTGGTCCTGCAATCTTAGCTGGACCTCCTACATATCCTGAAAATACAGGAAGACCAACAACTCCTAATAACACATATAAACAATAACTGCATGTTCCTGCTTTAAGGCCAATCACATATACTGTAAAATATACCACAAGATTAGTAAGTGATATTGGAATAGGCCCTATAGGTATTGATAATGGTGCTAATATGCATGTAACTGCCGCCATAAGTGCCATAAAACATAACTGATAAACTGTAAACTTCTTCTCTTTCACTTGTCTTTACCTTCCTCATAAAAGATTTAAGGTTGATTGTTAACCTCAATTCCAGTTTAGTTTACAATTGTTTTTATGTATTGTCAAGCTTTATTGTTCTGAATATATATACTGAATCATTCCCGGTCCTAACGCCTCTGTCGGTCTTGCAATAAAATTATGCTTTTCATAGAATATCTCACGTCCCTTGGCACACATAAGACATAACATCATTCTTGAGTCCTCCATTGTTATAGACTTAACATACGCTATAATATGTTCTATAAGTTCACTTCCGATATGCTTCCCCTGATATTCCGGTATCACTATCAAATCCTGAATATAGCTTATAACTGCCTTATCTCCAACAACCCTTCCCATTCCTATAGGCTTGTCATCATCAAATACAGTAAACACTTTCACGCTGTTATTAAGTGCTTCCTGTGCCTGAGCTTTTGTAAGTTTTATCCAGCCCACTTTATCACGCAGTCCCAAATATATATTTACATCTTTTACATCTTCAACTATTCTAATCATTTTACACTTATCCTTTAATACACCTTTTTATTTTATCAATCAGTATACAATTTTTTTATATTTATGTCTATAAAAGCATTTTAACTTAAGAAAAAAATGATATAATAGCACATAGGTTTTGCATTTACTATATTTCATCAGATGTAAACCTAATAAAATTTATGGAGGCTTATATGATTACTGTTTCAAAAGATAATACAGGTGACTATACATCTATTCAGGAAGCTGTTGATGCTATAAGCAGCTCAACAGTATCAGAGACAATTTTTATTAAAAATGGTACTTATAACGAGCGTGTTGAGATTACACACAATAATATAACTCTTATTGGTGAGTCTATGGATAACGTAATTATAACCAAAGACTATTACGCATTAATGACTATGCCTGATAACACCAAACGTGGTACCTTCAGGTCTTATACTTTCTTTGTACACGCCAATAACTTCCACGCCTATAATATTACCTTCGTGAATTCATCAGGCTTTGGTACTGAGGTTGGACAAGCTATCGCTGTATATGCGGAAGGGGATAATATTACTTTCAAAAACTGCAAACTACTTGGTCATCAGGACACTCTCTTTACCGGTCCTCTCCCTCTTAAAGAAAAACAGCCGGGCGGATTTACAGGTCCTACAGAATTCGCACCAAGAATTCTCTCAAGACAATTATATGAAGACTGCTTTATAAGCGGTGAGATTGATTTCATCTTCGGAAGTGCTACTGCATATTTTAAGAATTGTACATTATATGCCTTAAACCGCAATAAGGAAATCAACAGTTATTATACCGCACCTTCTACATATGAAGACCAGAAATATGGCTATGTATTTGAAAATTGTAATTTCACTGGCAACTGTCCAGATGGAACTTGTTATTTAAGCAGGCCTTGGAGAATACACGCAAAGACCGTATTAATAAACTGTGAATATTCCTCTCAGATTGCTGGCTCAGGTTTTCATGACTGGAATAAGCCTGAATCACACGAAACAGCATTTTACGCTGAATACAACGGATATGGTGAGGGCTACAAGCCTAATGAAAGAGCTTCATTTGCACATATCCTGACAGCAGATGAAGCTGCTATGTATACTAAAGAAAATGTATTAGGAAAAGATTTCAGATAAAATGAAAAAAGTATCGGACAGGATCTGACCTCTCCGATACTTTTTATATTACTGTAAATTAATTGTTTCTACCTGCTGTGTTCCAGATAACACTTCAAGCTTCATACCAGAAGCTCCGGCATCTGTTGTTGAAACCTGAAATACTGCTGCCGCTGTATATTCCTCTCCTGCATTGATTGTAACCTTATCAAGATTACATATATCATTCTTTAACATTGACTTATACTGTGTGTAAGTGCCACTTCCTGCACTAAGCTTCATTGTGACATTAGCTGACTTAGTTGTTGCATTATATACCGCTGAACCTGTATTCTTAATTGTAAACTCAACTGCTACTACCTTACAGCCGCTATCTGCCGGAACACATACAGCATATGCATCTGTTGGATATCTGTTACCTACCGATACCTTCTTATAGCTAACAGTAACACCACTAAGACCTAAGGCTTCAGTAATGCTTGCCGCCTTAATACCTGCCTGAGTTGTTCCTGTTGTACTTGTCGTACCTGTCTGTCCCACGGCTGTTGTTGTCTGCTTGTTAGCTGCTGTTGTACCAGTAGTATTATTCTTTCCAGTAGTTGTTGTACTCTGTCCTGACTTATTAAATGTTGGATTACTAAGCTTAGAATACTTCCATTCATTAGCATAGGAATGTCTAAGCAGAGTACCTGCTATGTATTCAGCTACAATATCATTCTGTTCATTGTCCATTGTTACATCATCAGCACAACCTGCCAGCGCAAATACACATACTGCTGACAAGACAGCTATAGCTATCTTCTTCATATAATCTCCATTCCTGCGTTCCTCTAATACGCACCACAATTCAATTCAACTATATGAATTCTATCATAATTTGCAATCAAGGTCAAACCAGAACTCAACTCCATCAGAAACATTTCTCACACCGCATTGCTTGCCCATAGATTCAACAATCGCCTTAACAATTGAAAGCCCTATTCCGTTACCGCCATACTCTCTTGTTCTGGCTTTATCTACCTTATAGAACTTCTCCCATATATGTTCAATATCCTCCTCGGGTATATTCTTTCCAGAATTGTATACAGTAACCCTTACATTATCTTTATCAATCTGTTCAACATTCACTTTAATGATGTTCTCATTACAGCAGTGATTAATTGCATTAGAGATATAATTAGTTATCACCTCTTCAACCTTATATTCATCTGCCCATACATAAAGAGGTTCTTCACTCATAAATGTCTGTATTGTTAGTTCCTTCTGTGAAGCCCTTAATTCATTAGCGGCGGCTACTGACTTTACAAGCTCATTAATATCGAATCTTTCCATAACGAGCTCATCTTCACCAAATTCAATCTGGTTAAGCGTAAGAAGTCTCTTCACCATATTATTCATCTTGTTGGCTTCATCTATAATAACATCACAGTAGAAATCCATACTCTCCGGATCATCTGTAATGCCTTCCTTAAGCCCCTCTGCATAGCCCTGAATAAGTGCTATAGGTGTTTTTAATTCGTGTGATACATTTGATAAGAAATCTGTTCTCATCTGCTCAAGCTTTTCCTTCTTATCAATATCTCTTTGGAGTTCAAGGTTGGCAGCCTTAAGCTGTGAAATATTCTCCTCAAGCTTATGGGACATATTATTCATACTATCTCCCAAAAGTCCTATCTCACCTTTATCATCGCCCTCATAATGTGCCTCAAAATCAAGGTTAGACATTCTCTCTGCTATATCAGAAAGCTGCTTTATAGGACGTGAGATATATGAGGATAACACAAATGCCGCAACAACACCTATAAGAAGTGTTCCTATACCAACATAAGTTATAAGCGTATTAGAAATGTGCACGTTATCTTTGACACTCTGTATAGGAGTCCTTATAAGAATAAAATCACCATTATCCAATGTTCCCCATAATTCGATATAGTCATCTAACAGACGACTGTCATATACTTCCTGAACTGTATATTTATCATTCTCAAGTATAATCTCCCTGACCTCGTTAGCTCCGTTGCCTGACATATCGATAATCTTTTCCGGAGGTGTCTTCTTATCACCATTGTTATCAGAATTACCACCAAATAATGCTGACTTATCACTATCTGACAAATCACCAAAATCATTTTTCATATTATTATCATCTGTGACACTTCCGCTGTTCTGGCCATTCCTGCTATCAGAAGAAGTTCCATTATTATCAGTGCTTCCGTCTGTGTTAGATGAATCACTATTACTCTTAGATGGTATATTCTGGAAAATATCATTATTAAATATACTCTTTTTCAATCTTTCCAGAAGCATCTCATCTCCGTGAGTGCTTACATAAAAAGTCGTCCAGTCACTATTTACTATAATCATAGATATGCCCTTAGAGGTCGATATCTGTTCAAGATTATTCCGTAAATCTGTTTCTGAAATACTATCATCTGAATATTGTATACACGCATCATTTACTGAACTATATGCGTTCAACATCTCCTGCTGTTTATCTTCCATATAGAACTTTTCTGAAAATATTATATTAAATACAAGAAGAAGAACTATAAGAACACATATCATTCCACCAATCAGCAGCGTTATTTTAAATTTAATCGAATGTTTATTCATCTTGGTATTCCTCAACTAATACTAAGTTAAATTTCAAACTTGTATCCCATTCCCCATATAGTCTTAATATAATCACCCTTATCTCCCAGCTTCTTTCTAAGCTTCTTAACGTGGGTATCTATTGTTCTAGCATCTCCAAAATAGTCATAATTCCATACGTTATTTAGTATCTTCTCCCTTGATAATGCAAGACCTTTATTATCAACAAAATATGTAAGCAGTTCAAATTCCTTAAAGCTTAAATCAATCTCCTGTCCGTCGATCTTAACAATATGTGCGGCTTTATCAATAATAATTCCACCTACATCTGTCACCTCACTGCTATCAATGCTGTAACTTCTTCTAATAAGCGCATCAACTCTTGCTGTAAGAATCTTAGGACTGAAAGGCTTTGCTATATATTCATCTGCACCACATTCAAATCCATTTAATTCGCTTGATTCATCGCTCTTAGCTGTAAGCATAATAATAGGCACTTTAGAATTCTTTCTAATCTCCCTGCATACATCCCAGCCATTCATCTTAGGCATCATAACATCAAGAATAACAAGTGATATATCCTTATCCGCATAAAATCTGTCAAGTGCTTCCTCTCCGTCACCAGCTTCAATAACTATATATCCTTTTCTTGTAAGGAAATCACTTACAAGCTTACGCATTCTGCTTTCATCATCAACCATTAATACTTTAATATTATCCATTGTATACTCCAATCCGTGTTAATAATTACTTTAAATATGTCTATATAACTTCTATAATATTATATAAGGCAAAAGCTAAAGCACATTTTGCCACTCTTTATTGTATATTAAATAATAATTATGTTAAAAATGTGTCCTTAATGTTAAGAAAATGTGTTTACTGCTTTTTAATTACCTCTTTTTATTGTTAAGTTCCTGCTCCCTTGCCTTTAAAGACTCCTCTTCCGACTGCAATTCCTGCTGCCACTGGGCATACCTGTTCTGGATAGTGACCTCATAATTTAATATATTAGGGTTAGAACTTGTCTTTAATATTACAAACATCGCAATAATTACTATAACAAGAATAATATTTAATACCATAGCCCTTATGAAATTATTCCTGTATTTTGCTACCTGAATAGACAGATTTCTTAGTTCACTCTTAAATTCTATCTGTTCCTTTCGTTTGTCGAGTGCTTCCTGTGTATCCGCATTTATCGGGATAGGCTGGATTTTGTCATTAGGTATCTCACTGCTCTTGTATAAAAATGTCTGTAACTGCTTAAGGTAATTCATTCCTATCTGTGTCGAGAATAATTTACGTTCTATTATTTTATTATAAAGATTATATACCTGCTTAGGATCTTTCGTATTAGTCTTTGCCGACACATATTTAATAGCATTAAGTTCATCTTTGGCCAACTGGGCATCTTCTTTAGTATTAAACTCATACCCGCCAACCATATGCTTCTTGACTTCCTTGTCCATATGCAGACCTCCTATTCAACAGTAATATCATCTTCTTCTATCTTTATCACTTTCTTTAATTCGCTGTAATCGGTTTCTATCTGAAATCCTATCTTTCCAGCACTGAAAAATATTGTATCTTCAATATCAAGCACACTCTTATCTATAACAGTTCTAAAGAACTTCTTCATACCAACCGGTGAACAGCCACCGTGAATATAACCTGTAAGCGGAAGCAGTTCCTTTGACTTTATCATCTCAATATTCTTCTCACCTACACATTTGGCAGCTTTCTTAAGGTCGAGTTCTTCTGCTACAGGAACCATAAACACGTAATGATTGCCGCTCTTGCCTATTGTAACAAGTGTCTTAAATGCTCTCTTAGGGTCTTGTCCAAGTGCCGCCGCAACTTCCACACCGCTTACTGCACCTGACTCCTTATATTCGTGTACTTTATATTTAATCTTCTTCTGGTCAAGACTTCTCATAACATTAGTCTTATCTGCGGACATAATATATTCCTCCAATTCTATAATAATTGCCTTTAGTCAAAGTATTTAAACTCCTCGCAGGAATTGTAAATTGCTTTGCATTAATAATAAAATAATCAGCACACAAATGCAATCAATTCAACTATTAAATCTTATCACTACATATAAAAATCTACTGCTGTGCACATTCCATTATAATCTTCTCACACATATCATACCCTAGCTGTGAACTATTTAATGTCAATGTGTAATTTCGTGCCATTCCCCACTTCTGGTCTGTATAATAACGATAGTTAGTCATGCGTCTTTTATCAATATCTGCTGTCATCGCTACAGCCTCAGTTTCTGTGACATTATATAATCTGCATATTCTCTTTACTTTTTCAGGCATATCTGCGTGTATAAAAATATTAATAACATCCGTCCTGTCTTTTAATATATAATCAGCATTTCTTCCTATAATTACACAGCTATCATTTTCTGCTATTTCAAGAATTACTTTTCTCTGAGCCTCATACACCATATCTTCTACTGATTTTCCTGTTGTATCACGTCCTGTAAGTGCATATGCAAACAACCCTTTTTTAGGTGATAGTTCTGCATTCTGACTGATATACTCTTTTGAAAATCCCAACTTTTCTGCTATCTGGCTGATTATATCTTTATCATAATATTTCATTCCCAGCTTCTTAGCGACTTCTTCTCCGATAAATCGTCCACCGCTTCCAAACTCCCTGCTGATTGTAATAATTTTATTTGCCATATGTAAGCCTCCTCATTCAATTAAAATTTTTCTTATTTCAGATTTGTCACAGACTAATCCATTTTATGAATTTATTCACTTAACTTCTCTACTTTATTTTTTCTGATTTTCTTTAAAAATACATATCCAGCCAGACAAGCGATAATCTCTGTTATTGGAAATGCCCACCAGATAAGCGATACACCAGCCTGTCCATTTCTTACAAAAGCAGAAAATATTCCCGCCAATGGCAATATTATAATAAGCTGTCTAAGAAGCGATATAACCAGTGACTCTATTCCACCATTTAATGCCTGATAAATTCCCTGATACGCAACATTTATTCCTGCAAATATAAAACTTATTGAAATAATTCTCATTGCTCCTATGAAATATTCTCTTGACTGCCCTGCATTAAATAAAGCTGCAAATGCACCTGGAAAAATCTCTGTAATTGCTGCCCCTGCAATCATAAGTACAATTGTATATATAAGACCATATTTTATTCCGTCTTCTATTCTCTTTCTACTTCCCATTCCATAAGCAAATGCTATTATTGGTGTAATTGCATCTCTTAAACCAAAAGCTAAGAACAATACAAACTGCTGTACTTTATAAAACAGTCCATATGCCGTCTGTGCAGAAGGATTGAACTTCAAAATCAAATTCATAACGTAAACCATAATAGACATAAGAGCCTGTGCTATAATCGCCGGAAGTCCGATTGCATAAATTTCTTTTATAATTCCGGCATCTGGCTTCATATATTTAACACTATGCTCAAATTCCTTATTTAATTTTATATGGAAAATAAATAATAATCCTGCTGATACAACCTGACCAATAACTGTTGCATATGCAGCACCTTTTACTCCCATCTGTGGAACAGGTCCTATACCATATATCATAATTGGGTCCAGAACAATATTTACAACTGCCCCAACTACCTGTCCTATTGTGGAATAAAGTGAACGTCCTGTTGCCTGCAATAATTTCTCAAACAACGAAAAGAATATAATTCCAAAGGAAATAACACAACATATTCTAAGATAGCTTACTCCCATCAAAATAACTTCTGTATCAACAGTCTGTGAAGAAATATATGCTTTCACCCCAAAAACACCAAATAATAAACATACCGCATAAATAATTACTCCAAGAAACAGACTGTTTCCTGCAATCTTGGCAGCTTTCTTGTTATTACCTTGTCCAAGCGTTCTTGCAAGAAGTGCATTTGTTCCTACACCTGTTCCAATTCCTATTGCCACCATAAGCATTTGAACAGGAAATACCAATGTCAGTGCATTAAGTGCCGCTTCACTTCCAACTTTCATATTTCCAACGAATGCACTGTCTACAATATTGTAAACCGCCTGTAATGCCATTGATAAAATCATTGGTATACCCATCTGTACCATAAGCCTATTTACTGGCATTTCTCTCATTCTGTTACTTTCTGCCATCAAAATCCTCCTTTTTCTGCATAAAAAAAGTGTGTATTTATCCCGTAAGCTGGACTTACGCTGATAAGCTACACACTTTTTAATGACAATTATATAATTATTAAAATGCGTATAATTACGCACAAAAAAAGAGCAGCAAAACTGGATTTACGCTAGTCTGCTACTCGTTTGTTAGATATTATATTTCTTATTTTTTAAAAAGTCAAATAAAAATTGCTCTGGTTTTTATAAGAAATTTTTATAATGACATATTCTTTTGTTAATATAAAAATTGAAAAGTTGCTAAGTGGACCTGAGGGGAGTCGAACCCCTGTCCAAAAGCCCATCCGCTGTTCTTCTACTATCATAGTCAGTTATTTGACATTCCCTTATGCATACGGGAACTAACACCCTTATGCACTTAGTAGCTTCATAATACGTCCATAACCGCAAAGCTTAAGCTATGTCGTTTCTCACATATTCGAAGCCTGGATCCTAAAGTGTGAGTGCTCTAGGTCAGACTGCTGCAACTTAGGCAGCGTATGCTAAATTATCTTCAGCGTTTATATTTAAGTTTGCCATTTAACGCATTGCATACGGATAGCTTCACCAGTTTCAAAACCCCTGTCGAAACCTTTACAAGCCCATATATTAAATTATAGTCTTTAACGACCATATAATATATAACATTATATACCACTTAAAGTCAATATATTCTTATAAATAAAAAATTAATTTTTTTATAAATTATGATAAGATGAGCACAAAAGTGCTCACCTTAAAAGTTTTGCCTTTACCAGCCGAACACCCTCATCATTGCAATCTAACCATTCAAAACCTACCCCAGATTTCTAATCTTAAAGTCCTTAGCTGCCTCCCGCTGCTGGTCTTTCTTCGCTATTGAATCTCTCTTATCGTAATTCTTCTTACCTTTTGCAAGACCTATCTGCATTTTAACCTTGCCATATTTCAGATAAACCTGCAATGGCACAAGTGTATAGCCCTTGGTAGAAAGCTGTCCTGCAAGCTTATTAATCTCACTTTTATGAAGAAGCAGCTTCTTAGGTCTTAATGGGTCTTTATTGAAAATATTACCTTTTTCATAAGGTGTGATATTCATATTAATGGCAAATACTTCCCCATTAATTATCTGTATATATGACTCTTTGATAGAACATTTTCCCTGTCTTATTGACTTAACCTCAGTTCCACAAAGTTCAAGCCCTGCTTCAAGCTTATCTTCTATAAAGTAATCAAAATACGCTTTCTTGTTGTTGGCAATTAATCTGTTGCCGCTTGCACTGTCTTTGCCCATACATATCCTCCATTATCTAATTACTTAATTGCTTACTATTCTTCATAATCCTGTGCAAACATAAAATCTATCGTTCTTGATATTGCATTAGTATCAACAACAACAACCCTGACTTTCTGTCCAAGCTTATATGTCTGATGAGTTGTTTCATTAAACATCTCGTAATGATTTTCATCAAATACATAGTAACCACGCATATTATTGACAGAAACCATTCCTTCTATTGTATTAGGAAGTTCAACATATATGCCCCAATTCGTTACTCCTGATATTACACCATCAAAATACTCTCCGATATGTGCACTCATATACTGAACCATTTTCAGCTTATCAGTATCTCTTTCTGCCTCATCTGCACGGCGTTCAGTTGCACTCGCCTGTTCTGCAACATCTGGAAGGATTTTATCATAATGAAGCTTTCGCTTCTCACTCATTCCTCCATGAAGACATTCTTTAATTATTCTATGAATTTGCAAATCCGGATATCTTCTTATTGGCGAAGTAAAATGGCAGTAATATTTTGCCGCAAGTCCGAAATGTCCAATACATTCCGCTGTATACTTAGCCTTCTTCATAGACCTTAATGTAAGTCTGCTTATAAGATTTTCCTCGTCACTTCCCGCTATTTTTTCAAGAAGCTTCTGTAATTCTTTAGGATGAATTTCATCAGTTATATGCATTGAATATCCAAAATTATTAATAAATGTAGATAATTTTAATATCTTTTCCGGGTCAGGATTTTCGTGTGTTCTATAAATAAATGGTACTTCCTGCCAGAAATAATCTTCTGCTACTGTCTCATTAGCAGCAAGCATAAAATCTTCTATAAGCTTAGTTGCTACATTTCTGTCATATGGCTTAATATCTACAGGCCGTCCATCTTTATCAAGAATAATCTTAGATTCAGGAAAGTCAAAATCTATTGAACCCCTCTTAAATCTTTTCTTTCTTAATATATCTGCACATTCCTGCATAAGCTTAAACATATCTACAAGCTCTCTGTACTTTGCACATTCTTCTTTATCATTATCTTCAAGTATCTTTTTAACAGATGTATAAGTCATTCTTCTATTTACATTGATAACTGACTCGCATATCTTATGGCCTATTATGTTACCTTTCATATCTATATCCATAAGACAGCTTAATGCCAGTCTGTCACAGCCTTCATTCAGCGAACATATTCCATTGGAAAGCTGGTGCGGTATCATAGGAATAACCCTGTCAACCAGATACACGCTTGTTCCTCTCTTAAGAGCTTCCTTATCAAGTGGACTGCCCTCTTTAACATAATGACTTACATCAGCAATATGCACGCCAAGATGATATATATCATTTTCTTTAGTTAATGATACTGCATCATCTAAATCCTTAGAATCCTCGCCGTCTATTGTCACCATAACAACATCTCGCAGATCCGTCCTGCCTGCTATATCATTGCCATCAACCTCATCTGGTATGCCCTTTAATTCCTTCTTAACACTATCTGGAAATTCTTCTGGCAGGTCATAGGCTTTTACTATTGATAAAATGTCTGTTCCCGGATCATCCATATGTCCGATTACTTCAATTATCTTACCCTCAGGATTCTTTCTTGCACTGCCGTAGCTGCTTATCTTAACTACTACTTTACTGCCTGTAACCGCTCCTATTTCGTGTTCCTTAGATACGAATATATCACAGCCAATCTTCTGGTTATCAGGCACAACAAATCCAAAATTCTTATTCTTCTGATATGTTCCAACCAAAGTCTTAACTTCGTGGTCTAATATCTCTATTATCTTACCTTCACGTCTTCTATCACCATTCTTCTGTGCTGTAATTACAACTTTAACTTTGTCGTGATAAAAAGCATCCTTAGTATCACTTGCTTTGACAAATATATCATCATCCTGCCCATCTACAACAACAAAACCAAATCCCCTGCTTGTACTCTCAAATGTTCCTACAAGTGCAACATTATCAGGCTTCATATATTTCCCCTTCTTGCTTACACCTATAGTTCCGTCTGCAACTAAAGAATCAAGAACCTCCTGAAGTTCGTGTCTTAATTCTTTAGGAATACCAAGAAGAATTGCTATCTCCTTTGTCTTCATAGGAACATATAATTCATTATTGAGTATCAGATCAGCAAGGTTTTTCCTTCTTTCCTTGAAAACACTACTTTTCATAGTTTCCTCCATTCCATTACTATAATTCAATATCAATCTGCAATATAATATATATTTAATATTTATTACACAAAAACGCCCTTAAGATACTATATCTTAAGAGCGTTAATGTTATCAATTAGAAATTAATATTTAAAATAATAGCTATTACAACGAATAATACAGCAAGAACTTTAGTAATAGTTACAAGCTTACCTTCCATTGAACGACCTTTATTCTTACCCCAGTAAGTATCAGCAGCACCACTAATAGCACCTGATAAACCATTCTGTTTACTTTCCTGCATAAGAACTACTATTGTTAAAAATATACATACTAATATAAATATACCCATTAAGACTATTCTTAATGTATCAGCCCATGACATACCAAACATATATCAAACCTCCTATTGCAATAATCACAATGAATTGATTATAACAAATAAATATTAAATGTGCAACTAATATCTATAACTAATTGTCCATCTGTGCACTATATAATCCTATCTATGAATTATTTCTTAATAAGAAGTGATTCTCCTGTCATCTCTGCCGGCTTCTCCATTCCCATAATCTCAATAAGAGTTGGAGCTATATCACAAAGTCTTCCACCTTCTCTAAGTGTATATGCTTCATCATAATTGACAAGAATAAATGGAACTGGATTAGTTGTATGTGCTGTATGTGGTGCACCTGTTTCATAATCTATCATCTTCTCTGCGTTACCATGGTCAGCACATATGAATAATACTCCGTCAACATCCTTAACAGCCTGTACAGCCTTGCCAACAAGCTCATCTACCTTTTCTACAGCCTTAACTGCTGCCGGAATAACACCTGTGTGACCAACCATATCAGGGTTCGCGAAGTTGATTACGATAACATCATACTTATCTGACTTAATTGCCTCAACTAAATCCATACCAACCTCTGGAGCACTCATCTCTGGCTTAAGGTCATATGTTGGGACATCCTTAGGTGAGTTAACAAGAAGTCTGAACTCATCTACATTAGGATCTTCAACACCACCATTAAAGAAAAATGTTACATGTGCATACTTCTCTGTCTCAGCAAGACGAAGCTGCTTCTTGCCATTATTAGCAAGGAATTCGCCAAATGTATTCTTGATTTCTTCTTTCTTGAATGCAACTAACTTGTTAGGGATTGATTCATCATAATCCTTGAAGCATACAAATGTAGTTGGAATATATTCTCTTTCAAAACCTGTAAACTTATCATCACAGAAAGCTCTTGTCATCTCTCTTGCTCTATCTGGACGGAAGTTAAAGAATATTACTGAATCGTCAGGCTTAACAACTGAAAGTGGCTTGCCATTCTCTGTTATTACTGTAGGAACAACGAATTCATCTGTAACATCTGCCGCATAAGACTCTTCAAGTGCCTTAACTGCATTATCTGCTGACTTTCCTTCACCTGTTGTAAGTGAAAGATATGCTTCCTTTACTCTGTCCCAGTTATTATCTCTATCCATAGCATAGTATCTTCCCGCTAAAGAAGCTACTTTACCAACACCAATCTCTGCCATCTTGTCTTCAAGCCTGGCTACAAAATCTTTAGCTGAAGCTGGAGGTGTATCACGTCCATCAAGGAAAGCGTGTACATATACATTAGAAACTCCATTCTTCTTAGCCATCTCAAGTAAACCATATATATGTGAAATGTGGCTATGAACACCACCATCTGATAAAAGTCCGAAAAGATGTAAATCGGAATTATTCTTCTTGCAATTCTCCATAGCAGCAAGAAGTTCTTCATTCTTATAGAACTCTCCGTCTTCTATAGCCTTTGTTATTCTTGTAAGATCCTGATATATAATCCTGCCAGCACCAATATTCATATGTCCAACTTCTGAATTACCCATCTGACCATCTGGAAGACCTACATAAAGTCCAGATGCGTTACCCTTAACAAATGGATATTCTTTCATTAACTTATCCATAACAGGAGTATTAGCCATAGCTATTGCATTACCCTCTGTTCTATCACTTAAACCATAACCATCAAGTACCATTAATACAACTGGTTTCTTACTCATATTATTTTCCTCTTTTCTAAGATAGCAATATCTTTAATATTCTCTCTAATTATTCCTGTTGTATGATAGCATACTTATTACTAATTTGCAATTTAGAATAATTATAATTATATTAAAAAGCAATAAGCCATACCTGGAATTACTTCCGTATATGGCTTACTATGTATCTTATTATATATTGTAATTAACAATTTCACAAAAATCCGGCTTAAGACTTGCACCGCCTACAAGACCGCCATCTATATCAGGCTGCCTGAATAATTCTGCAGCATTACCAGCATTAACAGAACCTCCATAAAGAATTCTTATTGAAGAAGCTGCTTCTTCTCCATATAACTTCCTTATATCTAATCTTATAGCCTCACATACTTCCTGAGCCTGAGCTGATGTAGCAACCCTGCCTGTTCCAATAGCCCATATAGGTTCATATGCAATAACACACTTCATAGCATCTTTAGCTGACACCTGTAAAAATGCTGCGTCAATCTGCTTATTAATGAAATCCAATGTTATGCCTTCTTCTCTCTGCTGGATAGTCTCACCACAGCATATAATAGGTGTCAATCCATATTCAATTGCTTTTCTTACTTTGCGGTTGATGCACTCATCATCTTCACCAAAATATTGTCTTCTTTCTGAATGTCCAACTATAACATAATCAACACCAGCCTCTTTTAACATTCCTGGTGAAATCTCACCCGTATATGCACCTTTTTCTTCATAGTGCATATTCTCGGCACCAACCTTAATATCTGTTCCTTTGACTGCGTCTACAACTGGTATAATGTCTATTGATGGAACACAAAACACTACATCAACATCACGATTAGAGAACTTATCACGAAGCTCACATACAAGCGATACTGCTTCCTTTGGTGTCATATTCATTTTCCAGTTTCCCGCAACTATCTTCTTCCTCATACTACAATCACGCCTCCATACAATATAACTGATCAGCTTATTTATCATTATTACCAGCTCAGTTATTTTAATAAAAAAATTATATCATACAAATTTATAAAAAGCCACTAATAATGCAAATATTTAAAATAAATACAATGTATGTACCTAAGTATTTTATATATACAACATATTGTATTAAGACAAGCTTAGTTTTATGATTATTTTCAAACAAAAGGAGCCGTATATATCAATATACAGCTCCTTTTGTGTATTGCCCGACTGAATTAACTGTCAATTAACCAATCAAAGCTATATGTTTATGTCAGTAAACACTCTATTTGTCATTAGCTGCTACTACACCTGGGAGTTCCTTACCTTCAAGGAATTCAAGTGAAGCACCGCCACCTGTTGAAATATGTGTCATCTTATCACCGAAACCAAGGTTATTAACTGCGGCTGCTGAATCACCACCACCGATAATTGTAGTAGCATCTGTAAGCTGAGCTAATTCTTCTGCAACAGCAATAGTTCCCTTTGCAAAGTTAGGGAATTCAAATACACCCATAGGTCCATTCCATACTACTGTCTTGGCATCCTTAAGAGCATCCTTGTAAAGCTCACAAGTCTTAGGTCCGATATCCATACCCATATCATCATCTTCCTGGCATCCAGCTTCAACTACATGGAAAGGAGTATCGTTCTTGAATTCCTTTGTTACTACTGTATCAACAGGAATAAGCATCTTAACACCCTTAGCTTCAGCCTTAGCCATCATTTCCTTAGCATAGTCAAGATAATCTTCTTCAACTAATGACTGTCCAACGTGACCACCATGAGCCTTCTGGAATGTGTATGACATACCGCCACCGATAATAAGTGTATCAACCTTATCAAGAAGGTTGTTAATAACAGAAATCTTTGAAGACACCTTTGAACCACCAAGAATAGCTACGAAAGGCCTTACTGGATTATTAACAGCATTTCCAAGGAAATCTATTTCTTTCTGCATAAGGTAACCAACTACTGCTGTATCAACATACTTTGTTACACCTACGTTAGAGCAGTGTGCTCTGTGTGCTGTACCGAAAGCATCATTAACAAATACATCAGCGATTGAAGCTAAATCCTTAGAGAATTCATCACCATTCTTTGTCTCTTCTGCTCTGAAACGTGTATTCTCAAGAAGAATAACATCTCCATTATTCATAGCTTCAACAGCAGCTCTTGCATTGTCACCAACTACTGTATCATCAGCAGCGAACTTAACTTCCTGTCCAAGAAGCTCTGAAAGTCTTTTAGCAACTGGTGCTAATGAAAATGCCTTATCAGCTCCCTTTGGCTTACCAAGATGTGAGCAAAGAATAACCTTTCCTCCATCAGCTATTAACTTCTTTATTGTTGGAAGTGCAGCAACAAGACGTGTTTCATCTGTAATCTTATCACCATCTAATGGTACATTAAAATCACATCTGCATAAAACTCTTTTGCCATTAACGTTGATATCATCAACTGACTTCTTATTAAGCATATCTATATCCTCCAAATTATCATTACTAGCTTATTGACAGTGACCTGTAAACAACCCAGGTATGCCTGTTCTGTCCCGCCATACAGCAGGACAGTCTTAACATACTTATCAAAATACCGGAGAATGAATTCTCATCTCCGGTATTATTACAAGTTAAATAAATTAACCCTTAATGGTCAATGTATATTATAATTACTTGCTTAATTCAGCGAAGTACTTAATTGTTCTAACCATCTGGCTTGTGTATGAGTTCTCGTTATCATACCAAGAAACTACCTGAACCTGGCATCCACCGTTTGGAAGTTCGTTAACCATTGTCTGTGTAGCATCGAATAATGAACCAAATCTCATTCCAACGATATCGCTAGATACGATAAGTTCTTCATTGTAACCAAAGCTTTCTGTAGCAGCAGCCTTCATAGCAGCATTAACTTCATCAACAGTAACCTTCTTAGCTACAACAGCGTTAAGGATTGTTGTAGAACCTGTAGGTGTAGGAACTCTCTGAGCAGCTCCAATAAGCTTTCCATTAAGTTCTGGGATAACAAGACCGATAGCCTTAGCAGCACCTGTTGAGTTAGGAACGATGTTGCAAGCACCAGCTCTTGATCTTCTTAAATCACCCTTTCTCTGAGGTCCATCAAGTATCATCTGGTCACCTGTGTAAGCGTGAATTGTGCACATAATACCTGATTCAATTGTTGCACAGTCATTAAGAGCCTTAGCCATAGGAGCTAAGCAGTTAGTTGTACAAGAAGCAGCTGAGATAATCTGATCATCTGCTGTAAGTGTTTCGTGGTTAACATTGTAAACGATTGTCTTTAAATCGTTACCAGCTGGAGCTGAGATAACAACCTTCTTAGCACCTGCATTGATATGAGCCTGAGCCTTAGCCTTTGATGTATAGAAACCTGAGCACTCAAGAACTACGTCAACATCAAGATCTCCCCATGGGCAGTTGTTAGCATCTGGCTCTTTGTAGATCTTAATTGTCTTACCCTTTACTGTAATTGTACCAGCTTCATCATCAGCTGTTACCTGATCTTCCTCACCGAAATCAACATATCTTCCCTGTGATGAATCATACTTTAAAAGATGAGCTAACATCTTAGGGCTTGTTAAATCGTTGATAGCAACTACTTCGTATCCTTCTGCACCGAACATCTGTCTGAATGCAAGTCTACCGATACGTCCAAAACCATTAATCGCAACTTTTACTGACATAAAAATAAATCCTCCTAATATAAAGATTGTTAATAAAAAATCAACTACATTGTATTCTACATAAAACAATTTAAAATATCAAGTGTTAATTCCTATTTTTTACAAATTATTGTATATTTCGCCATTCAAATTAAACTTTTTACCATATTCCATTAATCTTATTATATCTAGTCTGTTCTGAAACTCACTAATCAGCTTATTTTTTCTCTTTTATCTCTGCTAACACACAGTCCGCAAGATTATTAGCGTGATCTGACATTCTCTCAAGATTAGACAAAATATCAAGGAATACAACACCATTAGATGGCTTACATAATCCAGAAGATAATCTCTCGATATGTTTATTTCTTAATTCTTCTTCTAAATCATCAACCTCGTCTTCTATACGGCATACATTATCTGCTGCAACCCTGCTGAACTTTTCCCTGGCTTTAATTGCCTCTGAGAAACAGACAATAACCTTTTCAGATAACTTCTTGAGTTCTTCCATTCCATGCTGGGAGAATATTATTTCATTATCTATCTTGTATTTGGCAAGATCAGACATATTCTCTGCATGGTCTGACACTCTCTCAATATCAATAATCGCATGGAATAAATCATTAATAAGTAAATGTTGTTCTTCCGTTATGGAAAGATTATTAACCTTTATGAGATATTCTGTAAGATACTTTTCATAGAGGTCAACCTTGTGTTCCGTCTCTATGACTTTATCTATCATATCCTGATCATTGTTCATAACAGCACTTACCGAATATTTTATATTATCCAGTGACAGATTGCCCATTATGATAACTTCGCTGAGTGCCCTGTCAACCGCTACTGATGGCTGTTCTAATATTCTGCTGTCAAAATGTCTTGATAACTCTGCCGCATAACTGTCGCTTGCCTCTAATGAAGCATTTTCTTCATCTTCAGTCTTCTCTCTTATAATTATGCCTGAAAGTTTAACAAGCAGACTTCCAAATGGCATCATTATAGTTGTACATATTATGTTAAAGAACGTATGGAATATAGATATTTCCACACTTGTTATATTATGCACAGCTAACGCAGGTTTAAACATAAATAATATAAAAGCACCTGTTCCAAATATAACTGCTCCCGCAACATTAAATAAAAGATGCATACAAGCTGCTCTCTTTGCATTCCTTGTTGTACCAGCACTTGATATAATTGCAGTTACACACGAACCTATATTCTGCCCCAACGTAATAAATACTGCCGCATTGGTAGTAACCACTCCATTAATTGCGAGTGTCTGTAATATACCTACTGATGCAGAAGAGCTTTGTAGAATTGCTGTTACTACAATACCAATTGCAATGCCCAATAATGGATTACTTCCTACTACTTCAAACGCTTTTGAAAAAATAGGTGCATCTGTATATGGAGATATCGACTCTGACATAAAATCAAGTCCTAAGAATAAAAGTCCGATACCTACAACTATCTCTCCTGCCATTTTCTTTTTAGGCTTCTTACTAAACAATACAAGAATTGCACCGATTCCTACAAGCAGAGGTGCATAAAATGATGGCTTTAACACTTTGACAGCATCTCCGAGCTGTCCTAAAGATACAATCCATGCTGTTATGGTTGTACCAATGTTAGCACCCATTATAACTCCTACAGCCTGTACAAGTGTCATAAGACCAGCATTAACAAATCCAACAACCATAACTGTTGTCGCGCCACTACTCTGAATTATGGCTGTTATAAATGCTCCAACAAGAACAGCTAATAATCTGTTCCTTGTAAGATAGCCTATGAGCTGTTTCATCTTGCTTCCCGCTGACTTTTGCATACCATCTGCCATTATGTTCATTCCATATAAGAACATACCGATGCCGCCTGCAAACATAAACAAATTGCCAACTAACTCAATATTCACTTTTTTCTCCTGTCCTGCACATACTAATTATCTGTTAATAAAGATTTATCTTATACTTAATAAAAGTAAAGAAATTGTGCATTTTGTGTAAAGAATGTAAAAATACGTTTACATAATAACAATCAATTCAAATATTTTCAAGGGCTTTAGTACCATTTTCAAACTAATAATGCTATAATCAACAATATAATAATTATAAATATGATGTGAGTATCAGAATAATCTTTACTGCTCACTTATACATCGTGACTGTTTAGCAGCCCACATAATAACAATCTAATTTTACTTATGAAATGGAGAAGACATATATGAGAACTTATCCTGAACTTTCAGACTGGCATCTTCACTCGCATTTTTCGTCTGATTCAACCGAAACTCCTGAGAATATAATCAAAAATGCCATCAATATGCAGTTAAAAAGCATATGTTTTACAGAACACAACGACTACGATTACCCTTTAGAGGACGGAAATGTTGTATTTGCCCTTGATTATGACAAATATACAGACGAACTGCTTGAATTAAAAGAGCGTTATAAAAATGATATTTTTATTGGAATTGGTGTCGAACAGGGACTTCTTTCTTCTGCTAAAGATAAAATCAACAACTACGACCCTACTGGCATACTTGATTTTATAATTGGTTCATCACATCTTGTATATGGCAACGACCCTTATTATCCTGAATTCTGGGATAATGTGTCCGTAAAAGATGCAATAAGCAGATATTATGAAGCAATAACCGACTGCATTAAAACTTGCGATAACTTTGATGTATACGGACATCTTGATTATATTGTAAGATATGCTCCTGATCAGGATAATGATTATAACTGGAAAGATTATTATGATTATTTCGATACAATCCTAAGACTTCTTATTGACAAGGGCAAAGGCATTGAAATCAATACCGCAGGACTTAAATACGGACTTAAAAATCCTAATCCCTGCCTTGATATAGTAAAAATGTACCGCTCACTTGGCGGCGAGATTATAACAACAGGTTCTGATGCCCATAAAGCCTGCCATATTGCATATTCCTATGAAATAATCACTGATATGCTTAAAAATACAGGATTTAACTATTATACCATATTCAAGGAAAGAAAGCCTGAATTCGTATCTATATAAGCACATAAGGGTTATCATCACCAGCTTTTCTGTAAACTGATTGCTCCATATATGTTTATTAATATCTGAAAAGACCAAGTATCTGCCACTGCATCTGCAGCATTAATTTACAGCATATATCAGCCCCTCAGTATGGATTTTGCTTTCATACTTGTGGGCTGATATTATATTAATCTTTTGATATATTTTTCGCTTTTTGTATAGTGCATTATTTTTTATAGTTTCAAGATTTATTTTAATCATTTTTAATTTTCCGTAATGCTGCAACATTTTTCTTAATACAATCAATGCAGTAATCAGCCTGATTTTGATTTAATGTATAATTAAATGTGAGTCTTATTGAAGCAAGGCTTTCTTCATCAGTCTTTCCTATAGCCTTTAATACGTGCGAAGGTCCGCCGTGATTGCCGTGACACGCCGAACCAGAGGATACGCATATGCCCTGTTTATCCAAAAGAAGCACAAGTTCACCTGCACTTATACCTTTAAAACAGATATTAATATTTCCTGATACCCTGCCTGTCATATTGCCATTAATGCTTGTATACGGGATTTCATTAACTATCCGCTCTGCCATATATCTTTGTATATTCCACTCTTTTTCCATTCTGTAATGCAGTGTATTAACAGCAATATCCGCAGCTGTTGCAAGTCCGATTATTCCAGCAACATTTTCTGTACCGGAACGCATATTTTTCTCCTGTCCGCCTCCATATATTAACGGCTCAAGCTCTCTGTCTGTATACAAAAATCCAACACCTTTAGGTCCGCATATTTTATGTGCACTCACGCTGAGCATAGATACTCCAAGCTTATGAACATCAATATCAATATGTCCAAATGCCGCAACTGCATCTGTATGAATAGGAATACCGTATTCTGATGCCACCGCACTAACCTGCATTAATGGCTGTATTGTTCCTATCTCATTATTAACAAGCATAACCGATATAAGCAAAGTATCATCTTTTATCTTTCTTCTTAAATCTTCAATATCAATTATGCCATCAGGTGTGCATCTTAAATATTCTATATTATACCCTCGTTTTTCTAAACTCCTGCATTTATTTAATATAGCTGGGTGTTCAATTCCACTTACTATAATAGTCCCACTGTGCTTTCCTGCAACCGCTGCCTCTAATGCCCAGTTATCGCTCTCAGTTCCGCCAGATGTAAAATATATATTATCAGCCTCTGTGCCTATCAGTCCGGCTATATTTGCCCTCGCTTCTTCAACTGCCCTTTTATTATTTCTTCCACATTCATATATTGACGATGGATTCCCATAATCATTTATCATATACTGCCACATAGCCTTACACACCGGCAAACTCATAGGCGTTGTCGCCGCATTATCAAGATATAACATATGCCTCCTCCCAGCTTTTCCCTCTTTCCATACAGTCAATATTTAAGTTCACAATCCACTGTATTACTTATTAATATTATATTCAAAAGCTGCATACTATGTTAATAAAGACAACGGAGCCTTTTCTTAATTATGAGCAGCAAATCAGGCAGACAACTACTATATACTCCTGTAATCAAAGGAACTATCATCCTTACAATCGCTGGACTTCTATGCCGCATACTTGGATTTTATTACCGCATTTTTCTTAATTCACACATTGGCTCATACGGAATGGGAATGCTGCAATTAGTTCTTCCCTTATGTGGAATTGCATTTTCTGTATGTATGTGTGGCTTTAATTCTGCAATTTCCAAATACACAGCACAGACACACGGAAATATCAATGTACTCCTTGGTGGTCTTTTAATGAGTTTTCCGTTATCCTGTATATTTTCTGCGGTATGTGCCGCATTTTCATATGAAATAGCCGATAAACTTATGTTTAACGCCGATTGTGCTCCACTTATCCAGATAATCGCAATTGGTATTCCCTTATCCGCAATACACAGCTGTATATGTGGTTATTATTACGGCTGTAAAAAGACATTTATTCCCGCAATATCACAGATAATTGAGCAATTAATACGAATATTCAGTGTGATAATCTATTATCACCTGATTTCTGGAAATCTGGAAACTTTAACTGTAACTGATGCTTTATATGGTAATATCGCAGGTGAAGTCTGTTCAGATATATTCTGCATTGGATGTGTCTATGTAAACAACAAACAAAATAATAAGAATAATAAGAATAATAAAATTATTAGAAATAACAATAGCTGTTCAGCATGCAAAACCTCTTACATCAGAGTTATTGCACTATATGCTCTCCCGCTCAACTTAAACAGCCTCCTTTTGCACCTGTTTGAAAGTGCTGAGGCAATATTAATCCCAGCCCAGCTTATTATATATGGCTTGTCAAAAGAAAATGCTGTCAGCACTTATGGAATTATATCTGGAATGACACTTCCACTGCTCCTCTTTCCGTCTGCCATAACCAACTCAATGTCTGTTATGCTTCTTCCTAAAGTGTCAGAAGACAACTCTGTACAACGTAGTTCCAGTGTAATCACAACTCTTCACCAGTCCGTGAATATATGTATGCACCTTGGTATAATGAGCTGTGTGCTATTTATATTATACATTGGCAGACTTGGAGCAACACTGTTTCACGAACCCAGTGTATACAATTATACCATTATGCTTGCCTGTATATGTCCATTTCTATATGTCAAAACAAGCCTTGCAAGCATATTAAACGGCCTTAATATGACTGCAAGAACCTGTGCATACAGCATAACTGGTCTTGCTATAAGAATAGCCTCATTAATACTGCTCGTTCCCGGAATTGGCATATCCGGATATATCTACGGACTTATAATCAGCAATATATTAGTGTGCACCCTGCATTATATCAAGCTTTACAAAATGTATCATTTTAAGCCAGATATCATAAATAATATAATTACTCCATTAAGCTTAAGTATTATTGCAGTTACATCATCTAATATAGCACTTAGATTAATAACAAGCCTGTTATCTTGTGTAACCGCACTCACCCTTAACAGTATATTTTCTTTGTGTGCAAATATACTATTATCCTGCTTAATCTATATAATAATCTATTCCAAGGTTGACTTTACCTGATTAATTGATGGTGCATTTTCCCAGCGGTCAATGTTAGTATCATACATATCTTGTATCCACTGAATTGCACTGCTCCTGCCTTCTTCTGAATATTCAAATTCCTTAGCTGTAATATCTTCTTCCTTCATCGCCGTTGAGGCATACGGACCCTGCCAGATTAGTACATTAAGTACATAATCTGGCTTTTCGCCTGTACGCTCAATCTTATATCTCATACCATTATGCCCACCGGTGTATATGCCACCATATTTGAAGAAATTAAAGGGCATTATTTCTTTTTCGTTTATCATATTGGGTCACCTTAATTCTGTTGATTATTTTTATCTTACTTTATCATAATGTGTCCACATTCTGATAATCTTTATCGTTCCATTATACTCAATTTCACCAGCTATAATCGGCTCATTATACACTTGATATACCAATCTATGCTGAATATTTATTCTTCTTGAATATACACCTTGTAAATTACCAAGTAATTCCTCATATGGAGGTGGATTTTGAAATGGATTCTCTTTAATAACTTCTATTAGTTTTTTTGCTTTTTCATCAAGATGTACACTTTTCAAATTCTTAATGTCTTTTACTGCCTGTTTAGTGTAAACTATTCGGTACATATTTTTACCACTCTACATCTTCTTCGGGCACGCAATCCTCTATAGCCGTATCCATTCCTTCTTTTATGGACTCAACCATACCTGGAATGGAATTAAGATAAATCGTCTCCTGAATTGCATTCCAATCACTTTCCGATATCAGAACCGCATTACCTTTTTTACTTACAATTAAAGTTGGTTCACTATAGAGATTAACGTCCTCTACCAAATTATAGAGTTCCTTTCTTGCGTTTGTTATATTAATTGCTGACATAATAAAATCTCCTTACTTTTTCCTTTAATCAAATATATTGTTCTATTTTGTACTATTTTTCAATTTCTAAATTTAATTATTTTTATTAATATTCTCTTGTTAAATCTCTCTTACACTCTATTATGTTTTTCTCTCTTACACTCTATATGTTTCTATCTTATCTCTTATAAATTATATTATATTTTGCATCTGTTCTTCTTTAATTATATGCTAAATATTATCTTGAATGTAGAAATTTTTATGTCAAAATTATTATAACGTACGTTTTTGCGTACGTCAAGTATCTATACCATCAGATATAGACCAGCCATTATAATTGCGTAAAAAATAAGCACCTTAAGATTTTACTCTGTTGGTGCTTATAATAAAAACATAATTATTTTATTTCTCCAAATAGCAATATTGCAAGAATAACATCACCTACTTTCCAAACAACAACAAATCCCCACCCTAATTCCCATACGTCTGAACCTTCTCATTAAGGTCATAAGGGGTAGTCTGATATACGTAATAATTCAGCCAGTTAGTATAAAGATTATTAGCGTGGCTTCTCCAAGATAACACTGGCTTTCTGTTGCAATCATCATCTGGATAATAGTTCACTGGAAGTTGTGGCTCAAGCCCCTTGTCTAAATCTCTCTTATATTCCTGATCAAGTGTCATCCTGTCATATTCAGGGTGACCCATAACAAATATATGCTTGCCGTCCTGTCCTATTGCAATATATATGCCCGCTTCATCTGAATCAGCAAATACCTTGAGCTGTTTGTTGTTTAATATATCTTTCCTGCACGCTTCTGTATATCTTGAATGTGGTGCCATAAAGAAATCATCAAATCCCCTTACAAGAGGCTCTTTTCTGTTAAGAACGTGGTGCTTGTATACACCTGATAATTTCTCATCAAGAAGGACTTTCTTAATTCCATAATGGTAGTAAAGTCCCGCCTGTGCACCCCAGCATATGTGGAGTGTTGATGTAACGTGCTCTTTTGACCACTCCATTATTGTTGTAAGCTCATCCCAGTAGTTCACTTCTTCAAATGCAAGCTTTTCAACTGGTGCTCCTGTTATTATAAGTCCATCGAAATTTCTGTCTTTTACATTAGAAAATGTTTCATAAAATTTCTTTATATGTGATGATGATGTATTCTTTGACACATGTGATTCTGTCTGTATAAATGTCACATCAATCTGTAATGGAGTATTAGATAATGCTCTTAATAACTGCAATTCTGTGTCCTGCTTTATTGGCATAAGATTAAGAATCGCTATCTGCAATTCTCTGAAATCCTGTGAAAGTGCCCTGCTTTCGTCCATCACGAATATATTTTCTTCCTCTAACTCGTGCTTAGCTGGAAGATCATTCTGTATTTTAATTGGCATATTTACCTCGATTCCTGTGTAAATCACATTTTAATATAGTCAAACTTACTGTTAATGATGTATTCTACAACAATTCATCTTTTCCTGCAAGCTTGATGAATTCTTCCTCCGTAATCACTGGAACACCAAGCTGGGCAGCTTTCTTGTTCTTAGTTGACTGCGATGTACTATCATTATTAATAAGATACGATGTGTTACCTGTGACAGAACCTGTCACCTTGCCTCCCATACTCTCTATAAGTGCCTTAAGTTCATTACGGTTAGCAAAATGATTAACATTTCCTGTTATAACAAATGTCTTGCCAGCAAGTTCCTCTGTTGTCTGTGCATTTTCAGCCTCTTTAATATTAACCTCACTTAATATATCAAGATACTCATCTTTCTTATCTTCATTTTTAAAATATTCAACAAATGCCTCTGCTATAACTTCACCTATTCCATCTATATCAGTAAGTTCATCTGCTGTTGCTCTAAGAACAGCCTCAGGGTCATTATTAAGCTTATTAACTATTAATCTTGCTGTGGAAAGTCCCACATTATCTATTCCAAGGCCATATATAACCCTAACTAAATCTGTATCTTTCGCCTTTTCAAGTGCTTCAATAAGATTATTATAAGATTTCTCGCCAAAGCCCTCCATTGCTGTTATTTCATCTTTATATCTTGATATTCTGAAAATATCCCCTCTCTTTTTCAGGAAACCTTTCTGAATGAACTTTTCTAAAGTTGCCTCTGATAAACCGTCTATATTAAGTGCATCTCTTGATGCCAGAAGTGCAAAGCTTTTTATGTGCTTAGCCTGACACTGTTCATTATCACAATACAATGATTTTACATCATTAACATCGCTTATCCTTGTCTTTCCACCACATACCGGACAGACTTCTGGTATCCTTACTGTTCCGCTCTGTGTAATATTTTCTGCAATCTGCGGAATAATCATATTGGCCTTAAATACTTTAATTGTGTCACCTATTCCAAGCTTAAGGCTTTCCATTATGCTTATATTATGCACGCTTGCCCTTGAAACTTTAGTTCCTTCCAGTTCAACCGGTTCAAATATTGCCACAGGATTGATAAGTCCCGTTCTTGAAGCACTCCATTCTATCTCTTTTAATGTAGTTTCTGCGGTTTCATCTGTCCATTTGAATGCCATAGCATTTCTTGGAAACTTCGCTGTTCTTCCAAGCGATTCACCATAAGCAATATCATCATATATAATAACAAGTCCATCTGACGGAAAATCGTTATTAACAATTGTATGCTCAAACCAGTCAATTGCATCTAGTATATTATCTTTATCAACTTCCTTATATTCAACAACATCAAATCCCTGGCTTTTAAGCCATTCAAACTGGCATTTTCTTGAATTATTAAAATCTACTCCATCTGCTGATACAAGCGTAAATGCAAAGAAATTGACATTACGCTCTTTTGTTATCTTATTATTGAGCTGTCTTACTGAGCCACTGCAAAGATTTCTTGGATTTTTGTACTTGGCATCTGTTTCAGGAATTTCCTCATTAATTCTGTTAAAATCAGAATAAGTTATAATTGCTTCTCCTCTTAACACAAGTCTTCCCTTATAACTTATAGTTACAGGTATATTCTTAAACATTCTTGCATTGTTAGTAATAATTTCACCAATCTGTCCATTGCCTCTTGTTACCGCCTTTACCAGTTCTCCATTCTCATATGTAAGAACTATAGTAAGTCCATCAAGCTTCCACGATAACAATCCTTTCTGGTCTTTTAACCAGCTCCTTAAGCTTTCCCTGTCTTTGGTCTTATCAAGACTTAACATTGGTGAGTCGTGTCGTTCCTTTGGAAGCTCACTTAATACTTCATATCCAACATTTACTGTAGGACTGTCCGAAAGCACACAGCCAGTTTCCTCTTCAAGCTTTTTAAGTTCATCATATAAAGCATCATATTCATAATTAGACATTATTTCCTGTCCCTCTGAATAATAGCTTTTTCCTGCCTTATTAAGAAGTGCAACAAGCTCCTTAATTCTATCTAACTTCTCCATATCTTAATATTCCTCCAGATTAACAATTAAATATACATACCTATAAACCTATTTCAAAGCTTCTCTTATCCAGCTATAGCAAAAAAGCAGCACTCACACCCTACAGGCTGTTATAAAGCTTTTCTTTCTCTGCACCCTCTACTACTCTGTATTCGCCGCAGGCAAGGTCACCCAGTTCAATATTCATAACCCGTATTCTTGTAAGCTTTTCAACCTTATTTCCCAACTCCTGACACATTCTTCTTATCTGCCTGTTAAGCCCCTGTGTCAGTACAATTCTGAATGTATTGCTGTTTACTTTATATATTCTGCACTGTTTAGTCTTGACATTTAATTCTTTTAAATACACGCCAGCAGACATTTTATCAAGAAAATCTTTAGTTATATTCTTGTTAACTTTAACAATGTATTCTTTCTCGTGTCCATTAACTGAGCGTAATATCCTGTCAGTTATTTCACCATTATTTGTAAGAAGAATAAGTCCGTCCGACTCCTTATCAAGCCTTCCTATCGGATATATTCTTTCACTGTAGCCTATATAATCAACAATATTGTTATTTCCCTGCTTGTTAGTTGTTGTACATACAATGCCAACAGGCTTATTAAATGCTATAAGTATATCTTCTGGTTTATCATTAGAAATCTTACTGCCATCTATACATATAATATTATTATCATCAACCTGCTGCCCACATTCAGCAACGGCCCCGTCAACTGTTATCCTGCCTGCCTCTAAAAGCCTGTCAGCCTCACGCCTTGAACATACTCCCTTGGCACTTAAATATTTATTTATCCGCATATATATTATATATGTGCTCCTTTCAAAATTATCGCCTTCTGATTAAATATCAGAAGCCATAAACTTTATAGTGCCAGAAGGATAATTCAACTCTCTATATATCCACATATCATTATACATTTTTAAATATGCCATACATTGCATATTTTCATATATGTATTTTTCTATAAGAAAATATTATTTTATCCTTCAGGCACTCATATTATAATATCAAAAACATACAACAAAATCAAAACATTTGCTTTTTTATAAAAAATAGTGTATTATTAATTATTATCAGCACATATAGCTCAGTTGGATAGAGCGTTCGCCTCCGGAGCGAAAGGTCGTGGGTTCGACTCCCATTGTGTGCATTTAAGAATATAGTTCTTCTGTATTTCTGTCATATTCATACACTGTATATGACAGAACTTCATCTTTTGAAACTCCCTCTGTATTAACATCTCTTACCATAGCCATCAGTTCCTCTTTATTAAACATTGTTGACTTTGGAAGAATAATAACTTCATGGATTGATGAAGGCAATATATACATATCACTCTCCAGCTTATCTGCAAGCTTCTTTAATACTCCCTCATACATAATGCCCGCCGCACCATTAATTCGGCTTTTATTAGTAAGTACATAAAGATTACTGCACCAAGGATCATCCAATGAATATCTTCCCTCTGCTGTATCAACATATTTTATAAGTTCTGACATTTCATATATCTTTACAGGAAGAAGCTTAGGTGTATTACTAACCGCTGTCCTGTACAGCTCATCTTCTTTTATGTGCCAGTTCTTTATATTGCTGTTATATATAAGAGCTGTTGCATTGCCATCCTCAATCTCCCCTAATATGCAGTAATATACCATTGCAAGGTCAAGTATTTTCTTGTGTGGCACAAGGCTTAGCAGCTTCCTGTTCGCATTGTAATTAATAAGCTTGTATACAATTTTATCTTTTATCCCCTCAAAACTCATAAGACTCTGCGTATCAACCGATAATCTGTCTTTATTCAGATAATACAACTCCTTAATTCCAGCAAATATACTGTCTATTGATTTACCATTAACATACTGCTCATAATAATCATTCAAATATATTGTTGGCGATATCACACTCCCCTTATTAAGTATAATAAGCCCGTCATATTCACAACCATTATTCTTTATAACGTGTGTTATATCAACAGTCCCACCTTCTCCTGCTATAGGTTCAGCTTTCTTCATAATAACTTTCTTAAAATCCTCAAAATTCATCATAGATATAGTATTAGTTTCTTTCATTTAATATATTCCTTTCGTAAAATAATAGTTATATTCCTGCGCAGTGAATATATACATAATTGGGAATTAACCGGGCAAGACCCACGCCCACGACATACCTTTTCAGGTACAATAACAATAGATTGTATTCTATAAATGTATTACTACGAATTATCTATTGTATCATTAATAGATTATAGCTAAATGCTATGTACTCATATAAGATAACATTATATATAACATCTGTCAATATTTTATTAAAAATGCTGTGATTTTTGTTACATTTGTATAAACAAATTGAAAAGCAGCAATCAATATGCCTAAATAATCTAAATATGAACTTTTTGCAAGCCATTTTCTGATTTAACGCATATCAATTACTGCTTTGTATTTATTAATTAGAATGAAGCAAGTACATCTAATATAAGCTCCCATGTACGTTGTACTGATGGTACATTAAGCTTTTCATTAAATGTATGAATATCAATAATATCTGGTCCGAATGATACACAGTCAAGTCCGTCAAGCTTATCTGCAAACATACCACACTCAACACCTGCGTGTATAGCCTGAATAACCGGTTCTTTTCCGTATAATTTTTTGAAAGAATCAGACATAATTTCTCTTAACATTGACTCTTTCCTGTATTCCCAGGCTGGATACTTTCCTGTGATAACATATTCACCACCAAGAAGCTCAACCATACTTGTAACCTTATCTATAAGGTATTCTTTCTCGCTCTCTACTGAGCTTCTAAGAAGATACGTAATTACAACCTTTCCATCTTCCATTCTTACAACACCCGCATTAATTGATGTCTGTACAAGTCCTTTAATGTCGTTGCTTAATTTAACAACACCATCCTGAATATGTGTAAGTGCAAGTACAACCTTATTAGTAGAACTGTAATCCATTGCCTGGACACAAACTTTACTGCCTTGACTTACTTTAATAGACATATCCTTATCTGTAACACTATATTCATTAATTATAAGCTGTGCATACTTATTAAGCATTTCTACTACGCCAGCAGTATCACCATCTTCTACAACGATAACTGCTTCTGAACGTGGGGCAATTGAATTATCTTTCTCACCACCTGAGATAGTCCTGATATTATAGTTGTACTGCTTTGATAATTCAAAAAGAAGTCTGCCAAGAACAACATTGGCATTAGCTCTCTGGTATATAATATCAACACCAGAATGTCCGCTTGTAACTCCCGATACATTTATTGTGACTTCTGTTCCCGTAACTTCTGTATTTACTGCCGGATACTTAGATATAATAACAGCTCCACCTGCACAGCTTGATAAGAAGATACCTTCATCTTCTGAATCAATATTAAGCATTATTCTTCCCTTAATATCTGAACAATCCATAGCTTCTGCACCAAGCATACCTACTTCTTCATCTACCGTAAATATAGCTTCAATATCCGGATGTTTGATTGAGTCATCATCAAGAATTGCAAGTGCATATGCTACTGCTATTCCATCATCTCCACCAAGGCTTGTTCTGTCTGCCTTTATATAATCACCATCAACTAAAAGGTCAAGGCCTTCATTTTCCATATCTTTATCTTTGTCTGGTGTCTTAACAGCAACCATATCCATATGTCCCTGAATAATAACTGGTGCTCCTGTGCTTCCCTTAGTTGCTGGCTTTCTTATAACAACATTGAAATTCTCATCCTGTCTGTAATCAAGTCCTCTTTCCTTGGCAAAATCAACAAGATATCTGCTTATCTTCTCAACATTGCCTGAACCGTGTGGAATATTACATATATCCTCGAAAAATCTAAATACATTCTTTGGCTGTATATCTTCTAATACTCTATTCATATACTTATATCTCCTAGCCTTTATTTTATCGATTTATCAGTTTAACTGATTAACGTAATTATAATACAATCAAATCAGCCGTAATTCAAGTACAATTAATTAATCATTTTCTCACCCGATAAACATTTATTAAGAATATCCGCTAATGGCTCCATAGCATTTTTAACCTCTCCAACTGTATTAGTCTGTGCTCCTGCCTCTATTAACATTGACCTTCCTCTTTTGTGAAGGCAGTACCTGTATGCATTAACATATATATTTCTAAGATATCCCGGATAATAAGCCTCGCCTAACAACTGCATTTGCAGGCTCATAGCAAGATTATCGTCCCTGTAAGGATTATTAAGATATGCAATATCGCCATTTACCTTACTATAGCTAAGTCCATTAAAAAGCATAACCCTCGCCATATCTTTTCCGTCAATATTAGTAAGCAGATGTGTTGTATCTGCAACACCATCTCTGTGCAGATCAATAACAACTTCTATCGTAGGGTTGTCAGCAAGTATTTTCTCAATACCATTTTCTGCATATGTATATGCCTTGCTTCTGTCAAGTTTTCCGTCTACATAATCATACACACTCGTATCGTGTATGACATTATATCCATACTTATTGACAAGCAGTTCTGTGAGATAATCGCCAACTCCTATTATTGTCGTTGACACATCTCCCTCTACTGTATCTGTAAATCCCTCCTGTGAATGAGTATGGAAAATGAGTATCTGCGGCTTGCTGTTATCCTTGCTTATTGCAAGATTTTTCTCTATAAATTCTGCCGGCCGCAGTATACTGTCAGTCAGATCCGTTATTGATGTAACTGTATAAAAATGGCTTCTCACAAAGTTATAATCTGTAAGCTGCGATTTATCATATACTGCACCGCTCACTGTATTTCTTGAAATAATATTCCGTATATCCGATTCGTTCAATTGCTGGCTGTTGTTAATATTACTGTTCTGCGTGGTATTTCCTGCAATTATACTCTCCTGCGGCTGTGTATCACCAGCATTGCCTGCATTATTATCTGTCTCATTTTTTGTACCGCTATTATCTTCACCATTGTTAAGACCATTTACCAGATTATCTGCTCCAGCATTAATACTTATAACACCACCTGCATCATTGTCTGCAAGCTTTATATAATCATCATTCTGGTTATTAATCACAGCATTGACAGGTACAACATTATTAACCAGCTGTGCCCATATATTATTATCCAGCAGTTGTGGCTTGTCATAAAACAGCATTGCAGGTGACATAAGCCTTAAACAGCCACTAATAAATGTATCCTCTATAAATGCTGTTACCTTCATATTCTTACCTATAAGTGCCAATACAATTACAATAATCACAATTGACAATAATGATGACAGCCTGTGCTTACGCTCCATGCTAATCCTCCATTCTTGTATACAACTTTACTGTACTTTTATATCGAATTTATATCTGATATTTAATTGTATTAATGCTTATTAAGAATATTACCTATTTTATTTAAAAATATCCATCAGCCAAAATATTGTATTTATAACTAATAATTTTACAGTCCGTTCAAAGCTTGTAATTATCCAGATATTCCAGCCTGCTCCAGGTTATTTATAGCTGATGATATTATCGCACTTATATTTTTAATGTCCTGATCTATCGCTTTAGGTGTGACATACATATCCTTCATATTATTGTCTATCCCTGAAAAAAATGCTGCTATCTCATCAGCACTGCAATCACCTATAAGAGGACTTACAAGGTCTGTTACTATTGTCAAAGCATCTATTACTGTTGGAACTCCAATTGCAAGAACTGGTATTCCTATATTCTCATAATTAATTCCAACTCTGTGATTGCCTACTCCTGATCCTGGATTAATGCCCCTGTCCGACAGCTGTATTGTAGTATTAAGCCTTTCTATATTTCTTGCTGCAAGTGCATCTATTGCAATAATAACTGACGGATTTATCTGCTTTGCAATTCCCTTAATTATATCCGCAGTTTCCATACCTGTATCCCCCATAACTCCCGGTATTATTGAACATACACACAGCCCCGTATCATCATTATCAATATGTCCATTAATATACAGGTTCTTTACAACAAGTGGTCCAAGCGAGTCCGATGTAATATCCCTGTTGCCAAGTCCTGCCACCAAAAGACTTATGTGTCTTTTGGAGCTTATATTTTTCCCACCTGGAAATGGTATTTTATTATCTTGTCTGCTGTTCTTTCCGTTATCTTTAACTTTTTTATTTTTTAACAGCTCACCTATAAGTTCGCTGATATAATTTTTCAGAATTTGGGTGACATTATTGTTATAATCTTCATTCATCTCATTTATCCTTCTTGCCTCTATCGTTATATAAGTGCCCATTGGCTTTCCAATCATTCTCTCACCTGCTTTATTAGTAACCTTCAGGCTTGTAACTTCTATCCCTGTATCCTTATCTTTCTGCTGATTTACAATAATGCCTTTTAACCTGCCGGCTTTTCTTGAAATCTCCTCATTTAATTCTACTGCAAGGTCTGTTCTAATATTATTCTGCATATCTTTAACTCCCATATAATGTTGTATACATATTTAATTCCATACTTTATATGACACCAAGAATCAAAAGGTATTTTGTCCCTGAATTATGACCCTTGCATCATTATTTTTATACGAAAAATCTCTATCATATTGATTTTTCACATCTTATTATTTATAATGTGCAGGAATATTTATTTAATAATAAATATTTTTGTGAATTAATGGTTGACATTATGGACTTTCTACTATAAGATATATGAGTATGTTTACATTAGATCGTCCGTGTCCGGCTTTAATGCGAAACAGATAACTAAGATTATATTAATATTTGGAGGTGTACGGATTGGCTAACATTAAATCTGCTAAGAAGAGAGTAATCACAAGTCAGGTAAGAGCTGATAGAAACAAGGCAATAAAGTCTAAGGTTAAGACTTATATCAAGAAGGTAGACGCTGCTGTTGCTGCTGGTGACAAGGCTGCTGCTGAAGCTGCTCTTCCTGTTGCTATAGCTGAGATATCTAAGGCTGCTTCTAAAGGAATCTTCCACAAGAACACAGCTGCTAGAAAAGTATCTCGTATTACTAAGGCTGTTAACACTTTAGCTTAATTATTTTATTTAACATAAAAGACTGGTGCATACCCTCGCACCAGTCTTTTTTATGTAATAGGAAATTGCCTATTATATTTTACGCTGAATATTTAATTATTATAAGCTCTACTCCGAGCTTATCCTGCAATCTTCCCTGCTTTACACGTTCTTCTATATCTGCACATTCATTTAATATATCTTTAACTGTATCTGTTGTAAAATATTTTGCCTGTGAAAGATATTTACCAGCAACAAATGGTGCAACCTTTATAGCCGAAGCTATCTCTTTGCTTGAAAGCCCCCTTGCCGCAAGCTCCTTTGCCTGCAATATTCCATTAAACTGCCTTACTATAAGATATAGTATTCTCATCGGAGGCTCTTTTAATGTAAGCAAATCATAATAAAGCGAAAGTGCTTTTTCTTTATTCTTATTGGCAACCGCCTCAAGCATATCGAATATATGGCTTACAGTCTGTGTTGAACATACCGCCTCAACATCCTGCGGCATAACCATCTTTTTATCACTGCAATAGCTTATAAGCTTGTCTATCTCATTTCTTATAAGCTCCATACTTGCACCAGTCTTATCAAGAAGTAGCTCACATGCTGCCTCACTTATTTTATAATCATTGGAAGCCATCATTCCTGCTATCCACCTTTTAAGCGTTGCTGGTGTCTGATACTGCATTTCACATACATATCCATTAGAACTTACAGCCTTATATACTTTATTTCTCTTATCAATGTCTTTTTCTATAAATATTAATATAAGATAATCCGGCAGTTCCTTAATATAGTCTGCCATTTTATCATTAGCCGTCTTAAAATACCCGCTGTCACTTACTATAACAAGTCGTCTTTCGCTAAAAAATGGTATTGTCTCACATATAGTAATTACATCTTCAGGCTTTGTATTATCTCCTTCAAAATAACTGTAATTAATAGTATCATCACCTATTATCGCCTGTTTCATTCTATCTTTATACTGCTTTTTAAGATATTCTTCCTCACCATATATAAGATATACTTTCTGATATTCGCCTTTTTTAATATTATCATTTAAAGTTTTCATAAGTATAATTGTACCATTTATACTGCATTATTGTAAATATTGATGAACGCTCATTTTGTATCCGTCTGTTCTAATTATTATCTCTCCTAATGTATTTGTAACATACACCTTGCAGTTATTGTCTTCTAACCTTTCAAGCGTTTCACTATGGGGATGCCCGTACCTGTTATTGATACCGCACGATATAAGTGCATACTGCGGCTTAATTGTCTTAAGCAGCTTATCACTTGTAGCATATTTAGAGCCGTGGTGTCCCACCTTTAGAACTGTTATATCAGAAAGCTCATCTTTAATATCTACATTAGCTGCTCTCTCTTTATTAATATCATTAATAAGGCAGTCCTCTGCCCTGCTTTCTGCATCACCAGTCATAAGCATTGAGAATTTTTTATAACTTATGCAATAAACAGCAGAATAATCGTTACTATCCTCATAGTCGTAACCAGCACAAGGATGTATACATTTAATATCCAGCTCTCCTACTGTAAATGTATATCCTCTTACGGCATAACATACATTTATGCCTGCTTTATCAGCCATATCCACAAGCTTCATATATGCCTCTATATTCTCTTTGCCTTTAATATCCGGCATAACAATACTCCCAATAGAAAATGTATCATTACACATCTTAATAAGCTCCATAACTGCACTTATATGGTCATTATCCGTATGGCTTATAAAAATGCAGTCTATATATTTACAGCCCATCGCACGCAATGCAGGATACACCCGGTACTGTCCTGCACTTTTAATATCCGTACTTCCACCGTCAAACAAAAAATTATGTCTGCCCGAAGCACTTACATATATGCTGTCGCCCTGCCCTACATCTAACATATTAATCTGCAGCCCGTTATAAGGCTTGTAGTGCATATTAAGAACCAATACCACCAGCATAACAGCAATAATGTTGTTAATTGCTTTATTTACCAAGCTATGCATCTTGCAATAATTGTTAAAGTTATATTTAAAGGACGGCTTATTTATAATGATAAATATTATCATTAGCACACTATATACTATAATTATTCCTGCTGGCGGCTGTCCTGTTATTATTCTGAACTGCCCCAACCTTGAATTACGTTCGCACACAAAGTCATAGAAATCAAGAACATAATTACCTGCCCCAGCCGTAAAATACGCAAGCTTAAGCGATATAAAACCAGCAAATGCTGTAATAATTCCCGTTATCATCACCACTGGCATAAGTGGTATTACAATGCAGTTAATAAAAATACTTGTCATGAATACCGAATTATAACTATAAAGCACTGCTGGAAGTGTCGCTAATGTAACCGCAATACTACATAGCAATGCATTAATAATGTACACTATCGACTTTTTTACTATTTTGCCAGTATTGTCCATTCTGCTATTTATAGCTTTTTCATCAGGCATTAATACAGGATATAACTGTGATATACCTATAATCGCCAGAAATGACATTATATATGACATACTATAGACCGTATATGGATTACGCCCAAGTATTAATATTGAAGCAGCTGACAACCCTGTAAGAATATCAAATGTCCTGCCATATACATCTGCAATTATAATAAGCACCAGCATACATACCGCCCTTTTGGCAGATACCGTTTCTCCTGTCATAATAAGGTACATTATAATAACCGCGATTGATATTACAGAAGCTTTCATTATCCCTATATATTTTCTTATTAGCTTATATACAGCCATACCAACTAAAGATATGTGCAGACCGCTTATTGCAAGCAGATGTGCAATTCCATTTTTCTGGTATTCCTCTTTAGTCTTAATATCAAGCTCATATTTATCACCTAACACAATTGATGACATAAGCCCAGCTTTATCTTTATATACCTTTGCATATATACCCTTAATCTTTTGCTTAATTACATACAAAATATATCTAAGCCGGTTATTGTTACTCTCTGTAACTACAACCTTATCTGCATTGCATTTATATGGATAACCCAGCGAAATATAATACATATTAGCGTCAAAACTGCCATAATTTCTTGGCTTATCAAATTCCTTAACATCTCCAGTAACCCGCACTATGTCTCCTGCATTACATTTATTATCATCTGTGTATACAATAATTCCTGTATGAATGTCCGTATTATTAATATACAAAACATTATAACCATCCTTATTCTGCATATTATATATTGTGCCTGTAAATGTTATATTCTCATAACATTTTCCCAGTCTGTCACTTACTATGCCTGTTCTTATTATTGTCACTGGAAATATAAGAAATATAAGATAATAAAGACAGGAATTCTTATTGAATCTTACACATATGCGTAAAACTTCAAATGCCAGAATTCCAACCAATACTATTACAGGCACTGCACTCCAATGCAGCTTTTCCCTGTAACAATATGTAGATATTACTGCGGCTATAAGCTGAGTTACAGCCGCACTTAATAATGGTCTTTTCAAATAACTAACCTTTTGTTCCTTTCCGGAACGCTTATTCAACTATACCCGAATTAAATTTGTACAGCCTGTCAAGGCTTATACTATCCCTGAACGTATTCGTATAATCTCCGTTAATGAATATTTTAACAGACTCTATGCTGTCAAGGGCACATAATGAATTAACTATTGAATATATCTCAACATACGAACTCACATTAACAAGCTCGTCACGGAACTCCTCGCTAAGATTAACATAGCACACCTTTTCTACAACAGACACGCCAAGAAGCTTGACGTCCTTTGGCAGTGAAGTGTATGCTCCTGCGGCTGTAGGTCCGCTTATAAGCCTCTGCACAATCATTCTTTCTATTGGCATATTCTTATTATAAGCAAGCATTTCCTTGACTTTAACAAGCTTTGTACCTGTATAATCTGCATAATACAACTGTACATTACGCCAGTCCATTTCTCCAAATGCACTGTCTGATTCCGTAAAATCTGTCTTTTTTAATGCACCTATAACTGTACCGTCCTCATACAAAGCTTCCTTGCCATCAACATAAAAATGTACATACAATACATCATCTATCTGCGTAAGCATTTTTACTACCGCTGCCCTGAATAACAGTTCAACCTGCGTACTCATCTGCTTATATGAAGATGAATAATTAAGTGCAATCGCTTTTCCATCAAGCATAACATCTAACAGCGTAACATTATCAGGCTTTATTATATATTCATTCTTATCAGCAGGCTTAACATTCATCTTATCAAGAAGCTGTCTTGCTGTATCTTCTATAGAAGTGTCAATGTCAATATTATAATTCTGTTCTATAAGCTTGTCCTTTGAACTGTTCGTATAATAAACCGTATACTGCCTGCCCCTGTTCTGTGAAGAACACGCCGTCAGCTCTACAGCCATACAACAGCATAATAATATAACCACCAGCTTATTAATCAATAGTCTAATTCTCATTCTTATCCTCATCATTTGACTCCACATAATTAAGCGGTATTCTGAAAGTAAATGTTGTTCCCATTCCCTCCTCACTATACAGCTTAATTGTTCCATGGTGCATTAATATAATATTCTTAACTATAGAAAGTCCAAGACCTGTTCCACCTGTCTGCCTTGACCTTGCCTTGTCAACCCTGTAAAATCTCTCAAAAACCCTGCTCTGGCTCTCTTTAGGTATTCCGATTCCAGAATCTTCAACCCTTACAAAAAAGAACTGATGATCTGCATTAAGTGAAACATGCACCCAGCCGTCCATATCATTATATTTGATAGCATTTTCAACAAGATTAGATATTACCTGTGTTATCTTAACCTCATCAATCTGTGCCACAACCGGTCTGAAACTCTCAAATAACAATTCTATATTCTTCTTTTGTGCAAGCGGCTTTAACCGCTTTAACACAAGCTCTAACAGTTCATTAAGATTAACTGATGAAATATTAAGGGTAGCTGAAGCTTTATCAAGCCTTACCATACATAAAAGATCCTCAATAATCTTATTCTCCCTGTCAATTTCACTTACAATATCAACCATAAATTCCTTATATACTTCCACAGGAACATCTTCCTGCGTATTAAGCGAATCAGCAAGAACCTTAATTGAAGTTATAGGTGTCTTTAACTCGTGTGATACATTTGACACGAACTCAGACCTTGAATTATCAAGTTCACTGTTCTTGTCCATAATACTGTTAAAATGCTTTGCAAACTGTCTAAGTTCTGTAGAACCTTTAACGTCCATTCTCTTGTCTATATATCCAAAATCAACTTCTTCAACAATATGAAGCGCTTTCTTATACGGCTTAAAATAAAAATATGTCACAATAATCGAAACAACAAGAATAATAGTAATTATCACAAATTCAATAACCCATATCCTGTCAAAAGCATTCCCTGCTATCTGGCTTATATCTGATATATCAAGATTAACTACTAGAACAGCTATAAGCTGTCCCTCGCTGTTGTATACAGGAGAAGCTGCTTCTATATTGCCGGTCTTTTTGCTGTAATCAGTTATTGTCTTAGGACTGTCATACACAGTTATAACCTTGGAATTAATCATAGTCTTTCCAGTGTCAACAGCATATGTATCCACGCTTATGTTATATTTCTTATCTACAAGCCTTATTCTTATTGCATTAAGTGATGAATAATTCATAAGATTTTCATACACCCCATCATTATGTGCTTCATCAATGCTTCCGTACTTCGTAAATTCAGCCGCAATAAGCACAGCCTCATTATTAACGTATGCTTTCCTTGCTTCAACAAGTGATGTCGTATATGAATATTTAACAGCCTTGACTGCTGAGATTGTCGATATAATAGACATTACTGCTATTATAAATACGAGTCTGAATCTTGTGCTTAAGAAAAAACTTAATATATCTGTTATTAATTTCTTATGATTCATCCTGGATTTAGCCGATTGTCCCCGCGTTCCTTTATTTATATTAAACATTAAAATAATAACCTACTCCCCACTTAGTATGAACATACTTAGGTTCACTTGAATTATCTTCTATCTTCTCTCTTAATCTTCTTATATGAACATCTACTGTACGTCCATCACCCGGGTAATCCGCTCCCCACACTGTCTTTAAAAGTACATCTCTGCTATATACTCTGTTAGGATTAAATGCAAGCAGCTCTAAAAGGTCAAATTCCTTAGCTGTAAGGTAAATCTCTTTGCCTCTGATAAAAAGACTTCTGCTGTCACAGTCAATTCTCATATCCCCGATATTTAATACATTACTCTTAGCCTGTTCTTTCTCAGGCTTATTATTTCTTCTTAAGATTGCTTTCATTCTTGCTTTAACTTCAAGAATATTAAATGGCTTTGTTATATAATCATCCGCACCATATTCAAGTCCCATAATCTTATCCATATCATCGCCCTTGGCCGTAAGCATAATTATAGGAACATTAGAGAACTCTCTTATCTGCTGGCATACCTCAAGTCCATTCATCTTAGGAAGCATTATATCCAGAAGTATTATATCGTAATCATTGTTCTTAGCCATATCAAGTGCTTCTTCACCATCATAGGCACAGTCAACCACACTGTAGTCCTGTATAAGGCTGAATTTAATTCCTTTAACAATCATCTTTTCATCATCAACAACTAATACTTTACCCGCCATCTTTAATAATTACTCCTTGTTCAAACACATATATAATCTTTTATCTTGTTAAATGCTGCATCTTTTATTCCTGATACATTCTTTATATCTTCTATCCTTTTAAAAGCACCATGCTTTTCCCTATAACTTATTATATCTAATGCCCTCGCCTCACCTATGCCGGATAACTGCATAAGTTCAGACTTGGAAGCTTTATTAATATCAATAAGATTACTACTGCCTGCTCCCCCTGTGTTACTACCATAACTTTCGCTATTACCGTCTGAATTCTCTGTATTACTGCCCGATATTCCCGTGGCATTAGGATTACAGCCGTTGTTCATTTCATCTGTCAGGCTTATATCATCGTAAGCATATGGGATATATATTTTATCTCCATCCTTTAACTGCATTGCAAGATTAACTCTGGTGCCGTCTGCCTCATCAATAAGACCTCCGCAAAGTTCCACCGCCTGATACAGTCTCATACCTGCACCACCACTGACAACTCCTGCATTAACAACTGCACCACATATATATACATATATCTTACTGTTATTCTCATCCAGTCCGTCATTGCCTGCTTCGTTACCATTAATACCATTACTATTGTTAATATCAGCAGCACCGCCGCTGGTAACTCCACCGATAATACTCTTGCTATCACTTTCCTTATCTGAAATATTATCTTTATTAATTATAACACTGCCATCTTCTTTGGTTGGGTTTATATAAAATATGCCTGCAATTATAATAATTAATACTAATACAGCTGTTTTAATAATATATCTACGCTTTTTATATAATTTAATTAAGTCCATGTATACTCCTTATATCTATAATACATTATTATAAGATATAAAGTTCCCTTCGCATACATTTTTATTGTACCTAATTAATATCCATATTACAAGCAAAACCTCAAATATTACTATATAAATTACTGTACAAATAATCATTATAATTACCGTATATCATTTACATAAAATACCGTTTTTGGTAAAATGTAAACATTATTATCCATAGGGGGAAGCAAATTTGAACCAACAGACTAAACATCGACACAAATTCAGTTTATTTGACGAACAGACAGGTAATATTCCGTGTGGAAATATCGTATATATAATTGCATTTTTTATTCCAGTTATAATATTTACAGCCTTGTATTTTGCAAGGGAAATATTTCCATTCGGCAATAACTGTTATCTGCGTTCTGATATGTATCACCAGTACGCTCCATTTTTCTCTGAGCTATGGTATAAAATCCGCAACGCAGAAAGCCTTACTTATAGCTGGGATATCGGTATGGGAACTAATTTCACATCTTTATATGCGTACTATCTGGCAAGCCCTGCTAACTGGATTATTGTATTATTCCCACAGAAATATATGATTGAGATTATGAATACTCTCATAATCCTTAAGTTATCTTTATCAAGCGTTTCTATGACCCACTATATAAGCAGGCATTTTTCCAACAAGAATATATGTATAGCTTTATTCGGGTTATTCTACGCATTTTCCGGATATGTAGCTGCTTATAGCTGGAACATTATGTGGCTTGACTGTCTTATACTTGTTCCTCTTATTATGCTTGGCCTTGAAAGACTTGTTAATGAAGATAAATGCTTTCTATACTGCATAAGTCTTGGATTATGTATATTCACTAACTACTATATTGCAATTATGGTATGTTTATCAGTTGTTCTTTATTTTATTGTGCTTGTAACTGCCTACAAAAAAGAACGTACTTTCAAGAATTATTTTAAGACATTTCTAAAATTTGCATTTTACTCACTGATTGCCGGTGGGCTTGCGGCATGCCTTTTACTGCCTGAGTTCTACACATTTTCTTTATCAGCTTCAAGTGACATTGCATTTCCTAAGAAATTAAGTCTTTATTTCAGCATATTAAATATGCTCACTAGACAATTAATAAATGTTCCTGTCCACCTTGGACTTGAACACTACCCTAACATATACTGCGGCGTTGCTGTATTCCTTCTTTATCCTCTCTATGTTATGGACAAAGACATCAATTTATGCGAAAAGATAGGCAAATCCGTATTACTGCTTGTCTTCCTTACAGCATTTAACCTTAATATACCTAATTTTATATGGCACGGATTTCATTATCCTAACAGCCTGCCTTGCAGACAATCATTTATATACATTTTCTTCCTGCTTACAATGTGTTATGAGGCATTAAGCCATATAAAGCGGATGACAAGCAGACAGTTAGGAATTGCCGTATGGATAAGCTTAGGACTTCTTGTGCTTATTGAACAGGTATTTGCAGTTGATGAAACTTATGATTTTAAGGCAATTTACTTAAGCGGTGCTTTTATTCTTGTGTATGCAGGACTTATGATTGTCTATAACAAGACCAACTGGAAGCTGCCTGTAACAGTATTTCTTGCATTTATAGTCTGTATAATAGAATGTACTATCAATATGGATTCAACAGGAATTGGAACTACTAACAGAACCTCTTATCTTTTAGATTATGATGCTGTTAAATCTGTGACACAGACCGTTAGAGATGAAGATACATCATTTTACCGAATGGATAAGAAGTTTGGTGCGCGTTCAAAAAATGACGGAGCTTGGCATAATTACAACTCAATATCAACATTTTCATCAACTTCAAGTGCTGGAATGTCAGAATTGTTCGGAAAGCTTGGCTTTGAACATTCAATGAATGCCTATGGCTACAATGGTGCTACACTTGTTACAGAAAGCTTATTCTCGGTTAAATATACAATTACCAACCGTATACTTACAAGCAGTTCTCTTCGCGAGTATTACGTTGGAGATGACGGCGAATTCGTCTATGAGAATAAATATACACTTCCACTTGGATTTATAACCTATAATAATGCAGGCGAATGGAATCCATCAGAAGCCAATGGAACAGGAATTGAGAACCAGAACTCGCTTATACAGACACTTACAGGCATTGCCAATGTATTTACACTTACTTATGAAAATGCCACCGACTCAAGCTTTGAAGTTAAGCCTGTAAAAGCAGGACATCTGTATATGGTTGTAAGAAATACGACCTGCGACAACGTAACTGCCACTATTAACAATTCTGAATATACTTATTCAGGACTTAAAAATGGCAATCACATAATTGACCTAGGCTACGCCGTTCCAGCAGATACCGTTGTCATATCTGGCGATTCAGCAATGAATGCCAGCGTGTATACACTTGAAACTTCAAGATTTACAGAAGCTTACAATATATTAAATGGCAGTTCCCTTTCTATCACTTCATTTAAAGACACCAAGATAAAGGGAACTATAACAGCTAATAAAGCCGCAACCCTTATATTCTCCATTCCTTACGATAAAGGCTGGAAGGTATATATTGATGGCAGAAAAGTAGAGACCTCTGCCCTTTATGATGCTCTCTTAAGCGTACAGATAAGTGAGGGCAGCCACGAAATAACATTAAAATATACACCTGTGAACCTTATTAAGGGTTGCTTAATTACAGCATTATGTATTATTATATTAATCGGTATTTATATATTAAAGAAGAAAAATATAACAATAAATATATTAAAAACCGCCAGTACAAATAAAGCTGTTGAAGCTGATGATACTTACAACGCATTATCTGATGATTTAGCTGATAATACTCTCACAGATTTAGATGTTTCATCTGCTATGGATATAAATATCGTGGGTGATAATGATATAAATATGCTAGATAGTCTTGATGACTTCGACAATCTTGACAGTGATGAGATTAATTCATCAGAAGAATAATCAGGCATTCTATTAACAATTAATTATAAGCACTAACGAAGTGCAGGAAAGAGGTACAATATGAAACTTTGGGGCGGACGCTTCACTAAAGAAACTAATGAGCTTGTTAATAATTTTAACGCTTCTATCTCCTTTGACCAGAAGTTCTACAAGCAGGATATTCAGGGAAGCATTGCACACGCTACAATGCTTGCTGCTCAGGGTATTATCTCAGAAGATGAAGGAAAGCAGATTACTGACGGCTTAAAAGGTATTCTTTCTGACATAGAATCTGGAAAGCTTGAAATCACTGATGAATATGAAGATATTCACACATTTATGGAAGCTACTCTTATTGAGCGTATCGGTGATGCAGGAAAGAAGCTTCACACAGGCAGAAGCCGTAATGACCAGGTTGCACTTGATATGCGACTTTATACACGCGATGAAGTTAAAAATGTTGATGAAGAAGTAAGAGAACTTATGGAAGTTATCTTAAGAATAATCAAAGAAAATGTTGACACTTATATGCCAGGCTTTACTCATCTTCAGAAAGCACAGCCTGTAACTGTTGCTCATCATTTTTCTGCTTACTTTGAAATGTTCAGACGTGACAGAAGCCGACTTCACGATATATATAACAGAATGAACTACTGCCCTCTTGGTGCTGGTGCTCTTGCAGGAACTACATATCCCCTTAACAGAGAGATGACAGCCGAGCTTCTTGGATTTGCTGGTCCTACTCTTAATAGTATGGACTCTGTATCAGACAGAGATTATGTTATTGAATTCTTAAGTGCACTCTCTACTATTATGATGCATTTAAGCAGATTTTCTGAAGAAATATGTATATGGAATTCTAACGAATACAAATTCATCGAATTAGATGATGCTTTCAGTACAGGTTCAAGCATTATGCCACAGAAGAAGAACCCTGATATAGCTGAGCTTGTCCGTGGTAAGACTGGACGTGTATATGGTGCTCTTATGAGTATCCTCACAACTATGAAGGGAATTCCTCTTGCCTATAATAAAGATATGCAGGAAGATAAAGAGCTTACATTTGATGCTATAGATACTGTTAAGGGCTGTGTAAGCTTATTCAAGGGTATGATTGATACTATGAAATTCAATAATACACGTATGGAAGACTCAGCTAAAAAAGGCTTCACTAATGCTACTGATGCCGCTGACTACCTTGTTAAGAAAGGGGTTCCTTTCAGGGATGCACATGGTATTGTAGGACAGCTTGTTCTTATGTGTATTGACAAGGGTATTGCACTTGATGACCTTTCACTTGATGAATACAAGAAGATAAGCCCTGTATTTGAAGAAGATGTATACGAAGCTATCAGCTTAAAGACCTGCGTTGAAAAACGTCTTACTCTCGGAGCACCTGGCCCTGAGGTTATGAATAAAGTTATCGGATTTTATGATGAGTATATGAAGGACAACCAGAAATTATAAAATATACCACTATAAAATATACTCACTTAAAGCTTATTTAAAATAAAACATAAATAACTACAGTTCAGAATTAATAAACAAACATAATAATATAAAAAGCCCTGTCATTATTGGCATATATTGGGACTTCCAGTATATGCCAATAATGACAGGGTATTTTTAAATATTTTTAAAATGTAAACTTCTCAACCTTACCAGCTTTACTATCATAAGTTGATGTAAGATAATCAAATGTATATCTTGCTTCACCGTGCATTGGAACAGTAAATGTCAAAGTCTTATCCCAATCCATTCCACGTCTTATCATCTTTTTCTTTTCTGAATGTAACAACAAATGCTCCTTTAATCTGCATAGATGTTGCCATATAATCATAAGTGACTAACTCCCAGCCGTCAGCTGCTCTCTCATTAATCAGATTGTCTAACATAGCAATATCATTAGCATCTGCCTTATCTGAAAGCCATTTAGTGCCAACCGTTAAAATCTCTGTTTTGTATGTATACATATACTCCTCCTTTATTAGATACTATCTTAACTTTATATATTATTATATTATATTATATTGATTTCTTTTTTACAATTTGTAATTTATAACCTAAAGCCTCAAGTATATGACTAAATGTGCGTATTGTTGGATTACTTTTCTTTTTCTCAATTCTGGAAATATCCTGCTGTTTGTTTCCTGTCAATGCAGCTAATTATTTTTGCGTAATATTTTCCTCTTACTTTATTAGAGCACAACATAAATGTTGTATTGTCAAATATAAAATTATATATTTTTATTCAATAATTACATCTGACCTTATTACACATTCATCTTCTCCCTTATAATTAAATGTCAGTTTAATACCACCTGACATTATCAAACTTCTTTACATTGAATATTTTAATATAATCAGATAAGTCTTATTATAGTCGCAAGTTAATTAAGTTACTGCTATGTAATATATTTGTAGTTCTGGCAGAGCATTTTAACAATTTAACAAAAAGCATTTAAATATAAAGAAATGAGGTTAATAATTATGACAACTACTTCTCAGTATGAATTAAACAAAGGACTTGCACAGATGTTAAAGGGCGGAGTTATTATGGACGTAACAACTCCTGAACAGGCTAAGATTGCTGAGGCGGCTGGTGCCTGTGCTGTTATGGCACTTGAAAGAATACCTGCTGACATCAGAGCCGCTGGCGGTGTATCACGTATGAGTGACCCTAAGATGATTAAAGGAATTCAGGAAGCTGTAAGTATCCCTGTTATGGCTAAGTGCCGTATCGGTCATTTTGTTGAAGCCCAGATTTTACAGGCTATTGAGATTGATTATATTGATGAATCAGAAGTACTTTCTCCTGCTGATGACATTTATCATATTGATAAGACACAGTTCAATGTACCATTTGTATGCGGTGCAAGGGACTTAGGCGAAGCTTTAAGAAGAATTAACGAAGGGGCTTCTATGATTAGAACTAAGGGTGAACCTGGTACTGGTGATGTTGTTCAGGCTGTACGCCATATGAGAAAAATGAATTCTGAAATCCGCAAGATTACATCTATGCAGAAAGATGAACTCTTTGAGGAAGCTAAGCAGTTACAGGTTCCTTACGACCTTGTACTTTATGTGCACGATAATGGAAAGCTTCCTGTTGTTAACTTTGCCGCTGGTGGTGTTGCAACCCCTGCTGATGCTGCTCTTATGATGCAGCTTGGTGCTGAGGGTGTGTTCGTAGGTTCTGGTATATTCAAGTCTGGTAATCCTGCAAAACGTGCTTCTGCTATCGTTCAGGCTGTTACTAACTATCAGGATGCAGCACTTATTGCCAAGTTATCAGAAGACCTTGGCGAAGCTATGGTAGGTATCAATCCTAGTGAAATACAGATAATTATGGAAGAACGTGGACGTTAATAATATAATCGCACATAGAAATGAGGCTTACTATGAAGATAGGTGTACTTGCTGTCCAAGGTGCTTTTATTGAACACGAGCATATGATTGAAGAAATCGGACATACAGCAATAGAAATAAGACAACGGGATGATTTAGAGGGATTAGACGGTCTGATACTGCCTGGCGGTGAAAGTACTGTTCAGGGACAGTTACTTAACAAGCTTGATATGATGAAGGACATTAAGAATATGATTAGTAATGGTCTTCCAACACTTGCAACCTGTGCTGGACTTATACTTCTCTCTGAACATATAGCAGACGATAACATAGTCCATATAGGAACGCTTCCTGTCACCATTAAACGTAACGCTTACGGAAGACAGCTTTCAAGCTTTGTAACTAACGCTGATATTAAGCATATCGGCAATTATCCTATGACATTTATAAGAGCACCTTATATCGAAAATGTCAGCGATGGTGTTGAAGTGCTTGCAAGTGTTGATAATCATATCGTTGCCGCTAAATACAATAATCAGATTGGACTTTCTTTCCACCCTGAATTAACAGGCGACACACGCATACACGAATATTTCTTATCAACTATAAAATAGCTCTATTCAAAAATAAAAATCAGGACAATGCAGCAGAATACGCCACGCTGTATTGTCCTGATTTTATTACGCTTATATAGCGTTGAAATGTTATTTATATACGATGAATAGCAAAATTATAATTTACACTCTGACTTTTATGCCTTTTGTGTCTCTATGTGCCATTTTCATCTTAGCAAAGTCTATCTTCTTTCCTTTATATTCCATCGTGAATTCCATTCCGTCATCCATAATGAATATATCTTCTATATAATCGTCTTTGCCAAGCTTAATACCTCTGACACCTACTGCACTCTTCTTCTTAACTGGTATTTCAGAAAGAGGGAACTTTAAGAACACACCATTAGCTGTCTGTACAATTACATTTTTATTACTTACAATTTCTTCAACTTCACTTCTGCTGCCATCAAGATTAAACTTAGAAAGCGTTTCAACCTGAACGTCAGCCTTTTCAATGCTTACTATCTTGTCATCATCCTGAAGCTTTGTCGAAGCTACCGTTCTCTTGGCTACATCAAATTCTACCGTGTCAACTATCTTCATCATGCCCTGACTTGTAACAAAGAGCAGCTTCTGATTTTTGATAGTTTCATATGCACACAGGTATATAATAAGCTCACCGCTGCTGTCATAATTTCCAAGATTATCTATTGGAGTACCTTTGTCCCTGAACTTAGTGAGGAAAGGAATATCCTTTACTTTAATCTGGTGAAGCTGTCCGTTATCCGTAAATATACATATTTTATCAGTATTCATACAGGTAAATACATACTTAAAATCGTTGTAGATAGCTTCCTTATTACGTTCATAAGAAGCTGTATCTATAGTCTTTGCATAGCCAAATCTATCCATAATAAATACAACTTCCTGTGCTGGAACTTCTTTTTCAACGAATACTGCAACCTTTGCATCAGTTATTACGGTCTTTCGTTCAACACCATATTCCTTCTTAATTCTTACAAGGTCGTCCTTTATTACTTTTGCCATAGCCTTCTTACTGCCAAGTATCTTTTCATACTTTGCAATCTTTGAAAGACATTCGTCATATTCCTTCTGGAGTGCAAGTATCTCAAGACCTATAAGCTTGTACAGGCGCATTTCAAGTATGGCTGAAGCCTGCTTTTCTGTAAAATCAAGCTTAGCCGCCTGATTCTTAGAGGCTTCTGACTTGAATTTGATATTATCAACATTTCCATTAATAAGGCAGTCCTTTGCCATTTTAAGATTAGAGCTTCCACGAAGAATTTCTATTATAAGATCGATTATATCGCAGGCTCTTATAAGTCCTTCTTTAATCTCCTTATTGGCAAGCTCCTTATTAAGAAGTGTTGTGTATTTTCTTGTATTTATCTCATACTGGAAGTCAATATGATGCTTTATTATCTGGCGTAACCCAAGAGTTTCCGGTCGGCCGTCAACTATAGCAAGCATATTTACACCAAATGTATCTTCAAGCTTAGTCTTCTTATATAAAAGGTTCTTAAGATTTTCAATATCTGTGTTCTTCTTTAATTCAAGAACTATTCTTATACCTTCTTTTGATGACTCATTTGACACATCAACAATATCAGTTGTCTTCTTGGTTTCAACCAAATCCACTATATCTGATATGAACTTTCCAATATTAGCACCTATCATTGTATAAGGAATTTCTGTTATTACAAGCCTGTCCTTCTCGCCTTTTCTTGCCGCTGGCTCATATACAACCTTTCCTCTTAACTTTATCTTTCCTGTACCAGTCTCATATATGCCTGCAAGCTCTGACTTATTAATAACAAGTCCACCTGTAGGAAAGTCAGGTCCGGGTATATACTGCATAAGCTCAGTTGTAGTTATATCTTCATTATCCATATATGCGCATACTGCATCGACAACTTCTGAAAGATTATGTGTTGGAATATTAGTTGTCATACCAACTGCGATACCGTCAGCACCATTTACCAACAGATTAGGTATTCTTACCGGAAGAACTGCTGGTTCTTTCTCTGTTTCATCAAAGTTAGGCACAAAATCAACTACATCTTTATCCAAGTCTGATAAATATACATCCTGTGTGAACTTCTTAAGCTTGGCTTCTGTATATCGCATAGCCGCAGCACCGTCACCTTCTATAGAACCAAAATTGCCGTGACCGTCAACAAGTGCCATTCCCTTTTTAAAATCCTGTGAAAGCACAACAAGTGTTTCATATATAGAACTGTCGCCGTGTGGATGATATTTACCCATTGCATCACCTACGATACGCGCTGACTTTCTATGAGGTTTATCATAATTTAAACCAAGCTGATCCATAGCATACAGCACTCTTCTTTGTACTGGCTTAAGTCCATCCCTTACATCCGGAAGTGCTCTTGCTGTTATAACACTCATTGAGTAATCTATATAGGACTTCTGCATCAGCTCAGAATATTCAGTTTTAATAATATTCTCTGCCATTATTATCTCCGTATAATACTTTTATTAATATATATCATAATACCAGGGTCAAAAGGTCTAAACCCATATGAGCTTGCTCATATGTGGGTGAATGACCTTGGGACCCGCCCCAATATGAGCATAAAAGTGGGATGATAGTCCCACGATATGCGAATATTGGGGAGGATTGTGGGAGTGCGTAGCACGGAACAATCCGTAGGTATCATAGTTGGGGGCTTTTAACCCCAACATCATATCATTTTTATGCATCAATCTCCGCTTCATTAGCGTGTGCATGTATAAATGCTCTTCTTGGTGGCACATCACTTCCCATAAGCATAGAAGTAACCTCTGTTGCCATTCTTGCATCCTCTATCTCTACCTGCTTTAATATTCTTGTCTCTGGATTAAGTGTAGTTTCCCATAACTGTTCAGGGTCCATCTCGCCAAGCCCCTTATATCTTTGCAGAGTAAATGTTCCACTTGCGTGAAGCTCTTTATACCTTTCCAGTGCTTTATCATCATAAAGATACTGTACTGTCCTGCTCTTATCTACCTTCGTCTTAGTTCCTTCTGCCTTCTTAGAAGCTTTGTCTGCCTTAGGTACTTTCTTAAGTTCAGCCCTGTAAAGCGGTGGTGTAGCTATGTACACATGTCCCTGATTAATAAGTTCAGGCATAAATCTATAGAAAAATGTAAGCAGAAGTGTATCAATATGTGCACCATCAACATCGGCATCTGTCATAATGATAATCTTATCGTATCTTAACTTGCTTATATCAAAATCATTGCCGTAACCTTCAAGGAAGCCACAGCCAAATGAGTTAATCATAGTCTTAATCTCGGCATTAGCAAGCACCTTATCAATAGAAGCCTTCTCTACATTAAGTATCTTACCTCTTATTGGAAGTATAGCCTGAGTACGTCTGTTTCTTGCTGTCTTGGCTGAACCACCCGCAGAATCTCCCTCGACTATAAACACCTCACATTCCTCTGACTTCTTGCTCTCACAGTTAGCAAGCTTACCATTGGAATCTATTGAGAACTTAGACTTAGATAAAAGATTAGTCTTCGTTCTCTCCTCTGCCTTTCTTATCTTTGCAGACTTTTCGGCACAGGCTATTACTGACTTTAACTGTTCAATATTTCTATCAAAATATAACTGTACCTCATCACTTGTAACCGCACTTACAACTGTTCCCGCATCCGGATTATCAAGCTTAGTCTTAGTCTGGCCTTCAAATCTTGGTGCAGGGTGCTTGATAGCCACAATTGCTGTCATACCATTTCTTACATCAAGACCGGTAAAGTTATTATCCTTTTCTTTAAGAACACCTAACTCCCTTGCATACTGATTAATAATCATAGTGAACTTAGACTTAAATCCTGTAATATGAGTTCCCCCCTCCTGAGTGTATATGTTATTACAAAAACCAAGAATATTTTCCTCAAACTCATTAACATACTGGAAAGCACACTCTACCTCTATGCCGTCTTCACTCTTCTTAAAATAGATAATATCCGTCACAGCTTCCTTGCCATTGTTAAGTTCCTTTACATATGCCTTGATACCATCTGGTTCTGAATATGTAATCTTTTCCTCGCTTCCACTTCTCTTATCCTCAAAATGTATTGTAAGTCCCGGATTAAGATAAGTTGTCTCGTGCATTCTGCTCTTTATTGCATCTGACTTAAATCTTGTCTTTTCAAATATCTCACCATCAGGAAGAAATGTTACTTTAGTTCCTGTATCATTCTTTCTGCATGTTCCCACTTTTTCAAGTGGTGCTACTGCCTTTCCTCTTTCATAACGCTGCCTGTATACACCACCATCAACCTTTATCTCTACTTCAAGCCAAACTGAGAGTGCATTAACTACTGACGCACCTACACCGTGAAGTCCGCCTGATATCTTATACCCGCCATCACCGAACTTACCACCTGCGTGAAGCACTGTAAATACTACCTCAACTGCAGGTATGCCTGCCTTTGGATGAATTCCTATAGGAATACCTCGTCCATTATCTATAATAGTAGCAGTTCCATCATTATTAAGGGTTACTGTAATCTCGCTACAGTAACCCGCAAGGTGTTCATCAACTGCATTATCAGCTATCTCATATATAAGGTGGTTAAGTCCTTTAGTTCCAACACTTCCTATATACATTCCTGGTCTTTTTCTTACAGCTTCAAGACCTTCAAGAATTGATATACTATTTGCATCATATTTTGCTGCCATTATATTCTACACTCCTGTACTACTCTAATTAATTGTTATTGAATTAAATAAATCCTCAAATCTTACATTAAAAGATGGTGCAGAAGAAACTTTTAACTTATTCCATTCATCTTTGTTAATTTCAACATACTTTGAAGACTCATATTGTTCAAATTTATCATTAAATGCCTCTAACTTCTTCTTTTCAAGAATTGATGACTTATTAACCTCTGTCTTCGCTTTATCATTATCTGACGTACATCTTATTATATAAAATCTTCCGTCAGCTTCTACGATTCCGCTTGTCTGGCCTGTTGAAAGTGAATAAGCTGTATCTTCAAATGCTTTAGCCATCTCGCCTCTTCTAAGTTCATATTCATATTCGCCGTCAGCATTATATTTCTTGGCAATTGCAAAGAATGAATTGCCCTCATTTAATTCTGCATAAGCTTTGTCAATTTCTTCCTTTGAGTCTGTTACAATATATTGTATATTTATTACTCTTGCATCATCTGAACTCACTTCAATATCCATAAGTGAAGTTACATCATTGTAAAGCTTTGAAGCGATTGCAAATTCAGTAAACATCTGATTAACCTTATCCTCTGTGATATCATACTGGCTCTTCTGTTCTTCTGTAAGACCATCAAAATACTGTTCTGCTGCCTTAGCTGTTTCATTCTTTTCTTCTCTTCCAAGAACTACTCCTCTTTCTTTAGCCATAGAATTCATACATCTTACTCTTATAAGCTTTACTCTTATCTGTTCTTTTATATATTCCTCAAACGGCTGTCCGTCAATATCTTCTGTCCATATACTGCTTCCAAACATATCTTCATATTGTTTCTTAGCATCTGACATTAATACTTCTGCCTCAAATGTATAAGTCTTCTGTCCATCAACCTTCATAACAACAGATTTTCCCATACCAGTTGAAATATATAATAAATTACCATTAAAGAACTTCATAAATACTAATACCGCAGCCACAGCTACAATAATGATAAGTGCTGTTATTAATCTTTTCTTATTTCTTTTCATAACTTCTCCATTCTGGTTATTTGTGATAAGGTTCATTCTTCATAATTCTGTAGCTTCTATATATCTGTTCAAGAAGAATTACTCTCATAAGCTGATGTGGAAATGTCATAGGCGAAAAACTAAGCTTGAAATCAGCCCTGTCAAGAACCCTTTTATCAAGCCCTAATGAACCTCCTATAACAAAGACAATATCACTCTTTCCTGATATTCCAAGATTATCTATTTTCTGTGATAACTGTACAGAATCAAGCATTTTACCATCAATTGCCAGAGCTATCACATATGCTTCATCTTTTATGCACGAAAGAAGTCTTTCTCCCTCTTTAGCCTTTATTATATCATTAACAGTATCACTTGCATTATCAGGTGTCTTCTCATCTGCCACCTCTTTTACCTCCAGCTTGCAGTATCTTGACAACCTTTTACTGTACTCATCTATTGCCTGACAATAGAACTTTTCCTTTACTTTGCCTACACAGCATATTGTTATTCTCATATCAGCCCAACTATGCCTCTACGAAGAAATATCCGCCGTTATTATCAAGCTTGAACACTTCAAGCTGTTCCTCAAGCTCTGCATCAGAAAGTTCTGATACATCCATTCCCTCATCGTCCATAATCTGTCTTAATTCTTTAATATTACTGCAATACTGTGCAAAGCATTCCTCAAGAAAATCTTCTGCCTCCTCTAAATCATATACAACCGGCTCATCAAAAAGCTTCTTCTGATCTCTTAAAAATACCTTTGCACATTCTTTCATATGTTTTTCCATAATAATACTCCTCATTTCTACAAACATTATCTTATATATTAAACTCTTTTCTTAGTGTACCTTCAACCCATTCAGTTGTGTCATATGCATATTTCTTGATATCCTCACATGCTGTATCCATAACATACGCATATTTTACTGACTTAAGCATATCAATATCATTATAATTGTCGCCAAATGCCATACATTCATCTTCTGACAATCCAAAGTACTGCTGAAGCTGATGCATTGCTTTTCCTTTGGTAACGCTGCTCTCCATAAAATCAAGATATAAATCTCCTGAAACTGTAATCGAAGCTTTGCCATTCCATTTGCTAAAGAAATGCTTCTTGGAATTATCAATTCCGCTTAAATCACATACCGCAATCTTTAATATATCTTCATCTACATCTGTGAATTTATCTATAAGTGTAGTCTTGTAATTAACAACCTTGGTCATTCTATAATGATATTCTTCTGTCTTAGGCTTGATATATGCTGTATGCTGGCCTGATATAAGCACCTCGCAATCAGGCTGTTCATATACATCTTCTATTATCTCAAGAGCAAGCTTTCTATCCATTGGTGTCTTGGCAATAACCTCACCCTTATATTCACATAATGCTCCATTCTCAGCAATGTATACAAGCTTATCGCTTACAGGCTCAAAGAGCCTTTTCAGGCTTACTATCTGCCTTCCGCTGGCAGGTGCAAAGTACATTCCTTTATTAACAAGTTGTTCAATCGCTTTAATTGTAGATGGTTCTACACTCTGGGCACCTTTTCTTAGTATTGTACCATCAAGATCACTTGCAATTAATTTAACCATAACTTTAACTCCTGATATACCCTTGCAACCGGAAGTCCGACAACATTATTATAGTCACCGTCTATCTTTCCAATAAATGCTGCAAATCTCCCCTGAATTCCGTAAGCCCCTGCTTTATCCATTGGCTCACCTGTACTTATATATTCTCTTATCTCATTATCACTAATATCATTACAGTATACATCTGTCTTTTCTGCAAAGTTACTTACAACATTATTATTCTTGATAAGTGTAACACCTGTATACACCTGATGACAATCACCAGCCAGTTCCTTAAGTATATCAAAAGCATTACCCGTATCCTTAGGTTTTGTAAGAATATGTCCCTTATGGCTTACGATTGTATCTGCACCTATAACTACAACATCTTCATTCCTGTAATCATCATCATCTTTTACCATATCCCATACAGCCTGTGCCTTAATCCTTGATAGATATTTCACATATTCATCCGGCTGTGTAATTAAAGTTGTCTCATCAACATCACTCGTAATTATATCAAATTCTATTCCTATCTGTTCCAGCAGTTCTTTGCGTCTTGGTGAACCAGATGCAAGAATAATCTTACTCATATATTCATTCCTTTCAGAATTAATTCATTAACTATAAGATTATAACAGCTGGTAAGTCAAAAATCCAGTTATTACTAAAAAAGAATATAAAATAGAAAAGAATATGCAAAGCACATTCTCGCACCTGACGCGGTCGCCTGCAACTGACTACAGCTTCGTGCGAGTGCATATCACCGGCACATTGTTCCCTTTATGTAATAGTAAATTCCAATATAATTATTCTATAACATAAAAAGGCTTCCTTAGTAAACAGAAGGAAATAGTACTATATCTCCTGCTGTTTAAAGGAAGCACATAATTATATGTCTGCAAATATATTCATATACGCAGATACAATATTTATACTGATATTATTCTCTACTCAGCCATACTTCTGTTCATTGCTGATTCTACCGCATCAATTGAAGCTCTTATGATATCGTGGTCGATACCTATGCCAAAGTATTCTTTACCATCATCACCCTTAATTCCTACATATGCAATAGCACTTGAATCAGAACCCTGCTTTAATGAATGTTCCTCATAGCACATTACATCACAAGGCTTTCCAAAATGCTTTGAAAGTGCATTGCTTACAGCATCAAGACGACCATTACCACCCGCTTCTACTACTGTTGTCTTTCCATCAGCCTCAATTGTAACTTCTGTCTGGATACCATCAATCTGCTTGAAATGGACTTCTGAAATCTTGAATACCGGTGTGAACTTCTTATAACGCCTCTCAAATATCTCAAGAACCTCATCTGCTGCAAGTTCCTTATGGTTAACATCCGATACATCTTTAACAGCATAACCTAGGTCTTCTCTCATAGCCTTTGGAATAATCATTCCATAATTATGCTCAAGAACATAAGCAACTCCGCCCTTACCTGACTGGCTGTTAATTCTGATTACGTCTGAGTCATATGTACGTCCAACATCTTCTGGATTAATTGGAAGATATGGAACTGTCCACTTAGATGGATCCTGTTCAATTCTATAGTGCATACCTTTAGATATGGCATCCTGATGTGAACCAGAGAATGCTGCAAATACAAGCTTACCACAGTATGGGTGTCTGTCATCTATCTTCATCTGTGTAAGACGTTCAAACATCTCTGCAAGCTCTGGCATATTAGAAAAATCCAATTCCGGGTCAACGCCCTGTGCGTACATATTCATAGCAAGATTAACAATATCCACATTACCAGTTCTCTCACCATTGCCAAATAATGTACCTTCTATTCTGTCTGCACCTGCAAGCATACCAAGCTCTGCATCTGCAACGCCTGTTCCTCTGTCATTATGTGGATGAAGTGATACAACTACGTTTTCTCGATTATGAAGATTCTTGCTCATATATTCAACTTGACTTGCAAATACATGTGGAAGTGACATCTCTACTGTAGCAGGAAGATTAATTATACACTTCTTATCAGGTGTTGGCTGCCATATATCTATAACTGCATTACACACTTCAAGTGCGTATTCTGGCTCTGTTCCTGTAAAGCTTTCAGGACTATATTCAAAAAGGAAATTACCGCCATCTGCTTCTGCAAGTTCTTTAAGAAGCTTAGCGCCCTCAATTGCAATCTGTTTGATTTCTTCTTTAGACTTTCTGAATACCTGCTCTCTTTGTGCAAGAGATGTCGAATTGTATACATGTACAATCGCTCTTGGTGCACCCTTTACAGCTTCAAAAGTCTTCTTAATAATATGCGGTCTTGCCTGTGTAAGCACCTGAATTGTAACATCATCAGGAATCATATTCTTCTCAATAAGTGTACGGCAAAGCTCATACTCTGTCTCTGATGCTGCCGGGAAACCAATCTCAATTTCCTTAAATCCAACCTTAATAAGCTTATTAAAGAATTCAAGCTTTTCATCAAGACTCATAGGCTCAACTAAAGCCTGATTACCATCTCTTAAATCCACTGAACACCATACTGGTGCTTTGTCAATATACTCCTTCTTTACCCAGTCGTTACACTCAACCGGTGGCATAAAATAACCTCTCTTATACTGTCTGTAATCAAACATTGCATTATCCTCCTGATATATTAATTATATTAGCATAATAAGTAAATTATACAAAAAAATCTTTCATCTCCAAAGGCCTTAACCTCTAAGAGACGAAAGATATAATCTCACGCGTTACCACTCTTATTCGCAATTAATAATTGCGCTCTCACCGAATACGTGCATATTGCATTATATTCTGTCCACTATAACGGTTGGCTTCCGTCTACGTCTACTCTTATATCCTGCTGATATAATTTCGGGTAGCAGCTCCAAGGTGAGTTCAATAAGTTCCTTTCACTGTCTCGCACCTTCCGACAGTTCTCTGAAGCTGGTCCTTATCTAATATTCCTCTTCATTGCATTTACTTATTATCAATTATTGAAATGATAACGCATATAATTTAAAATGTCAATAGAATTTTCAATTATGTATTGCAATATTAAATGCAATATTAAATCAAATTATGTATTGCAATATTAAATCAAATTATGTATTACAATATTAAGTCCAGTTATATATTTGAGCTATGTATTAAAATCATTTGAAGTTCTTAAGAAAACTTATATCTTCCTCTGATACTTCACCATTAGAATATCTCGCTTTCTCATAGTCATCTGTTATTCTTCGTGCTTTTGCTTCATCATCAGTTATCAGTTTGCTCGTAATCTCTTCCGGCATCATATGCGAATCAACTTTTGCACCTGCCAACTTAGACTTTGTGACAACCTTTTTGGACTTGGCATATTTCTTATAAAGCTTTCTGTACCGTATATTGGCTTTATCTTTAGTATCCTTAACCTTAACACTTTTCTTTACTTTATATTCCTTTTCCTCGTCATTATTAATATATTCCACTTCATCTTTATCATTATCTAATGACTTTCTGAACCTGGAAGCATATCTGACTATTGTCACTATTATTAATATAATCACTCCGATTATAAGGAATATTGCAACCACCTCCATAAGAGCATTACCAGCCGCATTATTAACCATAACATCCATCTCATCCTCTACTGGTTCAGGGGAAGTTGTCGTTTCTTCTATATAATCGTCCATTACTGTATCATCATCTCCGCGGAGCATTAATAACAGTTTTAATATCCATTTAATAATTGCAAGCAATGCCATTCCAATCATAGAGAATATATTGCCATATCTTCCGTGATAGAATATAAGCATGCCAAATACCAGAAGCAGTCCGAACACAATCATTATAAGCACATTAATTCCCATAATTCTTCTGGCCGGGAATTCTGATTTACCTTCATTAAATACGAACACCTCATACAGCCTGCTTACCTGATTATATACGAACTGGCATAATACAAACATAACAAATAAAAATGCCTGTATTTCCATAAGCACAGAATTACCTTCAATACCTCCTAATATATAAAAGCCTATCATAAATATTCCATATGCTATATGAAGCTTCTCACTCGCATTAACAGCAATCAGCATATCATCCTTGCTCTTACCAGTTTCATCATATATATTTTCCTGAACTCGCTCATATTGCTTCTTGTTTACATATAGATTCTTTAACCTTATTGAGTGTCCAGATATTGCCGCTGCGCATATCACATAACCTGCAAACTCCAGATCTGTGTCCGCAAGCAATGCCGCTATAACAACGAACACAAGATTAATCACCATAAATAATGGATAACTTTTAATATATTTTCTTGAAAAATACGTAACTATAGCTGGAATTATTACAATAAGGCTATAATATGCCTTAGATGTGTCATTACCGGCAATTCCTATATACACTCCCGCCGCCATTGATATGTACGCAACACACAATATAAGTATTTCCGTTATGATTTTACTATTTTTTAGATGTCTTATCTGCATCTTACTCTCCATTCCCACACTGCTTATACATTCTAATCAAGCTTTTCCAGATACAGGCTTCCATTGCCTGATACAACACACGGAACAATCCATATTTTATTCTGTTGTTTAGACATAAGTCTTTCTGCTGAAAGCTTTAATTTTCCGTGCTTGTTAGCTGATATAAGAACATACACCGAATCCTGCCTTTGGTTCTTATTATTATATTCCTGCATATTATCAAGAATAATGCTGAATTCCTGCATAGGAAGCTTCAGATCTATTCTTGCAAATGCCGTGTTGATACGTCCAAAATGTGACAGTCCGCTTCCAGCCTCTATCACTGTCTGCTCCTTAGTATCAATATCACAGCCATTAGATGTTACAGATACATTGATGCCCTTTCCTATAAGAAGCTGTGCCAGACCTGCCGCTATTGATATTGCCTGTTCAATAACATCTTCCTGCATAAGAACGCCCTCGCTTTCAAGATTAAGCAGGATACATACATTACGGCTCACTGTTTCATTATACTGATTAACCATAAGCTTTCCCGTTCTTGCACTGGCATTCCAATTAACATCCCTTATGCTGTCATAAGACTGGTAATCCCTTATTCCTGCAAATACGAACTTATCCTCTAACAGATATTTTCTTCTTTCAAGCTCACCTAAAATACTGTTATTGACCTGTAAAAGATTATTAACATTTTCTGGCTTGGGATATACTGTAATCATATGATTAACATTTTTATTATTAATCATAATATCGTTCATAAAAGCACCTGCAAATACAGTTTCAATGGCTTCTAATCTATATACACCCCTTCTGGCACACAATACATCTATCTTTCGTGTTACCCTCTGGTTAGAAAGAAGTGAAAATACATCGTTGCGGTAAGTCTTATCTGTAATTCTGGAATTATTATCCTCCTGCCCAAACACCAGATTCTTGTCTATGCTGAATTTAATATTAACACAAGGCAGTGGCATTCTCTTAGCATTAGTTACTGTCTCCACCATCTTGATAGTATCACCTTTTGTAGCTGTATTGCTGGAAAATGTAACATCAACCGATAAATTCCTGCTCCAGTTATCCCTGTAGGTAATCCTCAATATGTTGTATACAATAACAACACCTATAAGCATTAATATTATATTCATCTATTGCTCCATTCTTCAGTAGGCACCTCTACCTGTGATAATGCCTCATTTATTGCCTGTTCCCTGTTCTCCTTAACAACTATTCCTGTATTAAATACAAGTCTGTGTCCCCATACGCATAAAGCAAGCTCTTTAATATCTGATGGAACAACATAATTACGTCCATTAACATAAGCGTATGCTCTTGCTGCATTAACCATAGCTATTGAACCTCTTGGGCTTATTCCTATTGCAACACTTCCCATATTACGTGTAACTTCTGCAAGCTTTACAATATATTCTATAAGCGAAGGATGAATATATATATTCTTAACCTCATTCTTCATAGCTTTAATATCCTCTTTGGAACATACATTAGAAATATCTTCTATTGGATTATCCTTAAGAAAACGGTTAAGTATTGTAATCTCCTCTTCCTTATCCGGATATCCCATTTCAAGCTTCATAAGAAATCTGTCAAGCTGTGCTTCTGGAAGCGGATATGTTCCTGCTGTTTCTATTGGATTCTCTGTGGCTATTACAATAAATGGTTCATCTAACTGTAATGTATCACCATCTATAGTAACCTGATGTTCTTCCATACACTCAAGCAATGCTGACTGTGTTCTTGGTGTAGCCCTGTTAATTTCATCAGCAAGAATGATATTCGCAAATACAGGTCCTTTCTTTAATACAAAATCTTCACTCTTCTGGTTATATATATGTATTCCTGTTATATCTGATGGAAGCAGATCCGGTGTGAACTGCACTCTTCCAAAATCGCAGTCAATACTTTTTGCTAATGTCTTGGCAAGCATTGTCTTACCCATACCCGGAACATCTTCCAAAAGAATATGTCCACCTGCAAGTATGCTTGTAATTACTTTTTTTGTAACTTCCTCTTTACCGACTATAACCTTTGAAACATTATCTAATATGTCTGTTATCTGCATTTAATTACCCCGCCTTTTCTTTAATTATATATTCTGTGCCTTACCTCATTTCACATATTAATATAGTACCAAAAAACCACAGATGTATCAATAACATCTGCGGCTTTCTTGCATAAAATTTTACCAAATTTTATTATACTTATGCCTGTGGTTCTTCTCCCGGAAGCTCCTGATTAACATCAATTCCTCTTGGTGCAACAGGAGTTGAGAATACTATCTGTGTACTTGTCCTTCCGAACTTCTGTAACTGTCCGATAAATGTATCAAGCTCCATTGTACTTGGAAATACAACCTTAAGAAGCATTGAATAATTACCTGTAACACAGTTACATTCAACTACATTAGGGCAGGTTTTGATAAATGGATAGAACTCCGGCTTCTGTACAGGTGCAACCTCAAGATTAATAAATGCTGTTATATGATAGCCTAATTTAATCTGGTTAATCTTAACCCCATAGCCTTCTATTATTTCTTCTTTCTCAAGTCTTTCTATTCTTGCTGAAACTGCTGGTGATGATAAAAACACATTTTCAGCCAATGCCTTAAGTGGCATTCTCGCATTATTCTGAAGTAATGTAATTAATTTCTTATCAATTTTGTCCATAGTTGTCCTCCATTAATCTGTGGCATTGCTTTCTTAACATCAAAAAAGAGACAACCCGAGCTTTGTATGCCTGAATTGTCCCCTTTGACTTAATTTATTAATTTATATGTAATATACACCTTTTTTTATAAATTGACAACCCCTGATTTTATGTTTTTTTATAGTTTTTTATTATTTTTCTTAACTTTTTATCGTGTGTCTTCTTAATTTTTCTATTATAATGTTTGCTTTTTATACTACTTATATGGTAAAGTTCTTATTGTATGTTAATGACTATATTTAATGGAGGCACTTATGTCAGATAATAAAGATTTTAATAACAACTCTGAATATTCAACAGTAACATTATCATTAGATGATGGCACTAAGTTAGAGTGTGCAATAATCCGTACTTTCCCAGCAGGAGATAAGAACTATATTGCACTTTTACCTATTGCAGACATTGATGAAGAAGAAAGTGAAGTATACTTATACAGATTTTCTCTTGACAGCAACAACGAGCCAGTTCTTGAAAATATCGACTCTGATGAAGAATATGAAATCGTATCAGATGCATTTGACGAAGAACTTGATGCTATGGAATATGAAGAACTCTACGAACAGGAAGACTCTGAGAACGAATAATCAACATAATGGTCATCTATCTCAGTAACAAATCTTGAAATGGTTGTATCCTTGTTATATCTGCTTTTAGCATATAACAGATACAACTTTTCTTTTGCCCTTGTCATCGCAACATACATAAGCCTTCTCTCCTCTTCTATCTCATAATCAAGCACAGCTTTATTATAAGGAATTATCCCCTCAACCACGTCCATAATAAATACCACTTTGTACTCAAGTCCTTTACAACTATGCATTGTATGAAAATGTACTGCATTATCGTTATCTTGCGGATAAGAATTTTTAGAAGCCTTTATATTCTCAACTAATACTGTATTTTTAGAATTATTCATACTTATATTATTGTTATTAATATATTCCAGCCAGTTATCTATTGTGTCAAACTGCTTTGCCATTTCTTTGAATTCTTCAATCTTATCGTAAGCTTCTGTCCCGTTAATCCTATGCGTTAATATATATTCCTTATAATATTCTTCATAACCAATACCTTTAATTATATAATTAACCGCCGCATATGGCGACATATTTTTAATTATATTCATATCAAACTGCCAATCATTGATTATATTTATCATTTCAGCATTATTCTCATAAGAAGCTCTTAGCTGTTCATAACTAAAAGGTTCTTTTATAAATGTCCTTTTTATATATCTTAATGGTTTATTGACAATCCTTAAGATATCCTCTCTTTTACATTTTCCCTTCGACACCTTAATATATGCAAGCATATCCTTAACAGCCCAGTAATCATATATATTCTCCTGTTTCATCACCGAAATGCAGGGAATTCCATCATCAATAAGTCTGGAATAATATATACCATTAATACTGTTGGTTCTTGATATAACAGCAATATCTGATGGTTCAATGCCATCTTCTATCAGCTTCTTTATACTATCCAAAAGCATTTTCTTAAGACTATGTATATCTTTTGCTTCCTGTACCTGTATACATTCTCCTACCATACCTGCTGATTTGATATTTTTGTAATAGCGTAGAGAATTATTACCAATAAGACTTCGTGCTGCTTTAACAATATTATCAGTACACCTGTAATTGACATTCAGATTTATTATTTCTGCATTACTATAATAATCTTTAAATGCAAGCATAATATCAGGCTTAGAGCCTCTAAATCCATATATACTCTGATCATCATCTCCAACAGCAAATATATTCGCACTTTCCCCTGCAATCAATTTAATTGTGTCAAACTGCATTTTATTAATATCCTGAAATTCATCAATAAGAATATACTTGTATTTATCCTGCCACGCAGCTTTATAATCAGCCCTCTGTGTAAGAAGCTCATTGCACAGAACTACCATATCATCATAATCTATAAGCCTTCTTGATATAAGCATTTTCCCATATTCTTTATATATTATCCTGAATGTTTCGTCGGGACAGGCTGTACTGATATACTCATCTATATTAAGACAATCATTCTTTACCTTGCTTATCTGCGATAAAATGCTGTTTACCGTTTCATTTTCATCTGAATATTCAAGTTCAAAGCTTATAAGCTTGTCCCTGATAAAATTATATTGTAAATCTCTCGTAATAATGGAATTAACTGAATAATTATATGCGTGACGCAGTATCGTAAAAAACACCGCATGAAATGTACCAAATGTAACTGGCACATTAAGACTTCCTTCTAAAGACATAAACCTTTCTTTCATAGACACCGCCGCCGCTTTGGTAAAAGTTATAACCAGTATTGATGACGGCTTGATATTATGCTTAATAATAAGGTTATATACTCTGTTAACTATAACTGTGGTCTTTCCCGAACCCGGACCTGCAATAACAAGTGCAGGTCCATCTTTAAAATGTATTGCTCTATTCTGTGCTTCACTTAAATGTATATCTGTTCTGCTAATGATTATCCACCTTTCTTAGAAGCTCATAATCTTATCCCCTGAATCATCTGTGTTCTCAATAGATAAAATCTCAATCCAATAGCTTATATTACTGTTGACGACCACTTCTACCCTATCTCCAGCCTTGTGTCCAAGTATTGCCTTGCCAAGAGGCGATTCAATACTTATAAGTCCTTCAAGAGAGTCACCTCTTACCGTTGTCACAAGCTTAATCTTCTCTGTAGAACCATCGTCCTCATATTTAACTTCAACTGTATTATTAACACCAGCCTCATCATCTGCCGACTCTTCTGATATTACCGTTGCTGTCTTAATCATTCGCTGAAGATATCTTATTCTGCTCTCATTCTGATTTTTGAACTTCTTGGCGGCATAATACTCAAAATTCTCACTCAAATCGCCCTGTGCCCTTGCTTCTTTAACATCATCAAGAGCTTTTTTCCTCACAATGTGAACCCTGTATTCGATCTCATCTTCCATTTTCTTGATATCACTTGGAGTAAGTTCATTATTCACGATTACAACATCTCCTTAATATAAACATACCATTACTATAAAAAGGCTATTCATTGCTTGTCTGTTTAACATATAAAATAGCTTTCTTTACCGGTGGAAGCATAATTACAATTATTGTAATAATTCCTTCTGCACCTATATATGCCGCATTATATGCTAACGAATATAATACAGCACTATTAAAGAATTCCGGTGTATACACCGCAAAGAATATCCAGCCTGATAAGAATGAGAAGAAGAATCTTCCAGCAATTCCTGCTATATAACCTTTAACCAACCCATTCTTGGAATTAGCAAATATTCCTGATAATCCTAATGCACCAAATGCAAAGATATAGTCAAGAAACATCTGTGGCAGACTGATAATATATGGATTAACAATAAGCTGTAATACTCCATACGCTATTGAAGCTGTCATACCTGCACTTATTCCATACCAGTATCCTATAAGCACGATAAACAGCATACTAAAAAGTGTTACTGAACCTCCCATAGGCATCTTAAATATAGTAATAAACGAAGTTAGTGTAGCGAGTGCAATAGCCATAGCTGATGTCACAAGCCTCTTTACGCTGTGTGTCTTCTTATCCTTTACTATAAAACCAACAGCCAGCATAACAATGACTACTGCTATCAGCACTACATATCCCAGTGGTGTAAGATTATAGCTTATACCATCCTCACTCACAATCTTTGTTGCAAGCACTTATATCGACCTCCCCAATATTAAATAATTATATATTCTTTTAGTATTATAACATATTATTAAATATATGCAATATTCCGGAATAAAAAGTCGTAGAATATGTTTTTATTGAAGTCTGGGGTGTTAGCGGATTGTTCGGATTGCATAGCAATGTAGCAATCCAAACACCACAATAATGGTTAAAATTCCTTTTAACCCTTACATCATTAATATTCTATCAGCTATTATAATCAATATATGATATCTTGTTTATTTATCATCTTTCTACCAGAATAATTCCCTATATGAATACTCACCTCTGTAATTAGAAGCATTGTAGTCCGGATACTTATATGGCTTATAAGCATTTTCCATCGGCTCATCATCCTGCGTGTATATATACATATAATTATAATCCCACGTTACAATTTCATCTCTTGCATCACCTAAAAGATTAACCGCCTCCGTGCAAAGAGTTGGGTGTCCGTCATCAGGGAACTTTACAACCTGTATTCCATTACCATCTATCATTCCACCTCTCTTAACATCTGCATTAAGAAGTATGAAATCCTGTCCATCACCTGTCCAGTTAACCGGTGTAAGAAGATTACCATTAAGCTCATTCTCCATTTCCCACATATCATTGCCTTCACTGTCGTAGAAATATATAATGCCCTGATGTCCCCAGAAATTAACTACAGCCATCTCATATCCTTCTTTATCCGGACAGTAATTAGCAAGACTCACTCTCTGTGCGTGTCCAATTCCGTCCTGTTTTAAAATATTACCTTCAAAGTCACAAAGAATAAAACCTTGTGTACCTGCAACACACGCAAAGAATTTTTTCCCTTTATTAGGACCTGTTTCAAATCTTCCTGGTACAATTTCATCAATGTGGTCTACCTTAAACGGCATAGTCCACATTTTCTTTCCATTACAATCAAGCATATTATATCCAACCAGCAGTTCATCATAGCCATCACCATTAATGTCAATTGCAAATGGAAAATGTCCTGTATTCTTATCACTCTGAAAATGCCACATAACTTCAAGGTCATCATTTAACGCATATACCCTGCAATATCTGTCCTTAATAAGAATATCCCTTGGCTTGTCAAGTCCTCTGAAATTGCATATCCTCATTCCATCAGGGTTAATTCTGTCAAATGCATATTCTCCATCAGGAACACCTATAATTGTGCCATCTTCTTCCATTGTCGATAATGGTGTCTTTGCTCTTTTCTTAACATTTCCTGTCTTTCCGTCAAGTATAAGCACCTCGAAATTCTTGGCAGTTATAACCTCATCGTATCCATCACCATCAATATCATATATCTGCATTGGCATATCAGCAGATATATTTCCTATCTCCATATTATCTGTAGGTTCACCATACTGCCATAATATATTACCATCCAAATCCATAGCAGTAAGACAGCTTATAGTTCCATATGCATCTCTGTTGACTCTTTTCTGACACTGGGCAAGCACCATCTGATACTCTCCATTACCAAGCAGATGTCCGAAACGTACCTGTCTTCCTGTTCCACAGCCTTTAAGGTCTATTTTCTTAACAAGCTTCATATGAGGATACCTGCTCTGTGCTTCTTTGCACTTATTCTTATATGCTTCCCTGTCGGCTTTAATGCCTGCATCTGTATCCTCATCTACATTGACATTGATGTAGCCAAATGCCGCTGGTATAGTAGCCGTAATTGCTGCCTTTCCTCCCTGTACAGCATAAACTGTATCAATATCTATATATTTAGTGCCATTAACATAGCACTCAACATGACTGCCGTTAACACTTACATTTAATATATATGTATCGTCACTATTATAATCAAATGCTTTACTTTCAAGCTCTTCAACATTTTCTTTATGGCGGTAAACAAGCTTTACCTGCTTATCTTCAAACATAAATACAAGCATATTAAGCGAATTCTGTGCACAGAAACCAATACCGGCATTTCCCCATTTAGTGTTAAACATTCTGACACTTGCCTCTATATCATAATCTTTCCAAAATCTGTCCCCTGTTTCAAGTGTCGGAAAAGTTCTATGTGGCTCTGTATTATGAAGTCTCATCTGCTCCATATAATGCTTCCCACAATACTCCGTAATAACCCATGAAGCACCCTGTCCGTTATATCTGTAATTACACACTGGGTCATACCATTTTCCATAATACCCTGGATATTGCACAAAATGATACTCTCCCATTGCCGAATGATTCTTATCATATGGAAACTCTCCGATTGGAAAATCTTTAAAATCTTCTTTAAGCAAATATATACTCTTCATAACAATTCCTCCATCAATGTGATAAAAGCAGCACACATTCCATTATAAGCTGCTTATCACGCAAAAATATTTAGTTGTCGTTCAAGAAACTATTGTTAATATACTACATTTTCATTAGCAAGACAAGACATTTATTTAATAAAAAAGATGTGGACATTTAATCATTTATCGATGTCCACATCCCACAATGAATATCAAAAAGAGAGCCTTTAGATTTCTCTAAAAGCTCTCTAAACAGCATAAATGCTAGCTTTCTATTAGAACTTACCTTCATCAGCAGCCTGCTGTACAGAAACTGTAGCCCCTCTATTTACTGGGTTTACAAGCCCTTTTGCGTGTTACGTGCCTATTACCCAGCCGCAGCGGTGCTATTCTGTACTTACTCGCTAAGCTGTCCTCGTAGCGTTATAAGTGCCTCTCTAACGCTCTCTGCGTTAATAGCCTCTTGACACTTTCCGCGCTCTCTTGTACGCTCTGCGTCCTCTTTAAAGAACGGGCACAAATCGCAGCCGCCTACAATCTGGCAGGCTGCATTTGCTGTTATAATCTGCTGTGCTTCGATTTCTCCCATAGCTGTAGCCGCCATATGCTTACCCCATACGCTCGTTTACGATTGCCTGCGCTGCTCTGTAAGCGTCTGCCCCGTACTGTGCTGTGATATTCTCGCGGCGTTCTGGGTTGCTGCCCCACTCGCCCCTAATAATCTCGTCTGCCAGCTCTTCGGCTGTTTTACTCTTAATGGTAGAGCCTACGCCCATAATTTCGTTTACGCGTGCCTGTGCTGCCTCATACGCTGCCGCTCCGTACTGTGCTGTGATATTCTCGCGGCGTTCTGGGTTGCTGCCCCATACTCCGTTAATAATTTCCTGTGCCAGCTCTTCGGTGCTCTTACTTGGCTTTGCTGGTTCTGTCGCTCCTGCTCTCTGATTTACGATTGCCTGCGCTGCTTCGTACGCCTCTGCGCCGTACTGTGCTGTGATATTCTCGCGGCGTTCTGGGTTATTTCCCCATACTCCGTTAATAATCTCGTCTGCCAGTTCTTCGGCGCTCTTGCTTTCCGCTGGCTGTGGTTCTGCATTTCCTGTTACTACATTATCGTACTGTGTTAAGTTGTTGCCGTCAATGACCGCCATAACATTTGTTACGTATGTAGGACTTGTAGCGTAGCCGCCCTCTTTAATAGCTGTAATAGCTGTACGTGCGTCTGTTACATTTACTGCGGCTGCGTAACGTGTGCTGCTTGTAATAAGGTCGTAATAGTCCTTTACGCTGTCTGCTGGTGTGTCGTACGCTCTAAATGCTGCTGTAATAGTTGTGTAATTAACATTGTCGTAGCACTCCTGCGTTTTTGAGCTAAACACTTTGCCGCCCCAGCTCGCAGTAGCCTTAATGCCGAAAAATGCGTTAGCCTTAGTCATAAGGCTAGAGCCGCCCCAGCCTGTCTCTAATGCTGCCTGTCCGATACACACGCTAGGAAGTACAAAGCCTGTGCCTGCGTCCTTTCTTCTTTTTGCCTCTGCCTGTGCAAGTGGTACGATTAACTGTAAAAATTCCTGTTTGTTCATAATGGTTTTACCTTTCTTTATAAGCCCGTGTTAATAGCTTTCTTGGGTAAAACTCTTTTGTATATTTCTTTAGTTAATCGCTTTTACTCTTTCTTACCTTTGCTCTGTAATACGTCGATAGCCTTAGTAATAGCTGCTGGCATAGGCACGCCCATAAGCCCCGCATTTTCTACAATGCTTATAAGCTCGTTGGACATAAAGCCGATAATTACAGCCTCGCGTATGTAATCTACTCCTGTCGCAAGGTCTAAGCGGTATGCAATTAAGACGCATAACAAAATCATACCCTTTTTGCAAAGTCCCTTTGCTCCTGCTACGCTCTTTAAGCTGCCGCTTTCTGTCTTTTTACTCTTGTGGAATACTCCCGCTACAATTACCCCGCTAATATAATCAATAATCATAAAAGCTACGAGTGTTGCAAGTGATGTAGTCCAGCCGCCCAGCAAAGCAGCAATAGCCCCGCCGAGCGCTCCAATAGTTGCACAAATTTTTACTTTCATCTTTTCGCCTTTCCGCGCTGCCGCGCCTTTTATTTTTTCTTTCGTGCAACTCTTTTGTTAATCTCTTATGCTTCGGCGTCGTCCTCTTTTTCTGTGTAATCGTCGCCTGTGATTTCCTTGTACTCTTCTGGTGTTAATTTCCCCTTGCCTACGAGGTTTTTAAGCATTTCCTCGTTATACCAGCCTGCTACGTAATAGCTCTTGTATCTCTTTGCCGCTTTACTCATTCTCTGCCGCCTCGCTTTCCGTATGCTCTGTGTCCTCTGCCGCCAGCGTTGGTAAGTCAACATCTGCCATAGTTGCTACATACTCGAGTAGTGCCGCCTGCTCCTGTACTGTTGCTTTTAAGCGCTCATTTTCTCGCTGCTCTTTAACGCTGGTTTTTAACTTCTCAAAAATCATTATTTCGCCCCTTTCCATAGGTCTTTATAGTATTTATCCATTCTGTCGAGTAAGTGCGTGCTGTCGCCTTTTTCTGCGTGCACCCGCCAGCCTGCATAACATACGTTTACTTTCTCTTTTGTTATCTCGCCGCGCTTGCATTTATTAACAAGCCTTTGCAGCTTTTTACGCTCTCTTTTCACGTTGTCCGATTTAAGTAGCATTATTACTTTGCCTTTGTCGTCCAGCTTAAAGTTAAAGCCTAAAAATGGTATACACTTACCTACGCTATATACGTGTGTTTTCTTCGGGTTAAACTCAAAGCCCATAACGCGTAAGTGCTTGTCTATCTCCTGCTTGCAGTATTCTAAGTACTGCGCGCTTTCGTGTAGTAGTATAAAGTCGTCCATATATCGTATATAGTACTTTATGTGCAATCGCTCTTTTATAAAATGGTCTATCGGGCTTAAAACTGATATTCCCGCTATTTGTATCATTTGCGAACCAGGGTTATAGCCAATCTCTCCCGCGTACTGGTTTGTAAGTACTCGGTCGGCTCTTTGGTATATGTGCGGCTCTAATCCTTTTCTAAAGGTCTGGCGTGCTGTCTCGTGCTGCATATTTGGATAATAGCCGTGTATGTCGCATTGCAATACGTTAAAATTCTTGCCGTACTTCCTATACATAGCCCTTAAGTACTTTTTAAGTGTCTCTCTGGCTAAGTCTGTGCCTTTTCCTTTCTGACAGGCTACGTTAGTATTTATAAAGCCCTTTGTCATTTGCGGATATATCGCATTATCGTTTAAACTTCTCTGATATACTCTATCTCTAAAAGCTATGCTAACTATTTCTCTTTTCTTTGGCGCCATTATTGTAAACTGTACTGGCTTTCTCTCTTTGTATGTGCCCGTCTTAAGCTGCTCCTCTAGCTTAAGTGTTTCCTCTATCCCGTTTAAGTAGTAATGTGCTACGCTATCTTTCCAGATAACGCCTTTTCTGCATTTCTCCATTGAGCTATAGAGGGCGTCAAAGCCTATAATATTCTCTTCGATATTCTCTTTAATATCGTCATTCATTTTATAAGTCCCGCGACGTGTATAACGCGCAGCTCGCAAGCTGTTTGTATCGCCGCAGCGTTGTTTAGCCTTGCGGCTGGGTATTCGGCTCCTTGTGCAATTAAAATATAGTGCGCAGCTCCTACGGGGCTGCCGTGTGACTAATTGTATAACACAATCGGGCGCGCAGCGCATAGAGTTGTTCGCGTTGTTGTTGTTGACGTTGCCGCTCGAGTTCACGTACCACGTATTGTACGAGTTGCCACGATTAGCGCTACGCAAGCGGACGTTCTGCGTTTAGCCTACAACCCTTTTATAGTATCGCCTTGCGGCGCTGCTATCTATTCTAGTTTTCCGTACCTCTTTGTGTCTCCTGCGTTCCAGTCTCGCAACGCTTGGCGTACTTCTATGGTCTTTTGTCCCCAGTACTTAACCCTTTTGCTTGTTAAGTGGTATAGAGGTTTAGCCATTTGTATAAGCGCAAGTAAGTTATTGCACTCTCTGGCTGCCTCTTGCTGTAGCTTTTTACGCGCGAGCCAGTTACGCGGCTCGTCGCCTACTCTTATATTGTTTGCTGTCCACGCTTTCGTAAATATTTCTTTTGCCGTGTGTATGATGTCATTTGTTAATGCCGTCTGATACTCTGGCAGAAATATTTTAGGGTTCTTTGTAATTCTTATTGTATATACCGCTAAGTCGTTCGCCTTTATAAGTACGTCAAATTTTCCTTTGCCTCTTTCGCTCTCGTTTACTGACACGTCGCGCTTGTCCTTTCTTTTATATTTTCGTTTTCCGCTTTGATAGCCCCGCCGAGGCGTCGGCAGGGCATTAGCGTTATTTTGCTACGGGTGCCCCCGTAATTGCACAAGCGGGCGCGCAGCGCATAGAGGTGGTCGCGTTGCTGTTGTAGACGGTGCCGCTCGAGTTCACGCACCACGTATTGCACGAGTTGCCACGATATGCGCTACGCAAGCGGACGTCCTGCGCTGAATTGTGATTTTCTATAGCATATGTAATCATTTCTGGATATGTCTGCCATTGTGCGCAAGGTGTTGTACGCCCGCTGGCTCTCTTCCAGTACTCCCAGTAATCGCCCTCGCCGCTTGCCTGTGGCACGCAATACATTTGCTCCATACTTGGTAAAAAGATTTTATCGTATGTAATCTCTGTTGTTGTGCTCTTGTCTGGCTCGCTTATGGTGTTCGGCGCTGTTACAATTTTAATAGGTGTTAAGCAGCTTAAAAAATCGTCGTCAAATCCTGTTAAAAAGCCTGCCTTTGTCGCAAGTTCTGCGGGCTTAACGTCGCCCTTATGCTGCGCAGTCCACCAAGCATTAACGCTCGCCTTACTGTTAAGCCACTGTCTCATAGCGCTATGGCTCCAGCGGTTGTAACCATATCTACAGATATTGCCGCTCGTGTCTTTAATGGCGCTGTGGTAATATGTTGTGCTCGCAGGAATAGCGCCGCCTATCGTTACAGCCGCAAGGCTAAAGCTGCCGTCGCTGTTTTTTGTGTAATAATTGTATTCTGCGCTAAAGGTCGCCTCTGTTGCTACCTCTGCTTCTGGCGCGTCATACTGCACCCCGAACGGCGTACAGTAATGCCATTGTAAAAACATAGCGTTTGTGGTTTCGCCGTCCTTGAGCTCTACGTCTCCAAAATGTACAACGTCCATAACTGCCGCGTATGTTACATTTGTTGCCTTATCCGTCCAAGGTACTGTAATCTGGTCGCCTACTGTAAATACTTCTTTTTCTTTTTTACCCTCTACGATAGCCTTTACTTGTTTCATAGTAACGAGGTCTGCGGCTGTAAAGCCTGCTATTGCTCGCAGGCTCGCCGCTATATCTTTCATAGTTGTATCGCGTGGTAAATCAATGCTTTGTACTGCCATTATTGCCTCTCTTTCTTACTGCTCGTTATACATAAATGTTACTGCGCCGTCGCTGTTTACAAGTAAATTGTAGTTTCTGTCGGTGTAGACTGCTGCCGCTGCGTCCTGTGCTGTCTTTGCTGCTGCTGTCGCCGCGTTGGCTGCGTTGTTCGCGTTTGTGGTTGCCGTGTTCGCGTTTCCTGCTGCCCCGTTTGCTGCGCTCGTGGCGTTTTTCGCGTTTTCTGTTTCTCTCTTTGCGTTTGTGGTTGCTTCGTCGGCTGCTTTTTTCGCTGTGTCTGCTGCGCTTGCTGCGTTATTTGCTGCTGTTGCTGCTTTATTGGCTGCGTTTGCTGCGTTCGTGGCGTTGCTCGTAGCCGCGTTTGCGTTGCTTGTAGCTGTGTTGGCATTGTCTGTAGCTTTTTCGGTTGCCGTTCTTGCTGCCTGTGCGCTGTCCCTTGCCTGTTCTGTCTCTATAATTAATTTTGTTAAGCTCGTGCTCTCGTCCGTGCTCTCTATATCGTCCGTATATACACTCTCTGCGATTTTAGTATAATATGTCGCACTTACCAGTACGCTAGAGCCGTTGTATAACTGTATTTCCGCAAAGCCTGTGCCTGCTGCCGCTAACATCTGCTGCGTGTATGTTACTATTACTTTGTTATTGCTTATTGTGCAGTCGTTTATTACCTTGTTGCCGTCTGGCTTATAGTATTTTACACGCGCCGTTACTCCACTCGGTATTGTGTATACGGCGTTGTTCTGTAGTAGCGTTACCTCTACTTGTCGGCTGGATATTTCGCCCTGCTTGGCTATAATGTACTCAAACGGCGGCGCGCTGTCTATCGGTACTTTTATGCTCTGTGTGTTCATAATAGCCATTGTTAATTACTCCTTTCGCTTATTTGCTTATAAGCTCCTTATTTGCGCAGTCCCTTATATCGGACAGGCAGGCGCTTACTATTACGTCTGTAATGTACGCTGGCAGCCCGTAGGCTCTCTGTACTTCCAGTATTGCAAGTGTCATATCTCCGCGGGCGGCTGTAAGCAGCTCTGCGCTAATTGTCGGCGCTTTTGGTTCTGCCTGTTGCTCTTCCTGTAATGTTTCTTTTGTTTCCTGCTTTTCTTCCTGTGGCATTTTCTTTTACCCCCTTATAGCCGCCTGCATAGCTGCTAGTGCCTCTGTTGTTAATAACTGCATACTCTCTGTAGTGTTTGTCGGCTGCTCTTCTGTTTTGGGTTCGTCGCCCGTTGGTATAATTAAGTTGTCGCGCCTGTTTTCTTCTTTTGCTGTTGCCATATTACGCCTCTCTTTCTAAATACTGCTGCTGCCCTCTGGTACTCCTGTTATTGCCCCGTCTCGTACTGTTATGCTCGAGGTTGTCCAGCCTATAGTACCATTGCCGTTGTCGTGTATCTCTGTTATTATGCTTACTCTTTTGTTATCCGCTACTGTATAGCCGTTTGCGCTACTATTTTTGTGATTTGCGCCGTTTATCTCGAACCCGTGCGCGTACAACTTAGCCCCTAAATGTAAGCCCTCATCTGTGTATATACTGTTTGCTCTGGAATAGCATAATACAGTAGTATAGCTGCCGCTTTGTGCCTCTGCTTGTCTAGCCCACGCCATATACTTACCTTGATACTCCAAATCAAATACTAAGCCCTTATGCGCATTGTTGCCGCTCCATTGGTTCGTACCTATACAGCCGACGTAATAATTATCTCGCCAAAATCTATTACCGACTTCATCAAAGCGGCTACGTAGGTGCTCCGCGTCCACTTTGCCATTGTAAATATTTATTTCGCCTGCTTTTAGCTGTACATATTTACTGCTGTTGTTAAATGCTACTATTACGTTGTTGTAATACTGTGTTATGTAGCTGCCTACGTTATCTTTTGTTACGCAGCTCGTAATATTGTCTGCATTTACCTTTATGGACGCTTTTAGCTCTTTTTCTGCGTCCTGCGCCCTTTTAACCTCTGCTGTAATGTTATCTGCATTTACTGTAAGCTGCGCCTCTGCGTAATCTCGTAGTAGCCCCAGCACTTCCACGTCTTTAATTAATACTGTTGTGCCCGATACTGTCGCATAAAAATATATATAGCCGTCGTAGTCGCTGCTTAACTCTATATCGCGCTCGAATGTTGTCCACTCGTCCGATTTTAACGCACCTGCCGCCGTTGTTGCTGTTGTCTTAAAGCCGCATTGTACGCGTGCTGTATTCTCCTGCCCTGCTATGGTCGCCGCTTTATAACGTACCCTGTAAGTGCCTGCGGGCGTTTTCTTTGTGTCGCAGCGTATGTAACTGCTATAATTTGCGCTTGCTTTTACTATTTTCGCATATCTTCCAAGCGTTGTACTGCTTTCTACTACATTGTTTGCCGAGCTTGCGTACCACGGCGCGCTTAAATCGTCCGTAAAGTCTGCTGCGTAATTGTGCATAGCCGTTTCGCTTATTTTTTTGCACAATAGGGTAATCTCTTCGGCTGTCGTTTGTATCTTGCTTAAGCTGTCCTCGTACGCCTTATTTGCGGCGTCGTCCGCGTGCTTTGTTACCGCGTTCCTGTATTCCACGTCTAGCGCCTCTGCGTACACTGTGCCCGCTTTAAGTATTGCGCCCGTGAGCTCGCCCGCGGTAATAAAGTTTGCTACTATTTGCCCGTCTGCTGTTATTGCTGTAGTAAATTTGCCGTTTACTCCTGTGCTGCTATGCCCCAGCCCTGCAAGGTTCCAGCGCCAGACATTTTTAGCCTTGCTAAGTTCTGGCTGGTCTAATATATAAATCTCCTGCGGGTTTTTCTCTGGATAAAGCACCACATAGCCGCCGCTGTTTCCTGTTATGGCTGCCGTAACGTCTACTATCGTCTGCTCTATCTGCTTTTTTATCTGCTCGGCTCGTGTCTGGTTCTTTTTTATGCTCTCTGTTACTTCCTGCTGCGTCGCTGTAAGCTGCTTAGTTAAGTTTGTGCGTACGCTGCCTATTTCCATAGTGTCGTAGTGCTCTTTTAAGCTGTCATACTTCGCTTTTACTATTTTTGCTGTAGCTTCTATTTGCAGCTTATCTATGCGTACTGTTACTGTATCGCATAGCGCGACGCTTTCCATAACCTGTATGTTTTTATAATCCTTTGTTTTTTTAAGCTGTGCGTACGATAGTGTAATATTAATATCTGGCTCGGTGCTTATTTTTTCTAAGTATGCCTCTGCTTTCGCTCTTAACATATCCTCGGTTATAATCGTACCGCTTTCCCATTCGCTGCTAAAGTCCACTATCTCGCAGCGCTTATATGCGTAATCTGCTGCGCCTGCGTGTACTAGTGTCTTTTCTTTTAGGCTTACGTATACCTCGCTTTCTTCGCCCTCTGGCGTGTACTTTGCATACGGGAATATAGCCGTTACTATATTTGCTATGTTACGCTCTTGCTTTGCGTCGGTTAGGTTCTTGCCGTATTCGATTGTTACGCCGTTGTCTGCGCCTCTCGCTTTTAATAACTCTATTCTGTAATTATTAAAATGATATTCGCCGCCCCACGTATCTAATATACTGCCCTCTACGCCGCCGAGTGCCTTACGCACGCTTACCACGTCTGCTATGCTCGTTTTGTTTACTGTTGTAATGTCGCTTGCTGCTGTGTATTTGTGTTTAAATACTGCTGCCGCCAGTAACCTATTAAGCGCCTGCTCTGCATTTACTCCGCTTATGCTAAACCGCTCTACAGGGTTGCCCGTGAGCTCGTAGCTTATGTGCTCTGCGTTCCACGTCGTATTACTGCCTATCTGTTTGCCGCTTTTGTATATTCTAAATAGTTGCGGCTCGTCCGTGTCGTTCGCCTTTGCTTTAATGATAGCGTCCTCTGCTATATATTCCGCTAAGTGTCCTTTTGCTGGGTATATAAGTGTCGCCTCATATGCCCCGTTTCTCTCTTCTGTTACTGTGCAGCTTACCGCGTCTGTAAGTAAGCCTATGCCGTTTGTTGTAAAGTCTGTTTCGCTGGCAGCGTATAAAATTGGTATCATAGTTTGCACCAGCGCGGTACTATTTCGATTTTTGTTACATTACCCGCCCAGCTTATGTTATTGTCTCCTGCTGCCAGCTTAGGAAACGCCCCCACAAGCATTTTATTATTCTGTAATGTATCGCCCTTGTACGCGTTCATATTTTCGCTGTCTACCTCTATATATCCATCTATATTTTTAAAGCCGTGCGCGCGATTGTTTATATAGAGTGTTACGTTACCGCTGCCGTATATCTTCATATATGGCGTTGCTGTAAAGCCCTCTGGGTTTGTAATCGTGGCTGCTTTTGTTATCGTTATTGTTTCGTCTCCCTTTAGTGCTCTTTTATATGCCTTGCACGTAAACTGTATCTCTATTTGTCCCAGCAGGCGCTTAGCAAGCTCTGACACGCTCGCCCCGCTGCTTAAGTATGCAAGTGTGTAATAGTCTCTGTCGTAAGTATCATAGAGTTTTTTATACTCTATGCCGCTGCCGTAGAGCCAAGCGTAAAGCCTGCGGGCGTGTTCCTCTAAGTCCAGCTTAAAGGCGTCTATATCCACGCAGCATACGTATTTACGCACATAATCGTTAAATTGCTGGTTGTCCAGCTCGTCTATGCGATTGTCTACTACAAAATTGCCGCGTGCTGGTACGTTTATAGTCTCTATTACAGGCTCGGCGGCGTTGTCCGCGCCGCTCTGCTCCATAATAAAAAGCCCCATATCGAGAGAATTAACGCCGTTATATGTAAAGCTATTAGCTGTATTATAATAATTACTAAGCATATACTCTGTCGTCCCTCTCTTTCATTTCTTCCGCAGTCTCTAACATTTCCTCTGTAAGCTCTCTTATGTCTGTATCTCTGTTGTTTTCAAAGTGTTCTATATTTACGTTAATCTCGTTTGTAATTTGCTGCGCCCTGCCGCCTTTTGCGGTGTCTATAGCTGTGTTTCTTGCCGTATTCGTAAGCGGCGTTACTACAGCTTTGCCGTTTACCATTTGTACGAGCTCTGGTCCCGCCTCTGCTACCATAGCGCCGCCGTTTCCTATAATACCGCCGTGTGCAAGCCTTGGCAGGCTTAAATTGCTCATTTTGCCAATGCTTACCCCTGGTATTTTGTTTATAAGGTTAATAGCTCCGTTGATAAGCCCTATAGCTCCGTTTATGGTGTTTTCTATAATGCTTATTACGCCGTTAATTCCTGCTTTTACCGCGCCGCCTATTGCGTCTGCTATGCTTGCGCCTAAATCCGAAAACGTATTTCTTATAGTGTCCCACAAGCCGCTAAAAAAAGAGCTAAAATTAGAGAATACGCCCTTTACCGCGTCCCAAGCTGCCCCGAATGTGTCTCTAAAAAATGAGCCGACAGCCGAAAAGATACGCTTTACGCTATCCCATAATGTACTAAAGAAGTTTGCAAAACCCTCGAATATGCTCTTTATTCCGTCCCACGCGCCTTTAAAGTCTCCTGTAAGCACGTCTTTTACGACGCTGAATACTGTTTTTATAGCGTTCCATACCGCAGCAAAGTAAGCCGCTACAACGTCCCATACTGCTTTGATAATTTCCCACGCATTACGAAAGAATGAGCCCAGCACTTCGCCTACAGCCGAGAATACTACTTTTATGTTTTCCCAGATAAGCGTAAAGTAAAGTACTGCTACGTCCCATACGCCTTTAATGTATTCCCACGCAACCGAGAAAAAACCGCCCAGCACTTCGCCAACTACCGAGAATATAACTTTTATATTTTCCCATAACATAGAAAAGTACGGCTCTACTAAATCCCATACTACTTTAATAATTTCCCAGCAATCGCTAAATATCTGCGCTATGTCTGCGCCTAACTGTTGCAAAAAAGCAAAGGCAGCCTGTAGGTACGGCTCTATAAAGCCCCATATCTCTTGTATCTTGTCCCAGATAGTGCCTATAACGCCCTTTATTACTTCGATAGCGCCGCCTATAAATTCTTTTACATTCTCAAATATTTCGTTTACTGCGTCTCTAAACCATTCGCACTTATTGTATAGCGTTATAAATATCGCTATTAACGCCGCTATCGCCGCTATAACTAATATAATGGGGTTTGCTGCAAGCACGGCGTTTACTGCTGTTATTGCAGTCTGTAGCGTCTTAATTACGTTTATCATAGTTGATATAACGCCCGCTACTTTGCTTATAATTAGTAGCGCGGGGGCTATTGCTGCAACTATCATTATTATTGTCGCTATCATTTCTTTTTGATTGTCGGTTAGTCCTCTAAACCATTCTGTAGCGCTCTGTACTGTGTTCGTTACTTTTTCTATCGCTGGCTGTAATGCTGATAACGCAGTACCCGCTAAGTCGCTGCCTGCAAGTTTTAAGTTATTAAGCATTACTTTAGCATTGTCCCACGGGTCTAAAGTGCTTTCATATGTATCTTGTACAGTAGTGCCGTAGTCCTCGAGCGAGCCGCCTAAGTCGTCTACGCTTAACTTGCCCTCTCTTATTGCCTGCGCCATTTCTGCAAAGCCCTTAGAGCCGAAAGTTTCTTGTGCAATACTTAACGCCTCTGTCTCCGTACTTGCGTTTTTAATGCTGTCTATTGTCTTTTGTAGTGCTTGGTCTGTGCTTAAGCCCTCTGCTGTATAATTCTTTACAGCTTTCTTTAATCCTGCCATAGCTGTAGTAGCGTCTACGCCGTTATTTTCAAACATAGCAAGCAAATTTACGCTTTCTGTAATGCCTAGCCCCATTTCTTTTAAGGTGCTGCCGTTCTGCATCAACGAGCTCTCTAATGTGTCCATAGACAACCCTGTATCTTGTCCTACTTTTGTGAGCAGTCCTAATACATTGCCCGCCTGTCCTGCGTCTACGTTGAATTTATTTAAGATTGTGTCTACATTGTCAATACTGCTATTTAAGTCTGTCCCGTTTATCTCTGCAAATTCGATAAACTGCTTTGATAAGCTCTCTAACTCGTCGCCTGTAAGCTGGAAACGTGTATTAACCTCTCCTATTGCTGTGCCTGCCGTCTCCGCGTCTGTCGGTATATCCTTAAAAATGTTGTTCATACGCTTGTTGAGGTCGTCTAACGCCTCGCCCGTAGCGCCTGTTTTAGTTATAATTATGTCGTAGCCGTCGTCTAAATTCATAGCAGACGCTACGGCTCCTGTGCCTACTGCTGCCGCTGCTGCCGATAAAGGCGCCATAGCTTTAGCTGCTTTGCCTGCTTTATCCTCTACTGTATCAAATGCTTTCGCCGCCGTGTCAATTTTGCTTACGCTCTTCGCTGTCTCTTCGGCTGCTTTCCCTGTGTTTTCAAATTCTTTATTGCTTTCCTCTGCCTGCTTTTCCAAGTTGCCGAGTTTGATTTCTGTAGAGGCTATCTCTCTTTGTAATGCTCTGTATTGTTCCTCTGATACTTCGCCATTTTCAAACTGTTCCTGTACCTGTTTTTCTGCCTCTTTTAAGGTTTCTAACTTCTCTTTTGTACTTCCTATAGCCTCTTTTAATATTTTCTGTTTCTGGGCTAATAGTTCCGTATTTGTCGGGTCGAGTTTAAGCAGCTTGTCTACTTCGCGTAGCTCTTTCTGTAAAGAGCTGCACGAGCTATTAACGCCAGAGAGCGCCTTAGATAGCTTAGTAGTATCGCCGCCTATTTCGATTGTGATACCTTTAATACTGCCTGCCACTTATTACGCTCCTTTCTGGTTCTTAATCTTTTCTCGTATCTTTTTTCGGTCTGGCTTGGTCTGCGTCATTCTGTAGCAGTCCTCTAAATACTTTCTGCCCTTTTCTGTCTGGCTAAGCGTATATATATAACTTTCTCGCATAAAGTATAAGTATAGGTCTATCGGCATTTCTTGCACGTCGAATATGCTTATATTTAAGTAGTCTATAACTAGCTTCTCTGCTCGTGTTTCTGCTGTGTATGTATACTCTGCCGCCTCTGTCTGCCCGTTTGGGTAGCGCGGCAGCTTTAGTTTGGGTTATTCTTAATGCTGTTTACAAAGTCTGCGTAGTCGTTAATGTACGCTATAATTTCCTCTATGTCGTACTCTTCCTGCTCTAAGTACTCCGCTGTAATAACCTCTTTGCCTCTGTTATTGCTTAAGATTTCTGCCAAGAGCCCTAGCATTTCGTCGTATACCTCGCCGCTCTTAGCCTCGTCTGTGTCAATATCGTTTATAATCTGCATTTTTTCAAAAGTGCGCTTTTTAGGCATTTCAACTACAAGAGTTTTGCCGTCCTTTAACTTAGTAGGGTAAAAGCTGCGCTTTAATTTTCCAAAATCAAAACTTTTATTTGCCATATTCTAACCTCTTTTCTATCGCGGCTGCTTTTGCGCAGCCGCTTTAATCTCTTATACGTTCTGTACTATTTCCTCGTCAAAAATAATAAGTGTACCCTCTTTGTCCATTGGGTAAGCTGTAAAGGTTGGCTCTAATGTTGTCTCTGCGTCTGTTGCGAATGTAAAGCTAAAGCCTGCCTCATTCTTTCCGACGATTGTTACTCTAATGTCGCCGTCCTCGTCGTCCTCGTGCAAAAATCTAATTAAATATTTGTCGTTTTTCTGGTTCTTTAAGCCGCCGATTTTTACAGTACGCTTTTTGCCAGAGGTTGTTACTCTTGCTGTCGCACATAATTTATCTAATGTAGCTCCGCACCAAGTAAGCAAGCCCGCTTTAAGTGTTGCCTCTTCCTTTGTTACTTTAGTTTTCTGTACTACGCCTAAGTCGTCCTTGGCTGTGTAGCTCTCTGCTGTATACTCGAGTGACGCGCCGCCCTTGATGTGCGCAAGCTGGTTATCCTCTGTTTCTATTGTTTCGTCCGCTGGGATTGTTCCCGTAAATTTAACGCAGTAGAGCTTACCGCTGCCGAGTGTAATTCTCTCGCTATCCATATTGTTACTGTCCTCTCTTTCTTATTTTTTCGTATGTGGTAAATTCGTATGCCGTCTGTACCATATCCTCGCTTTGTATTGTCTCTTGAAATTTGTTAAAGCCTACGTCGTATAATACTTTTTGCTCTATTTCTTTTTCTAAGCTGCTGTCGGCTATTTTGTCTGTGTAAAGCTCTATAGCCGCCTGTATCGCCCTAACTCCTACTGCGCCGTCGTCGCTTTTGCTTACGTTGTCCTGCGGCGTTATGTATACCAGATATGGCAGCTCGGGTAGTGGTGTTTCTTTCGTCTCTCTAAACTCGTCCTTTGCCAGAGGTAGCCCCAGCGTGCGGGCGCGTTCTATAATTGTCTCTAATCTCATTTGCTCGCTGCTGCCTCTATCCTTTCCTGTAGTGCCTCTATAGCCGCCTGCTCTACAGGTGCTATATGCTGTATAGCTCTAACTCTGCCGCCGTTCCTGCTTGCGTGTCCATATTCTAGTAAGTGGGTTAGCTGGTAGCCTGTTTCGTTGTATACAGTATTTCGCTTAGTTCGTTTGTCTGTGTACGCTGCTTTTTTGCGCCAGCCCTTGCGGTAACTGCCTGTAAGTTTTGGGCTGCTCTTCTTAAGAGCGTCTACTGCCTCTTTTGCTACTTCGTCGGTTATTCGCTTTGTTGCGTCTGCTATTTCTTGGTCATATTCTGCCAACGCTTCGGCTATAGCTGCGCCTGCTGTGTTTATGTTCTCGTTGCTCAACGCTTGCCCGCCCTCTTTTCCGCGTACAGCTCTAACTTTTCCTCGTTTGGCTTTTTATAAGTCCTGTAAATAGTTAATCGCTGCCCATTGTACTCTAACTCTGTCTGGTCGTTATATTCGTGCGCCCATACAGTAAATTTATAGCTTGGCTTAATGTCTTTAACGCCCGCTGTCGCGTATTCGCTCTGGGTTATGCTGTCTACCTCGCAGCATATAGTTACGCTTTCTGTTTCCGTCGCGTTTAGCTGCGTCTTTAAGGTTATCTCTCCATACATTGTTAGCCCTCGCTTTCTTTCGTGTTATACTCTCCAGAAAGTGCTAAAGACATCTTAAGCGCGTCGTAGCTCTGTCTGTATTTGTCTGCAAGGTTGTTATAGTTAAAGTCTGCTTTTGTAAAGAGCTGTGCAGCTCTAATAATAAGCGCGTCTGTGTCGTCTATCTTTTCCACGCCTGCAAGCTGCAAGTCTTTAAAGCAAGCCTCTATACAGCCGCTTATATCGTCCTCGATAATAGCCGAGGCGGTAGACATACGCATACTGTCTTTAATTGCTTTTATTAGTGCTGTCCTCATAGTCGTCTCCTACTCTGCTGCTTTTGCTACGCCTGCCTCTATAAGCTGCGCTGCGCGTTCTTTTGTTACCTCGAACGTGTCGCCCACGTGCTGTGTAATATCGCGCTGCAAGTCTTTGTAAGTCTCTGTTACGATAACTTTTATTGTTGTGTCCGAAACGGACACGTTAGCGGCTGCTGCCTGCTGGTCGTTTGCTGTCGGTGTGTTCGTCGCTGCCTGCTGCTTGTCGTCCTCGTCCGTTACGTCTACCTCTGCTGCCGCGATACGTTCTACAAGCTCTGCCTTTTTCCCGTCTGGGCTTAATCCCAGACTTTTAGCAAGCTCTCTAAGCTCGTCTACCTTGTACTCGTCCTCGAGCTGCTTTTTATCTAAATGCCCTTTCATTATTTCGCCTTTCTTTAGCAGGCAGCTTTACGCCGCCTGCGTTATTGTTATTAAACTGACTTTACGCCTTTTTTTACTAAGATAATGCCCGCAGCGTCGGCTACCTTTCCGTCAGCTACCATTAAGCATTTATTCTTAATCTTGTTATTGTCGTGGTCTGTCCACTTTACTACCTGCATTTCCATATTTGTATTAATAACGTAGTCCGAAAAGTTCATAAATACCGCGATTACGTCGCCCTCGTTTGCGTCGTCCCAGCTTGGTAAAATATCGTCCTCTACAGTCTCTACGTTCTTACCCATAAAGCGGTATGTCTCTTCGCCGTTTACGCCATAATTTGTACGCCCGATAGGCTGCCCGTTTTTATCTTCCATTCCGTCAATGCCAACGTCAAAAGTTGACTGGTTCATTATAAAGCTGCCGTTTCTGTACGCCTTTTTCATTTTTGCTTTTACTTTATGCCAGCCGCTCCAACTTGCGTACTCTTCTGGTGTCAGTGTAACAACGGTTGTTACTCGGTTGTCTTTTAATACTCCTAATGGCTGCCCCTCGCCTGTTCCGTTAAAAATAGAAATCTCGATAGCTTTAACCATAGCCTCGGTCGCCATAGGCACAAATAAATCTGTAAACATTTTAAGTGTTACTACGTTTGCTAAAATGCTCTGTGAAATTTTGCACTCTAAGCCGTAATAATTAAATGTCACCGAATTTTTAGCGCTTGCGTTCTGGTCGTCGCTGCTCTTTCCCTCTGTAATCCAGTGCGCAGTAGGCTTTAAGTCTGCGATTGGAATTGATACGCCGCCCTGTACGTTAATCTTGCGCACCTTTGCGTAAATGCTGCCGTAACTTTCCAGCTTTGTAATAATTTCATTCATAATTGTAGTTGGAATTACCGCGCCGCTTTCTGCTGTTGTAGTTGTGCTGGCTGCTCTGTACTCTGTTGGAATTGCTACGCCTCTACACACATAATTCATAAATGCTTTACGATACTCCAATGTATCGTACTTATCTACTGCCGCTGTGCGCTGCTGCGTTCCGCTGCCGTCTGCTGGCGCGATACTTCTAATTACTGTAGGTACTGTTACGTTTCCGTTTCCGTCTGGTACTTCTCCCGCTGCGATAGCTGCAAGTAAGTTTGTGCGCTGCTCCTGCTGCTGGATAATCGCCGCTCTCTCTTCCTGTAAGTCTTTTACTTCTTTCTCGTACTTTGCCAGTTCTTCGGCTGCAAGCTGTGTGCCTCTTTCCTCTACGTCTTTCTTAATAGCCGCAAGTCTTAATTCAATCTCTTTTAATCTCATTGTTTTTGTTCCTTTCTTTGCCTTAAATTGTTGTTAAAATTCTTAACATAGCCGCGCGCTTTTCTAACGTCTCCCGCTGCTCTGCTTCACGTCTCCCGCTTGCGTAGCTACGTGCTGCTATACTGGTGTCGTCGTTTGCTGGTATGCTTACCGCGCTAACGTCGTACACCTTTTTAATTTTTAAAATTGTGCGGGTGTGCGTGTTCCTGTCGTAGCTATCCTCTGCAACTGTAAACGCCCACGACATTTTAGTAATCATTCCCGCGTTAATATCTTCATACAGCCCCCTTGCTAACTCTGTTTTACTAAGGTCTGCTGCAATAAGAAGCCCTTTATCGTCGGCAGTTAATTTAAGCGTGTTATTGCTATTTCTTGCGTATACCCTGCCGCTGTGGTCGTACTGCATAATAACGTCGCTTAAGTCCGCGCCGTCCAGCGCGTGCCTGTCTATTTTTTCGTAATATTTGTCGCCGTCCTCAAACTCATAGAGCACGTACGGCGTATCAAACGTAGTCGCGTAGCCCTCTATGTAGTAGTCGCTGTTAAATTGGTTCGTAGCTGCCGTGACCGATAGAGGCGCCGCTACGTTCCTGTATTCTCTTTCTTTTACTATTGGCATATGTTTACTCTTCTCCTTTCTCGTCCGCCTGCTGCCCGTTGTTTGTCTGCTGTGGTTCCTGTTCCGACTCTTGCCCTGCCGTTGGTTCTGTTTGCTGTGGCTGCTGCGTTATAATTACTGGCTGCGGCTCTTTGTTGTGCTTGTCCAGCTCGCTAACCTCTGTATACTCTTTTCGTATATAGTATTTGTCGCCGTCCTCAACGTGTGCCATATTCCATATGTCCATAACCCCGTTACGATTAAGTAAGCCTCTGTCGAATAGCTGCGTACTTACCTGTAGCTTTGTGTTATTGCTCGCATACTGTAGCCTGTTCGCGCTAAATGTAATAGCGTTGCCGCGTGCAAGCTCTCGCGGCGTAAAGGTCATATTAGACATTACGAGCGATAACTGTATAGCAAACGGCTCTATTTTTCCCTCGTAGTAGGCGTTCCACGTTTCCTCGTTAAACTTGTTTTGCAGTATGTCCATATTTGTATTAAAGTGCGTACATACATTTTCTTGTATCTGCTGCATTTGTAGCGCGTTTGGCGTGTATGGCTTGCTTTCTACGGGCTTAACATCACTAAACTTGTTATCATATATAATCATTCCGCTTTTGTTGTCGCTGCTTAAATTGTCCTGCGTAAATCTGTCGCGCTCTTTTTTTATGTCCTCTGGTTTAAGCATATTTGCTACTTTTGCTAAAAAGCGGATATTCGCCGAATTTTGCACGGCGTTAATAATTCCCTCGTTGCTCGTCTGTATAAGCTGCATTGTCGGCTGCATTGTCTTGTTATCCTCGCCGAAAATGTCGTCTCTATATTGGTGCGTCGTTAGTATTCCGACGCGTTCAAACTCAATCGCTGCGCGCTCTCCATTTCCAAATGTATAGCGTAAATATACTTGGTCTTGGTGTTCTATAATTTCGCAGTTTTGAGGCAGCAAAGGATACCAGCCCGCAAGCTGTCCGTATGCGTCCTCTATTGGTATAATAAAAGCTGTATGCTCACACTCTAGTATTGTCGCCACTCGCGCTATAAACTTTGTTGTGTCCATAAACGCGTTAGGCTTAAACTGTAGCGTGCGCTCTAAGTTCTTTAACGCGCTGCCCTCTACCTCTGGCTTTAACTTGCTGCAATGAGTAGCAAAGCTATTAATAGCCGTGCGGGTTAAATCCATTTCGTAAACGCCGCCGTCGTAGGTAGAGAATACAGGACTATAGCCGTTAAGCAGCTTAAAGTATTCGCCTATTATTTCTTTGTTTTTTCGTCCTTTGAAAAGGTAATCAAAAAGCCCCGTTTTTCTCACTCCTTTCTATGCTGCGTTTTTAAGCAGCTCGCCCAGCTCCGCGTTGTACTTCTGGCGTACTGTCATAGCGTCTATTACGCTTACAAAGCCGTCTATATGTGCGCGCTGTTCTATCTTTATAGGTCTAAATTTTCTTGTTTCTAAATTCTGCTTAAGCGCTACGTTTAGAAAATGTGACTTAAGCAAGTTGTTGCTTGCAATTTTAAAGTTGCCGTCTTTAATAATTCCCTCAAATTCTCGTATAACTGGCGTTAAGTTCTCGCCCTGGTATACGTCGTCAGTATGGAACCCGTACGCCTTAAGGTCGTCTATTAAGTACTGGGCGCTGTATCTGTCGTAGCCTATCTGTAATACTCGTATGCCGTATGTGTTAAGCAGCTCTACATACCAGTTAAATACATCTTTGTAGTCTACGTAGTTGTCGCCAGATAGCGTAAGTACGCCTTTTTTTACAAATACGTCATACGGTACGCCGTCGGTTGCTTGCAGGCTTTCCAGCCTGTTGCGCGGCATAAAGAACTGCGTAAACGCGTGTAGTATTCCGTCTTTTTCGACTACGATACTTGCGGCTGTTAAGTCTGTTGTTTGGCTTAAGTCGATACCGCCCACGGCGTAGCAGTCTCTAAAGTCCTCTAGCGTGCTTTCTTCGCTTGCCTTGTCTACAAGCGTGTATTCTAACCACGCTACGCTACTGTTTTGCTTAATATTGCAGTATTTCGTAAGAAACTCTGCTTTTTTACTTAAGCTGCCCTCTGCTACTGCTATCTCGTCTTTAAAAAAGCCCTCTTGTACGCTTACGCCCATATTCGGGTTGGCTTTCTTTAGTTCTGTTATATCGTTCCATTTCTCTACGTCGTCTATGATGTATAAGAATGGCAATAGCCTGCGCTCTTTACTGTTGCCTTTTAAAAAGCTGGTGGCACGTTTCATTAATTCGTCGTAGATACTGTCGTTAATATAGCCTGCTGTAGATATGCTAAGTATCATAGGCTGCCGCCTTGCACCTAGCGCCGACTTCATAACCTCATATTGTTTTAAGCCGCCGTCGCCGCTCCACGCTGCCATTTCATCACATATAACTAGCTGCGGGTTGAAGCCGTCGCTTTTCTTTGCGTTAAATGCAATAGGCTTAATAGTCGTGTTCGTCTCTTCTAGGTAAATATCGCTGCGCCTCTTTTTAGCAAGCTCTTTTAACTCTTCCTCTGCCTCTACCATTTTGTAAAAAGCGTCGTAAACGAGCGCCGCTTGGTCTAACTTTGGTGCTAAACAATAAATCTCTTGCCCGTACTCTGGCTCGAGATACGCCATATATGCAATAATGGCGCTTGCAAATAAACTTTTGCCGTTTTTTCGTCCAATAACTATAAAAATTTCTCGAAAAATTCTTATATTTTGGTCGTCTACAATGCCAAACATAGCGCATACTATGGCTTTTTGCCATAATTCCAGCTTTAATAAATCGCTCCTGCCTTTGCTGTGGTGGCAAAAATTTTCGATAAACTTTATTGCCTTATTTGCCTTTTTTGCATTGTAAAAAAACTCTTGTTTTTCCAGTCCGTCTACAAGTATTTTGTAAATTGCTAATATCCATTTACCCGCTACAATTTCGCCGCTTGTAATCTTTGCGTAATACTCGTAAATATAATTTTTATACGGCACTCTGGGGGCTATTCCTCGCGCAGCAGGGCTAACTTGCTTTTCTTGCGTTCTGCTGCTGGTACAAGCTCGGTTAATTGCTTTATAACTGCCGTATAGTTCTTGCTTAGCGCTATATAGGTGTCTGCCTCTGCGCTGCGCTTTTCGCCCCACTGGTTCGCGCCGTTCTGGTACTCCGACGTCCAGCCGTTTTTTTGTATGCTATCCTGCAATATATCGAGCTCGACAGACATAAAAGCAGCCTTTTCGATAAGCGGCGTAACAAGTTTCTTTTTGTTTTCGTCGAGGTTCTTAAAAATGCCTTTAAGTCTGGTTTTTTCTTTCTTAATTTTCTCTTCTTTCGTGTACTCTTTCTTTCCTGCCATATCTTCGCCTCACTTCTCGCACACCACACCCCCTACACCACGTACGCGCGCCCCTGTAGAGTTTTTTTAGGCTCCACCCCTCGGTCTCCGCTGGGCTATTCAAGATTTTTGAATAGGGGGGATATGCTCACGGCTGCGTTGGTATTACGTTGCCGTCTGCGTCGAATTTGTAGCGGCGTGTGTCTGCTGCCGCGTGGTGTTCCTTGTTGTGGCAGTCTTGACATAACGCTTCGAGGTTGTCCCAGTTAAGCGCTATGTCTGCGTTGTTTATATTCTGCTTGGTTAAGTAGCGCTTATGATGTACTACCTTTGCAGGCTCGCCGCAGCGCTCACATAAGTAATGCTGCGATATGAGATAAGCCCGCCGTGTGTCTATCCAGTCCTTGCTGTGGTAGAACTCTTTAGCCCATTCTTTCATAGCCTGCCTCTCTTTATTTGCCTAGCGTCCTAGATTTCATACGCTAGGCTAGGAGGCTAGAAAAATGCAATAAAAAAGAGCGGCTTACTAATGCTGCTTAAGTAGCTTAGCTTTCCGCTCTTTCTCACGCTATCATTTTACCGCAGGCAATACCCCACGTAAACCCCAGCTTTTTACCACGCTTTTACCTCTGCGTTATAGCGTCCTCATCTATCCCCCAGAGTAATACGCTTAGCTCGTTTATTATTCCGCTTATCCAGCGGCGCGGTGTGTTCTTGCCCGTGTTCAATTCTTCGGCTATGTCCACATAGTCTAAGCCTTGCATAAAATATAGCTCAAATGCTTTATATTCTACCTCGCGCCCCTGCTGCTGCCTGCGCCTCTCTATCTCTTCTACTGCCTTGTCTATGTGGTCTAGCATTAGTATGGTTTTAAAGCGCGTGCGTCGTATGCTACGCAAGTATGTAGTCTGCTGCTCTTCTGTTAATTCTCCCTGCTGCTGTAGCTGCGCAGCTTCGCTTACTGCGTTGTCTCTGTGAAAAACTGCGTCTCTGTAGCACTTCATAAGGCTAAATGTGTCGTGGTATTTATCCGCTTTATGTTTCTTCTGTTCCTCTCGCTTGTAAATCTCTACGCCTTTTTTTGCGGCTGTTGTTATTATCTGCTCTAGTTCGTCCTCGTTTAGCCTTATTTCGCTCACTCTTAATTATTCCTCGCTTTCTGCTGCCGCGCTGCTTTTTAGTCGAATGGTAGCCCGTCGTCGTAGCCGTCTGGTATGTCCATAAAGCCGTCGCCGCTGGGTGTTGGCTGTGGTCTGTCGCCTACTGCCTGCTGCCTCTGCTGTGCCTCTGCTTTTGTCTCTCCAAAACTTACACTACTTGCCAGTACTTCGGTGTAGTAAATCTCTTTGCCGTCCCTGCCTGTATAGTGCCCCGTTTTAATCTTTCCGACAAGTTCTACCTTGTTGCCTTTCTGTAGCCATTTCTCTACCCATTCTGCCGTTTTGCCAAGTGCGCGTATATTAATAAAATCTGTGCTTTTGTAATCGTCTACCGCCAACGTAAAGCGTGCTATTGCTACGCTGTTATTTTCGCCGCCGTAGCGTACGTCTGGCTCTTTTGTCAATCTTCCGCTTAATGTTACGTTATTCACTTTTTACCCTCTCTTTTCTTCCTGTTGTATTCCTGTAGGTATTTTATTTGTTCCTCGTCCTCTGCCTGTCTCTTTCGTCTGGCTGCTAGTTCCTTTTCTCCTCGCCGTTGCCGCTTTGCTATAATCTTTTGTGCTTTCTTGTAAATCTTGCAATTTTCGCAGTACTCCGCTTGCGTTAGCCCGCCCCGTAGCGCTAGTGGTATGTTGTCGTAAGAATGGCAGCCGATACACTCGCGTATACTGCCGTCGTCGTCTACCTCGATAGTAAACAGGAAACGCAGCAGGCTTATAATAAGCCCCAGTACAACCACTAATACACATACCAGCGCTGCAATTATAAACGGTGCTATTAATATGCCTGCTACAAGTGCTATTGTTTTAAATATCTCTATTGCTGTCATTCGCTGCCCCTTTCTATTCGTTCCGCTACGCTTTGTGCTGCGTCTGCTGCCACTCTAAACCCGTTACTTAAGTCTCTGTATATTCCTGCAATAGCCCTTGTCATTACGTCGCCTATATTTTGTACCGCTGCCGTTATGTCGTTTATAGTTGCGCTTGTATTTCTCATAGCCTTTTTAAGTGCCTTTGCCTGCCGCCGCTTATCAGCCTCAAGCGGCGGGTTATGCCCGTGCCGCTTTTTATAGTTCTTTTTCCATTGTCTGTAATTCATATTACGCCTCGCTTTCGCTTAAGAAGTCTTTTATATCTGTCTGTCCGTCTATTTGTGTGTCCGTTTCGGGCACCTTAGTAACCTTTATGCCGAGTATACAATAACCCTCTTGTAAGCCGTTGTAATCTTCTAGCATATATACTATATCTGCCTCTATGTGCCTGCCTGTCTCTTTGCCGTCGGCGTACTCGTTAAGGCGTAGCGCGTCGCCAGTCTTAAAGCCTCTGTCGTTCTTGCGCAGTTCAAAGCACTTTTTCCCTGTTGCCACGTCCTTAAAATACATAGCAGCTAACTTAAGCTCGTGTACTTTCTGCTCTTTTGGCTGTAGTGCTCTGTCTAATGCCGCCTCGCGTTCTCTAGCCTGTAGCGTTTTCTGTGTTTGCTTATCTATCGCCGCCTGCTGCTCGTCGTAGCGCTGCTCGTCTGTTTTTTCTGCCTCTGCCTTATTAATATATTCGTCGCACTTTTCGCACGTTCCCGTTTTTACGTTGCAAGTGCTGTAATTTAAGCAGCTATAGCATAGGCTCGTAATACTTTCTGGGTGCGGTGTCTTGTAATCGTCGCCCGCTTTCTTTTCTGCTACCTTTGCAGCTATCTCTTTTGCTCTTATGTCCTCGCCTGCTGCCGCCTGCTGTGCTATCTCGTTTTGTTCGTCCTCGTCTAGCTTGCTTGTCTCGTAAGCTGCCGTTATGCCTAAGTTGCCCGCCTTGAACTGTTCTTTAGCCTCTGGCGTAAGATTGTTGTTAATCTGCTCCATACGCCCTACGTTTGTTGCACTCTCGCCCAGTACGTCGGCTATTAAGTTGCGCAGGCGTCCTTGTATCTCTAAGCCGTCCTCGTCTCTGGCTCTTATAAGTGCTTTTTTTAACCTTGCCGCCTGCTCTGTCTTTTCGTACTGCGTAAGCTCTCGGTTAAATGCGTTGCCGACTAACAAGCTAAGCTCTAGCCCTGCGGGTGTTATGTCTTTGTAGAGATAACGCACGCTTTTATACTGCTCGTAGCCTTTGTCTATAAGCAGCCTGTTAGCCTTGTTGCGCCTGTGCCCGCTTATAATTTTATATTTGCCGTCTATCCTGCCTAATACTGTCGGCTGCTGCTGTCCTACAGCAAGTATAGCGTCTGCCAGCTCTTCTATGCTCTCTTGACTGTAAAAGTTGCTTTCTGTTTCCTCTACGTCGTACGGGTTTAAGTATATCTCTGTATACTCTGTTACTGCTGCCGTCTTTGCGTCTGCTTTACTTTGTGCGTTTAGTATATCCATAAAGCTAAACTTGTTTGCTGCTGCCATAGTTTTACGCCTCGCTTTCTTCCAGATACTTTGTTATCAGTTTTTTGTAGTCCTGCGCAGCTCCGCAGCGTGGGCTATACTCGTATGCCGCTTTATTAAAAAACGTGCTCTCTGCTGCCTTGTCGGTGTAGCGTATCTGCCCCAGTATTTTAACCTTGCTTTTCTGTTGCAGCCATTCCAGCCCCGCTATGTTCGTGTCGTTGTTTTTATACATTGTCACGAGCGCGCCGAGTAGTTCTATGTCTGGGTTGAGCTGCTTAGCGTCCTGTATCTGCTCCGCTATAATGTCTAAGCCCTCTAACGCCCACTCGTCTATTTTTACAGGTACTATAACCTCGTCTGTAATCTTTAGTGCTGCTATTACGTTAAAGGCTATGTCTGGCGGGTTGTCAATAATCATATAGTCGTAGTAGCTGCTTATAGTGTCTGGAAATGGCAGCTCTAAGTTAGTAATAGGCGTATGTATTAATTTGTCGTATGCGTCTATCTGGCTGCCGCTGCTGCCTGCCATTGTCCATACTGCCGACATAAGCGACATATTAGCCGTTATTATGTCTACGTTGTTGTGCTGCGGGTGCTCTGTTATTAACTCTCTTAACGGGTTCTTGTATTCGCCTAACAATGCTTTAGCCGCTGCGCACTCTCCCGCTGCCTTGTATGCCCCTGCTGCCTTGCTTAAATTGCCCTGCTTGTCGTTGTCCAGTAGTAATACTGTCTTGCCTCTCTTTTGCAGCTCGTAGGCTATGTTATACGCTGTGTACGTTTTCCCTACGCCGCCCTTAAGGTTAATAATGCTTATTACTTTCATAGTCTGCCTCTCTTTCTCTCCGTTGGTTCTGGCTCTTTTTATCTATCTCGGCTACGCGCTCTCTTAATACCCGTATTGCGATATTTAAAGCTCTTGCGTAGTCGTTATAGTCGTCTCGTGTTCCTGTAAGTACTTGTAGCGCCTCTATCTCTGTCATACGTGCCGCCTCTCTTATGTCGCAGGCATTAGCCCGCTCTGCGCTGCCCCATTGTCTGCGCTCTTTAAGCCGCCTGCTGCCGTTTCCAGCTCTAAGTAGTTTATTAACTGCTCCGCTGCCTCTTGCCAGCCGTAACACACTACCGCTAAATAGCCCTGCTTGTTTAAGCTGCTTAGCCATTTCTTTTGTAGCTGCGTCGGTTTATTGCTGCCTACTTTAAGCTCTATGTATAGCCCATTGTAGCCGCCGCGTGCTACTGGCAAGTGTAAATCTGGTACGCCTGCCTTTACGCCCTGCCTCTTTAGGTTGGCTGCTGTACGTGCGTCTCTCTTGCCGCCGTTCGGTATGTGGTATAGCAGCTCTAACTCTGGGTATCTCGCATACTGGTACTGCGCCCAGTTAAATAGTGTTTCTTGCGCTCCTGCCTCGTTGTCAATTCTCACATTTCGCATATATTCGCCTTTCTTGCTTGCTTTACTCTAGCTGCACCAGCCTATAGCGGTAATAGCCGTAGCCGTAATATTCTGGGCTTACTATGCCCTTTTCTTCGCTGCCTTTTTCCACGTAGTAGCCTGCTGGCGCTTTTGCCTCGCAGCGATACCACGAACGGGCAGTTACGTACTCATACTCTGGCTCTGGGTGTACTAAGTTTTTACTTGCAGCCCAGCGCTTACCCTGTAGCCTCTGCTCTGGTGCGTCCTGTATGTGTCTATCTGTATATTTAATAAAATACGCTGCCAAGTCTCCGTATTGTCCGCTATCGTCTAGCGGGAACACTTTAACGCGATTATGCCCCTCGTACGCTTTGTACCAAGCCTGCTGCAACAAGTTTGTATCTATGCGATTTACTACTAGGTGGTGGTGTCTTGCGCCTTTCTTGCCTATCTCCATAACGTGTATGTATTTAAACTCTAACCCAGCTTTTTTATACAGCTTTCTACACTCACGTAAAAATACTTGTATATCTTTTTTCATTTCCTCGCGTGTTCTGTCTGGCTCTCCCTTATGCCTTATGTAGTCTAGTACTAAGTGATAATCTCCATAAGCAAAGTTAGCGTTCATTAAGAGCCTTAACTTTCTCTCTGCCTGTTTAGTGTTTACTTTTTTCTGTGCCTCTGGTGTAGGCTTTACTTTGTCTCTTCTCTTTGCTCCCTTTTTGTTCAGTCTGGACGTATAGAAATATTCCACCTCTATTGTCTTGCCTGCCCTGGTAGTCCTCTTAACATACGGCATATATTTTTACCTCGCGTATATATATTTTGTGTATCTCTGTCGGTAAGCTAATACTTTTATCAAGTGTTTTTACGGGACGTCGCCCCGTTTTTTCCCTTGCCTTTTTGCCGTATGCAGCGTATAATATAAGTGCATTAAATATTAGTTATTTGATACGCTATACGCTTCGGCTATAGCTTAGCGCCTATGATATTGCAGTATCGTAGGCGCTTTTCTTATGTCTTTTTATATAACGCCCTGTAAGCGTACAGGGCGTATTATTTATATTTATCCTATTGCACAAGCGGGCGCGCAGCGCATAGAGTAGTTCGCGGTGTAGCTGCCGACGCCGCCGCTCGAGCTCACGCACCACGTATTGTACGAGTTGCCACGATAAGCGCTACGCGTTCTATGCCAGTCGTTAAAGTCGTCCTTTGCGTGCTTGGCTGCTCTGTATGGCTTGTCTTTGTAGTACTCGTATGGTGTTCTTTTGGCGTCGTACTCGCCTACAGATAACAAGAAAAACGTATCTGCTGTCTTTCTGCCGTTTGTGTTCATTTTGGTAACTGGTATTACATACTTAGCCAGCTCTGCGCAGCGTGCCGCGTATGTCCCGCTGTTAAGATACTTTCTAAGCTCGCTTGTTTCCCAGTCGTTAGAGCCGTAACGTCCCTTTGTATCAAATGGGCGTTCTTCTATGAGCTCGTGTGCCTGTATAGTAACTGTATGCTTAAGCTCTTCGGCTGCTGGTGTGTCTGCGTCTATGCCTATTACGTCGTATGGTACTGCTGCGCCGTCAAAATCAATGTAAATCTGGTCGCCTACTGCCAGTACTTCCGCAGCTCGTCCCTCTCTTATAATCTTTCTAAGCTCTTCGAGCGTAACACTCTCTGTTAATATTGTCTTTTTTATCTGCATTTTTCCGCTTTCCTTTCTTTTACTCTTTTCCTATCGCGTATATAGATACCTCGTACGCTGTTCTTTGCTCTTCCTGCTGCTCGCCTACGCGTTTAGTGTAAGCTCTGCTCTGTATCTTGCCTTTTAAGGTTACGCGCTCGCCCTCGTGCCATTCTTTAACCATAGCTGCTGTATCGTTCCAAGCGATACAGGGTATATAGCAGCCGTGTAGGTCTTTTAGTCTGTTCTCTACCAGTACGCTTATATCGCTTATGCGTTTGCCTAGTGGCGTCTCGCGGTATGTAATGCCGCTACCGAGTGCTCCGCTTAACTGTACCTCGTTTTCGTAGTCCCAGTGCTCGCCCGTAATCTGCTGCGCTGTCTCTGCCAGTACGTATACAAGTACCTTGCCTGTTATAAAATTCTTATAAGCCTGTAAGCTGCCAAGTATCATAACTGGCGTATTTACTCCGATACTGTCTACATTATCGCCCTGCACGTATACTATAGCCTCGTCAAGTGCTCCGCTGCGTCGTTCGGTAACAACTGTAAGCTCGTATCCGTTAAATGGCAGCGTGTTAATGTTATCTACCTTGCGCAGCTCCTTTAATATGCCCTGTAATGCTACTGCGTTGTCTGTCTCCACGTTTCCGCTCTCCTTTCTTCTGTTTTTAGTGTCCGTTTTATTGGACAGATACGCCCCGCAACCCTCGAAAGTTGCATATACAGCCTTGCGGCTGCTGCTTTACCTTTAAGCTAGAGGCGTTTATATGTAAATGTCGTAATACATATCTATACGCATATCGCCCGCTATGTACTGCGGCGCGCTCTCTTGGTCGAGTGGTGGCATAAGTCCCAGCTTGTGCCAGTCTTTATGTGCTACGTCCAAGTGCGCCCTAAAGTCTGTTACTATCTCGTCGCCTGTAAATCCTTTTTCTTGGTAGTGCTCTTTTAAGTAATAGCCCCAGTCTGCAAACACTACGACGCCGTTTTTTATTACCCTAGCGCGTTCTGACGAGCTTATAAGCGCCGCAAGTGCGCTTAGTGTTACTTGCTGCATTTTCTTATCTCTCTTTCATTATCTTTATTCTTTTAACCCTGCTGCCGCCTGCTATTCCCTCTAATCGCAGATACGGCGGCAATACTATTACATTGCCCTTGTTTAGCTGCGCCTGTATTGTTTGCTTTAAATTCGCGTATGTTTCTTGTTTACATACCATTTCGCAGCTAAATATAAGTATTAAGCCTTTTGCGTCTTTCTTCTTTCTTTGTCGCCTGTTCATTTCCGCAGCTCCCTTATTTTTTCCTCTAACTCTTCTACTGTTACGCCCTGCCGTCTAGCAAGCGCAGCCGCGCTTATGTTGTATGTCCATATTGACGACATTTTAATAGCGTCGCCTATGTCTAGTTTACCCTGCTGTAGCCCTATGCGGACAAACTGCGGACTACAGCCCATAATAGCGGCTGCCTCTGCTGGTTTAATCTTTACTGCCTGCATATCTTGTTACCTCGCTGTATTCTGCTGCGCCTGTGCCATAGCAAGTACGCCCTGCGAATAAACCGCAACTATGTTACGCTTATCCTCTGGCAGCTTTGCTACTTCCTGCATAAGCTCGCTGAAATCTTTTAAGCTCTGCTGCTCTTTCGTTCTCTCTAATGTCTGCTGCATACTGTTTTACCTCTCTTTCTTCTTAGTCCTTAAAACGTCCGTAGCTGTCAAGCTGTATATAGTGGTTATTTACTTTAGCCTGTCTGCTGCCGCGTGCTACTTTCATCACTTCTAGTTCGTTCGCTCTGTATATTCTTCTCTCGCATACTGGACACGTTACATTCTCGCCGTAGCCGCCATTAAGCATTACTTTAATTTGGCAAGTCGGGCAGGAATACGAGTATATGCTTATTTCGTCGAGTATTACTGCTGTGCCCTGTGCGCGTTCTAAGCCTTGCAGCTCTTCTATAAAGTCCTCTCTGCGTTTCTTTGCTTTCTCAAACTGTGTGCACCAGCCGCCCCCGCCGTATACTATTGCGTTGTCTCTTATTTTGTGCTCAAACTCTTCTATTTCTTTGTTGCACTTTGCTATTTCTTTCTGTATAAGCTCGTGTATGCGCTGCTTAACGTCCTGTATTGTATGCATTTTGTTCATTTTCTGCCGCCTGCCTTTCTTTCGTCCGATAACTGCCGCATAAGCTCTACTACTGCTGTGTATTCCAGCTCTAATACTTCCTGCTTATGGTCTTTTGCCTTGTGTTCCTGTACGTGTTCTTTTATGCGCTGCTCTATATCGTCCAGCGCGTCGTAGCAGCACTCTATACGCTGCTGTTTTGCTTTCTTTACTTCTGGCAGCTCTACGCCTGCGTCTGTAAGTATTTCTCTAATCTGGTCTGCTCTTACGGCATTTAGTTCTGCCAGTATAGTAATGCTTGTGCCGCGTCTTACGTATCTGTCTACTATCTCGCTTTGTGTCATATACATATGCTGCTATTCCCCTGCGCTGCTTTTATTGCAGCGCGCTATATATTCCTGCGTTATCTTCTTTATTGCTAAGTATTCTTTTTTAGTAATTCGCTCGCGTACTGCCTTGCCGTGTTTCTTGTACTCTCTGCTTTCCCTAAGTCTGTAGTACCTGTCGTATTCTACGTCGTGCTCATATTCTGTATAATTACACGTAACTTCGTGAGCACGTACCCAGTATTTAACTACGCCGTCTTTGTCTTTTACCATACTCGCCATATATTAGCCCTCGTTACTCTCTATCATAGCTGCCCTTGTTTTTCTCTCTATTGCCTCTGCCATAAATGCTACTTTTATATCTCGCTCCGTTGGCTCTGCGTCGTTTACTGGTGCGTCTGGCGGGAAAATACGCTGTTTCTGTATAAATGCGCTTAAAAATAACTCTTGCTGCTCCTCGAATAATCTTTCGTAAAATTCATATTCTAGTTCTATTTCTAGCTTTTGCGCCTTTGTGCAGTAAACGCCTATTTTCTGCCTTGTATGCGCCGGCTTGTACTGCGTCCTGTCGCTATCGTAGCCCATTACTTTATATATACATTGGCTTAATAGCTTTCTGCCTAGCACTCCATTGTAACTAAACAGGGTAAATATGTACTCGTCCTGCGCCAGCTCTTCTACGCTGCTTATTCCGTTCTTTTCTAATAGCTCCTGTAATTTGCGGGCGGCTGTTTCTTTTTCGCCGCCTACGCCTCTCTCTGCTAACGCCTGCAATTTCTTAATTCTTGCCTGTGTCTTTTCGTCCATACTGTACCTCTCTTTCGTTAGTTCAATGCCTCTAGTATCTGCTGTAGCTGTGGCTCCATATCTCGCCAGAATTGGGCGTTGCTGGCTGCGCTCTTAAACTTAGGCGCGCCGTTCTCGTCCGTTTCCTGTGCCAGCTCTTCCCACGCCTTAAGCTCGCCCTCTCTATGTTTCGTTGTCATTAAGATATAACACTGTAGCGTGCTGCATAGCTCGTTAGTAAGTGTTACTGTTTTCGGCTGCTGCTCCCAGCTCATAGCCTCTGTATCTATCTTTTTAAAATTGTTATTCTTAAAATTCTCGTATGTGTCGTGGAAATAATCGCCCTTGCTGGTTAATTCCTCGTACTGGGCTTTTATAAAGTCCTCTGTTACTTCCTGCTGTGTTAAGGCGTCATAATATTTTTGTTCTGTCATTCTTTCGTTACCTTTCTTTCGTTGTTGTGCCTTTCTGTGCTATAATTGCTTTAGAAAGGTGGTGTTAATTAAATGCAAGATATTACAATTACTTTTAGCTCTTCCGAGCTTGCCGCAATACGTACTGCTGTTAGTAATGAGCTCGCTTGTTTACAGGACGACTTAGAAAATAACAAGGTTCCAAAGTCTGAAATAAGCGACGCTCGTAAATCTGTAGAGCTTTGTAACTCCGTGATTGATAAAATCGACGCGGGCTTACCTAATTCTGCTTATGAGCCTTGCGCTCACAAGTCCTAAGAGACTGCCGCGCCTTGCGCCGTCTCGCTCTTGTGACGGCGCTATTATGTTTGCCCGCTGTATAAAAATACTCTACCTCTATTGTCTCGCCTGTTCTGGTTGTCCTTTTTATGTATGCCATATTATCGCCTCGCTCTCTTAATAAGCTGCCAAAGTTTACATTTAAACCAGTTGCGGCGTTTATGCTCTTCTTTTATTATGCGCTCGTTTACGATAGTCTGCGCTGCTTTGTATGCTGCCGCGCCGTACTGCTTTGTAATGTTGTCGCGTCGCTCTGCGCCGCAGCCCCATACTCCGTTAATAATCTCGTCTGCCAGCTCTTCGGTGCTTTTCGTTCTCCTTTCTTCACTCGCCATTATGTACCCCGCTTTCTGTACTGTTTTGATGTTGTAATGTTGCTTACATTACGTATTATAGTTGCGTGGGTTACGTTTGTCAACAGTTTTTATAAAAATTTGTTGCTTATGTTACGTTATAGTGTTATGATGATGTTGAAAATCTAGGAAAGGAGTAAAAAATATATGAACGAAAGAGTTAAAGAGATACGTAAAGCGCTAGGTTTAAGTATGGAAACTTTCGGCGGGCGTATCGGCGTTACCCGTTCTGCCATTAGCCGTATAGAGAGCGGCGTAGTAAATGTAACTAATCAAAATGTTACTGCTATCTGCCGCGAGTTCGGAGTTAATGAGGAATGGCTACGTACTGGCTCTGGCGATATGTTCGAGGAAATGAGCCGCGCAGAAAAGGCGGCGCAGATAGTCGGGGCAGCTCTTGGCAGCGGCGACGAGTTTATACTTAATACATTTATTGCTCTGGGGCAGTTATCCCCCGCCGAGTGGGAACTTATTAAAAAATTTGTTGATAAGATAAAAGGCGACGACGAAAAAAGCAGCTAGTCGCCTAGCTGCCTTTAATTCCTCGTATGAATTGTAATATTATTCTAAGTACGTGCTCGTCGCTTATGCTGTCGAGTAGTTCGCGTATCTGCCGCCGTAGCTTATCCACTAGCTCGCCCTCTTTCCTTTGTGATGTGGCAATTATAACGCTAGTCGGTAAGATATGTAAGGCTTTTGGCTGTTTTGTCCATTATGTCGGACGTATGCCCCGTAGCTCTTGGCAGCGGTAACTTGCAATATTATAATTCTAGTAAATCGAATAGCTCTACTTCTAGGGCTGCTGCAAGTAAGCGCAGGGTTTCTATAGTCGGGTTTGCTTTTCCGTTCTCAATATTGTTTATTGTGGTCTTGCTTACCCCGCTTAACTCTTCCAGCTCCCGCAGGCTGTAGCCCTTGGCTGTTCGTATCTGCCATAAGTTGTATGTCATTATGTAAGCCTCTCTTTTAGTATCTATTATACTGGACAGGCGCGCATATGTCTTATGGTAATATCTGTAAAAATCAATATACAAAAATAGCCGCCCCTGTTGGCGCAGGAACGGCTAAAAAGACACATAACTAACGAAACTTAACGGCTCGCTTATTATGTACCCCGCAAGTACTATTATAGCATAAGCCTAGAGTTTCCGATAGGCTTATTTTTTATACCCTTTTTTAGAAAATAAGCCGCCATATAAGAAAGTGAGGTTATGCTATATGAAACTTGCTAATGGAATGGGTAGCGTATATAAGCAAGGCGGCAAGCGCCGCAATCCTTGGATAGCACGAAAAACTAAAGGCTGGGAAATTGACGAGAAAACAGGCAGGACTAAGCAGCGATATTTAACTATCGGATATTATCCGACGAGGCAAGAGGCTTTAACTGCTCTTATGAATTACAACCAAAACCCGTACGACATAGAAACGAATACTATAACCTTTGCCGAGGTGTACGAGCGTTGGAGTAAAGAGCACTTTTTAAAGGTTACGCCCAGCTCTTGCCGTTCTTGGGTTGCTGCCTTTAATCACTCTAAACCACTACACAATATGCGTATGCGTGACATACGCCCGAACCACTTAGAGGGTACCATACACGACGCCAAGGTAGGCGACAGTACTAAGCAGCGTATGAAAAGTATGTATAACTTAATGTATAAGTACTGTCTTAAATACGACATTGTAGAAAAGGACTACGCGGCATTATGCGAAAGTGTAAAGCGTGGCAAGCCTAAAATTGTACGTATTCCGTTTAGCCACGAGGAAGTACAAACGCTCTGGGATAACGTGAGCTTTCCTTTTGTTGATATGGTGCTTATAGGCATTTATAGCGGCTGGCGTCCGCAAGAACTGGCAATATTAAAGATTGCTGACATAGACTTAGGGGCGCGTACAATGTTTGGCGGTCTTAAGACTGACGCAGGGCGTAATAGAGTTGTGCCGATACACCCCGCTATATATGAGCTGGTCGTAGCCAATTATAATAAAGCCGTCGCTATGGGTAGCGATTATCTGTTTAATGATGAGAACGGGCAGCAGGGCACGCACTTAACATATGATAAATACCGCGGACGCTTCAAGAAAATAAACAAACGCTTTAATATGTCGCACAAACCGCACGACACGCGCCATACTTTTATAAGCGCTGCCAAGTCTGCAAATATGAATGAGTATATACTTAAGCTGATTGTAGGACACGAGATATTAGACGTTACAGAAAAGGTGTACACACATAGAAGTATGCAAGAGCTCGCCGACGAGATAGAAAAGATAGTATACTAAATTGCCGCAAATATGCGGCAATTAAAAAGAGGGCTACAGGTGTTTTTATACGCCTGCTGCCCTCTTATATTTTTGCAAGTTACGTGTGTAAGTTACACGCTAGTTACGTGTAAGTTACCTGTACTTTTCCGTAGGTTTCCATACTTCCGCATATCCGCGTAAATACTGGATTTCCTAGAATTTACCCTTGTCCGCAGCTTCCTGTACAGAAACAGCAACAGCAACTGTAGCACCAACCATTGGGTTGTTACCCATACCGATAAGACCCATCATTTCTACATGGGCAGGAACTGAAGATGAACCAGCGAACTGTGCATCTGAGTGCATACGTCCCATAGTATCTGTCATACCATAAGAAGCAGGACCTGCTGCCATATTATCTGGGTGAAGTGTACGACCTGTACCACCACCTGAAGCTACTGAGAAGTACTTCTTGCCAGCTTCAAGTCTTTCCTTCTTGTATGTACCTGCAACTGGATGCTGGAATCTTGTAGGGTTAGTTGAGTTACCTGTGATAGAGATATCAACATTCTCCTTCCACATAATTGCAACACCTTCTGTTACGTCATTAGCACCGTAGCAGTTAACCTTAGAACGAAGTCCGTCAGAATATGCGATTCTTTCGATTTCCTTAACTTCGCCTGTAGCATAATCCATCTCTGTCTCAACGAATGTGAATCCGTTAATTCTTGAGATAATCTTAGCAGCATCCTTACCAAGACCGTTAAGAATAACTCTAAGAGGTTTCTGTCTAACCTTGTTAGCCTTCTCTGCGATACCAATAGCACCTTCAGCAGCAGCGAATGATTCGTGACCTGCTAAGAAAGCGAAACATTCTGTATCTTCTTCAAGAAGCATCTTACCAAGGTTACCATGTCCAAGACCAACCTTTCTCTGGTCAGCAACTGAACCTGGAATACAGAATGCCTGAAGACCTTCACCGATAGCTGCAGCAGCTTCTGAAGCCTTTCTGGCACCCTTCTTGATTGCGATAGCTGCACCTACGATATAAGCCCAGCAAGCGTTCTCGAAACAGATAGGCTGAATGCCCTTTACCATGTTATATACGTCTAAACCAGCATCTTTAGTAATCTTCTCAGCTTCTTCTATAGATGAGATACCATAGCTGTTAAGCACAGCGTTGATCTGGTCAATTCTTCTCTCATATGATTCAAATAATGCCATTATATTCGTCCTCCTTACTTAACCTCTTCATCTGTTCTAGGATCAATAATCTTAACTGCATCAGCAACACGGCCATACTGTCCAGCTGCCTTCTCATATGCTGTGTTAGGATCATCACCCTTCTTAATGAAGTCTGTCATCTTACCAAGGTTAACGAACTTATAACCAATAATCTGATCATCCTTATCAAGAGCGATACCTGTTACATATCCCTCTGCCATCTCTAAGTAACGTGGTCCCTTTGCAAGAGTACCATACATAGTACCAACCTGTGAACGAAGTCCCTTACCAAGATCCTCAAGACCAGCACCAACTGCTAAACCGCCTTCTGAGAAAGCACTCTGTGTTCTGCCATATACAATCTGTAAGAATAATTCTCTCATAGCTGTATTAATAGCATCACATACTAAGTCTGTATTTAAAGCTTCCATAACTGTTAAGCCTGGTAAGATTTCAGCGGCCATAGCTGCTGAATGTGTCATACCTGAACATCCGATTGTTTCAACTAAAGCTTCCTGAATAATACCTTCCTTAACATTTAATGTAAGCTTACATGCACCCTGCTGAGGAGCACACCAGCCAACACCATGTGTAAAACCTGAAATATTCTTAACTTCCTTATTCTGTACCCACTTTCCTTCTGTAGGAACTGGAGCAGCGCCATGATGAACGCCCTGTGCTACTGGACACATGTTTTCAACTTCCTGTGTATAAATCATCTTATTACTCCTTTCGTTATATAAAGGATCCGGACATAACCGAACCCCTTTATCCTTGCATTATTTTCTCACATCATACTGCGTAAGTCAATTATGATTGTGTAAAAAATATCAAAATTTATCGGAAAATGTAATTAAAGCTCAAATCTGTTAATTGCTTCTGTTAAATGAGTAGCAATTTCATCAAGTTCAACTGTAAACTGGTTAAGTGTATGCATAGTTGCATTAACTTCTTCTGCCGATGCAGATACTTCTTCTGAAGCAGCTGCTGTTTCTGTAGATACAGAAGCTACATCTTCCATACTCTTAACAACATTTTCACGGCTTGCATCCATCTGCTCATTAAGAGAGGCTATATTATCAAGACCTTCCTTTAATGCATTAACAGCATCTGATATATGTCCAAATAATTCTTTGGCATCATTAATTGACTTATTCTGTTCATCAATTATATCAACGCTTTCATCCATAGTCTTTTCTGCAACTACTGATTTAGCACTTATTTCCTTAACAATCTGCTTAATCTCATCTGTAGATGACTGTGACTGTTCTGCAAGCTTTCTGATCTCGTCAGCAACTACTGCAAAACCTCTTCCACTCTCACCTGCTCTTGCAGCTTCAATACTTGCATTAAGAGAAAGTAAGTTAGTCTGTTCTGTGATCTCAGTAATAGCATCTGATATGAAATTAATCTTATTGATACTTTCAATCATCTCATTAACTACGTTCTTAGAAAATCTTGAATTATCCTTTGACTTTTCGCCCTTTTCAATAAGATCATCAACAATTGTAAGACCCTGATCACTAAGCTGCTTAGTTTCAACTGACATATCATTAATATCGCTTACATAAGCCTTTGTTTCGTGAAGCTTAGAAGCAAGTAATTCAACCTCAGAAGTTGCCTTCTGTGTACTCTCTGCCTGTCCTGAAGCTCCGATTGATACGCTCTGGATAGCCTCTGATACCTGATTCACTGTCTCTGTTGTTGATTCACTTACATTTGAAATCTTCTGTGAAGCAGTTATAAGTACACCAGACTTTTCTTCAACACCCTTAATAAGTGATGATATCTGGTCTGCCATAACATTGTAGTTAGCCTCTGCCTGACCAAGCTCATTCTTGCTCTTTACATTAATTCTATATGTAAGCTTACCATTAGCCATCATATCCATAGCACTATTAAGTGTCTTAAGTTCCTTAGTAACCGCTCTTGTTATAATTAAAGCTATAACAATACCAATTATAATTGCAATAATAGCAAGTTCAATTGTTGTCTGTGCAATCTTATTAACAACTGCCTGTGTCTCTGATTCACCGATAAATCCCATAAGTGTCCAGCCTGTAACAGCATCCTTTGAAGTTACAATATGTACTGACTCACCATTAATCTTTTCATCGAAAGAAAATGTTGTGTCATACTTGTCTTCCGAAAGATTCTTAATTGTATTCCAGCACTCAAGTGATGTTACATTATTCTGGACATTAGTATTCTTATCATTATCTACAAGAATCTTTCCATCTTTATTAACAAGTATTACATATCCTGTATTAAGAAGTCCTATATTTCTTACATAATCCTCAACTTCTGAGAAATCAATATTAAGACCTACGGCACCATAGTTAGAACCATCTGTATATTTAATCTCCTGTGAAACTGTAAATATAGTCTTTCCTGATGATGAATCAACATATGGATCTGAGAACTGTGAATATATAGTATTTCTTGCCTTAGAACCTATAGCTGCCTGATACCAGCTCTTGCTTGTATCGTTAACGCCTCTTGTAAGACCTCCCTTATTAGATGCCTTACCTGTCTCTGGGTTAATCTCTGCCCATCCATCAACTCTTAAACCTGTCTTAGTTGTAAAGAAAGCTAGCTGTGCTCCATTAGTCACCCTAACAGATGCAACTAACGAATCTTTTATTGCCTTAACATTATCATCAAGATTTCCCTGATCTTCCAAATGCTTAATCTCATTCTTACGTGTAAGAAGGTCGACTGGCTGTGACAAAGTCTTTAAATATGTTGTAAATCCCTCTTGAACATTATCTAATGTCTGCTCACTTGTCACTTCTGTATTTGCATTTATCGATGTCTTAGTTATCCTGATAGAACCAAGCGATACAAGAATTATTGCAACGCATACTGCAACGGCAAACGATAATACCAATTGGAAACCAATTCCCTTAAAAGCTTTCATATCTTTACCTCACCTTATTTTTTTATTATTTTATAAATGTTCACATTGTGTTCACATTTATACTTTTGACATAATAACATATACTCTTAATATTTTTCAACCACTTCAGCCCTATTTTTATAGATTGAACCCGATTTAATACAACCTCTGACACTTGAAAGCGGATATATATTACTATTCCTTCCAATTATAGTACCTGGATTAAGTACACTGCCACATCCTATCTCAACATTATCACCAAGAAATGCTCCTATTTTCTTAATTCCAGTGTCTATATTTCCATCTGGTCCTTTTATTGTAATAAGCTTCTTGTCAGACTTTACATTAGATGTAATTGAACCTGCACCCATATGTGCCTTATAGCCTAATATTGAATCTCCCACGTAATTATAATGAGGAACCTGCACATTATCGAACAATATGACATTTTTTAACTCTGTTGAATTACCAACGACTGCATTTTCTCCTACAACAGCCTTTCCTCTTATAAATGCACAATGCCTTACTTCTGCACCTTTGCATATAATAGCAGGACCTGCTATATACGCCGAGTCAAATACTGTTGCTTCCTTATGTATCCATATGTTATCACCTCTCTTATAATATTCCTCTTGCGGAAGTGAATTACCAAGTTCAACAATATAATCACCAATCTTTGATAATACCTCCCAGGGATACACAGCACCTTCGAATATCCCTGTGGCTATAGTCTTATCAAGACTAAACAACTCTTTGATTGTAATCTGTTCGTTCATAACTTTCCTCCTTATTTATAATTAATTGCAGTCTCATTAAATAACGTAACAAGCTGTGCCTGATTACGCAGGTCTTTAACCGCTAATGTTCTTCTTCCAACAAAGCCTGACAGCTTCTGCATATATTCGTCGGCAGTTATACTTCCCTCAGCAACATATGTAAGTCCCTTTTCCCAGCTTGCTGTAAGTTCAGGATTTAACAACTGCTTAATAGAATTATCGACAACATCGTATATTATTTCACCAAGCAGGGTAGGTGTTATTATCTGGGTCTTGGTATTAGTAAAAATGTATTGGTTGGAGTTAAGCTTTTTAAGTATCTCTGCTCTTGTTGCACTCGTACCAATTCCACTACCCTTTATCTGTGCCCTCAATTCTTCATCTTCTATTAACTGCCCTGCATTTTCCATAGCAAGAATAATTGAACCCGAATTGTAACGTTTAGGTGGCGATGTTTCACCTTCCTTTATATTAAATTCCTTAAATGATATCGGCGAACCTTTTTTTAAGCTTTTAAGACTTTCTATCAGTGATGTATCTGCATTTTCCTGGTCATCTTGATTTTTATCTGTATCTGCCATCTTATTCCTTCCGAATGAATTCTTCGCAACCTTAAGGTAGCCCTCGTCTACAAGCACTTTAAATGTAGCATAAAGCTGTTCATCTTTTACAACTGAGGTAATGCTCACCTTCTGGTATATAGCCGCTGGATAGAATATGCTCAGAAATCTTCTGACAATTATCTCATATGTCTTCTGTGCAGTTGATGATAACGATGATAAACTTCCAAATCCCTGTCCTGTAGGAATAATGGCATAATGGTCAGTTATTGCTTTATCATTGCAATACCTCGTCTTCTCTATTCCTTTGTACATGTTACTGTCTAATATCTGCTGTGCATACTCTCTGGCTGGTGCATAATTTCTTAAGCCTCCTATATTCTTGTATATTTCCTTACAGACAGCAGTTGATAGCACTCTCGCATCTGTTCTTGGATATGTAACAAGCTTTTTTTCATATAACTCCTGAATTATATTAAGTGTCTGGTCAGGACTTATCTTGAATAATTTACTACATTCGTTCTGTATTTCTGCAAGATTATACAATAACGGAGGATTTTTTGTTTCCTTTTTCCTTGAAGCTTCCTTTACAACGCCCTCTGCAGGGAGTGGTTCTGATAAAATATCCACAAGCTCCCTTGCTTTATCCTTATCCTTAAACCCATTATCCTTATATAAATATGGTGTATTATAATATCTGCTTGCCTCACACACTCTCCACTCGGCATCAAATGTATGATCATTAATATCCGCTGTTCCAATAACCCTGTAGAATGGTGTCTTGACAAAGCTTCTTATCTCTCTTTCCCTTCTTACAACCATTCCCAGAACACAGGTCATAACACGCCCAACAGACACAACTGCCCTGTCAAGATGAAGATAATTGGCAATATTCCTTCCATATTTTAATGTAAGCACCCTCGAAAAATTAATCCCCATAAGATAATCTTCTTTTGCTCTTAAGTATGCAGCATCACTTAGATTATCATATTCTGATATATCTTTAGCGGTATTAATACCTTTAAGAATCTCTTCTTCTGTCTGGGAATCAATCCATACCCGCCTTTCTTGCTTATCCTTTACCTTGGCTTCCTGCCTTACAAGCCTGTATATATATTCTCCCTCACGTCCCGAATCAGTACATACATATATTGTATCAACATCAGCTCTGTTTAAAATGCCTTTTACTATATCAAACTGCTTCTGAACAGCTGGAATAACTTCATATTTAAAAGTCTGTGGAATAAATGGAAGTGTATCAAAACTCCACCTTTTCAATTTCTCATCATAGGCATCCGGATAACTCATTGTAACAAGATGTCCAACACACCATGTAACTATATGATTATCCGCCTCAAGATAACCATCTTTTCTTTTAAAATCCGTATGCAGTGCCTTGGCAAATTCCTGTGCAACACTCGGTTTTTCCGCTATATATACGGATTTTCCCATATCATCACTCCATTCTTTATACTATTTTTCACTATCTGACAGATAGATTTTTAATATTAACGCTATCATTTATAAAGCATGGCTATTTCGACTCATCTAAAGTCTTAAAAAATGCTGGTATATATTCTTTCATATAATAATCAGCTTCTTTTATCTTCATATCCCTAATAGAATTATATATTGTCTTTTCTGCCTCAAGAAAATCGGAATTTCCCATTTTCTTTTCCTCTATACACTTTATATAAGCTGAAATTCTGTCAGCAGCTTTAACATACTCCCATAATCCTGCTTCATTTTCTGTTTCTAAAAGAAGCCCTTCATATCTTGCCCTTATAACTTCTGGAAGTCCTGATAACATCTGCTCATTAGCCACCTGCTCGACTTCTTTATAAGCATTTCTTATATATGGACTGTAATACTTAACAGGCGTTGGCATATCCCCTGTAATTATCTCTGTCACGTCATGATACATTCCAAGTACCGCAAGACGTTCTGCATTAATATCCCCACCAAACACTTCATTATTAATAACACCAAGTGCATGTGCAATAAACGCAACTTCAAGACTATGCTCGGACAAGTTCTCATTGCGTGTATTTCTCATAAGTCCCCATCTGTTGATATATTTCATTCTTGACAGCATTGCGTAAAAATAATTATTCTTCATATTTCATACATCTCCACGCTTCCATATATTTATAATATTATAAGATATATTGTAAGTTTTTGCAAATTCCGTATAATTTTCCAAATAAATAAGGAAGATAATCAGGTCTACCGCCTTTTCATCTTCCTTATATATTTATTAATCTTAATAACTATTAATTGATGGCTCACACTAAACCGCCTGCCAATATTATAGCTATTATATACTAATTATTCTGATATCTTATTTAGCTGTAATGTAACCCTGAGCCTTAAGAAGTTCTGCACATAATACAGCTCCACCTGCTGCTCCTCTTAATGTATTATGTGAAAGACCTACGAACTTGTAATCAAATACACTGTCTTCTCTTAATCTGCCGAGTGAAATTCCCATTCCATGCTCGTAATTAACATCAAGCTTAACCTGTGGACGGTCATCTTCTTCAAGATACTGGATAAACTGCTTTGGTGCTGATGGAAGATCAAGCTCCTGTGGTGCTCCCTTGAAGTTTCTCCATTTTTCGATAATCTGTTCCTTAGTAGGCTTCTTACCAAAGTTAACAAATACTGCCGCTGTATGTCCATCAAGAACTGGAACTCTTAAGCACTGACAAGTAATAACTGGCTCAGCAGCAGGAACGATTTCCCCATTCTCAACTGTACCAAGAATTCTAAGAGGTTCTTTTTCTGACTTTTCTTCTTCTCCACCGATATATGGAATTATATTTTCAACCATCTCTGGCCACTGTTCAAATGTCTTACCAGCTCCGGAAATAGCCTGATATGTAGTAGCTACAACAAGCTTTGGCTCGAATTCCTTAAGAGCTGCTAATGCTGGTGCATAACTCTGGATTGAGCAGTTAGGCTTTACAGCTATAAATCCTCTTGTAGTTCCAAGTCTCTTCTTCTGTGCCTCTATAACCTTAGTATGTTCTGGGTTAACCTCTGGAAGAATCATAGGAACATCTGGTGTCCAACGATTAGCACTATTGTTAGATACAACTGGAACTTCTGCCTTTGCATATCTTTCTTCTAATGCCTTAATCTCTGCTTTTGGCATATTAACTGCACAGAATACGAAATCAACCTTAGATACTATCTCATCAAAGTCTTTATCCATATCATATACAGGCATCTTCTTAACGAATTCTGGCATTGCTGTCTGCATCTTCCAGCGTCCCTCAACAGCATCTTCGTAAAGCTTTCCTGCTGAACGTCCACTTGCTGCAACTAACACTACATCAAACCAAGGATGATTTTCAAGTAATGTTATAAATCTCTGACCTACCATGCCTGTACCACCAAGGATACCAACTCTTAACTTCTCGCTCATTATAGTCCTCCAATTATTGTTATTCTAATTGCCTGAAAACAATTTGCGCGTTTTGTCTTTCTGTGACGTACATTTGTTTTTCATTGCTTTGACAATACTATCATAACTGTAATTATATTGCAAGGGCTTTTTAATGATAAATTGTATAAAAATCAATATTCAAATATATACCTGTCATATCCGTTAATTATAGTTGTGTTATTATACTGCTCCTCTCTTTGGAATTCCCTCGAATAATTCAAATGTACATGCCCGTGTATGAAATATTTGGGACTGTATTTGTCAAGTATATCAACAAATGCTTCAAACCCCTTATGTGGATTATCCTCACCATCACCAAGCCCTGCCGCCGGAGAATGTGTAAGCAGTATATCAATTCCTTTCTTTACCTTTATCTTAGGCCACATCATAGCAGCCCTTTTCTTCATCTGATTCTGTGTATACTGGTTAATACCCTTCTTGTACCTGATTGAACCGCCAAGTCCCATAATTCTTATTCCATTGTATACATATATCTTATCTTCTATACATATACAGCCTTCTGGCTCTTTATCTGCATAGCCATCATCGTGATTGCCTCGCACATATAATATAGGCACTTTAGAAAATGAAGCAAGAAATGACAGATAATCTGCTTTTAAATCTCCACAAGACAATATAAGGTCTATTCCTTCAAGCTTCTCTTTTTCAAAATAATCCCACAGGTACTTTGACTCAACATCAGCTAATACTAGTATCTTCATAACTTTTTAACTTTCCTCACTAATCGTTCACATCTATAATTCCCTGATTGATAACAAGCATTTTTGAATTATCATCAAGTTCTTCATATTCTGGTACTCTGCCAACAACATTATCAAGAAGCCAATCCATTTCAATAATCTCATCAGGATCAAGTTCTTCGTCTGGCTTATTGCGCACCTTTCCATCCTGATCCTTTAATTCACCCGTAAATGGCTTGAACTCACCTTTTACTATTGCTTCCCTTATAAGCGATGTAACCTTTTTCGTTTCATCAGGAACTGCACCGCCATATATTATGTCAATTGCACCAGCAGACATACCCCACCAGTAATTAAGTGCTGATACCTTATCTCCTTCTTCTTCCTTCTTCCACGAACCACTTAATATGCTCTGTATAAGCTTCTCGTAGAACACACCCCAGTGCCATACAGGCATTGCCAGATGCTTTACCATACCTGAGTCCGTTACATAAAGACCGAACTTTCTTGATGTCTTCTTAGGTGTTATCATATCCTGATCTGAAATACAGTTAATACCCTGTTCTGCAAATCTTGCTTCTATGTCATTGTCTTTAATGCCACTCCATTCAACATATACCTTAACATCAGGATTTACCGCCCTTGCCCCCATAGCAAAAGCATTAACATTAGCCATAACACCATACAACGGACAGCTTGCAACATAACCAATCTTGTCACTCTTTGCCATAACCCCAGCTATAACCCCCGTCAGATACTTAGCCTCATACATTCTTGCATAATAAGTTCTTATATACTTATGCGATATATTAAGCGAACAGTTAAGTATCTTAGCCTTTGGATGTGCTATTGCCTGTTTAAGACTTGCATACATCATAGATGGTGATGTTACAAATATAAGATCCGTATTATCATCAATAAGCCTCTGGATGGCATTATAATCATCTTCCTTTGGTCTTACATTAGTAATACTGACTGTTTCTATCTGGCTTGCGAAGGTTTCATCAATATACTGTCTTCCCAATTCGTGGGCATAACACCACTCAGATGTCTGTGGTGTATTCTCGTATATAAATCCAACCTTAAGCCTTTTATTAGCCTCTCCTCCTGACCTTGGAAGAAGATAACTTAATATATTCTTCTTGGCTGGCTGTGTTGTAACCGGATCCATTCTCAAATCTACTTCGCTGTTATCTGATAATAATTCAAATTCAGCCCAGGTCTTAGCTACATTTTTATCCATCTGCTCCGGTGTCATATGGCGTACTGTATCATATCCGTGAATATGAATAAATCTTAAAAAAGCATCTCCAACAGGATAATCAAATCTGTCACCGCCTCTTGATTCATAAGCTGTTCTAAAGTTAAGATAACTTGATACCAAATCCCTCTTGTCATCTTCATCCATCGGCTGTCCAGGAGTAATTCCAACAAGCTCCATAAATGTTATGAAACTGCCCTCTTTGCTGAAATATATATCATTAATCTTGGTAGATTTATAAAAATCCATAAATTCATAATATATCTTAACATCAGGATTATCAGACTTCCTTGGCACTTTACGGATAACCTGTGCATTTACCGTCACCGCATTAAAATATTTAAGAACACTAACTCTCTTATTACCCTCAAGAACATAGAATTTATTCATATATTCATATACTTTAATAGGATCTCTTATTCCCTCATTAACCTGACTGTCACTAAGTGATGCCCATTTAGCTGAGAACTCACTTCCCCATTCAAGAATAGGCATCCAGTTATCTGCAAATGCATTAGTTCTGCCTGCTGTACATGTACCAACAACAAGCCTTAAAGGTATCTGGTCTATTCCAAGACTCACTTCTGAATCTATCTGTTCTTCATCCATCATGCTTTCCATAACTGGAAGATATGGATATTTACCCTTATTGACACACGCATTATATTCTCTTTTTCCAAGCTTAAGAGCACTCATATAATCCTGTACTGACATATTAATCCTCCATTCTTACATTACAACACACTTGCAATAACCTTAGTAAGTGTCATTATATAGTTCTTGTCTGATTCATTCCATCGAAAACCTTTATTGAATGTATCATACGATGCAATTATATTATCTCCTGCCTGATTGGTAAAGTAGCTGTATATCATTCCACCGATATTACTTTGAATTGTTTCATCATACAGCTTCTTGTTAAAAGACTCTATATTCGATGTGTACACAATTGTCATATAGTGGTTCTTATCAAACATTCCTAAGAATTCTTTAGTATTAACTATATCATTAATATCTGGAAGCTTCACATAATTACCATAATATTCAATAAGCCTGCCAGTTGTTCCATTATATATCCTGATGCCATCAATCTCAAATGCTTTACAGGCTCTCTGTAATACATTATCAAGTACACTGCTTCCATTCTTTATAAGATCAATAGACATATCAGCAACTTCCTGTGCCAATGTTTCACCTTTTTTAATAGGTGCCATAGAAAATCCTTTTCTTCCCATATCATCAAGGAAATCGCCGTGTTGCTGTGCATCATATATAATATATCTGTTCTTTCCTTTATTCTTGGCAATATAAAGGCATTTATCAGCCTTATTAAATAATGAGTCATAATCACTTCCATTGTCTGGATATTTACATACACCCATAGAAAGAGTAACATCACAGCTGTTCTCTCCCTGACCTAACTCTGCCCTTACTTTCTGCTTGATAAATGTAAGTATAGAACGCAGCTGGCTTTCCTTAGTTATCCAATTCGTAAATATAAAGAATTCATCTCCGCCAAATCTTCCAACAATACCTCTTCCATTAAGTGCACTGTTAATAATAGCGGCAACTTTTAATATAACTTTATCCCCATACAGATGCCCATATGTATCGTTGACATTTTTAAAATTATCTATATCTATCATAGCCATATAATGTATATCTTTATTAGTTGCAATTGAGTCCTGAACATATTCCTTGCAGGCTCTTTTATTAAGAAGCCCTGTAAAGAAATCCTTCCCCTCCTGTGTGGCATAATAACTGACCTCATTCTGCTTATCAATTGACTTGATAATCCCAATTACAACCCTGTCTCTGTTATTCTTATATGTAAGCTTACAATCAATGTTATATACAACAAGCTTGGACATATCTGTAATAAGCGGTCCTGTAATCTCACCATTAAACCCCTCATTAGCATTACGGACTTTATTAACAAAATCTGTAAAATCCTGCTTTTGTCTTGCATTATTAAGATATTCCATATACACCTTTTCGAATTTATCCAGTGTCATCTTGCATATTATCGTTGCCTTGAAGCTTCTGTATATATACAGGGAAAACATATCTGTTACGGTATCATAATCAAACATATAATCATTATACATTGACAAATATGTCCTGTATTTGTTCACATCATTATGAAGCCTTGTATATTTCTTCTCCATCATAAAAATGTTAACTACATTCATATCTATAACCGCCTCTTCATTAATGATATTCCCATGATTGGCAAGGCTCATATGAACAAGAAAATACTGTCCGTCACCACCTTTTATACACGTTATAATTCTCTGGGACTGACCTGATTCTTTCAGACTCTCACATACATTTTTAAATTCACCCACATAATCAGGATGTATCATCTCTGTGATAATAATATTAACAAGCTTTCCTGCATAATTATAAAAATAGTCATCTGCAAAAAGCACAAGATATGAAGAATTAAATGATGCCATACAATACATCATTGATGATTTGTTATTATAAATATCCTCTGATATTAACATATGTCCCCCATCCGTAAATCCCTATAAAACCACCGCACCCTATAGAAATCCACCTCTTTATACAACCTAAGACCATACAGCTTATAAACCATACAATCCTGATATAAATATTGTATTAAATCCGCTAATATTATATTAGTAATTTTGCACTCTATTTATATGAATAATAGCACGTTTTTTATTACTTGTAAACTAATTGTGTATTTATTAACATACATTTGTAAATGTCAAGCTTTTTTTACAATATTTTCACAGTATTTTTACCGCATTTTAGTATACTATAAATGCGGTATATTATGTATCTTGAAGCCTGTATTTTACTGATATTGTAGTAAAATTTACATTTAATTGTAGCACAAAAAGACTGGCATTTGTCAGTCTTTTAAAAATTATTATTCAATTGCATTTATTCAGATTAACAGCTTCATTTCCTCGAGATACAATTGTTTGGATGATTTATAGCCAAACATACGGCGCGGATAATTTTCCAGCCATTTCTGCACATCTGCTATCTCTTTTTCTGTCTTATTATCAAAATTAGTCCCTTTTGGAATTTGTCTTCTTATCATTCTGTTGCCATTTTCGTTAGAACCTCTTTCACTGGAGCAGTAAGGATGACAGTAATACACTTGTGTTCTTTTCTTATCAGGGTATATGCAGCTGCGTTCTATTCCTTCGCAATCTGCAAATTCAGTTCCATTATCTACAGTGATAGACTTAAATACAGCATAAAATTTATCACCCATCTTTTTTTCGAGAGCATCAAGGGCAGCTACGACACTTGCAGATGACTTGTCTGACTGCTTGTATATAATAGGCTGTCTTGTTTTTCTTTCAAAAATAGTCAGAAGTGTGTTTTTAGATTTTCCTCTTGAGCCAATAACCGAATCCATTTCCCAGTGACCGAACTCCTCTCTTGTCAGGATATCTTCAGGTCTGTCCTCTATGCTCATACCTGCGATGTCTCTTTTCTGTACTCTTACAGCATTTTTCTTGTGCAATTTTTTATTGCGTCTGATTGGAAGGTCTTTATTAGTTATGTGTGTAAAATATCCTTTATCTATGGCATTGTAAACTGTCCTTGTACACACAGACTGTTCATATTTATACATTCTGCCTGACTGTTTCATAACATTAACAGTTACTTCAACGCTGTAGCCGTTATTACATATATTATTTTCTATCTCTTTCGCAAGCCTCCTGTCTTTAAGAAGCTTTGGCATAGTCCCTCTGTTAGATACATTTTTATCTGTAATGCCCTGTGCTTTATCCGCAGAATATCTCCATTCTGTCGTTAAATCGGAATTAGTATGTAAATACCTGCCTTTGTTCCATTCGTTATACACTGTTTTTAAGCAGACATTCATTTTAGCAGCAATCTCAAATTTAGATAATTTAAGACTGAATAATGTTTCAAGACGAATACGTTTCCGGTAATTCAACTGACTATAACCCTTCATAATATCACCCCTCTTTTTATGATGGTTATAAATATAATATGTAAATTTTATATAATTCATATTATTACAGTTGTCGGTTTGTGTCAATATATGTATTATTTAATACGCATATATCATAATACATATAATCTAAAAAAACAGCAGTTATCACTAATATATAACAGTGATAACTGCTATGTATAACTACATAATATTGATTATATATCTATATTCATATAATACATATCATCTTATATAATCAGTTGAAATATGAATCATAAAACTGTTTCATTGTATCATACTGCATTACGAACATTTTCCTTATTAATAATTCCGGCATATTATTTTCTATGGCCATCTGAATTAACTTCCGCTGTCCGCTATCCATACTTCCAAAATACTGCATAATTCCGTCTTCAATACTGGCCGGCACATTATCTGATATGCTGCTATCCATCTTATCTGTCCTAATGTTCCTGCTATCATCTGTAACGGATTCCGTCACGTCTGATGAAACAGCTTTCCTGCTTTTTTCTGTAGCTTTTCTTTTATTTTCTTTCTGTGTAAAGCTCTTTTTAAGTGCATATAAACGTTTCAGTTCCTCATTCACTTCATCATCTGCAGGTTCTTTTGAAGCAAAATTCATATGCAGGAATTCATCACTGAATACGTCTATTGGCTTTACTCCCTCAGGAAGTTCGTCAGTTTCTTCTATATTTATGGAATTCTGTATTGTTACATACTCGCCTGTATGTGGGTCTACCATCGACTTAGGTTCTACAATATAACCTCCTACACCCGATTCTTCATTAAGCTGCATTGCCTGCTTATATAAAGGATTATCCTCCCAAGGAAGCGACTTCCTGTCATATATTGGTCGTTCATCTTCAAGAAAGATTATGCAGTAATGCTTATCCATATTTTTAATTTCAGCAGGTGTCATAAGCTCCCTGCCCGTTTTCTGGTAATTAGTGCTTTTATTGTTGCCATTACTGCCATCAGAAGCAATATCTACCGTTGCTTTACCCAGCAGTTCCGATATAGCTTTCTGTGTTTCTATAGCGCCCTGACCACAACCACCGAACCAAAATATAGGACAGTTATCGTGGATAATCTCTGCTTTTTCACCTTGGTACAAATCTTTAAGCTGACTTACTGATTGCAAAATTGGTATCATACTTATGTTTCGTGATCTGATAACGCCCATGAGCTGCGCACAGTCAGCTGGTCTTGCTCCTGCGTAAAATTCATCCAACCACAGCTCAAGTGGTATTGGAAGTGAACCACCCAGATTATTATCTGCCATTCTCATAAGAATTGTCAGTGCCTGTGAATATAACATAGAACACACAAAATTGTATGACTGGTCCGAATCATCTACGCATAAGAATGTTATCAGTTTATTTTTATTAGGCTTATCAAGCGTACCACCTACACCAGTAGCATATTCTGTCAGATGCATATCATCATCTTCAAATATACGTTTAAGTGCCTTTGTTTCGCATAATTTCAACTTTGCATTTGTTATAATTATAATCGAACGAACTGTTTCAGCTGCGCCATCTTTTAATTTTCTATAATCTCTTACAGCAGGATTGTCAGGACTGTCTTCATCTGCCAATTTGTCCATTTTTATCTGTAATAATGTAGGTGGCTGTTTGCCTTTTTCTACTGGTCTAGAAGTATCCTTTTTCGCCTCATCATTAACTAATTTCAATACATTATTAAATGTTCCTGTTCTTCCCTCTTTCTTTGCATACCACCACTCGTAGTAAAATACCGCCTGCAGATATAATGCAACGCCCTCGTCCCAAAATGGTTCGCCTTTCATTGCATCTGGTGGTGTAAGTGATTTCTGAATGTTTGCAATCAGCTTGATAATATCTTCTTCTGTCTGAATATATGCAAATGGATTATATCTGTCTGACTGCTCAGGATATTTAAGATCAAGACATCTTATCGTATATCCTTTTTCTTTCAGATATAATCCATAATTACGCATCAGTTCACCTTTTACGTCAAGCACAATCTTATTTGCACCACCAGCTAAAAGATTGGGTACGACTACCGATGTTGTCTTAAACTTACCGGAAGAGGCAACAACCACCATATTATTGTTTGAAGCCTTATCAGCACCCTGTGTATCTATTCTTAAATTCTTAGATATAATTCTGTTACAGCTTTCATCTTTATTAGCTCGTCTTTTTGTTACATCTTCGGCATTGCCCCAGTCTTCAGAACCATAAGCGATATGGGACTGCCAGTTACGCATTTTGTCCATTATTACATAACATAAAAAAATCCAGACAAGAAATCCCCAGCCGAGACACTGAATTGTGTATGCATTGAAATATCTATTAAACTGCCAGAAATGTCCAGCTAGTTCTGTCAATTTATCCGGAATATTAAATATATTAGTATCTTCATAACTGAATATTCCAGCAAAAAACAGACTGAATAACATAACAACAGCAAGCAGGATAAGATATACCTTATAAGATATCTTTCTATTTTTTAACATTGACTATTTACCCCTTTCTTTTAAGTTTTACATTCTCATTTCTGCCGCTTCTACTTCCAGCTCTTCATTATCAGGTGTGACGGATTCCGTCACATTTTCATTTTCTGACTGATAACGTTCCCTGTTAATCTGCGCACTTGTTATCTGGCTTTCAACATAATTTCTTAATGAACTTTCTCCGCCCAGTTCATTATTTTTAAGATGTTCTATTAATTCATCTGTTGTGAAGTTATCAAGTACAGTTCCTATATCTGCATATGCACCATAATATGTATGCTCCCTGCTTTCTATAGCTTCCTTGACTGTCATATCATCACTATGTTCGGCTTTTTTATCTTCCTGTGTGACGGATTCCGTCACATTTTTATCAGGCTTTACATCTTTTTTTAGCTGTGGCATTAAATGTTCTATACTATTAATAAGTTCAGATGAAGTCTCCCGTATTGTCTCTAATGACTGCTTAAGTTCATCGGCTTCTCTTCCAGAACTCCAGCCTGCGATGTATCCAAATGAATAATCTGACGTATCTATTCCAAAATGACTGCATACTGTATAAGCAACACTTTCAGCTTCTACCTCTTTAGTCTGCCTGTCTTTACCTGCTCCCTCAGCATTTGTATCAGTATTGTGCAATATTGAATGTGCAAGTTCATGTATAGCCGTTTTAACACTCTGGCTCTCACTCATTCCCTTTCTGATTACAATTTTCTGTGCATCATTATCAAAATACCCCTTTGCAGCCGAATCTGATATATCCTCAAATTCTATCGGTATTGATGTACTCTGTCTGATTGCCTGCATAAATGCTTCATATTCATTTACATTATCCGTCAGTTCTACAGCTATCTGTGGAAGTGGCTCTCCCTCTGTCTGGCTTACATCAAACACTGATACTATTCTGTATGCAGTCATTTTTATTTCTGTTTCCTCTTTTTCCGGATTACCATTCATATCAAGCTTAATTTCCATTGACACAGGATCAACCTTTTCCACCATCACTTTTTTCTTATATGGAGATGGTGCAATTATTTTTATTCCCTTTTCACCTTTTTTGACATGTCTGTTAAAATTATTTTCCCATGATTTAAAACCTGCCACGAGGGTAGCTTCCGGATTCTGTCTTGCTATCAGTATAGTATTATTCGTGCTGTAGTTATGGAACTTGGATATAGTATTTAGATACTTCTTGTAATTGTCACCTTCGAATATTTCCTTCACACCCTCAGAAAGCTTTTTTGTTATCTCATTTACATTATTTTTAGTATCTTTATTTTTATATTCACGCTTTTTTTCACTTACAAATACTTCTGCAACCTTTGTAAAATCCATATTCTTATATCCGCTTCTAAAGCCTGGTTTTGGCATCATATTCTCATCTGCAAAGCTGAAATAATTTTTTCCATAATCACCAACAATGATATGATCCAGTAATGGAATATTCATAAGAGCACATATCTGTGCCATTCTTCCTGTCATCTCAATATCTTCCCTGCTTGGTGTAATATCCTGGCTTGGGTGGTTATGTATCATCATCATGGAAGCTGCATTGGACAGTATTGCTGATTTCATAATTTCCCTTGGGTGGGCTAATGATGAATTAAGTGTTCCTGCTGATGCAAAATTCACATTTATGGGTCTCATCTTTGTGTCGAAATTAATGACACCTATTACTTCCCTGTCATAAAATGACATTTCCTGTGCAAGTGTCCTTACAACGGCTTCTGGCGATGTAAGCGGCTCATCTGATGTCAGGGGCTCTCTGGTCTTTACAAGTCTTACTGCTACAGTATCAAGCTGAAAAGCCTCTTCGTCTGAAAAATAATGATTAATCTCTGCCATTATTGTCACCTCTTTTTAGTGTGACGGATTCCGTCACATTTTCATCTGTTATTAATGCTCTTAGATCAACAGTTACGATTGCTGTATCTTTCATATTGTTTATCAAATTTTTCAAATCCTTTAATTCTATTTCCTTATCCATTTCAAGCAATACCCCTTTCTGAATACTTTCTAAATAATCCCGGACCGATGATTTTATTAATATCCCGCATTATAAAAGGACAGACACTATACGGTATCTGTCCTGTTTTATATTTATATTTGTACTGTTGATTACCTGACTGGTGCTGCTTTAGGAACTATATGTTCAAATTCCTGCACAGCAGACTTTGTCATATCTTTATACATACTATTCTTTTTGTGTGTATCGAACTTTTTAAACAGATCTTTGCCTGTCGGGTAAGTTTCACCAATATCGAAATCCAGTTTGCTACCATCAACATTGTATATGCGGACCTTTTTCTGATTATTGACAAATGCAATATATCTGTCTTTAGCTTCACCATCTACCTCAAACACCTGATTTTTAGGAAGCATAACTATCTGTTTTCCTGACGTTCCTGGTATTGTGGCAAAAAAGTAGTTAGGAAATTTTCTTGCGAGCTGGCTGTTGATGGAATTACTATCTACAAGTGTTGCTTTATCAATTGACAATTCAGAATATGCCATATTGGCTCTTAGAGCCTGACATTCAAATCCTTTAGAATCCTTTATCACACAGTCCCATTTCATTATTTCTTTTTCCATCTCGGCCGCATCAAGTCCTTCATACTGCTTAAATCGTTCTTTCATTTCATCTGACATTACATTCTGCATATACTGTTCTGTAGTCTCTCTTGCAGTATCGATATAATCATCTTCACTGAACACTTTCATTTCAGCAGCTGCTTCTTCCGGTTTATTCTTCATCAGGGAATGTCTGTAGGCTTCATAGCACTGTTTGGCAGTGTTTAAATCAACACTTGCTATTCTTAACTGCTTTTCTCCATCATCTGGCACAAGGTCAGCAAGCTCAGCAAAATTAACATTAACTTCTGTAAGTGCATTTTTCATTATATCAAGCGAAGCATCCGGAATAGATATTATAGTTGTCTTTCCATCTGTCAGATTAATAAGATCTTCTGCTGTTTTCTCTCCACCCGAGAGCTGCTCTTTAAGATAATCTGTGAACATAACATTGAATTTCTGTTCATCTTTCCTCATAACGCTTATATGAAGCGCATTATCTTTATCATTTACCGAATCCATAACGCAGTATTTTATTCCCGCCTTATCAAGATAATTTTTCACACTATCTATAGCCTGTTCTCTTGATAATTCCGCTCTGTAAGGCATTCTGTATATACTGTATTCACCATTACTTGATTTCAGGAATTTTGAAAAATTTTCAACGGCATCTTTATCAAAGAATTTCTCTTTGACACCTCTTGCAAGGAACTGTACAAGCTTAAATGTTGCATATGCAACAGGCTGTGATATCTTCATATACAGCCTCATTCCCTGCTCGATCTTCCTGAAATCTGCATACATTCCATCAGTTGTATTCATATGATCACCCTTTCATATAACTATTTTTATAATTATTCATAATAAAAAGTGACGGATTCCGTCACTAAATGCTACATCTTAAAAGCTGTTTCAGCATAATCTTCATTTATATTGTTTTCTACATTCTGTCTTTCCAGATGCTGCACAGCCTCTTTTTTCAAATACTCTTCTATCTGATTCCACTGCTTAGAGATTTCAGGGTGTAAATAGCCATAATCTATGCTTACAAGCTTCATACTCTTGCCATTCTGTGGATCATTTATCCGGAATAATCCTTCCAGTTCGTATCCATCAGCTTCAACTGTAAAATGAAGATACCCCTCGTCATCATATTCAAGGTTATTTATTGTTGAGGCGATTTCCTGCTGTGTGACGGATTCCGTCACATTTACATCTTTATTTTCATTATCTGCTGACAAACTTTTATCCAGCGCAGCATTTTTGTATAATTCATCCATCTGTCTAGCAGCATCCAATGCTTCTTTTGCAGTGTCATATTTTATAGGAAATTTGTCTTTATCTCTGACAAAATCATCAGTCAATGTATCATAGACAAAATATCCCTGTATGTAATACTCCTGCAATTCAGAATACTTTGCTTCATATCTTTCTGGCGGCACAGCCTGCTGTATTGCCTCTAACATATATGACTGGCTTTTAACTGCCTCATTATACTGTTCAAGCAGCTTATCAAGATTGAACTGTAATTCTGCACGCTTTATTCTTGGTTTTATTTCTCCATTTTCCAGAGCGAATTTTGAGACATCAAATATGTTAGCACACATATTTAGCTGACTGTCTGACAGCTGTGCTGTTCCTTTCTCAACAGCTTGTAATGTATCTGTATTAATAAGAAGAATGTTTGCAAGCGTATCCTGCGATATATTATGTATGGTTCTTAATTTTTCAATGAGATTTCCATAATTATTACTGTTAATGGTCATTGTGTCTCCTTTCAGCGTGACGGATTCCGTCACATAATAAAAAGTGATACTCTCCTTCAGGAAAATACCACTTTACATTTTTATATTATCATTTTTTTCAATCTGTTCATTAAGCTCTTCATCAGCTCTTGGAAGAGCCTGATGTGCTTCATCTAACTGCTTATTTATACAATAATCTGTAGCTTTATCTAGCTTATGCTTCTGTGCATCATAATGATATACATCATATGACAGTATTTCATCTTTAGCTACCTGTGTATCATTAACCTCTTCGACCATCTGGGTAAGCATAGCGATACTTTCCGCTGTCTCAGGAGTGAATTCATTTACAGGCATTGCTATTACTTCGCTTATTGATGAAGGAATTATAAAATAATTAGCATTATTATATCTTGCTGCGACCTGACTTAACACTGTATCATCAAGTATAAGTGAAGCTGCGCCTTTTATTTTATTTTGCGATGTTACTACAAGCATCGACATATCCATAGCTTCTGAAGCAATATCCGGCTGTATATCTTTAAAAATATCAGATATGTTTCTGATTTCAGGTTTCAGTACATTTTTAGTATTTTCAGACACCTTTGTAAAAAATTCCTGTTCTGTCAATCCCATATCTTTAACTGCGCTTCTAGGAAGCGGTGCTACCATGCTGTCACTGCCTTCCTGGGCTAACAGCAGCTTTGGGACAAAACGCATTCCCTGTACTTCAAACATTGCTGTGTTTTCATTATTATATGATGGTGATACTGCTGAAAGATATAATCTGTCGCTTATCTTATCAAAATCCTTCATCAGCTCAGGCAGCCTTGAAAAGTCAATATTAGGTACATATGTATTTTTAAGAAAATCCTGTACTATGCCTGCTGACCTTACACCTGCCTCAATAATATCCTCAGAATTTTTTACACTTTCATATAAAGCATCAAGATTAAGCACTGGCATAGGCTTGCCTGTTTCCTTTTTAATTGGGTCAATAAATACTGCCCCAGTGTAATTGCCCATATTATTAATATGAATTTCCATCGCTGCCATATCGGACGGAAGATACCCTTTTACTGCTCCTGTCTCAAATAATCGTCTTACTTCATTTTTCTTTACCATTAATAGATCCTCCTTATATTTGTGACGGAATTCGTCACATTTCATTATTTCAGGGTACAAAAAAAAGGACTGAAACAGATTGTTACATCTGCCTCAAATCCTTTTCACGCAAGTTTATTATAGCACACTTAATTAGTGACATCTAGTGCCAGTTTTATATTTTTTAAAAATATTATATTTTTTTTTGATATTTTATATATTTTTTCACCGTAAAAAAAATGCTTTTACATTATTCATATTATAAAGATTATTTATCAAATAGATAAATAATTTACTAAAAAAAATAACAGGAGGAAAGATTATGGACATTATAAATAACATTATGTTATCTGTTGTTACAAGTATAATCGCAAATTTTATTTACGATTATCTGAAAAACAGATAATATTTTTTTCAAACTGACTCCTTAATTTTGGAGTCAGTTTATAAATAATATTATTTCTTACAATTATAATAATTCACTATTCTTTTCATCATATCAACATCAAGCTCCCTAACAGCAATCTTCTTTACAAATTCATAATCTGCGCCCGATTCTATACAGCTCATAAGATAATCCTTCTGCTCTTTTGTAAATTTATTATTAGATAAAATATCACTGATGAAGATATCCATATTATGATTATTCTGCTGATTCTTATTTCTGTGATTTTTCATTTTTGTAAATAAAGATATACCTTTATTACCATTGTTCTGATTAATGGTCTGTTGTGCGGCTGGCTGTTGATTTTGTGCCGTGCCCGCCTGAAGGGCATTCATTGCCTTAAGCTTGTCATTTTCAATTTGAAGAGTATTCATTTCACCCTTTAATTTTTCATTTTCTTTCTTTAAATCATTATTGCTGCGCATTATAAGAGTATATGTCTTATCTTTTGCTTCAAGAGATACCCTATACTGTTCGATCAGCGCATTAGTTGCCTGCTTCTCTCTTTCAAACGAATTTTTTATTTCTGTCTCAAAAATCTGTCTTATATCGTCATTAGAATTCTTAAGATTATTTACTGTATCCGAAGCTTCATTTATTTTCTTATGAAGCTCGTCGTTCGATGTATACAGGTTAAATATTGCTGTGCTAACTGACTCTGGCAAATCTTTTGCCGCCGCAGCTTCGTTCACAGCTACGCTTGTTCTTAAGGCTGCAATTGCTGTAATTATACATTTTGCGTTTTCTATTGTGTCAATTTTTTTTCGTGTTTCATTGCTGATCGTTATCTTATAGAGCTTACAGAGATAATCTACAGCATTTTCTGCTTCTTTTATTTCATCATCACTCAGCTTCCTGCTGTCAGGCTTCTTGTCTGTTATACTTGAATTATTATCCGTACTTTCTTTATCAGATATATCCTCTGAATCATCTGCTATTATTATAATATCTTCCATAATTACAATCTACCTTTCCGTTAAATGTTTCTGTCTTTATTTTTAGAAGTATCCTTTATATTATCTTTAAATGTGACGGATTCCGTCACGCCATTATACACTTCCTCATCTTTTACGATGCGTTTAAGTATCCTTCTTTCTTCATATAAGCCGTTAAGCCTGTCCTGCATAAAAGGATTCTTTTTAACTATCGGTGCTGACAGTATATCGGCATAGCTGCTTTCAAGCTCTTCCAGTCTGTCTGACAGAAGTTCATATTCTTCATCAGACATACTGCTGTCTGCTGTCATAAGCCTGTCATACAGAGAATAATATTCTCTCCTGATTTCCAGCTCATCAGAAGTATATATGCTGTCTGCTAATGCCGCATCATAAGAAGCTGCTTTAATCTCTCCTATCTCTTTGGTCACTTCTTCTAGCCGCTGCTTTACACAGCTTATATCTGTTATGTCATTATCAAGAATATAGTTGCACTCTTCACGCAGCTTATCTATTGCAAGCAGGTCTTTTCTTACCTGTATCTGGTCTTTTAACTGCATATCAAAATAATGATATTGTCTTGCGTGCTGGTATCTTACTACAGCGCAGGCTTGAAAACGTGACTGCTGTTTATGCTCACTTATTGTATGCAATGTCTGCTCGACATATATTTTATCCGGCGGTATATAATAATGATTATCACCATTTTTCTTAAGCCGGATTCTTTTTTTTATTTCCGCAATAGTATAATTATCGCCCAGGATATAATCTCTTCTGGCCGCCTTGGAAGTTCTTCCCTGTACTTCCTTCATTGCAGGGTGGTGATATGCTGCATATTCGCCATGCTTTTCTGAATGTCCTATTCTTATCTTGTATCCCATACGTTCCATTTCAGAATAATATTCTTCAATACTGTCAGATCTTGATACCGCCATATCAATATCAAGACGTATAATACTTTTCCATGTGAATTTATCTGCTTTTAATGCTTTATGTTCTGCATAAGAACGTCCGGCACGCTTATTACTCTTATCATATTCAAGACGGGATAAGCCATATTTTTCTGTTATCTCATCCGTCACAGGCTGTATATACTTTTCCCAGTCTCCATTCACATATCTATACTTGCTGCCATCATATCTGCCAACGGAATTAAATACTATATGTGCATGCATATGTGCGTGATCGTTGTGTACTGCAAAGACATATTCATATCCGTCACCCAGATATTTTTCACAAAATTCTTTTGCTACATTAAAACATGCCCGCTCATCAGCTTCACCTGGCTTAAATGATATAACAAAATGATAACCCTGCCTTCCCCAGGTTTTGTTAAATTCATTCTTGGTTGTCATCATTGCATCATATATCTCCTGCGATGTAATTCCGCAGTTGCTGCTAATCCACAAACCTTTTTCAGTTTTTTCTGGATTCATTATGTAATTAATCGCATTATGTAAATGCGCTGATGGTTTTCTATTCTTCGCTTCTTTCAGATTCTTTAGAATTGTTGTTGCCATTAGTCATCATCTCCATTTCTTTTTTCAGATTATCAATCTTATATTCAATGTCATTAATTACCTCATTAAAATATTCTCTTGAAGCTCTGTCCTCTAACTGTCTTAGAGACATCTGTGCCTGATGTAACTCTGTACGCATTTTTCTAATTTCATTAAATATTTCTTTTAATCGCTTATCATCATTTGCAAAAAGAAGCTGCTGGCGTATAAAATCGCTCACCAGCAGCCCAGCATTATCAATCTTTGCTTTCTCGTATAAAATCTGAAATGCTGCATTCTCTGCCTCTGTCAGTCTTACCTGCAGCATTTTGTTTCTGTAACCATCGAGACTCTTATTTCTTTTCATAACATCACCGCCTTAATAATAAGAATCTGTTTTGTCCGTATTGCAATTTTCATTCTGATATTTTTCTATTTCAGAATTATTATTTTCAGAATTCATTTTCTGGAATTCAACAAAACGATTTATCATATCTTCTGATATATCACCGCCAATTTTTTCTTCAAGGGCTGATACTATTTTTTCGTTTCTCTTTGTACGTTCTTTAAGTTCCTGCACATGCTTCTGCTTTTTAAGATTTGCTATCTCTTTCTTTTTTTTATTTATTTTTTCCTGAAGAACATCAATCTCTTTCTCTGTTTTTATAATCCTGTTATTAAAATCTGAAACACTCAAACTCATATAGTCCTCTCCTTTTTCTTTCTTCGTTTATTTCTTCCTGCTTTGCATACAGCTGGCTGTTATAATCTGTATTATGTGTAAATTGTATTCCTGTCTTAAACCACAGCGGCAGCTCGCCATTGAATGTTTTAAGAACTCTTCTTTCACATATCAGCATAAGATTTTCAAGACTGTCTGCTGTCTGTTGATACCACACCTGCATATCCAATATGTTTGCTATCATTATTTTTTGATGAAGGAAATCTGCTACTGCAATTATATTGGAACTGAATTCCAGCGTTGCTGTTTTATATTCTTCCTTGATTTTCCATTTCATATAACTCCACGGTTTGACATCATCAGGAAGAATATAAGGATACTCTGTCCTGTCAGCTGTTATGTTGTAATACATCTCCGGTGGTGGAGTTACAAGCGTTGTCCAGTCAATGCTGGGAGAGGATAAATCATCTTCTGTACTTTGTATTTTTTCATCTAATAATTTACGATTTTCAAAAATGAGTTTTGAAATTTCTGAAAGCTCATTTTCAATTTTTAAAAAATGCTCCTCTGATTTTTGAAAATCCGAAATCTGTTTTTCCAAATCCTGTATGTGCATTTTTGAATTTTCATTTTCGGATTCTTCATTCTGTGAATTTTCATTTTCTGATTCAATAGAAACATCATAGCTTTCTTTCAATTCTTCAAAAATGTATTCAGAAATTTTTTTAACTCTCTCCGGAAAATCTGTATTATCATTTCCTGCTTCATCCGAGCTGCTTATATTCATTTCACACTTTTCAATTCCCTTAAGTGCTAATCCAAGCAGCATATCTACCGTTTTGTTTATGCTTACTTTATCAGCCTTTAACTTCATTATTTCGTAATACATATCATCTGATATTCGTATTGATACCGACATAATATTTACACTCCTGTTCTTATTATTTTTAAAATTTTTACTGCCACAAAACTGCCACAATTTTCAAAAATAGCTGCCACAAAATTGCCACAAAGCTGCCACTGCCACAAAATTGCCACAAATCATAAATCACCTGTGGCGCCAGCATTTACCTGCCTGTGGCAGTTATGATGCACTTTCTGCCACAGGATGCACTTTTTGTTCCTTATCCTCTGTTATACATTGGCAAGATACGCATTTTGTAATACAAAAACGCCGCTTAAAAAGTGGCTTGCGGACTTGTTAGGGAGTTCCCTAATACCCCTTTTTTCAAAAACAGCACACAGACATTTACATTTTTCAGACTTATAATTTCCTGTTGCAATTTCTAAATTCATTAAATCTTCACCGCCCTTCATTAAAAAATCCACCCGCAGAATTTTAAAATCTGCCGGTGGAGCTTTTTGATTTTTGTAATTTACTTTTAGTATTTTGTATCTTTTTATAAGAGACTCTTAAAAAATAATTTTCCGATTTTCTGTAAAATAATTCCATCATTTTATATAATTTTCAAGATATTTATTCATAGCTTCTTCTCTTCCTAAATCCTCGTGGTCAGTTACATATCTGTAAAATTCATCTATAAGATTGTCAGCTGTTGTCATTTTTATGAGCTTGATATTGTTATTGTTATGTACATTATCCTTTAAAAAAATCACAATTGCTTTCTTCAATTCAATCTCTCTGCTCTTTGCAAAAATATTTTCTTTTGCACTCTTCATCATATCCATAAAATAAAGCTCATATTCAAAATCAATTTTTTCTAAAACCAAATCCATCATTTTACTTTTTCCTTCCTTATTTTGCTGTGTGACGGAATCCGTCACACTTAACTTTCAATTTTATAAATGTTGTTTTTATATTTCCTGATATTACTCATCAATATTTTCCTGCGGCTCAAAATGTATTATGCGTCCTGCATAAAGTAAATTTTCCTGATGCCAGTTATCGTTATTGTCATATACGCCAATCGGGTCTCCAGCCTCATACACTTTACCATCACCAATATAGATTGCAACGTGTCCAATCTCACCACCAGATGATTCATTCTGATAGAACAGCAGATCACCGGCTTTCAATTCATCAACTGATATTTTCTCACACCAATCAAACTGCTCTCTTGATGTTCTTGGAAGTTCAATTCCTGCTGTGCCATAACACCACTGTACAAGTCCAGAACAATCAAAGCCTTCTTCAGGATTACTGCCGCCCCAGGTATATTCCCAGCCATAATATTTCATAGCTTCATCAACTATTTTCTGTACAGCTTCATCTTCATAACTGTATATATACTGATTAACAAGCTGTGCATAGAACATATTGCCATATGCGTATCTCCAGCCACCATTATAATCAACAGCTATCTGATTACTGTAATCAACCTGTATTCCGCTTGAACGTTCTTTTGCAAAGCTGATTGCAAGTTCCAGTGTGTACTGTCCGCCATTATCTGCAACATAATTAATAAAGCCCTGTCCATAATTATACGACTGCACTGCCGTCATCAGATCACAGCCCTGCTCATCTGCCTCTTTTATACAGCCTGCAAAATAATATACACCCTGCCTGATTGAATCTTTCGGATTATCAAAACTGTCTGGTGGAAGTCCGGCAGATTCGCTTGACTGCATTGGGTCATTGCCATTGCCGTGAGATTCAACTTCCATTATCGCTATTAAGTAATTCACATAATCTGTTATGTCATTACTGCCGGCAGCTTCCCTTAAATCCTCGGTATAGTTTATTGTGTTTTCTGATAGAAGCTGCATTTTTATTCCACTCACTGCTTTATTGACTGTATTGGTTATAACGCCTGCAACCGAGCTTATGACTGATACAAGAAGCGTTGCCGCCACAACAACACACATTACTAAAGCTATCACCGGCATAAATGCTGCAGAAAGATATGAAGCAACCGCAGTTGCAACTGTAGTAATAATCACAGCCACCCTTTTCATAAATCCGGTATTTGACGTTATAGATGTTTCGCTGGCATTCTGCTGTGTGCTGCTCTCATTCTCTTTCTGTCCTGTTGCCGTTTTAATTATCTCTGCGTATTTTTTTACTGCCTGTTCAGCTGCTTTTACTACTTTTGATGTGCCGGCTGTAGATGCGGTAGCTGCTGTATCAGCAGCCGCTCCTTCTGATACATTTGTCACAGAAGCTTCTGCACCTGGATTGTTGGTCTTCCTGTAATAATTTCCCATATCTGCATAAGATGTTTTTGTGCCGGAAGTTTTTTCCGTTACATTATTACTGCTTTTAATATTTTTATCATCACCATCATCCTGCGACAATCTTATTCTTGTCCGTGGTTTATTATTAACTGAACCGCTGTCCGGTGTAACAACATCTGATTTGTCTTCATTAAAATTGTCTTTTAATTCATCCTCATCTGCCGTGCTTATATCACCTGTATTTGTATAAGCATAAGCATCTTCTGACAATGATACTGTTCCTTTTCTGCTTTCAGGTATTGATACATACGAATAGTCATCATAATAATTTATCTTATCCTTATGATGATGACTGCTTTCTGGAATACTGTCCTGTATAAAATTGCCTGTATCCGATTCCCTGACAGCCTCTTCTAGCTTACTGTATTCAGCAGAAGTCATAAACTGCTCAATCACCTGCTGTCTTTGTGCCGGTGGCATATCCTGGAATATGCGTATATCTTCACTCGACAGATAACGCTTAATGTTAATCTGTGTCTTATCATAGCTTTTAATTCGTATGCCTGATGATGATATTAAATCTTCAACTGGATTGTCTAATTTTCTTCTTTTTCCGATTATTCCATTTTTAACCTTTACTTTTTCGATTGATAATTTAACTGCCATATCCTGTACCCTTATGTCCTTTTTGAGCAGCCGCCTTTTCGTGAAAGTTAGTCGAAAAAGCATCATACAAAGGATTATTCTTGCTCATACAGGCATCCAGAAGTATTACTTTATTGTTCCATACCATAACGTAACGGCCTGGCGCATCATTTGATAGTGCTTCATATTCTATATCTGTCAGATTCTGTATCTTTGATAATGCTATCGCATCAGATCCTTTCTGCTGGAAAAACATCTTGTATCCACAATTCGTAAGCATATCCCTTAAATTTTCACTCATAACAACTCTTGCAAGATTCTGAAATGCCATTGTGCATATCCCACCAAATTTTCTGTATGTTAAGACAGCTTTTAACAGGATATCACTTGTTGAAAGACTCTTTGTCACATACTGGCATTCATCAACAATAAATCTTGTCGCCCTCTGCAGTTCCTGGTTGAATTCAATCCTGTTTGTAAGAAAGAACATTATGGTAGTCATTACTGGCTGCCAGATATCAGCAGAGATGTTATTCAGCCCAAAAGCAACAAGACGCTCACTGCTTATATCAATATCAGACGGATACGCAAACATATCATATATTCCATCAGTGAAAGGCTTTAGCGAGTTGGTCATCATATGGATAAGCCTTTTATCGACTTCATATTCTGTCTCTTTTTCCATACGCAGAAGTTCCATACGCATATCCTTGATAGTTGGCTGTATAAGTGTCTTAGAACTGAATAGCCTGTCATATACGCTCTGGATAGCATCTATGATAAATGCCTTATGCTCTGCCGTATATGCTATATTATCCATTACGGACTCAGTAAAACTGTTGGCCCAGCCGGCTACTGAAGATATGAATGTCTCCCTTTCTTCTGGACTGCCTCTGAAAACACTTTCCGGAACTTCCATAGGATTAATATGTATTCTCCCTCTTGGTGTCATATCAATGAATTTTCCGCCATAAAGAGCACATATAGCCTGTGTTTCATTTTGTGGGTCTATTATCTGTATATCATCATCACTGGATAACAGCACCTGTGATATTTCTGTCATCTTGATAAGCATAGATTTTCCACTTCCGGTATTGCCAATTACAACACCATGAGGTGATGCAAGCTGCTTTCTGTCTGCAAATACCAGCTGCTGTGTCGTTGTATCCCTGCCGTAGAATATTCCGCCTTTTTCAACCAGGTTTTTAGAATAAAAAGGCTGCATTGCAACAAGCGAGCTTGCAAGAAACGGACGCATCTTTTTTACCTGCCTGCACCCAGTTGGCAGTGCTGTGTTAAATGCCTTAAGCTGTACCTGGTTATACGTTTCAAGAGTAATTCCAACCTTTTTAGCCTGATCCTGTACTGCCTCAATTCTTCTTACAAGCTCATCTTCACTTTCTGCCGTAACCGTAAGCACAAGGTCTGCCATAATGCACTCTTCAGAATCATCATCCAGCTGGTCCATATAGTGCTCCAGCTCCTGCCTTTTCTTTTTCTTGCTGTAGGAAATTCCTGTGACTGCCTGGTTATTAGATTTCTTGGAATCTGCCTCCTGTGCTATCGCACGCTCATTATTACCGAACATATTTTTCAAAGCATCTTTAGTTACGTTATGTGCTACCGGCGCATAATCTATAGTAATAAAGGATGGATACTCCCTGTTTGATAATGTATATAACGCTTTATTCGCATCTATAGATGTGCCATATCTTCTTGCAAAAAGAACAGATACATACTGGTTTTTATTGAAGACCATAAAATCTTTATAAGTATCAACTGACACTGGTATTACATCATACAGCGCATCTTCATTAAAACTGTATGGTGCTCCTGCATTTTCCTTATAAAAGAACCTGTCTATTATCTCAAGCCTCTGTTCTCCATTAAGTGGCACAATCTGGCTTTTAAACGCTGAAAACACTCTTTCAATCTCTGTATCCATACCTAAGAAATAACTTCTTGCTTCATCATATGAACTGCTCCTTACTGTAAGTGTCAGAAGCAGTATTCTTGTAACGTCATATATTCTTGCTTCTTCCTTCTTCTCATCAATCCATTCACGTATTCCGGACGATATCTGTGGATAGTCATTGTCATTTTCACTTACAAATACTCTATCGATAAACTGGCTCATATCCTGGTACTGGTTTACGATTGTTATTTTGAACGAAACGGACATTGATTTAAAAAAGTCCATAAGTTCCTCAAGTATTTTAATTTTGTCATTCCTGTCCTTGTTAATATAGTTGATGTCTGTAAATACATAACATCTGTCATACAGCTTCCTTGCCCCTGTCCGCTCAATCTGGAATATCCCGCTTTTATGTGCCTTTGCTATCTGTATGGCATCCCTTGTATTTTGCGGATATCTGCCTTTGTATGATGGGTTCGTAAGAACAACGCTGTCCTGCATTCTTCGTGTAGCATTTAATAGTAACGCCATTTATCCTACCTTCTTTCTTAATGTATCTGTTATGGTATTTTTCTTATATGCTGTTTTATTATGGTACATTGTAAAATACTTTGTAACATCTGCTTCTTCTGTTTCGTAATGAAGTTTTTCTGAAGCTAGTGTATACTGTCTTTCAAGCATATAATCTTTAGGTTTTAGATAATCCTGATACTTATATATCCCTGAAAAAACAATCGGTATAATAAACGGCACTGATATATACACTGCGGCCACAATATCAATATGAAGATACCTGACAACTACAAACATTATTAATGCCGCCACACCAAGAGCCGCAACCAGATGTATAACCTCTGAAACAGAGAAGCCTTTAAAAAAGTTATCTTTATACTCCTTAAGGAAATCTTTATTAATATCTATCTTAAGATTGTTTCCTCCCATATTTACCCTTTCTTCAAATAAGCCACAGGGTTATCCTGTGGCTCATTCAATACTTATTATTACTTGCTGATTATTATTTGTTAATCATTACTATTTCTCAATTTTCTATGCGGTATAACCTATCATATTTTATATCTTATCCAAGACCAAAGGCTCGTCTTAAGAAGCTGTCTGACTGCTTTACACAAGATGCCAGTAGTGGCATAAATACAACTGAACCTATAACGCTGACTGCACCGTTAAACCAGGAAGTCAGGCCTCCTGCATCAAAAAATGCCGTAATGCTCCAGTTAATCTTTGTTACAATCTGTATTGTAAGTGCAATTATTATAATCTGCAGTGCTGATGTCAGGAAGCTTTTACACCAAGCCGCAGCTGTCTGTTCAAGGCCTTTTCCACCTGCTAAAGCAGACAATGCAACCGGTGCAACACCAATCAGCATAAACAGATTTACAAATCTTCCTGCAACTTCTATTAATATCGTTATCGAACATACACCTGCCATAATCAGGTAAATAAGTCCCAGTGCTGACATTGCAATACTGAAGCCCAGGTCATAATCATCACCTACTATTGACGGAACATTATATGAATTAATTAAAAAGCCTGTTGCTTTAACCGCAAATGAATTAATCTCCTGCATTATTTCAAGACTGTTGAGCATAAGCATATTCGCAGCAACCAGTTTAATAAAAATCTCAATCAGTGCTTCCGTTGTTATTCCTTCTTTTAAGTTGCTTGCCTGCCTGCAGAAACCTGCCATAACAAACATATTTAAAAAGACCGAACCCATTCCCAGAAAAAATGGGAATACTGTATTGTTAATATATTCCCACGCACCAGCTCCTGAAGCCTGAAAATCTATCAGGTTCATTCCAAGCAGTGAAAGCACTATATTCATAAGAAAATTCCATAACTGCTGTGCCATAGCAAAAATGCCGCCGCCCATCAGAAGATCTATTATCCATTGTGGGGCTGCAAGCGCAACTGGTGATACTAATACATCCATAAGCTGCTCCTTTAGGCCGTAAGAGCTGAGAGAAGCTGTGGTGCAAGAACCATAATAAGACCACCGCCCACTTTCTTAATTCCGTTAGCCTGCATTGTGCCTTCCTGCGACTGTACAGCTACACCCATCTCAAATATCATCCACAATGTTATTATTGAACCAACCGAACTTACAAATGCGGCAAGTATGTCATATACCCTGCCAACAGAATTTTTCACAAGGTCTGCACCTGCGGCTGCTTCATCAGCTGCAAACGCATATACCTGTGGATAATATATTGTTACAAATACAACCAGACCGATAAGTGCAAATGCTGCCATCTTATTAATCACATCTGCTCTCTTGCTGCTAATCTTACACATAATCACTGCCTCCTTAATATCTTCCATTTCCTTTATCTGACTTTGCCGCTGTAAAAACACCTATGCCGGATATTGCAATGAAGATTGTAAAAAATATAAAACCCTTCCATTTTGCTGCTGATGCCGGCACTATTACAAATGCCACAATTGCCGCTATAACCAGGGCAAGCACTACTGCCAGCACAAGCTTTTTCTTTGTCTTTGTATCTAAATCTCTTTTCATTCCTCTCATAATGAGTCCTCCTGTTTATTATCTTATTGTTACTGATGATACTGTTCCATTCTTTAATGAAACTGTTACTTTAAATGTTCCAGTGCTGTACATAACGCTTCCTGTCTGTGTACCCTCATCAAAATCTGTTACATCTTCTTTTGCTGTTGCAAATACACTTCTTGCTTTGTCAATTCCAGACTGCTTATTAAGCCCAAGAAAATCTGTCCTGTCGGAAAAGTTAATCTGCATTTCACTACACTTTACCTCGTCCTGTGGCGTGTCTGACAATGTTAATGTCAGTGTTGCCTTAGTTCCTGATGTATTGCTGTATGATGACAGTACAGCCTGCTGGTATGGCAGTGAAGCCTGTGCAAGATATGTATATCCGCTGTTTTTAAGCTGCGTTGCTGTTATGGGATAAGACATTTTCACTCCATCCAGTTCAAAATCAAATGTTGAATTTGATGAATATGTTACGTCTGGAATTTCACCAGATGTAGTATCTGTGGCAACTGTCTGTTCCTGTGATACAGCTTCCTGTCTGTCTGTATACGAATTTTTCTTTCCTATATGGTTTCCTGATAAAAAAATAAGCACGCTTATTATTATGAAAACTACTGAATACACAAGGTTTGTTTTAAATGACGCAAGAAAGAAATTCCTCTTATTAAGGTTAGTTTCGCTGCCCTGCAGAAGCATATATACAGCACCTGCAAATGGAACACAGACAAGTGCTGTATACTTGTACCACTCTTCTTCGCTGACTACCTGCTTATCCTGCGAGCGCAACTCTTCAAGAATTATTGGAAGCTTTGCTGAATATATGTCAGGCTCTTTTTGTTCTGCCTGCATATTTTTATCAAGCGATCTGAAATTATCTTCCAGGGTTTCGATTTCATCTGTGACGGATTCCGTCATATTCTTCTTACTTTCTTTCATCTGAAGTACCTTTCTTTTTTATTGCTGAAATATAATCAGCATACTTAACAATTCTTTTATTCTGTTCAGCTGCGTTTGTCTGTCTGTTATTCGTTTCTTTTCCAAGATTTGTTACAAATGCCCCGGGGAAGTTCTTGTTGTTTTCGTATATCATAATTAGTCCTTTCCAGTGTGACGGAATCCGTCACATCTTATGCCTGTTATTTAGTCATCTGTTACCTGTCCGGCGGCGGCCTTGCAGATGACACTGGCTTATTCCTGTCTGCCATTGCCTGCTCCTTTCTTTCCTCTTGTGACAGAATCCGTCACATTTTGCATTAAAAAAGGAACAGATACGGATAATTCTCCATATCTGTTCCTTTTGGTGGTTATTTAATTATTACTGCTTTTATCTTTTACATTATGTTTATATTGTTACTGCTTCTTACAGTGTGCAAACTGCAGGCGGAAATTTGCAAGTGCATCTGGTTCCTTTATATTGCCTATGCCGTGTTCATTAACATACTCTTTGACTGCTTTTATATCATCCTTTGTAAATACCCACTGCTCAACGAGATGGTCTCTTGATTCACTCGCCGCTTTCTTTGCTTTTATAGGTATATTAAAGAAGGTTGCTTCATTATATCCATAAGTCATGCTTAATCTGTTCTGCATTGCTCTCTCCAGCGTTGCGGCATATTCAGGATCATTTCTCCATATGCTGTTTTCCTCAAGTCCTCCGTTCTCATAGGACTCCTTATAATAATCCGGTCCTATGAAACGCACATATGTATCTTTTTCTTCTTCTACTGCCACTGTATCGACTATATGTGCCATAACAGATACTTCCGCGATATTTCCACTGCTGTCTGTTGCTGTATATACAATCTTTACTGCCCCATCTGTCTTAAACTGTGTGTAATTCTCCGGGTGGTAATTCTTTACTGTAAGCTCACCTGCAATATCATCGTTCCAGTCATCAGTTACCTTGGCAGTGCTTAAAAGCTCTTCTAATGTAATCCTGCCAGACTGACTGTCTTCTACTGTGAAGTATCTCTCCTGTGCTGTAATAACCGGGGTATCGTCCCAGATTGCTGTAAGCGTAACATTACCATTGAAATCACTTGTAAGGTTATTTACTACGCTATTATCTACATAATTATTATCTTTAATTTTCCAGTAAAGAAATGTACTTGTTCCCGCTTCTGTTATCCTTGTAAATGTATTGGCTGGCAATGTTACAGGCACATCATATGTCGCACTTACCTGTGGCATTGTACCTGTACCATCGTTGTTATCAAAAGCTATTGTATAGCTGTTATTAGTCGCATCTGCTTTTACATATACATCGTGTGCCGGCATAATGAACTTAATCTTCTGTGAGCCATAACCAGTTCCGTCAAGAAATCTGTCGATTCCGCAGCCTGTCTTAGTCACTGTCCAGCCTGTAGGATATCTGCTTATATCTGTGTGGCAGTCATCATTATTATGCCAGTGATAACCAGTCTTTACATATGCTTCCATTGTCACTTCTTCTTCAAAGAAATACTCACCGCCTCCGGTAATTTTATCAATTCCATTTCCTTTATCTGAATCAGTATTTCCTGTATCATTGCCAGAATCATTATTATCCGTATCATCTATTTTATATCTGTTACGGGTATAATAATAATCAACAACAAGGCTTCCATCTGGTTTTATGGTGACTGTCTGTACATCAGGAGCTGTGAAGCCCTCATAATTTCTGATTGCTGGTGTCACCTGTGAGTCAGTTGTTCCTTTTAAGTTATCTGTATCAGCAATGAAATAATTTGTTTCATTGTGGGCATCTGCATTTGTATACTGTGTTGTATTATCAATATAAAGCTTCTGTTTCCAGTGTCTGACTGTGTAAGATGTATCCGGATTTGCTTTCCAGCCTGCATATACAGTTACGTCTCCTGCATAACGCCAGTGCCAGTTATTATCCCAGTGTCCCCACAAAGAAGTACCATTAACGGCATTTCCAGCAGCATCGTATATCTGTTCGAACAGGCTGCCATTGCTGTCCTTTAAATACCAGCCTGTAAATGTGTATCCTGTTCTTGTAGGGCAGTCATCACTCATCGAGCAGAAATTTCCTGCATCATATGTTACTGTTACTCTGTTTCCATTATTCCATTGCGGATTATACAGGTTGCTGCCGGGATTTCTTAATGTTCCTCCATTAGGGTCAAATGTCAGGGTATAGTTATCTGGTGTCCAGCCCGCATATAATGTAACATCTCCATTATATCTGTAATGCCACCTGTTATCCCAGTGTCCCCACAAAGACGTGCTATTAATACAGTTTCCTGAACTATCATATATCTGTTCATACCAGCTCCCATCTGAATGATACATATACCATCCATTAAATGTATAATGTTCTTTGTATGGTATATCACCACTCATTGAAGTGTACCAGTCATAATCATATTGTACTGTCACCCAGTTACTTCTGTTGTCTTTATAAAGATTGCCGTGTGGCTGGTTATCAAATGTTCCTCCATTAGGGTCAAATGTAAGCCTGTAGTCAGGAACGGCTGGATAAGTAAAAGACAATGTAATGCTGTTTACCTGCTTCTTAGTCCAGTTCTGCTTATCTACTACCCAGTCAGGGTTATTATCGTAAATTTTTGTTACATTAAATGTACAGCCTTTTGAAGTCAGATCTGCACTTGCTTCTTTTGCTGAGTTATAAGATACATCTGTCAAATCGTGTGTGCCTGAAGATGTGAAATTAAAATTTGCATTTCCCTGTACAATAAGCCAAGATTTCATTGACTCATCAGCACCTGGAGCTTTGCATAATTGTCTCATATCCCAGTCAGACGATTTGTTCACAGATGTAGAGTATTCTGCCTGCCCGTTTGCATTTCTTCTGATTGTTACTTTTACAGGGACATCAAAAGATGTTGTATTGGATAATATTAACCCATCACATCTCCAGTGAGTTCCGTTGCCATCTATAGCAGTTTTGGAATATTCACCAAATCTACCTTCCACTGTATAATTAATAGTGATTTTTCCATCTATAGTAGTTTCATACACTCCATTATTGTAACTTTCTGCTTTTACCTCTGTACTGTTAAATACACACATAAATAATGTTATAAGCAGTGCTGTCATTAATACCATTTTATTTAATTTCTTCAGCATATTCTTCCTTTCTTTGTAATAAAAATGACACCTGATAAGAATTAACTCTTATCAGATGTCACCAATTAATTATGTTATTATATTTTCTGTTATGAATTAGATAACTTCATTAAACGCTCGAATGAAGTTATATTATCATTTATTCCGTGTGCTGTAAAAATTGCCTTTTCTGCATTTTCATCACCATATTGTTCGTGATGAAATGCGCCATCACAGAAACAAGCCACCATTGAATATCCAGTAATTGGGTCTTTATATTCGTAATATGTATATACTTTTCCCTCATCTAAATAATCATCTGTATACTTTATCCACTTTCCAGTTGCTACAAGCTGCTGTTCCTCTGTTACCGAAGGCTTCGCTGGCTCTTGGGGTGTTACTACTGGTTCTGGTGTTGGCTCTGGGACTGGACTTGGTTCTGCTGGTGCGGCTGGTGCGGCTGGCTGTTCCTCTGGTGTTGTATCAACTGCTCCTGCATTATTATTTTCTGCTGGAGCTTCGGCTGGCTGCTCTGCTGGGGCTGCCTGCTCTTCCTGCACCGGTGCTTCTGCTGTATTCTGTGGTTCATTTACTGCTTCTTTAAGTTCCTCAAAAGTTTCATTAATCTCTCCGGCTACAGCTTCATCATTCTGTTCTGCATTATCCGCCGCTTCTTCCTTTGTTTCCTCTGTTGTCTCGCCAGCTTCTGTTGTCTGCTCTTTATCTGCTTCTTCTTTCTTTTCTGATTCCTTTTTATCAGCTTCACTCTTTACATCTACATTAGATACAACTTTTACTGCCTCCTGCTGTACTGTTGTATTATCTGATGTCTGCTTGCTTCCGCAGGCTGTTGTCATTAATACCGTTGCAACAACTGTTGCTGTTAATATTGTCTTTAATAAATTCTTCTTAATCATAATCATTCCCCCTGATATTTTTCATTTTTCGTATCTGGTCTGCATATGCAAGTATACGCTTCTCTTCGTCTGTAAGTGGTGTATATCTTGCTGCCATCTTACTGTCATCTTCATTTCGCTGTGAAGTCGGCTGTGTTTCAAGATAATCTTTTATATCTTCCTGTGTTATCTCTTCTGTCGATGCCATATAATAGCTGCTCCACAAAGCTGGAAGCTTCGACTTAATCTCTGGAAATTCCTGTAAGACTGGCTTTACTGATTTCTTAAGCATTCTTACAATTTCCTCAATGCTTAAAGCCGGAAAATACGATATCTTCATATATATATAATTCGGCTGGACATCAAGCATTTCAAGTTCTATTTCCTGCTCTTTGCAGCAGTCAGTTATAAGCTCCTCCGTGCGCTTTTTTATATCGTCCTTAAGTATAGACCTTTTATACTTGACTGTCCACAACAGATATCCTGATACATTATATACAGCCCTGTCCTTGTATTTATATGTTATTCTCTTCATAGCTGTATTATAATACCACATTTTAATTAATGCAAGTGTTTTTTAATTTTTAGCCTGAATTATCATATCTGACACCACATTAACAGCCGTATCAAGGGGATTTCCGTTGTATTCCCAATATGTACCATCGGGAGTAATCGGTATTATTAATTGTTTATTATTTTTAATACTATAAGTGATGTATTCTGTTCCATCTGTATTAAGATATGTGATATTATACTGTCGGTTATTCTCATCATAAGTATTCTGTACCTGTTGTTTTTCAAGGATTATTGTTCTTGTTGCTGCTGTCTGTCCGGCAGCTCCGGATGCCTTCCTGAAATTTTCCACGGCTTCTATTGTTACAATTCCCTTGTCCTTATCGGCATCCATAACATTTACAATAACCGCTGCATCACTTTCTATCTGCATAAGAAGCCCCTGTGTTACATCAGCTATAAGCTCATCTGTGTCTGTTATGCTGTACTTATCCATATCAAGTACGTTAATACTTTCATCAAGTGCATCAGCAAGAGCTGTATTAACTTCATTAATCCTTATTATCCTGTCATCTGTTGTAAGTATTATGATTGTTATAAGTGCCAGTATTATTGACATCATTATGCCTGTAACAACATTCTTCATAATGCCTCCTCTCTGACTGGCATTTTTACTGTCATTGTGTTTTCCCTGTTATCATCATCCCTTACCGCAATAGTGACAAAATACACACCTGCTTCTGCAAATGTAATGCTTCCTGTTGCTTCATCATACAAGTACATCACTGATGTTGCCCTGTCTTCCTTCAAGACATTTTTAATATATGCTTTATCATGAAATTCATTTACTGCATTATCAGTATAGTAATTCATTCCATCATATCCAGTAACTGAAAAACAGCCTATAAGGCTTACAGCTTCATTACAGCTTACAACCTCTGGCTGTGTATATGTTATCACCGGCTTTGGCTTTGATACAATATTCTGGAACGTGTCAACATCTGTAAGCGAATCATACTGTACGCTTTCTTTGTCTGCCACAGCACCCAGTATGCTCATCACGCCTGTGTGTTCACTGCCATTTACTGCCAGATGGATATTTGAAAAGATTAGAAGCAGGGCAGTCATAACTGCACCTGCGAGTACCGCTTTAAGAAATACTGTTATTATGTCTTTCATTTTATCCTCTTTCTTTTCCTAACAAAATCCTGATACAATATTTGAAATAAGCTGTGCCCCTATTCCATTTAAAAAGAGTGTCTGAAATATAATTATAAATCCTACTGCTCCAGCTCCTTCAATAAGTGCATCAAGATGTTCTTCTATTATATATTTCATCTGTCTGCTCCTCTACAGAATATTAACGTATGTTAATATCTGTGAAATCAATGTTATAAATGCAACTGATATTGCAGCTATTACAATGCTGCCTGTATAATGTTCGATTATGTATTCCATATATCCTCCTTAAGATGTGACGGAATCCGTCACATCCTATCTTGCAATATTTCTTAATGTATGTGTCTTATCAATCCCAAGGAATGGAATTTTATAGCTGTAGTCTGTTACAACCTCAACTGCTATTACCTTATTCTTCTCATCTGTTATATTGTTAGTTGTTACTGTATAGCCAAGACTGGCTGCATTATCCTTGCAGCTGTCTATCACTGTCTGTGACATATTGCTTTCTTCAATCTGCTTCACAAAAGAATCGTGGTATGCTCTTGCATTGGATACTCCTGTATCTGCACCAATAAGCGAGACACCAAGAACGACAAAAACTGTAATCATAAACAGTGACAGATATACTTTAATAATTTGTGACATATTATCCTCCTTCTGATTGCTATTAATTTAAAGTGTGACGAAATCCGTCACACTTTAAATCAGGCTTAATGATGATAAGAAGTATGTGCTGAAAAGTACTGCAAAATCACATAGTATCTTGGCACAACACACGCCGCTTGGAAGCCATAAGTTAAGTCCCATCATATAAAGCTTGTCTTCATTCTTAAGCTTTTCTGCTTTATTAGAAAGTTCATTGTTACGGCTTATAAGATTTGAAAATTCATCGTCTATATTTCCACCTTCTGATTCTGCAAGGCTGTATAACGCTGTCATTGACTCTTCAACACCACCTGCATTGAATTCCCTAAGGAAGTTGTTATACGGCTCTGATGACGCCGGGTCTGCATCCAGTTCCTTAAGCATTTTAAACAATGCCGGCTTTATTATTCCTGGAGCTTCTTCATATGATTTAGTCATTGCAACCGGAACATTTTCAGTTGCAAGATAAAGACTTACCTGCAAAAGCCACTCAGGATAGCTTATTTCAATCATTCGCTGTATCTGTTTTCTTACTTCTTTCTTTCCCAAAGCTGGTGACTTTATAAAGAATATGACCAGTACTGCCATCACTGCAAATATAAATACTGAATGTATCTTTGAATACAAAAGAACACCTGCTACAACTGTGACAGCTGAACATATAGCTGCAATAATGACATCACTTTTTGTATTATCATTATAATAATTGTCATATATCTTTTTACATTCTTCATCTGTCTTCTCTGGCTTTTCATCAAGCCAGTTCTTTGACATATACTTATTAATATGTGTATATATCAAAATATCCGCACACAGCAGTACTACTGATGTCGCTTGTACAAGCGGATTAAGTGATATATCTACATTGAACTGCTTTACAAACTGCGGAACATATATTGCAAACAGACACATAGCTGTAACAATTGCAATCACTATAACAATATCACGTTTAAAGTTGCGCTTTCCGGCTTGTAATTCCATTGTCCTGTCTACCCAGTTACGTCTGTCTGCAAGAAGTATGTTCTTTCCAAGCTCTGCGTTTCCACCATTTTTCTGGAGCTGGAGCATAAATTTATGCAATGTCTTTACTCTCTTTACCGGATAAGCTTTTTCAATCTCATCAAGTGCAGCCTTATCAGCATCTGATACATTGGCTGTCCTGATTATGCTGATTGCCTTAGCAAGCACATCGTGCATTTCGCCAGATGGAAAGACTTTTATTATAAGCTCAAGTGAATCAAGAATTGTTATTCCACTTGAGAAGTAATATATCATTCTTTCAAGATAGATACTCACATCCGAAAATCTTCTCTGCTCATATCTTGCTTTATACGACTGATATATTATACTGAATGTGCACATAACTGCCACAATACACACAATAACATATCCTATCAGCTTCAGCTTAAAAAGATAGCCTGCTGCGATACAGCCAGCAACAACTGAAGCAAATGTCCCTAACAGGGATTTAACTGATACCTTATAGCCGAATTTTTCTATTTCAGCTATAAGATTGGTCTTTTCATATTTCTTTTTGTTTTTCATTTTTTCTCCTTATCTGCCCAAATAAATGGATTATCAATGCCAGCCTTGCAAAGGACTGACATTTTGTCTGCTGGAAGCTTCTTATTAACTAGCCTGCCATCTTCAAGGATCATACGACACAGATTTTCTTCATCAATTCTTGAAAAACACGCAATCTGGTCTATATATCTTTGAATTACATTTCCCACTTTTTTACGTCTGATCAGAATTCCAATGTCAAGGTTTTCATAAATATTGTTGCGGAGCCTTTCAGCATCCAGTCTTGTAGGCATCATATTTAACATCCTATCTGGAATTTTTCTTACATCGTCAGTATGCAATGTTGTTATTCCTTTAGAGCCTGTATTCCACAGTTCAATAAGGTTCTTGGCTTCAACCGAACGTACCTCACTAAGCAGTATCCTTTTAGGATTTATTCGCATACATTCTTTTAAGGCATCCGTGTATGTGAACACTTCGTTGACCTGGAGTGATGTATGCGAAGCTCCTGGCTTCAAATCCTTATAATGCCATTCAAGGGTATCCTCTATGGTTACTGTATGCTCATTATCAGGAATATACATAGACAGGAACTTGCCAAATTCAGTTTTACCTGCCTCCGGCTCTCCGCATATTACAATATTTAATTTTCCCTGCACGGCATTGATTAAAAGGTTAAGTGTGTCTTTTGAACAGTATCCGGATTTAATCAGGCTGTCATAAGAAAAACGTGTTTCCTTGGTAGTCTTTCTTATAAATACGCTTGTCCCAGTCTTGGCCACTGATTCGTGAAGGCACGTTATTCTTAAGCAGAGTTCTTCTGACTCTGCCTCAAGCTTGTAATTCTGCTTATTGAAGTACTTGGACTGTGAATTTGCGATATTACTTACAAATCCATCCATATATTCACTTGTTACTGAATGTTCATTATCTGGTATTCTTACTGACTCATTATGTATTGTGTTGACCCACAACGAATTACCGTGCCAGTCTATATCTGTAATCTCATTATTCTCTAAAAATGGAAGGAGCGGCTTAAGTCGCTCCTTAGTGAGAATACCAGTTAAAATCTTATCCTCATCTGCCATTTTAGAATCCTCCTGCATCAATACCTTTATTGAATATTGTTGTAAGCATTGTCTGGAATGCTGTCGCTACAACTCCATCTGGTGATAATAAAGCAAGTATTACCGCCATAAGTGCGATAAGAATTGCTGCTGCAATGATTGGTTTTAAGTGTGTCTTGATAATTTCTTTCATCTTTTATAATCTCCTTTTAAATAACGTATTTATTTTTATATTCTGTATATGTGACGGATTCCGTCACGTTTTAATTCTGAATTAAGTCTTATCTGATTAATTTAATGGTGGAGGACGTATACAGTGGTTACAGAACACTAAAAAAGGAACACCGACTGATTCAGTCTGCGTTCCTTGTGATGTTATAGTATTTAATGTTACTTGCTTTTTCAGCCTATGACAGATATTTTTTAATCTGCCGGATATTCTTATTATTTTCCTGAATTCATTATATATGTCACCTATGCTTAGTCCTAGCATTATTAACACTCCTTCCTGCGTGACGGAATCCGTCACATCTTATTCTTAAATTGTCAATTTTATCCATAAGAACATTAAAAAAGGACTTGAAGCAGAATAACTCTGATTCAAATCCTAAATTAAGATTATTAAGTTTTACATAAATCCCTGCCAGAAATATTCTGTACGCAGCAATAATCTAACAGGGATAATATGTATTGTAACTTTATTTTCCTACCAACAAACAAAGCTACAAAGGAGAAATTTACAAAATTGAACTGTCATTGGATAACTTTCTTACACCTCTGACAATTATATTGTAACACATCTTTTTAGTGCCATCTAGTGCCATTTAGTGCCACTTAGTGCCACTTTTGCCAAATCTATTGACAAATTGAAATTAGTTGTTCTCACGCTTGTTTACTGGGTTTATCGGGGTTCACTATATTTTTATGATATTTATTTGCAATTATATGTATATATGTCGATTGTTCTTTTTTTGATACAATAAATTTTATTCAAGTTTTTTGTTCAAAGCTAATTCTCACAAAACTTTTTTCTAAATTAGACTTTCTGATTTATTCATTCTGCTTTTCAGATGGCACTCTATAAAATATCAAATTAGGATCACTTTTAATAAGTTTTATTTTATCACTCTCACTCCTATTAATTTTATTCCCACATAATATATAATTAACATTGATTTTTTTATAGATATACCATTTTATTTTATTTTCTTTTATATAAAAATCTGCCCTGTTATTATTGTCTTTAAACAATATTAAGTTCATTAATATCGTTTCTATAACTGCCATTAAAACAGAAACACTAATAATATTTATTTCATATCTGTTACAAATTGCATCTGATAATATTATTCCAAATATTATAATAGTTAATGTAGCATAACTGCTATTTATATTAATATCAAAAAGAACCCCATTTGTTTTATTATTTGATTTTATATTCGCATTATTTTTTTGTCTAAAATAGTTCATTATTTTTTTACAAAAACATATGCCTATTTTTATTATTACTATTAATAAATATAATAGTATATATATATATCCATAAACCATTAAATATTCTAACTGTACAAAATAAGCATTTATAAATCCTAGACAAATAAATAGAAATAAATCTACAAAGCTATTTCTTAAAAAGGAATCTTTTTTATTTATAAAAATCAGCTCTTCTTTTGATAAATGAATTGCTTTAAATATCCTTGTTGATAATAATAATATAAAAAGACTGATAATAATTACTGATTTATAGTCATCAATATCAAACATTTCTATATATCTTTTTATAGTATCGAATTCATACATATACATCTCCTTTGTTATATAAAATTATAAAAGCCAAGCCACTTTAATTATTAAAATACTTTTAATACGTCTTTTAAAATTTTGGTGTATATTCATAACTATTTTCTGGAGCATTATATTTTTCGTCTATATAATCATCATATTCTGTCTCATACAGCAAATATGGATTGTCCAGAATATCTTCATCTACTATATTCTCTATTTTTCCTTTTAACACTGGTATATCTTTACTGATAGATTCTTTAATAATATCATAATCAATTTTACCATATGAATGGACTATTCTGTCTCTCATTCCTTTTATCTGATATAGCTTCAGCTCATTATTATCATAAAATGATTTATTATTATCTCTTATTTGTGCACAATGCTCACCTATCTGTACAAAGCACATATTAATTGCATACTGGCTTTTCTTATCTGTAAATATGACAGGATAATTGTTATCAAGTTCATTGCACATATCCAGTATGTCATTTATATAATTATGTATATATGCCAGATTAAATATCAATCTTGTTTTACTATTCATTGCTGTATATTTTTACCTTATCCCTTTCTATGCTTTCAGGCATAATATCATAAGCTTCCTTTTCGCTTATAACATCAACTTTCTTTCCAAACTCCTCCTGAAGGAAATGATATAATCCAAAAAATTCCATACCTACTTTTCTATTTAAAACTATCATAAAATCTATATCACTATTTTCTGTTGCCTCACATCGGGCATATGAGCCAAACAGGTATGCTTCTTTCACAAAATCCTGCTTATCAAATATATGTTTGCTTTTCTCCCTGATTTGATTTATTGTATATATCATAAATATAACCTTTCCTGTGACGGAATCCGTCACATTTTATTTTCTATGAATAAATCTATTGAACAACACATCTATAATATCTTTCTGCTCTATATCATCTGGTAACATATCTTCTGTTATATCTTTACCATCATTATATTTATCTATCCAGTAGCCTTTTACTGTACATAGTAACAGTGCAATTATATTTATTATCAAAAATGGTGTAACTAAACAATTAAATGCTAATTGAAACAGCTGTTCACCTGTATATTTATATACATTATCAATAATAGGTAATTCATATTCCACATCCAAAATTTCTGTAGGCAGTGCACTTACAATTAAATCTTTAATTAACACCAGAATTGCTAATGCTGCAGATAGTAATTCATTAACTATAGTTGATACTTTATTATTAACACAAATGCTGTATCCAAACCATAAAAATGCAACTATTATATAAAAGACAACTAATGTCAGTATTTCACCATTCAGAAATAATAACAATAAAATTATTACTCCAAGTAATTGAATATATTGAAATATCCCATACTCCAAAAATCCTTTAACAGATAATAAGACTTTATCTGACAACAAGATTATTTCTAATAATACTATAACAATATAAAATAATATAGATATTATTTGATTTGCTAATTGATTAGTTACACAACGAAGCAAAATTATAAACGAAATAAATATTATTACTGGAGACATTTTTAAAGTATTACTATTTTTCAGTAATAATATCTTTTTCCCTAACTTATATGACAAACTAAAAATCTTTTTCATTTTTCAAGCATTATTTTTATTAAATCCATCAATAAAAACACTAATTGTATTAAATAGCATATTTTTACAAATAGTATATCCCTGTCATTATCACTTTTAGTTATTATATCTATTGATGGTCTTATTAATAAATTTATAGTCAGCAGATCTATCAATACAGAAGATATATGTCGATAATTTAACGTAACAGCAAATAAATATATTGACGGATACAACAGCTGCGACAGACTGCTTACCAGTTTTTTAAATTTATCGTTATCTTTTTTAATAAAATATAATGCTAACCTCCCCAATCTTAATATTAATAGTATAATTAATATAATCTGCAACCACATTATAAACAATTGTGACTGTTCAGACATACTTGTTACATCAATCATATATTTTCAATCTCCATTCTACAATATTATCCTGCTTTTGACTATGATACGTGACGAAATCCTTCACATTTTATTAATTGATACACCTATGACAACATTCCTATAGCTATCAAATCATTGTGAATAATAATATAGCAGCAAACAATTAACCCAATGATAAGCATTAATAGATATACCAGTATTAATATATAATAAAATACTGTTTCTTTAGCATTTATTATGTCATTAAATTTCATCTCATTTATAAAGTTTCTTGTAATAGATACAATTAAGTACAAGAAAATAGATATGCCACATATTACATATCCAGAATGAACTACTATATCAATTATTAATATTGCATTTTCAATGTTTGAATTCATAATTCATATTTCCTATCTTTCAATTGTTTTTTTTATTTAATATGATTTTTTAATACCTTAAATCGTTATTATTCAGAAGTTTGTTGTACCAGTCAGACGTTTTCTTCTCTCTCTGTTCAAAATTATTAAAGCGGTTAGCCGCACATTTTACATTGCTGTTATTACCAGTTTCTGTTTTAATGGTATCTGTATTATTGCTACTGCTCTCTACAAATGACATATGTGTTACAGAAGCATTGAACAGTGACTTTATTAAGTATGCTTTGATGTTCTTAATACCTCTTGCTTTACTTACCTGGTTATGAACATATACAAGATGTTCTGCGGTAAGCATACTGAATCTCTTTTTAACTAGCTGCATAGAATATTCTTCTCCGGATATTCTGATTACATCAGATTTTCTTGTAAGAATTTCTACAATCAGACTGTAATAATCAGAATACCAGTCAGCACAATCTGCTCTTATCATCATCTCATCATAATTTATGTCTGACTTCACCTGTTCACAGATAAAGTCGTACTCAGAAAGTACAGCTTGTTCTTCTGGTTCTCTGTCAGCTGTATTTGTATTATCATCTGCACTGTTATTATGATTGATAGATGGATAAGATTTATATATATATCTATCAATCCTATCTGTATCACTTACAGAATTAAATATTTTATTATTTATATTATATATATTATTATTTAATTTTTGATGAGGGTGGTGCAAATATTGAACCGGTTCAGATTTTGGACTGGTGCAAGTTTTGGACTGGTTCAGATTTTGAACCGGTTCAGATTTTGGACTGGTCATCAGAGTATGAACTCCCACATAACCTGAATTTTCACTTTTTTTACTATGTTCTATAGAAAAATTAGGTGGTGCATATGTATCATATACTTGTGCATCTTGTGATGGTGCTTCGGCTTGCTGTTCTGTTGGTATGGTTTCTAATTTGGAAGTATTACTAATACTGCTATTTTGAATATCATAATCGGCCTGTTTAACCTTAGAGAAATCCATCACATATATTATGTCTTCCATTCCTTCTTTGGAAAATTTCATTATCAGACCAAACATCTGAAGCTCTTTCATATATTTTATTACTGAATTCCTGCTTACACACATATCAGCACATATAGCTTTAAGGCTGTATTTAATATAAGCCCTGTTCTTGTCATCTATCCAGTTTCTTCTGCTGGACAGGCTCATTCTGTCCAGCAGAAAGCTGTATAACAATTTCGACATTGCAGATAAATCTTTAAATTTATCATTGTCAAAAAACATTTTAGGTACGCTGTAGAAGCTGTACTGTTCTGACTCTTCCCCATAATAAAAATCAAACTTCATTGTTAATTATCCTTTTCGTTAATTATTTGCTATAATGTGTATCCATTCTGTACTATATATACAGCATCATCTGTAAGCATAGTCTGTGGTTTTCCGTGTAAACGGACACCAGCATTATAATCTTCACTCCTGTTTTTAATTGCTGCTATTACATTCTCAATGCTATAAGCTTCTGGCTGCTGCATAAGCAGTGCCATAATTTCATTTCCGGTATAACGGACATTGGGTGCAAATGTTCCATACACTGTTTCTACATCAATTAGTTTCATAATTTTTCTCCTTGCTCCCCTTGTAAAAATACCCAGATGTATTTGAGGGGTTGATAATACATCTGGGTGTCAATGATGACTTCCAAGCAAAATGCCTGGAGTCCCTTTCGTGCGTTGAGGCTACAGCTATACATAACATATTCTGGAAAGGGATAATTAGATTAACTATGCTTACAGTTGGCACCTCTTAAAGGCTTCTGCATATGTTCCCTCCTAAACTTCATCATACAGTTAAAGCCGCAGAAATATAACTTTCTTCCGTTATATTGTAAGCTGTAAGCATACTCGCCCATATCGTAATTTTCGTTACAGAATAATCGCTTGCAGTATGAGCATCCTGTATAATAATCATTCTTTTTTATTCTTCCATTCATACCTAATCCTCCGCTTTGAATGATACAAGTATGTATATAAGGCCTGCTGTACTTGCTATTCTTATTATTGTGGTAACAGCCGCTGGAACAGGCAGCTGTTTCCGGTATGCTATATACATAATTACGCATAACACAACTGTTATGACTGCTTTTCTTATCAGTTTTTTATTAATTTTATTGTTGCTGTTGTTTAGCTGCTTCATAATACTTTCTCCTTCTTATGTGACGAATTCCGTCACAAACTTATACATTAATTTAATGATATATCCATTTATGTATATAAATATTCCATTTTTGTATGTACTTATCTGTCCAAGTGTCAATGTAATATCATAATTATCAATCGTAAGCTTTACCGGATTACCTATTATCTTCAAATCCTCTTCAACAATTTTCCATTCTTCACCTGTCATACGTCTCCTTTCCCACAGGGCATAAGCCCTGTGTATTTTATTTGTGATATTATTGTGACATAGATAAATCATCTATGAACCGCCTATTTAAGCACACTCTCATTCTTATATTGCCAAACAATACCATTTCCACAGCTTCCACAAAATCTTTTGTTGCTTATAAAAATTAATGGTGCATTGCAATATGGACAGTTGCCAATCATCTGTACGTCAGCAACACGTTGTGTTGCTTCTATGTTAAGTACCTCATTGTCTGCCTTGACCTGTTCATTAATTGTGACGGATTTCGTCACATCATCATCCGGCAGATATTCCGGATGATTATATATATCATCCTGTCCTGGTATCTGTTCTTCTGCTTTATCACAATCGTTATCTTCAAATATATATAACCCCATTCGTAACGATGCCATAACAAATTCGTGCCAGGTTATTTCTTCTTTGTGATTAATAGTAATACCTCTGTAAGAACAGCGATATGAAAGCGTAGAGCTTAAATATTCTCGGTGTCTGTAAGTATCATTCATATAATTTTCTAACAGCTTTGCAGAAGTATATTTTTTTATGTCTGCATTAGCTGTAAGACTATTATATGCAAGCTTTATCTCAGCATCGGAAGGCTTATTATATACATCATCCGGATTATACAGACCCATTTCTGTTGCTGCCATTACGAACTCATGCCAGGTTATTTCTTTACGATTATTTATCTTTATACCTCTAAGACTGCATTCATAATTGAGTCTGTATTCTGCATGTCCAGAATGTGAACGTCCTTCCTCTTCTTTAAAGCACTCTTCCAACGAAGAATAATTTCTTACTACAAATCCCGGATAAAGTGCAGACTTATACATTGCATTGAATGCAGATTTTATTTCTGACATTGAAGGATTCCTTATTGTTTTTGCCGCCTCTTTGATATCTTTAGTTTCTGTTACACCAGTTGCTATTACCTGCTGTTGTTCTTCTGATGAAAGACCTGCTAATGTCTTTGCAGACTCTTTTGTTATCTCATTTTTCTTAAATTTATCCATAGCCTCATCCGAAAGATTATTTGCTATAGTCTTATATTCCTGTACTGTAGTTTTTGACATATTCATTATCTTTGCAAGCTTCTCAACAAGTCTTCCGCTTGCAGCTTCGGGAAACAGCTCCGGATTTTCTTTAAGCAGTCTTGACATTCCTTCAACTTCTCTCATTATTTCGTAATCTGTCTTTCTGTTATATCCATTCGTACTATATACAGCGAATTCTGCTTGTGCATCAGACATAGTTTTTACATAACAGGGAACTAATGAAAACTGTTCTAAACCTTTAGAAGACAATAACTTGCAAGCCCTAAATCTTTTATGTCCGGCAAGAATTTCATATGTATCTGCACCGGATTTTCTTACTAATAGCGGCTGTAAAACTTCTCCGTCAAGTTCTATTAAATCCGCAAGTCTTTCTGTATCTTCCTGTGGAATATCCCTATACTGAAGCTTAGACTCTTCAAGCTTCCTAATTGATATAAGCTGGGGGTGCATCTTTTTAGTAAGTATCTGTTCGATTTTCTCTGATTTGTTATTTGAAAAGAAATTATCTAGCTTTGGCATACTATCTCCCCTCCATTCCGTTGAGAATATCTGATACTTCGTTGGCAAGGTCTGTATAATCTTCATTAACTAAAGACTTGCTTCTGTGCATATACAGAGGCTTATGCCTTAACAGTGCACTCTGTATCCCTGAATATTCTGACACGCTTGTCTCTAGCATAGGGTAATCGTGATTTTCAGCTAAATCTTTATAGACGAGCCTCTGGCTGCGCAGGTTCTTTAATTTATTAACTAATATCTTAAAATTAATTTCTCCGCATTTTGCCTCAAGATCAATTATTTCTTTAATTACAAGGTTCAAATTATCCCTTGAAAAGCCGTCTAAGTTAATAGGTATGAGAACTAAATCAGCTATTGCCAGTGCATTTTCAGATAATATAGAGGCATCTGGGTGGCAATCAATAATACAGATGTCATATTCCTGTGATATTTCAGACAAACGGCTTCCTAATACACTAATATCCTCTAAATGTAACCTCATAACATCATTAGAACCTTTGATATAATCGATATTATCAATTCTTGAATGATATATGCTTTTCGATACATTTAAGCTGTCATCAGCTAATAGTGCAGATATATCTGGTTTGTTTGTTTTATACTTCTTTGTGTCTATATCAAAGAAAGATGTTAAATTTGCCTGCATATCCAAATCAAGCAATAACATCTTATTATCCTTTGCAAGATTTGCTGCAAGATTAAATGTTGTTGTAGTCTTTCCTGTTCCACCCTTTAAATTCCAAATTGTTATTATTTTCATCATTGACTCCTTTCTGTGACGGATTCCGTCACACCGCCAACCCCTAGCGGTATTTGTTATTTTTATTTCTATCAGTCTTGTATAATTCAAGATTGCTTGATGCACTGTAATACATCTTCAATATGTTATCTATTGCTGTCTTCCTAATTCGTAACGCTGTACGTTCAGGAATATTATGTTCTTTATCAAGAATAACTTTTCCCTCTTTGAAATTATGCTGAATATATAACATATCAAGTACAAGCTTCTCTTTCTGCTTCAAGTTGTTATAACAGGCTATTATTCTGTTAATAGACTCTAATTTTTCTACAAGTTCCCTGGCATATGATTTTACGCTCATATCCCATTCGTAATTGATTTTACGGTATTGCTCGTAAACATCGTGCAAATCGTGCTTTGCATTTGTCTTAGAAGTTGCTTCGTGTAATTCCGAATGAAATGTCGCAGCTGTAATAAGATCATCATTACCAGACGAACTAAAGATCTTAAGCAACTCTTTGTGAATTTGTGCTATCATTTTTGTCTGTGTCTTAATGACATTTACTACAAATTCTTCTGTTACATCTTTATACATTTGCTCCTCTCCCTTTAAGCAGCTTGTATTTTTGTGCTGTTTCTGCACTGTATGTTAATGCAGTCATATTATTTTTCCTTAATTCATAGTTGATCGTATGTACAGAGACGTTCAATTCTTGAGATATTTCGGTTTTAGAAATTCCTGCTTTCAGCATTTTTTCAAGCTGACATCTCATATCATAATTAAGATATACATACTTTTTATGTTGTCTCATTTTTACCTGCCTTTCATATATACAGCTTTTATCACATCATTCTCATCTGCTTTAAATAAAAACTGCGTACTGTTTACTTCATCTATATAAGCAATATAACTATATCCATCGTTACAACTTTCGCCTACATACACAGAACATTCTCCATTTTCTTCATAATCTTCAAATGCACATACAACATCATCATAATCAAAAGGCTTTCCTATTAACTCCAATAAATTATTTAATACATCATCTGCTGCCATAATCACTTCTCCTTCAATAAACATAAAATAAAAAAAGATACCAAAGGCTACAATTACCTCTGGTATCTTTCACACTTAATATTCAGTTGTTATTATGTTATAAAATTTTAGTGTGCGTGAAACATAGATAATTACTAGCTTTTGTAACTATATGTTAACGCTTACATTTATTAACATACATTTCAATTACAATTTGCATATGCCTTTAGAGCGTCGTATTATAATTCTTGTTACCAATATAGACATATAAAATGTATAGAAATGAGGATTTTATGAATAATTTACCTAAAGACCCGGTTATGCTCCTTAGCTTTGTTAATATGCAGTTAAGGGATAATTACAGCTCACTCACAGAATTATGTAAGACTTATATGGTTGACGAGAGCAGTATCACAGACAAACTCACCGCTATCAATTATGTATACAATCCTAAGACTAACCAATTTGTATAATCATTAAAAAAGCTATATGAAGGCTATAACAAATGTCCGATTTATTCAAAACATTTATTACAACCTTACATATAGCTTTCTTTAAGTATATATATTAAATATACCGCTTTAAGTTACCTAATGAAGCAAATTATGATTTCATATCTTTAGCAACTAAAGTACCATTTTCACAATCTATAAGAATCTTGTCCCCTGTCGATACATCGCCGGCAAGTATAAGCTTAGCGGCAAGTGTCTCAACGCTCTTCTGGACATATCTCTTAAGAGGTCTTGCACCATACATTGGGTCAAAACCATGGTCAACGATATAATCTTTAGCTGTATCAGATAATACAACCTTAAGTTCCTTATCTTCGAGTCTTCTGTTGACATCATTAATAAGAAGGTTAATAATACTTCCTATATTATCCTTATTAAGAGGTTTGAACATAATAATCTCATCAAGACGGTTCAGGAATTCTGGTCTGAAGCTGTTACGCAGATCTCCCATAACAAGTTCCTCAACCCCCTCTTTAATATTACCATTCTCATCAATTCCATCAAGCAGGTATGTTGAACCGATATTACTTGTAAGAATTATGATCGTATTCTTAAAATCTACTGTCCTACCTTGTGAATCTGTTATACGTCCATCATCAAGAACCTGAAGAAGCACATTAAATACATCAGGGTGGGCTTTTTCAACCTCATCAAACAATACTACTGAATATGGTTTCCTGCGGACTGCCTCTGTAAGCTGTCCACCTTCATCATATCCTACATATCCTGGAGGAGCTCCGATAAGTCTGGATACTGAATATTTCTCCATATATTCCGACATATCAAGCCTTATTATATTATTCTCATCATCAAACAGACTCTCTGCAAGTGTCTTTGCAAGCTCTGTCTTACCTACACCAGTTGGTCCTAAGAATAAGAATGAGCCAATTGGCTTGCTTGGATCTTTAATACCAGCCTTAGACCTGATAATAGCTTCTGTAACCTTTGTTACGGCCTCGTCCTGTCCAACAACTCTCTTATGAAGAGTTTCGTCAAGATTAAGTGTCTTCTGCCTTTCTGACTCACTTAACTTGGCCACTGGAATACCTGTCCATCTTGATATAATCTTAGCTATTTCTTCTTCTGTTACGTTCTCGTGCACTAAAGAATCATCGCTTCCATCTTTCTTGGCCTTGGCTTCTGCTTCTTCAATCTGCTTTTCTATCTGTGGCAGCCTGCCATACTGAAGTTCTGCTGCTTTCTCAAGATTGTATTCTCTCTTTGCCTGTGCAATCTGGTTATTAACATTTTCAAGTTCTTCTTTTAACTTGCTGATATTATCAACCTTTGTCTTGTCAGAATCCCATTTAGCCTTCTGTATGCCAAATTCTTCCTTAAGTTCTGATAACTCTTTTCTTAAAGCTTCAAGTCTTTCCTTACTAAGATTATCAGTTTCCTTCTTTAAGGCTGCCTCCTCAATTTCAAGCTGCATAATCTTACGCTGCATTTCATCGAGTTCTGCCGGCATTGAATCAAGTTCTGTCTTAATCATTGCACACGCTTCATCTACAAGGTCAATTGCCTTATCGGGAAGAAATCTGTCTGTTATATATCTGTCTGATAACACAGCCGCACTTACCAAAGCACCATCATTAATCTTAACACCGTGGAATACTTCGTATCTGTCCTTAAGTCCCCTTAATATAGATATTGTATCTTCAACTGTCGGCTCATCAACCATTACAGGCTGGAAACGACGTTCAAGTGCTGGATCTTTTTCAATATACTGTCTGTGTTCATCAAGTGTTGTCGCACCTATACAATGCAGCTCACCTCTTGCAAGCATTGGCTTAAGCATATTACCAGCATCCATAGAACCCTCTGTCTTACCTGCACCTACAATTGTGTGAATTTCATCAATAAATAATATAATCTGACCTTCTGACTTTTTAACCTCATCAAGCACAGCTTTTAATCTTTCCTCAAATTCACCTCTGTATTTAGCACCAGCCACAAGTGCACCCATATCAAGAGCAAATAACTTCTTGTCTTTAAGGCTCTCTGGCACATCACCTTTTACAATTCTTTGTGCAAGTCCTTCAACAACTGCTGTCTTACCTACACCTGGTTCACCGATAAGAACCGGATTGTTCTTAGTCTTTCTTGAAAGAATTCTTATTACATTCCTTATTTCCTGATCTCGTCCGATTACTGGATCAAGCTTGCCGTCGGCTGCTCTTTGTACCAGATCCGTAGCGTACTTATTGAGTGTATCGTAAGTTGCCTCTGGATTGTCTGATGTAACTGTCTGGTTGCCTCTTACAGTAGCAAGTACTGAAAGAAAGCTCTCCCTGTTAATTCCATATGTCTTAAAGAGCTGCTTTATTGCTCTGTTAGGTGCTGCTATAAGTGCAAGCATCAAATGCTCAACTGACACATAAGAGTCGCCCATTCTCTTGGCTTCATCTTCTGCATTGACAAGTACCTTATTAAGGTCATTGCTTATATATAACTTAACATCACCTGATACCTTATTCTTCTGATTAAGAAGTTGTTCAATATTCTTTAAGAAAATGTCTTTATCAATATTCATCTTCTCTATAAGGTTAGCTATAAGACTATCTTCAATAGTCATAAGGCTATAAAGAAAATGTTCCTGGTCAATCTCCTGATTACCATAATCATAAGCTATCTTCTCGCAGTTATTAATCGCTTCGATTGATTTCTGTGTAAACTTCTGAATGTTCATACAATTCACCTCTTTCTTAACCCCAATTATTGTTCCCTTGGAAATAAAGATTATCAGATAACACTTTAAAGACCAATTGTAATTCTTTGAACAATTTTTCATTACTTTTCTTCTAAAATGCTCTTTTTTCATTTCCTATTACAGGTTATATCACTTGTTGTTAGCACTGTCAACAGGTGAGTGCTAATTATTTTATAAAAAATATATAAACCCTGCGTTTTTTTATAACGCAGGGTCTTTTACTCCATTAGCCTCAAATGCCTTAGCTCTGTCTATACACGTTCCACACACGCCGCAAGGCTTATCTGCTCCTTCATAACAGCTCCATGTATATTCATAAGGAACTTTTAAATCAAGTCCGATTTTTACAACTTGTGATTTTGTCTTATTAATAAATGGAGCTTCTATCTTTAACTGCTTACCACTTCCAAGATATATCGCTTCATTCATTGCCTTGTTAAATTCATCACTACAATCAGGATATGCACTTCCTGCCGCGTCATCACTGTGTGCCCCATAATATATAACCTCACACCCTTTAGAAAGTGCTATGCTTGCCGCACTTGAAAGAAACAAGCCATTGCGAAACGGAACATAAGTTGACACAGGACTTCCGTTAGTCTTTTTAATCTGTTCTGCATAAGACTCCTCTGGTATCTCTTTATCAGAATGTGCAAGCAATGAACAATCACTATACTGGAATATCTTTTCAAGATCCAATGATATATGCTCAACACCATAATATTCAGTTACCTTATCAGCTGACTCAATTTCCTTTGTGTGCCTTTGTCCATAATATATTGACAATGCCACAACATTTTCTGCACCATACTTATCGACTGCTATTCCAAGGCACGTTGTACTATCAACGCCACCACTGCATAAAACCATTGCTTTCATTAGAAAACCTCCCTCTTAATGTCTGTGTATATGTTTTTGTGTTGGTCTTTTTTATTCCTCTTGCTGTCATACAACTGTGACAGCCCTCTATGAATACAGCAACATCTTCTGAACCTGTTACTTTGCATATTATATCTGCTATGTCTGAACCTATGCGTTCCTGTAACTGCAATCTCTTTCCTACCATATCAGCTATTCTAGCTATCTTGCTAAGACCTATAACCCTGCCTTTAGGAACATATGCTACTGTCACTTTCATATCGTACATAAGTGCAATATGATGTTCGCAATAGCTGAATATATCTATATCTTTTACAACTACCATATCACCGTATCTTGATGTGCCCTCGTCATCCACATCTTCTGCAAATGTCTTATCAAACATAGCCGCTATCTCATCATTGGAATACTTCATTCCTTCAAAGACTTCTTCATACATTCTTGCTACTCTGTCAGGTGTTTCTTTCAGTCCTTCCCTGTCCGGGTCATCTCCTAATGCCTCAAGAATTCCTCTTATATGAAATCTTATAGCTTCTGTATCTATCTGTTTCAATTTATACTCCTTTCTTATCTGGCGACCAGATGAATTTGTGGAGCTGGAGCTGTACTCTTGCCCCATTAATCAAATTATTCTTCATAAAATCCACGATTGTTACAGGTTCAATCTTTCCAAATACAGGACTAAAATATACATAGCATTTTTCTGCAAGATTATATTGTCTTATTATTTCTAATGCTCTCTTTAAATCTTCTTCACTGCTTACAACGAATTTAACAGTGTCCTGACTTTGAAGGTTGTTAAAATTATCAAGCTTCATATATTGTTCCATATTGCTTCCAGCAAGCTTGTAATCTGCTGTCATTGATAATCTTCCCATTTCATTGTTAACCTTATCATAAATGTCGTTTATGACCTGACCATTCATAGCTGTAGTAAGGTTATCCTTAACATTTTCTCTTACCTTATTAATATCAATGCTTCCATTGGTTTCTATCTCAACGTTTCTGCCTCTAATCAGAAGCTGTGCTATAAGCTTGTCTATCCCTGCCTGAATAAGCGGTTCTCCACCTGTAAGTGTAACATTGTCAATCTTAACATCTTCCACTGCCTTAACAATATCAGACACACTCATCTTAGCTGCCTTAGCATTAACATCATTTGCCCATCTGGTATCACAGTAACTGCAGTCAAGATTACAACCTCTGAACCTTACAAATACAGCAAGTTCTCCTGCTCTTACACCTTCTCCGTTAATGCTAGCAAAATGTTCTACGACATTAAATATCTGTTCGCTCATATGTTCCTCATTTCTGTGTACATTATATTTATGTATATATCCAATCCTATTTCTATATACATTACATTTATGTATATACTTCCAATCCTATTTCTATGTACATTGCATTTATGTATATACTTCTAATCCTGTGTATATGATGCGGCATTATTTGGTGTCTCATAAACAGTTATCTGTTTCACCCTGTATCCTCTGCCGATCATTTTATCATAAAAATATTTCGCCATATTCTCTGCTGTTGGTCTGAAAGCAAACTGTATTATCCTGAAATTCTCGTCCTGCAAAGCCTTAAGTGTTGTTTCCTTTAAACTTCCAGTTTCTATAATAAGGCAATGGTCTAAGTAATCTACGATTTCCTTTAAATCTTTCTTTAAATCTCCAAAGTCAACATACATTCCTCTGTTCTGTCCTGTTGTTTCAAGTTCATCACTTGATACCTCTGCTACAACTCTCCAGCGGTGTCCGTGTATGTTACTGCATTTGCCCTCATAGCCGTATAAGAAATGTGCGGCATCGAAGCTGTGTTCTGTTTTTAATGTGTACATATCTGCTCCTTAGATTTTCTATCAAAATTTCCTATTAAATAAAATGGCGTGCCAGTTACCTCACAACTGACACGCCATTTTAATGGTTCTATCTGATCACAACGCATATTATCATACATTGCATATTATACAGATTTTAAGTTTTGAAGCCCTGGTTTTATTTTAAGACAGGATGGTACAAACGAACTGTCTTTTATTATTCATACGAAAGAATAACAGAATTATTATCTGTTGTCAACATTTTATAAATCTCTTAACATATCTGTCTTCTTCATAACTGGTCTTAAGGCAATATAAAGTATTGAAGCTACAATTACTGCTATAATAGCATTAACTGTTGTTGTTATCGCACCAATCTTTGCAAGTGCCTTAGCTAAATCCTGAGGTACTCCAAGAAGATATGTCTTGTAGAAGTAACCAACTACAGGGTCTGCCACAATATTGAAAGCCATACCGCATATGCTTGAAACTATTGTTGCTACAGTAATATACTTAGCAGAATGCTCCTTTGATATCTTGAATAACTTATGTGCTACAAATCCTACAATAAGACCAATGCATAATTTTAATATAAATGTCTTAGGTGCACTTGTAACATAGGCTGTTGTAAGATCACTTATTGTCATACCCACAGCTCCTGCAAGACCGCCCCATGTACCGCCTATAAGTAATGCTGCAAGAACGCAGAATACATTACCAAAATGAAACATAGTTCTCTCTGTTCCTACCGGAATATCAATCTTAATAAATGTTGCACCAACATAACATAATGCTGCACAAAGTGCTGCCTGTGCTATAACTTTGGCATCAACCGGCTTTTTCTCTGACTTGCAGAATGTATTATATAAGCCCGAGATTAATACTACTGCACCAATTATTGTGACGAGTAATGAAAATGCATATGCTTTATTACCCTTTACAACATATGTATTAACACAAAGCACAATACCGATAATCATAATAACTGCACCGATAACAGCCTGAATAATACTTTTTGATTTTTCTTTCATAAAGTCCTCCAATCTGGTATGCAATATATATTAATCTGCATACGAGTCATTAGTAATAATTAACATCTAAAACATACATATCTTGTATGTATTAATTGTTATTATGAAAGAATAATCTTTTATAGGCATTATTAAAAGTGTCAATTTAATATTAATTTATAAGGTCAGTTACTGATACTCCCTTACTAAGAACATTGGCTTTATAGCCATTATCTCATCATATTCTTCCTGTTCAACTGCAACGCTTGAATTAAGTGCCTTTAAATCGCTCTTTAATACTTCAAGTGCTTCATCTGCTTTCACCGCTCTGCCTTCCTCTATAATATCAATCATTCTCTTAAGAACAACTGGATGAGCATACCACGCTGGAATTGGGAAGTCTGGATAATTGTGTATATATTCTTCCATATCCTCAACCGCACTCATAAGGTGGCTCTCTATGTATTTCTTATTATTCTTCGCTGTTGGAAGTACATTGGCACTTGAAAAAAGGAATATTGCCGCAAGTCCAAATAATAAGAAATATACAGCAAAACCGGCGTGTGTTATAAGAGCAAATATTCCATATATAAGAGCTGCTGCCCCAAGAAGTGTTATACTGAGTGCAACCCATTTGTAAGCAGGATTGCTTCTGTCATATACTCTCTTTCTCTTAGCTCCTGCACTTAACTGTATGCTTAACTCCTCATTACGGTTAAGATATTCCATACAGTTATTAAGCACTGCTACATTTGCCTTAGCTTCTTTACTGATTGCTACTGCTTTCTTCTGTTCTTTAAGTCTTTCTTTTTGTTTAAGACGTTTCTCAGCTTCTTCACTGTGAAGTCTTATATACGGGTGTGTCTGTTTAATATATGCAAGAAGAGAATCTACATTTTCTTCAAACTTGAAATTACACTGCTTCTCTTCTCCGTTATCATACTCAACAACAAGATAAGGAATTGTTGCAAATAATCCTTTGCCAGTAAATCCTCCTTTACTCATAGCAACTCTCTTAAATATTCTTTTAACATTGGACAGTGGAATATAATATCTCCTGTCAAAATAAAAGCTATTAAGATATATAGCCTTTTCGCCAACACCACAGGGACCAAACTTTCTGCAATTCTTTCTGTCTTTTACAAGCTCTTCCTTGCTAAGTGTTGTTCTGGATAAACAATGCGGCTTAAAAAACATAGCAATCAACTCCTTTTCAACAATATCATTATAATTATGATACAAATACATTATAATACAATTCATATTTAATAATAATTCACTTCATCTTCTGCACTCATATCATAATATATAAAAGGAGGGAATATATCCTGAGGACTTCCCTCCTTTTATTCTAATAAGCTAACCTGCTTCATATGGCTGCTTATCATTATATTCTATTACTACTGTTATGTATTAAGCAGCTTCCTTTGTATGCTTTCTTGTTGCATACATAAATATTCCAAAGAATACTGCGGCAATTATAATACCGGCTGGGTAAGCTACCTTTGTACCAAGGTTAAGACACTCTTTTGCATAGAAGAAATATGTCATTGAAACAGCACTCATAAATGTTGCAGGAACTGCTGTAATCCAGTAATTCTTCTTTTCCTTGAATAAGAACATACTAGCTGTCCAGAGAACTATCATAGCAAGTGTCTGGTTAGTCCAGCTGAAGTATCTCCATATAATTGTGTAATCAAGGTGTCCAACAAATGCACCAACTGCAAGTAATGGAACACAAAGCATAAGTCTCTTAGCGTACTTACCCTGATCAATCTTGAACCAGTCTGCAAGTACAAGTCTTGCACTTCTGAAAGCTGTATCACCAGATGTGATAGGGCATACAATAACACCTATCATAGCAAGTGCAACACCAACACCACCCATTGTCTTTGAGCATACATCATATATAGCTGCTGACTGTCCATTGGCAAGTATTGCACTTAAGCCTGTGCTTAAACCATCTGTTACTTCATAGATTGAACAGCCTGCTGCTGCCCATATTAAAGCGATAATACCTTCGGCAACCATTGCACCATAGAATACGAAATGTCCCTGCTTCTCTGACTTCATACAACGAGCCATAAGAGGTGACTGTGTTGCGTGGAAACCTGATATAGCACCACAGGCAACTGTTATGAACATTACACTCCATATTGGAGTTGCCTTAGGATGCATATTAGTGAAGTGTGACCATATCTCTGGTATCTGGTACTGTGAGTGAGTAAATATACCAAGTGCAACACCAAGTGCCATAATGATAAGACATATACCAAATAATGGATAAATACGTCCGATAATCTTATCAATTGAAATAAATGTTGCAATGAAATAGTATGCAAGAATTATCCATAACCAGAATTCTGTACTGGTAACAATTCCTGATACGTTACCATTCTTGAAAAGAGTTACAATAAGTCCAGCAGGACCTACTGCGAATACTGTACCAACCATAACAAGAAGTACAACACTGAATACTCTCATTACATTCTTCATAAATCCGCCAAGGTATATACCACATACCTCTGAGATTGATGCACCATCATTACGTTCTGATAACATACCTGAGAAATAATCGTGTACACCACCAGCGAAGATAGTACCAAATGTAATCCATAAGAATACAACCGGGCCCCATAAAGCACCCTGCATAGCTCCGAATATTGGTCCTAAACCTGCAATATTCAAAAGCTGTACTAAAAACAGTTTCCATTGTGGCATTACTACATAGTCAACGCCATCATTAATCTTAACTGCTGGAGTTTCTCTGTCGTCTGGTGCAAATGTATTCTCTACAACTTTACCATACACAAAGTAACCGCCAATTAAAAGAAACAAGCAAATGAAAAAACTAATCATAACCTTGTCCTCCTTTACTTTAGAATAAAATATTTAACTTATCACAGTACTGTTCCGTTAGCTTTATTATAGTATAATTAATAAAAATTTCAACTTTGAAAATAAAAAAAATGTGCCAAAAAAGCCTGGCACATTTTAGTATTTATTAACAAATTTTATTTATTTTTTATATTTCTTTTTGAATAACATTGACAAATCATCGTTTGTGTATCTCAACATCAGCTATTCATAATCATCATCTGCATTCTGTTTTCAACGTTAGCATAGCTTGTATCAGGGTCAAGATCAAGAGGCAGAATTGTAACATTTGGGTAGTCTTCTTTTATTCTCTTTATTACCCCTCTTCCGCATATATGATTAGGCAGACAGCCAAAAGGCTGTAATATAATAAATGACTTTACGCCTTCCTTAGCATAATGTACAATCTCTGCTGCCATAAGCCAGCCCTCACCACAGCTTAGGGTTTCAGGAATTATATTTTTAACTCCCTGATACATATCCCTTGGTCTTAATGCCTTTTTGTACAAAGGATGAAGAACAGCCGTCTTCTCCAACGACTTCTGGACGTGGTCAAACAGCCAGTCAACAGCAAATGGATATGGGAATATATTTGCATTATAATCCTTTATCTCAGCCATAGATGCAAGAAAATCTTTTCTTAGCTGGTCTGTTATTCTTGGGAATATAGTTTCCATTCCATTTTCTTCCATATATCTTTCAATATTAAAGTTAGAGCCTGAATGATATGTAACAAGCAGTTCTCCTGTTATGAATACTTTAGGCTTTAAATGGCTTCTGTCATAAGGTATCGCCGCCATATCCTTCATTCCCTGTTCAAATGCTTTTCTTGCACTTCCAATTCCAGATTTAATAGCCTTGGCAAGATTATCAACACACTGCTGGTATACCCTGTCTGTTTCGCCTTTATTAATCTCATAAGGACGTGTCTTTCTGCATACATCAGTAAGCATATCAAGCATCATAAATGACCATACAGCCTCTAATACCGCACTAACTCCAAGTAAGAATACACCTGGGTGATTTCTTTTAGTATCATTAACATCAGTTGTAAGAATTGGCACATTACTAAAGCCTGCAGAATCAAGTCCTTTTCTAAGAAGTCCTGCGTAATGTGACATACGACAGTCACACTGGAATTTAACCATTCCAACGGCAACCTCGTCCTGATTATAACCGCCGCGTTTTAATTCACCTATAAGCTCTCCTATAACCATCTGGGCTGGGAAACATATATCATTATGTACATATTTCTTTCCAAGCTTAATCTGCTCTGTTGAACCTATTGGTATTCTCTTAACTTTGAAATTCTCTTTTTCCAATATACCCTCAAGAATTTTAGAAACCTCAACTGATATATTAGGCACAAGAATAGTTCTTATCTTCTTATCTTTCCTATAGAACTTGGCAGGACTTGGCTCTTTAAGCTCCTCATACATATGCTTCTTTATGAATTCTTCATCTTTAATCCCACGTCTTATCTGTACAGACTTTATAAACGACTGTATTCTTATTCCAAGTGCTCCTGTCGCATCACTTTCATCAACTTTTAGAATAAGGGGCGGCTTATGTCCGCTCTCATTCATTATTCTTATAATCTCATCTGAAAGTATTGCATCATGTCCACAGCCAAAACTTACAATCTGCACATATTCAAGCTCTGGTGTCTTAGCTGCTATCATCGCCGCTGACAACATTCTTGTATGGAAATTATTGGTTATCTCTGCCCTTGTATTAGAAAGCACCTGCTCATTAAGCTTGTCAAGACCATCAACAGGAATAACAGCAATTCCTTTCTTTGCAAGCATTTTCGATATATTCTTGCTTACAAATGGGTCTGTATGATATGGTCTTCCTGCAAGCACAACAGCAAATGTATTATTCTTCTTAGCATTATCAATAGCCATATTGCTAAGTCTTATAAGTTCACCCTTAAATCCATTTCTTGCATCTGCTGCCTGTCTATAAGCTTCCTCTGCCTCACTCTTTGATACTGAAAGTTCATTGACAGCATATTCTATTATCTGGTGTCTTCTGTCTTTCTTTGAGAACCAGTGGAATATAGGTGTATCAAACTTAACCCCGTACTGTTTCTCCGGGTTCTGTGAGTTTCTTACAACCATAGGATATCCCATAACAACAGAACACACATAAGGACTCAGCTTATCAGTTCCTTCTGGTGGCATATGCATAACATATGGCATAAATATTCTATCAACATTCTGGCTGGCAAGATCCTCTATATGTCCGTGGACAAGCTTTGCCGGAAAACATATTGTATCTGAAGCTACATATTTAAGCCCTTTCTCATACATTTTCCTGTTGCTTTTATGAGAAAGCTTGACATTATAACCCAATGCCTTAAAAAATGTTGTCCAGAACGGCATACTGTCAAAGAATTCAAGCACTCTTGGTATTCCGATTGTTATATCCTTGTGCTTTGAAACTTCTTTGTAATCATACGCCTTAAATAGCATTTTCTCACGCATTGCAAACACATCGAGCACGACGTTCTCTTTGCTGTTTTCTTTAGTATCCTCAAGTACCGCCGCTGTTTCATCAAGTATAAGTCCATTTTCACACCTATTGCCTGTAACCCATCTGCCGCCGTCAGGGAATGTAAGAACATTTCTTAAGCAGTGATTGCCGCAATGCTCACAACGTACTCCCGATTGTGTTGTGTATTCAAATTTCTTCACAGCCTCAAAGCCTATAAATGATGAGCTTTCACCATTCGCATAGCCTTCTTCTTTTATATGTTTCTTGGCTGCAAGTGCCGCACCAAGTGCTCCCATCTCACCTGGGAATGGTGCGAGAGTAACATTCATATCAAGATATTCTTCTATGGCACGAAGAACAGCCCTGTTTCTAAAAGTTCCCCCCTGAACTACTACTTTTTCACCAAGCTCTTTTGTATTGGCAACTCGCACAACCTTAGTGAACACATTTTCAATAATCGAACGGCACAGACCTGCCATAATATCATCAGGGTTCTTGCCATCTCTCTGTTCATTAATTATTGTACTGTTCATAAATACTGTGCATCTGCTTCCTAAATGTGCTGGACTAACTGAGCTGAATGCCCTTTTAGCAATATCCTTAACATCTATGTTTAGATTGGATGCAAAGTTCTCAAGGAATGACCCACAGCCTGATGAACAGGCCTCATTAAGCATAATATTAGTTATTACTCCGTCATTAAGCCATATTGCTTTCATATCCTGACCGCCAATATCCAGCACAAATGTTGTATCAGGATAGAACTTCTGACAACCTGTCGTGTGTGCGACAGTTTCTACTGTATGGTAATCAGCCCTGAATGCCTTGGCAAGAAGATGTTCTCCATAACCTGTTGTTCCCATTCCCCTGCACACAAGCTTAATTCCTTTATCAGCATATTTATCATATATCTTTGTTATACCCTCTTTAACCACTTTTATAGGGTCACCGTGGTTATTAGCGTAAAATGTATCTATAACTTTTTCTTCTTCATCTATAAGCACGAATTTAGATGTTGTACTGCCTGAGTCAATTCCAAGATATACATTCAGTACACCATTCTTAATATGTGGCTCACTCAGCTTATAAAGCTCTTTATCGTGTCTTTGGGTAAACTCTTTATAATCTGCCTCATCTGCAAAGAATGGCTTGCTGACTGCTTTATGCTCTTTTATTAAAGACCTGTCAAAAGTATCAATTCTATTAATAAGCTCGTCAATAGTGACATATGTATCATCATCAAATAAATTATCTATCGCAACTGCTGTTCCATATGCAACTATTGTTTCTGCATGTTGTGGAACTATATAATCCTTATCTGATAGTCCAAGCCTTTCTGCAAATACCCTTATAAGTGTAGAATTAAATGTAAGAGGTCCTCCCTCGAATATTATAGGTGCTTTTAACTCAAGTCCCTGTGACAATCCACCTATTGTCTGCTTGGCTATGGCGTGAAATGTTGACAAAGCAATATCAGCCCTGTCAGCTCCCTGTATTAATAATGGCTGTATATCTGTCTTTGCAAATACACCACATCTTCCTGATATGTCATATACAGTTGTACCTTTTGCCGCAAGGCTCTCAAATTCTTCTGTCTTAACGCCAAGCAGTGTTGCTATCTCGTCTATAAATGCACCCGTTCCGCCTGCACAGCTTCCATTCATACGCATATCAGATGTCATAAGCCTGCCTGTATTATCATCAAAATAAAAGAAGATTACCTTAGCATCCTGTCCACCAAGTTCAATCGCTGTTCGTATATCCGGATACAGTCTTTGTACTGCCGCCGCATTAGCAACAACTTCCTGAATATAATGTATTCCCAATGCCCTGCTCACCGGCTTTCCACCTGAACCGCATACTGCTGCCTTAAAGTTTTTCCCACTAAGGAGCTCCTTTACCTCACTAAGAAGAGTTCTTGCTGTGTCAATCTGCCTTGCGTTATGTCTTACATATTTGGAATACACAACATCATTGGTATTAATATCTGTTATTACAAGCTTAACTGTTGTTGAACCTACATCTATTCCTACCCTTATATCACTATTATCTGATAATCTGTTCTTTACAAGTTCTTCCATCTTCATTGCCTTACCTTTATATATACTTATATATTTATATATATCATTTACATTTCATCAAGTGTAGTAATAATATCCTGCACATTCTCAACTATGTAATCTGCTCCTGCATTCTCAAGCTCATTTTCTTCAGCAAATCCATATCTGACACCGATAGACTCTATTCCGCAGTTCTTAGCTCCAAGAATATCATCTTTTCTGTCACCAATCATAATTGAATCAGCCTTGATATCATTTAAAATATCTGCTGTATCTGATACATTTGTTGTATCCGAAGCATTAGTAATATCCGCGTTATCAGCTTTATTTAGCTTTATAATCTGGTTAAATACCTCATTAATCACATCATCCTTATGTCTTCTTGCACCGCCCTCTAATTCACTTCCTACAGCTATATCAAAATATTGCTCTATATCAAAATACTTAAGTATCGTAGGAACATATATTTCAGGCTTACATGTTGCAAGTGCTGTTATGTAACCTTCTTTCTTTAAACTGCTTAACAGTTCTTTTATTCCATCAAATAATCTGTTCTCATATATTCCTGTATCTTTATATCTTTCCCTGTAATAATTAACCGCCTTTAACGCATCCTCTCTACTTAAGCCGTGAAATTTAGCAAAGCTTTCATCAAGCGGAGGTCCTATATATCTTTTAAGCACTGCCTCGTCATTCTCTGTTATCCCAAGCTTATCAAGTGCATACTGCACACTCTTTGTTATTCCCTCACTTGAATCTGTAAGTGTTCCGTCCAAATCAAATAAAATATATTTCTTTCTCATAGATTATCCTTTCAATTCTTTATATGTTATACAAATACAAAAGAGGTGCACCTTTTACGTCCACCTCTTTTGATAATCAATTATACTATTTTAAATTAATTTGACAACTCTGATTTGTCATTGTTTATAGTAATATTAGAAACTCCGTCTACACCATCAACAGATATGTTTCTGTCTGTCTTTGCCTGTATTGTATTAGCTTTCATAACATCTGTTATATCAAAGCCTGTTGTTTCTTTAATAGATTCTATTGTCTTTGCAAGCACCGATGGAACATAACCGCCCATCTGTCCTACACCAGAGCCATTAGAACTATCTGTGCTGTCAATAATTGTAACCTTATCTATGCTCTGAAGCGGCTTAGCTACCTGTTCTGCCATCTGTGGAAGTACCTTTACAAGCATTTCCATCATAGCTGCCTGACCATACTTCTCATAAGCTTCTGCCTTCTTCTCCATAGCTTCAGCTTCTGCTATACCTTTGGCTTTAGTTGCCTCAGCCTCTGCTATACCTGTCTTAGCAATAGCGTCTGCTTCTGCTTGTGCCTTAATTGCAATCGCTTCTGCTTCTGCCTGTGCTTCAACTTTCTTGGACTCAGCTCTCGCCTGTGCCTGTGCAATCTGACGGTACTTTTCTGCATCTGCATCTGCCATCTGTTTTGCCTTCTCAGCATTAGCTGGTTCAACTATAGTAACCCTTAAACTCTCTTTAGTTCTTTCAGCCTGCTTCTGTGCAAGTTCTATATTCTTCTGCTCTGATGCAATCTGAACCTGAATCTGTGCTTCTGCAATCTCTTTTTGTCTTTGCTGTTTAAGAAGCTCTGCATCCATCTGTGCCTGTATTACATCTTTCTGTGTAATATTAGACTGGATATCGTGTGCTAATTCTGCTTTAGCCTGTGCTGTCTGCTGTTCCTGCATATAATTGGCTTCAAGGACTGCCTTATCCTTAGCCGCCTGAGCTATATCTGCCTCTGCCTTTAACTTGGCTGACTCACCTTCCTGACGTGCCTGTGAAGTCTTAATCTGCATATCTCTTGCAGCTTCTGCCTTCTGGATTTCAGCATCTTTCTTTCTCTGGGCAATCATACCATCACCAAGTGCCTTGATATATCCGTTCTCATCAGATATATCTGTGATAGTGAAGTTCTTAACCTCAAGACCCATATTGCCAAGCTCTGTACCTACAACTTCCTGTACCCTTGAAGAGAATTCTTCTCTCTTCTGATAAAGCTCCTCAACTGTCATAGTTGCAATAATCTCTCGAAGCTTACCTTCAAGAACTGCTATTGCTGTACCCTGAATGTTATCAATAATCTCTTTCTCGTTACGTCCTGTAAACTGTTCAATTGCTGTAAGAATACTGTTCTTTTCATTTCTTACTTTGATAACCGCTGTTGTAATTACACTGATTGGTACACCCTGGCTTGAAAGACTGCTTCGTGTCGCAACACTGAGCGGTATATTTCCAAGCGAAATATAATCAATTCTTTCAAATACTGGAATTACAAGTCCACCACCACCGGTGATGACCCTTTTCTTCATACCAGTTACAACTCCTGCCTTGTCCTGTGGTACTTTTTTCCACATTCTAAGTACAACTGTGAGAATTAATACAATTCCCAGTACTGCAGCTACAATGCCAAATAGACTTGACTCTGTGCCATATCCCATATAAACCTCCATTCTGCCATTCCGGCTTCTGGCTTATCTGCCAGAATATTTATCTTCAAGACGTGATGTGCTCTCTACTATTATATAATCACCATCAAATCTTAAGATATTAACTTCTTTATCCTGCTTAATAGACTCACCATCTTCTGCCTTGGCAGGATATGTGACATTTGAGCCTGTGCTTAATAATATGCTCACAGCCCCGACACCACCTTTGGGAATCGCATTACTCACTGTTCCCCTGCTTAACAATATTTCACTCTTCTCTGCGGCAAAATTCTCAACCTTTTTCAGTCTTTTAATAATTGACTGTAATATAACAGCACATATGTAGCCTGCCACAATGCCAATCACAATAAGAGCCGGTTCAGAAAGCTTTCCATTAAATATCATTCCTGTACAACCAAATATTAACGCCCATAAACACAGGCTGTTAATTGAAAATGGCAGAAAATCAAGAACCATATCAGAGCCGAATTCTAACTGAAATATATCTATTGATATAAAATCAACAAATCCATCAAACAAATTAAGCACTATACTACAAAATGGAATAAGAATTCCAATTATAATACACGCTATACATATCGTATTAAACATAGAACCTCCCCTCATATAAGGTCAATCCAATCATCTGATTACAACAGTATTTCTTAAATGCAAGGATATTACACCTTTTACATTGTCTTATATTTTATATTGTCTTACGCATATTCAATTTAATTAAAATCTAATATACTTAATCAAAATCTGATATACTTAACTAAAATCTGTTATATATATCCACCTGCATACTGTCAGTTATATTAGAAATATATTCTGAATATTTGTTGTTAAGTACATTTGACGCAATTGTTTCATCTGATGAACCATCATATGACTTATTAATAAAATACAGTACATAATAACAGCCTGATGATGAATTCTCTATAACTGTTACATCGCCAGCCTTTCTGTCATCTGAAAGAAGCCAGTCTGATGTTCCTGTGTCCATATTAGAACTTACTACCTTGCTAAAGAGCGAACCATTGATGTCATCATATTTAGTGTCACCATCATCTGCATATCTCTTACATAAATCATTAAATGCCTGCTCACTCACAGCTCCTGCCGCAAACTCATCTGCCTTTGCCTTGGCTGCCTGCATCTCACCGTCAGTTGTATCTACAGCTTTTATTGTAAATTCACGATAATCAACCTGATCATATGTATCCTTATGTTCTTCATAATACTGCTTAACTTCATCATCTGTAGCCTTTAAGCTGTCTGTAAGTTCTGTTCTATAAGCATCTGCCTTAAGATATTCCATTAAATAGCTCTTTATATTCTTCTTGGTAGCATAATTACCAAAGTTCTGCTTATAATATGCCTTTTCATCTAATGATGCGGCGGCAGCGGCACTTTCAGCCTGTTCTACAAGCTTGTTGTAATCCTCATCTGCTGTTGTGTATTCGTAATTATTGTCAGCAGCATCCTTTAACAATGCCTTAGTTTCCTTAATTGTATTAACTGCATTATCCGCAAAATAAGCATACCAGGTTCCACCTGTCTGTGAATTAGTCTGTGACTTATCATTCTCAGAGCTTTTATATCCCATATATGAGAAATAATCTGCCATTGTCGTATTTCCATAAAATGTCTGTGATAATAGTGAATTTTTAGAAATATTATAATACATATCAAATTCTATCTGGCTTATATTCTCCGAATCAACTTTTATAAACTTGTTATGTATTCTTGAATATCTTGTTCCTAATGTTATTACTAAAGCTAATAATATCCCAGCAAGAACGCCAATTCCTACAACCTTAAATATAAAGCTTTCTCTTTCCTGTTTTCTTTGTTCAGCCTTTCTTTTAGCCATTTTCTTATCGTATTTTGTAACTATCTTCTGTGTGCTGTCATTCTTTGTATTGTTATTGCCAGCCATTTTTAATCCTCCTGATTATTTGATTATTAATATTTATATATATTATTAAATATTATTCAAAGCCATTAGCTTCTTTAATTCTGTCAAGCTTTTCCATCCATACAGCAGGACTTGCATCACTTGGCATTCTTAAATCCCCTCTTGGAGATACTGCAACCGAACCCACCTTTGGTCCGTCTGGCAGGCAGGAACGCTTGAACTGCTGTGCAAAAAATCTCCAGGTAAATGTTCTTAACCATTTGTAGATTACAGCAGGGCTATAATCATTTGCAAATGCAATATTAGCTATTCTGAATAACTTTTCTGGTCCGACTCCAAACCTTAACATATGATACATAAAAAAATCGTGAAGTTCGTATGGACCTACAAGATCTTCTGTCTTCTGATGTATTGTTCCATCTTCATTAGGTGGAAGAAGCTCTGGACTTACAGGTGTATCTAATACATCAATAAGCACCTCTGATAATTCTTTATTAGCACAGGTATCAGCATAATATCTTACAAGATGTCTTACAAGTGTCTTTGGAACAGAGGCATTAACTCCATACATTGACATATGGTCGCCGTTGTAAGTTGCCCAGCCTAATGCAAGCTCTGACATATCACCTGTTCCTATTACCATTCCGTTAGTCTGGTTGGCAATATCCATAAGGATCTGTGTTCTCTCTCTTGCCTGTCCATTCTCATATGTTACATTATGAACATCTTCATTATGTCCGATATCTTCAAAATGCTGTCTTACAGACTTCTTTATATTAATCTCTCTTAATGTACAGCCAAGCTTTTCTGTCATCTTAACTGCATTATTATATGTTCTGTCAGTTGTTCCAAAGCAAGGCATCGTAATACAGTTAATGCCCTTTCTGTCAAGATTAAGAATATCAAATGCCCTTACAGTTACAAGAAGGGCAAGTGTTGAATCAAGTCCCCCTGATATTCCTATAACTGTATTCTTACAGTTAGTATGCTCTAACCTCTTTTTAAGTCCATATGTCTGTATATCAAGTATTTCCTCACATCTTGCATCTCTTTCCTTCTTATCATCTGGAACAAAAGGTGCTTTATCAAAATATCTTTTTAATTCCAAAGTACGTTTTTTTAATTCAGGGCAGGTAACATATTTATATGCTTCCTTCATATCTTCATCTACATTCACATCAAATGTAGACATTCTTCTTCTTTCCGAACATATTCTGTCAACATCAATATCCGCATACACTGCTTCATTGGTGAACTTCTTAGCCTCTGCAAGCACTGTGCCATTCTCGCATATTAGATTATGTGCACCGAATACTATATCCTGTGTCGACTCTCCATCACCTGCTGTTGAATAAATGTATCCGCATACAAGTCTTGCCGACTGTCCTTTAACAAGCTCCCTTCTGTAAGCTGACTTTCCTATAGTCTCATTGCTTGCAGAAAGATTGACAATAATTGTCGCTCCGTTAAGTGCGTGTCTTATGCTTGGTGGTGCTGGTGTCCACAAATCTTCACATATCTCAATTGCAAGTTTAACTTTATTACTGCTTCCAAACTGACATATCAGGCTTCCACCAAAATCAACATCTTCTCCATCTATATTAACAGACACATTGCCCTTAAAGCCTTCTTTAAATTGTCTTCTCTCGTAGAATTCCGCATAATTAGGTATATTCATCTTAGGCACAAGTCCAATAATATGTCCATTCATAAGCACTGCCGCCACATTATAAAGCTTTCCCATATACATATATGGAAGTCCGACAACAACAGCCATTCCTTCATACTGTCCGGTATATTTCTTTAAATCAATCAATGAATTATATGCTTCATCTATCAATGTATCCTGTAAGAACAAATCATTGCAAGTATATCCTGTAATACACAATTCAGGAAAGCTTACAATTGCAGCTTTATTATCATATGCTTTAGTGATAAGTTCTTTAATCTGCTCTGTATTATAACGGCAATCTGCAACCTTTATCTTGGGTGTCATTGCCGCAGCTCTTATATATCCATCCTTCACTGGTATAATTCTCCCTTATACAATTTTTAATTAGTATATCAAAACTAACAACTATTTACAACGCAAAAAAGTCCAGAGACCGACATTTATAATGCTGATTACACGTCTGCTGGACTTTTTGACACCGTATTTATTATTCGTGGAATGCTGATGAAATCTCTGTTGCGATTTCCTTCATTCCATTTTCTGCTGTTGACATCATCTCTTTTGCACCAGTTGCCGCTTCTGTCATCATCTCTTTTGCTCCTGTGGCTGCTTCTGTCATAAGATTTTCTACTGTACTCTTGTTATTATTTCCTGAACCAGAATTACTCCCGCTTTCAGAGTCATTCTTTGCTCCACAGCCAACAAGAACTGCCATAACTGTAACCATCATAGCTCCGATAATGAACCATTTTAACTTAGACATAAATCCTCCATTCTTATGCCTGCCGCATAATATTATATTTATGAAATAAACCAATATAAGCGTATACAGCCATTGATAATGGTATCATTAATAATGGTATATACGCTTATATTCATATAATATTATGTCCCTGTTAAAATCTATTATTCATCATCAGGCTTTTAACTGATGACTTAAATACTTGTATAACACAACTGTTATAACGCCGTCAATAACAGCTTTAATCACATTAAATGGTGCAACCGCCAATGCGACAAATGAGAATACATCTTTAATTGAAGCATTAACCTTTGTTCCCATAGCAATCAATGTATCCATAGGAAGACCGTAAAGTTCTGAATACTTAGGAAGCAGATACCACGCATTAAGTGCCATACCAGCTATTACAAGTATTATTCCACCTATTGCAAGTGATACTACAGCCATCTTTCTTGTCTTTTTAATGTGATAAATTATAGAAGCCGGCACAACATACATACAGCCAAGTATGAAGTTAGCAAAATCGCCAACAAATGCTGTTGTAGTTCCTTTCATACAGAAATGAAGTATTACCTTAACTGCTTCTATAACGACTCCTGCACAAGGTCCAAGCATAAATGAACCTATAAGCACAGGCACTTCGCTGAAATCAATCTTATAAAAGCCCGGAGCTATAATTGGAATAGGAAAATCAAAGTACATAAGAATAACCGCTATTGCTGACAGCATAGCCATAATAACTGTTTTATTAACTTTCGTATTCTTTGAAGCGAATTTAACTCCGTTTCTTTTCTCAATAAGCACTTCACTTGCCCTTGCAATCACAAATACTATAACCATAAGAAGAAGTGATATACCTACAAATTCAATATTCTTACGAATGACATCTAGTAAGTTACTCATTATTGTTCTCCACTCTTAAATAATATTTATACATATACCAACAGTTATTTAAGATCTGAAATATTACCTACACTTACACGTAATACTCTGTGTCCTTCAAGAAGCTTATTCTCTATTCTTATGAATACAACAACTCTTATCTTCTTACCTGTCTTAGTCTGAAAATAATGCTCATAGCAGGCATATCTCTGATCAATAAATGTCTCTCGAAGCTCTGTTATTATGCCCTCATAATCAATATCCGGCACAATATCTTTGAACACAAGACCATTTTTCATATCTTCTTCTGTGTAGCCAAGCATTTTAACAAAGCCTTCATCAATCTCAATTATCTTGCCACTTCTCATCTCCATAGCAAAACGTGTAAATGGGAGTTTTCTCATTAAATTATCTGCCATAACTTTTGTCCTCCATAATTATATATTCTGGTCTATTGCTTTTATGCACTTCCCGCTGGATACTGCATTAATCTTTCCCAGCAGGAAACACATATAACTTTAACTATTGGCTACTTAGAAAGTGTTGCAAGTCTTTCTTCAACCTGTGCAAGCATATTAGAATATTTCTCTAATTTAGCTTTTTCTTCATCTATCTTAGCCTGTGGTGCTTTAGATGTGAACTTCTCATTATTAAGCATACCATTGCAACGGCTGATTTCCTTATGAAGCTTATCTTCTTCTTTCTTTAATCTCTCGATTTCCTTATCAATATCAACAAGCTCTGCAAATGGAATATAGATAACTGCATCTGGAATAACTGTTGATACTGCATCTTCTGGAATACCAGACTTATCAGACTGGATTACAACTTCACTCGCATAACCTAATGTCGCAAAGAATACTTTACCATTAGCGAATATATTTCTAACATTCTCATTCTCTGAAACAATATATACAAGTGCTTTACGACTTGGTGCAACATTCATTTCAGCTCTTAAATTTCTTATATTGCGGACTGCTGTCTTAATTGTTTCGATGGCATTTTCATCTTGTGAATAGTTATTATCTTCTGTGTATACAGGCCATGAACTTATCATAATAGACTCTTCCTCATCCTGAATATTACAGAATATTTCTTCAGTAATAAATGGCATATATGGATGAAGAAGCTTAAGTGCATCTATAAGAACCTTCTTTAATGTCCATATAGCTGCTGTCTTAGTTGTATCCTCGTCATTGTAAAGACGTGGTTTAACCATCTCTATATACCAGTCACAGAATTCTTCCCAGATAAAGTCGTTAAGCTTGGCAACTGCTATACCAAGGTCGTACTTTTCCATATTATCTGTAACTTCTTTAATAAGTGAATTCATCTTTGATAATATCCACTTATCTGCCGCTGTAAGATTAGCCGGCTTCTCATCTGTAGCCTTTATCTTGTTGTCTGGGTCATTCATCATTATGAATCTTGAAGCATTCCATACTTTATTGGCAAAGTTACGGCTTGCCTCAACTCTTTCCCAGTAGAAACGCATATCATTACCAGGTGCATTACCTGTGATAAGTGTATATCTTAAAGCATCTGCACCGTACTTATCAATAACTTCAAGTGGGTCTATACCATTTCCAAGTGACTTACTCATCTTACGTCCCTGTGAATCTCTTACAAGTCCGTGGAATAATACCTTGCCAAATGGCTTCTTACCCATCTGCTCATATCCTGAGAATATCATTCTGATAACCCAGAAGAATATAATGTCATATCCTGTTACAAGTACATCTGTAGGATAGAAGTAATCAAGCTCAGGTGTATTATCCGGCCAGCCAAGTGTTGAGAAAGGCCAGAGTGCTGATGAAAACCAAGTATCAAGTGTATCTGGATCCTGTTCCATATTAGAGCTTTTACACTTAGGACATGTACATACCTTATCCTTAGATACTACCATCTCACCACAATCCTTACAGTAGTAAGCAGGTATTCTGTGTCCCCACCATAACTGTCTTGATATACACCAGTCTCTTATGTTATCAGTCCAGTTAAAATATGTCTTATCCATAGAAGCTGGAACAAGTTCAATATCACCATTCTTAACGCCTTCAACTGCTGGCTTGATAAGCTCATCCATCTTAACGAACCACTGCTGTTTAATCATAGGCTCAACTGTTGTCTTACATCTATCGTGTGTACCAACATTATGAACGTGGTCTTCAACCTTAACCAAAAGTCCCTGTGCATCAAGGTCAGCTACCATAGCTTTTCTTGCTTCGTATCTGTCCATACCGGCATACTTTCCGCCAAGATTGTTAATTGTAGCATCATCATTAAGTATGTTAATCTCTGGAAGGTTATGTCTTTTACCAACCTCAAAATCGTTAGGATCGTGAGCCGGAGTAATCTTAACAACACCAGTTCCGAATTCCTTATCAACATAGCTGTCTGCGATAACAGGTATCTTTCTATCTGTAAGTGGAAGGTATACTTCCTTTCCAATAAGATCTGTATATCTTTCATCATCCGGATTAACAGCAAGTGCCGAATCACCAAGAAGTGTCTCTGGACGAGTAGTAGCTATCTCTACATATCTTCCTTCTTCACCAACTACAGGATAATTGATATGCCAGAAATGTCCTGCCTGCTCCTCGTGTTCAACCTCTGCATCTGATATAGATGTGTTACATACAGGACACCAGTTTACAATTCTTGAGCCCTTGTATATAAGACCTTTTTCATATAACTTGCAGAATACTTCAAGAACTGCCTTAGAACAGCCATCATCCATTGTAAATCTTTCTCTGTCCCAGTCACAAGACGAACCAATCTTCTTTAACTGGCTTGTGATGGTTCCGCCATATTCTTTCTTCCATTCCCATGTTCTTTTAAGAAAGCCTTCTCTTCCAAGCTCGTGCTTGTCAATCCCTTCTTCTTTTAAGGCATTGGTTACCTTTACTTCTGTCGAAATACTTGCGTGGTCAGTTCCTGGCACCCATAATGCTTCATATCCCTGCATTCTCTTAAAACGAATAATAATATCCTGCATTGTATTATCAAGTGCGTGACCCATATGCAGCTTTCCTGTAATATTAGGTGGTGGCATTACAATAGTAAATGGTTTCTTATCCCTGTTTACTTCTGCGTGAAAATATTTCTTATCGAGCCACTTCTGGTACAATCTGTCCTCTATCTCTGAGGGATTGTAGTTCTTTTCCAATTCCTTACTCATAGTAGTAATCCTTTCTATATCCTAAGAAAATAATCTATTTAACCGATATAAATTCCGCCATTAATCAGCATAACATATCTTATTATAGCATAATATATTATTTTCTTATAATCTCAATCTGTTTAATCATAATATTACCAGCTAAAAATGTCAACACGCCTCTATTTCTTTGATGTTAAATTCACTTCCCTGCAAAAGATATGTATGTGTACTTCCACATTCAGGACATATCTTTCCATATTTTACCGTTTCATATTCAGCCTTGCAGTCCTCACAGTAAGTAACTGCATTTATCTTCTCTATAACAAGCTCAGAATTCTTTAATAAATCTTCCTTCTTTACCGCCCATTTCCAGCAGTCTGTAAGGTATGAGTCTATTACGGTGGATACTTCGCCAAGTTCTAATACAACTTTAGTTATCTCGGATATTTCATTATTCGCGGCTACTTCTTTTAAATCGTCTATTATGTGAAATACTACGCCTAATTCGTGCATTGAGGTGATTGCTCCTTTCTCTGTGATTTTTCTATCTATACCATAATACACTATAGGATAGAAATAGAACAACCACAATACAATCGCTGCCAAAAGTCGCAAAGGCTGTACAGCCTGATTATATTGCAGTTGTTCTTATCTACATAGGAAATTATCCTTATGTCATTATTACTATAGCTTAATATAATTATTACTAATTATCATTATCTGTTATCCAGCTATAAGGTTGTTTATTTCTTCTTAAACTTAATCTTTATAGCCTGCTTAGCTCCATAAGGAAGTATATACTTAAGCTTGTCTTCACTCTTTCTCATTGTACTACATTCTGGTAAATCCCTGTTAAGGTGTATTGCATCGAATTCACACTTAGTTGTGCATATACCACAGCCAATACATTTGTTAGGGTCTACTACAGAAGCACCACAGCCTAAACATCTTGCTGTCTCTGCTTTAACCTGTTCTTCTGTAAATGTAAGCTTAGCATCTCTGAATGACTTCTTATGGTCAAATGAATTATCTGTTCCAGGTATCTGTCTTGAAGAATTATCATAGCTTTCTACCTTGATGTTATTCTTGTCAAGTTCTATGAAATCCCTTCTGTTACGTCCTATTGTAAGTGAGCTGTGTGGCTGTACATATCTGTGGATTGATATAGCAGCTTCTTTACCAGCCGCAATTGCATCAATAGCAAATCTTGGTCCTGTGTATACATCTCCACCGATAAATACATCTGGATCTGTTGTCTGGTATGTAAGCTTGTCAGCTTTAACTCTTACGCCATCTATCTCAACCTTTGTGCCTTTTAATAAATCGCCCCAGATTGTTGTCTGGCCTATACTTAAGAATACGTGACTGCACTTAACTGTCTTAGTATCATTCTCATCATACTGAGGGTTAAATCTTCCATCTGCATCCTTAACTGATGTACATCTCTTAAGGACAATTCCTGTAACCTTTCCATTTTCTGTAAGGATTTCCTTAGGACCCCAGCCACAGTCAAGCTTAACGCCTTCTTCTACAGCCTCTTCTATTTCTTCTTCTGAAGCTGGCATATTAGCTCTGTCCTCAAGACAGAACATAGATACATTGTAATCACCAACTCTTGTGCTTGTTCTTGCAACGTCAATAGCAACATTACCACCACCGATTACAACAACATCACCTTCAAGTGGGAATTCGTGTGTGCTTCCAGCCTCTTTTAAGAAGTCAACTGCTGACATAACGCCCTTGGCATCTTCGCCTGCAACTCCTGCTTTTCTTGAACCCTGACAGCCTATTGCTATATAAAATGCTTTATAACCCTGCTTCTTTAATTCATCAATAGTGATGTCCTTACCAACTTCAACACCTGTCTTAATGTCAACGCCCATCTGTCGCATAACATCTATCTCAGCCTCAACAACATCTTTTTCAAGCTTAAATGATGGAATACCATATACAAGCATACCACCAGCCTTCTTGTTCTTCTCAAATACAGTTGGCTTGTAACCCTTCTGTGCAAGGTAGAATGCACACGAAAGTCCAGCAGGTCCGCCACCAATAATAGCAATCTTTTCATCAAAATATCCCTTAGTTGCCGGAACTACAGGTTCTGGTATATAACGTGTATCTGCTTTTAAATCCTGCATTGCAATAAACTTCTTAACTTCATCTATTGCAATAGCTTCATCTATTGTTCCTCTTGTACAGGCATCCTCACACCTTCTGTTACATACATGTCCACATACTGCCGGGAATGGATTATCCTTCTTAATAAGTGCAAGTGCATCCTTGTATCTTCCCTGAGCTGCCATCTTAAGATAGCCCTGAACCGCTATATGTGCTGGACAGGCTGTCTTACAAGGTGCTGTACCTGTATCATAACAATTGATACGGTTCTTATCCCTGTAATCTTCTGTCCACATATGTGGTCCCCACTTCTGCTCTGATGGAAGTGGCATTTTAGGATACTTAATCTCGCTTCCGTCCTTAGTACATAACTTCTGTCCAAGCTTTACAGCTCCTGCCGGACAGTATTCAACACACTTGCCACAGGCTACACAGTTCTCTTTAGTTACCTTGGCAACATATGCCGAACGTGACATATTAGGTGTGTTAAATAACTGCGATGTTCTAAGTGCATAACAGACATTAACATTACAGTTACATATAGCAAATATCTTGTCCTGTCCGTCAATATTAGTAATCTGGTGAACAAAACCATTGTCTTCAGCCTTCTTGAATATCTCAAGTGCTTCTTCCTTAGTGATATAATGACCGCCCTTGCCTGTTTCAACAACATAATCAGCCATATCACCAACAGCTATACACCAATCCTCTGGATCATCTGCACAGCCTTCATCATAAGTCTTTCTTGACTTACGGCATGAACATGGGCTTGCTGCATATTTGCCATCATACTTATCAAGCCAGTATGATATCTTCTCTAAAGATATTGCCTCGTTATTCATATCAATAGCTTTCTCTACCGGAATAACGTGCATACCAATTCCTGCACCCCCTGGTGGCACCATAGGAGTAATCTTTTCCAATGGAAGACGGCTCATTCTCTCAAAAAAACGTCCCATCTCTGGATGTTCTTCAAGAACTGTGGAATTCATATTAGTAAATTCAGCACTTCCTGGTACGAACATTGGAAGAACATACTGCTTCTCGTGCTGTGGATTTTCCCAGTTATATTCCAAAAGACCATTAAAAGACATCTGCTCAAGCTGCTTTTCAAGTTCTTTCTCGTCCATTCCTGTAATCTGCACCATCTGCTTAAGTGTCTTAGGTTTACGGACACCCATTTTTAATGCTATATTGGCCTGTTCATCTGTACATATTGGTGCAAGTCCCCAGTATTCCGGACTATCTGCTGTTAATTTCTCAAAGCCAAGCTTAATTGGCACTCTGTCTGTTATCATCTTGCCAAGCTTAAGTATTGGCTCTCTTACCGGAAGTTCCGGATGAGGATTTTTAAATTCTTCTTTACCCATAAATTGTCCTTTCCACCTTATAAAGGCTTTTATCTTCGTTGCTCACGTTAAATAATTATGCTTACCGTGGTTACGCTTCTTTCCATTCCATAACCTGGTTCTTTAACCAGTCTGTCCATTCTAATATTCCTTCACCCGTCTTGGCACTAACAGGTATCACCTTAGCATCAGGATTTCTTCTTCTGATATATTCCCTGCACTGTTCAATATCAAAATCAAAATATTCCATAACATCAATCTTATTGATAAGCACAACATCACACACTGAAAACATAAGGGGATATTTAAGTGGTTTATCATCACCCTCTGGCACTGAAAGAATCATAACATTCTTTACTGCACCTGTATCAAACTCCGCCGGACAGACAAGATTTCCGACATTCTCAAGAACTACCAGATCAATATCACTATCGTCAAGCTCATCAATTCCCTGTCTTGTCATATCAGCATCAAGATGACACATTCCACCAGTATGAAGCTGTATTGCTTTAGCACCTGTCTCAGCAATTGTTATTGCATCAACATCTGAATCAATATCAGCCTCCATAACGCCTATTCTTAAGTCATCTTTCAACTGTTCAATCGTTCTTGTAAGAGTTGTTGTCTTTCCTGCCCCCGGTGATGACATAAGATTTAAAAGAAATACACCTTTATCTTTTAAATCTTTTCTTAAAAGAGCGGCACGTTCATCGTTGCTTTCAAACACGCTTTTTTTCACTTCAATAACCCTAACGTCCTTCACTGCTAACCTCCCTGATTTAATATGAGCTAATAAAGCTGTTCACATATGCCAAGCCATAACAATAGCTTATTACATACTATGTGAATATTTAATTGTCAATAAAAGTCTGACTAAATTATGCCGTAATCAGTCCCTGCTTTTATGCGTATTGCACTATGATAGCAATATGTTAAAAAAATGTCAATTATCAATTCACGAAATCAAGCTTTATCATAATAATATTATTATATATGTTTTAAAATAAAAAAAACAGTGTTATTGATAAAATGCAATCATTGAATGTTACCATTAATTACATTTATCTAAAACACTGGATAAAATATATTATTTAATCAAACAGGATTTCTCTGATTAAAATCAAAGCACTGACAGATAATTGTCCATCTGCTCTGACATTGCAGTGTAGTCCTCATTCATAGCCGCTGCTATCTCTCCGTAAAGAAGCTTTCTTGCTGTTGCAAGCATACGGTTATCTGCCGACTTCATTCTCCTTAACTCCTTTGCTCTGTCATTCTTTATGTTAAACAAAGCTCTTACAAGGTGCATAAGCTGTATAACGTCCTGTGATTTAACCATCTCGTCATACCTGGATGGGTGAATCTTTTCATTGAGTGCCTCATCCTTCTTACAATTCTTAGCACGGTCAATAAGCTTGATACAGGTATCCTTGCCAATTATGCTCCTAATCATAACTTTGTTATTCTCAACTGGCGAATATATAATACCTTTAGTGTCATATACAGGCTGAAGAAAATAATAATCTTTGTCAATTCCCTTTATAGGTGGTCTGCCTATCTGTTCAATCTCACATACACCTACAACTCCATAAACAACTTTTTCATTAACTTCAAACATATAACTCCTCATTTCTGTGTACTTTACTTTACCAACTTGGGTATTATTATACATCAATTCGACAATTTTTTCAAAATGTTTTCTTTTAAAATTCTTTATAAAGAACAAAAAAGAACTGTGGCATCATACATACACCACAGTCCTTTAACATTATGTATCAATTGGAATTAATAGAGATTAACACGTCCTGCAACATTGCCGTTAGCAACATAGTAACATGCATTATCTTCTGGCTTTAAGTACATTTTCAGTTCCTTAATCTCTACATTCTGTTCCTTAGCATCTTCAACTATTCTTGCAACAAGAGTTTCCTCATCAACCTGTTTATTAGCATACTGGAAGAATAACTCCTTATCAAAAGTATTCTTAGCTGCCTTAGTTGTCTTTCTAGTGGCTGGCTTCTTTGCCTTTACTTCCTTAACAGCCTTAGCTGCTGTCTTAGTTGTCTTAGCTGCTGCTTTAGAAGCTGCCTTTTTAACTGCTGCCTTCTTAGCTGTGACTGCTGTCTTAACTTCTGCCTCTACACTCTTAGCTGTTGCCTTTACATCAGCTTCAACCTTCTTGGCTGCTTCCTTAGTTTCCCCGGCTGCCTTCTTTACTGTCTCAACAGTCTTAGCTGCTTCTTTCTTAGTTTCCTTAACAGTTTCTTTTGCTGCTGCCTTTGCAGGTGTCTTTCTTGTAGTGGTCTTCTTAACATCTGCACTCTTTGCTGTCTTAACTTCTGTCTTAGCCTCGTTACCAAAAATGTCCTTAGTTTCCATGATCAAATCCTCCATAAATTAATCATTACAAGTTAAAAAGTTCCTAATTGCATCGGTGGCATTACTCTCATCACTGCCAGTAGCTGTAACTTTAACCTCGATGCCTTCCTTTAATCCAAATGCCATAATCCCCATAAGACTTTTTGCATTAATGTTTTTTCCTTCGCCCTCAATCTCAATATGACTGTCAAACTTACATGCTATCTGAACTAATTCAGCTATTGGATTCTTATGTGCTTTGTTAATGTCTGCAACCTTAACCAATTCTGTCATCGTTAACATCCACCTATCCTTCATAAATTAATTACATTTGTAGAATATACCTCATATACCCTAATAAGTCAAGACCTGCTTAAATATTCTTATCGTTGTATCCCATATGATATAGTTCATTCATCTGCTCATCAAACTTATCTGTAACCTCATAATCAGACGTTATTGCAATTAACTGCTGTATCTTCTTATCGTCAGTCTGGATAGCTGAAATACCACTTATAACCTTATCATACACGCTTTTTAATTCAGTTATTGTGCCTTCTGGTTCAACACCCTCCTGACTTGTTAAAATACCAAGTGCATACGCACATTCATAATTTCCTGTCATTCTGGCATTATCATATCTGCATTTTGTCTGTATCGCTGTTCTTACAAGACTAACAACCATATTTACTCATTCATCTCCTTCTTGAAAGAGCTTATATATTCTTTGATAACATTTTCATCATAATTATTCTCTTTCATAAGAGTGATAAAATGTGAACCAACAATTGCACCATCAATAATATCCTCAAGTGGCTCTACGTCCCCGGCTGTTCTTATTCCAAATCCCATCATAACCGGAACAGGGCTGTTCTTCTTAACTTCCAAAAGATACTCTCTTATCTGCTTATGGAAATTAGCACCATTACCTGTAACACCCATCTGTGATACACAGTATACAAAGCCTCTTGCATTATTAACAATCATAGGTATACGCTGCTTAGATACCGGTGATACGAGCTGTATAAGAATTGGTGCAGCTTCATTTTCTGCAAGCACTGCATTAATCTCTTTCTGCTCCTCATATGGAAGGTCTGGTATAATAAGACCGTCCACTCCGCAATCTGCACACATTTCGACAAATTCTTCAAGTCCGTAATGGTAAACTGTATTATAGTACATCATAAACACTACAGGTGTAGTAAGTCCTTCTTTTCTTACCTCTTTCATAAGTGTAAATATCTTTGTTAAGGTTGCACCCTTCTGTATTGCTTCATAAGATGCTGCCTGAATAACCGGTCCGTCTGCTACAGGGTCAGAAAATGGTATTCCAAGCTCCATAACATCTATGCCTGCCTCCTGCTGTGCGAACATAATCTTCTTAGTTGTTTCCATATCTGGAAGCCCTGCTGTTGTATATGTGATAAATGCCTTTCTTCCTTCATTCTTTAAGGCTGTCATTTTTTCTTCTATTCTATTCATTATTTATTAGTCTCCTCTCCATTAAGATATTTCTTTACTGTGTGAACGTCCTTATCGCCACGTCCTGAAAGACACATTACTATAATCTTTCCCTTGTATTCTCCCTGTGCCATTTTAAATACGTGGGCAAGTGCGTGGGCACTCTCTATTGCTGGAATAATACCTTCCATCCGGCAGAGTTCCATTAACGCATCCATACACTCAGCATCTGTAATTGATACATATTCTGCTCTTCCTGAGTCTCTTAAATATGCATGTTCCGGACCTACACCAGGATAATCAAGGCCTGCTGATATACTGTGTGCAAGCTTGATATTACCAGCCTCATCCTGTAATAAATATGACTTCATTCCATGAAGAACGCCCGGTTCTCCAAGTGCCATAGCAGAGGCGTGATTTCCTGTATCTATTCCAAGTCCACCTGCCTCAACACCGATAAGCTTTACATCTTTATCATCTATAAAATCAGCAAACATTCCTATTGAATTAGAACCGCCGCCAACACAAGCAACTACTGCATCAGGAAGTCGCCCTTCCTTTTCTAATATCTGCCTTCTTGCCTCTGTTGATATTATTCTTTGGAACTCTTTAACCATTTTAGGATATGGATGAGGACCTACTGCTGAACCGATTATATAAAATGTATCCTCCGCTCTCTCAGCCCACGTTCTTATAGCTTCGTTAGTTGCATCCTTAAGTGTTGCACTTCCTGTCGTTACTGCCTGAACCTTTGCACCAAGCATTTCCATTCTGAATACATTAAGTGACTGCCTTTCTATATCTTCAGCACCCATATATACTGTACATTCCATTCCAAAAAGTGCTGCTCCTGTAGCTGTTGCAACGCCGTGCTGTCCAGCACCTGTCTCAGCTATAACCTTAGTCTTTCCCATTCTCTTAGCAAGAAGTATCTGACCTATAACATTGTTAATCTTATGTGCTCCTGTATGGTTTAAATCTTCTCTTTTAAGATATATCTTAGCACCATACTTCTCGCTTATTCTCTCTGCATAATATAAAGGTGTTTCTCTTCCTACATACTCTTTAAGATAGTACATATATTCTTTTATGAACTGAGGATCTTTAATAGCCTCATCAAATGCCTTCTCTAACTCATTAAGTGTATTCATTAATGATTCAGACACATACTGTCCGCCAAACTCTCCATAATATCTGTTATCCTGCATAATTATTCCTCTTTTCCTTTAATTAAATATTACACCCAGCAAGCTTTGATAAGCTTTTCTGGCTTTATACCATAAATCTGCACTGTTAATTATTAACAGCATTTATAAATGCTTTGACTTTACTTTCATCTTTGCCTTTAATAAGCACATCTTCATATTCAACACCAGAGCTTATATCAACAACATCAGGCTGTACGCATTTAACTGCCGCCGCAACATTGCCACTGTTAAGCCCCCCCGCAAGAAATAACTTCTTTTCTGTTATCTCAAGCTCTTTAATACTGTTCCAGTCAAACGTCTTACCCGAACCCGGAACACCTGCATCAAGAAGTATTCCAGCAACTTTATCAAGCTTCTGACTTTTTTCAACCTGTTCCTTAACTGTATTAATTATGTCGTCAGTTTTATCTGCATTATTGTTATCTGATATATTAACTGCCCTTATAATCGGAATTGTGTCTGCCTCATATACAGCCTTTTCAAGTGTGCCGTGAATTTGAATATAATCAAAACCTGCTTCCTGTATTTTATACAACTGTTCCACTGTTGGTGACACTGTAACAGCTACAGCTTTTATGTCTGATTTTTTCAATATATCAACTATTATCTTAGCTTCTTTTATCGTTACATCTCTTTTGCTCTTTGGATAAAACACAACAACACCGCCATAATCAGCACCATATTTTATAAGAAGTCCCGCATCTGCTTCACTTGTAAGCCCGCATATCTTCACTTCAACAGGAGAAGCTATTTTTTTGCCTTTAAAAGCTCCTTATCGTATGTATCTTTAAATTCTCTTATAAGCTCTTTAGGATTAAGTGCTTCCATAAGCACTGTTCCGCAAAGCAACGCATCTGCCCTGCTGTCAGCAAGCGGCTTAACATCTTCACTGCCTTCCACCCCGCTCTCAGATACAAGAATCTTTCCTTCTTCTCTCATCTTAGGTGTCACCATATCTGAAAGCTTCTTAGTCGTATTAAGATTAACTTCAAATGTCTTTAAATTACGGTTATTAATTCCAATAATCTTAACATCAAGATTTATCATACGCTGCATTTCTTCCGCATCGTGAACTTCACACAGCACATCAAGTCCAAGACTGTATGCCAGATCATATAACTTCTTGAATGTCTTATCATCAAGTATTGCGGCTATCAAAAGAATTGCATCTGCACCTATAACTTTAGCTTCATATACCTGGTATTCATCAATTATAAAATCTTTTCTTATAATCGGAAGATTAGTCAGGCTTCTGATCTGCTTAAGATATTCTGTGCTTCCATTAAAATGATCTTCCTCTGTAAGACACGATATAGCATCTGCACTCTCACTATATTGTCTTATTCTTTCAGTCAGGTCTATCTTATTATCCATCTTTCCGTGGCTTGGAGAAGCCTTTTTAAACTCTCCTATTATTGATAAACCCTTCTTTCTTAAGGCATCATAAAAACTTATGCTCTGTCTTTTTAAATTAAGTGCTTCCTGCTTCATATCCTCTTCACTTATAGCATTTTTATGTTCTACAAGTCTTTTCTTCTTATCTTCTACAATAACGTCAAGAATCATATTATCTCCATTTCTACACATTTATTAATCAGATATTGCCATTAACAAAATTCTCTATCATTCTTTTTCCGTGTTCAGTATATATTGATTCAGGGTGGAACTGTAAACCGACAACCGGATATTTCCTATGCTTAACTGCCATAATCTCTCCGTCATCAGTTCTTGCAATTACCTCAAGCTCATCTGGAAGTGTACCCTCTATAATCGCAAGTGAATGATATCTTGCAACCTTTACAGGCGATGGAATTCCTTCAAATATACTGCTTCCATTATGAATAACCTCTGACTGCTTGCCGTGCATTAACTGCCTGGCATATGAAACTGTTGCACCAAATGCAACACCTATGCTCTGATGTCCAAGGCATATGCCAAGTATAGGTTTCTTACCTGTAAAATGCTTTATCACCTCAACACTTATGCCTGCCTCTAAAGGGCTCTTAGGTCCGGGAGATATAACTATTGACTCTGGATCTAACGCTTCAATCTCCTCTATTGTTATCTTGTCATTTCTTACTACCTTTATATCATTGTTAAATATACCTATAAACTGATAAAGATTATATGTAAATGAATCGTAATTATCAATTAAAAGAATCATAACTGTTCCTCCTTAACAAGTGTCTTGGCAAGTGCCATAACTTTATTACAGCACTCCATATATTCAAGCTCTGGCTTAGAGTCTGCTACAATTCCAGCTCCTGCCTGAAGATATACATAGTCACCTTTCTTTATCATAGTTCTTATTGTAATACAGAAATTCATATTACCGCCAAAATCAAGGTAACCTGTTGCTCCTCCATAAAGACCTCGTCTTACAGTTTCCAATTCATCTATAATCTCCATAGCCCTTATCTTAGGTGCTCCGCTTAATGTACCTGCTGGAAGGAATGATGATACAAGGTCAAGAGGATGATATTCTCCATTTCTTCTTCCCTCTACCAACGATACTATATGCATTACGTGTGAGTATCTCTGCACATTCATAAACTTTGAAACTCTCACTGAACCTAACTCACTTATCTTACCACAGTCATTTCTTGCAAGATCAACAAGCATTACATGTTCTGCTCTTTCCTTCTCATCACTAAGAAGCTCTTCTTCTAATGCTATATCTTCCTCCTTAGTCTTTCCTCGTCTTCTTGTTCCGGCTATAGGACAGGTATATACTTTAGAATCTGTCTGCTTTACTATCATCTCTGGTGAGCTTCCAATTATTTCAAAATCTCCAAAGTTATAATAATAAAGATATGGTGATGGGTTAAGCTTTCTTAACTTCTCGTAAAGATTAAAACCTGTCTGCTTTGTCTTAACTGTCCATCTCTGTGATAATACTGTCTGGAATATGTGTCCTTCTTTTATATAATTCTTAATCTTCTCAACCTTCTGGCTGTATTCATCTATCGTGTCCGATTTTTTCACAATCTGGCCATCAAGTTCCATATCAATCTCTTCGTTATGATATTTACCAACGCCTTCTCTTGCTGTCTTTATAAGTTCCTCAGCTTCCTTTAATGCTCTTGCTCTGCCTTCTTTACTATCTTCATCAAGAACTACTGCTGTAAACGTTTCAGCCTCGTGGTCGATCGCTATGAACTTTGAAGCTAACATAAGCTGTATTGTTTCTATGCCTATCTCATCTTCATTATCATCTGGGAGATTCTCTGTATATCTTATATAATCATATCCAAGACTTCCAACAAGTCCTCCCATAAATTCAAGTTCTTCTGCATCTTTTATTATTTCAAATTCATCGAAGTATTCTTTTAATCTTATAAGTGGATTACCTTTCCTTACTTCCCTGCTGCCATCTGATTTAGTAATTACAAGACTGTCCTTATCTGACTGGATAATCTCCTGTGGGTCAACTCCCATAAATGTGTATCTGCCATTTTCCTTATCATTACTCTCCATAAGAAAGCCCTTCTTTTCTCTTCCAAGCCCCTTATAAAGCTCAATAGCTGATTCATTAACAATACTTACTGTCTTTTTGTATGCTTTTAATCTTCTCATACACCAATCCTCACTTCTTATTAATCTTCCTGTCAGATATCAGACTTTTTCTTATCTCTTATAACTTATTATGTAAACAGATATTCCTATCACACAAAAAAGTCCCCGACAGGACATTCCTGTCAGGGACGATAAATCTCGTGGTGCCACCCTTATTCACAAGTACATTCAACTACATATCATAATATATTATATCACTTATGCTGTGCATATTATATACACATCAAATGCTTTACAAGCCTTTAAGTGAAACCGAATAATTCATATTACTATTATATGTATATACAGCATATATGGCAATCATATACAGTGTTATAATTATAATATAACTATAAGCTGTTATACATATAATGTTATTAAAATATACTTATCTCATTATCGGATACTATTATATCCTCCCTCTATAACGTGAGGACACGTCACAGACTACTAGGCTGTTACGCTGTTAATCCATGCATCTCCCAAGCCCATTCCTTTATGACTCCCATACCAGCTTTCCATCACCGCCAGCTCTCTGTAATGTTCCTTCATAAAGTACTATCTTGTTCGCAGACTTTAGTGTATTAAAATGTTGAAGTTATGATAGCACTAACTAACCAATACGTCAACCCCAAAAATTAAATTTTCCACTACATTAATTTCTCAACTACATCAAATTTTTCCACTACATCAATTTCTCAACTACATCAATTTCTCCAACTGACATTTCTGTATCATCATCTTCTTTTTCTTCCCAGCCCTGTGCATTTTTATTTTTATTATTAGCTGCCTTTTCCTTTGCCTCTTTCTCTGTATTAGGAAGTGCTTTATACTCGTCAGACTTTCTGAACTCCTTATATACATCATCATATGCTGCCATAATTTCTTTCCTGGCTGGGTCATCCTCACTTATTCTTGACATAGCCTGTGTATATATGTCTGCCGCTTTTTCCTTTGACGTAGCACTTTTAAGTTGTTTCTTTAACGACTCTCTTAATACCTGAACCTTTGCCGCCTTGGCATAAGTCACAGGGTCGTTCTTTCTTAAATACTGCATTTCGTCTGCACTAAGCTTCTTACCCGACTCTAACTTACGGTACAGCTTCTGTACAAATTTCTTTTTTTCTTCTTCACTCATTCCGGTTGTCGGGTCAAATATAGAATCAACCGCTTCCTTTAACTGCAAACCTATTGATAATGTATCAAGCTTTGTGTTCTCATCCTCATTTTCATTTTCGGTGTCATCTTTTCTGTACTTTTTAAAAAGATTATTGATAAGCCTTGTAGTTTTATTAGTGCTTTTGGCTTTATTATTGTTGTACAATGCCATACGGCAGCTATTTACTGCTGAGTTAATCTGTTTATCTTGTGTATTCATACTTACCTCCCTGGACATTCCAAAAAAAGATGGCACTTATAAAAAGTGCCATCCGTAGCGTATATTTAACATCCGTGTTATTATATATTTCATTGGTCAGCCGTATAAGCTTACGGCTTATTATTTACGAATAATATATCGTACAAAATATATAATACCTTAATATTAATACATAAAATAATTATAGCAGAATTTTTTTAAATATAGTCTTTAGCCACTCAAGATTACTTTCCAGGTAATATAATTACAAAAGAATATCTTTAAGCTCTTTAAAGCTGTCTATTACTCCAACATATAAAGAAGGTTCAACTTCACCAAAACCATACTCGGCATATATAAAGTCTATTTCAGCTTCCCTTGCCGCACTGGCATCACCTGCTGTATCACCGACATATACCGGATTGCTAAGATTATTTCTTTCTATAAGTGTTCTGTTGCTTACTGCCTTTGGTGCTCTTGTTCTGCCCCAGCACTCTGTATCACTAAAATATTTTTCAAGCTTATGTGCCTTTATAAATGCTTCAATATATCCGTCCTGACAGTTGCTTACTATATACAATGGATATTTTGTCTTAAGCTCTTTAAGTGTTGCCTCAAGCCCTGGAAATAACACTCCACCCATCTTTTCAAGATATCCATTTTCAAATTCGCACAGCTCGTCCATAAGTGCATTTCTTACTTCTTCCTTCTCATCAGGAAACAGCTTTGCCGCAATATCATACATAGGAAGTCCCATACACTGTCCCAGTTCTTCTATTGTTATAGGCTCTCTTACTATCTCTTTATGTCTGTCTAATATAATATTCCACGCTTCACATATAGGCTTTGATGAGTTCCATAATGTTCCGTCAAGGTCAAATATTATGCTGTCATACTTGTTTTTTAAATCCATATTCTTCTCCATTTTAATCATCATTTCTGTTCCTGCTTTGTGCACATAACGATTTTAATTCATAAGCTTAATTCATAAATTACGCATTTTCAAGACATCTGTCTAACTCTGCAAGTACTCCTTCAAGCTGTTGTTCATTAGTTATATCATATACAATAGAAAAACAATCCTTTGCAAGTGCATATTCCTTATCCTGAAGCATTAACTCTCCAACCCTGTATACAATACCGATCGTCTTGGAGTCCGGGCCCGGCTCAACATTTTCTTTATCAAACATTGCCTGCATTGTGCGGATATCATATTCTTTATCATCCTTAGTTACGCCCTTATCTTTGGCTTCCTTAAGTGCATTTTCTATATAATTAAGCTCTGAATCTGCATTATCTGTGTGGTAATAGATATTACTGTATGTGTAGCACGCCTTTGCCATATCTGTGTTGTATGATGAAAGATAATAAAAGCCCATATTTCTGTAATACCTTGCCATAGTTGCCCTTGTACAGCAAAATCTATATGCCTGCTTAGTGACATCAAGGTATCTTGACATCATATTAAGGTATTTGTAACATTCTGCAAGCCCAAGATATGAATCCAAATCCACCGGATTCCAGCACAGTGCTTTCTTGTAGGCGTCTTCTGCCCTCTTGTACTTTTGAAGCTTCACGCATAAATCAGCATAAGTCCTGTAATATTCTGCAATTGGAAGCTCTGGCATAAGTATTTCTTCCTGTGGCTCAAAATAGCACGCATATATATAATATTCCATAATATGATTAGTACACAGCCATATTTTATCCGTACCTTCTGACTTTCTTACATTAAGATCATTATCCAGCATACCAGCTTTTCTTTTATCTTCGTATTCAAGCTCTATGACATCTAACACCTTCATAAGTATATCTGCCGCTTTATCATAATCTCCTGAATTAAATACTTCCTCATAATCTCCATACTGGCTCTTTAATTCATTAAGCTTTGTGTAATCCATTTTAACTTTTTCCTTTCCGGATATTATAACTTTTAGTATCTTTTCTTGTAATTCTGGCTTTTTTCTTTTCTAGATATTCTGCCACAAGGATTGCTATGCTTCTTTCCGGTACATAGACGCTTCTTGCTTCTTTATCAATAAATGCTTTATCCTGCCCATCATTCGTGGCTGCTATTATCTTAAAGCTGCTTCCCTCAACCTTTGGCAGGGCAAGATTGTGCTTTTCCCAATGCATATTATAGGCTATGTATATAAGGCTTCTTGACTTATCATCTGCGTAGGAATTGCAATACATAATTCCTATCTGCCTGCAATAATTCTCCATATCAGCATACCACGCATTGCTTCCGTGATATGACATATCCGGATAGCCTAATGATTTGGAGTCACTTAATGAAAGATTTTCCCTGCTGTGAAGAATACCATATTTCTTTCTTAAGCCAATAAGCTTCTTAGTCCATTCCAATATCTGCATTGAATCATTGCTTGTTCTCCAGTTCACCCACGAAAGCTCACTATCTATGCAATAAGGGTTATTATTTCCCTGCTGGGTGTTCATAAATTCATCTCCCGCAAGAATAAGCGGCGTACCCTGCGATAATATAACCATAACAAGAGCATTTTTAATCTGCTTAATTCTTAACTGTCTTACCTTAAGCTTTCTCGTACTGCCTTCTTCGCCGCAATTCCAGCTGAAATTATAATTCTCACCATCTCTATTATTCTCGCCATTAAGCTCGTTATGCTTGCGGTCGTAGCTCACCAGATCATACAGTGTAAAGCCATTATTACTTGCCACATAATTGATAACCGCAGCATTATATGGATTAGCACCTGCCATATTAATAAATGGCCTTAACATATCCTCATCACCTTTTAAATAACGCCTTATCGTATTCTGTGCATCATTATTACAGCTTGCCATATGCTTATATGTACCCCTGTCTGAATTCCAGCCGACAGTAATTATCTTTGTATCTGCAAGCTGTGGATCTGCTGCCAGCACATTTAGGGAATGTTCATCACAGTACAGGTGCACTCCGTCTATATGGTATTCCCTTACCCAGTACCTCACGCAGTCAAGAATATATGCCGTTTTAACACCGTCAAAGAAGAATTCCATCACAACTTCAATTCCGTTATTATGCAGGCATTTTACCATATTCTTGAATTCTGTCGTGTAATCATTATATTTACCTGCCTTTTCACTAATATTATCCTCTGCTGGTATACTGTAAGATGCCTTAGGTGCATAATAAAATGCCTTGGTATAGCCCCAGCAGTTAAGCTTTTCTGCCTTTTTAGTAACAGTATTATTATAAATGCTTCCTTTTATCACACCATATCTTAAATATTCACTGCTGTCTATGAATTGAGGAAATCTGTATGCCTCATCAAATTCGTATGCCGGCATAAATTCAAGCGTAGTAATACCAAGTTCTTTAAGATATGGTATTTTCTCTACAATCCCCCTGAATGTCCCCTTTGCCTTTACCTTTGATGACCTGCTTTTTGTAAATCCACGCACATTAAGCTTATAAAAAACACAGTCATTATATGGCAGATGCAGTGGCACATCACCTTCCCAATTAAAGCTTTCAAGCTTTACCGGACTTAAATGTAATGTATTTTCTTGCTCAACTCCAAATACTTCACAGCCTGTAACCGCCTTGGCATAAGGATCAACAATATATTCATCATCAGCCTTGTAACAATACAGCATTCTCTCTATATTATCATCACACACACATACAGAATGTACTGTCCCCATTCTTTTTTTTAACGGAATTTCCTCTTTTAATTCAAGAGTATCCCTATCAAAGAAGCATAGTTTTATATCCGTATCCGTACTACAATCATAAGCAAAATTATATCCATTTTCTATCCTGTTACACCCCATAATACAAGGGTTACCACTCTCACATCGCATAATATGCCTCCATTTCAACTGTCTTATACTTTATCATAATAATCCAGTATAATCAAATTCTGGAATAAAGCTTTCATCTGCTGTACCGCCCTCTTGTATAAAGCCGTTGACAACACCTAATTCAATGGCATAATCTACAACCTCATCATATTCTTTCTTAGTGACCCTCCTGTTAAGATTATCGTATTCCTTAATTCTGTTTATCGGTGTGTACTGGTTCATAATGCTTATGTATATGTCATCTTTATATGTATCATACAGGTACTTGATTACAGCCTTAGAGTCTTTCACACACGCAGGCAGAAGAAGATGTCTTACTATGACACCTCTCTTCATAATCTGCTCTTCAACATACCCCTCTTTTACGAGTTCATCTTCTGCTGTAAAGAATACCGGCTTACCTGTCTGTCTTATCATTTCTTCTAATGCTTTCTTCGCAGTTTCTGTATAATCAGCAGCATATGAATACTGCTGTGAAAGCCTGCTGTCCATATATTTAAAATCCGGCAGATATACATCCACTATGCCGTCTAACATTCTTAATGTTTCAACATTTTCATATGCACTTGTATTGTATACAACCGGTATTCTAAGTCCTTTATTTCTTGCCTTTTCTATTGCCTTTATTATTGGAATTGTAAAATGTGTTGGCGTTACAAGATTAATATTATCAGCCTTATTATCCTGCAGACGAAGCATAACATCGCTCAGCTCATCTACAGATAATTCCTTTCCAACCTTTGCAGAAGCTATATCGTGATTCTGACAGAATACACATCTTAATGTACAGCCCGAAAAGAATATAGCACCACTTCCACGCTCTCCTGATATGCAGGGTTCTTCCCACATATGAAGTGCAGCCCTTGCCGCCATAATTTTATCATTCATAAGACAATAACCTTTATTATGTGTTCTGTCAATATTACAACGCCTTGGGCATATATTACATTTGTTATCTGGCTGTGTGCTTTGTGTCATCATAATCCTCATTTCTGCATATGTTTACTATTCTGCATATCTTTATTGTTCTTCTATTTATTCTTCTGTATATGTTCATTGTCTTCTATTATTGTTCCGCATATGTTGATTGCCTTTTATTTACTCTTCTTTGTTCATAAGCTCTTTTATCTTATTGAATGCGTGGCTTATTCCGCCTACTTCATTAATAAGCCCGGCTTTCACTGCATCTTCTCCTACAAGAATTGTTCCCAGATCCTTTGTAAGCATTTCTGTATTCATCATCATATTCTCTACTTCTTTTTCTTTTGTGTCGCTTTTTCTTGCAATAAATGAGACAATCCTTTTCTGTATGCGTTCAAAATAATCATAAGTCTGTCTTGCACCTATTATATTTCCATTCATTCTCACCGGATGTACTATCATTGTAGCTGTTGGAACAATAAATGAATAATCTGTGCTTACAGCAAGAGGAACACCTATACTGTGGGAATCTCCTATAACAAGAGATACCGTTGGCTTGTGCATTGACGCAATCATTTCGGACAATGCAAGCCCTGCACTTACATCTCCTCCGACCGTATTCATTAAAAATAATACTCCACCTATTGTATCATCATTTTCTACCGCAGCAAGCTGTGGAAGCAGATGTTCATACTTGGTTGTCTTGCTTGCAGCTGGAAGATTATCGTGTCCCTCTATTTCACCTATTATTGTAATTAGCTTAATCTTCTTTCCATTTTTATCCTCAAGCACAACCTGTCCATCTTTATTATCACTATCTTCACTCATATATGTGCTGACTCCTTTACAATATTCCTGACCTTTCATAAAAATCCTGGCCTATACAATACTATGTCAGCACACCCCAGAACACTTCTTATAAAGAATGTACTGACTTATCATCTTATAATATTGCCAATATTGTAAATATTATGCCAAATATTCTGTATCCATAAATATTTATTTTATAATTATCTGGAACCGGTCTATCTTCCTGCCTATAATGCCTGCATAACCGTCCTGTCCATTGTCTGTTTCATTGTCTGTCTGATAAGAATAATAATCCATATTCTTTCTGCTTACCCTGTAATACGCATAATGATATCTTCCGTCTTTTAATGTTGCATATGGTGTCGCTTCATTTATAAGCAATGATGCCGGTGTATAATAATACACTTCAACCGCCTCAATCTCAGCTCCATTTCCTGCATAACCATTATAATAATCATTAATATCTGAATTTCTGCTGTCAACATATGAAAGCCACCTGCCACCGGCATATACTCTGTATACAGCATAACCTTTATCAGTTAATAAGGTTATTCCAGTTATTCCAGTCCCCTGTATTCCTGCATAATCTTCATCATTAACTACCTCAGGAAGCCAGTAACTGCCTCTAATCTGTGCCCTGTAGATTACATTTACATTGGTATCAACATTTACTGCTTCAATTGCAGAACTTCCAGCAGCTTTATCTATACGTTCTATATTCTCTCCGTTATCGTCTGTATCTGGTCTATCTTTAAATGGTGAGCTGTAATCTGCATAAAATATATTGCCATCAAATTCGTGCCCATCTATTAAGTATGCTCCAAACTGCCACATCATACAATCCATACCAGGTTCTTCTATACCCCAGTGTGCAAGCCACATATTAAAACCTCTGGTATTCGCAAGCCGCTCCAAATTCAGTACATTTTTATAATAATTATAGTTAGCATATACGCCTGTCTTATAGCCTTCTTTATCCATAGCTTCAATAAATTGTATACAAAAATCCGTTAAAAGCTCACCATCTTTGTATACATCAAGTCCATTACTCTCCTTGTATCCGTCTGCATCTTCCATATCAAACCATACGCCACGGACAGGACTTCGCCCCTGCAACATTCTTAGTGTATGATTAATCTCAGATGTCACTTCATCACTTGTAAGTGCATAACTGTATATATATACACCATAAGGTATTCCAAGCCGCTCACATTCATTCATATTACGGATTGCCTGCTTATCATCTTGTCCTTCAATATCATTACCATAACCAATTCTTATTATGACACCTTCTACATGCTCCTCTATCCTGTTCCAGTCTATCAGACCATCGTGACTGCTTACATCTATCACAACTGCACTTACATTAAACACGCTTATGGTAATCATTATTATACTAAGAACAAGCGATACAACAATAGCTGTTAAATGTGTACTTCTGCCCTGTGCTTTATTATTGTCCTTCTTGCTATGTGTAAATTTCGGACTTTTTATCATAAGACATACCACCTCCTTTATATACATATAAAGGATATACCTTGTGTAAGAATACATCTTTAAGCAAGATATATCCTTAATATATGTTATTCTTAAAGGAAGGCTTCGTGCCTGTTAATCAGTCTATATATTCTCTGTTAATTCCACTCTTTATCTCAAGCAGCTTCTCAAATACTTCTTTATTATCAAGTACAATTATGCACAGCTTATCTCTTGCTCTTGTAACCCCCTGATACAGAAGCTTTTCTAATATATCATCAGTATTGTCTTCTACATCAGCAACTAATTCCCCGTACTCGTTATAACGGAATTTGCCATCTATAACTGTAAGCACCTTATCGAATTCTTTTCCTATATAACGGTAGGCATTGAACTGCCTTGTCTTATATCTTTCATTCATATCTTTATATGACTTCTCATAATCTATGTAAATGTACTGCTTTGCCCTGTAATATGCTTTAAGCTTTTTAAATTCATTAATACTGTTAGCATAGGCAATTGTTACACAATCATACTCATAGCCCCTGCCGTGCTTGGTAAGGTCAAATAAATTACGCACAAATTCCGCAAGTTCTGGATTGGTTCTTATCTTATCTGAAAGAAAATATTTCTCTTCTGATAATTGTTCTATCCTTTTGTCCATTGCCCTTAACTGTTCATGTCTTGATAATACCTGATCACAGTCATAGAACATAATAATCCTGCCGGCATTACATTCCTTAAGCCACTCAAACTGGTCATCGTGCATTCGCTGTGTTTCATCTACAAGCACATAATCATAATCTTTGATATTGTCTTCATTAACAAATTCTTTAGAGGTTATTATTGTAGTGTTACTAATGGTATTCTGCAATATATCTATATTAGGTGTCCTTCTGCCAAAATGTATTATACATTTAGATAGTTCTTTTGGAAGCTTACGCACTGTATCATACAGAAGAAGTGTCTTTCCTGTTCCAGCTTCACCCTTTATTGAATAATATCTTACTTCACTATTATTAATAAGGCTGTTAAGGAACTTCCTACTCATAGCCTCCTGCTGGTTCGTAAGAAAATACTGGTGTCTTGCAAACCTTTCTGGTGCATTAACTGGCGATATAAGATAGTCTTTAGCTTTGAACAGACTTTCAATATTGTATTTCATACACTTCTTTATCATTCTTATATCAGCCACAAGCTCTGTAAAATCAGCCCTGACAAGTGTATATGTATCATCACATAGTTCTAATCTGTATAATGTATTGGTATCTAGAATAAATGTATACGAATATATATTAGTAGTTACAGGACTAAGGTAATATCTGTTTCTTACAAGCTGCTGCTTTATTCTGTCCTCTCCTACATCTTCACTTTTAAGCTCTATATTAAGAATACATTTTCTGTTAGATGAAATCTTTAATAAATCAAATTCCTTGCTTATATGTGCAATCGTATATGAATAGAAATAGTTATCAAGCTCTTCTAACCCTGCACCAGCTTTAATCAATTCCCTTACAAGAATAACAAGTGACTCTTTCTCTCTTATTCTCGTCCTCTGAAAATCTTTTCTGCCCGACAAAATATATTCATACTCAGCAAAATCCTCATTATCACTAACCCTTGTAAGATTATAAATATTAATCGAGTTCATACACTCACCTGCCTTTATAGTAAAATAGAGCATACTATACTTTATAATATGTATGCTCTATCAACTCCGGCACTATAGTATATATTAACACTCTCCAATATCCAATAATTATATAACTATCGCGATATTGTAATAGCAATATTAATATTAACACTATATTACGCCGCTATATATTCTACTGTCTGTATCCGTTAGGATTATGGCTCTGCCAGTTCCAACTGTCTTTACACATATCTTCAAGTGTCTTCTTAGCTTCCCAGCCTAGAACCTTAGCCGCTTTAGAGGCATCAGCCCACGAATCAGGTAAATCTCCCGGTCTTCTGTCACCAATCACATAATTAATCTTAACACCTGTTGAACTTTCAAACGCATTAACTATCTCAAGTACACTGTAAGGAGTTCCCGTTCCTAAGTTAAATATCTCAACACCCTTATGTGACTGTGCATATTCAACAGCCTTAAGATGTCCGCAGGCAAGATCTACAACGTGTATATAATCTCTTCTACAAGTACCGTCTGGTGTATCGTAATCTCCGCCAAATATTGTAAGCTGCTCTCTTCTTCCTGCCGCAACCTGTGATACATAAGGCATAAGATTATTAGGAATTCCCTGTGGGTCTTCTCCAATCTTACCTGATGGATGTGCTCCAATTGGATTGAAATAACGAAGAAGTATAACTGTAAGCTCTGAATCTGCATTAGCACAATCTGTAAGAATCTGCTCCATCATAGCCTTAGTCCATCCATATGGATTAGAGCATGCACCTCTTGGCATAGTTTCAACATATGGAGGCTTCTGTTCTCCATATACTGTCGCTGAAGATGAGAATACAATCTTCTTAACTCCTGCTTCTTTCATACACTCAAGAAGTGTAAGTGTTGTATCAATATTGTTACGGTAATACTTGGCTGGAAGTCTTGTTGACTCACCAACTGCCTTAAGTCCAGCAAAATGTATTACACAATCAATCTTATTATCAGCAAATATCTTAGTCATAGCTTCTTTGTCTTTAACATCAGCCTCATAAGATACAATACTTTTTCCAGTTATCTCTTCCACTCTCTTTATAGATTCAGGACAACTGTTACTGTAATCATCAACTATAACAACATCATGTCCTGCATTAAGTAATTCAACTGCTGTATGTGAACCTATATATCCAGCTCCACCTGCTAATAAAACAACCATATGTGCCTCCTGATTTTAATATATTATATAATAACCAAGCCCTTATTCAATGTCAAGAAACAGCTATATATGTATTCTTAACTGTTTCAAGTGCTTCTTTAAATATTTTTCTGTTAAGTGTCTGTGCCTTAGCCTCAAACTGTTCTTTAAGCTTATCTGCTTTAGCAGTATCACCAAGCTTTATGTACATATAATAATCAACAGCAAGGTCATAACATTCAGCAAATGTATAATAATCCTGTTCATCATCTGATATGCTTTTACCTATGCCTTTATTATAATTAACTTTTTTGACAAGTCCTGCATAATCTTTTTCCATAAAATCATTAAACAGGCTTTCTTCTTCATAACCCGAATATCTTCCTTTGGTACTGTATATATCACGCGCCGTATCGGCTATTGGAGCTATTGATATTATAAGCAGTATTGCTGAAACAACGTACAACAGCACAAATGGATTAAATTTCTTCTTTGCCATTATCCGTATAACCTCCTTGTAAGAAGTGTAATCACCTCTGTCTGATTCATATCTGACAATCCAGCAATGTCTTCATCTGTAAAATCACAATAGGCTTTAATAAATAAATGCGCCTTGTTATATACATTTTCTATATAAGAAATGCTTTCCTTGCTCTTACCTGTATCATAAGATAACACTCTGTTCATAGTGTCCTCTAAATCTACCACTGCTCTTGCTGCCCTGTTAAGATTATCGTCCCACGAATAAGATGAAGAAGAATCATCTGCCTCCTTCACACCACATATTGCCTTTCTTATTTCAAGATAGTCATATACAACAGTGTAAAAGCTGCTCCAGCCATATTTATTATCATCAGTCATAATCAGGCGGTCTGCTGAATTATACAATTCATAAAGTGTTCCATAATCTTCATTATCCAATAATTCTTTAAGCTGTACCTGTATCTCATCATTGTGGGTTTTATTATATCTCTTATTATCTCTTTCAGTAACACGATAGCCAAACATTGAGTTATTCGCAATAAGAGCTGCCGCAAGAACTATTGCCGATAACATCACTACCGCAATCGGTGTTATATTCTTTACAAACCACTTGCTGTTACTTATTACCTTGCTTCTTGTCCTGTTAAACTTTCTATTATAGTTCTCCATATCATTGGCGTGTTTTAACCCCTGTTCATTAGGCGAGCCGCAATTAGGACAGAACTTCTGGTCTAACTGAAGTGGTGCTCCGCAATTATTACATTTCATCTTGTACTCCAATCCTCATAATATTTGTCTTCATATTCCTGTCCAAGCGTATAGTCATAGTAACCATCAACATATATGTCATCTAATTGCTGTTTAATGTCATCTTCTGACATACCGACATAATTAATAAGGTAATCTCTGGCATTATCTACCCACATATCTATTATCTGTCTGTCATCCTTAGAACACGTCATATAACTTCTGTTAGAATATGAACCCTTACACTCTTTCATATATACAAGGTCAAGTGCATACCTGTAACCTCTTTTAAACTCATATTCCTTTATTGTATCTTTATCCTGCTGTGTTACCATTACATATATATCTGAAAATGAATCATAATACCAGTCATATATCTCTATAAAATTATAATGTTCCCAATTTCTTAACAGGCTTGAATTACCCTCATAATTGCTGATTATATCTTTGGCTTCTGAATATCTGTGAAGTGTATACAACTCATCAAGCCTGGCTGAATTCTCATCATACCACTCCATAGCTTTATGTATATCTTCACGCTCTTTCTTGGAATTATTGTAGCGCATATAATCATTACGTCCTATTAATGTTCCCAGCATAAGCACAATAGCCGTTCCTATTAATACATATCCGATACTTTTGGCTATACTATGCAATGCATATCTTCTCACATTCTTATCAAGATTATCCATATCACTGTTAATCTTGTATAAGTCATTCATATATTTCTTCTCTGAGGCTTCATACTGCATAGCACCACAATACGGGCACTTCGTATCCTTACTGCTTATATCAGCTCCGCAATTACTACATATCATATATATCTCCCCTTATATTAGAATAATGTCAGCTGGGTGTAGGTTAATATTAATAAATGAGGCCTCCTATTATACGGAAGCCTCATATATTATATGTACAGATAGAAACCTTTTAAAATTCTATTCCATTAACCTTAAGTAATTCTCTTGCACTTTCAAGTGAATCCTTACCAGTCTTATTCTTAATAGGTGCGAATTCATAATTACGCTCAACTTCATATGGAACACAATTATCCATCATCTCTACCATATCAAGAACAAGCTTTTCAAACTTATAACCATTAGGTGTCTCTGGCTTAACAAGGTTATCATTCTCATCTATATAAGGTATCTTCTTCTCTACTATATGTAATGGAAGCTTTCTGTTCGCTATCTCAACAAGCTTGTTAAAGCTGAATAAATAATTAAGAATAACTCCAAATCCATATGTAAGCTCACCATCTTCTCTTCTCATATTGGCAAGTTCTTCTGACATCTCATAATACTCAATAATTGAAGGGTGTCCGTTTACCTTACACATTACACCTACCTTCTCGTCTGGTGCACATTTTCTAACAACCTTTGAACCACAATCTGCACCTGAAAGTATTGTTGCACCTACAAATGATGGGTCTGCAATTCTCTGTAAAATATTATCTACAGCAAATACATTTACCAATTCAATGCCCTTGCTTTCCATATCCTTATCAAGCCCTGCATCAATAAGTGATGTAAACCAGCCACCATTGCCATTAGGTGACATTGCAAGACTGTCAGTACTTTCCATATAAAGCTTACCATTATAATCTACAGATGGTGCCATACTCTGAATAAAGAACTTAACATAATCTTTATCATATCCAAAGAAGTTATGCTCTTCGAAAAATGCTACTGTATCATCATTATTCTTATCACTTGTCATAATATAAAGCGGCACATATGCACCTGACTGGTTAACTACATCTAATAAGTTATTAATCAACTGCTCGAAAAGGAATAAATCCTTATTGATACCTACATTAAGTGTTCCCTTTGGCTTATCAAGTCCAAGTCTTGTACCCTGTCCACCTGCAAGTAATACTGCAGCAACCTTGCCAGCCTTGATAGCCTCTATACCTTTAGCAGTATATTTATCCTTATTAGCTTTAATATCCTTTATCTCAACAGCTTCCAAAGGCTCTACTTTTCTATCAGATGAATTGTCCTCTGCTTTATGATTAATGCTTTCAACAACACTCCAGTCTATGCTTGCAACCTGTGCAATAAGCTTCTTAGCTGAAACTTCATCAAGAGCCTCAAGTCTTTTAATTACATGCTCCTGATTGTGTTCTTTTAACGCATTAATTGCTTCCTGCTTATTCATTGTAATTCTCCTCATACAGTACATAATATTATTCTTATTAATTATACAACTTTTTAATAATTTATTCAAATTTGTCTAATGTTAATTATTATTTATCACCTAATTGCTTGATGAAAATTAACTACACGTTTCTTGATTTTCCATCAGATGAATGAACTTATTTTCAAATTGTTCCTTCGAGTATGTATGAGTTTCTTTAAAAAGATACCCCTCTAAGTTGCCAATCCCCATAATTTTCGCTTCCTGCTGTGCATTTTTTTGAATACTAGCATAAATCTTTCCTAAACTCTCTGTCTTTTGTGCTTTATTATTCTTTTCATCATTGTATACAAATATATAACAAAAATTATTTCTTATATCTTCAAATGTGTTTATTATTTTCATATCAATAAGCATAATTAAACTATCATATATTTTTCTATACATATCATTCTGTTTAAAACTGCCATTCTTAAACTCAATGAAATACCATCTGCCATTTATATCCTTATATAACGCATCGTTAGACTTTGGTACTGCTTTCCAACCTCTCCCTTTTGCATAAATATTAGGAATTTTATCAAAATTAATAACTTTAATAAGACTTTCTGTCATAGTTTCTTTGTTCGTAGAATCTGTTGAAGCTTTTTTCATTGTACATATATTATCAATAAAAATATCTGGCAACTCTTTTATCACTTTATCTGTCATAAACTTTCTTCCTTAACCATTATTCAGCTCATATCTTAATGTATCCAGAGCCTCTATTGGTGAAACCATCTTTTTGTATATCTCTTCGATATTATCTGTCACATTCTTCATATTCACTCTATTATTATCAACTGAAGATATATAATAATTAACACTACTATCTGTAGCATATTTACAAGAAAATAAATTAATTGCATCAACAAAATATGGACTATGTGTTGTAACTACCACTGACAAATCAAATTGCTTTTGAAGTAAAACCAATAACTCGGCATATGCTATCTGCCATTGCGGATGAAGATGAATTTCTGGTTCATCTAATATAACCACATCTTTCTCACTCAAACTTCCTTTTTCCAGCAACATTTTTAAAATAACAAATGATTTCATTCCTGTCGACAAATTCGACAACGCAACTGGTTCATTATATCCATTAAGCTGCAAATAAAATTCACCGGTCATTTGATCGTTTGTAATATCACCGTCAACAACCTTACGCAAAAGTATCATTATATCATTTATCTTTTCTTTTGCCATAACTGCACCTATAACTCCATCGAATATATCGTTCTTTTTATTAAGCAAAAGTGCCTTTAATGTTTCATTAATAATATTAAGATCCTGATATTTCGACAATTCATCAATTATAAACGGGTTATCTATATATACCGCCTTATGCAGTATATTTATTTCTCCTAAAAAATCATTACATTCATTATTAGAAAATGATAATTTATTATGCTTATCCTTTATCTGCAAATCAATATCTGCTAAATTAATATCTCTATCTGAAGATAATGAATTAATCTGTCTATTAAAAACACTATTGAAATAACGTGATATTATTTCTTTTCTTATTACGTCATTAGATATATTCATAACACGAATTATATTATCAGCAATTTCTTCTAACATTATATCATAATCGTCAAAAATGCTATTATTATTTTCTTTAAACTGTTCATTTAATTCAGCTGCTATTTCATCTTTATTAAATGTTTCATTATTAAAAATTATATTGTTAACATACCTTTCAACGTATAATGTATACTGTCTATATGTTTTAAAATCCATTTGTACATTGATATGATTTTGAATTATTTTTCTATTATTGGCGTTTATTTCCGATATTCTTTGTCCTTGAATTTTCTCGTTAATATCATACAATGAATTGAAAATTGAAAATAATATTTTACCTATTGTACTTTTTCCTGTATTATTCTCTCCTGCAATAACAGTTATTCCATCTATAATAATATCCGCATTATCTATTTTAGCAAAATTACTAATGTTAAGTTTCATTAAATATATCCTCTCAATAATATAATATATTATTTATTATAACATATGTTTTATATATTCAAACAACTTTTATCCAAAAACACTCTCACATTTATTAAGTACAGAGGCAATTGTAACATCCATATCATAGTACTTATATTCGCCAAGTCTTCCACCGAATATAACCTTATTCTCTGCATCAGCAAGCTTCTTATATTCCTCGTATAACTTTCCGTTCTTCTCATCATTTACTGGATAATAAGGTTCATCACCTGGCTTCCATTCTGATGAATATTCCCGGCTGATTATTGTCTTTGGAAGGTCATTGCCAGCTTCATCCTTGCCGAATTCAAACCACTTATGCTCAATAATACGTGTCCAAGGTGTCTGCCTGTCTGTATAATTAACAGCTGCATTTCCCTGGAAGTTAGGCTTATCAAGTGTCTCATTCTCAAATCTTACTGAACGGTACTCAAGTGTTCCAAGCTTATAATCAAAATAAGCATCAATAGGACCTGTGTATACAACCTTATCTGCAAGTGCATCAAGTTCTTCCTTATGCTCAAGATAATCTGTATTTAATCTTACTTCAATGCCATCAAGTATATTCTCAACCATCTTTGTATATCCACCCATTGGAATTCCCTGATATAAAGCATTAAAATAATTGTTATCAAATGTAAGTCTTACCGGAAGTCTTTTAATAATAAACGCTGGTAAATCCTTGCAGTCCCTTCCCCACTGCTTCTCTGTATAACCCTTTACAAGCTTTTCATATATATCACGGCCAACAAGTGATATAGCCTGTTCTTCAAGATTCTTAGGCTCGCCTGTTATCTCTTTCTTCTGCTCTTCGATCTTTGCAGCAGCTTCCTCTGGAGTAACAACGCCCCACATTTTATTAAATGTATACATATTAAAAGGCATTGAATATAATTCACCCTTATAATTAGCTACAGGGCTGTTAGTAAATCTGTTAAATTCAGCAAACTGTGTGATATACTCCCATACTTTCTTATTATTAGTATGGAATATATGTGCACCATACTTATGTACATTAATGCCTTCCTGCTTCTCTGTATAGATATTACCTGCTATATTAGGTCTTTTATCTACTACAAGCACTGACTTTCCTGCCTTCTTTGCCTCGTGTGCAAAAATAGCCCCGTATAAACCTGAACCTACTACTAAATAATCGTACATATAATTATCTCCTTATCATTAAATAACCCAATTGACATTTATTTATCAGTTATTTCCTAACTTATTACATTGAAGAATACCTTTATAATACCGTAACTGGTACAAACTCTATCATCCCCGCATCTTTCCATCTTTTATAATTCTTAATTTTCTTAGCATGCCTAAATTAATCTCCATTATATGCACAGCTTTATACATTTTATGTTATAATAGCATATTTTTTATTCAATCGTAAATAATAACTCTTATGTTTTACATCCTATCAAAAGTACAAATTAAAATATAATATACAAAAAACTCTTATTACAGTTCCAATAAACATATGCCTATTAGATTCACTTGATTTGAATTGAATATTATTCTGCTAAAAAATATTAAAAATTTATCGGGCATTATAAACATATATAATACCCGATAAATTTCGCCTTATATCTTTAGATTATATTATTTGAGCAATTTATTTTTTATAAATGTCAAATGCAAATCCACATCTCAATTAATTTGAAGAACTGTTGTTTCATTGTCATATTGGCATAATTTAATCCACTCTGACTTAATATTTACATATTATAAAAATACAGAACTTAAATATATATATTATTATACTCTGTATGCCCGTCCATTTACAATATTATATCTTACACCATTGTATACATATGAGCCATTTTTTGAGAAATCTACTTTTCCATTCTCAATATAGAATTCTCCGTTCTCATTACTGGCTACTCCTGTAAAGTCAAAATTCACTTTACCGCCTTCTATTCGCCACCAGCCGAATTCATTCTCGGCTATTCCGTAATAGTCAAAGTTAACTTTGCCGCCTTCTATTCGCCACCAGCCGAATTCATTCTCGGCTACTCCGTAATAGTCAAAGTTGACCTTGCCGCCTTCTATTCGCCACCAGCCAAATTCATTCTCGGCTACTCCGTAATAGTCAAAGTTGACCTTGCCGCCTTCTATTCGCCACCAACCGAATTCATTCTCGGCTATTCCGTAATAGTCAAAGTTGACCTTGCCGCCTTCTATCTTCCACCATCCAAATTCATTCTCAGCTACTCCGTAATAGTCAAAGTTAACTTTGCCGCCTTCTATTCGCCACCAGCCGAATTCATTCTCAGCTATTCCGTAATAGTCAAAGTTGACCTTGCCGCCTTCTATCTTCCACCATCCAAATTCGTTCTCGGCTACTCCATAGTAATCGAAATTAACCTTACCATTATCTATACGCCAAAATCCACTTTCATTTGACCTTATACCTGTGTAGTCATATCTTACTTTTCCATTTTCTACATATAACCAGTCTTTTCCATCATATGTAACATTAGTATATGAAGTATCTACTACTCCGTTTATTACATAATAATTATTCCCTGCATAACTTACAAAACCGGTATATGTCTTATCCGCCTGTCCATTAGTAAAATATGTAAGCGTTCCATTAACATCTCTTAAACCAGTGTATGTATCCTTCTGCTTTACTGTCACTGTACAGCTTGCTGTCTTTCTATTACTGCTTGTCGCTGTTATTACCGCTGTTCCAGCTTTCTTCGCTGTTACCTTTCCGTTACTGTCTACGGCTGCTACTTCCGCGTTACTACTGCTCCACTTTACTGTCTTATCACCAGTTGCATTTGATGGTGCTATTGTAGCTGTTAATGTCTCGCTCTCACCTTCTGTTAAGCTTGTTGTGCTCTTGTTAAGACCTATTCCTGTTATGGCTATTTCCTTCTGCTTTACTGTTACTGTACAGCTTGCACTCTTTCCATTGCTGCTGGTAGCTGTGATTACTGCTGTTCCTGCTTTTTTTGCTGTCACTTTTCCTGCACTATCTACTGATGCCACAGCTGTATTACTACTACTCCACTTTACTGTCTTATCTAATGTTGTATTAGAAGGACTAATTGTTGCTGTTAATGTCGCACTTTCCCCTTCTGTTAATGACATAGTATCCTTATTAACATGTATACTTTCAATAGGCACATTAGTATCAGCTTCTTTAGCATTAGATGTAAATGCTTTTATACAAAAATTATTAGGAGAGTATTTATATACATTTCCTTCTTTATAAAAACTCTTTCCATCAAACCGACTAACTCTCCTGTCCCATATTATAGTTTCGAGTTTTTCTCCTGTAGCCATACTTGTAGCATCTTCTCTATCAAGCGCTGCCTTATCTGTCGTTACAACAACTGAATATGTTGTTCCCGGAGCAAGCTTAATTGAATTACTCAACTCTATTGTATATATACCAGCATATTGTGTATAACCAGTAGTCGTTGCTGTAACCTGTTTAGTTCCACTAAGTGGATTATTAAGATTGGTCAGATTAGTATAAATATCAACAGTATATTTTACATCTGCTACCTGTGACATTGATACAGATACAGCCTTTAATACTTCATAATCAATTCCAGATTTTTTCTGTGTTGTAAATACATTAGCTCCAGATAATACATTAGATGATCTATAAGTCTCAATACCTCCATCCAGCTGATAATTATTGTCAAAGCCATCATTTGCAACAAAATCAAATACCCATGCTGTATTCTCTAAAGAAAACGTATCATATGACATCCAGAAATAATCACAGTAAGAACCCCAGCTATTCCTTATAAGCCATGCTCCATCATTCGAAGGTTTAAGTCCCTCGAAATTATCTTTGGAAAAATTGTCATTCCATCCAACTATCATAACAGCATGACCACCACCTGCCCGAGCTGTGTCATAATAAGTATAACAGTCACTCTTTCTACTCCATGACATATTATAATCTGAATGATAATACATAACACCTACAGCACCATGCTCCATAATTGCTTCTTTAACACCTGATGTATTCTCTTTAATATTAATCTGATATACATTGTGAAGGTGGGCATCTTTATAACTATATGCAAACTCACCACTTAGTCCTTGTTTAATTGTGTCGTTCGCTTTGCTGTAAGGAACTGTATTCTCTGTTGCTCCTATCCATTGAGCCAGTCTTCTTGATGAATACTGATAATTGCCGCCTCTATTAAGATATGAATAATCTGAATTTTCATTATAATATTTAGCTGTATCCCCCACTGTTCCACCAAGTGGGTCAGTTACAGAATTGTATGTATAATATGCCAATGCCAATTCGCTTAAATCTATATTCTTATCAGCTGCTCCATCATTAATCAGATCGAATTCTGCAAGTCCCAGACTTGAGAATGCCCAACAAGTTCCATATGGATTCTGATTACGATTGTCAGGATATTTGCTTTTAATATCTTCAACACTTGACGGATAGCTAGCAGGCAATTCGCTTAACATTCTTGCCATACCATAGTCTTCATATACAGGAGTATTGCCATCAAGTTCACTTGCTACATACCCTGGAACAAATTGGAATTTCTCCACTGATGAACTATTATTATCATCTCCAGCTGCCCAGGATGTATAACTAAATGAGCTTATGGCAAGTACAGTACCCAATACCACTGCTAATAGTTTCTTAATTCTCATACTTATACCTCGTTTTCTTCTGTTTTTCACCTAACTTGAATAACTTTCATTAAATATATCGACTTGTATACACACTTTCATAACACACATTGATTAATTAAATCTCATAAAAATAAGGTTAACAATCAACTGTCAACCTTATTTATTATATAAAATACAATATATTATAATTATGCTCTATATGCCCAGCCATTTATAATATTATATCTTACACCATTGTATACATATGAGCCATTTTTTGAGAAATCTACTTTTCCATTCTCAATATAGAATTCTCCGTTCTCATTACTGGCTACTCCTGTAAAGTCAAAATTCACTTTACCGCCTTCTATTCGCCACCAGCCGAATTCATTCTCAGCTATTCCGTAATAGTCAAAGTTGACCTTGCCGCCTTCTATCTTCCACCATCCAAATTCGTTCTCGGCTACTCCATAGTAATCGAAATTAACCTTACCATTATCTATACGCCAAAATCCACTTTCACTTGACCTTATACCTGTGTAGTCATATCTTACTTTTCCATTTTCTACATAATTCTTTTAATATTGCTATCAGCCATATAATTCCTCCGTTTCTGTATTGTGATTTTCATATACTTGTCTTATGTAACAATATTAATTTTTACCTAATTTTATCAAACCAATATCTTTATATAAAATTCTTATGCTATTATTCACGTCTACAAGTAAGTCTAATCTTATATGTATTATATTATATATGAGATTATAAGTAAACAAAAAATGGTCTATGTTCTGACTTTTAATAACCAGCATTTCCACTAAATATTCAGTAAAAATGCTGATTATTAAAAATAAGTTAACATAAACCAGTTTATAATCTATTTATTCAAAATTGTCCAATGTATATTATTATTTATTGCATAATTATGAGCATAACTATTCTCAATTACCCTCATACAAAGCTATGAATCCATAAACACGATCGAACACATTTTTACAGTATATGTATTTTTTGTAAGTACATTATAAATCAGGATACTATTCTTTTTATGAATGGTATTTTCTTTAATAACAATGTAATTATATATCCACATATAAAAATAATAATACAATATATAAATGCATACAACATTCGTGGTATTGGTATTATATCTTGAAACAACTTACTAATATATCTTGTTATAGCTGTATGATCCTTAATATATATGTGTGTAAGATAAATCCCAAAGGTACATCCCCCCAATGAAATAATCTGTTTACTAATTTTAGAAAGGAGCTGCGATTTATCATTTAAATACTGACATGTAACAAATACCGTTATACAGTTAATCAATACAAACGTATCGTGAAATGCCTGAGAACTCTCTTCATTACATACCCCCATAACTGATGCCCTATAATATGTCAAATAACATGACATAAAAATAGTACATATATTAATACCCCAGAGAATTAAAATTCTTTTTTTGTTCCAAAATTCCTTCACTCTATAACTAAGAAAATAACCCATTAATGGAAATATTACTATATTAGATGTTATCCATCCTAAATCAATATTATTATTTAATGTGTATCTTCCCCGCCATAAAATATACTGTAAGCTTGGAATAATCATTTTAAAAGTGATATATAAAATAGTCATATATATATAATCTTTATTGCTAAGACTCTGTGCAATCTTCTGTAATAAAGGCAGACATATTAATAATGCAATATATACATATAAATACCAGAATGAAAAATTCCAGTTATAAACATAAAGCTGTCTGAAAAATCGCACAATATTAAAAGCTTCAACCCCTTCTTTTACTAAAACCATATAATAAAAAAATGACCATATTATCAAAATACAACATATGTGTAACACCCTGTGTTTCCATAAATATCTAAGCGATTCCTCTTTACGGTTTAACATAAGTGCCCCTGTTATCATAAAAAAAAGTGGAACTGATATTTTACAAAATACCGAAATAAACAGATATATCCAATATTGAATACTTCGTGGCTCATAAGATGCAAACAAAAAATATCCCATAGTACCTGTATGATTAAAAATCACAAAAAATACAGCTATAATCCTTATAAGTTCTATATCCAATCTTTTATTATCCATGTTGTATTTCCTTTCCAGGTAGTAACCCTATAAAATGGGATTTTATATCAAAATCCAGCATATACATACTAAATGCTATGCTGGATTAAATCAATTAATTTATTTTATCTTGTTCCATATGCAATATTAACATCACAGCCACCTGCTATACCAGGAACTCCTGCTGTACTTGAATACTGCCACATTCTGTAATTATATCCAATATCAGGAACCTTGTCACCTTCCTGCCATACTTTACCTGTTTTATCATAATCATTCCAATACCAGGCAAGCCATATATCATAACTTGAAGATAACTTTTCTGTATCAACATAATTAAGATAATCATTTTTGTTGATATATATCATAGGGTCATATCCCCTATTTTTTACTGTATCACAAAATGCTACGCTCATTGCTGTACGTAATTCAATATTGCTGCTCAAATCCTGAGTTCTGTAACCACTTGTTGTTTCCCAATCAAATACAACTGGATATGAGATATTATAACCAGCAATTAAATCACAAATATAATTAGCTTCTTCAATTGCTTCATCTACAGACATTGCCTGAGAGAAGAAATATACACCTACCTGTAAACCATTGGAAAGTGCACCTTTTATATTTTCTTCATAATACTTATCTGTATAAAGACTTCCATCATCACCTATAGATCTTCCAGCAACTTTTACCATTGCGAATTTGTAACCTGCATTTGCTACTTCCGCCCAATTAAGTACGCCTTCTCCATTGTCATTATTATGGTGTGATACATCCACCCCTTTAATTATACCAGATATACCTTCTTTAGATACAACCCATCCTGATTTTACTGTATATATGCAATCTGACTGATTAATTGTTCCAGAATAATCAAAATCGACTTTTCCATCCTTTATGTAAAATTCACCATTCTCATTGGAAGCAATACCTGTAAACTTAAAATTAACAATGCCTGACTCTATTTTCCACCAGCCATTAGCATTCTCTCTAATACCAGTATAATCATATCTTACTTTGCCGTTCTCTACATATACCCAGACATCTCCATCCTGAATAACATTTGTATAACCAAAATCCACACCACCATTTGATACATACATTCTTCCGTTATCACTATCAGCTAAACCAGTATAATCAAAATTAACTTTACCGCCTTCTATCTTCCACCAGCCATATTCATTCTCGGCTATTCCATAATAATCAAAGTTAACTTTGCCACCTTCTATTCGCCACCAGCCAAATTCATTATCTGCTACACCATAATAATCGAAATTAACTTTGCCGCCTTCAACTTTCCACCAGCCACATTCATTTTCAGCTACTCCGTAATAATCAAAATTAACCTTGCCGCCTTCTATCTTCCACCAACCGAATTCATTCTCAGCTATTCCATAATAATCAAAGTTGACTTTGCCACCTTCTATTCGCCACCAGCCGAATTCATTCTCAGCTACTCCATAGTAATCGAAATTGACTTTGCCGCCTTCAACTTTCCACCAGCCACATTCATTTTCAGCTACTCCATAGTAATCAAAATTAACTACTCCATTTTCTATTCGCCACCAGCCAAATTCATTCTCGGCTATTCCTGTATATGTGTAATCAACAACACCATTTTTTACATATAACCATTGATTATTATATTCTCTTACACCTGTATAATCATCTTTTATCTTACCATTTTCTACATATACAAGCTTATCACCAGATTTAACTATTCCTGTGTAATTACGTTGAACATCTGTTGTTTCTTCATATGTCTGCTCATTTTTTACTGATACCGGATTGTAATTTCCATCATATGCCAATGCCTTTGTATTACACAACAAAGTTATTCCAAGTATAGCTCCTGTAAACATTAATATTTTTTTCAAAAATGTCATCTCCTTATATAAATTATTATTAATTAAAACATAAAAGCCTATATAAATATAATACTTTTATTTTAAAAATGCTATTTTATTTTTAATTTTTTTAATAATAGCAACTCTTTCTTCATTATCAAATGTTATAACAAAATAAACAACTGTTCCTATAATAACCATTATTATAGCACAAATTACTAACCCTATCCAATTACCAGGATTAAATAATACTGAAATCACTTTAAAAACAAAGCACATTAATACAGTAGCAAACAAATGTTTAAAAATCAAAGGATAAAAATATGTTCTCTTTATTCCCAAACACCAACAGGCATAAACAGGATTAAAGCAGAAATTTATTAAAAACATTATAACTGCTGTTGTTATAGGCACTGCGTATACACCCAAATTGGTATATTTTATTAAAATAAACATTCCGACAACATTTAACAAACCGCCAATAATTGTTATAAAACAGGGAATCTTATTCTTAACAGTAAGTGTATTAACATAATATATTGGTTGTAGGAATATATCCATTATGTATGTAAAAACAGTAATTATTGTCAGAATATGAAGTAAATTATAATCCTGACTTGGCAGCCACAATTTATAGAACAAAAATCCTAATGCAAAAAATCCACTAAATGCTAAACTTCCGAAAAAGCCACATAATTTCATAGATTTTTTTAATTGATTTAAAAACTTTCCATTAATGCCTTCTGAATAAGTTCTTAATAATTCTGGCTGTAATGGCTGAAATATAATTCCTGCCAATGAACTAAATATTGTTCCAATACTCTTAGACACAGCAATCTGTCCTGTCTGAATATCTGTAAGCATTGCATTGGAAAAAAGTAAATCCAGACCACTATTTAACGTATTACCTAACTGGTTAATTGAATTCCATAAACCATTGGTAAGAAGCATTTTTACTTTTTGGTTTGAATGTAACCTCATATTATATCTAAAATCAGGAACAAGTTTTTTATTTGAAAAATATGAACCTAATAAGATAATTAACGCTGCTACTATGGATCCAACACCCACAAACCATAACGAAGGATTAAATATAGAAAATAATACAATTAATACACACATATTAGCTGTATATGATATTATTTTTATTATTCCAGAAATATCTAATCGGTCTTTAATATAAAATCCCGTACTAAAAGGCGTTGACATTGTTGTTGCCACAAACGCCACAAACATAGTTGCAAACAATAATCGCACTGAATGCAGCAATTCCAGCGGTATCTTTATTATACAATCAATTTTAATTGTCAAAATGGAAAAAACCACAGATAATAATATACATAACACTATACTTGCATTGATAGAAGATACATAATAGGATTCAGCCGCCTCAATATCGTGCTTATGATAATTAATCGTAATATATCTTACTACAAATGAAGTCAATGCAATTGTAACTATTTCTCCATAACTAACAAATGTTTTTGAAATAGAAACAAAGCCATATGCCTCAATACCTATATTCTCAGTAACATATGATGTTAAAAATAATGTAACCAGATAACCTACTACTGATGATATTCCCATTATTATAATAGATTTTAATGTTCTTTTATTCACTTTGCACCTCTATTTTTATATAAAGCATATTAATGTAACATTATATAAATATCTCACTACATTTATCAAGTACAGAAGCAATTGTTGCATCCATATCATAATACTTATTTATACAGTCTTATCAGCAAATATTTTTAGTATTATATATTACTTATATATTTATCGACAAACTCAACGACATCATTTACGACATCTGCTGCTATACCTTTATCAATAGTATTTTCTTGTTTATTTGCAATTAATACGCTCCTGCAACCAGCTGCATTTCCGGCAATAATATCATTTTCACCATCTCCAACCATAAAGCTATCTGAAAGACTGATATTAAAATCTTTTTCTGCCATATATAACATTCCTGGCTTTGGTTTTCTACACTTACAATCAATCTTTAATTCTGGTATTTCTCCTTCATAACCCTTATGAGGATGGTGTGGGCAATAATATAATCCATCAATATAAGCTCCATCTAATCCAAGCAGAGTTTCCATTTTTTTATGGATCATATCTAACTGTTCATATGTAACTTCACCTCTTGCTATAACTGGCTGGTTAGTAACTACAATACACAGATATCCACTATTATTTATCTTTTTAATTGCATCTGCAACACCATCAAGCAGTTCAAATTCATCAATATCTCTTAAAAATCCCTTATATACATTAATTGTGCCATCACGATCTAAAAAAACAGCTTTCTGTTTATTTGCTAAATTCTTTGCACTGACTATTCCTTTTTTATAATCGTTTTCTACAGCATAATACCTCTCAGGTGTTCCCATATCTTTTACATACTCGGGACTATCGTAGCATAACATAAAACCTTTACCACACAATGGTTTTAAAATCTGACGATCTAAATCCACCTTAACAACTTTTCCATTAATTTCCCTGCCAATATCATCTTCATTTATTGAAAGCATATCCAGAACAGACGGATCTATTATATGTAACCCTGCATTAACCCTGTTTTTGTACCATTGTGGTCTAGCATCCTCTTTGGTAAGCCACTCTTCAACTATTGACTTTTCATTTGCTACAATTAATCCACTATCGTACGGATGACTATTAGGATGGGTAAATAATGTAACTAATGCTTTATGCTCTTTGTGAAACTTTAACATTCTATTAAAATCCACCTCAAACATTGCATCTGCATTTAATAATAAAAAAGGCTCTTTTCCCAGTAAGTTTCTTATTTTAAATAATGCTCCTGCATTTCCTAATGGAATTTTTTCTTCAAAATACTGTATATTTACATTCCATTTTCTTCCATCTTCAAAATATTCTTTTATCTTATCTCCCATATGTGAAATTGTTATGATTATATCATCAAAACCTTGATTATGCAGGGATATTATTTCTCTTTCTAATACAGGTACACCATCAATAGGAATAAGTGGTTTAGGGATATCTGGAAACATTTCTGATATTCTCGTTCCTTTTCCACCTGCCATTATTACTGTTTTCATATTACTTATGCCTTTCCATTACTACCCAATACATTTATCATTTTGTGTTCAACCAATTCTTTAACATACGCACGGCCTTGTTTAAGATATACTCTAGGATCAAACATATCCTCATTCTCCACTAAAGCTTCTCTTACTCCTGCTGTCATTGCTAATCTTATATCAGAATCTATATTAATTTTACATACTGAACTCTTGGCAGCCTTTCTTAACATATCTTCTGGAATGCCTACTGCATCTTTTAATTTTCCACCATTTGAATTAATTATATCAACATATTTAGCAGATACACTTGAAGCTCCATGTAAAACAATCGGAAATTCTGGAAGTCTTTTAGAAACCTCTTCCAGAATATCAAATCTAAGCTGTGGCTTTGTACCTGGTTTAAATTTAAACGCTCCATGACTTGTTCCTATTGCTATTGCTAATGAATCAACACCTGTTTTAGATACAAATTCTTCTACTTCTTCTGGTTTTGTATAGGAATGATGCTCTACATTAACATCATCTTCTACACCTGCCAACTGTCCAAGCTCTCCTTCTACAACTACACCACGCTCATGTGCATAATCTACAACTTTTTTGGTAAGTTCAATATTTTCCTTAAACGAATACTGAGAACCATCAATCATAACAGATGTAAAACCACCATCTATACACGATTTACACATTTCAAAATCTGCTCCATGATCAAGATGTAAAGCAACTGGAATATCCTTATATTGCATAGTTGCTGCTTCAACCAGTTTAACAATATAATTATGTCCCGCATACTTTCTAGCTCCATTAGATACTTGTAATATAACCGGAGATCTCAACTCACCGGCTGCTTCCATAATTCCCTGTATAATTTCCATATTATTAACATTAAAAGCACCAATTGCATATCCTTCTTTATATGCTTTTTTAAACATTTCTGTAGTTGTAACTATTGACATTTCCATTGTCTCCTTAATGAATTATAATCTATAATTTCTATTTTATCATTCTTCTTTTATCGTTCTTTTAAATTTGTCAAACTTTTCTTTTAAATAAGCATTATTAAGATTTTTTCTTATATATATAGTTATTAATATACTAAATGGATTAAATACCAAATTAAATATCCCATTATTAACAATTGAATTCAAAAGAATAAATATCCAAATTAATGTTAAATATTGATTATTTATTAATTGAGTATATTTAAGAACAAAACAGCATAATATTAATGCAACAATTAAAAATAAAATTCCTTCCGCAACAAGCATATGCATATATTCAGAATCTAATATCTCATAATATCCATTATTAATTCCATTAGTAAAATTAGTACCTAATATCTTTATTCCATAACTTTTAATTATTATATTACCTATATTCAATCTTCCATTTAAGGCTTTGTCTAATATATTTCCCACTAATGGAAACACCTTATATATAACAAGTAATATTATTGTAATGAATAAAAATATAAATGGCAGAAATTTTATTATACCAGAAGCCAATATTTTACTATCTTTTGTTTTTTTTCTATATTGTAAAACATTATAACAGGCAATAAATAATGCTATCATTACTGTTCCTGTTATTGTAAGGCACTGGCTAAATATGAATGCATCTACTACCAGCCAGAATACATTATCCTTCCATGTTATTTTACCACTTTTTAAATAATAATACATAAATACAATAGGCATCAACATCATTATCATTTGCCCTGGATATTCAAATCCATTACCACCAGCTATCCATGCCCCACCTAATTTATCACGCGATGTAATTACATTCTCTATTATTCCTGCCTTTGAAGATATGAAAGTTATTACATATAAAACGACAGAAATATTAAATAAAGAACGAATATATTTATCCATATACTCTTCTTCAAATATTGTTGAAAACAATAATACAACAAATACACTTTTTCTTTCACCTAAAAAAGACTGGAACAAGAAAAAAAGCATTATTGTAGAAAGTAATAATGATATACTTTTCTTCTGTACTACCTTATATACAATATAAGAAAATGCTAACATATAAGAAATTAATTTTGTAAATGTCACTATTAATTTTATCTCATCAATTTTAATAAACGTCGTATATTCTATATATCTTGGAATATAATATAATACAAATATAACTGCAAAAATATAATATGCATTAACTTTTTTAATCATATTCTTAACCTCTGAATCTAACCATATTATAAAGAATAAATTTTTTCACTATATTCCTTGAAAGAATTTTTTAAATTATAATTGTCATTTATGAACTTTAAAGCATTTTGAGCAACTTTTTCTGCTTCATCTCTATTCTGTATAATATATCTTATTTTGCCATTATAATCCTCTGGTGTCTCACAATGATAATAATGTATGCCATCGTCAACTTCTATTCCTTCAATTCCAATATTATTAGTAAGAACTGGAACTCCCATAGCCATAGCCTCCAGAATTTTCACTTTAACACCAGCTCCAGCTTGAATAGGTGCTGCTAGACACATTGCACTTGAAAAATATGGCTGAATATCTTGAACAAAACCTGTAATTATAACATTATCAGACTCATATTTTTTTAACTCATCACTAGGTTTATTTCCAACAATTACATATTTTGCACCAGTATCCTTAATTTCAGGCATAACATTTTTAATAAACCATTCTGCACTTATTTCATTTTCTATTCTATTCATTGCACCATAGAATAATATATTTTTATTTATATTTTTTCTTGCAACTTGTTCTGGTAAATTAATATATGGAACAATTACACCTAGTTTAGATTGTTCAACTCCATTTTTAAGTAATAATTTTTTATCTTTTGCATTATGTGTTACAACATAATCACATTTATTAATACTTAATATTTCTCTCTTATACAAATTATTATAATATAATTTTTTATATATCTTCTTAAAACCTTTAGCGTTTTCATATTGTCTCTGTGCACCTAAAAAAGAAACATCATGTTCCGAAGCAATATATTTTGCATTAGGAAATCTTTTTTTTACCTGATCTATAAATAATAACATCCACGTCCATTCAAGTATTACAATATCAGGTACATATCCTGTATTTTTTAATTTATCTAACTCATTCCCTATCTGGTTAAATATCTCTTTAGTTAATACATTTCCATATCGGTATAACGGATTTATTTTTGAATTCAAACTTTTAATATATGAAATATATTTCTTTACCTTATTCTTCGGTGTTCTTACTATTATAGTGTTAATATTGGGATTAATATTTTCGATCTGATGTTCCTCTTCTGGTAAAACTTTTGCAATCATAGTAACTTCATTATCTATATCATTGGCAAATCCATTAATATAATAATTGAAAGTTTTTCCTCCTGCATGAGGAACATTATCATATGGTATACTCATTGAAATATACAAGATTTTACGTTTTTTCATTTCTTCTCCATTATAACTTAGATTAATCTAACATAAGTAATTTTAAATAATTAAAGAATAAACATATATTTGTTTTAACTATATTAAATTTTCTATACTGCTTTAAATAATATTTAAAACTCTCATTATTCATTTTACGAATCTTATTTTTAGCAAATACAGATTTTACTGTTGTTGAATGATTGTGTATTATACTTGTTGCTATACAGCAGGCACATTTGTAATTTTTCTGCATTAATCTTTCTGCCAGAATTGGTTCCTCAACATATAAAAATGTATGCTCATCCATATAATCGATTTCATTCATTTTATTTAAATCAACCATCATACAACACCCCTGCGGTCTGTATATATATGAATATCCACCTCTATCTTCTATCTTACGGCCTTTTTTCTTATAATTTAACATTCCAAATGTCAAATCAAAAAAATCGGGTCTTATAGAATCTCTATTATACATATGCCCATCTGGAGCATATATATCTGGATTAACAACCGCTACACTAGAGTCTTTTTTAAATACATCCGTAAGCTTTGTAACAATCTCTTTGTCATTAATTAAAATATCATTATTTAATATCCATGCATATTTATACCCTGCCTTATAAGCATACCTCATTCCGATATTATTTCCAGCAGCATATCCATTATTATTTTCTGATTTGATTAATATGAAATTCTTTTCTTTTGAAGTACTTTTAAGATTTACATATGAATCATTAGGAGAAGCATTATCAACAATAATGATATTTTCATAATCAATCCCAAGAAATTCGTTACATATATCGGCTTCCTGTATTGTTTCCTGCCAAGATTTAAAATTTAATATAATAACCGCAACATCTTTTTTATTATCCAAAACTATACCCTCATTATATTATTTATATTTTCTTACCAATCGTAATATTTTTACATCATCTATTAAATATCTTTTAAACATTCTTTTAGGCTCTTGTAATAACCTATAAAACCATTCCAATCCGTGGTCACTCATCCAGCGAGGTGCTCTTTTGACATTTCCAGCAAGAAAATCCACTGTTGCACCTGCACATATAGTGACCTTTGCATCATATTTATCTATATTTTCATATATCCATTTTTCCTGCTTAGGACATCCAAAACAAGCAATTAATAAATCCGGATGAACATCAGAAATCATTGCATTTATTCTATCTAACTCATCTTGATTTTTTTCAAAGCCAAATGGAGGAGCATATACACCAACAATCTCTATGTCAGGAAGCTTTTTTTCTAAATTAGCCTTAGCCTTTTCAGCTATCCCATCTTTACCACCAATAATAAATATTGTATATTTTTTCTTTTGTGCAACTTTACATAACTCTGGAACCAAATCAGAACCTGATATTTTAGCCTTTACCGGTCTTTTATGAAGCTTAGAAATCCAAACTAATGGTTTTCCATCAACCAGAACCATATCTGCATCATCAACAATTTTTTTCAAATAGCTATCATTCTCAATCTTCATAACCACATCTACGTTAATAGCAACTATGTATGATTTATTCTTAGACGCAATCATCTCTTCTATCGCACAAATTGTCTCTGACATATCTACATTATTTACATATGTATTTAAAAGTGCCTGCTTTTCCATCAGCTATTCCTCTCCAAAAAATCTTTCTTCCAGCATTAAACATAGACAATGATAAATAGGTAAGTGATGCTCCTGTATCATATATGTTCTTGTCTGTGATGAACGGATTGTTACATCTGCTATTTTAGATAATTCACTATCATTTGCACCTGTAAGTCCTATAACTTTTAAGCCTTTTGCTTTAGCAGTGATTGCAGCATATAAAATATTTTTACTATTACCAGATGTTGAAATTCCTAAGAAAACATCTCCACTATTTCCATACCCATTAACCTGCTGTGCAAAACATAACTCTGGTCTGCAGTCATTCATATATGCAGTAGATAATGCTATATGACCATCTAATGCAATTGCTGGCAGTGCCATCTGTAAATTATCAGCTAAAACACTTCCAAGTTTGTCATTTTCATTAATTAATCTATCCTTATATTCCACAGGAAGTCTTCTTTGTTTTTCAAAGCCTTTCATTAACTCACCAACAATATGCTCAGCATCCGAAGCTGAACCACCATTACCTGCAACTAAAAGCTTTCCACCATTCAAAAAAGTCTGTTCTAATAATTCATATGCTTTTTTTATGTATTCCCTATTAAAATCCAATTCTGGATATCTTTCAGATAATACATCTATATGTTTCGCAATATTCTCTTTCAATTTAATCTCCTTGTAATTCAAATTATATTATAGGTTCATATGTTTCTGGGCTATAATGAATTACTCTTGTTCCACCATCTTCAAATTCAAATGGTATATACAACAGATCTTCCATTGCTTTTTTCACTTTTTCCTGTTTATCTGGCTCTACATAAAACACTAAGAAACCACCGCCTCCTGCTCCAAGTAATTTCCCACCTAAAGCTCCAGCCTTTAATCCTTTATCATATAATTCATCAATACTATTAGTAGATACTGTATTACCTGTTTTTCTTTTAATTCTCCATGTATGATCAAGAAGTCTTCCAAATTCATCTAAGTCACTCTGCTTATCCACTAAAACCTTTTCTGCTTCATCTACTAAAGCAAGCATTTCTTTGAGCTGATTTACTTTATCTGCTTTGTTGGATGCGTTTGCTTTTTGAACATCTGATGAAAATCTTGTAAATCCCGTGAAAAACATCATTAAATTATTATTAAGCTGTCTCTTTCTTTCCGGATTAATAATTAATGGCAGTACTTCATATCCATCTGAATTAAAATTAATTCTATTAAATCCACCATATGATGCAGCAATCTGATCCTGCCATCCACCTGCTTCTTTGCATAATTCTCTTTCTAAATATATTGCAGCATCAGCAAGCTTTTTCTTATCTGCATACTTTCCCTTCAAAGCATAAAAAGCATTAATCATTCCAACGGCAAATGAACTAGATGTACCTAAACCGGATCTAGCTGGAAGATCTGCTTCATATGTTAATCTGATTTCATGCATATCCAGCATTTTCATTGCCTCTCTTATTGCTGGATGCTGAATATCATTAACATCTGTTACTCTTTCTATTTTGGCATATGATAACTCTGTACTATAATCAAAGAATCTTGGCAGGTGCCTTACATTAACATAACAATATTTATCAAATGTTGTCGATAAAACTGCCCCGCCATTTTCCATAAAAAATGACTCCATATCTGTTCCACCACCAAAAAAAGACATTCTAAAAGGTGTCTTAGTAATAATCATCGCTTAATCTCCCTTATCTCACATTATGTATTCGTATTTCATAAAATTCTATATACTTAAATATTCTGACACTTACTATATCAATTATGTTCCGTGATTCGTAAATACAGTTGCAACTGTCTTGAATAAAATCTTGATATCAAGAAGTATGCTCCAGTTATCAATATACTCCAAATCCATCTTTACAACTTCATCAAAGTCCATAACACTATTTCGTCCATATGCCTGCCACATTCCTGTAATACCTGGCTTCATAGACAGTCTTCTCTTGTGGTGTCCTTTATACTGCTTGAACTCCCCCACCGTAGGTGGTCTTGTTCCGACAAGGCTCATATCTCCCTTTAACACATTAATAAACTGAGGAAGCTCGTCTATACTTGTCTTTCTTATGAACTTACCAACCTTGGTAATTCTAGGGTCATCCTTCATCTTGAACATAAGACCATTCATCTCATTCTGTGCCATAAGCTCTTTCTTACGTTCCTCCGCATCAATGTACATTGAACGGAACTTATAAATATAGAAATAACGTCCATTCTTTCCTACACGCTTCTGCTTAAAGAATAAAGGACCTTTTGACTCAATCTTAATAGCTGGTGCAACAAATATCATCGCAATTGTCATAAATACAAGACCCACGATAGCTCCAACTATGTCAATACATCTCTTTACGAATAAAGACTTCCAGCTATATATCCTGTTAGCAAATGTAATAACTGGAATACTTCCAAGATAACCAAGCTTCGCATCGAAATCCCTGTATACATCTAATACTTCAATCTTAAGATGTACAGTAACACCCATATCCTCAAGTTCCATAACCATAGGCTTGATACGTTCTCTTATGCGATCTGTAACATCTATGTAGACTTCATCAACGATTTCATTCTTAATAAACTTCATCATAGTATGGATATCTGCGACAACAGGAACTCCATTGATATCCTGACCTGTCATATTCTCGTCCATAATTACAATTCCGTCTATCTTTCTTAACCAGTCATCCTTCTCATCAATCTTTGAAAGTGTATTCTTAGCCCTGTCTTTAACTGTAACCATTATGACACGGCTTGCCCTCTTGCTTTCGTTATGTGATTTAAGATATGCCTTAACAAGCAGTCTTGATACATACATAATAACTATTGCAACGATAACTGTAACAATATATATGCCTCTCTGGATGCCTTCTGCATCTCTTCTTAATAATTCATAGACAGCGAGTATAGCAGCAAACAGTGCACTCTTGCATACTACTGACCTGAATTCTTCAAAATAACCTCTGCTTATAAAATCATTCTTGACATTATAAAATACTGCTGTAATAACTGTCGCAACCAGTATTGATACGCAGTTATTATTAAGTTCACTAAAAATCTGTCTGTTATTCATTCCCCAATATAACCCCAGCCAGATTATTCCTGCAACATAATACGATAACACTATCGCTATTGCATCTGTAAAAAATATAAGTATATTCTGTATACTTTCCTTAGTTCTGTTAATATTCGTCATAAGCCCCCTGATAGTATATTATTATTTATGCAATCTGAATAATTATACTATATTCGACATAATTGTCAATAATGTAAAAATCCGTCCCACTCTATTATGTGGAACGGATATAGTTCATTTTATTCCACTGTAACTGATTTAGCAAGATTTCTTGGCTTATCTACATCAAGTCCCTTAGCTACACTTACATAATAACCAAGTAACTGAAGTGGCACAACAGCAAGTGATGCTGCAAAATGTTCATCTATCTTTGGAATGTATACAGTAAATTCAACTGTATCCTCAACTTCATACTTTCCATATGTAGTAAGTCCCATAAGATATGCACCACGGCTCTTGCACTCAACCATATTGCTTATCGTCTTCTCATAAAGCTCACTCTGTGTAAGCACACCAATAACAAGAATATTATCTTCAATAAGACTTATAGTTCCGTGCTTTAATTCACCAGCGGCATACGCTTCTGAATGAATATAAGATATCTCCTTAAGCTTAAGGCTTCCTTCAAGACTGACTGCGTAATCAATTCCTCTTCCTATAAAGAATATATCCTTTGAATTGGCAACCTTTGCGGCAAACCACTGAATTCTTTCCTTATCTTCAAGAATCTTCTCAATCTTATCAGGTATAGTCTTAAGTTCTTCTAAATATGTGCTGTACACATCATCTGTTATCTCACCTCTTACTCTGGCAAACTGAATTGCAAGGCAGTAAGCGGCTATAAGCTGTGTACTGTAAGCCTTAGTTGTAGCAACTGAAATCTCCGGACCGGCAAGTGTATAGAATACATTATCTGCTTCTCTTGCAATTGAACTTCCAACTACATTGACAATGCCAAGTGTCCTAAGTCCCTTATCCTTAGCAAGCCTTAATGCCGCAAGACTGTCTGCTGTTTCACCTGACTGGCTTATAACAATCACAAGTCCATCAGGATCTAACAAAGGCTTTCTGTATCTGAACTCAGAAGCGAGTTCTACTCTTACCGGTATCTTAGCCAGATCTTCCATAACATACTGTGCAACTACGCCAACGTGATATGCCGAACCACAGGCTACGATATATATCTGTGAAATCTTCTTAATCTCTTCATCTGAAAGCTCTACTGCTGATAAATCAAGCTTCCCGTCCTTTAATACAGAATTAAGTGTATCAGCAATTGCCTTTGGCTGTTCGTGGATTTCTTTCATCATAAAATGCTCATATCCACCTTTTTCTGCTGCCTCAGCATCCCATTTAATCTCTACAAGCTCTTTTTCTATCTCATCACCATCAAGGTTATAAAATGTTATATTACCATCTGCAAGACGTCCAATCTCCATATTGCCAATATAATATACATTTCTTGTATAATTAAGTATAGCCGGTACATCAGAGCCAACATAGCAGTTGCCATCACTGACACCAAGTATCATTGGGCTGTCTTTTCTTGCTACATATATTTCATCAGGATATTCCTTGAACATAATTGCAAATGCGTAAGAACCACGGATACGAACCATAGCATGGTTAATAGCATCTACAGGTGTATGCTCATATTTCTTATAATAATAATCTATAAGCTTAATAGCCACTTCTGTATCTGTTGATGAATAGAACTCGTATCCATTCTTAACAAGCTTATCCTTTAATTCCTGATAATTCTCAATAATTCCATTATGTACGCCAACAACATTATAATCATCTGATATATGAGGATGTGCATTATTCTCAGAAGGCTCACCATGTGTTGCCCATCTTGTATGTCCAATACCGCAAGTCCCTTTAATGGCAAGACCATTATTGGTCTTTTCCTCTAATGCCTTAAGCCTTCCCTTCGCCTTAACAACCTCAACCGGACTTTCGCCGTCACGAACTGCAATACCTGCCGAATCGTACCCTCTATATTCAAGCTTTGCAAGACCGTTAAGAAGTATTGGTGCTGCCTGTTCATTACCTACATATCCAACTATTCCACACATAGATATATTCCTCTCTTTTAAAAATTCATATCACTTTATAATATATTATTCCGTTCCTAATTACAAGAGTATAGAATATTTATTTTAAGTCCATATTTCAATTTCAGCTTAACTTCTCCTTTTCACGTCCACTGTGTGTTATGACTATATTTCACCCTGCATCAACTCTTATTATTAATCCCTATTATTAACTTTTATACTAATCCTTATTATTAACTCTTCCTATTAATTACTTTTCAAACGCCACAATAGCAGTTATATCATTATAACCAAGCTGCTGCATTTTCTTCTGAAGCTTATTGATTGCCTCATCAAATTGTGAAAAAGCATTATATGTATCATTAAAATACTGCATTGCCTTTTCTTTATCTCCATCTTCATTAGCATGCCATGAAAGCTCTGCATAATGATGCAAATCATTATGTGCCTTTACAAGCTGCTTGAATTCAGAACTATTTACAATCTTATCATCCTTTAACTGTGCAATCCATTTACCAAGTTTACAGCGTGATGGATCATCTACCTGCTTCTTTAAAAGATGTTCAAATCCTACGATATTGTTATATACTCTCCATGTAAGAATATAATGATCCACTTCAAACACTCTCATCCAATCCTGCTGTGTAATCTTAGAACAGCCTCTTACAAGGTCACTTCTTGTCTTATCAAGATATCTGCCCACCTTGAATACCCTCTGTCCTGACTTAAGGCAGTCATCAGACAGTATGCTGTAGCTCTGTGAAATATTCTCTATCTGCTTAGAAAATGACTTTGTAACACCTGTCTGTGTATCTATGTCATTAAAGACACTGTCAACCTTCTCACTTATGTCATCAATCTGGCTGTTCATCTGCTGCATAACTTCAAGTGACTTCTCTACCTTTTCATTCCCTTCACCAAGACTTATGGTAGTCTCATCCATTGCTTTTGCAAGCTCATCTATATTATCTCTTAATTCTTTAACATACTTGACTATACTTCCAGCAGACTCTGCTGTATTATTAGATAATAATCTTACCTGATCAGCAACAACGGCAAAGCCTCTTCCTGCTTCTCCGGCTCTTGCAGCTTCAACAGAAGCATTTAAAGCCAAAAGATTACTCTGGTTAGATACCTTCTTAACAAGGTCTACAATCGCTTCAATCTTACCAATCTTACCCTTAAAATCCTGAACTTTATTATTGATAGACTGAATCTTCTTAGATGACGCATTAACGGCTTTGATACTATCGTTCATATCTACCGTTACATTATGAGACACTGATATTATATCGTGGGCATTATCACGGATATGTCCCATAGCCATAGAAATGTTCTCTATAGAACTCTCAAGATGCTGGCTGGCATTCTCCATATGCTGTATCGACTTAGTCTGTGTTTCTACCTGATTAAGTGTATCTTTAATCAAAGTATTATCGCCAAGAATCTCCATAGTTTCATTAAGTCGCATAACAACTGGATTATTAACCTGCTTAACCGCTTTAAGCATTGAATTAAGCTTATCTGCATACAACGGATTATTAAAATCCGTCGCATCTATCTCATTAAAATCACCTGAGGCTATATTGTCAATTGCCTCAATCATTCGCCTGACATCACCTTCTGGCAATAAGTTCTCTTCTGTCTTTTTTCTAAACATATACTTTCATTCTCCTATATACGCACAACAGCGGGTTATAAAATACAACTCCCATTTCCCAGCAACAGACATACTACTACAGTCCTGATTAACGCAGAACAAGCTATAAATATCTGTAAAACACCGTATCTTCGAACCATTTATTAAATTATTCAAGTCTATATAACACCGATATTGTAATAATATCATAATTCAAGTATATTTACCATACAAAAATAAAAATTTGTTAATTATTTTGCAAAATGTCAGATTAATTAATCAGATACTTCATATTCTCCTATAAGTCTATGTTCGGTAATATCATCTCTCATCAGAATAGGTGTATGCTTAAATTTAATATATTCCCCTAGATTTATAGCGAATTTATCACCCTCAAATTCTTCAATATGAGGTACATTCCTTGTTCCAGTTCTTATTCTCTTTGATGAAGGAATTGTACAACTTTCAAAATGTGCTTTCCTATAAGTTGTATACATATACACATTATTTATATTAATTTCAATCATTGCTGCAAATGCTTTTATAAATAAATAACTTGCCCTAAATTTGCCTTTAACTTCCATCCAGGTATTATCTGCTATATTAGATTTCATTTCAATTAAATAAATATCCCATTTATTATTTTGTATATCCACATTATCCATAATAATATGATCAACTCTTTTATACATTGAAAACTTAGAAGTATCTTTAAAAAAGTACATTTCCGTATGTTTTTTATCTATATTCTCTATTGTCATTGTATTACTAGATTTTGTCTTAAATTTAAGTCTGCTTTCTCCGCCTTCTTCATTCTCTTCAAGAATAATGACATTATCATCTTCTTTTACTGTAATAAAATTTTCTTTTAATAATTCATCGATTATAAACTGTATTCTTTTTTTCATATTAATTCCCACTCTAATGTACATTTACCACATATTTACAAGTATCTATAACAGCAATTATTTTTTATAATATCATTGCAAATTATTTACTCCTGTATATTATACGCCTCATCAGTTATATCATCTAAAGTATCATTAAAAGTTGGTACTGCAAACCCATTAACACCACATTTAACTTCTTCTAGAATTGTTCTTTTTTTTGCCCTAAACACTTCTGTATTAAATTGATATACTCTGACTTTCCTATAATCAAGCAAATCTTCATATGAATAATTGTATTTTTCCATTAACTCCTCATTTTCAGAATTATTATTCAAGGCAATCATATTATTAATATGCTGTATTATTAAATCACTATGTGTTGTCATACATACGTTAATTCCAGAATTCACAATTCTGCATAATACTCTTCCCATAGCCTTCTGTAATTGTGGATGCAGACCTATTTCTGGTTCTTCATAAAATATATTAGTAATTTTTCTACTGTATTTTAATAATAATAATAGTGGTGATAATTCCGTTACAACGCCCGATACAACTCTTAATGGCAGACTTTTGCTTCGTCCATTAGGAACATATCTAACTTCCTTGTTAGGTAAATCTGACACAGCAATCACTCCATCTGCCATATCAGTCTCTATATAACCAACTATACCACCATACTTATCATTCTTTGTCTGCGAATATTGCGATAAATTATTAATAACTGTAAGGAAATTATTAATAGGACGTGTAAACGGCGTAATAATATTCCCCTGTGTTTCATTAAATGTATTGTCTCTTCCTACCTGATTAATAATATCCTTGGTCAACATAAAACCAGTTCTTGATGCCGGAAGGTATATAGATGTATCCTTAGAATAATTAGTTCCTAATAAGAAATAACATAGCACAGACATCATAAACTCAATATTGTGTACGTCATGTAATTCATCTAATGCAGAAAACAGACATACTGCTCTGCTTCTTCTTCTTTTTTGAGCTATCTGCATAGTTAATTCAATACGCTCAGTTTCGCTATCATTTTCCAGTAATTTTTTATTATGTTTAATGCTGAATTCAACTTTAACCGACTCTAAAGCCGGTATCATTATCTGCATCTTATCTATACCGACTTCGTCTGTATTAAAAAGCCATTTCACAAAATTCTTCTTTTCATAATCAAGACAATCATTAATTAAATTCTGAATAATAACGCCATATTCTTTTAATTCTAAGCTGCAATCTCCAGTAACAGAATTACCAATGTTATTATCAATCCAATCATAAATTTCTTTATAAAAAGTGCTTTTTCTCATATTTTTGGGTGAAAAAAATTCTGTTCTTCCATAATTCTGAAGTCCCCATATCAATGATGTCAGATAACTTTTTCCACTATTATTATCACCAACAAAAAGCAACATAGGAGCAAGCTCAATCTCTGCACTCCTTATTTTTCCAAAATTCTCAATATATATTTTTCTATATTCCATAAACAACCTCTTGGTTTATTATTTTTAATAATTCTCCCTAATCCATTCCAGACTTTCTCTATTACCTATATCATACCTTTTTCCTGGCATTTCATACGCATAGACTTCACGTTTTTTACAGAACCACTCGATAAATCCACCTGGTGCATCAAGATTAATCTCCTCGTCATTGACACAATTAACAATCACTGGCAAATCATCTTTACCATATATGTAAAATGGTGGAACTGCCCAATTACTCTTTGGCTTTGCCGGCTTTTCTTCCATTGAAATAACCTTATCATAATCATTAACCTCGACAACTCCTGTACGCTGTAACTTTTCTAATGATGGCTCAAAATGTCTCATTATACAGGTTGCACTTTTTTCTTTATAAAAATCAAGAAATCCTTTAATTGAAAAATCAAGCAAATTATCTCCTGCAAGCACAAGCACACCATCATTCTTCTCATCTTCGTTGCATTCCTTGATCAATTGACACTTATTAATTGCAAATGCTATATCTTTAACAGCCCCCAACCTGTTATCATTATCTGTTGAACCATCGTCCAACAAAGTAAGCTTCATTGCACCTGATAAATTATCTGCCTTATCTGTCCAATCTTTAAATATATTATAGAACTTGTGATTAGACACAATAATAGCTTCATCAACCATACCCGTTGATTTAACATCTTCTAACAGCCAGTCCAATATACTTTTCCCTTTAACCTCTAATAATGGCTTTGGAAAATTCTCTGTTAATGGATATAATCTTGTTGCATAACCTGCTGCTAATACTATACATTTCATAATCATTCCTCGTATTATTGTATTTTATATTATATATTTATATATTTTATGAAACTCTATCTGAATATCTCTTTACCGCATTCGATATTGTTTCTTTTAATAAATCTTTTTTAGTATCATCCATATTACGAATAAGCACTCTATTTTTTTCAATATTATAAACTTCTTTGTCAAATAATCTACCTATTGCATTATTTAAAAACGCAGTATTAACCAAATCAATACCATCAAAATCTAAAATTACAGTTTGGGAATTGCCATTGGTAACCTCAATAATTTTTTCAAATAATTTATCTCCATTGGAATCATCAAATGCAATTTTTGAATCTATTATTTCTTTAACTTTTAATTCTATGTTTTTATCAGCATTATTCATACAATTCATCTCCTATTCCACAAGAATGTTGTTAAGCACTGTATATAATTCATATAAATGTATTTTTCCATAATCCGTATCAGAATATTCCTTGCCGCCAACTGACACTTCATCACTTATATATTTATATGAGCTATAAATTTTTTGAGAACATGTTATTTTTTCTTGTGAATGTAATTTTTCAATCTCTTTTAGCAAATCTATAATCTCATCTTCCGTTATTATATCAATTTTACTTATATCAACTGGAACAGTCAAATTTATTTTATCATATAATTCTCTATCATACACATGTTCACTATCTAATTTAGTAAAAATTGCAATATTTTCTTTATAATTATCACTTTTTGTCGCAATATATTCATAATACTTCTTAGTAGATGTATATGATATGCCATTATAATTATTATTTTTTAAAATAAGAGCTAATATCTGTGGTATTATATATTCTTCGCAGAAGCTATACCCTTTTAATTCACTTTTCTTTTGAAAACTACATACAGATGCCAATATCATTTTAAAGAAATCTGAACTTGTATATGTTCTTTTTTCACTTTCTGTCATATTATTAAATGAAATTTCAGTATACACATCTAATATACTACATCTTAAATCATATATCTTAAAATTATTATCAGGAAGTCTTACAACTGATACTTTTAAATTATTAATATCTTTTACATCTATCTCTGTCGCTACATCTATCACAGAGCTTCCTATGTATAACATTGGCTGTCCTGTCAGGCTATACCTTTGATTACCTATTAAATATCTTTTATTAAACGGTATATGAAACATATCCCAACGAGTTAATACTTTGTCTGAATTACGAGCTTTAAAATATATCTGCTCTTTACTGAGTTCTTTTTCATACCCTAATAAATTATGTTTATTTAATAAATCTTCAAATGCATTAATAGCATCAACTGGATTTGAATTAATCCATTTCAAATATATCTCCTTAACGCAGTTAAAAAAATCTTCTATGTCTTTTTCTTCAATGTCTGAAATTTTATTTCTTATCTGCTTACAACTTTTCAACAAACTACATTCTTTACATTTTTCATTTTCATATTTGACATAATTATAATGTGTTTTAAATAATTTTCTATAACTATCTATTGTATCTTCATGCCTTTCGCTCAATCCCTGTGCAAATTTTCTAAGTTTTGCCTGATAACTATCATCCAAAAAATCTTTAATACAATCCATATCTCTACTCCTTTAAAATATTTATCAAATCAGTATCTGTCTCTTGATTTTGAGATTTATCACTAGCAAACATATTTTTCTTATATGGAATCCTTAGTGTAATAAATGTCCCTTCAAAAGCATCATTAATTATTTCCGACTTATTTTCTCTTAGATAATAATTTTCATCTTCCAATATGTAGCCTCCATTTTCCAATGATATAATCTCGCTACCTGAACAGATTATTATATCCCCACCAAGTTCACTTATATATTTCCTCACCAGATACAACCCCAGCCCTCCTGTTTCATCATACCTTCTTGTAGAATTAGTCTTCTTGAGTATCCAATATATTGCATCTATATCAGTATTAAATATTATCCCATTATCTATTAATATATTTCGTATACTTCGACCATTATTTACAATTGTAATATATAAAGAACTATTTTTTCTAATAACAGTCGAACTCATAAAGCCTTTACAATTTATTTTTCTATTAATAACGTGCATTTTTATATTAGCTATCAATTCGCTAATTATTATTGAAATTTTATCTTGTTCACATAAATCCAATTCAAACAAAAATTTTGTTAATACATCCTCCACTTCCTTTGTGTTAGGATTACCTGCTATACATCTTGGTTTAAAAAATGACCTACGATATTCTTCATCAGTATAATAGTTAAAGCACTTATATGCACCATCTTTTCCAACATATTCCTTATTATCCGGCAGAATAAATTTGACATCTATATTTTTCTTATATGCATCTTCTATTACAAGATATAAAACAGCCATTAAATTGCTTTCAAATCTTTTAGTATTGGAAAAATCCAATATTATATCCTCATTGCAGCCATAAATAAATCTATTATATATTTTAATAATATTCTTATAAGTACCAATGCTATTCTCTAAATATGTCCCAAATATAAATTTCATACCTGCCTCTTTACGCTATAACTTTAGTATTACTATTTCTTTTATTATTATAATATTACACAATTAAAATTCTGTCAATATAATAATATTATTTAAACTATTCTATAATAGTAAAAAAATGCAAGGTGAATAATATATACACCTTACATTCTCATCAGAATCAGATTCTTACAATCTAACTCCATCTGCTGTATTAACAAAATAAATAGCAAAATCCTTCTCTAAATTAGGATGCCTCTTTATATACTCTTTTCTTACCTTATCAGCAATCTCTTCTTTCTTATCTGGATTAATAAGAGCAATACTTGAACCATTAAAGCCTGCACCAGAAAATCTTCCGCCATATATTCCATCTGTATTTTCAAATATATCCTGTAAATCTCTCAGATTATCAGAGCCAGTTTCATAAAGCTCTATGGAACTTCTTCTAGACTGGAACATAAGTTGTCCGAATTCTTCAATATCACCTTTCTTCCAGGCCTTAATTCCGTCTTTCACTCTCTGTCTTTCACCATAAAAATGCTCTGCTCTTTTTCTCCAGTTCTCTGGAAGCCTGTCCTTGTACTGCAAATAAACGCCTATAGGTACATTTCTTAAATATGTATCTTTATAATTACCATAATCCATACCTGCATACGCCTGTAATGCATACGCCGCCGCCTTGCACTCATCAACTCTGGTATTATATGCAGAACCAGCAAGCTGTCTTTCCTTTCCACCAAATACAATCATAATCTCAAATGGTTTCATATTGGAACTTACCGGTATAATCTCATTGGAATCATCCAGTGTATCAAGAAATAATAGGCCATTTTTCCTGCAATATACCTCACAGCTCTGGTCAAGCTTGCCGACATTAACTCCTATATAATTACGCTCCGCCCATATAGCATTACTTATAATCTCAGGCCTTGTAATCTGAATATCATTAGCTATACATACAGCATTAAGATATGTAAGAATAACTGCCGCTGAAGATGACAATCCTCCAACTGGCAGTGTTCCTTCAATATATATCATAATTACCAAAATGATATCCATCATACCATTCTTTTATAATATCAGCATACGTTATTGCATCTGCATCACTTAGAATTTTATTAACCTCTTTCTGAGTAAAACCGAAATATCCATTCAAACGCGAAGACACAATCGTATCTGAAACAAAATTGTTCATACCTGTAAATATGCTTTCCTTCTCAATTCTAAGACATCCCGTAATAATAGCAAACTTAAGTGTTTTATTATCCTTTACTGTCTGCATAAGACTTTTCATAACATCTAACATTTCATTATAGTAACCATTATTATTAGCCTTTACTACTGGAACATCATATTCATCTATAAGCAGAATGACCGGTTCATTATAATAATCATTCATCATATTCATAAGAAGATATATACTACTCTTAACTTCTTTTACAGATGCATTACCACTAAGTAAATTCTTAAATGAAGTCTTCTGAAATTCAGTTGCTTTCTTACTGTGAAGGAGATAAATATATTCATTAAAAAGATTAGAAATAACTACTGTAAGTATATCGTAAGCACCTTTAAAATCAAGTCCTTCAACTTGTCTGAACGACACAAAGATTGTTGGATATTTATTCATCCATTCACTACATAAAACCTGATTCCGTGATATTTCTAATCCATCAAATAATTGTTTACTGTCTTTGCGAATATCAAATTATGAATCAAGCATACTCATTGCTAATGTTTTTCCAAACCTCCGTGGTCTTGTAATCAAAGTAACCTTAGTAGAAGCTGTTTTTAAAATATCCTTTATAAATTCCGATTTATCTATATAATAATATCCATTCTTCCGAATTTCTGTAAAATCCGATACTCCAACAGAAATATTTAAGTCCTTCATAATTGCCCTCACTCCTCGTCTTTACTTTATTGGATTGTCGGTCTTATACTTATTATATCTATTGTATTAAGAATTTCTATTATAACTTTATATATCCAAGGAATATAATTGAATAACATAAAAATCCCCCTCTTCTTTATAACAGGTCCACAATACTTTTCCAACCAATATTACAGCCACCGTAATCACATATAATGTTACCATTCCAGAACACATCTTTTCTTACTCTTTCAGATACATCAATAGGTAGATATTCTTTATCTGGCTGAGTTTCCTCTATCAACTGTTTCTCAATTGATTCCAAATCTGGTTGACTAGTCTCTATTTCAAGTAATCTTAACAATTCAATTCTATCATCATCTTCTGGAATTCCCTTTACTGTATCATAATTTACTATTTCTTAATCCTTACTCTCATAAAATAGAAAATCGCATTTTGCCAACACCTCAAACTGATTATTGATTTTTAAACTTATATTTGCCTTTTCCGTGTCCAGATATCGGCTCAATAATATCCGAATTTTTCAAATATTCTACGGATATGAACTGCCGTTTTAATAGAGAAATCTTTCCCTGTTGGTGCGAATCCAACCAGAATCTCTTCTAGGTCATATCTCGAAAAGTATTCTTAAAATCCAACTTTTTTCACAGCATTTAGCAATATAAAATCTCTTTTATATAATTATACGCCCGCAAAAAAACATAAACACTGCTTAGGAAATTTTAATCTTAGCTAATAATATATTTAGTGCCTTTGCCTTTGCCTTCCACTGTAATAACACCTTTTTGACACATTTCTTTTAGCAGCTTTGTTGTCTTTGATTTACCAAAAGGTGCATATGGTGCAACTTCACTGATTGGCTTTAGCATCGTCTTGCTTAAAAGTTTATAGATAACGATTTCATCTTCTGTCAGATCAGCATTTTTTTCAAATATCGGAAGCACAATTTTTATAGCATTTTCTGAAACTTCAAACGCCGGTTTTATCAAGCCTTCCGCATACAACTGTTTTATTCTTGTAATTCCCGTTCCAAATATCTCTACGAATCCCAATCTGTAAAATACATTTGCAAGATTTCTATTTCTTAAAACAGAAAGTTTACCAGATAGATATTCTTCCTCTGTTATTCCAGATGGTAACCCACCTGGAGAAACAATTTCGATTCGATCATCAAACATCAAAACTCTAATTTGCGAATCTACATCCCATACCCTATGAATCAAAGCATTTGCGATTGCTTCTCGGAAAGCCTCTTCCGGTATTTTGTCCATCTTCTTTCGAGCAGCACCTTGTATAACTTCATACTGGTAATAGTCCCTGAATACATCGATTGCTTTTTCATATACCTCTAAAACTGATATATTTTCAAAAGTTGACCTTTTTTGAATAATACTGATGTTTTCTCCGAATTTAACAATATCAATTCCCGGAAAATGATTATTATCTGCTAAAATCCCTGCTGCATTATTGAATCCATTTACATCATCATATAAGTTTAATGTCTTCAACGTATCCTTATCAAAATTTTTAATCCGGATATTTTCTTTCAACTTACGATGTAAAATTTCAAAGGACAGCTCCTGATATTGGCAAGGCAATTCCTCGAATCGAATATTTTTTCCGTCCAATACGAGCCTTGAAAATTCCAATGTATCTACCTCTATCGTTGCTGTATCATTACGCTTGTATGCTTTCGATTTATATAGATATGGTTTATGGAATCCGCTTTTCACAGTAAGTTTTATCATCTGATCATTATTCTGTATCTCAAGCATATAGTCCGGCTGCGGTGTAATGCTGTCATTTATTTTGTTTTCAATATCCAGGCAAGCTTGCTTTACATCTGACAAACCTTTTATATTCCCATCATCATCTACTCCAAAAAGGATTATTCCGCCGTCATAATTTGAAAAGGCACTGACTGTTTTTAAAAATGTGTTCGTAATCGTTTCTTTGAACTCTAATGTCCTTGTTTCACGCATATCAATTGCCTCCATTTTGTTCTTATTAAATATATTATATGCAGAAATGCACAAAAAAACAATCGTATTTTTTTACGATTGCTTTTGGGGCGATTTATTAGTAGCTACAGGCGTTTTTTATACTGTCTTTTTATTAATTCAATCTGCTGAATTGCTCCAGCAAATTTTATCCAATATATTTTTCAATATCTAATAATTCTATATTTCCATATAGCTTTAACCACTCATCCGTATTTGAATATCCAATATTCGCATCTATTATAATATCCTGTTTCAATGGTATCTTATATATCTTCAAAGCCTTTACTTTTTCTTCTGAATCTATCCAAAACGGGCTATCCACCTCAGAAAACAAATAAAAATCTCCCTGAAGCACATCACAATTATCACAACAATTGTTTATGTGACTTTCATTAGTTGTTTTAGAATATCTCATCTTATAATTATAATTCTTTTGAAGATATATAAGTATTTTCTCTGGAATCGGATTGATATGACCTGCCATTCTTATTACCCCACTCCAATACTCAACTTCATCTAAGGAGCTCTCCTCCACATCATAATCACTAAAATCATAAAAATCTTCTATTCCAAAACCAATAACTCTTGTTTCCTTACCACATTTAAAACAGCTCTGTCTTCCTTCTAACACATAAAGATTATTACAAACTATTATATTTCCTTGTGGCACAACCCATTTACAAAACTTAACATAATCCTGCCTGTTCTGTACATACCATTTCTTTATGTCTGGATTCCATTTTGCTCCAAGTGCCTTTGCCTGATCTTTTTCTTTATATGGTACATTTAAAATTAACACTTTTCTCCTCCATAATTTCAAGTCAGTTTTATATATTCAAGCTTTACCAACGCCATAATTAATTTCAACAAAAACAACCTCGCCAGAATAATCTTTAATAATCTGTACATATTGAAACTATTCTGATATCATCACACACACTCATTGTTTTTGTATTTTGTAATAATATATTACTATTTTTAATCAATTATGATATATTTTTAAAATACATAAAGGAGACCAGCTATGAAAAGTCAACCATAAATTAGCAGAAAATTTCTTTTTCATATCGGTGGCAAAAAAGGGTAACTTTAATAAAGCTCCCTTAAGGTGCTTTTTCAAAATCTATCGATATTGATATACAGACCTCTTATTCGAGGTTAAATTCTACTTCGTCAGTGAGCATTTTCCAGATGACTCTGACAAGCTTGCCGGCACAGTGCCCAAGTGCATTGTAATGAGACCGGCCTTCAGCCCTCTTGGCATCATAATAAGCCTTGAAGGTTGCGTTGTTTCTGACAACGTTCCAAGCTGCATTTACAAGGGCATATCGTAAAACACGAGAGCCACGTTTGGACATCCTTGTTGTCTTAGCCTGAAAGTTACCAGACTGATAAACAGAAGGATCCAGACCTGCAAAAGCAAGCAGCTTGTTTGGATTGGAGAAACGGTGAATATCACCTATTTCACCAAGGATCATTCCACCATTGATATAACCGATACCAGGAATGGTCATGATGACAGTATAAAGTTATACTTAAGTATGTACAATAAATATTAAATAAGAATGTACAAATGTTATGATATATGAGTTGCAAGGAGGAACTCATAATGATACTAAAGCATCAAATCATAACAGATATAAGAATAGAAAGTGTCAATGACCTATACAAATTAAAACCATTTTTGGAGGATGGCACATTGAAGATTAATAAAAGTCAAATAGCTAGAGAATTGGAGGTAGATAGGCGTACTGTTGATAAATATATAAATGGATATACAAAGCCGGAAACAAGAAATTGTGACGACTGTATTACACCTTTTTATGACACTATTGCAGAGTTGTTATCTGATAAAAATCAGCAGGTATTCTACTATAGAAAAGTATTATGGCAGTACCTGGTCGATAACCATGGCTTTACGGGTGTTTATTGTAACTTTTGTCATTATCTTAGAAAATATCCTGAATTCGATTCCTATTTCAGAAAAAGCAGACCATCAAATACCAATAAGGTTACCATCAGATATGAAACACCTATGGGTAAACAGGCTCAGCTGGACTGGAAAGAATCAATTCCATTTATCCTTTCTTCTGGTGAAACTATAGACGTAAACATTTTTGTTCTATTACTTTCGTATTCAAGATTTCGTGTATACAGAGTTTCACTTTCAAAAAACCAGGAAATACTCTTTTCATTTCTTGATGATGCCTTTGAAACCGGTAAAGTTAATAATAAATTCCAGCAGTTTGCTGATGATTATGGTTTTAAAGTCCAGCCTTGCATTGCCAGACATCCCCATACTAAAGCCAAGGTTGAAGCACCCATGAAAATACTGGATGAAATAAGAGCTTATAATGGAAAACTGAATTACATGAAATTAGTTGAATTAGTGACAAGAATAAATAATCGTGTCAATGCACAGGTAAACCAGGGAACAGGAAGAATTCCGCTGATGTATTATAACAAAGAAAAGGCTTTCTTAAACAGCCTGCCCGCTGATAACATAAGAAAGCCTTACCAGATCGCCACAAATACTGTAAAAGTCAATCACTCAAGTATGTTTAATTATAAAGGCTGTCAATACTCTGTACCACCAGAGTACATTGATAAGATTGTCTCATTACAAGTATATGATGGTTATATACACGTGTATTGTAACACAGAATTCATAACCATTCATCAATTAAGTTCAAAAAAATTGAATTATATTTCTGAGCATTATGCTGCAATTGCAAGAAAATCACATATTTTCAGGGATGAGCATATAATGGACAGGGCAAAAGAAAATTTAGAAATTATAGGAAAGGTTTATGATTATGAGTAACAGTACATACAATCAGCTGACTGCTAATCTGGAGCTGCTGAAATTAACCCAGATGAAACTACATCTTGATGAAATAAGAGATTTTGTGACAACAAACGGACTATCGTTTACGGAAGGCTTATTGAAACTGAGCAATTATGAAGTTGATTTTAAAGAACAGAATGCCTCCAAATCTATGATAAAAGCTACAGCATTTCCTTTTGTAAAAGAACTAAAGGATTATGACTTTGAATTTCAGCCAAGTATAAATGAACAGGAAATGAGGGAACTTGCCAGCCTTGGTTTCCTGGAAAAGAATGAAAATATCGTATTTTTAGGACCCAGCGGTGTTGGGAAAACGCATCTTGCAACTTCTATAGGTATTGCAGCTGCTAAAAAACATGCAAGCACATATTTTATTAAATGTAATGATTTATTGCAGCAATTAAAGCGTGCACAGTTGGAAAACCGCCTTGATGCAAGATTAAAACACTTTGGCAAATATCGTCTTCTTATCATAGATGAATTAGGATACCTGCCGATTAACAAAGAGGATTCAAATCTGTTCTTTCAGCTTATAGATATGCGTTATGAAAAGAAAAGCACAATACTTACTACAAATATGAATTTTAATGAATGGGACGGAGTGTTTTATGATGCAGTAGTTGCAAATGCAATCATGGATAGAATATTACATCATGCACATGTAGTACCCATATCAGGAAAATCATACAGGCTAAAAGATCATTTAAGGCAAACAGACTAATTGTACATTTTTATATAATATTTTTTGTACATTCGGTCTTGACATTTTATAGACAGAATCGTTAAATTTCATGATGTCCGTCATCTCAGCTTCAATCTTTTCTAATTGGCTATCCAGTAACTCGATTTGTTGAATGGTTTGAGTGCTTAATGAACAGATAGCTTACCTTACAAAAAAGCTCTTTGGATCATCCAGTGAAAAACGTAATGATTTCGAGGGACAGTTAAGCCTGTTTGATGAAGCTGAAAATGTGGCATCCGAAGAGGAAATGCCAAAGCTTGAAACCACAGTTAAATCTCATACACGCAAGTCCAGAAAATCTTTGACAGAAAAACTTAAAGGAATTCATGTAGAGCAGGTGATTCACGACATTCCTGAAGAAGAACGCATATGTGAGATATGTGGTTCAGCCCTTGAAGAAATCGGGCGTGAAGTTATCCGCAGGGAACTTGAATACATTCCTGCCAGAGTAAAGGTTATTGAACATATAAGTGTCCGTTATGGATGCCCTGCCTGTAAAGCTGAGGATGAATCATTTATTATAAAAGCTCCTGTGCCCAGGGCATTAATGAAACATAGCATTGCATCAGAATCTTCAGCCGCATGGACTATGTATCAGAAGTATGCTAATGGTCTGCCTCTTTACAGACAGGAAAAGGACTGGCTGCAATACGGTATAGAACTTAGCAGATCACAGCTGGCTAATTGGATTATCTACTGCGCCAGAAACTATTTTAAGCCGGTGTATGACCATCTGCATAAAGAACTGTTAAAGCGGCAGTTTTTAATGGCTGACGAGACAACTGTCCAGGTATTAAAAGAACCTGACAGAACACCACAGAACAAGTCGTACATGTGGCTGTTCCGTTCCGGTGAAGATGGTCTTCCAACCATAATCCTTTACGGATATACGCCAACCAGAGGTGGATATAATGCCGGAGAGTTCCTTGAGGGATTCTGTGGATATCTTGAAACTGATGGATATCAGGGATACAACAAGGTGTCCGGAATAAAAAGGTGCTGCTGTTGGGCACATATGCGCAGGTACTTTATTGAAGCAGTGCCCAAAGGCAAAGAGTATGATTACAGCAATCCAGCTGTGCAGGGTGTTTCATTCTGCAATGAATTATTTAAATATGAGGACAAGTATAAAAAACAGGGTCTCTCATACGAAAAACGAGGTGCAATGCGTCTGGAACAGGAAAAGCCTGTACTGGATGCTTTTTGGTCGTGGCTTGATAAACAGCATCCTGTAAGGAGCTCAAGAATGGACAAAGCAGTAACTTATGTCCGAAATCGTAAGCCGTTTCTGGAGACATATCTTGAAGATGGCCGCTGTAGCTTCTCTAATAACTTATCAAAGAATGCTATCAGACCATTTACGGTTGGCAGAAAGAACTGGCTGTTTTCAGAATCCCAGACAGGAGCTGAAGCCAGTGCAATAGTTTATTCAATGGTAGAAATGGCCAAAGCACATAATCTGAACATATATAAATATTTAAAATATCTTTTAGAACATCGTCCTAATTACAAGATGACTGATGAACAGCTGTCAGCTGTTCTGCCATGGAAACAGGAAGTAATTTAAACCTGCCATAATTAAAGTGGAGTGAAATGCTCTTATTTCATTTTTAATAATGGCAAAACGATGCCATATGGTATACCGCCTGATTATAAGGCGCTTACTTTTAAGCTATCCATTCGTAAACAGTAAACGCTCCAACCCATATACCTTGACTTCTAAAAGACCGCTAACCACGGTCTTTTTGTTTTCTGATATATTCTGGCAGCTTTGGTGACCATGGAAGAAGATCTTCCAGAAATGAGCGGTCTGTATCATCCATATGTGCCGGTATCTGGGTCAAGAGATATTCAAAGTACTCATATGGCTTTAAGTTATTAGCTTTGGCTGTCTCTGCTATGCTGTATATTATCGCTGATGATGTCGCTCCATTTATTGTATCTATCATTTCCCAGTTCTTCTTGCCTATACAGAAGCCCCTTATTGCACGTTCCGATGCGTTGTTATCCATTGGGACTTCACCATCTTCAAGAAATACTCTCAGATATTTTTCCTGATTGAGTGCATAAGTGACAGCCTGTTTCAGTTTAGCTGTGCTGGCTTTTCTTTCGTTTGATTTAAGGTACGCAAATAAAGCATCAACCAGTGGCTTTATTACCACCTGACGCTGCTTAAGTCTGTCTTCTGGTTTGAGTTCTTTCAGCTTATCCTCTTCACGGTAGACTGCCTGTATCTGTTTTATTACCAGATATGAAAGGCTTTCTTTCTGGGCAGCCTTTGGAACTGCCTTTAATGCCTCATCAAATTTTCGCCTGCAGTGTACCCAGCATCCGGCTATCTTAAGATCTTCCAGTTCCTTTTCTACTGTATGGTATACCTGATAACCATCGGTTACACATACCCCGGAATAATCTTTAAGAAACTGCCTTGGATGTGAAGCATTTCTTGTCCGCTGGTATTCATACAGGACTATCTGCTCATCTGAATACATATATCCTGAACGGTATACCCACATAAAGCTCTTGGAACCGGCTGGTCTGCCGTCTTTGTTTACAAGCTCAGGAGTCTCATCTGCCTGGATTACATGAAATCCATAAAGCTTCATATGAAGATAATCATACATTACTCCTAGATATTCATCTGCAAGACGTATCATCCAGTTAGCCATGTTCTGGCGTGTTATGGCAAGTCCGTATCTCTCAAACTCTTTTTCAAGCCTGTATAAAGGTACAGCATTTACATATTTGCCATTCATGACTGCCGCTGCAAGTGATGGCGTTACAGGACTTGATGGCAGTAATCCCTTTGGATGTGGTGCACGCTTCATATGTCCGTCTTCTTTGCCGGCATATACACCTATATGGTGCTCATCAACTGTTATCTTAGCCGGTGTAAAGTGATACCTTTTAACGACTGTATCCGGAAGCTGTTTCCATCCATTTTCACCGAATTCTGCTTTTAATTCTTCTTCGGTCATGTAATGGTCTATTCGCTCAACAGGAAGTCCTTCCATATCCACGGCACGTTTGCCGGCTGTCTTCTTTCCATGTATGGCATTTATTTCCAGTTCTTCCGGCTCATTTGCATCAAGATCAGACACTGCTTCCGCTTCATTAAAGAATACTATCTTTCCATCTACTTCCATAAAACATATCTGGTTTGTATCAGACATTTTTTCTGTCTTTCTTCCAAACCTGTTATTATTGGCAAGCACCAGCTGTTCCATCATTTTCTGCATCTTATCATTAAGTGCTTTCATTTCTACTGTAAGAGTTTCCATCTGGTTCTGAAGATTAAGAAACATCTTTATAAGAAGTGTCTTATCTATGCTATTCAGTTCTTTCTCTGTATACTTAATCTCCATAACCACATACTCCTTTTCATGGCATTAAGTATAGCAGAAATCGTGTTATTTCGCCACTTATGGCATTTGTCTGATTCGTCATTATGACGGTGGATAACACTTCTAAAAAGCCGGTATTTCTGGTTCTTTAGAACTATTATCCACATAAGGCAGGACACAGGGATGTATTAATTCTTTTATGTCCTGCATTTAGTGGATAATCCATATATTTGCTGTCACGATTATAGTTTTGAAAACTTTTTATATTATAAAAAATCTACTTTCTGCACAATGTTTACATCAGTGTTCCAGGATTATCCTGTGGCTTAATCGGGCGTTTTGCTATAATCTCAAAGCCTTTCATTAACTGTTCAAACTGCTGCTCATTTATCTCCAGTGCTTCTGTTACATTTCTTGGCCATTTGAAACTGCCTTCTTCAACCCTTTTATACATAAGCAGAAATCCGTCACCTTCCCATAGAAGTGCTTTTATCCTGTCATTCTTTCTTCCGCAGAATAAAAAGATTGTATCTTTATCGTGTGGATCAAGTTCAAACTGATACTGTACGATTCCTGCAAGTCCGTCTATTCCTCTCCGTAAATCCGTGTAGCCGGCTGCTATAAATATGCGTTTAAAACCGGCTGCATCATTAAGCATGGTTAAATGCCTCTATAAGATTTTTTATAAAATCAGGTGTAGCAGTATTAGTGATTTCAAATGTAACTCCATTGGTTTTTATTACAGCAGCTATTGTATTATCTTTAAAAGAACAGCCATCATTTTTGTTTTCACATATAGTATGTGTAATAGTTAATTCTGTTGATGCCGGGACTTCTTTAGTTACAGGAAGTTCCACAAATGTAGCTGCCTGTCTTTCAAAAGTATCAATACATATTTCTTTAAGCTTTTTCTGCCAGTAGTAATACTGGTCTTTTGATATGTTGTTTATCTCAAGCCACTGAAGTATCTTCATGCCACTTGAACGGCATTCTTTTATTATAGCTGCCCACTTTTTAAGATTGTGCTGTGTTTCTAACTCCTTAGCGTTCAATAATTGTAACCTCCTGAAAAATTTGTGATAGTTGTACGAATTGTACAATTCGTTAAAATCGTACAACTTGTGCAACTGGATTATTATGGTTATATCAAATTTTTCGTGATATTTGTAGGTACATAGGTTGGAGCGTTTACCGTAAACACTCCACCCTAGATATATAATGTAGAATGTTTACAAATATACAAAAAGCGTAAGATATATAACATACCTCACACTTTTTATAACTAATATTATTTATCCCCTTATAAACATCCCTGCTTTTTCCATCTCAATAAGTGAATTCTCATAGCCACTATTATCTTTATCTTCGCCAAGAACCCATTGGCAGAATTGTGTTAATCCTTCTCTTAACGATATAGTCTGCTTAAATCCTAATATATCTTCAGCTTTTTGTATATCAGCTATATTGTGTGCTATATCACCAATTCTAAAGTCACCAGTTATATTAATATCACTATTGCTATCATAAATTTCTTTTAACATATTAGCAATATCTATTACACTTGTTCCAACGCCACTTCCAAGGTTAATAATCTCCGAATTACTCTTAGCATTATCTATAGCTGCTATAACACCTTTTGCAATGTCAACAACATTAATAAAATCTCTGCTTTCAAGACCATCTTCAAATATATTGACAGACTTATTCTCTAACAATAATGTAGAGAATATTGATAAAATACCTGTATATGGATTTTTAAGTGATTGTCCAACTCCATAAACATTCTGAAATCTAAATATTGTATAATCTATTCCTAATGCCGGACACATTGTCTGCAACATTTTTTCCTGTGCATATTTTGTATAAGCATACAATGAACCAGGTATAATAACACTGTCTTCCGTTGTAGGTAACAAAGTAAGCTTCTCACCACATTTATCGCAATAAAGATTAAAATCTTTATTTAACATCGTTTCCTTTTTTCTGCTCTTAGGATAGACAATCCCACAGTTAGGACAGCTATACTTTCCTTCACCATAAACTGAACGTGAAGATGACAATAAAATCTTTTTAACTTTACTATCTTCACCTTTTGATGAAATAACCTGTAAAAGATTTGATGTTCCCATAATATTAACATCATTGTACTGATTAATTCTGTACATAGATTGTCCTGTTCCTGTTTCCGCTGCTAAATGAATAATATACTCTTTACCATCTACTGCTTTTTCTACTACATCATAATCTCTTACATCACCATATATAAAATTACATTTATCTTTAATTTTGTTATACAAATATGAATTATGCCAATCCGAACCGTGTATCTGTTCTGTCATACAATCTAACACTGTAATTTCATATTCACCTAAATCATATAACTGATTAACTAACTCACTTCCTATAAATCCTGCTCCACCTGTTATTAATACCTTTTTCATAATTTATGTCTTTCTTAATATATTTATTATATATTATATTACCTATACATTCTGCAATAAGCAAATGTTCTTCTGTATTAATATCTACAGCTTCATATTTATTTACTATATGCATATATGGTTTTCTGCCTATCCTGCACTTTCCATTAAGTTCTCTAAGATTTTTCCAGGAACTCTTTCACTATTTGCTTTGATAGGAACAAAACACTCTGTTTTCATTATGCCACCTCCTTAGAAGTAGACATATAACAAACATCAATGTAATTTAATCGGAGATTATTCCCCCCTATTTTCATAGTTATCTATTGAATAAGGGTCTATCTGTGATACACTTTCATCCATATCTAACCAAGCTCTTGCACATGCCAAATCTAATCCATCATCTATATCAATGCTTGTTCTTTTATCTAATATATATTTATATGGATTAGACCCATGAAAATACTTCCATTCTATCATTTTTCTTCTTGGTGCTAACAAAATTCCATCTGTAACAAAATATAATGGTTTTAATTGCTGCGATGGGACATGTTTAATTCCTAATTCATAATTTATTGGTCCATTATCATCCCACAGATATCTCTTGAACTTTTCCATAGATACCAATGAATCATATCCATCTTCTAAAGCTTTATAATATAAAGAAATTGCTTCTTTATATTGTTTAGGAAACACCAAAGGGGCTGTACAAGTTGCCCATAATATATCATCACCATCAACATTCTCACATATATGAGCTACAACCTCACCAAAAGTTTTACTTTTCTCATCACAGAATTCCACTGCCCTTTTATGTGTACTAACTCCTTGTAACCTTGCCATTTCTAACATATTATCAGAATCAGATGATACTACAATATTAGTAATCTCTTTCACTTGTTTTAATTGATTAATCTTATTAATTAATAAGTTAGTACCAGCAAATGGAGCTACATTTTTATTCTTTAACCTTCGGCTTCCTTCTCTTACAGGAATAATTGCTGTTATCATTTTTATCACCTTACCTTTTTATTTATTTCTTATTTGCCTCAATATATTCATAATGTATTGTCTTTTAGCAACTGCAATTATAATAGTTAACAATATAATAATATACCTAATCAAAACAAACGAATATAATAACATTATTATACCACTAATAAATAACAAAATAACAATATTTATAATTATATTTTTTATATCATATAATCTCTTACCATTAATATGTTTTTTACACACTTTTTTCATAAACAAATAATGTGCTATTGCAAAAATCATATAACAAATCAATGTTGTATAGCCTGCTGCTATATAGCCAAATATAGGCATAAATATCATATTCAATATTATATTCAATACCGCTCCCAATACTGATGCTATTGTAACAAAATAACTTTCCTCAAAATAAAACTCTATATTAGCAAATAAAGAATATAAGAAAATAAAATAGACGCTCAACGCTACTGGTGGAATGACCCATATAGCACCTGAATAACTGTTTGGTGCCATTATTGATATTATCTCTGGCGCCATCAACATTGGTATTAATGTTATTATTCCGACTATAAATAACAATATATTTGACATTTTTCTAAATTCTTTATATTGTCCATTTTCAATTTTTTGATAAGTCCAAGGAACATATGAAGAATTGATGCTAGTAACAATAATATTCATAACCATCGATACTGAATAAGCAACACTATATATAGCAATTTTTTCCTGACCAAACATTTTTTCAATCATAATCCTATCTGCCTGTGACAATACAACCATTGACAAATAATGTGGTATTAGAGGAAGATTAAACAGTAATGCAAATTTCCAATATTCTTTATAATAAAAAGTCTTTCCCTTTATAAAATTATAAATATAAAAAAATAGTCCAACAAAAACATTTACAACTACAACCGATAAAATTCTAGCTATTCCCTTTTGGCTTGTATTACTAACGGCAATCAAACCAACTACTGGATTAAAAACTGCAATTACCAAAGTTATAATTACTAACGCCTTATATTTGAATAAATATCTTTGTTTCATTGACCAAAACTGAAATGCTGGTGTAAAAAATATTTCTATAAGCATCGCAACTATAACTATATCTGGTAACCCTATTATTTTATTCCACATATTTTTACAACTTATATAAACACCTATAACTAATAGAGAAACAATTGTTGATAATCCCTGCATAGAAGAAATATACTTTGTCCTTTCTTCTTTATATTTCAACATTCCGTTATTAAATACTCCAGATGAAAGATTTAATGTTGCAAAAATACTAATTATACTAAGCCAAGATTGATATAACGAATATTGTCCGTATTGTTCTGCTGTCAATATTCTTGTAAAAAAAGGAACCGTAATTAACTGAATCCCTTTCTGAATAATACTGCAAACAGTAAACCATATACTTGCTTTTATCCCTTGTGGTATTTTGTTATAAAATAGCTTTATTTTTTTTAACAACTTCTTTTTCCTTTCAATTGTTCTATTTAACCTGTTTCTCTTATTTTGTTTATTATATTCCTATAATTTTCTTTTAAGTTATTTGTGCCAATCAAATACTGCTTTATTTCCATCACTTTCTGATTATAAAATTCTGTATTTATTTCAGAAATAAGTTTTTCCAATTCTTTTATATTAGAAAATTTAACATAATCAGTTTTAGGGAACAAATTTATATCATTTTCTTTTCTTATAAACAAAAAGGTTGGAATACCTAATTTAATAGCTGTTAAAAATGAAGTTGATGCTGATACAACCACTATCTCCATCATTGAGCAAAAATTGTCTATGCTAATTTCAGTACCATATGTATATACATTATCCTTATCTAAAATATTTAAATATTTACTATTGTCATCCGCTGGATGCCATTTTATATATAGCTTTTTATTATTCTGTTTACAATAATCTTGTACTAATTTAAGCATTTGCAAATTATCTTCAATCGGCTGCATTGGACTATTCATCACTACACCTATTGAGTTCATTACTTTTTCTTTGTTTTCACCACTATCACCTAAATGATGTGGTGACCCTGCTACAATCATATTACCTTTGTAACCTGCTTCAATTGCTGTATCTTTTGCTGCCTGACTTTCAGCTAAAAAATATGTACTCCTAGAACCTAGGTATCCCCAAGAATTATTATTAATATTAAAGGTACCATGTTGTAATGTTATTGTCATTTTATTATCGTTGTTAAACTTTTGTGTAAAATAACTGTCAACTGGCATCACATCACAATAAGTCATTAATAATCTAACAGCTATATTATTTTTCTTACATATATTTTGCCAATCATTATAAGCAACAAACACTTTAAGTATCTGTCCACTATAATATAACCTCTCATCTAACTCTGTAAAAATACTTTTTAACTGTTTTACCCATTTTATAAATAATGATATATATTTTATCTGGCTAAAGCAAAATACCTTATTATCGCAAATCATTATCATATTGTTATCAGTTAACGCAACTACATTTTTAAATGCGCTCTTATGCTCAGGTCTATGATTATAATCGCCCGAACATAACGCTAACATATCTGCTCTACCATTATTAATATATTTATAAGAGTCTTTTAAAAAAATATTTTTTAATATTCTTATTATTTTATATCTTTCTTTTGTATGTTCTTCATTAATACAATAATGTAATACATCACCCATCTTAATATTTTCACATTTTATAAAGTCAATTTTATTCAAATCACTTTGGATACTATGTTCTTTCATACTACAATTTTACTCCTGTTTGATTACTCTATCCCATTTATTATTATTTTTATTATACTTTTTAACTACTCTTGCTGGCACTCCTACTATCACTGAATAATCATCATATATTCCTCTAACAACTGCATTAGTCCCCACTATACAATGTCTTCCTAAAATTGTTCCTGCCTGTATTGCAGCTCCATAACCGATAAAACATTCTTCTCCTATTTCTGTCTTGCTATATTTAATATTTTGATTTAAAATATGATTATTAATATCCTGATATTCATGATCAATATTAGTAATAAATACATTACCTAATATGGTTGTATTTTTGCCAATCTTTAAATTATCACAAGATGTGATGTGAAAATTTTGCCCTATAGAAACATTATCCTCAATATTAATTCCTGCATTATATTCCATATCGTTCCATTTTGTAATAACTTCCATTCTTGCCCCATTTAAAATACTTACATTATTTCCAATACTAATATATTTTTTTCCAATCACCCTGATTGGTTTCATTATTATCGAATTAGAACCGAAATTAGCATAAGTAAAACTATAAATTCTTTTTTGAATAAATGCAGTTATTTTACATTTCAATAAATAAAATTTATTATCATAATTTATAAATGTACTTATTTTTGATCTAATATTATTCATACTATTCTGCCTTTTTTAATATCTGTTGTATTTTATCATTATTTCCCCATACTGCCTTAGAATCATATATTCTATCTGGATATACTCCATATTTAAGTTTTATGTCAAATTTGTTATCTCTTATGTATCTTTCAACTCTATCAGCAAGTTTTTCTGGTCTTCCTGAGCAAATATTTATTATCCCATTAACTTCATCTTGTTGTACTGTTGCTGCTACTTGGTCACAAAATTCTTCATAATCTAAAAAATCATATTGATTTAACCCCATTGTAAAAGGAAATTCTTTTTGACCTTTTTCAACTGCCTGCGATATTTTGGAAAATATAGAAGCTCCATATACCGAATTGCCCACAATATAAAATCCTCTAAGCCACTGAAACACATTATTATTTTGTTGTGCCAATAACTGTGTTGCTTCTCTTAGTGCATTCTTTGCGATACCGTAATAACTTTGAGGATTGCAAGGTGTTGTTTCATCTATACTTCCCTCTATAAAACCTATCTCATGCATTGTCCCCATTACGCTGATTTTTTTAATCCCCGCTTCTGCCATTTTTCTTATAAACTCAAAATGTAACGGAAAATCCTTGATATGATGTTCTGAAAAATGTACAAATCCATCTCTCCATGCTAAATGCAATAAGCAATCAGGCTCGTCAAAATACTGATATGGATTCTTAATTTCAAATAAATTACATTTCATCTTTTGTGCTCTATTATCAACATTAGACAAATCAAAATCAGCTGCAATAACATCACAACCATTATCTAAAAGCTTTTTTACTATTCCACTCCCCAAATATCCATTTGCACCTGTAATCAATATTTTCATAATACTATTTACTCCTTTTACAAATTTCTAATTCATTAAGTATAATCTTAAATCTGTTTAAATATGTTTCATTGTTTTTCGCCCATTCGTAACCTTTTTGTGCATATTGAATACGTATTTCCTCATTATCAATATAATATTCTATTTTATTTTTTAGCTCATCATAATCACGAAATGTATCTAACATTCCCTCATATTTTTTTGCTATTAATTCATTATAACTAACTAACTGAAATGCTCCCGCACCCAAGATTTCATTTAATCTAGCATTCCAACCGCTTTGAGATTGTTCATGCAAAATATTAATATTTATTTTTGTTCTCGAATATAATTCGTTAGCTTTTTCATGCGATATTTTTTTATTTACAAAACTATTCTTTTTATCAGACATAATAAATTTAATGTATCTAACAATATTTCTTTTAAACTCATATACTCCATAAAACATACAATTTTTATTTTTAAAATCATATGCAACTTTTTCTAATATTTTTTTCCTATTTCCATACATCGCACCAACAAAACTTATGTCTACGTCCTTTGTATTTGTATTTATTGGATAATATTTTTGTTCATCATATCCCAATGGTAAAAAAACACTTTCTTTGTTTTTTTCCTTCAATTTTAAAACATCAGATTCTTCAAATACATAATGTAAATCATATAATTCCCAGTTTTCCATCATATCTGGATATCTTGAAACCGAATCATATAACCATATAGCTTTTGGACAGGTTATACTACTCAACGTTTCCCTCTCCATAAAATCCCCTCTTATAACAATTACAAACTCAGGATTTATCTCTTTATAAAGTTCCAATATTCTTTTATTGAATATTGTCTTTTTTTTATCTATAATTTTTTTATCACTACAATGAAATAATTTACATACAGCTGTTCTCCAATCATATGCGCTAAAGCTCAATGAAATTGCATTATAACCACATTTATCTATGCTATTTGAAAAAATCTCTGTATAATTATTAAAATCAGGTGCTATTAACAAAATTTTCTTCATATCAATCTTTTATTTCTTTCTTAATTTATAACAATTAATAATCTTCCTAGTTATCTCTTTATAAGTAAATGATTTCATTTGTTCATCATTTAGAATAGGTTGCTCACCATTCATTAACATATTTTTTATTCCGTTTGAAATACTATTTTCATCTGTTTCATCAACAAATGCAACCGATTTACTATAATCACTTAAATATTCAACCTGTCCACCTGTATATGGACACACTATTTTACATTGCGACAATAATGCTTCTGGAAAAACAATTCCAAATGGTTCACTTGGATTAAGAGATACAAAAATCTCACTTAATGAATAATAATGTGCTAAATTTTCTTGTGTAATTCTTCCAAGAAATACCACATTCAAATGATATTCATCTACTATTTTCTTTAATTCCAATTCATCCGGACCACTTCCAGCTATTAATAATTTGTATTCAATATTATTTTTCTGTAATATAATTAATGATTTGATTAATTTCTCTACACCTTTTACCGATACTAATCTCCCTGCATATAAAATTGTATTCGGTTCTTTTTTTACATTTCTTTTAATAATATTATTATAAAATGAACTTGAAACGCCTAATCTAATTACAGCATCTGCGTTTATCCCAAAAAAATTACTGTTAATCATTTTTGTAAAATTACTATTAGCTAGTATCTTATCACATTTTTTTATTAATATTTTCTGATAAATCACCGCCAATTCAGATTTTAATTTTCCATAATAATTAGAATTAAAAAATCCATGCAAAAAATATATCTTATATGAATTACTTTTATCAAACAACAAATATTTTGCATATCCTAATGATGCTATAATCAAATCAAATTTTTCATTTTTAAATATTTGAGTTGCATTAATATAATTAATTTTTTTTATATTAAATTTATCTTTATTTATTTTTTCTTCTTTCTGGTCTGTTAATAATACTACCTGACAATTATTCTGTTCAAAACCATTAGCTATTTCTTCATCAAATATTGCCACACCACCAAAATATTTACTTGTAGTTACTGGTCCTAATATTCCTATTTTCATAAAACACCTTTCCTATGACAATTTGTTAAATACTTTAATGTATTCTTCTGAGGCATAATTCCAATTAAATTCCTTAATAAAATCTGTTTTCATATCTAATTTATATTTTCCATTGGCATACTGAACTAGTTTTTTTGCTAATATCTTAAAATCTTTGGATGAACAACAATATCCCGTATTATCATTTTGAACAACTTCTGGAAGTCCTCCAACCTCAAAACAAAATACAGGTAAATTTGATTTTAATGCTTCACACACTGATATAGATAAATTTTCTATAGTAGAAGTATTTATTAATCCCATATAATGATTATAATATATTTGATTACTTTTACCTTTAAGTACAATATTTTTTTGTTTTTTTAGCTTATTAGCAATTGATGTTTGGATAATTTCACCATATATATCGATGTTTATACTAGAATCCATTTTATAAATTTCTTCTGACAATTGTATAGCTTTTCTATATTTTCTTGCATCTATATTACCAACCATAATAAATGATTTTTCATTAATTTTATAGCCATCACTTGATTTTTCATCTATTCCATTACGAATAACTTTTGATTTTTCGTTAAACTTCCTTGTATAATTATTCATATATTCCGAAACATTAATTACATAGCTGGCATTCGTTATTGTTTTCTTATACATAGGAATAAAATAAAAACTTTTCAAAAAAAACTCAGCATTGATCCATCTAGCATCAGGCCAATTGCCATGATATGTATGTACATAATTTATTTTCGCCCTTTCCAATACATATCCTATATGATCATCTGAATATCCCAATATTATATAATCACTATTTTGTTTTTTATATTCCAATAAAGCTTTATATATTTCATTTACATTCTTTTTTAAATTAACAACTAATCCAGAATTTCTCTCATACACCCCTAATTCAAGTGTAAAAACCGATATATCATCAAATTCATCCTTCCATTTACTTATAAAATACTGTGTTGCCAGGGTTGCTCCCGTGAAATCCCCCCCAAATTTTTTCGTAACAATAACTAATTTTCTCATATTTTTATTTATCCTTTTTTATTACTAAACCTAAAAGTAAATACCACAACCTATAATTTCCCAAATCCAATAATAATAACGGAACAATAATATACGGAATTACTATATCTTGTCTTTTATTCTTAAAAAGTGGCAGGAATGTATAAATATATGACATTAATACAATTAATCCTCCATCTAATAATAACGAAATAAGTGTATTGTGTGTTGGATAAGGTAATAACTGTTCATTTGCAATCCAGCCATAACCAATTATTGGTTTTTGCTTTATATAATTAAAAGCCATCATCCATATTCTCATTCTATTATCATCTTCAAAGCTCGCATTAACTTTTAATGTATGCTCTCTACCCAATAATTTAGCTGACAAAGTAAATATATTTTCTATAATTCCATTTAATATATCTGGATTTACAACTGACATAATAAGCAAAATTGATAAAACTGTAATGCTTACATAATATAATACATATGATTTCTGCTTAATTTTAACTAATAACTTCATAAAAATATATACAGCAATACATATCAATGAAGTTCTTGACATTGATATTACTGCCCCGATCATAGCCATAATTATAATTTTGTTCGCAATATTTTTTCTTTGAACATACATTTCAGCTATAAATATTAAGCACAAACTAAAAATCATATATTTATTAGGATCTGTAAAAAACCCATTTAATCTTATTTCATCTTTATATATATACACACTCGTTGATAACAAAACATCTGATATGTTTTTAAAATAATTCATTCTTATTAACAAATAAACTAATACTGCATTATATATATTAGCATAAGATATTCTAGCAATGTCATTGTCAATAATTTCAAAATTTTGTTCCGAATTAATTATATCTAAAATTAAAATCAACGATATAATATATCTTATAAATTCCAATAACTGTGATGACCCAATTGTATGAAAAATAAGAACCAAAAAATCAACCATCAAGAAAAAAAACACTCTTTTATTAAATATAAGTTTTCCTTTTCTCTTAAGTAATATATATATAAAATAAGCAACTATAATCCAATCATATAACTTTAACGACATTATTGTTACACTTGAATATAAAAAACTATCTAACATCAATAGTATAAATAAACTTCCTCTGTCCTTATAATGAATTATCTGAAATATACTCTTTAATACTATTGCAAATATAAATAGATATTCGTTTATAATAAACAAAAACGGAAGTATAAGATATAATATTATCTGAAGCATATCATATATTGATACTTTTTTCTTTTTATAAGTAATGTTTTCTTCTTTCATTTTACCACTTCTAACTTCTTAAAAATTTTTTATAACATATCTTTCTAAACCATGTTGGAACAATAGTAGATAAAGTTCTAATTATACAGTTCTCTATATATTGAACGTTCGATATATACTTATTTTCTTTCATATATTTAAACAACCGTATTTGTGATAATACATATTTAAATCCCGCTCTTCTTTTATACATATTATTACCTGCTCGCATATTTAATAAAATATCTTCTAAATTATATCCTTTATAACCATTCATTAACATACGTATCCATAAATGATAGTCTTCTAATAAATAAAAATCCTGATACGAACCCACAGCCTTAACACTCGACTTTTTATACATAACGCAAGGATGATTAAATGGATTTCTCTTTTTTGAAAATTTTATTATTTCATTATTATTTTGGGGCAAAATTCTTAAACATTCTATATTATTAATATCATCTGAAAATTCTTGCACTGTGCCTGAACATATACTTATTTCTTGTAATTTCTTAAATATTTCCAGCTGCTTTTCACACCTATCAGGAACTGATATATCATCACTATCCATCCTTGCTATATATTCATTTTTACAATACTCAAGTCCTACGTTAAGTGCTTTTCCTAATCCAACATTTTCCTTTAGTCTAATAACATTAAGAACATCACCCATTTCTTCTTTTTTATCTAAAATAACCTTATCAAGAGATTCATTTAACTCACCATCACATACCAACACAAAATCATCTGTTTTTTTTGATTGTTTTTGTATACTCTCTATAGCCTCTTTTAAAAATTCTGCTTTTTCTTTTTTATAGACTGACATTAATACAGAATACTCCATTAATATACTCCTTATAGACTTTCCTATATAATTTTCATTCTAACTAATCTTCTTCCTTTGCTGCCGCAGCTTCCTGCATTGCTTCTTTATTCATTGCAGTTGTCTTGCCTGCCTCAATTCCCTCTGTACTCTCCGGCATAAATAAAATCTTTATTGTAGCCATAATTATTTTTATATCTGTTATTATGCTGAGTTTTGATATGTACATTAAATCCATCTGTAATTTATCATATGGCTCTGTATTGTACTTACCATATACCTGAGCATAACCTGTAAGTCCAGCTTTTACCTGTAATCTTAACGAGAATTCTGGCATTTCCTTTATGTACTGTTCTGATATTTCAGGACGTTCCGGTCTAGGTCCAACACACGATAAATCACCCTGTAATATATTAATCATCTGAGGTAATTCATCAATTCTACAGGCTCTTATCACTTTGCCTATTGGTGTTATTCTGCTATCGCCCTGAGAAGACAATCTCGCAACACCATCTTTTTCAGCATCAACCTTCATACTCCTGAATTTCAGTATGCTGAATTTCTTGCCATCCTTAGTAAGTCTTACCTGTTTATAGAATACAGGACCTCCATCATATGCCTTTATTAAAACTGCTGTAATTAATAATATAGGACTTGTTATAATTAAACCTACAAGTGATATCACTATATCCATTAATCTTTTTATAAATAAATATCCTAATCCAGGTGTTGCTCTTTCACATATCATAACCGGAAGATTAGCCATCTGAATAACCTGGGCATTACTTATCATAAAATCACCTATATTAGGTCTTACATATGTCTTAATATCATGTTCAACGCAATATTTAATAATATCGTTACGCTGTGTTGATGCAAGTCCACACAGCATAACCGAATCTGCACCTGTTTCCTGCAGCTTATTAACAAACTTCTGCAATTCAACCTGTGCTCCTTTATGCCAACTTTCTATATCAGTCAGTTTAATTTCACCTGCCAGTATAAATCTCCAGCTTAACCTGTCTATTATGCTTCTGCCATTTTTATAAGCATATTGATTATCGTATGCAAGAAGCACCTTAGATGGCTTATATATAATATTTGTCAATTTATTTGCAACAATTGACCATATTGTACTTAACACACAGCTTATTACCATTTCTAATAATAACGGCAATATATTTTCCACGTGTCTTGTAAGCAACATTATTACTATGTATATAATGCAATTGCTTATAAGAATAGATACGCACTGGGAATAAATGAGTTCTGATATTCTGCTAATTCTTAATGCCAATCCTTTATATAGCTGAGCCATAATGGTATATATTATGAAGTAAAGGGCTACTACCAGTGCATCACCTTTTCCATAAAATGTATTTCCCCACATTCTTGATTTATAATATCCATACCATATTGCCGCAAACAATAACGTATTTATAATAATTACAATTACCTGAACTAAAAATAAAGCCGTTTTTTGCTTTTGTTTTTTGTGTATCATTTATTCTCTCCTCACATCATCCCGTGTATAAACCATTCTATAATTCTATTATCAGTATTTATTTCTCATCATAATCCATAAGAAAATCTCCATCAAACTCATCTGCTGATGGCTTCTTTCTTACACCAGTATTGTTTCCTGCCACATTAGCTTTCTTTCTTGCGGCTACCTCGCCAACACTTCCTGCCTGTCTTTTGACTGGCTTAGAAGCATTGTTAGTATTCTTTCTTGCTGATGAAGCTTTTCTTGCTTTCTCGAATGATTTATCTGGTGACTCCTCGCTGTTATAATGTCCATAATAGCTGCCGTAGTATTTACCATAATACTTGCCATAGTATCTTCCATAGTAACCATTTTCTGATAAATCAACCTTATTAAGAACGCTTCCGATTATCTTAATTTTTGTCTTTTTAAGCTGTCCCATTACATTCTGTGCGAACTTATAGCTTACCTGGTTAGCTGCGATTACAAGAACCGCACCATCACATACCTGTGCAACAATAGCTGCATCGATAACACTTCCAAGAGGTGGTGTATCGATGATTACATAATCATACTTTTCTCTCATCTGTCTTACAGTCTCTTTGAATAATGGGCTGTCAAGAAGCTCTGATGGGTTAGGTGGCACTGGGCCAGCAAGAATAACGTCCATATCCGGCACATTTGTCTGATATATTACTTCTTCTAATGTGTTCTGTCCTGAAAGAAAATGTGTCAATCCCTTAACACCCTTCTTAACTCTGTAACGTCCTACAAGAACTGACTTTCTTAAATCACAGTCAATGAATAACACTCTCTTTCCGCCATCTGCTATTGATGAAGCAAGGTTCATTGTTACTGTTGATTTACCTTCATTAGGTCCACAGCTTGTAAACATTACTACCTTTGTATCCCTACCACTTAAGAATATGTTAGTTCTTAAATTTCTATAGCTTTCTCTTACCTGATAATCATCCTGCTGGTTAGTTTCTATATTAATTGTCTGCATATTTTTAATCCTTTCACACTCTCTTGTTTACCTATTTTCTTGTTTTCTTTTTCTTACTGCTTGGCTGTCCATTATATTCTTCTTCAGTTAATGGAATAAGTGAAAGATTAGTTATGCCAAGATATTTTTCAACATCATCTGATGTCTTAATTCTATCATCAAGAATGAAGTTGACTACAAGCACTGCTATTGCTATTACAATACCTGCTATTGCACCAAGCATTGTATTCTTCTTAACATTAGGACTTGATGGTGCATTTGCAACACGTCCATATTCAATTACATTAACGCCTTCAATCTGCATTACTGATGTTATCTGCTTAGCAGATACATCTGCGATTGCATCTACTATTTCTTTAGCTCTCTTAGGGTCTGTATCTGTAACTGTTACCTGAAGAACTCGTGAATCTGTCTCGATTTCACAAGAAATCTTGCCAACGAGTGCATCTGGTGTTATATCAAGATCAAGGTCTTTAACTACCTGTTCTACTACTGGAAGGCTTGTCACAAGAACTTTATAATCTTTAACAAGCTGTGTTGATGACTGAATATCACTAAGTGTTGTAGTAGTGCCATTCTGTCTGTTGATTATATATAATTTGATGGATGACTGATACTGAGGTGTAATTGCTATCTCTGTTATTCCAAATGCAATTATTGCTGTCACAACACCTGCTACAATTACTATCCATATCTTTGATAACAGCATCCTTATGATCTGCATAATATCAATTTCTACTTCTTCGTTGTTATCTTGTCTGATATTTGTTTCCATATTATCTCCTATCCTTTGCGCCTTGAATATTTACCCAGGCGTTTATTATATTAATATTGTTTCTTCAAATGTACTTAAAATATATAAATTATGATGTAACTGTCTAAATCATAATTATTTAAAACATTTCATAATTTATTAACAATATTAGTTCTGTACAATTATACGAACCTTGTCTAATAATGTCAACAAGGCCTACTTCCATCTCTTTTTTTGATTAAATGTCTTACCCACCCCCTTGATTTTAGCTGGTTTCGAGATGATTGACTTGTTTTTTATGTGATTTGCGGGAAAATGTTTTTAAAAAAGAACATTCTATATTATTATCAGCATACACTGCAAATCACACCTAAAAAAATGCGAGAATATCCTGTCTGACATTCTCGCAAGTTTCACTGTTACAAGCTACTAGCCGGAATCGAACCGGCGACCTACTGATTACGAATCAGTTGCTCTACCGACTGAGCCATAGTAGCGTACTTGAATTATTGTACTCTTATTTGGTGGAATTGTAAAGGAGGAATTATCCAATTTTCCTTATCAGAATAAATCACTGCGACTTCTGGTTCTTGTTAATACCATACACCTTTTCACATTTCCACCCCCGCCGCATAAATTATAATAACAATACTTATACCAAGAGGTTATTTATGAAAGCTCTCCCCACCAATTCATCCCCTCCTCTGTTATCGCTTAAAGGTATTTCCTTTGCATATAATACGCCGAAAAGCGAAATTCCTGCACTTGATAATATCTATCTTGATATTATGCCGCAGTCTTTTACATCTATAGTCGGGCCTTCCGGCTGTGGCAAATCGACCTTGCTTTCCATCATATGCGGGCTTCTTTCGCCACAGAAGGGTGAGGTTGTTTTTAACGAGGATATTCTACACGATAATGCTATATCTCCAAGAATTGGATTTATGCCACAGAAGGATACTTTATTTGAATGGCGCACTATTTATAAAAATGTGACACTCGGTCTTGAAATTAATCATCTTAAAGATAAGGAACATTTAGAAAATGTTAACAATATGCTAAAAGAGTATGGCCTATACCAGTTTTGCAATGTCCATCCTTCTGAATTATCCGGAGGCATGCGTCAGCGTGCGGCATTAATAAGAACCCTTGCACTTAACCCGGATATTCTTCTGCTTGATGAACCATTTTCCGCTCTTGATTACCAGACGAGGCTTGAAGTGTCTGATGATATCGGCAAAATCATTAAAGAGCAGAAAAAAACAGCCATTCTTGTTACTCACGATATATCGGAGGCTATCTCTATGGGCGATAGTGTTGTTATTCTTTCACACAGGCCTGCACATATTAAAAAAATTGTTAATATTAACCTTTCCATTCCTGACCGGACACCATTTACTTCAAGACAGGCTCCTGAATTTGCAGGATATTTTAATGAAATATGGGAGGATATACAATGAATAAATCTATCAAAGCAATCAATAAAAAAAACATCTCTAACTCCCGTACACAATATCTTAACCACATAAGATTATATAAAATTTCCATTACTGTATTAAGATTTTTGATTTTAATGGCATTTATTGCCGCCTGGGAAATATCAACCCGTACTGGTATTCTTAATCCATTTATATTCAGCTCACCATCAAGAATATGCACAACTTTTATTGCTATGGCTAAAGATAACAGCATATTCATTCATATATGGACGACACTTTTTGAAACATTTTTATCTTTCTTCCTTATTATAATTGTCGGAATGGGAGCAGCAATTCTTCTCTGGCTGTGGAAAGGCTTATCAGACTGCCTTGAGCCTTTCCTTATTGTGCTTAACAGCCTGCCCAAATCAGCACTTGCCCCTATGATAATCGTCTGGCTTGGCAATAATATGAAAGCTATTATCATAACTGCTATATCTGTAGCTATATTTGGTATGATAATTAACATATATACCGGATTTTTAGAAATTGACAAGGAGAAAATCATTCTTATTAAAACACTTGGCGGAACTAAGAAAGATATTCTTAAGAAACTCATACTTCCCGGTTCTAAGCAGATAATAATAAGCAATATGAAGGTCAACATCGGTCTTTGCCTTGTTGGTGTAATAATTGGCGAATTCTTAGCCGCTGATAAGGGACTTGGCTACCTTATTATATATGGTTCGCAGGTATTCAAGATGACTTATGTATCTATGAGCATTGTTATACTCTGCATTATCTCAACTGTTCTATTCAAACTTGTTGATGTCATTGAGAAAATGTTTCGTGATTGACATTTTTATCTTTTCATAATATACTGCAAATATACAAATTATGCTTTATATCGCATACAGTTTATTGTAAACTCATATAGCTTATAATTAATGGCATTACTATAGATTATCACGCGCCACGCTGGCGCAGAAATGAGGATTTAATGATTTCACTCCGCATTAAGGACACTAAAGTATTTATGTCCCAGCTGCTTATCAAGGATACCTTCGATAGAATGCTTCTGTCAGAAGCCACAATAAAGACTGCGTGTTCATACACTATTAATGGACAGATTAACAAGGAATATTATTCTGATGAAGAATGGGATAATCTTAATAATAACGAAAAGTCTTATTCAGAATGGGGTAATATTAAGCCATTCTGTTTTAGTCTTATTAAGGGTAATAAAGTTCCTGCTGCTATGAAGCTTGTTATGCTTGCCTCTTATGAACTTGTCACAGATATTATCGCAAAGAATAACATCGCTGTTATGCCTGAGAATGTTAATGGTCTCTTTATTAATATGAAGTATCAGGAAGGTCATGTAGATATTATTACAGGAACTTCTCTTAATGTATTTACATTAGATAAGCAGCTTGATACAGCCTTCGACCAGTATATCAAGACATTTCTTGCTAATGCCGGTCTTGATTTTGAAGAATTATAGTGAGTTTATTAATATTTAATATTTTTCTAAAGCCTTGATTTTACTGTATTATCTCTATCTTTGTTAGCACTCATTAGATTTGAGTGCTAATTTTTGCTTGACTTCCACTTTTAACAATATTAAACTTAGACTTAATTAAGGATATAAAGATACATATATTTATTCTTTACATCTAATGAATATTAAAAGATAGGAGATAATAATTATGTCTAATACACACGGAAGTTTATCTATTAACAGTGACAATATTTTTCCAATAATTAAAAAATGGATGTACTCTGACCATGATATTTTCTACAGAGAGCTTATATCTAACGGCTGTGATGCCATAACCAAGCTTAAGAAGCTTGATATGATTGGTGAATACGAAGCACCTGATGATATTGAATATAAGATTGATGTTAAAGTAAGTGCTAATAATAAGACTATCAAGATTATTGATAATGGTATTGGTATGACTGATGGTGAAGTTGAAGAATATATTAACCAGATTGCTTTCTCTGGTGCAGAAGCATTTCTTGAAAAATATAAGGACAAGGCTAATGATGACCAGATTATCGGTCACTTCGGACTTGGTTTCTACTCAGCATTTATGGTAGCTGATAAGGTTACTATTGATACTCTTTCTTTTAAGGAAGGTGCTAAGGCTGTTCACTGGGAATGTGACGGCGGTACAGAGTATGATATGTCTGATGGAACAGCTGCAACTCCTGGTACTACTATAACTCTTTACTTAAATGAAGACAGCTACGAATTCGCCAATGAATACAAGGCTCGTGAAGTAGTTGAAAAGTACTGCTCATTTATGCCAGTACCAATCTTCCTTACTAATGAAGATGCCGGCGAACAGACAGAAGAGATTCCAGAGGAAGAAGTAACAGATAAGGATACTGTTCTTGATACATTTATCAAGGAAGCTGTTACAGAAGAAGTTGAAAAAGAGGACGGCACTAAAGAGACAGTCGAAAAAGTTCCAGCAAAGAAGATGGCTAAGATTGTTAAAAGACCTGTTGCTATCAATGATATCCACCCTCTCTGGACTAAACACCCTAACGAATGTACTGAGGATGAATATAAGGAATTCTACCGCAAGGTATTTAACGATTATAAAGAGCCTTTATTCTGGATTCACCTTAATATGGACTATCCTTTTAACTTAAAGGGTATACTTTACTTCCCTAAGATTAATACAGAATACGAGTCAATTGAAGGAACAATTAAGCTTTACAATAATCAGGTATTCGTTGCAGATAACATCAAGGAAGTTATTCCTGAATTCCTTCTTCTCTTAAAGGGTGTTATTGATTGTCCAGATCTTCCTCTTAACGTATCACGTTCTGCACTCCAGAATGATGGCTTTGTTAAGAAGATTTCTGATTACATTACTAAAAAGGTTGCTGACAAGCTTTCTGGTATGTGCAAGACTAACCGTGAGAACTATGAGAAATATTGGGATGACATCAACCCATTCATCAAATTTGGCTGCTTAAAAGATGAAAAGTTCGCTGAGAAGATAAATGATTACATTATATTCAAGAACCTTGAAGGCAAGTATTTAACACTTAAGGATTACCTTGAAGCTAACAAGGAAAAGCACGAGAATACAGTCTTCTATGTAACTGATGAGAAGGAACAGAGCCAGTATATCAATATGTTTAAGAAAGAGAATATGGATGCTATCATTCTTACTCACAATATTGACCAGCCATTCATCACTCATCTTGAAGGCAAGAACGAGGGTCTTAAATTTGCAAGAATTGATACTGACCTTTCTGATATATTCAAGGAAGAAACAAGCGAAGATGAATTAAAGGATGCAACTGAAAGCCTTACAGCTACATTTAAGAAAGCACTTAACAATGATAATCTTAATATCAAGGTTGAAAAGTTAAAGGATGCTTCTGTATCTTCTATGATTACTCTTTCCGAGCAGGATAGACGTATGCAGGATATGATGAAGATGTACGGTATGTCAGGAATGGATCCGGCTATGTTTGGTTCTACAGGACAGACTTTAATTCTTAATGCTAACAACAGTCTTGTTCAGTATGTTCTTAACAATAAAGATGGTGAGAATACTGATATTATCTGTAAACAGCTTTACGACCTTGCACTTATAAGCCACGCTCCACTTACAGGAAACCAGATGACTGAATTCATTGCAAGAAGTAATAAGATTATGGAATTACTTGCAAAATAATACAATTTAACATATGATAGGATATACGGGGTGAATTCATTCGCCCCGTATATCAATTAGATTGGGGACTAACGTATGACTACTAATAACAACAATACACCTGATGAAGATGATTTAGATTATATCGATTTTGATGATGATTATGATGATATTGAAGATGACGATGATAACGATGATGATTATTCTTACAGCCGTTCTGATAATATCAGCAGACATACAGATAATAATAAGAAGCAGGAGTATTCTGTTGTTAAATTTATAGTATCAGAAGCCTTCAGTTTCATTAAAATTGTAATATTTGCAGCTATCATTGCCCTGCTCTGCACCAATTTCATAATCATTAATGCCGAAGTTCCATCTGGTTCTATGAGAGATACAATATGGGAAGGCGACCGCCTTTTCGGTTTCAGGCTTGCTTACAAGTTCAGCGAACCAAAGCGCGGTGACGTTATAATCTTTAAATATCCTGATAATGAGTCAGAGAATTATGTTAAGCGTGTTATTGGTCTTCCTAATGAAATAGTCCAGATTAAGGAAGGGCATGTATACATCAATGGTGATGAGCTTGATGAGCCATATATCAAAGAATATATATATGATGACGGCGAAACACACACTTATATTGTTCCTGACGGCTGTTATTTTATGCTTGGTGATAATCGTAATAACTCCAAAGACTCAAGATACTGGACTAACACATATGTTAAGAAAGAAAAGATAATTGCCAAGGTGCTTATCCGTTATTACAGCGGTGAAAAGGGACGCATTTCCTTTAGCAGAATCAGTTAAAATTTCATACAATTTATAATGTAACGTATAATAAATCACCTCCTGTTAATACTACTACTGTGTATTGCAAATGTTCTATTTATTAAAGCATTTACCAGACACTTAAGTTAAAGATTAACAGGAGGTAATTTATTATGACTAATTTAAGCTGTAACGCTTGTAGCTGTGTACACAATGATGATAACTGCTGCTGCCTTAATGGTATTGATGTAAAGGGAAGTAATGCCTGTGAGTGCAGTGAAACTTGCTGTGGAAGCTATTCTTACAAAGATGGCTCTGCTAAGAATAATACTGCTTCGCCTAAGCTTAATCTTCAGATAAAGTGTGCCGCACATAACTGCGTGTATAACAATAACGAAGCTTGTCAGGCTGACCACGTTGATATATCAGGCATAACAGCCGTAAATGCTGACGATACTGTCTGTTCAACCTTTAAATCCAAATAATAAATTAACATAAACAAAAAAGAGGTTGCCAAATTATTCATTTTATTATAAAATTATAATAGTTATGATAATTAGGAGGTATACCAAAGAATGGTAAGCGCAGGAGATTTTAAGAATGGTTTAACAATTCAGATGGATAATAACATTTGGCAGATTATTGAATTCCAGCATGTAAAGCCTGGTAAGGGTGCTGCTTTCGTTAGAACAAAGTTAAAGAATATCGTGAGTGGTGGTGTTGTTGAAAAGTCTTTCAGACCTACAGAAAAGTTTGACCTCGCTCATATTGAGAAAAGAGAATATCAGTATCTTTACTCAGATGGTGATCTTTACAACTTTATGGATACAGAGACATTTGAACAGATTGCATTATCTGCTGAGAATGTTGGTGATTCACTTAAGTTCGTTAAAGAGAACGAGATGGTTAAGCTCTGTTCACACAACGGTAACGTATTCTCTATTGAGCCACCTATCACTGTTGAACTTCAGATTACAGAATCTGAACCAGGTGTTAAGGGTGATACAGCTACAGGTGCTACAAAGCCAGCTATCCTTGAAACAGGTGCTAAGATTTTAGTTCCATTATTTGTTAACCAGGGTGATACAATTAAGATTGATACAAGAACAGGTGAATATATTTCACGTGTTTAATTAATCAGATTAAAGGTTAAGATTTATAAGATATTTATTATATTTTAACATAATAAGTTCTTAAAAAGAGCCTGTACACTTTCATCGGTGTACAGGCTTTTTTATTCTGCCCATTATAAAGAAGAGCCTATAGCCAAATCGTGCTATAGGTTCTTCTTTATAATGATTATCCTCTATTAATTACTCTTCGTCATATCTGTTAATGCTTCCATCGCATACAGATAACCTCTAAGTCCAAGTCCTACAACCTGTCCCTGACATACTGGAACTGTAACAGATGTATGTCTGAATTCTTCTCTTGTATGAACATTGGATATATGTACTTCTATCTTCGGTATTGCAGCTATCGAAGCAAGTGCATCTCTTACTGCATAGCTGTAATGTGTAAATGCCCCCGGATTAATTACAATACCATCAACATCATTGTAATAAGCTTCCTGAAGCTTATCTATAATTGCACCCTCATGGTTGCTCTGGAATACCTCAACTTTAACATTAAGTTCCTCTGCTTTCTTGTTAATCATATCAACAAGCGTGTCATAATTATCATTACCATATATTCCTTTTTCTCTTATTCCAAGGAAATTAATATTAGGTCCGTTAATAACAAGTATCTTCATTGCTAATCCTCCATATTCTTAATGATTGCTGTATACATCTGTTCAAATGACATCTTCTGCGTATCAACTATCATATCAGCCGCATCCAGATATATATCTTCTCTCTGCTCCATAAGGTTATGTATCTTCTCGTGAAGCCCACCGCCCTGTAATAATGGACGTTTGGTGTCCTTGCTCAACCTTTTGCAAAGTTCCTCCTCAGAAGCTTTAAGATATACTACTGTTCCAAGCTTTCTTAAAAGCTCCCTATTGACCTCTCTTAACACAAGTCCGCCACCAACAGATATGACGCAGTTATCAAGAGTATCTGATAACTCTTTTACCGTCTCTGTCTCCATATCCCTGAAAGCTTCCTCTCCCTTCGTTGCAAAGATTTCGCTTATTGTTGTATTCTGCTTTTTCTCGATATACTCATCTGTATCATAGAACTTTCTATTATGTCGTCTTGAAACCCAGCGGCCAAATGTCGTCTTTCCACTTCCCATAAATCCAATAAGTACAATATTATTCAATTCCAAGTTCCTCTTTCATCTTATTATACACTTTATCCGCCTGTTCTTTTGTGACACTTACATCATTCCATAACTCATACGCCGCAACTCCTTGGTATAAAAGCATTTTTAAACCGTTGCAGGCTGGCTTTCCGGCATTTTTACACATTTTCATAAAACGTGTTTCACTAGGATTATATATAATATCAACTCCGACTTTTACCTTCTTATAAAATGCTTCATCATCAATTACAACATCATCCACATTAGGATAAAGTCCAACGCTTGTGGTCTGTATCACAACGTAATCATCAGCTTCCAGCTTATCATACTCACTTATAAGCATAGGCTTTATACATTCTTTACCGAAATAGTCATTAACTGCTTTGGCTATATCGTAAGCCTTTTCCTTAGTCCTGTTAAGCATATATATTTCTTTAGCACCGCTCTTTGCACATAAAAATGCTATTGCTCTTGCCGCTCCGCCTGCACCAAGAATTACACAACGGCTGCCTAAAAGCACAACTCCCTCGTCTATAAGTTCTCTTTCAAGTCCCAATATATCTGTATTATAGCCTTTATAGCCCTTATCTGTTCTTACAAGCGTATTAACAGCTCCTATAGCTTTAGCAAGCGGATCAATATCCACAAGTGACTCCATAACAGCCTGCTTGTGTGGAACTGTTACATTAAGTCCTAATATGTTAAGTGCATAAGCTCCATTTACTGCTGTGACAACATCACCCTTTTCAACCTTGAAGGTTGTATACACCATATTCATATCCATAAGCCGTGCAAGGCTGTTATGTATCACCGGGGAAATTGAATGTCCCACCGGATTACCTATAAGACCGCACACTCTTGTTGTACCATTAATATCTATCATTAAAATCTTACTTCCTTTCTTATGAGCTTATATCTAAAGTACAGATAAATTCATATATTATGAAATCACAATAAATATATATCTTGAAATTATATTAAACCTATATGTATTAGAAACCTGCTTTTCCACCTTCTTTTTTAATATGCTTCTTATAAAAATGCAGAACTATCCATTCAAGCCTTCTTTTTAGAATTATCTGTATCTCCTCGTGCTTGTCTATCGGCTTTACAAGAACAGACTTAATTCCTGCCCTGTTAGCACCCCACACATCTGTGAACAACTGATCCCCCACAAAATATGTGTCAGACTTATCAGTATTCATATACTCCATAGCTTTAACATAATTCTTAGGAGATGGCTTTCCTGCCTTGCTTACATATAATGAACCAACCTCATCTGCAAGCGGCTTAACCCTGTATTCTTTATTATTGGATATTATGCAGGTATTATATCCCATAGCCTTTAAATCACCGAACAGCTTCTTTGCACGCTCAGTAACCGGTGCTCCGTGTTCAACAAGCGTGTTGTCAACATCAAATATAATTCCCCTGTAACCTTTATCATAAAGTCCCTTATAATCTATATCGTATGCAGAGTCTATATACATATCCGGATAAAACCTTTTAAACATCTGTAATTACTACCTTTCTTATCAGCCTTTCTGCTGTTCTTAAGCATTTGTTACTTTTAAGTATCTACTACTTTTTAAGTATTTTCTTGATTTCGTCCATAAATGTATTAACATCCTTAAACTCCCTGTATACAGAAGCAAATCTTACATATGCAACTTCATCTAAATCCTTTAACTTATCCATAACAATAGAACCTATCGTTGTTGTAGGTATCTCTTTCTCCCCCATATTAAATATCTGTCCCTCAATGTCATCTACCATATCATTAATCTGTGTCATTGATATCGGACGCTTATGGCACGACCTCACTATTCCAGCCACTATCTTTTCCCTGTCATAAGGTTCTCTGTTATTATCTTTCTTCACAACTATAAGAGGAAGCGTCTCTACTTTCTCGTATGTGGTAAAACGCTTTCCACATTCATCACACTGACGGCGTCTTCTTATAGAGCTGTCATCTGTAGGTCTTGAATCTATTACTCTTGTATTCTCTTTTCCGCAATATGGGCACTTCATTCACAAACCTCCCCTAAATACAATAAACTACTAGAATTATAGCCCACTGGTGCTGTTATGTCAAAATATCTATAAAATATTCCATAAACACACTATAGCACTAATTAATAATCAATCTATATTACAGTCAAAAGCCTTTCTGACTGTAAAGACATACAATAATAATACCATATACAATACACATAACATAAAATATCAGGGCTGCCGCACCAAATATAATCTATAATATAAAGACATTATCAACCTGTTATTATCTTCCTATTATAAATTCTACTTTGTGCGACAGCCCTTTATTTATTTATTATTTTATTAATACTTGCTATGCTGTTAAGACATATGCTTCTTCATATTCTTAAGAGCACATTTTTCAAGCCTGCTTACCTGTGCCTGTGATATTCCAATCTCTTCGGCTATCTCCATCTGTGTCTTATATTCATAAAAACGCTTTCTTATTATCTGCTGTTCACGCCCGCTTAACTTTGCAAAGGCAGAGTCCAATGCCAGATGTGTAACCCAGTTCTCTTCCCCATCTGCTTTATCTTTAATCTGGTCTATGACATATAATGTATCCCCGCCTTCATTAAATACCGGTTCATACAGTGAAACAGTTGGGGATACAGCCTCAAGTGCTATAACAATATCCTCCTTAGATGCTCCTATCTCACTTGCAATCTCCGATATTGTCGGTTCCTTCTGCCTGCTCTTTAATAGCTGTTCTTTTGTATAAAGTGCCTTATAAGCCATATCCTTTAATGAACGGCTTACTCTTATTGCACTGTTATCACGAAGATACCTCTTAATCTCCCCAGTAATCATTGGAACTGCATAGGTTGAGAACTGCACGCCCTGCGATACATCAAAATTGTCTATTGATTTTATAAGACCTATACAGCCAATCTGGAATAAATCATCCACATTTTCATTACTGTTGGAAAATCTGCCAACAATGCTTAATACCAGACGGAGATTACCTTTAATAAATCTCTCTCTTGCTGTCTGGTCACCAGCCTTTATCTTTAATAAAAGCTCTTTCTTCTCCTTCGCACTAAGCAGAGGCAGCTCCTGCGTATTAACACCACATATCGTAACTTTTACACCAGCCATTAACCTTTCCTCCTAAAGACATTGCGAACATTTATCTTTAGTGGAAAGGCATACATTTAAGTTCGCTTATATTACAAGCATTACCACATAAATGTACTTTTATACTGTTGTGAACTGGCAATTATATACATATTTAATATTAATCATCTCTTCTTGTAAGAAGAACAAGTCTTAAAAGCTGAAGAATAGATGTAAGAAGTGCCGCTACATATGTTAATGCTGCTGCTGTAAGCACCTTTCTTGCACCGGTAAGTTCACTTGACTCAAGCATATTACGTTCTCTTAAGGTTCTTAATGCTCTTGCGGAAGCATCAAATTCAACCGGGAGAGTAAGAAGCTGGAATACTACAACAAGTGAGAAAAGCACTACTCCAAGCTGCATAAGTCCTGTAGCTCCAAGGAATAAACCTAAAAGAATTATTGGCCATGAAAGAGCTGAACCAATATTAGCTATCGGTATTACAGCTGCTCTTATCTTAATTGGAAAATATTCTTCGTCATACTGCATAGCATGTCCACACTCATGGGCGGCCACGCCTATAGCTGCTACTGATGTTGAATTGTATACAGAATCTGATAATCTAAGAACTCCTTCCTTTGGTGAATAATGGTCTGTAAGATTACCGCTTACTCTCTCAATTCTTACATTAGTAATTCCTGCCGCTCTTAATATTTCCTGTGCTGCCATAGCACCTGTAAGCCCTGAACGGCTGTTATACTTATCATATCTGTTAAATGTCGATTTAACATTCATAGATGCTATAAGACTTATTATTGCACCTATAATAACGAGTATATATGTTGCATCATAGAAATAATACATATATTTTCCTCCATCGAATTATCAATTTTATTATTTAATATGATAGCCTATGCCAATCTGTGTGTCAAACCCATAACACATTTGTTCATTAATATTTCATTATTATACCTGTTATATGCACTTTCCCCTTTAAAAATACATATTTTATATTAAGTATAATTATATAAAATGAGGTGTTGTATGAAGATATTTGAACTAAAAAACAAGCAGGTTATCAACGAAGAGGACTGCTGTATTATAGGCTGTGTTATTGATATTGACTTTGACCCTAAAAATGGCTGTATCAATTCTATAATAATTCCTGGTCCTGGACGGCTTTGCGGCTTCTTTGGACGTGAATTTGTGTATGTCATACCTTTCAGATGTATCAAATCTATTGGGCGTGACATTATCCTTGTCAATGTCTGCCTTGATAAACATAAAGAAAAATGCTAATATATACATATAATTTAGTGAGTACACGGTTATTTAACTTATCTTGACTATACGTTATATTTTGATTGGAGGTTACTTATGAACGATAGATATGTGGCTTATGCAGGTACTTATACCCACGAAAGCAGCAAAGGTATTCATATATATGATATGGACGTTGAAAAGGGACGAATAACTGAAAGATGTGAGGTTACAATTGATAATCCCTCATATATAACATTATCTTCTAATAAGAAGTATTTATACGCAATATGTGATCAGGGTATTTCTTCATTTGCTATTACTGAAGATGGTTCTCTTGAACTTATGAATGTTGCTTCTATCAACGGAATGAGAGGCTGTCATATTTCTGTAACTAAGGATAACCGTTTTCTTGTTATTTCCGGCTATCACGATGGCAAGATTACTGTAATGCATATTAATGCTGATGGTTCTTTAGGCGATATAGCTGATGAGGTATTTCATAAGGGTCTTGGAAGCGTTGCTGAACGTAATTTCAGACCCCATATAAGTCATACCTGCTTTACACCTGATGAAGAACTTTTATGTGTATGTGATCTTGGAATTGACCAGATTAAGCTTTATGAATTCAACCATACAACTGGAAAGCTCAAGCTTTTTGATATTATACGTTCACAGCTTGAATCTGCTCCAAGAAAGATGATATTCTCAGAAGATGGACGATTCGCTTATGTTGTATGTGAATTAAAGAATTATATTAACGTATATTCTTATGATGCTTCTTCTGATAAGAACAGATTTGAGATGATTCAGAATATATTCACTGTAAGACGCGACCATAAGTCTAACAGTGCAGCTTCAGACATATGCCTTACTAATTCAGGCAATAACTTAATCTGCTCTAATGCCGGTGATAACACTGCTACAATATATTCTGTGGACAAGACTACAGGAAAGATAATTACACTTAACTCACTTCCTGTAAGTGGTGATTATCCTAAGTACATATGCCTTTTTCCTGATGACAAGCACCTTTTATCCATGAATAATGAAGGCAACTCAATAACAATATTTACTGTAGACTATACCAAAGGACTTATTGTTATGAATGGCAAAGAACTTAAAATATCACGTCCTAACAATATGGTTATTAAAAAGTTAGATTAATTAATGAAGGCTTGGCCATAAATCCAGACCAAGCCTTTATCAAAGCAAAAGGCACTGTGCTATATGCATTCTCATCCTGAATACATATATGGCACAGTGCCTTTTTATTATCCGCTGTACTTTTCTGACTGTGCATTTATAAGCTGAACATCATCAAAGTAATTAATCTTCATAGCAGCCTTAACTTCGCTTAATGTCTGTTCTGCTACCTCATAAGCATTCTTAGTTCCCTGTTTAAGTATCTCGTATACATAAGGAATATCCTTCTCATATTCGTGTCTTCTATTTCTGATTGGCTCTAATTCCTTGTTAAGAACATTTAAAAGGAACTTCTTAACCTTAACATCACCAAGTCCACCTCTCTTATAGTGGTCTTTTAATTCATCAAGGTTATTATACTCTGGTAAGAATAATCCAAAGTCTTCTTCCTTACTGAATGCATCAAGATATGTAAATACAGTATTACCTTCTATCTTACCAGGATCCGATACCTTAATATGATCTGGATCTGTATACATACTCATAACCTTTTTCTTAACATCTTCTTCTGTATCAGAAAGATATATGCAGTTACCAAGCGACTTACTCATCTTAGCTTTGCCATCTGTACCTGGAAGTCTTAAACATACTTTATTATCCGGAAGAAGTATCTGTGGTTCTACCAATGTATCTCCATATACTGAATTGAACTTTCTTACAATCTCTCTTGTCTGTTCAATCATCGGCTCCTGATCCTCACCTGCCGGAACTGTTGTAGCCTTAAATGCTGTTATATCAGCGGCCTGGCTTATTGGATAGCAGAAAAATCCAACCGGTATGCTCGCTTCAAAGTTACGCATCTGGATCTCTGACTTAACTGTTGGGTTTCTCTGAAGTCTTGAAACTGTAACAAGATTCATATAATAAAATGTAAGCTCTGTAAGCTGTGAAATCTGTGACTGAATAAATATATCAGACTTGGCTGGGTCTAAACCGACTGAAAGATAATCAAGTGCAACCTCTATTATGTTCTGGCGTACCTTCTCAGGATTATCAGCATTATCTGTAAGTGCCTGAGCATCTGCTATCATAATAAATATCTTATCGTATTCACCTGAATTCTGTAATTCTACTCTTCTCTTTAATGAACCAACATAATGACCAACATGAAGCTTTCCTGTTGGACGGTCACCTGTTAATATTATCTTAGACATATTGCTCCTCCATTCTTATGCAACGCATCTATGCATATCACAAATATTCATAATTTTATCACATTTTTTTTAAAATAACAATTGAGAATTAATCTAATTAATAGTAATATATATAACAGAGTGCCAAGAGCACAATAATATATACTTGTGGAGGAACAATTAATGAAACATTTACTTAGTCCACTAGACTTAAGTGTCACAGAACTTGAAGATTTACTTAATCTTGCAAGAGACATTTCTAAAGATCCTAAAAAATACAGCCATGTATGTGATGGTAAAAAGTTAGCAACTTTATTTTATGAACCTAGTACAAGAACCCGTCTTAGTTTTGAAGCAGCAATGCTCAATCTTGGAGGGTCTGTATTAGGTTTTTCTTCTGCTAACTCAAGTTCAGCATCAAAGGGCGAAAGCGTGGCTGATACTATACGGGTAATTTCCTGCTATGCAGACATATGTGCCATGCGCCACCCAAAAGAAGGTGCTCCTATGGTTGCAGCAAGCAAGTCTTCTATACCTGTAATCAATGCAGGTGATGGCGGACACCAGCACCCAACACAGACACTTACAGATCTTATGACTATAAGGGAACTCCGCGGTTCTCTTGACAACTTTACAATAGGCCTTTGTGGTGACCTTAAGTTCGGAAGAACTGTTCATTCACTTATCAATTCACTCGTAAGATATAAAAATGTCAAATTCGTGCTTATATCTCCTAAGGAATTAAGAATACCTGATTATATAAGAGATGATGTATTAAAAGCAAACCAGGCTGAATTCATTGAAATGGAAAACCTAGAAGATGCTATGCCTGAGCTTAACATATTATATATGACAAGAGTTCAGCGTGAAAGATTCTTCTCAGAAGATGAATACCTCAGAATGAAAGATTTCTATATACTTGATAAGTCAAAAATGGCTCTTGCAAAAGAGGATATGTATGTTCTTCACCCACTTCCTCGTGTTAATGAAATATCAGTAGATATAGATGATGACCCAAGAGCTGCTTACTTTAAACAGGTACAATTCGGTGTATATGTAAGAATGGCTCTTATTATGACACTTCTTGGTCTTAATAACAAGTAAATATAGGAGGGTAATTATGTTAAATGTAGGACAACTTAATGAAGGCTTTGTACTAGACCATATTGAAGCCGGCAAATCAATGATGATATATAATAACCTTGGTCTTGGCGAACTCGACTGTCAGGTTGCTATTATCAAGAATGCAAGAAGCAGTAAAATGGGAAGAAAGGATATTATCAAGATTGAGGGCGGACTTGACCTTGTTGATTTAGATGTATTAGGATTTATCGATCATAATATCACTGTTAATATTATTAAAGACGGACAGATAGTAGATAAGAAATCACTTTCATTACCAAAGCAGATTACTAATGTTATCAAATGTAAGAATCCTAGATGTATTACTTCTATTGAACAGGGTCTTGACCATGTATTTGTTCTTTCTGACCCTGTTAAGCAGGTATACAGATGTAAATACTGTGAAGAGAAATATACTGGTAAATAATATCCCCCAATACAACATTCGTACAGCTTTATTATATAAGCTTGAAGTTCTAATGTAATCTTCTGATTATATAGTAAAAAGAGGATGTGAAAAAACTCGATTGAGTTTTTTCGCATCTCCCTTTTTGTACCTGTTGTGTATAAATGACTGAAATCATGCGCAAAGAAAGCGCACTTCCCCTACCCCATAGAAATTCTTTTTTTGAATCTATGCGGCAGTTCTGTTTCTCATCTTTTTTTCTGATATTTATATAGATTGTGGCCTATCGCCATAAATAAAACTTCCAGTTTGACTGAATGAATACCTCTTCGGACAATTTTCTTGTACCAACGGTCGTTTTTCATAATTCCGAAAGTCAAGTGTTCATAATGACGCTGTTCTTTGGATTTTCGCTTTCCACTTCCGTAAACAAATGTACTTGTATCCAGTTCCCATAAAAGTACTAGCTGCTCAACGATTTCATTCAGATAATCCGGTACATACTTAGTTACCAGTGAACCAATGGTATTTAGATAATGCAAACAATACTTGATGAAATTCCATGTTAAACGATGCTGTAGGCTTCAAACATAGTTGAAAGCTTTAATTATTTAAAGTTTTTGACTTTAAACCCTAAAAGTACTTGCGTTTAAGGGTTAATATGGGCTATACTATTATGGAATTTGTCCGGGAATCAGGCTGTTGTAGATGACGTGAGCAGCATGTATCCCGGATGTTGTGAGTATGGAAGAGGGTTTAAAGTATGATAGTTACTCTGATTGAGAAAGTATATAGTTTTCTGTGGGGAGATCTGGTGCAGATTCCACTGCCGGGCGGCAGCACTCTGGGGATTTCGCTTCTGATTATATTACTGATTCCTACAGGAATTTATTTTACGGTTCGGACGCGTTTTCTGCCGATTCGCCTGTTCCCGGATATGGTGCAGGCACTGGTTGAGAAGAAACAAGAAAAAAACAGTCTGTCTTCATTTCAGACACTGATCGTTTCGACGGCAACCCGTGTCGGTATGGGAAATCTGGTCGGTGTTGTTGCGGCAATTTCGGCAGGCGGCGCCGGTGCGGTTTTCTGGATGTGGGTGACGGCAATTATCGGTTCATCAACAGCTTTTATTGAAGCGACACTGGCACAGCTTTATAAAGAAAAAGATCCGCTGTACGGAGGTTACCGCGGCGGTCCGGCGTATTATATTCATGCATATGTAGAAGAAAAACAAAAGAAAAAGAGAAACAAAGTGGTGATTTCTGTGTTGTTTGCAATCTCCGGTCTGATCTGCTGGTGCGGTATCAGTCAAGTGATCAGCAATTCTGTTGTTTCTTCATTTAAAAATGCATTTTCCATTCCGCCGATCTATATGACGGTAGTACTTGTTGCTGTGGCTGCTGTGATAGTGCTTCGTAAAGATGCGACAGTTAAGATCCTGGATATGGTAGTGCCGGTCATGGCGGTATGCTATTTTGCAATCACGATTCTGATCATTGTGACGAATCTTGGAAGTTTACCGGGTGTTTTTGCAAGAATTTTTGAGGAAGCATTTGGATTCCGACAGGCAGCAGCCGGCGGTTTTGGCGCAGTCCTAATGAATGGAATCAAACGTGGACTGTTTTCGAATGAAGCAGGTTCCGGATCTGCTCCGTGTGCGGCAGCAGCGGCAGAATGTGACCAGCCGGTCAAAGCCGGATTGGTACAGGCGCTCGGGGTATTTGTGGATACGATCGTGATCTGCAGCTGTACAGCATTTATCATGCTGCTTGCGCCGGAAGAAAAAGTTACAGGACTTTCCGGAATGGATCTTCTGCAGACAGCAATGGAACATCATCTTGGCCGTTTTGGTGTGATCTTTATTGCGGCGACGCTGTTTTTATTCAGTTTTTCGACGTTTCTGGGCATCCTTTTTTATGCGAGATGCAATGTTGCATATCTTTTCGGAGATAACTGGGCTTCACAGACTGCATACAAAGTACTGGCGCTTGTGATGCTGTTCATCGGCGGCCTTGCAGCATATACATTTGTTTGGGATCTTGGTGATGTTGGAATCGGACTGATGACGATCTTTAATATCATCATTCTTTACCCACAGGGTGAGAAGGCTCTGAAAGAACTGAAAGAATACGAAAAAGAAAAAAGAAAATGAAAAACACAAAGAGAAAGCATTTGAAACTATGTCTGTTGTTATTGTTTATGGTTCTGGGATGTTTTGCGATAACCAATGTCAGGACGACAACGGTGCAGGCATCATCACGGACGTTCAAATCAAATGGCAGAACCTATATGGAAAAGCATAATGACAATACACTTAATACGGTATTGTATCAAAAAGTTTCCGGACGTTACAAACAGGTTGCGAAATCGTCAAGATATCTCATCTACAGATTTTCTTATGGAAAGAAATTGTATTTTTCAAGTGCTGACGATGAAACTTCTGATATACCAGGGGTAATTTTCGAACATTTTTTGGGGATGTGAAAAAACTCAATCGAGTTTTTTCACATCCCCTTTTATTTCATATATACCATATAATCAACAGGCTGTATACACTACAACCTGCCTTCATAACACTTTCTAAAATATTCAATACTTACTTGTTTTATCTGTATGCCTGTAATGTAGGTGTTGTGCGAATCTTAAGTGGTGTATCAACGCCTTCTGCTGTTGTTACTGTATACTTTATTACCTGTGGTGAACCTGCTTCTACTACAAGATCAACATTATAACCAACTTCAAGATTATCATACTCATCAGTTGTTATCTTAAGGCCATTATTAGTCTCAAAGTTACCTATAGTACCACCTGCTGGTGCGAATAAATGAACAAATCCTCTTATTCCACCATCGAATCCACCAAGAATATAACCACCTGCTCTTGTTATATTGCTTCTTTTAATTGTATTAGTTAATGTCACAGTAATATCATAGCTTCTTGTTCCATCTGCATTAATAACAGGCTCACTCATCTCTGTATCAATATTTAAGAACCAGCCTAATTTACAAGGCTCATATAAGCTAAAGAACACTCCTGCTTCTGGATTAGCCGGGTCATCATTAAGATTTCCTGAACAACCTGCGTCCTTAGCATACTGCTCTTCCTGCTCATCTACGAACCAAAGCATAATTGTGTTCTCCTCAACACCCTCATTAAACATATCTACATATTCATTAATTCTCTTAAAATTAAAGCCTGATACCAATACTGCCATTGCCTGCTTGGCTGTCTCTGCAAAAAGACCATCGACATATTCATTAGCTTCATTATAATCAACATTAGTACCTCTGTCGCTAAGATATTTATAATAAAGCTCATACTGTAATACTGATACGGCATTATCACCATTAAGCTCTGTTCCATCAGGAAGTGTAATTGGTCCTGATATTCTAAGAACCTTCTGTATAATAGTCGGTGTAAGTGAGAGCACACCATCAACGCTCTCACCGTGCTTAGCTTCATAAGCCAAAGCCCATATCTGAGCAGCTCTTTCAAAATCAGGGTTAAAACTTGCATCTCTTGAATAGATTAACGTATCATTAAATATCTTTAATTCTTTTCTTGTAACATTAGCTTCATCTGGTGGATATGTTGCCAATACATCATTAACAGGATTAAAATCTCCAATTGACATTACACCATCTTCAACCCTTATTGTTCCGATTGAACCTGGGAAACCACCTGCAGCTCTTATCTCTGCTGTATTCTGTGCAGCAAGAAGATATACCTTATCACTTCCATCGCCGATAAATGCTTTCATTAATGGAATGTAATCTTCATAATCTGTGTACATACTCATAAGTGATGTTATCTTATCACTATAAGAAGATATCATTGTTCCCATACTTCCCGGAAGTTCAACCTTGTTCATCTTAGCAGTCATATTATTAACCACTGGCTGTATCTGCTCTAAAAGATCAAGATAGGCATTAATTGTTGTTACACTAAAACCATCACCTACTTTAAGACCTGACATAGGGTATTCTGATATTGTTGCTACTGCCGGCTTTATAATATCATCTGATGCATCTTCAACAAGTCCTATAAGTGTATCTACTGACTTAACATACTTTCCTGCAACCGGAATGTGGCTTGCCATCTTCCACAATGGGCTTGATAATGTCTTGCTTATCTTATAAGTTGTATTGTCAAGCTTTAATACTGCTGTATTAGCTGCCTCAGCATCCTGGGCTTTTACAGCTCCAAGCATATCATTCATCTCTGTCTTTAATTCATTAGCATTCTTTAACATTCCCTTGGCATCAGATAAGCCTTTAACACCCATAATTCCTATAATAACAACAACCGCAGCTACTATTGAAACAATTGTTATAGTACGTTTCTTTTTCTGCTGTTTTGTTAATCTCTTCTTACCACTGTGGCTGTGATGTTCCCCACTGCTATGGTGGCTGTGGTGTCCTTCACTACTATTGCTGCTGTGATGTTCTGAATTATTGTTACTTCCCTCTCTTACATTGTGACGGCTGTTATTGTTAGCTGTATTACTGCCAGTATGCTGGACATTGCTTCTTCTATGACCACTGTTCTGGCTGCTTTTATTATCCACAGTGTTCTCACTGTTTAAGTTCTCATTGTTATCTTTATAATCATTATTGTTCATTACTATCCATCCATTTCCTATTATAAAAAAGAATGTGCTAAGCACATTCTCGCGACGAGTGCTGTCGCTTGCGACAAACTACAGCTTCACGCGAGTGCGCATAACTGGCACATAGTGCCTTTTATTTAATAGGAAATTATATTGGAATTTCCTATTAAATAAAAAAATATGAGCAGTACTATAAGCCGGGTTATGTCCAGCCAGGCTTTGACCTGACTACTGATGATCATCTATCTAGACCTGCTGTTACCAGCAGGCTCAAGCAACCTACCTAAAAGCACGACGGGCAGCCGTATCGCTTTATATTTGGTCTTGCTTCGAATGGGGTTTACATAGCCAGTATTGTTACCAATACCACGGTAGTCTCTTACACTGCCTTTCCACCCTTACCAATAAGCTCAACACTAAGTGTTAAGCACTGGCGGTATATTTCTGTTGCACTAGCCTTGGAGTCACCTCCACCGGACGTTATCCGGCATCCTGCCCTGCGAAGCCCGGACTTTCCTCACCTGCGGTCTTTCGACACTTGCAGCCGCGATCATCTGTACTACTCACATTTATTAGTATTATTAAGTTAATTGTAACTTTGTAAACATCTAACGCCTACTTAATGAACATAGCATCCCCAAAACTAAAGAATCTGTAACGTTCTTTTACTGCAACTTCATAAGCATTAAGAACATTTTCTCTTCCTGCAAGTGCTGACACAAGCATTACAAGAGTTGATTCTGGGAGATGGAAATTAGTTATAAGACAATCTATTGCCTTAAACTTATAACCTGGATATATAAATATTTCTGTCCAGCCACTCTTAACTGGTATATGTCCATTTTCATCAGCTACTGATTCAAGAGTTCTTGTGCTTGTAGTTCCTACAGCAATAACTCTTCCACCATTAGCCTTGGTATTATTAATTATATCTGCTGCTTCTTTATCAACCTGATAGAATTCTGAGTGCATATGATGATCAAGTATATTCTCAACCTTAACTGGTCTGAATGTTCCAAGACCTACGTGAAGAGTAACTCTTGCAATCTTCACTCCCATATCTTCTATCTGTTTAAGCAGTTCTTTTGTAAAATGTAGTCCTGCCGTAGGTGCTGCTGCTGAACCCTCGTGCTTGGCATATACTGTCTGATAGCGGTTTTTATCTTCAAGCTTATGTGTGATATATGGTGGAAGCGGCATCTGTCCTAGTTCATCAAGAATTTCCTCAAATATGCCATCATAACTAAACTGTATAAGTCTGTTACCTTCCTCAACTATATCAATAATCTCACCTGTAAGCTTTCCGCCACCAAATACTATCCTTGCACCAACCTTGCATTTCTTTCCTGGCTTAACAAGGACTTCCCACGTATCCTGTCTGTCTTCAAGTCTTTTTAACAAAAGCACTTCAATGGCAGCACCTGTTCCTTCTTTCTCACCGATAAGTCTTGCAGGTATAACCTTAGTATCATTAATTACAAGGCAGTCACCCGGCTTAAGATATTCTGTTATATCCCTAAATATCTTGTGTTCTATAGCTCCTGTGTTCTTATCAAGAACCATCAATCTGGAGCTTGAACGGTCTGACAGAGGGTCTTGTGCTATAAGTTCCTCTGGCAGATCATAATAAAAATCATGTAAATCCATAATAATCCTCTATTCAGATTGTGCACTCTATATTCACTACATACGAAGTTCGATTCCATTATCACTTAAGTCTTTATATATCTTCTCCATTACTGGTGTGATATCCTTATCCTCAAGTGTTCTGTCCTTAGCTCTGAAAGATATTGAATATGCTACTGACTTGTAGCCCTCTTTAATCTGGGCACCTTCATATATATCAAATAACTTGTAACTCTCAAGTATGCTTCCGCCGCGTTTCTCGATTATCTTCTCAATCTTTCCTACAAGAACTGACTTAGGCATAACCATACTTATATCCCTTGTAACTGCTGGGAACTTGGCAATACCCTCAAACTTTCTGTCAAAGCTTGCCATCTTAGTTACAATTGAAAGGTCAATAACAACAATATATGTTCTGTCGCCTAATGAATAAGTATCTGCTACATCTGGATGTAATTCACCCATATAGCCAATCTTTGTTCCATCATAGATAATCTCTGCCTGACGTCCTGGGTGAAGGAATGTAATTCCTGCCTCTGGATTGTATTCCGGCTTAACTCTCATTCCAATTCTTTCAAGGAATTCTTCAACTACACCCTTCATCTGGAAGAAATCAACATCTCCAAATGCTCCAAGCGTGAACATAACTCTCTCATCTGGAAGCTCGTTAACATCATCTGCTGCAAGATATACCTTTGCAAGCTCATATAACTTAACATTCTTATTACGTCTGTTATAGTTAGTTGATAATGATGTAAGCATACCATTAACAGGAAGTGTTCTCATTATTGAGAAATCTTCTCCTAATGGATTAGAGATAACCACTGTCTTTCTGTATTCTGAGTCGGCCGCAAGCTTAAGCTTATCAAATACCTTAGGGCTTTCAAATGAATATGTCATAGCCTGTGAGAATCCACAGAACTGTGCAACTTCACCTGCTACATCTTCAATACTTCTCTCAAATGGTATCTTACCCATTGTTGTAGAACCCTTTGGAAGTGTTGTAGGAATATTATCATATCCGAAGAATCTTGCTACTTCCTCTGCAATATCTGCATCTCTGTTAAGATCCTGTCTAAATGTAGGAATAATAAGCTCATTAGAAGCTTCATCATATTCTACTTCAAGTCTCTTGAAATATGAAAGCATATCTTCCTTTGATACATTTGTTCCAAGAAGTGCATTATACTTATCTGGTTCAAATGATATTCTCTTCTTAGATACCGGCTCATCATATATATCAACAACACCGCCAACTACTTCACCTGCACCTAACTGTTCTATAAGGTCACAGGCCCTGTTCATAGCTTCAAGTGCAAGCTCTGGATCTAAGCCCTTCTCAAACTTACCAGAAGCATCTGTTCTTAAACCAATCTTCTTAGTTGACTTTCTTATATTAGTTCCATCAAATGTTGCAGCTTCAAAAAGCATTGTCTTAACATCATCTGTTATCATTGAGTTCTCACCACCCATAATACCAGCAAGACCAATAGCCTTTTCTCCATCACATATAAGAAGTGCTTCTGAATCAAGTGTTCTTTCCTGTCCATCAAGTGTAACGAACTTCTCATTCTCAGCAGCAGTTCTTACAATAATCTTCTTATCAGCGATTGTATCATAATCATAAGCGTGCATTGGCTGACCATATTCTGTCATAACATAGTTAGTAATATCTACTATGTTATTAATAGGTCTGATGCCTGCTGTCATAAGTCTGTGCTGCATCCACTTTGGTGATGGAGCAAGCTTTATATTCTTAACAACTCTTGCTGTATATCTCTTGCAAAGCTGCTTAGCTGCTACTTCAATCTTAATATAGTCATTAACATCTTCGCTATTGCCTGTAGCATTAACAACTGGAGGATTGAATGGCTTTCTGAATGTAGCTGCTGCCTCTCTTGCGATACCAAGGATACTATAGCAGTCTACACGGTTGTTAGTAATCTCATATTCAAATACTGTATCATCAAGTCCAAGATATTCTACAGCACTCTCTCCTACTTTGGCATCATCACCAAATATATAAATACCATTTTCTGCTGCATCTGGATAGAATTCTCTTGATGAACCAAGTTCTTCAATTGAACACATCATTCCATAAGACTCAACGCCTCTTAACTTGCCTTTTTTAATCTTAATTCCATCTTCTGGAAGTGGACTTCCATCGTGTCCGCCAGCCACACGTCCGCCGTCAAGAACAACTGGAACTTTCTGTCCACTTGTTCCTGGTTCAATATTAGGAGCACCTGTAACTATCTGAACAGTTTCATTTCCTACATTCACCTGACATACTACAAGCTTGTCTGCATCTGGATGTCTTTCTACTGAAACAATCTGTCCTACAACAATTTTATCCAGATTTTTATCAAGCTCATTAAAACATTCTACCTTAGTACCTGAAAGAGTCATAGCATCTCTGAATTCCTGATTTGTACACTCTAAACCTGGAACAAGGTCCTTTATCCATTTAATAGATGTATCCATACTTATCCTCCACTTATTATTAATTAGAACTGCTTTAAGAATCTTGTATCATTCTCGTATAACAATCTCATATCATCGATTTCGTATTTAAGAAGGGCAACTCTTTCAAGACCTACGCCAAACGCAAAACCTGTATATTTATCTTTATCAATTCCGCACATTTCAAATACATGTGGGTGAACCATTCCGCAGCCAAGTATTTCAATCCAGCCCTCACCCTTACAAAAACGGCATCCCTTGCCGCCACATTTAAAGCAGCTTACATCCATCTCGGCACTAGGCTCTGTGAATGGGAAATGATGTGGTCTGAACTTAACCTTAGTATCTTCACCGAATAACTCCTTAGCGAATTCTGCAAGTGTTCCCTTAAGGTCAGCAAATGTTATGTTCTCATCAATTACAAGACCTTCAACCTGATGGAAGCAAGGTGAATGGGTTGCATCAACTTCATCTGCTCTGTATACACGTCCAGGTGAAATCATTCTTATTGGAAGTCTGCCTTTTTCCATAACTCTTGCCTGAACAGGTGATGTCTGTGTTCTAAGAACAACTTTATCATTGATATAGAATGTATCCTGTTCATCTTTTGCTGGATGGTTAGCTGGAATATTAAGTGCCTCAAAGTTGTAATAATCATATTCTACCTCTGGACCTTCTACAACTTCGTATCCCATTCCTATAAATATCTTTTCTATTTCTTCACGCGCAAGCATATTAGGATGTTTATGTCCAAGTTCAGCTTTCTTGGCTGGAAGTGTTACATCAATTACCTCTGCCTTCATCTGAAGCTCTCTCTTCTTGGCAGCAAGCTCTTTCTTGGCAGCCTCTAATACTTCTTCAATTGCCTGTCTTGTTTCGTTGACAATCTGTCCAACCTTAGGTCTGTCCTCAGGAGCTACCTCCTTCATACCCTTTAAAACTTCAGTAAGCTCGCCTTTTTTACCAAGAAAAGCAACTCTGATATCATTTAACTTATCAAGAGAATCTGTTGCCTTTATCTGTGACAACGCATTTTCTTTGATTGCATCAAGTCTTTCTTTCATCTTATCCTCCTTCTTGCGCTATTTACACATTGTTAATCATTTCGCAAAAAACCACTCTCAATTGTAACACAATGCTCATATTTCGCAAGTATTATTTTAATTATTCTTATGTCTTTTCTCATAAATCTCAAGAACCTGCATAGCTTCCTTGGCATGCACCTTATTCTTTTTAGTCACATTTTTAATATTATTTCTTGCATCTTCTATTCTTGATTCATTATATTCTATCTGTTCTCTTAACTTCTGGCGTCTTATGGAAAGATTATGTCTTACCTCTACCATTTCTTTAGGATTAAGTATCGCCTTAACTTGTCCTATCCATATATGTGTATCAATTACACCAAGCTGTCTTAATATATCTGTAAGCTCCGCTTCTGCCTCATTAAGATTACTTGTTATCTCAAGTATTTTACGTTGTTCATCTTTCATCTCAACATATGCCTGAAACTTCTGCTCAAGCTCAAATGCACTCTTTACCGCATATTTGCTATATTCATATTCAAGCACATTTACAGCATTTACATACTTTATCTTGTACTTATTAAGAAGTGCTGTTGCTTTATTAAGCTTTACCTCTGTCACATACACTTTTCGTTCTGTTGATTTAAGATAAGCAAACAGACCAAGCGAAAGCGTAAGTGCAAGTATTACAACTGTTATGAACATTCCAATGTGTTCATCATCTGGTGAAGCCGCTGATATAAGAAGAAATATAACAAACACCCCTACAAGAAGTGCCAGCATAAGTACTGAATACTTCTTAATTCTAAGCTGTTTTTTCACAAGGTCATTTGCCTCTATACGATACATTGACCTCTCACCCTTAATCATTCTTACATTCTTTAATACTGTATTGTAATCTTCTTCATCGTGCCTCAGCTTTACAAGTGCCTCTGGAAAATCTTCCTCATAAGATTCCATCATACGGTACACTTTGTTGGAAAGCTTGTTCTCCGGTGATTTAAAAATACGCCTGTCAACCGACAGATTATCAACACGGTCTGCCGCATACATAAGCTTAAGCTTTATATCTTCCGGTGCATTCTCGATTCTTTGTATATCCTCATAATAATCAGTTACACTGTCATATTCTACCTTGGCATTCTCTATATATCTTGAAGCTTCCTCCATAATATCACACTGGCTTTTAACAAAGCTCCCAACCTCTGAGCCTGTAAATCCTGCCGTGTCAACCTCTTCAAGATTATCCTGCGTATTATTGACCGCTCCGCCAAGATTAACCTTATCAACTGTTCTTATAAGCGTCTGTGCCTGTATACTGTTAAGCAGGTGGTCATATTTTTCTTCTTCCTTTAACACATCTGCCTGCTGTTTCTTAGTCTTTTCTGTCAGCCCTCTGGATTCATCAGCAGATGCATCACTGCCAGCCGTCTTATATAATTCTTCTTCCAGATCATCATTATGATTACTGCCAGTATACGAACCCACCTGATAGCTGTGTATCATATCATTAATAGAACGTTTATTTCTAAATCCATTCTCATCTTCATACACAAGCTCCTCAAGGTCTTTTAAATCCTCATCACTGTCATAATTATTTTTTAAGAATTTGAATAATCCCACTTGTCTTATCACCTCGCAGTATATTTATAATAATCCTGTTTCCAATTGGTAAGAATATCATCTAATACTTTATGATACCCTGCCACATCTCCTGCATTTTTATACTTCTCTGTGTCATTAAGCTTTCTAATCTCGTCCTGATAAGCTGCATTATCCATAAGCTGTTCTATCTTTCTTCTTATGATATACTCCTCCTCTGGCACATCTTCATTAATAACACTTCCGTCTTTATCCATAAACCACTTTGCCGCAAGGTAACACTTGTATGAATTCTTATGCTGTCCTATCTCATATGCTTTCATAAAGCTGTATGAAGCCTCATTATATAAGAACATTCTTGCAAGTGCAACACCCATATTATGGTACACACCTGCTAAGAACGCTGCCGGGGCAGCATTGCTGTATTCATCTATAATCTGCTTATAACAGTCAACCGCCTTATAGAAGCACTCATTAGAAAGAAAACTGTCCCCTCTTAATCCAAGTCTTTCATAAGCATTCTGATTATCAAGCGTATTCAGTATTTCGCTTATCTTTTCAATCTGTTCCAAAGAATAATAATCAACTGATTTAAGTATTGTGACAAGCATACTTGCCAACAGCTCATTATTACTTTTCATTATGGTTAATCTCTGGGCAAGTGCTGTATTTCCCACTTCATCCCTAAGAAATGTTATAAGCTCATCATTGATAAAATCATTAGTAAGTATATATATATTATTGTAAATATAATAACACAGTTCTTCTTCTGTATACAATCTGATACCTGACTGCATTATATATAAAGGATTGTCTGCAACCTTCCCCCTGCACAAAATCATTGCACTCATACATCTGCCTCACTTAAATCCAGTTCTTCAACTATAACACTATCCGATGCCTGATATATCTCACCAAAACCAAGGTCTTTTACTGTAACAATACATTTATCCTGTGAAGATGCCTTTACATTCATTGATATTCTTGTTGTCTTTCCTTCCCTGTAAGGAATAGAGCTTATATCAACCTGCTTTTCTATATATTTTCCGTCCGGCCATATAATCTGGAAATTTATAACCGACACATCTTCAATAATAAAATCAATTGTTCTTTCTGCCATATACCAGTTAGTTCCCATTTTGACAATTCTAAACTTCATAGGACGTCCGTGTTCTGATATATCCGTTTCAATATCAGCTTTTATCCTGCCATCTGTAAGAAGGCACACATTACCAAATACCTGTGGAGATATATACTCCAACGCTGCAAAGCACGCACCTCTTACATATAAATTCTGCCCAACAAATGCTTTTCTTCCTGCAACTAATACTTTGGTGAATTCATCTGGAAGCCTGTCCACATCAAATCCCATACCTGTAAGATATACACTTGAAGCCCTGTGCTTCTTAAAATATTCTGTCATATACAAGGTAACGGAATGTGAAGCCTTTTCTATTGTACTTCCTTCAGGCTGGCTTAATGTATGCTCCTGTAATATGTACTGCATATCACCAATCTTATTGCAGTACAATCTGTATACATCAATTCCCGAAGCATTGTAATCCATAAGCACTGTACCATTCTGATAAAGTTCCTTCTTCTGGCTGTACGCATAATATGCAAAGCTTTCTATTCTGCTTATTATCTGGTACTGCTCATTTGCAACACCTGCATTGTACAGCTCCTCCTTTACAATCTCCAGTGTATCTTTGGTAAAATCAGGAACAACAACACATATAGAAGCTACACTGCTGGCATTTTTCTTATTAATAACAGCTTTTATATTCTCTGATAATGTTTTGTCTTTTTCGGTATCTGCTGCCACTGGTGCTTTTAACTCACTGTCATACACACACATCTGTATATTATCCTCAAGCAGCTCCGCTCCTATTATCAAATCTGTATCGTTCATAACTATCTCCATTCTTAGCAGGAATTTAGTCTTACTGCCTCATATTCTCTGGTACAAACAACTGCTTTGTCACATAATCTTCTACTGCATAGCTTTCCATAAGCTTCTTTAATGTAACCATATCCCTTAGCTCCTCGCTTGCAAGACATTCATTAATTGCATCAAATCTGCCCTTATTATCTCCATCATTAAGGTTATCGTACAATATGTTATATTCCTTCGTATTAGTGTCTGTTCCAATTGTATAATTATATATAACCTTGTCGTTATAGAACAATGAAAGTCTGTATGTAAATACTCCGCAGTTATCACATTTCATAACTGCACTTGCATATTCTTTAGCATCATTAACTTTATAATTAATGACAACCTTATTATCAGGATTGCCATAATACTCAATCACTGTAACACCACAGGCATTATACGGTATATTAAGAACACCATTAAAACGTTTATAATAATCATAGATTATCTCTTTTGCACATAATTCATCAAGAATGTTCTGTGCTGTGTCTTTAATATCTGGTTTATTCAATTCTTTTATATTCTCTGATACTTTTTTAAGCCACGCAGCAAGGCATATTACAGGAATACCAATCTTATCTTTGTAACATTCTTTTACAACCGTAAATGTTATGTCACTTACATTTTTTCCTTTAATAAAATATAAAAATGAATTATAAGCTATATATGCTTTGGCTATCAGCTGTGATGCACCTTTATTATAATAATCTGTAAATACCTGTGTAAGCTTATCATAATAATCTTTATCCTGAGTAAACATATACTGTGAGATAACCCTCTCAGAAAGATTTTTAATATTTACGCCAAAATCAGATGCACTCTTCCACAACCTGTACATATCCTTGTCTGAACCATTATAATTATCAACCATATATTCAAGTACCAGCTCATTATACAGATGATTCCTGAACACATATTCACACAATATATCTTTATAGCTTTCCTTATTAACCGAAGCAGTAAGCTCGTGTACTATGAACTTAAACATCTTGCCTGCTGGAACTATTGTATAGCCGTAGCGTTCCATAAGTTCCCTTGCCTCATAATACATTCCGTACTCCAAAAGTATTTCAATAAGCCCCTGTGCCGTATTGATATCAAGACCATCTTTAATAAGGTCACTGTACTCATCATTAAAGGTTTCACCTTCATAATATTCTTTATAATATTCAATAAGCCACGAATTAATAAGTTGTCGGTATTCGTATGTAACTCCTTTAACCATCGCCGCTTTCTTATATATAGATGGTGTATCCGCATTATATATATGCTTCTTTCTGCAATAATCTGCCCTGAATAAAGCTATATATGGCTCTTCAATGTCATATTCATCTAACAATGTTATATCCAGTGGTTCTTCTAATATCTTTTCTATCTCATAATTGACAGTGTTTCTTCTTATAACTCCGTCCGTACAGATAAATGCCATAGAACAGTTAGAGATATAAAGCGGAATATATATATCATTGCCTGTCATCTCATATATTGCAGGCTCTTTCATATAGCCGCATTTTACTATAACAGCTTTTACTTTACTGCAATCAGCAGTTACACGATACATAAATCTTAACTTAACCGCATATTCTGCTGTTTCATTATTGATAAGCTGTGGCTTTAAAAATTGTCTGTAAAGATACATAAGGTCATTATTGATACAGCCGGCCTTTAACTGCTCATAAAGATACAGTTCTATCATCTGCTCGTACGAATCATATATATCCTTATAGAATGCTTTATTATAGACAACATTGGCATATAAGAAGGACTTCCATTCATAATTAATACCTGAATCATATGTAAAATACAAAAGGACAATTCTTGGAATTCTCACCTTTATATCTTTCTTTATGCTTGCCATATAGAACTCATATAATCTTGTTATTCTTATGCCTCTAAGAACCGCTTTCTCATAAAATGGAAATGCTTCCTCACCAGCTATTCCTTCCCTTACCATATGTGATATTAATACTTCTAATATGTCATCTTCTTCATATATTGTATAAAGTTTTTTTAATATCTCTATATTATCTTTATTAGTAATTCTTTCATTGGCAATTACAGCCGCTGCCTGCTTTGCAAGCTTTTCTGTAATCATATTGTACTTTATACCAAATGCTATCACCTGAATCTCAAATCTGTTAAACAGCCTTAACAGCTCTGGCTGTGCATTATATATATTAAGTGCCTCTAAATACATAACCGGGCTTATACAGCCATCATTAAAGCAATCCTTTATTCTTATAAGCTTAATGCTCTTGTTATTCTCAGACTGTCCGTCTATATAGAATAATATCCACAAAAGCACCCAGCTGTCATATCCGTGTTCATAACACTCTGTAACTATCTGGGCTACATCTGATGTATATCCTGCATCTTTTCTTTCAAGCGTGCTTACATAAAGGTAAAGACTGTATAACTCAATATGATTATCAACATCGCTTAATACCCTGTCCTTAATGTTCTCAAGAATTCTGCTTCCATTGTAATCATCACCTGATATAAAATTAACACCAGCCTGCAATACGTCAAATATTATGTCCGATTTCTTCAATCCACGAACTCTGTCAAGAATTTTATTAGTGTTAATAACCCATTCCTGCTTGGTTATGCGTTTCATTCTGAACTGGAGATATTCTGCTGTAAGCCTGCTCTTTGCAGCTCTTATCTCTCTGTGTTCATCAAAGCCGCTGTCATTAACAATCTCTTTTCCATTTATTGTAATCTCTATTACTTCCTGATGACTGTAAGAGCTTATTATAATATACGCATAGTTATTGCCTGCATGAAGAAGCTTATCATCTATTATATAATCCAGCTCATATACATCACCTATGAAATCATCAGAAGTTATTATTCCTCTTTTCATCTTAATAAATGGTGCTTCACACTGTACGTCAAGCTTTATATAGCCCCAGCCGTTCTTTTCTATAATTATGCTGTCCTTTTCGTTAGCACCATCTATATTATAATCTCTTATATTATTATCAACACTGAAAGTAAGAGCAGACTTTTTCTTAATTGCTATTAAGAACTCCTCCATTGACTCATATACATTTTCTCTGTCATACAGGACATCGTAAAGATTATTTAATACATCATCACCCTGTAAGAATATTTTTTTGAATTTATCGGATCTGTATAAGCTTACTGCTTCTTCTTTATTAACCTGCACAAGATTAGTAAAATGGAACAGGTTATCCGCTTTTCCAAGGCTTGTATCTACTGTTTCTTTAACTGCTGTAAAGCTGTATAATACCTCTTTCTCTCCAGCATTAGTAACAAGCGTGAACTCTCCTTCTATGCTGTCCCCCTCTGAAAGTCCCCTTGCATCTATAACGTATTTAATATAACTGTCTTTTCCCGCAAATGACGGTGTAAGCACTGTCACCTTGGCATTATCAGAGTATACTACCCCCTTAATTACATCTTGCGCCTGTATATGAAATTCTGCATTATGTATTGTGTCACAGATAACATCTTCTATAATAACATCATCAGGTTGTATTATATCTGGAATGTCATATCTGAACTTTCCTCTTGAAAGTCTGTTAATATACTCTCTCATCAGTTCTACGTCTCCGAATTAATCTTTTTTAAATGTGTCTTTATCTGCTTCTCATAGCCATTATCTGTTGGTTCATAGAACTTTACGTCCTCAAGTCCATCAGGTAAATACTGTTGCTTCACATAGTGGTTAGGATAATCGTGTGCATATTTATAACCTATGCCGTGTCCTAACTTTGAAGCACTCTTATAATGTGCATCCTGCAAATGTGCCGGCACAGGTGCTGTCTTGGTTGTCTTAACAAGTTCCATAGCCTTGTCAACTGCCATATAACAAGAGTTGCTCTTAGGTGCACAGGCAACATATAACGCCGCCTGTGAAAGAATTATCCTTGCCTCCGGCATACCTATCCTCTCAACTGCAAGTGCTGCATTCGTAGCAACAACTAATGCGTAAGGGTCTGCATTGCCTACATCTTCACTTGCACATATCATTATTCTTCTTGCAATAAACTTTATATCTTCACCTGCATATAACATCTTTGCCAGATAATAACTTACTGCATCAGGGTCAGACCCCCTCATACTTTTAATAAATGCTGATATGGTATCATAATGATTATCACCCGTCTTATCATATCGGACAGCCCTTTTTTGTATACACTGTTCTGCTGTCTTTAAATCTATATGTATAAGTCCGTCATCTGACCTGTCAGTTGTAAGTATTCCAAGTTCTATCGCATTAAGTGCACTTCTTGCATCGCCATTTGCTATATCAGCAAGAAACTCCAAAGCATCATTATCTATGTCAGCCTTGTAGCTTCCCATACCTCTTTCTTTATCGTATACAGCTCTCTTTAGTATCTCTTTGATATCTTCCTTTGACAATGGTTTTAACTCAAATATTATAGACCTTGAAATCAAGGCTCCATTAACCTCAAAATATGGATTTTCTGTTGTTGCACCAACAAGCACAATAGTTCCGTCTTCCACGAATGGCAGAAGATAGTCCTGCTGCCCCTTATTAAATCTATGTATCTCATCTACGAAAAGTATTGTCTTCTTACCATACATTCCAAGATTATTTTTTGCCCTCTCTACAACATCTTCCATCTCTTTCTTGCCTGCTACTGTAGCATTAATCTGACAGAAATCCGCACTTGTCGTATTGGCAATAACCTTGGCTAATGTAGTCTTTCCAGTTCCAGGAGGTCCATAAAATATAATAGAGCTTAATTTATCCGCCTTTATAGCCCTGTATAAAAGCTTATCCTTACCAACAATATGCTGTTGTCCTACAACTTCTTCCAAAGTTCTTGGTCTTAATCTCATCGCAAGAGGAGAATCATTCTCCTGATTAGTCTTTCGCATATAATCAAATAAATCCATAATTGTGTCCTTGTGATTCCCTTAATGAATATTATTTAATAATATAGCATATTATACGGCAAATGGCACTACTTTAATTAAAGTAAGCTTTTAAATATTTTCTTAACCGTATCCATAAAGCCTGCTGTATCAACATTTTCGCAGCTTATTATCTTAACACTTCCAATATAAGCCTCATTGTAATAATATTTAATAACGCCTACCTCATCACCCTCTTTTAATGGAGCTTTAATATTATCATTAATTATGCACTCCCGTCTTATATCATCATTGTTATATTTATTAATGAACATATATGAATAGTCTTTTTCCTTTGTTATCTTAATCTTATCCTGCCTGCCCGATGAGATTTTAATGCTCTCTGTATCAAGCGGTTCTTCATCTTTATATATACTGCACACACTAAAACCATAATTAAGAAGCGTTATCGCATCACTGAATCGTATCTTGCTTGTCGGTGCCGCCATAACAACTGCTATAAGATCTATTCCGTCTTTATTGGCTGTTCCTGAAAGGCAGCAGCCTGCCTTGCTCGTTGAACCTGTCTTTAAGCCTGTGGCATAGGCATACTGTTTCATAAGCTTATTAGTATTGGTAAGCACGAAATCCTTCTCGCCTTTTCTTGTAATGTGTGTTATGCTCTCCATCCATATACTGCTGAATTCTTTTATCTGTGGGTGGTTATTAATAAGCTCCCGGCTCATAACCGCTACATCTCTCGCACTTGATGTATGTCCGTCTACATCAAGTCCACAGCAGTTAATAAAATGTGTGTTGCTCATTCCTAGTTCACGGGCTTTTTCATTCATTTTATCAACAAATACATTCTCTGCCCCGCTTATGTGTTCTGCCATTGCTACACAAGCATCATTAGCACTTGCCACCGCTATACACTTAATCATAGTCCTGACACTCTGTATCTCTCCCGGCTCAAGGAACACCTGGCTTCCGCCCATTGAAGCCGCATATTCCGACACAGTTACCGGGTCTTCCATATTAATGCTTCCGTCCTCTATTGCCTCAAATATAAGTATAAGCGTCATTATCTTTGTTATGCTTGCAGGTGCAAGAACTGTATCGGCATCCTTTTCATATATTACCTGTCCTGTCGCCGCCTCCATAAGTATCGCAGAAGGTGTATCTATGTCTGGTCCTGATACTTCCTCTGCACAGCAAAAAACAGGTACAATAACAGCCGTAGTAATTAACATAATTATGGCTGTTATTATACCTGTAATTCTTTTTATATGTCCTGTTCTGTCCTTATGTCCTGCTTTATCTGAATATTCTGCTAACACTTTCATATATCCGGACATAATAATAACCTCTTATAACATTTGTTATTATATATGTCCTTATATACCCTATTATACCTTAAAGTCTTAGAATAATGCTGTAATATCTGTTCCATTAATATACAATTGTTTTAATGTGTTCCAATCCACAGCCTGTCCACTGTTCCTATCTGGCTCTTTGAACCACCCTTTAAATCGCAAGAATATAATGTCTTATCAGAACCATAATAATACAATCTCTTTCTGTAAAGACTTGTATCAGATGTATTAACTGTATCTGTAACATTTCCCATAAGCACTTTCTTAGCTGATGGTGTCTTTAAATAATACTGTCCGTCATTATCTATATAAGTAATAGACTCTTTTGTATTATTAATAAGCGATAAGCTTCCGTCCTTCACATTCTCTGCAATAACAGTCTTATCACCCTTTAATGCATTGATAAGCTTTGCCTCTGAATTAATGTAGACAAGTTCACCCGAGGCTTTTAAGAATACTATACTCTGCATATTTCCTATGCTGTCAAGTTCTTTCTTATCTGACACCATTCCGTCTTTATACTTTGCATATGACACTTTTTTATTGCCTACCCAGTATATGTAATCATTCTTACTGTCAATAATATATGTCATATTAGCACCATCAATGCCATCAAGCTGCTGTGCCAAGCCATTCTTAACACTAACAATATAATTATTGTCCTGTGAATTATATATATATTCATCAGCCTTGTCAGATGTATTCAGATGTCCTGCACCTTTAGTGTACACACCATCTGTATCACTTAATGGATATATATTATCCACATTATCTGCCACATATGTCTGCTTCTTATTGCTATAATTGTACTGATATAGCCTGTTATCGCCGTCAAGTATTATAATTGTATCGCTGTCACTGTATACATATGCCTGCGTAAGACTGTCTTCTATTGTATCAGTCTTTCCTATAAGACTTCCTGAACTTTTATCATTGGTAATCTCTGCCATAGACAGCTTAAGTCCACCTGTCTTTCCTGTGTCATTGATAGTTTCTGTTTCTTTGTAAATAATTGTGCCTTTATCTGAAATATAATATATCTCGTGTGCATATATATTATTTACAACTTCCACACTTCCATCCTGTGACCATACATATAATGAATATAATTCATCTTCATCATTATACACATCTGCCGCATAATACTTGCCGTCCGGACTTGCCGCACTTGAAACCACACTGTCCTTAGATATATTTTCCGGCCATTCCGGTGTATAAAATGTAACCTCATCAAGACCAAATAATGCATCCTTAACATCACATATATACTGGCTTTCAAGTGAAGATACATCATATATGCGGCTTCCATCACTCATATATATATGTGAATTCTTCCTTAACAAAACAGCCATAATTAATGAAATAGCAGCTATCGCCACTATAACTATGGCGACAGCTACTCCTGCTTTCTTATATGAATGTTTTGTCTGTGGTCTTATCCTGCTATCCATCTTAATATTATTATCTGCCTTAACATTATTATCCGTCTTAGCATTATTATTTTTTCTGGTCTTAGCCTTTTCCTGCTGGGCTTTTCCTTTAGCTTTACTGGCAAGCTTTTCACTGCCAGCCTTTAACTTATCAGCTACATCATTAAAATCAACTTTAGTTATATCAAAGACACCTTCATCATAATTCTTTACCTTATGTGAACGCTTCTTTACACGCTTTCCCTGCTGTATTGTCTTGCCATCTTTATCAGATTGTTCTGATTCACCAGACAAAACATTGCCAGCTTCTTCTGCACTGTCTAAGACCTTCTGTGTCTCTTTTCTTGCAAGACTTTCTTCATATGCTTTACGTCTAGCCATATAGTCACTGCTGTTAATCTTAATTACAGGTCCTTTACATCTGGGACACTCATTGCCCTCATATTCTGTTCCACATTTAACACATTTCATAAATTAATACCTATATTAAAATGTAAACTTGTCTTCAAAATATGCCTTAAGATCAGAAATCTTAACTCTTTCCTGCTGCATAGTATCTCTATCTCTTACTGTTACAGCATTATCTTCTTCTGACTCAAAGTCATATGTTATGCAGAATGGAGTACCAATCTCATCCTGTCTTCTGTATCTCTTACCAATATTACCTCTGTCATCAAATTCACAGTTGTAATACTTAGAAAGTTCTGCATATACCTTCTCTGCACCTTCGTTAAGCTTCTTAGAAAGTGGAAGAATACCAACCTTGACTGGTGCTAATGCTGGATGGAAATGAAGAACTGTTCTTACATCTCCTCCTTCAAGTTCTTCCTCATCATAAGCTGCACAGAGGAATGCAAGTGTTACTCTGTCCGCACCAAGTGATGGTTCAATAACATATGGAATATACTTTTCCTTAGCTTCATCATCAAAGTATGACATATCCTCGCCAGATACTGTCTGGTGCTGTGTAAGGTCATAATCTGTTCTGTCAGCAATACCCCATAATTCACCCCAGCCAAATGGGAATAAGAACTCAATATCTGTTGTTCCCTTAGAATAGAAGCAGAGTTCTTCTGGTGAATGATCTCTTGCTCTCATCTCATCTTCCTTGATACCAAGTGCCTTAAGCCAGTCTATGCAGTACTGTCTCCAGTAATTGAACCATTCAAGGTCTGTTCCAGGCTTGCAGAAGAACTCTAATTCCATCTGCTCGAATTCTCTTGTTCTGAATGTAAAGTTACCAGGTGTAATCTCGTTACGGAATGACTTACCGATCTGTCCAATACCAAATGGCACTTTCTTTCTTGATGTTCTCTGTACATTTTTAAAGTTAACAAATATACCCTGAGCTGTTTCTGGTCTTAAGTATACTGTATTCTTAGCATCTTCGGTTACGCCCTGAAATGTCTTGAACATAAGGTTGAACTGTCTTATATCTGTAAAGTTGTGCTTGCCACAAGTTGGGCAGCATATATTCTTCTCATCAATAAAGTTCTTCATCTGTTCCTGTGACCATGCATCAACTGAACCTTCTATCTCATAGTTATTCTCATCTGCCCAGTCTTCAATAAGCTTATCAGCTCTGAATCTTTCGTGGCAGTCTTTACAATCCATAAGAGGATCAGAGAAACCGCCAAGATGTCCTGAAGCAACCCAAGTCTGTGGATTCATAAGTATTGCACAGTCAACACCTACATTGTATGGGCTTTCCTGTACGAACTTCTGCCACCAGGCCTTCTTAACGTTATTCTTAAGCTCAACACCAAGGTTACCATAATCCCATGTATTAGCAAGTCCACCATAGATTTCTGAACCCGGATACACGAATCCTCTTGCCTTTGCTAAAGCTACTATCTTTTCCATTGTCTTTTCCATATCAATAATCCTCCTAAAGATACAGATGCCATCTATTGATAAGGTGATAATGTACTTAACACATATACACCATAATCTTTCGCATCTTCACAATAATCTTTTTAATTCTATAACATTCCTTGTACAATTTCAACTGTGAATATCGTGTAATTATGACTCCCAAGGACGTATTCTATAAGAAGCACCTATCTTATCGCATATTATCCGGCACTGAGCTTCTTCCTCGTGTGATATAGTTGTGTCAACCGTTGTCATAACAACATTAAGTCCATTTGCTACGCATTTCTTCGCAAAATCTATCATCTCATCAAATGTCTTATCACCAAACCTGCTTCTTACAAGCTTGTTATACTCATCCTTATCAGGATTGTTAAGACTTATTGATACAGTATCTATAAGTCCTGCCATTTCTTTTGTTATATCTCTTTCATTGATAAGGTTGCCTGCTCCATTAGTATTGATTCTGATTGGCTTATTATTGTAAGTCTTTTTAATAAATGCTGCTACCTCTCTTACCTTATCCCAGCTTTCTGTAGGCTCGCCAAAACCACAGAATACTACTTCACCAAAATCATCAAGATTCCATTTGGCAAATTCATCTATAACTTCACTTACAAGAGGTTCTCTTTCAAGCCATAATCTGTCCGACTCGCCAATTCTATCCATAGTCTGTCTAAGACAAAATGTACAGGCAAATGGACATTTATTAGTCATATTAACATAAAGATTATTATGTACTTTATATAATATCTCCATAATTGTTCTCTCTTTCTTTTATTAAATCATCTAACATTAACATTCTTCTAATTATCTCTCATTATTATCAAACGTCTTAAATATCAAGATATTTTAATATCTTGATATTTTATCATCTTAATATTCTATTATCTTATCCATTAATCATCTTAATGTTGTAAGCAGCTCCTCAAAGCACACTCCGTCAGTAACTGGTATCTCTAATTCTATTGATTTCATTATACATTTCTTTATGAACTGTGAAGCCTTTCTTACTGATTCGTGGAAATTAACTTTATTAACTGCATCTGCTGCAATTATCGCCGTAAATATATCACCGGTTCCAGACCTCTGTGTTCCAACCTTAGTTGTCTTAATCTCATATCCGCCACAGCCGTCCTCATAACAATAGTTAGCAATATATGTACCTCTGACAATTCCTGTTATAACTATCTTTGAAGGTCCCATATCTGATAACTGCTTAGCGATTATCTCAAGCTCTTCATTACCGTACTCTGCATTATATTCCCTGCCTGTTAATATACAGGCTTCTGTAAGATTAGGTGTAAGAATATTGGCATAACTTACAAGCTTTTTCATCTCTTCGCAGGTTTCTTTAGTATATGTAGCATACAGATTACCGTAATCACCCATAACAGGGTCAACAACAACTATATTATCAGGTGTCTTAAATATGTCAAAGAAATATCTGACTATCTCAATCTGTTTATGCGAACCTAGAAAACCTGTACATATTCCATCGAATTTAAGATTAAGCTTCTCCCACTCCTTTATATAAGCCGGCATACTTTCTGTAAAGTCTTCAAAATAAAAGCTTTCAAAACCTGTATGATTAGACAATATTGATGTTGGCAGTGGGCAACACTGCACTTTAAGAGCTGATATAATCGGAAGCTCTACAGCTATAGAACATCTTCCAAAACCTGAGTAATCATTAATAGCTGCTATCTTTTTCTGGTTATTGTGACTCATAAATCTTCCTTCCTATCCTGTATTTAACTTTAATCAGTAATGTCTTAACCAATATATTATTAAAATTAATATCTTCTTAAAACCTATATACTCTTAACCAATATCAAGCATTTCTTTGGATTTGAAATGTTTATCAAATGTGATAAATTCTATTCTATTCACCACCTTTTTAAGTTCCTTTAGCACATCAGCTTTTACAACGAAGTTAAACAGCTTTGTAAGTGGTGCTGTAATAATATACTGTAATGTATACAAGGTTGAAGATTGAAGCACTATTCCGTCACCCGACGAGGCAGCACACTCCACGCAGTACATTCCATTTTCCTTATATGAATATAACTGTAACTCCTTCTCACTTCCGCAGCCTGCACAGCTAAAGAAATCCGGACACTCTCCATTAACGGCTATCAGCCGTATCTCATATATATATCTTACAAGTTCATTGGGTAATGATTTATTAACCAGTGCCTTAAATGCAACATATAAAAGATTAATCATATCTGCGGCATCAAGATTTTCCCTGCCATAATATTCTGCCAGCTCCGCAAAATAATATCCGTACAGCACACCATCAAGATCGCTTACAAGCTCTTCAAAATAATTCGTAACATTGGCTTTCTGTATTGTGTAAGAGTCCCTGCCCCTGTACACCTCGAATGTTCCAAATATAAATGGTCTTGTAACTCCTATAAGGTGGCTGTTAGGACGTCTTGCTCCTTTGGCAAATGCCGCTATCTTACCAAGCTCCCTGCTGAGTATGACAACACGTCTGTCATAATCTCCAACAGGCATACTCGACAATATAAATCCTGTGACAGAAACTACATCAGCCACCCTGCCACCTCCGGATTAATTCTGTGTCTTGTTATCTTTCTTATCATAGCCAAAATTCTTTATAAGAATGTCGCTGTCTCTCCATTCCTTCTTAACCTTCACCCAGAGTTTAAGATTAACCTTGTTGCCAAGTTGCTTTTCTATCTCATACCTGGCATTAGTTCCTATCTTTTTAAGCATTTCACCACCCTTGCCGATGATAATACCCTTATGTGAATCTCTTTCACATATTATTGTTGCATCTATATCTGTAATCTTGCCTTTAGATGACTTTCTGTCTTTAAATGTATCTATAACAACAGCTATTCCGTGTGGAATTTCTTCATTGAGGGCATGAAGTGCTTTCTCTCTTATAAGCTCTGCAACAATCTGTCTTAATGGCTGGTCTGTAACAGTATCTTCATCATAGAACATAGGTCCGTAAGTAAGATATTTGAATATTGTTGTTACAAGGTCATCAACATTACTGCCATTTCTTGCTGATACTGGAATTATCTCATCAAATTCAAGCTCTTTATTGTAGCAGTCGATTACAGGAAGTATCTCCTCTTTCTTTACTGTATCAACCTTGTTGATTACTAATATCTTAGGTGCATTTACCTTTTTTAACTTCTCTATAATATGCTGCTCACCTGCTCCGATATACGTTGTTGGTTCTACTATAAAGCACACAACATCAACTTCATTAATAGTCTTCTCAGCAGCTCCTACCATATATTCACCAAGCTTATTCTTAGCCTTATGGATACCCGGCGTATCAACAAATACAATCTGTCCTCTCTCATCTGTATACACTGTCTGTATCCTGTTTCTTGTTGTCTGTGGCTTATTAGATGTTATCGCAATCTTCTGCCCTATAATATTATTCATAAGTGTAGACTTGCCAACATTAGGTCTTCCAATAAATGTTACAAATCCCGATTTCACATTGTCGTTGCCAGAAGCAGCACCGCCGCTTATTCCACTGGCTTTAAGCATTTCATCTAAATTCATCGTATTCTCCTTATATATCCAATATCATTTATCCGATAAGAGGCTTTATTTCATCAAATAAATCTGCTGCCTCATTAATCTGCTTCTGGTTACCTACTACGCATAAATAATTCTGCCCAACTGCTGATTCTATAAGTGGAGCAAGTTCTCTTATACTCTCAACTGTCGCATCAAGAACTTCTTCCCTGTCTTTTCTTAACATATCTTCTGTGCAATTGCACATATAATGTGTAAATGACCTGCTGCCAATAGCTGATGGTGTAAGAGGTGCATCTATCTCTCCAATGGTTCCTATTATGAACTTAACCATATCTCTTCTGCTGACATCAAAATTCCTTATATAATCAGCCGCACCCTCGTATATATCGTTAGTCTTTTCAAGATTAGGATCCCTGTAAGATACCATATAGAAATCACCATTTCTTGATGAACCACTCATGCAGCCGTAAGCTCCACCTTTAACCCTTACATTAATCCAGAGATAATCATAAGAGAATATAACCTTTAACACTTTAAGTGCTCCTGTATACTTATATCCGTCTTTTACGAAATTACCACATCTTGCAACATACTGAACTTGTGATGCTGATGTGTATCCAGTCTTTACATTAACCGGTATAAAGCTTCTTACTGCTGTATTATAATGTTCATCTTTGATATTACAGCTCTTGGCTGACAATGCCTTGACAAAGCAGTCATAGCCTTCATCATCTGCTGTAAGGCTTACTATAACATTATCCTTATTGAATATATATCCAACAAGCTTATTAAGCTTATCCACTATCTGTGTCTTATTCTGCTCAAATTCTTCATCAAGCTTCTTAATGAACTCATAATATTTGTAACCCCTTAATATATCTGAGTAATAAGCCGACTCTGAGAACTGTGCGCAGCACTCTAACATAGCAATTGAATGACCCTGCCCCATAAGAGAAGCTTCTAGTCTTGATTTAATTCTTGCAATTATCTCCTTTAATCTCTTATAGTCATCAAATCTGGTATTATACATAATCTCTTCCATCATACCAAGAACAAATGGAACTTTCTCATATAATGCCTTACTCTTAACCTCATATACAATTGTATTCTTACTAAAATCAACCTTATCGCTATATAGAGCTGTTCCTGTTGCAAGACCACCGCAGTTAATATTAATCTCGTTAGTAAGCTCTGGATAAGTATAATTCTTAGTATCCATAAGACTTAATGTTGAGCCTAACAAGCCCATATATGGTATAAGTTCATCTGGAACACACTTAGTGTCAAATGACATATTAATATATGCAATCTTATTAGTAAATATATTATGGTGTACTATCTTAATTCCATCAACACTCTTGACATCATTATAATCCTTAGCAGGCTCTCTTTTAATGTCTGACAGCTCAAGCATTGGTATCTTTTCAAGATCTTCCTGACTTGATGGAGTATCCTGATATTCCTTTAACTCCTTTGTCTTTTTAACAAGCTCTTCTAATTCGTCATTAGTCAATGTGCTCTTATACTCTGCAAGCTTGTCCGCTTCCTTCTGTTCCTTTTCCTTCTCAAGTCCATATTCAGGCACAAGGCTTATAATTGACTTGTGGTTATTATCAAGAAGATATTCTTTTATAAGCTTCTCAAAATATCCATTTCTGGCATTCTTCTTTAACTCATCAAATGTATCTCCCGCCTCTATATGGATAAATGGCTTTGTTTCATCATATAACCAGCTATCCATCATAGTAAGATAATACATAAGTCCCTTTGGATATGGACCATAATCTGCTTCTCTGTATTTGAATTCGTAATAATTAATTCCAGCTTCTATTGTTCTTTCATTAATTCCGTCCTTAACAAGCTTTTCTAATGTGTCATTGATAACTGATACAAATCTGTCCTGCTCCTTAGAATTAGAATTCTTGGCAACTATTGAATATACAGGCTGGTAAAGTGATGTCTCATAACTTGAATATACATCAGTGCTTATACCTGCATCTAAAAGTGCCTGCTTAACAGGTGCTCCCGGTGTCATAACAAGTGCATAATCAAGTATCTGGAATGCAAGATAAAGCTTGGCATCAACAGAAGTTCCAATAACTGCATTATATGAAAGATAAGTATTATCCTCTAATGACTCATCTTCTGTTATGGCATAAGGCTTTGTTTCATATACAGGCTTGTCAAATGCTGCCTGTCTTTCTATATTGGCATGAATATCAACATCTGATACATCAAAGTCTGATAGATATTCCCTGTCAAGATATTCAAGTCTTTCATTAACGTCCATATCGCCATAGATATATATATAGCTGTTAGATGGGTGATAATATTCCTCGTGGTACTTAAGGAAATCTTCATACTTAAGTGTAGGTATAACCTCAGGGTCACCGCCCGATTCATTCTTGTATACAGTATCTGGGAATAATGATACAAATGTATATCTTGAAAGCACGTCATCTGGTGATGAAAATGCCCCCTTCATCTCATTAAATACAACGCCATTATACTTGATATCATCATCTGCATTATCAAGTTCATAATGCCAGCCTTCCTGCATAAATATCTCTGGCTTTTCATACATTGCAGGATAGAACACTGCATCCATATATACATCCATAATATTCTTAAAGTCAGTATCATTACAGCTTGCCACTGGATATACTGTCTTGTCTGGATAAGTCATAGCATTAAGAAATGTATTAAGTGAACCCTTGCACAATTCAACAAATGGATCTTTAACAGGATATTTTCTTGAACCACACAATGTTGAATGTTCAATTATATGCTGCATTCCTGTATCGTTAAAAGGTGGTGTCTTAAAACCTATTGAAAATACCTTATTATTATCATCATTAGATATAACGACAACCCTCGCTCCTGATTTCTTATGTCTTAATATAATACCTGCTGAATTAAGATCTTTCAATTCTTCTTCATGGACAATATCATATCTTGCATTACTGCCACTTATTATGTCTGATTTATTCAATTCTTCTATCTTCTTTTTAACGTCAAAACTCATCTCATAACCTCATCTAATCAATAAAATCAATATACTTATATATTGTACCATACCTTGCCAATATTGTAATCTATTTATATAATTTTTATAACCAGCAATTATTTATAACCTGTTAAAATCTTATGACATAATTTTCATTTTTAAAATACTTGCCAAATACCAAGTTTATTGTATAATTAATTGTTTGCATATAAACATATTATAATATAAGCTGTCCCACTTATTCTTTAACATATATTATATGCAGCTAAATTACAAATTATATTTAATGCACTATGCGAAAGCGTTAGTGCTGGAATGGAGGTTATATGGAAAAAATATGGATTACCGGTGCCAAAGGCCACGTTGGTACTGCACTTTCTGCTCTCTTAGACTGCCGTGAGTATGAAATATTCCCTACTGATGTTGACGAAGTCGATGTTACAGACCTTGAAGCTGTCAACAATTATGCAAGAGTTAATCGTCCTGATATCATTATCAACTGCGTTGGTTACAGTGATGTTGCAGGCTGCGAAACTAATCCTGACAAAGCATTTGCGGTAAATGCTGTAGGAACACGAAACCTTGCTGTTATGGCACAGTCTATCGGTGCAAAGCTAATTCACATATCTACAGATGATATATTCTCTGGTACAGAGGATCATTCTTATAATGAATTTGATACACCTAATCCTAGAAATATATATGGTAAAAGTAAGCTTGCCGGCGAAGCTTATATACAGTCTTTCTGTTCGCGTTATGTGATACTAAGAAGCAGCTGGGTATATGGAATAGGACAGGATTTCCTTAACACTGTACTTTCAGCAGTTAAAGATCCTTCTGTAAATGAACTCACTGTATCTGAATATGAATATGCGTGTCCTACAAGCGCTTCTGAGCTAGCCAGAATTATTGAATATTTCATTAAAAATGAGTGTCTTGGAATATACCATGCTGTATGTCAGGGCTCTTGCAGCCGTCTTGAATATGCCAGGACTATTCTTGAATATGCCAATGCAACAGACAAGTTAAAACTTGTTCCTGCCAACAATAATAAACCAGTATATTCAGTTCTTGATAATATGATGTTAAGACTTGAACACATTGAACAGCCTAAGAACTGGAAAGATGCGCTTAAAGAATATATTAATTTATCAGGAGGCTGCTAAAGAATGGAAAAATCTTTAAAAAACACAAAAAAGCCTATGGGGCTTTCTACTAAGATATTCATAGCACTTATAGCCGGTGCAATAAGTGGTGTTTTAATCCACTATTTTATGCCAGCAGGCTATATCCGTGATTCAGTTATCGTTGAGGGTGTCCTCTATGTAATTGGACAAGGTTTTATCCGCCTTATGCAGATGCTTGTAGTTCCACTTGTATTCTGCTCACTTATATGCGGAAGTATGGCTATCGGTGATACTAAGACACTTGGTAAAGTAGGTATTAAAACTATTCTTTTCTATCTTCTTACTACTGCTGTTGCTGTATCAGTTGCATTATCAGTTGCTATGCTCATCAATCCCGGTATTGGCGTTACAATTGAAAATGTATCTACAAGCAGTGTAACTATCACTGAGAAACAACCGCTTACACAAACACTTCTTAACATAATACCTAAGAATCCTGTTGAATCACTTGCAACTGCTGATATGCTTCCAATTATCGTATTTGCATTATTCGTAGGTATTCTTTTAGCGAAAATGGGTAATAAGGCATCAACTGTAGCTAACTTTTTCAGTCAGTTCAATGACCTTATGATGGAAATGACTATGGCAGTTATGAAGGCAGCTCCTATCGGTGTATTCTGCCTTATCGCAAGAACATTTGCTAATATTGGTTTTGACGCATTTGTTCCAATGCTTAAATATATGGGCTGCGTAATACTCGCACTTGCTATCCAGTGCTTCGTAGTATACCAGTTACTTTTATTTCTCTTTACAAGACTTAATCCATTTAAGTTTCTAAAGAAGTTCTTCCCAGTTATGAACTTCGCATTTACAACAGCTACATCAAATGCAACAATTCCGCTTTCAATCAACACACTTGATAAAAAGCTTGGTGTAAGCAAGAAAATATCATCTTTCACAATACCACTTGGTGCTACCGTTAATATGGACGGTACATCAATTATGCAGGGTGTTGCCGTAATATTCGTAGCACAGATATTTGGAATTACACTTTCTCCATCTGACCTTGTTACAGTAATTATAACAGCTACACTTGCTTCAATCGGAACAAGTGGTGTGCCATCTGTAGGTCTTATAACACTTGCAATGGTATTCCAGAGCGTAGGTGTTCCAACAGAAGGTATTGCCCTTATTATGGGTATTGACCGAATTCTTGATATGTTAAGAACAGCCGTTAATATCACTGGTGATGCTGTATGTACAACTATCGTTGCTAATCAGGAAGGCCTTGTCAATAAAGAAACCTTTAATTCTGATGTTACTGTAGATAACTAATTATCAATAAATATTTATTAATATTATGAGCAAAAGGGCTTCATATACCTGTCACACAGATATATGAAGCCCTTTTAAATAATATTATTCAATTGTCATCTTAGCGATAATCTGAATTATGTAGCCTGAACTAATTACTTAGAACGGATTTCCTTAACTAAAGCAACTGCCTCAGCTGTCATATCCTTAATCTTATCGAATTCTCCAGCCTTGATTAAGTCACCCTTAACCATCCAAGAACCACCACAGCAGAAGATCTTATCGCAAGATAAGAATTCTTCAAGGTTAGATGTATTGATACCACCTGTAGGCATAATTCTTACTGTTGTGTAAGCTGCACACATAGCCTTAATCATCTTAATTCCGCCTGCTGCTGTAGCTGGGAAGAATTTAACTCTTGTAAGACCTCTCTTAACTGCCTGAGCAAGTTCAGATGGTGTTACGATACCTGGCATTACAGGAATATTCTTAGAGATACAGTAATCAACGATTTCTGGATCAAAACCTGGGCTTACGATAACTGAAGCACCAGCTGCTACAGCTCTGTCAACCTGCTCTGTTGTAAGTACTGTACCTGCTGCAAGTACCATATCTGGATATGCTTCGTGCATAAGACGGATAGATTCCTCTGCTGCTTCTGTACGGAATGTAACTTCTGCACATGGAAGACCACCTTCTACTAATGCCTTAGCTAATGGAAGTGCGTCCTTTGTATCATTCAATACTACTACTGGAATTACTCCAAGTTCTTCAAACTTATCTGCTATATTACTCATTATAATAATAGCCCCTTTCTTTTAATTATTCGACTGATACTTCTCAGTGTCTTTGATTATATCATAATTCTTTAAAAACAACAATGAAATGATATATTTCGTTTGTATTTTTATAAGAACTTTATGCATTTATTTAAAGAAGCCCTTCTTCTTTGGATGTTTGTGTTCCTCTCCTGTAAGTGTCTTATCATATTCCATAAGTGCTTCTTTCTGTTCATTATTAAGCTTTGTAGGAATATCAACAATAAGTGTAATATAATGATCTCCTCTTGTCTGAGGATTTCTTAATGTTGGCATACCTTTGCCTCTGAGCCTTACTCTTGTGCCAGAAGCTGTTCCCGGCTTAACTTCATATATAACTTCACCATCAACAGTCTTTACCTTGACTTCTCCGCCAAGAACTGCTGTAGGATAGCTTATTACAACATCTGAGAAAATGTTATATCCATCTCTCTCAAATGCTGGATCTGCTGATATCATTACAGCTACTAATAAATCTCCTCTTGGACCGCCATTAGTACCTGGCTCGCCCTTGCCCTGAATACGGACACACTGTCCATTATCAATACCAGCAGGTATATTAACTTCAATTGTCTTCTTGCTGCTTATATAACCTGTTCCATAGCAGTCTGGACACTTTTCTTTAACAATCTTACCTGTTCCGTGACAGTCTGGGCAAGGCTGTACACTTCTCATCATTCCAAGGAATGACTGCTGTGTTACTGTTACCTGTCCACGTCCGCCACATTTCTTACAAGTTTCAGGACTTGTTCCCGGCTTTGCACCTGTTCCGTGACACTTAGAACATTCGTCTTTAAGTGTTACATCTATCTTCTTCTTAGTTCCTGTAACTGACTCTGCAAATGTAATTCTTACATTAACCCTTATATCTGCACCACGTCTTGGTCCGTTGCTGTTACGTCTGCTGCTTGAACCTCCTCCGAACATGCCACCGAATATATCACCAAATATATCGCCCATATCACCGAAGTCAAAATCAAAGCCGCCACCGCCAGCTCCACCTGCACCGCCTTCAAATGCTGCGTGTCCGAACTGGTCATACTGTCTTCTCTTATCTGCATCACTAAGAACTGCATATGCTTCTGATGCTTCCTTAAACTTAGCCTCAGCCTCTTTATCTCCCGGATTCATATCAGGGTGATACTTCTTAGCTAACTGTCTATATGCTCTTTTAATTGCTGCATCATCTGCGTCCTTAGGCACACCAAGGACCTCGTAATAATCTCTCTTTTCTGCCATATAGGTTCCGCCTTTCTATACCCGAAAGGAGTCAGGTACCCTGATATGAGTCCTGACTTCCTTTCTGATTTCATCTATAATTGTCAAGTCTTAAGAAGTCTTTATATAACTCCATAATTAATCATTGTTAATTGCATTAACTCTGATATTATAACCTTCAATAATCATAGACCACATCATATATATTACTTAATTATACTTCCTTGTAGTCACCATCTACAACATCATCACCATAAGGTGCGCTTCCCTGTGCATTATCAGCACCTGCGCCAGCTCCCATATCAGGACCAGCACCGGCTGTGCCTGCACCCTGAGTTGCTTCATACATCTTAGCAAAGAGGTTCTGTGCTGATGTCATAAGCTTTTCTTTAGCTGCCTTAATCTCATCAACCTGAGCATCTGTCATATTCTCAGCATCTGTTGATTCAACAAGTGACTTAAGTGCGTTAAGGTCTGCCTCAACATTTGCCTTGTCGTTAGCATCAAGCTTGTCGCCAGCTTCATCAAGAGCCTTCTGTGTCTGGAATACCATAGAGTCAGCTTCATTACGAACTTCGATAGCTTCCTTACGCTTCTTATCCTGAGCTTCGAACTCAGCAGCTTCCTTAACAGCCTTATCGATATCTTCATCAGACATATTAGAACCAGCTGTTATTGTAATATGCTGCTCCTTGCCTGTTCCAAGATCCTTAGCAGATACATTAACGATACCATTAGCATCGATATCAAATGTAACTTCAATCTGTGGAACACCTCTTCTTGCTGGAGGTATACCATCAAGTCTGAACTGTCCAAGTGACTTGTTATCCTTGGCAAACTGTCTTTCACCCTGTACTACGTTGATATCAACGGCTGTCTGGTTATCAGCAGCTGTGGAGAATATCTGGCTCTTCTTTGTAGGAATAGTTGTATTTCTCTCGATAAGTCTTGTAGCAATACCACCCATTGTCTCAATTGAAAGTGAAAGTGGTGTTACATCAAGAAGAAGGATATCACCAGCACCGGCATCACCAGCAAGCTTACCACCCTGAATAGAAGCACCGATAGCAACACATTCATCTGGGTTAAGTGACTTGTTAGGTTCGTGACCTGTTAACTGCTTTACTTTATCCTGTACAGCTGGAATTCTTGTAGAACCACCAACTAATAATACCTTTGAAAGTTCTGAAGCTGTAAGACCTGCATCTGAAAGTGCGTTCTTAACTGGCTCAGCTGTCTTTTCTACTAAGTCGTGTGTAAGTTCATCGAACTTAGCTCTTGTAAGTGTCATATCAAAATGCTTTGGACCTTCTGCTGTTGCTGTGATGTATGGAAGGTTGATGTTAGTCTGCATAGCACTTGATAATTCCTTCTTAGCCTGCTCAGCAGCAACCTTTAATCTCTGAAGTGCCATTGTATCTGTAGAAAGATCTACGCCTTCCTTAGCCTTGAAGTCATCTAACATATACTGTGTAATAGCATTATCAAAATCATCACCACCAAGTCTGTTGTTACCAGCAGTAGCAAGAACTTCGATTACACCATCACCGATTTCAATGATAGATACATCGAATGTACCACCACCAAGGTCATATACCATAATCTTCTGCTCGTGTTCATTATCAAGACCATAAGCTAAAGCAGCAGCTGTAGGCTCGTTGATAATTCTCTTAACATCAAGACCTGCAATCTTACCAGCATCCTTAGTTGCCTGTCTCTGTGCATCATTGAAGTAAGCTGGAACTGTGATAACAGCTTCTGAAACTGTCTCACCAAGATAGCTCTCAGCATCAGCCTTTAACTTCTGAAGAATCATAGCTGATATTTCCTGTGGTGTGTACTTCTTACCATCAATATCAACCTTGTAATCTGTACCCATATGTCTCTTGATTGAAGAAATTGTCTTATCAGCATTAGTAACTGCCTGACGCTTAGCAGGATCACCTACCAATCTTTCTCCGTTCTTTGTAAATGCAACTATTGATGGAGTAGTTCTGATACCTTCTGTGTTAGTAATAACAACTGGCTTACCACCTTCCATAACAGCTACGCATGAATTAGTTGTACCTAAATCTATACCAATAATCTTGCTCATAATTATCTTCCTTTCTATGTCTTATATAGACATACTGTTTAATAATATCAATTCTATTTGTTACAAGTGTGTGTATTGTTCTGATAAGCCCTAAGCCTGTAAACGACTTCTTTCTATATCACAACTGCCCACATACTTTACTTCTGGTAAAAGCTCATACCATTATACATCAACTAAATATTCTGATGTATTAGTTAGCAACCTTTACCATACTGTGGCGGATAACCACATCTCTATATGTGTAACCCTTCTCGAACTCTTCAACGATAATATTCTCGCCCTGAGAGTCATCTTCCACGTGCATAACTGCATTATGAAATTCAGGATTAAACTCTGAACCAACTGCCTCGATCGGCTTAACCTGTAAGTCTTCAAGCATCTTAATTGTCTGCTTGTAAACCATATCCATACCTTTGGCAAATGGTGTTTGTAACTCTTCCTCTGTCACTGACTTAAAGCCGCGTTCAAAATTATCTACTATCGGAAGAAGTTTCTTTACTACATCCGAAGCTCCCATCTCGAACATTGCTGACTTTTCTTTGTCAGTACGCTTTCTGTAGTTGTCAAACTCAGCCATCTGACGCTTCAAACGATCTTGTAAATCCTCAATCACAGCGTCCTTCTGGTCCTTTTTATTATTTATATCAACTGTTTCCTCCGCTCCTTGCGCATCACTTGCGTTGTCAGATTTCTCTGCCTTCACATCTGCGTCAGACGAGCCCTGAGCTTCTACAGTATCAGCGTCTTTATCTGTATCTGATGTAACATCTGTATCATTAATATTAACATCTGTATCATTAATATTAACATCTGCTTCATCAACATTATTAATGTTATTATCTTTCTTAGACACCTTATCTCCTCACCTTTCTATGATTTCTTGAATACATCATCCAACTGCGTCCTCATATTCTTCAAGGTTTCCACAACCTTTTCATAATCCATACGCTTTGGACCAATAATACCAATTGTACCCTTCATTCCATCCTGTAATTCATATGTTGCTGTTACAACGCTACAGTCTTTCATAGATTCAATCGGTGTTTCATTTCCTATATATACCTGAATACCATTGTTGGAACTACTATCCTGTTCATCAACACTATTGTCATCATCAACAACAAGATCTGACAGGCTCTGCTTTTCCTCCAAGGCATATATAAGCTCACTGGCTTTGGTTGAATCACTAAGTTCTGGATACTTGAATATGTTGGTTGCACCGCTTGTATATATCTTTAAATCATCTGCGCTGCTTATTGTATCAACAATCGCATCAAGAACTTCTTTGACAAGATTAATATGTTCTCCTGCCTGATTTTCCATCTTTGAAACAATGCTCAAATTCATCTGTTCAAGAGTAAGCCCTGTAAGTGTTGTATTAATAAGAATGTTAAGCTTTAACAAATTCTCCTGTGACAAATCCTCGCTTACTGTTATCACCTTATTCCTTATAAGATTGCCTTCCATAACTATTACGGCTAATATCTTATTGGCTTCAAGCTGTGATAACTGAACGAACTTAAGCTTATTGCCTGTTACCTTAGGTGTCGTTACCATAGTTGCATAATTAGTATCTTTGGCAAGAACCTTGGCAACATTCTGAAGAAGCTCTTCTACCTTTTCAACCTTCTCACCTAACATATCCTTCATTGAACTTAATTCCTGTTCTTTAACAGCAACCTCGTTCTCTCTGTTGGTTATGTTCTGTTCTTTCTCAGACATCATATCGTCTACATATAATCTGTAGCCTTTATCTGTAGGAATTCTTCCTGCTGATGTATGTGGCTGAACTATATACCCAAGCTCTTCCAGGTCTGCCATCTCATTCCTTATTGTCGCGGAACTAAGCTTCATGTCTGTGAACTTAGATATCGTTCTTGAACCAACTGGCTCGCCTGTTTCTAAGTAGTTCTTAATGATTGCTTTAAGTATCTTTACTTTACGCTCATCAAGCTGTTCATCAAGCCCCATGACATACCTCCTTTTCTTTGTTGTTAGCACTCAATAATTAGGAGTGCTAATATCAACATAATTAAGGTATCACTTTGCAAGGGTGATGTCAACAATTAATTTAATTTTTTGTATAAATAAATTATAAACTTTATTAAGTGTTTGGAGAAGGGGGTGGGGCTTCGGGCACCAGAAAGCTGATTGGGTATTTCTAAGACTTTCCTTTTGTTGTGGTTATGAGGGACGTAAACGCTCAGACGCAACGTCCTGTTGCGTATTCGCTCCATCGCACATCCGTGTGCGATAATTCTATCAGAATTTCCTATTACATAAAAAACTGCTGTGTAAATCTGGGGCTTTGCCTGATTTACACAGCAGTTTTATTGAGGTTAAAATTATTCTTAATAGAAATTACTTAGGATTAGATTATATTCCTAAGAATTTCTTTACTTCATTGGTCATCTCGCTTACTTCACATACTGTGTTGTGGAGGACTGGAGCTGTTCTGATTTCTTCGATAGCGTTAGGAACTTTTACTTTAGCAAGTTCGCTTAACTTATCTACAAGTTCAAAGTCACCCATTGAAGCATACTTAGGGTCGATTGCTTCCATTACGCTTCTTGTAAACTTGTATGGGCTTGCTGTTGAAGCTATAACTGTCTTAGTTTCGTCCTTAGTGTCTGCCTTGTACTTGTTATAAACTGTAGCAGCTACTGCTGTATGTGTATCTATAACATATCCACAAGTTTCATATAAATCCTTTATAGTAGCAGCATCTTCCGCCTCTGTAGCATAGTTGCCATAGAAATCTGAAAGCTGTGCTTTCATATCAGCAGTAATCTCATACTTACCTGTTTCTTTAAGTGAAGCCATAAGCTCGCTGTTCTTCTCAGCACTGTTGCCTGCTATTCTATAGATAAGTCTTTCAAGGTTGCTTGAGATAAGAATATCCATAGATGGTGATGTTGTAAGAACGAAATCTCTGTTTCTGTCATACTCACCCGTTGTAAAGAAATCGTATAACACCTTATTCTCATTAGAAGCACATATAAGCTTATTAATAGGAAGTCCCATATTCTTAGCATAAAATGCAGCAAGGATATTACCAAAGTTACCTGTAGGAACTACTGCATTAATCTTTTCACCTGCCTTGATTTCTCCGTTAGCAAGAAGTCTTGCATATGCATATACATAGTATACAATCTGTGGAACAAGACGTCCTATATTTATTGAGTTAGCTGATGAGAACTGGAAGCCGGCATTGTTCATAACCTTTTCAAGTTCCTTATCACCAAATATATTCTTAACACCTGTCTGTGCATCATCAAAGTTACCCTTAATTCCAATTACGTGAGTATTAGCACCCTTCTGTGTAACCATCTGCTTTTCCTGAATAGGGCTTACACCGTTCTTAGGATAGAATACAACAATTCTTGTTCCTGGAACATCTGCAAAACCTGCAAGAGCTGCTTTACCTGTATCTCCTGATGTTGCTGTAAGTATTACTATTTCATTTTTAACATCATTCTTCTTAGCTGATGTTGTAAGTAAGTGTGGTAATATAGATAAAGCCATATCCTTAAATGCAATAGTTGCACCATGGAATAATTCTAAGAAATATGCACCCTCTGCCTTAACTAATGGTGCAATCTCTTCAGTATCAAACTTAGAATCATAAGCTTTGTCAATACAGTTCTTTAACTCTTCTTCTGTAAAGTCATCAAGCATAAGCTTCATAACTTCATAAGCAACTTCCTTATAAGACATCTTTGAAAGTTCTTCTAAGCTCTTATCTAATGAAGGAATAGATTCTGGTACGAATAATCCACCATCTGGAGCAAGTCCCTTTAATATAGCCTGTGAGGCTGTTACTCTTACACTATCATCCCTTGTACTTCTGTAAAATAAACTCATCTCTTATTCCACCTTCTTATTTTATTGGGGTGAATCACAGTCAATCTGATGCATAACCGTCTCCCACATACATATGTACCTGCCAGAACAACATCTGGTAAATGGAACAGCTTTATCATCACTAACCGGATTCCTGTTAAAAATGCTTTAAACAGAAACCATTATACAACAGGAATGATACGAAAAACAATAGGTATATTGAATTATTACTAATTTTATCATATAATTTATAGGATTGATAAATATTAGACAATTTCCGGCTGACAGTAATATATACAATATTATTAAGATAGCAATGTATTTATTATAAAATCAAATTAACATATCACTAATATATGATAGCATAATAATCAAGATACGTTAAAGGAGAACCACAACTTGGCTAAAGGTGTTTACAAGACCAATAAAAAAGACGGCTCTGTATATTACAGGGTTTCAATAACATATAAGAATAAACATATAAGTATCGGAAGTTATGATGATGAAAATACAGCCTCACAGGTTTACTGTACTGCTTGCGATATACTTTTTAAGCCTGATATATATTATGTTAATATTGACCTTCATACTTCATCATACGCCGAATGTCATATTGATTTTCCTTATTCTAAGTTCATAAGTCTTATTAATTTCCGCGACAATGGCATATATATTAAGACACCCATATACCTGTGCAACAAGGCATTTTTGTATTTTCTTGAACCCGGGAATACTCTTATATTTTCCATTGATGACCTTTTCTATTATTCGCACCACACAATTATGTGCCGCGGCGGTTATTATTTCGTAAATGATTATGGTATGCAGACAAGCATTTTATCCAGATTTGGAATACGCAGTCATTCCGTTAAAGGAAAAGATTACATTTTCAGGAATAATGACGAACACGATTTCAGATATGAAAATGTGTGTGTAGTCAATAAATATAATGGCGTGAGCCAGATTGTAAAAAACGGACGTATAATGTTCCAGAGCAGAATTCACATTAATGGTGATTTTATAATAGGGACTTATGGGACGGAATATGAGGCAGCTATTGCTTATAATAAGGCAGCTGATATGCTAGAACCGGTGTTTCCGGTGAGTTATACAAGGAATTATATTGAGGATATATCGCACATTACTTATGCGGCTGCTTATAATAGTGTGAAGATTTCTAAGAGGGTGATTGAGTATGTTAAGTGGCTGGCGGAGAAAGTGAAATAATTGACAATTGGTTGGTTATAAATTCAATTGACAACAGATAGCTTTTAATTGACAACGGATAGCTTTTAATTGACAACGGATAGCTTTTAATTGACAACGGACGCGGGCGGAATAGCCAATATATCAACGTCAGGCACGCTCCCGCTACTCTCAAACGCAGCGGATACTAAGGCGGTAAAGGACACCGCCTAAGTACCGGCGTTTTCAAAGTACCTGACTTTTGATATATTGGCTATTCCGCCCGCTGGGTGTCTACTCATTTAGGTATGCGTTTATTTTTTAATTTACTTAGCCTCACAAGTAATAACCCTCATACCTGAAATTAACATTGCAATTATTTCAACCGCTGTAATTGTATTATATCTGTTATCTTTATTTCTATATTTTCTGTATTATAATTTCATTTTATGACCACCTAATCTACACAATCTATATACTGTAAACTATTATCGCCAGCAATTAACTATCCCCTTCAGCCTAGAATGTCAGAACTCAATCCATACAGAATATATTCTATAATCTATATTCCCACGACTACACCTATACCCGCCCAACATACAATGTGCAACGGGCTCTTGTCACTAAACTATATGCATCTATCTTATGGGCAAATACATATCATAGGACATACAGATTGCTCTTACCACTAAACAATCTACATCTATCTTCTGCCAGCCAGATAAGCTTACAGAGCTTGCAAAACACTTTTACTAAACAATCTACATCTATCTTCTGCCAGCACACAGAAATACAACGAAATAGCGGCTATATATCGTTAATCAGGTACTTTGAAAACGCCGGTACTTAGGTGCTGTCCTTTAGCACCTTAGTATCCGCTGCGTTTGAGAGTAGCGGGAGCGTGCCTGATGTTGATATATAGCCGCTATTTTGTTGTATTTCGTCCGTCTGCCACAAAGCTCAATAGAATTAGAATTATTGTCCATTAAGCAGCACCGGTGTGTAATGCATTTTTTATTTATTATTGATATAATTCACAAGTCCCTCAGCCTTTATGATTTTCTGCATAAATTCTGGGAATGCCTGTCCCTGGAATGTCTGTCCTGTTGTCTTATCTGTGATAACGCCGCTGTCAAAGTCGATAGCTACATCATCGCCTGCATTGATAGCCTTAGCTGCTTCTGGACACTCTATAATAGGAAGTCCGATGTTAATTGAATTTCTGTAGAATATTCTCGCAAATGTCTCTGCAATAACACAGCTTACACCTGCTGCCTTAATAGCTATAGGTGCGTGCTCTCTTGATGAACCACATCCAAAGTTCTTATTAGCAACAATTATGTCGCCTTTATTAACATTTTTCACAAAATCCTTATCGATATCTTCCATACAGTGAGTAGCAAGCTCTGCTGGGTCTGAAGAATTAAGATATCTTGCAGGAATAATAACGTCTGTATCTACATTATCGCCGAATTTAAAAACTCTTCCTTCTGCTTTCATATACTCCTCATTTCCTGTGTATTCGTACACATTTATAATTCATAATAATTATGTATCTTCTAAATATATTCAGTGTGCTGATTACAATATATTATAAACCAAGGTCAGATGGCTGGCTTATCTTGCCTGTAACTGCACTTGCTGCTGCAACAGCAGGGCTTGCAAGATATATTTCTGAATCAACGTGTCCCATACGTCCAACGAAGTTTCTGTTAGTTGTTGATACACATCTCTCGCCTTCTGCAAGGATACCCATATATCCACCAAGACATGGTCCGCAGGTTGGTGTGCTGACAACTGCTCCTGCTTTAATAAATGTCTGTACAAGACCTTCTTCTATAGCCTGCATATATATTTTCTGTGTAGCTGGGATAACGATTACTCTTAAGCCCTTTGCTACCTTTCTGCCTTCTAATATCTTAGCGGCACATCTTAAATCATCAATACGTCCATTAGTACATGAACCGATAACTACCTGATCAATCTTGATATCATCTATAGAATCAACTGTGTGTGTATTCTCTGGAAGATGTGGGAATGCTACTGTTGACTTAATTGTGCTAAGGTCAATATCAATCACCTGATCGTATTCTGCATCGTCATCTGCTGTATATTCAACAAATGGTCTCTTAGAATGTTCCTTCATATACTCTCTTGCAAGATCATCAACAGGGAATATTCCGTTCTTTCCACCTGCCTCTATAGCCATATTGGCAATAGTAAATCTATCATCCATAGTAAGTGTAGATACTCCCGGACCAGCAAATTCCATAGACTTATAAAGAGCTCCGTCAACACCTATCATTCCGATAATATGAAGAATCACATCTTTACCGCTTACCCAAGGGTTAAGCTTTCCTGTAAGATTGAACTTAATAGCTGATGGTACTTTAAACCAGGCCTTACCTGTTGCCATACCTGCTGCCATATCTGTTGAACCTACACCAGTTGAGAATGCACCAAGTGCACCATATGTACATGTATGTGAATCAGCACCGATAATAACATCGCCAGCTACTGTAAGTCCCTGCTCTGGTAAAAGAGCGTGCTCAATACCCATCTGTCCTACTTCAAAGTAGTTAGTAATATCATGCTTTGCTGCGAATTCTCTTACACATTTGCAGTGCTCTGCTGACTTAATATCCTTATTAGGCACAAAATGATCTGGAACAAGTGCAATCTTATCCTTATCAAATACTGTCTTAACAGTCATCTTATCCATTTCATGAATGGCAACTGGAGATGTAATATCATTACCAAGTACGAGGTCTAAGTCCGCCTCAATTAATTGTCCTGCTTTAACTTCAGAAAGACCTGCGTGAGCCGCAAGAATCTTCTGTGTCATTGTCATTCCCATTATAAATCCTCCTTTATCCGCGAAGTATATACTTATATATTTAACGCTTAATCTTATTTATTTTACAGTATATTCCATACATTTGCAAGATATCTGAATTCTATACGTTTTTATGTTTTATAAGCATAAAATTTTTACATATTTCATCATATCTGGTACATTTTACACTTTTCATCATAATATATACATTTTATATATTACTTTAACTCATATGAAAAATGTATATTATCATCTTTAACAGAAACTTCTGCATATGCACCGCTTATTACAGGCATTGCTGGTGGAAGATGCCCCAGATCTGCATCCATAATTACCGGAACATTGTATCTTCCTGCTGTTTTAATAATAGCACTGTACTGGTCAAGTCCCATCATTTCCTGTCCATATACAAGTGGCCTTCCAATTACAAATGCCTTAACATTCTCAAACCAGCCAGCATTGTCCATCTGCCACATAGCCCTTCTTATTGAAAATACATTAAGGTCGCAGCTTTCAAGAAACCATATAATGCCATCATCGCTGTATTTACTATTAAATTCCTTAACTTTGTCGTATTTAGTTCCTAAAAGGTTGACAAGGCAGTCCATACATCCGCCTATAAGCCTGCCTGATGCCTTTATATTATTAAAGCTTTCTGAACTATTATCAAGCTTCTTATCTCCTATATAAGCTGTAAGCACCTTTTTCTCAGTAAGGTTATACGCTGGCGTGGGATTGTCCTCTGTCTTTAAAGACTCCTTTTCCCACATATCATAACCACTTATATTAAGCTTTTCTCCCGTCAGCACGCCGATTGCATCAAGCTGGGAATTATGAAGCTTGTCTACACCAAATGCCGCCGCACAAGGTCCATATACGCTTGCAGTATCAGCTATTGTATTAAGCAGAAATGTAAAATTCGTATTGTCTGAATATCCCATAAACCACTTAGGTTCTGCTTTAACAATCTTATCCCAGTCAACATAACCAAGAATTTCACACATAAGCTCACCTCCGCCGCATGATATTAATGCATCAGACTTGTCAGATGTGTACATATCAGTAAGCTCCTGTCCACAAAGCTCTGGCGTATTGCTTATTCCTATTCCATTTGCCTCATATACATTAGGACCATTAACTATTCCATAACCTAGATTTTTAAATCTCTCCTGTGCCTTTTTAAAACCTGTAATATAAGGCTCCGTTGCACAGCCAAATGATGGTGCAACGAAGCCTATATTTCCATTACAGGCAAGAAAATGCGGATACCTCATATTCTTCTCCCTTAATTATAAATACTTCTTAACTTTATTAATCGCGTTGGCTTTTATAACCGCCTCACAATTCTCCTTAACCCATATAACTCTCTGCTCTTTCTCTGAGTCAAGGCGTGCATACTCGCTTATAACATTACATATTGAGTTATAGCGTTCCCTGGCACATCTTCCCTTCTCAAGCACAAGATAATACCGGTTGTCCTTCTTATATATTCCATTGGCAACTCCCCATACCTTAGGGCATACCATACACATATCTTCAAAGTCCTCAAAGCTGTCAAGAATATATACGCCATAGCCTACAGTCACAACATCACTGACCTTTGGCTTATTATCTTTCGCTTTCTTAGCTTCTTTTATAAATTTCTCTGCCTCAGGTATGTCTTTCATCTGGTCAAATATATCCTTCAACTTATCAAATGCAGCGAACTCCGGAGCTTTAAGATCCTCACCGCCATTCTTTATAACATTACTCTCACTCTTTGACCTGTCACCTAAAGCTTTTGCAGCTCTCTCGCCTGCCTGCTTTAACATATTACCAAAATCTTCCTTTCCTGATGATACAGTAAGAAGGATTGAATGGTCTGGCTGTGGTGCAAGCTGTAATGACATAACGCCGCCACCAAGTTCAACTCCTATATTCTTATGTGCTTCGTCCATAATAACTTCCAACAGATTATGTATCTTTTCTGTGTCATTTCTAAAGAAATCATCAAGTGTTATATTATTATATTCAAGATCCTCTTCGTATAACAGGCATTGAAACTTGTCTTCATTTATCTTCTTAAATTCCATAAATTACCATTCCCATCTAGTCTATATATAATTCAACATTTTAATAATAACATATCTGTCAATATTAATCACGCTAATTTATGCAAAATCTGTCTTACAAGTTTATCCATCATTCTCTCAATATATACATCTTCGCCTTTCACCTCACATCGGAAGCTCTTATCACCCCTGTATATATTGGCTGCAATAACAGCATTTTTACCATTAAATGATACAATCACCTTTGCATCATCTACCATTCCGTAAGACTTAATCCGCCCTATTAATGCACTTTCAATATCTATTATCTTTATAGTCTGCTCATCGCTTGCCTTCCCTATAATACTGCATATTTCCTCATCATCAGCAGTAAGTATTGCAGACACTGCCTCCCCTGTATCCGGTATATATATATTATTCTCCACATAATTATAATCACAGCCTCTTATGTGGTTGAGCCTTAACATTCTTATATTATCGCTTCCTGCAAATACCCCATCACACTCATTTTCCATAAGCATATCAATGCAGTCCTCTATTGTATCTAAAAGCTGGCACCCGGTATTATCATAAATGTATCTGCACCTTTTAAGCTTATCGTAATTGTCCGTATAAAGCTTTACTTTATTATCTGTATCAGCACTTCTTCGTTTCTTCTTAGTTATAAGCACAGCCCTTGTGTCCCGCCTTTTTGTTATTGCACTAAGTGTGACACCTTGTTTTAATATTTCAGACATATCATTAGCAAAAAGTTCATTAAGACCTGTAACTCCCACATCTATATAACCTGCTGATATTGCATCAGATACAGCTACTGACCACGGCACAACATCATTCATATTACATAATACATTTTCAGGCACCCCTGCTATTCCTGATGTATTAAAATGCCTGCCACCGCCTATATCAAACTTAGTAAAGCTCACATCCTTGTGTACCTTTTTAATATGGCTTATGACAAGCTCTGTCTGGGCATTTATTATTTCGTTATTACATATTCCAACTCTCAGCCTCATTTTACTAATATCTTCTTTCCTTATATCCATTTATCTATTAAAAATATCTATTCTAATTAAATGTATCTATTTAAACGTGCCATTTTGCATCTTTTCTTGAAAGTATGTGCATAATATGTTATTTTACCATATGGTAAAAACAATATAAACATTAAATATATACAGATTGGAGATTAATAATGAAACTGCTACTTAAATCTGCTGTCATTGCATTTTCCGCCATCGGAATAGTGTTGTCTTTACACACCATTTCCTATGCGGCAGACAGCAGTACTGCTAATATTGCAAATGCACCGGACATCACATCTGGAAATTCTGCCACAACTGACAATGATACAGCACATAATATAGGCATAACCGTATCCGTTAATAATAATGGCAGTGTATCTGATTACACTAAGAATTTAACAGACGGCTCATATGACACAACTATTAATCTCGTCCCTAATGCCACAGTAAATGTCAAGGCAGATGAGAACATTTATGGGCTTTACATCATATGGAGCAGTGAAGTCACTAATTATACGATTACTTATAACAGCCAGACTGTTAAGTGTGGAGAAAATGGATTTCTTCACGACTATATGGATATCAAAGACGGAAGCCGTGATATTACAATAAATGTACCAGAGGGTATGCAGATATCAGACATATACGCATATTCCAGGGGAAATCTTCCTGACAATGTGCAAAGATGGGAAGCACCTCTGTATGGAATGACAGATATTCTTGTATTCTCAACACACGCTGATGATGAGATATTATTCTTAGGTGGAGTTCTTACTAACTATGGCGGTGAGCAAAATCTTAATGTACAGATTGCCTATATGTGCGATTTCTTTCTCACTGAACCTGTAAGACAGCACGAGGAACTTGATGGTCTGTGGGAATGTGGAATTAAGAATTATCCTGTTAAAGGAACATTTGAGGACTTATACTCCTTAAGCCTTGAAAAAGCCAAATCACAGTATGTATATGATGATATTATCTCATATTCAACAGAATGTATAAGAAAGTTCAAGCCTTTAGTATGTGTATCACAGGATTTCAATGGTGAATATGGACACGGCGGACACCGTATATATGCCGCCGCAATACAGGAAGCATTAGAAGCTTCCAATAACGCTGATATGTATCCTGATTCTGCTTCCAAGTATGGCTTATGGGACGTTCCAAAGGCCTATTATCATCTTTATGGTGATAATACAATAACTCTTGATGTAGATACACCGCTTGATAAGCTTGGCAGCCGCACTTCTGTACAGGTATTACAGGACGCTTTCAAAAAACATGTATCACAGATATCTTATTCATTTAATATGCTTGACAGCGGTTATGCAATAACCTTTAATGGACAATTCGATACACGTTCATTCGGACTTTACAGAACTCTTGTCGGCTTGGATACAACTAATAATATGATGGAAAATGTTACACCTTACAAAGAACAGGCTGCTACCAAGACGGACGAACCTATAGATGTTGAATTCGGCATTGACCAAGAAGATACTGCCGATAATGCCGCAAACACCAAGCCTGATATCAAACAATCAGCAATTACAATAATTGCTATTATTATAATCGGAGTTGTTATTATAGCCCAGGCATATAGAACCAGGAATTTATATAAGAAAAAATATGATGCGAACAAGGACGAATTCGAGAATAAGCAGTAAGCCATCAGAATTCCCTATTACATAAAAATACCCCTCCTTACCAATACAGTAAGGAGGGGTTATATTCTGCTTATAATTATTAGTTGTTGATAAGCTTGTCTGATTCGTTGTTCCAGCTATAAAGCTTTCTTATCTCTGCACCAACCTGCTCTGATGGATGCTCTGATGCAAGCTTTCTCATAGCCTTGAAGTGAACCTGTCCGCCAGCTTCACTCATATCAAGTAAGAATTCCTTAGCAAATGTACCATCCTGGATATCTGAAAGAATCTTCTTCATAGCCTTCTTTGTATCCTCTGTGATGATCTTAGGACCTGTTATGTAATCACCATATTCAGCTGTGTTAGAGATAGAATATCTCATACCTGCAAAGCCTGACTGGTAGATAAGATCTACGATAAGCTTCATCTCATGGATACATTCAAAGTATGCGTTACGTGGATCATAACCAGCTTCGCAAAGTGTTTCAAAACCAGCCTGCATAAGTGCACATACACCACCACAAAGAACTGCCTGCTCACCAAAGAGGTCTGTTTCTGTCTCTGTTCTGAATGTTGTCTCAAGAAGACCTGCTCTTGCTCCACCAATACCAAGACCATAAGCAAGTGCCATATCAAGAGCCTTACCTGTCTCATCCTGTTCTACAGCTACAAGACAAGGAGTTCCCTTACCAGCCTGATATTCAGAACGTACTGTATGTCCAGGTGCCTTAGGAGCGATCATAGTAACATCAACGCCCTTAGGAGCCTTAATTAAACCGAAGTGAATATTGAAACCGTGAGCAAACATAAGCATATTGCCTGGTTCAAGGTTTGGTTCAATATCTTCCTTATATAATTTAGCCTGCTTCTCATCGTTGATAAGAATCATAATAATATCAGCTTTCTTAGCTGCCTCTGCTGCTGTGAATACTTCAAATCCCTGCTCTTCAGCTCTCTTCCATGACTTTGATCCTTCATAAAGACCGATAATTACGTGGCATCCTGAATCCTTTAAGTTTAATGCATGTGCATGTCCCTGGCTGCCGTAACCGATGATTGCGATTGTCTTTCCATCAAGTAATGATAAATTACAATCTGACTGATAATAAATCTTAGCCTCTGCCATCTTACAAATACCTCCGAATGTAATAAATAATTTATTTTAAATTTGCAGCACCACGAGCAAGTCCAGTTATTCCAGTTCTTGCGAGTTCTGTAATTTTAAAACCATCAAGTAATGCGATAAATGAATCTATCTTGCTCTGGCTTCCTGTAAGCGAAATAATAAGAGAATTCTTAGCAACATCTACTATATTAGCCCTGTATATATCTGCCATAGTTGTTATCTGCTGTCTTTCCTCTCTTGTACATAATACCTTGATAAGAACAAGTTCCCTGCATACAGATTCATCATGAGGAAGTTCTACGATTTCCTTTACATCAATAAGCTTAGCAAGCTGCTTTTCAATCTGCTCAAGAATATCATCATCACCTGTTACTGTTATTGTCATTCTTGAAAGCTTAGGGTCAAGTGTCTCACCAACTGTAAGACTGTCAATATTATAGCCTCTTCGACTGAATAAGCCTGCTACACGGCTAAGAACACCTGATGAATTGTCTACTAGAATTGAAAATACTGCTCTTCTCATATCTCTTTCCTCCATACTGCCAATATATGACAGTCATCTAAAATCACACATTATTGTAGCAACTGCCAGCTTTATTGTCAACAAAAAGCACATTAGCTCTTAATTTTTTTACATCTTCCTCATCGTGTGTGGATATTATCACAATACGATTATTGATATTATTCATTATATAATTAATAACATTATCTTTGGTAACTTCATCAAGACCTGCAAATGGCTCGTCCATAATAACTATATCCGATTCAGCCATCACTGCCCTTACAATCTCAACACGCCTCTTCATGCCACCGCTTAATTCACTACAAGGCTTATCTAGTGCCTCTTTGTCAAGAAGCTTTAAAAGCTCGCCCTTCACAGCAAAAGCCACGTCTTTGGCAGAATTCTTCTTATTCTTCTTTAGCACCATTTTTACATTAATCACTGGTGACAGGTGTTCTATAAGCCTGCAATCCTGAAATACTGCTGAAAACCTTGGCTTAACACTTTGTCCATTATCATTAACGAATTCCACTATGCCTTTATCCGCTTTAACAACTCCCATTATAATATTAAGGAGTGTAGTCTTTCCAGCTCCTGATTGTCCCCTGATACAGATTATCTTAGATGAAGTAAATTCTGCATTAGCATTAGCAAGGACTGTGATGTCATTGTACTTCTTTGATATATCTGATAATTTTAATGTTTTCATATTTTTACCAATTTAATAATTTTATATATGCTGTATGCACTTATATAGCATCTTCGCAAGCCATATTATACATTTTTCTATAACAAGGCTCACCACAATTACAACTATGCTCCACGAGAATAACTCAGCAGATAAAAGATACATTTTGGCATAGTACATCTGCGTACCGATTGTCCCTGTCACAAGCCCTATTATCTCTGCCGATATTCCAGCTTTAAAGCACATTCCGGCTGCCACCTTTAACTGTGCTGTAATATACGGATATACACCTGTAAGATATACATATCTGAATGTGTTAAATGCAGTCATATCATATACTCTGGCAAGTTCTATCTGCTTGTTATCTGTATTATCAATGCCTTCTTTTACGCCTGTCGTAATCATTGGTATTACAACCATTGCACTGATAATAAATGTAACATTTTTAGAACCCCACCACATAAGCACAAGTATTATAAATGCCGCAACCGGAAGTGATTTCATTAACTGTACGGCAATGCCGAGCCACTCCTTTAAAAAATCAAACCGTGCAGACAATATTCCTGCACATATTCCAATCAGACAGCCAGCAAGCATACCCGACATAATATGCATAACACTTAAATACAGTATCCCATAGAACTGCCTTGTAACAAGCATACCCGCCAGTGTCCTTAATACAGTAACAGGACTTGCAAGCAAAAGCTCAAGTCCTGTCATCACACTGGCAATCTGCCATATTATCAGCCACAAAGATACTGCCGCCAGCCTTTTTATAAGCTTATTAATCTTATCCGGCTTCATTACCATTATCCTTCTTATCAGCTTTACTCACAAGCACCTTCTGAATCATCTTATTGCCAACAGATAATATGCGGAATATATATCCCCCACACTCTGTTTCAAACTCTTCATTCTCATCAGGAATCTTACCAAGCTTATATATAAGATATCCATTGATAGTATCAATATCTTCACAGTCAAACTTAATATCAAGCTTCTCTTCAATATCTTCAAGAGGTGTCTGGCCGTCCATCTCGTAACTTCCATCAGAAAGCTGTCTTATCTGCTCCTCTTCCTCGTCATATTCATCAAAAATATTACCTACTATCTCTTCAAGTATATCTTCCATTGTAATAATTCCTGTTGTCTGTCCATACTCATCAACAACAACAGCAAAATGATTCTTCTTTGACTGCATTTCCTTAAACAATACACTTATGCTTCTTGTCTCTGGAATACAGAATGGGTCAAACATAACCTGATTTTTAACCTGATAAAGCTTCTTATCCTTATCACTGCCTTTAACGTATACCTTCAGAAGATCTCTGATATGTAATATGCCAATTATGTTATCAATATCATCATCATATACAGGATATCTTGAGTAGCTTTCTTCCATCACTATATCAAATGCCTCTTTAACTGTAAGTGAGGCATCAAGTGCTACTATGTTCTTCCTGTGGGTCATAACATCTGATGCCTGCTTCTCGGCGAATTCAAATATATTGCCAATCATCTCAGCTTCATTCTCAGCTATAACTCCCTGTTCATGGCTTTCATTAACCATATCCATAATCTCTTCTGTTACATCTTCGTCGCGTTTTCCTTTAGTAAGCTTCTTAAATAAGCCAGAAAACAATCCTTGGTTCCCATCCGCGGGATGACCATCATTCATAGTTATATCCATTTCCTTTCGTTATTTAGATAATTATATTATTATATAATTATTCCCTATAGAATACCATATATTCTATTATATCGTCAATCTTGTTTCAGGTTCATCTCAAGACTAACCCTCAATGCCTTGTCAACCTGATTAATTATCTCATTATCAAGATGACATACTTTATCTTTGAGTCTTTTCTTGTCTATTGTTCTTAACTGTTCCAGCAATATAACTGAATCTTTTACGATATCGTAATGACACGCATCAATCTCAACGTGCGTTGGCAGCTTAGCTTTATTCATCTTGGATGTTATAGCTGCACATATAACTGTCGGACTATGCCTGTTGCCTGTATCATTCTGAATTATAAGAACAGGTCTTATACCTCCCTGTTCAGAACCTACCACAGGTCTTAAATCTGCATAAAATATATCCCCACGTTTAATTACCACTTATATCACACTCCCAAAGCATTTACTTAATTGTTTATACTCAAAGTATTGCCAAGGTTTCTGACGTGTATTCAATTATTTTGCAGGTTTGTTATTTAATAATTTTATGAAAATGCTGTATATTACACTACTTCTTAATCTGTTATTAACTTCCAGTTCTCATGAAAATAATCATGACTTCCAATATATTGTCCATTAAGATAATAATTTCTTGGAATTCTCTTGCCAAGGTCACACACAAATTCATAATTAAATGTTCCTGCTAAAGCAGCAATCTCTTCAACTGTAATCTCTGCATCCTTGTCTTTTCCTACTAATGTTACAACATCACCACGATTTACAGGACCTATATCTGTAACATCTACCATCATCTGGTCCATACATACCCTTCCTGTTATAGGAGCTTTCTTACCATTAATAAGCACATATCCCTTTGATGATAATGACCTTGGATATCCATCGCCATATCCCACTGTTACAGTTGCAAGCACTGTTTCTCTCTTAGTTTCAAATGTTCCGCCGTAACCTATCTTTTCTCCTGCTGGAACTGTCTTTACCATAGCTACATGGCTTTTGAGCTGTAGTGCTGGTTTCAGTGCTACTGCTGACTTATCCACTTCATCTGATGGATACATACCATATAAAGCAATTCCAAGTCGCACCATTCCATGATTAGCCTGTGGCATATCTATAATAGCTGCACTGTTGGATACATGCTTTATCTCAAATGATATACCTTCTTTCTTCAACGCATCATCAAAAGCATCATACTTTGCAATCTGTCTTAATGCAGCGGTCTTATCCTTCTCATCAGCAGTTGCAAGATGTGTAAACAGGCCTCTTGCATTGAGTGCCTTTAAATTCTTTATCTTTTTAACTATCTCAACACCACTTTCATCTGGCTCAAGACCTATTCTTCTCATTCCGGTATCAACCTTGATATGGCAGAAAGCTACCTTTCCAAGCCTTAAGGCAACATCATTAAGTGCCTTGGCTGTCTCATAGTCAAATACTGTTGCATCTATTTCATTCTTAACCAATGCCTCATATTCCTCAGGCTCAACATAGCCTAATATAAGTATTGGCTTATTAATTCCATTTTCTCTTAAATTAACAGCTTCATCCAGCGTAGCAACTGCATATCCATATACCAAATCTCTTACTGCCTTGGATACAGCCACATCTCCGTGTCCATAGCCATCTGCTTTAACAACTGCAAGTGCCTTTGTTGAAGGTTCTGTCTTGCTCATAAGCTCAATACAATTAGCCCTGATTGCATCCAGATCTACATCTGCATATACTCTGTAATACTTACTCATTATTCACCTCTTGCTTTTATAAGCACATTTTTTATATTGTCAATAATATCGCCCGCAACCATAGAATACTTACCATTACTTAAGGCAGCTTCATCTCCTGCACAGCCGTGTATATATACGCCAAGTGCTGAAGCTTCAAAAGTAGTAAGTCCCTGTGCCATAAGTCCTGTTATTATGCCTGAAAGCACATCTCCCGAACCTCCTGTTGCCATTCCATCATTGCCTGACATATTAATATACACTCTTTCTCCATCAGAAACAATAGTTCTTGCATCTTTTAATACACATACGCAATTATGTTCTCTTGAATATGTTCTTGCTGTATCTATCGGATTATTCTTTATCACCGCAATATCAAGTCCTGTAAGACGTGACATTTCTCCTATGTGTGGTGTAACGACAACATTCTTATCTGACATATCATCTTTATATGAAGCATTACCACTATTGCCGCCAGCTTCATAGTCTACATCATCATTACTGCCATCAAGTTCAATTTTATATTGGGCGATTATATTAAGGGCATCTGCATCATACAGCTTTTTAATATTCTTCTTTGCTGACACACTTCTTACAAGCTTTACTGCACTTTCTTCCATAGACAGCCCCGGACCTATGCACACAACATCTGCCCAGCAGATACATTTATCCACTAATGTCTCTGTATTCTTAACAAAATCGCCACATTCCTCATCAGTATCATATGTATCAACAATACATTCCATATTGCCCGTTATAACTGCTGTACGGTTGCTTATATGCGTAAGGGCTCTTACAAGCCCTGCACCTATACGTGCCGCCGCTCTTGAACTTAATACTGCTGCACCTCCATAAAGCCTTGAACCAGCTATTACAAGTGCCTTTCCAAATGTTCCTTTATTGCCATCAGGCTTTCTTAGCGGAAGCATATCAGATATATCACTATAATCATATGTGAAAATATCCCTTGTCATATCCGGATATTGTGCAAAACCTATATCTTTTCTTATAATCTTCCCACAATATGAAGCTGCTGGATATAATATATGTCCGATTTTTTCAAATCCGAAGGTAACAGTTATATCAGCATTAACCGCAGATCCCATAACCACACCTGTCGATGCACTTATACCTGATGGTATGTCAACAGCCACAACAAGCCTGTTTCCATTATTGTCGCTATTCTGTGTATACTGCGAACGCACTGATGTACTGCATTTATTAATTGTATCTACTACTATTCTGGCCTCTCCTGCCAGTTCTCTTGATAAGCCATTGCCAAATAAGGCATCTACAATAACCCCATATTTAGAAAAATCCGGGCTATTAATACATTCTATGCCCAGATTCTTTATTATGTTCAATTGTATATCGAATTCTTTGGTAGAAGCGTGTGAGTTAATTATATACACATCCACATTGTAGCCCTTAAGATAAAGCTGTCTTGCCACCGCAAGTCCATCTGCCCCATTATTGCCACGTCCACATACGCATATAATGTCTGTATGTATATTTCCTTTAACCTTGCTTTCAATAACTTCTGTCACTGAGAGTGCGGCTCTTTCCATAAGCACAACTGATGGTATACCAAGAGTATTAATTGAATAAGAATCCACATTCTTCATAGAAGCCGCATCTAATACATATCTCATTCCTGCTTATCTCCTACATTGCCTTCATTAATTCTGTCAACTGCACTACAATTCTCAGGTCCGATAATATCGTGTATAAGAGAATACATATTATTATTAACAGTTTCTTTATCCTGTTTTATAAGAATATTCTTCTTAAGCTTGACTCTTGTAGCATTAATCCACTTATCAAGTACCTCTATATCCTCTGTATTGGCATTCATTCTGTCATAGCAGGCTTTAAGTGTCTCTGTAAGAAGCTTCTCGTTAGCCCTTGCCAATTCTCTTGGTACTTCTAAGAGTTCATCTTCAAGCGAAGCTATCTTGTCATTAGACTCCTGTATAAGTCTTTGGTTCTGGCTCATACGCTTCTGCTTCTGCCTGCTTGAATCATCATCTTCCATATTCTCAACAACATCATTGATAAGCTGCTTTTTAAGCTTCTTGATATCTTTAATGTCATTATTAATTCTTCCCTGCTTCTTAAGCAGTTCATTAACCTGTTTCTCCCAATACGCAATCTCATCTGTCTTATTCTTCTCGTTAATAAGGTGATACCATCGCTCATCAAGCGTAAGAATCGGAATATTCTTAAATACATCACTATTCTTTAACAATTCATAAGTTATCTTAGACACCATCAATTCCCCCTTTGGATTTAATATCTTTATGAGTGCTTATTGGCAATTGTGTAAGAAAGTCTCATAAGGCTTTCTGATAAATGTACATTCTCAACTATTACGTCATCTGGCAGATTAAGATCTGTATGTGCGAAATTCCATATAGCCTTAATTCCTGCATCTGCAACCTGCTTTCCGATTTCCTTAGCCGCCTGCTTTGGTATTGTCAGTGCAACTATCTCTATATCGTTCTTATGTATAAAATCGGCAAGTTGATCCATCATCATTATATCTATTCCGTGAATGCTTTCACCTTTAAGCTCTGGATTGTTATCAAATACACCGCATATAACAAAACCACGCTTCTCAAAGTCTGTATAATTAACAATAGCACGTCCAAGGTTACCAGCACCTATTATTATCATATTATGCTTCCTGTCTATTCCAAGTATCTTGCCTATCTCATCATAAAGATACTTCACATTATATCCATATCCCTGCTGTCCAAAACCTCCGAAATTATTGAGGTCCTGTCTTATCTGTGATGCTGTAACTTTCATTCTCACACTTAAATCTTTAGATGAAATCCTCTGAACACCACTTTCTATAAGTTCGCCCAGATATCTGTAATATCTTGGCAATCTTCTTATAACAGCCGATGAAATCTTCTTATTCTCTTCCATAACATTCTCCATTCCTGTGCAATACTGCTACGAAAAGGAGATGGGAAACCTGTAATTACCAGCTTCCCATCAGCCTTCAAAATTAATGTTAATTATATAACTATTTTGCTAAAAAGTAAAGAAATGTACTCTATCCAAGCACTCTCTTAGCAATATCCACAGACTCCTTTGCATCCTTTGAATAGAAATCCGCATGTATTTCCTTAGCATATTCAGGAGTAAGCACTGCTCCTCCTACCATAACCTTACAATCAAGATTGTTCTTATGTATAAGTTCTATTGTCTTTTTCATTGAAACAAGTGTTGTTGTCATAAGTGCTGACAGACCACAAAGCTTCGCACCATTTTCTTTAATCGCATCTACAACAACCTGATATTCAACATCCTTTCCAAGATCAATAACCTCATAACCATAATTCTCAAGAAGTACCTTTACGATATTCTTTCCAATATCGTGGACATCTCCCTTAACCGTCGCAATAACAATCTTTCCCTTGCTTACAGGTGCATTATTGCTCATAATCATATGTTTTCTTATAACCTCAAACGCTCCCTGTGCAACGCCAGCCGCCATTATAAGCTGTGGCAGGAATAATGTTCCCTTCTCGAACTCCTCACCTATCTTATCAAGTGCAGGAATCAAGGCATTATTAACAATGTCCATAGAATCCATACCTGCAAGAAGTTCTTCTGTTATTGCTGCACCTTCATTTTTTAGACCTTTCTCTACTGCATAGAATAAGTCATCACAGGTATAACTGCCCTTCTTATCCTTAAGATTAACACTTCCACCTGCCTGTGCTGTCTGACCACCCTGTACTGCATTTGCCGCTGTATTCATTGGATTAATCTTGCTTATATTAGGCATTGAAGCATAAGCCTTAATATAATCAACAGAATTCTTATCTATATTGGCAAGAAGCTTATATGCCCTTACTGCACCCATCATCTCATATATGTTAGGGTTAATAATCGCAAGATCAAGACCATTCTGCATAGCCATTGTTAAGAAAATGTGATTGACAAGCACTCTGTTAGGAAGTCCGAAAGATATATTCGATACACCAAGCACCGTCCTTAAGCCAAGAGTATGCTTAACCTCATAAAGTGCATTAAGCGTTTCCATTACCCCCTCCTGTTCGGCTGAGGCTGTAAGTGTAAGACAGTCTATATATATATCCTCTTTAGGAATTCCTATAGCTATTGCCCTGTCCATAATCTTTCTTGCTATGGCAACTCTGTCTTCTGCTTTCTTAGGAATACCATCTTTATCAAGAGCAAGGCCAATTACTGCCGCACCATATTTTTTTACTATTGGCAGAATGTTATTAAGAGAGTCTTCTTCTCCATTAACTGAATTGACAATCGGCTTACCATTATATACTCTTAATGCAGCATCAAGAACCTCAGGTATAGTTGAGTCAAGCTGGAGAGGTACATCCACAACCGACTGAAGTGCTTTCACAGTATCAACCATCATCTGTCTTTCATCAATTCCCGGAAGTCCTACATTGACATCAAGAATATCAGCACCCGCACCAGTCTGTTCTAATGCCTGTCCAAGTATATAATCCATATCATTATCTAAGAGTGCCTGCTTAAATACCTTTTTACCTGTTGGGTTAATTCTCTCTCCTACAACTCTTGGCTGGTCAACTATAACTGTGCTTGTAGCTGAGCATACAGCCGATGGCATTTTCACTGGCTCTTTTGCTAAATTGCCTTCTTTATGTAACATATCTGATAAGCACTTTATGAATTCAGGAGTTGTTCCACAACAACCACCGAATATTTTAATGCCATACTTTCTTAAATCCTTCATAAATTCAGCAAACTGCTCTGCTGTCACATTATATTCATTAGTAACAGGGTCGGGAAGTCCTGCATTAGGCTTTACTATAACCGGAAGATTAGTCCAACCTGTAAGTTCCTTAATAACCGGCTCAAGTTCCTTAGGTCCAAGTGAACAGTTGACACCTAAGGCATCAACTCCAAGTCCTGATATTGTAAGTGCAAATGAAGATATCTGACATCCTGTAAATGTACGCATATTTTCTTCAAATGTCATAGTCGTCATTATTGGAAGCTGGCTATTCTCCTTTGCTGCAAGCACTGCCGCTTTCACATCTAACAGATCTGTCATTGTCTCAAATACAACAAGGTCTGCACCTGCCGCTTCACCAGCCTTAACTATCTCAGCATACATCTCATAAGCTTCCTCAAAGCTTAATGTACCTGTTGGCTCTAGAAGCTGTCCTATAGGTCCTACATCAAGTGCTACAAGTGCTCGTGGATTCACATTGGCACACGCCTTCTTTGCATTTTTAATTCCCGCTGTTACAAGTTCATCAACTGAATGCCCACATTCTTCAAGCTTATATCTGTTGCCACCAAATGTATTGGCATATATTATGTCTGCACCTGCCTTTAGATACTGCTCGTGTATGGAAATGAGAAGTTCTGGTTCTGTAATATTAAGCATCTCTGGTGTTTCACCCATCTTCATTCCTGCCGCCTGAAGCATAGTACCCATACCACCATCAAGAATCACATAATCCTTTTGTAAAAGTTCTTTTAATTTATTCATTACAATGTCCTCCTGCTTCCCTGAATCTGCATATACCTTTAAGGTTACACGACATACAGCCTTTTTTCTTTGAACTGACCTCTCCGGTTGTAAGCCCAATAACTGCTGTTACAGACTTGGTTGGTGTCATCATATCAGTCTTTCCTATATTAAGTCCTATAAGCTTAGGTGCATTTAGTATTTTTAAGAATTCGCCCTGCTGTGACAAAGGCAGATCGCCATATCCTATTCCAAACCTGAATGTCTGGTTATACTCTGGAAGTTCCTCTTTAATAACAGCCTCAACCTTATCACATACCTGTTCAATTGCTGCACTTGCCATACTGTCTGATATTACAGCCTTGGCAAGGTCTGATGCCTGCATTACCCTTAACATCCTGTCTATTCCATCAGAGATTGTCACTGCTATAAGTGCCGCTTTATTACATCCTTTAAGATGTTCTTTAATTGAGTTTCCTTTTAATGTAACAGAAGTCCCTTCAAGCCTTACACCCCCATCGACCTGTGTCACATCCACTACCCTGTATACATATCTTGGAACTGCCGCTTTTAAGACCTCTGCCTCACATTCATCTATAAGACTGTTTATTGTCTCATCTGCCCCTATTCCTTTGTATCCTAAGTACCTTAATACTTCTGCCCTGTTTATACTGCTTAATGTCACCTGTTTTTTCATTTATTTATTCTTTCTTGCTTTGTCCTTATGCTTGCCTTTTCCTCTGCCCTTGCCTCTTGACTGGTTAGCCTTCTCAACATTAACACGGCGTCCCTTAATCTGTACGTTATCGTTCATTGCCTTAAGAATTTTCTCTGCGTGTATAGCTGGTACATCAACAAATGTATAATTATCCATCATATCTATCGCACCGACAAGCTTACCAGGCATACCAGATTCACCTGCAATAGCTCCAAGAATATTAGCTGGCTTTATTTTATCCTTTTTTCCAATATTAATAAAGAGTCTTACCATTCTTGAATCATCTTTATCTGTATCAAAATGGAATTCTTCTACTTCATCTTCTCTGTCAAGGGTATCACCTATAAGCATTTTTAAAAGTGCTGCTGCCATATCCATAGATGTATATTCTTCCTGATTAACGTGTTCTTCAACAAGATTAACCATATCTGTAAGTCCACCCTCTTCGATTGTCTGTCTGATTTTATCAAACATATTATCAAGCTTAGTGTTCTTAACATCATCCAATGATGGAACAGGCTTTGCAAGTATCTTAGTCTTGCAGTAACGCTCTATATCCTTTAACTTATACACTTCCTTGCCGCTTATAAATGAAAGTGCCTTTCCAGATCTTCCTGCACGTCCTGTCCTTCCAATTCTGTGAACATAGTATTCTTCATCCTGAGGAATGTCATAGTTAAATACCATATCTACATCATCAACATCAATTCCTCTTGCTGCTACATCAGTTGCTATAAGTATATCTACCTTGCCGCTTCTAAAGTCATCCATTACTCTGTCACGCTGCTGCTGTTTCATATCACCATGTATTCCATCAGCAAAATAACCTCTGCCCTTAAGCTCTGATATAAGCTCATCAACCTGTCTTTTAGTGTTACAGAACACTACTGAAAGTCTTGGATTGTATATATCAATAAGCCTGCACAATACTTCTGTCTTATTCTTAGGTCTTACCTCATAATAGAACTGTTCTATATTAGATACTGTAAGTTCTTTTCTTACTACCTTTATAATTCTGGCATCTTTCTGGAAGTTTCTTGCAATATCCATAATAGCCTTTGGCATAGTAGCCGAGAACATTACTGTCTGTCTGTCTTCTGGTGTTTCTGTAAGAATTGTTTCCATATCTTCCCTGAATCCCATATCAAGCATTTCATCAGCTTCATCAAGAATAACCATATTAATATTATCAAACTTAACAGTCTTTCGTCTCATATGGTCCATAACTCTTCCAGGAGTTCCAACAATAATCTGTACGCCCGTCTTTAATGACTTTATCTGTCTTACTATCTCTTGTCCGCCATATACTGGAAGAACTTTAATATCACTCATATATTTGGCAAGTTTTCTTATCTCCTCAGCCACCTGTACAGCAAGCTCTCTTGTAGGGCAGAGTACGATTGCCTGAGGCTTTTTTATCTGTGGGTCTATCTTCATAAGCATAGGAATTGTGTATGCCGCTGTCTTACCAGTACCTGTCTGTGCCTGTCCGACAACATCAATACCATCACATACAGCTGGAATTGCCTGTGTCTGTATAGGTGAAGTTTCCTCAAATCCCATATCCTCAATAGCTCTTAATATTCTTTCATCAATGTTTAACTCGTCAAATTTCATTCATTTCCTCATTTCTTAAATTTAATACACTTATCTTAGTCTAACTTTTTAATAATACATTATAGGAAGAAATAAGTCAAAAAAATTGCAATTTATTCTTAAAGCAAGTATAATTCAACTAATTAATTTAAAGAAAGGAACACTGTTATTATGATTCTTTCCTGTAATAATATAAGTAAATCTTTTGGAACAGATGTTATTATCAAATCCTGTTCTTTTAATATTGAAGACCACGAAAAAGCAGCTATCGTTGGTATCAACGGGGCTGGAAAGTCTACTCTTTTAAAGATTATAACTGGAATTGAACCTGCTGACACAGGACTTGTAACCTTAGCTAAAGACAAGACTTTAGGTTACCTTTCCCAGCAGCAAAATCTTAATTCTGACAACACCATTTATGACGAGCTGTTATCTGTAAAACACTATATCCTTGATACGGAAGCCCAGCTAAGACATATCGAGAACCAGATGAAATCTGCAGATGATGAAGCTCTTGAAACACTTATGAAGAAATATTCAGACCTTAACCACGAGTTTGAATTAAACAACGGTTACGCTTACAAAAGCGAGATAACTGGTGTTCTTAAAGGTCTTGGCTTTACAGAAGAAGATTTCACACTTAATGTTAATACTTTATCAGGCGGACAAAAGACACGGGTTGCACTTGGCAGGCTTTTATTATCAAAGCCTGATATTATACTTCTTGATGAGCCTACCAACCACCTTGATATGGAGTCTATAAGCTGGCTTGAGAACTATCTGCTTAACTACAGTGGTGCTGTACTTATAGTTGCCCACGACAGATATTTTCTTGACAAGATAGTAAGCAAGATTATCGAGTTAGACAATGGTAATGCCACTGTATTCTCAGGCAACTATACTGATTACGCTTCAAAGAAAGCTATCCTGCGCAATATGCAGCTAAAGGAATACCTTAACCAGCAGCGTGAAATTAAACATCAGGAGGAGGTTATAACAAAGCTTAAGCAGTTCAACCGTGAGAAATCTATTAAAAGAGCTGAAAGCCGTGAAAAAATGCTTAACAAGATGGAATTTGTCGATAAGCCTGAAATTTTAAACGACAAAATGGATATTAAGCTTGAACCTAATGTAATAAGCGGTAATGATGTCCTTACTGTAGACAACCTCACTAAAGGTTTTGACGGCACTGTTCTTTTTGATAACATAAGCTTCCAGATTAAACGTGGTGAACGCGTAGCACTTATCGGAAGCAACGGAACAGGCAAGACAACAATATTAAAATTAATTAATGGAATTATACCTGCCGATTCAGGCTCAATATATCTTGGTGCTAAAGTAAATATTGGTTATTATGATCAGGAACACCACGTTCTTGACCCTGACAAGACCATTTTTGATGAAATCAGGGATGCTTATCCAGACCTTAATAATACACAGATAAGAAATACCCTTGCAGCATTTTTATTCACCAATGAAGATGTATTTAAGTATATAAAAGACTTAAGCGGTGGCGAGCGCGGACGTGTATCATTAGCCAAACTTATGCTCTCTAATGCCAACTTCCTTATATTAGATGAGCCTACTAACCACCTTGATATCACTTCAAAGGAAATTCTTGAAAATGCACTTAATAGTTACACAGGTACTGTCCTGTTCGTATCACACGACAGATACTTTATTAATTCTACTGCAACAAGAATTATTGAGCTTGCCAATAAAACAGTTGTTAATTATATTGGTAATTATGACTATTATCTTGAAAAAAAGGATATACTAGGAGCAAAACCAATAACCAATAACACTTCTAAATCCAGCAGTTCAGCCATTTCAAAGCTTAACTGGCAGGAAGAAAAGGTAAAGCAGGCACAGCAAAAGAAGATTAAAAACGAAATCAAGCGTACTGAAGAACGTATGGCTTTAATTGAGGCTGAGATTGAGGAACTTGATAATATGTACGCCGACCCTGCCATAAGCAGTGATACTGCCAAACTTATGGAAATACACACCAGGAAGGAAGCTCTTAGCAAAGAGCTTGATGAGCTATATGATAAATGGGGGGAATTAACATTATAATTCCAATACCAAAAACAGCGAAAAATGCCGAAATAAGGCAATTCTTAAGCGTTTTTTATTGACAAAATTACCTATATGGAGTATAAATAACCTATACTTATTATTACTTATTTCATTTAAGGAGGATGTAGTTTATTATGAATAAGACAGAGTTAGTTGCTGCAATCGCAGAGAAGGCTGAACTTTCAAAGAAGGATGCTGAGAAGGCTTTAAAGGCTTTCACAGAAACTGTTGCTGAACAGTTAAAGAATGGTGACAAGATTCAGTTAGTTGGTTTCGGTACTTTCGAAGTTGCTGAAAGAGCTGCTAGAACAGGTCAGAATCCTCAGACAGGTAAGGCTATTGAAATTCCTGCTTCTAAGGCACCTAAGTTTAAGGCTGGTAAGGCTTTAAAGGATACTGTTAACTCAGCTAAATAATTAATATTCGATAGTGGATATTGCGACTGTCACTTAGGTGACAGTCTTTTTTATATGTATTTATAGCTACATATAAATATTATCAATGAAATTCAGAAAACGGAGACACACTATGGAAATAGAACGTAAATTCTTAGTTGCACAATTACCAGATAATCTGGACAATTATAATTGCAGATATATTGAACAGGGTTATCTTTCAACTAAACCTGTAGTCAGGGTAAGACGTGATAATGATGATTATTATCTTACTTACAAAGGCAGTGGTATGATGGCACGTGAAGAATACAATCTTCCACTCACCAAAGACTCGTATGAACATTTGATTAAAAAAGCTGACGGTAATATAATAACCAAAAAGCGTTATGAAATTCCAGATGGTAACGGATACACTATTGAACTTGACATATTTGAAGGAGCATTCAACGGCACTGTTATTGCAGAAGTTGAATTTAACACTATAGAAGAAGCTGACAATTACATTATGCCAGCGTTTTTTACAGAAGATGTAACTAATAACCCTGAATATCACAACAGCAATATGAGTAAAAAGAAGTTCGACTAACGTAAACACTCTAAGAAAAGAGGATAACCTGATGAAAAAACTCTCTGATATATTAGATATAAGTCCTGATATTACTCTTGAAACACTTCAAAGAGCAAGAATGGCAGCCTTAACACTTATCAAATGGCTTCTCTGCTCTTTATTTACAGGAAGCTTTATAGGACTTATCGGAGCATTATTTTATAAAGCTTTACAATATGTAACAAGCTTTCGGATCCAACACCCTTACACTTTATTCTTTCTTCCTGCTACCGGTATAATAATCGTTCTTATGTACCATTTTACGCACGAAGACAAGAATACAGGAACTAATCTTGTAATAACAGCAATCCAGTCCAATGCAGAAGTTCCTGTCCGTGTTGCTCCTCTTATTATAATATCAACACTGCTTACACATCTTTGCGGTGGTTCAGCAGGACGAGAAGGTGCAGCCCTGCAGGTTGGCGGCTCCTTAGGCAATTTTATCGCCAAAATATTACATTTTGACGACAAAGATACAAGAATTATGATTATGTGCGGAATGAGTGCCTGTTTCTCTGCTCTTTTCGGAACTCCTATAGCCGCAGCCATATTTTCTATGGAGGTTATAAGTGTGGGGGTTATGTATTACGCCGCACTTGTTCCCTGTATTATATCCGCACTTATTGCTTCCGGCGTAGCTGGGTTATTCAATATAACACCAACTATGTTTATAATAAGCGAAATATGTGAACTAAGCATATCTACCGGAATAAGATTTATGATAATGTCGGTAATATTTGCCCTCGCAAGCATTGTATTCTGTTATATGCTTCATTCATCAGCCAAAATATATTCTGAATACTTAAGCAACCCATATATCCGTATTATAATAGCTGGTGTGCTTGTTATTATTTTAAGATATATAACCAGCACTACTGATTACCTTGGTGCTGGTGCTCCTATGATTGCTGCAAGCTTTATAACAAGCTGTTCGTGGTATGTCTTTATTTTAAAAATGCTGTTTACAGCCATTACATTAGGTGGTGGATTTAAAGGCGGTGAGATTGTCCCTACACTTTTTGTCGGTGCAACTCTTGGAAGCTTTTTGGCTCCTGTATTCGGACTTCCAATCGGCTTATGTGCCGCGTGCGGTATGGTAAGCGTATTCTGTGGTGTAACTAACTGCCCACTCACTTCTTTCATATTATCAATTGAAATGTTTGGTGCTGGTTCAATGAAATTCGTAATTATATGCGTAGCAATAAGTTATATGCTCTCTGGCTACTACAGTCTTTATAACAGCCAGAAGATTGTTTACTCTAAATACAAGACAGAATATATTAACAGACATTCACATTAATTATAATAAAAAAGGCAATTCATACAGAATTATCATATCTACCGATTTTTCTGCTAATGAATTGCCTTTTTACTGCTTTTACCGCTTTTACTGCTTTAACTATGCATCATTCTTATATATTTTATTTGTAGAAATTGTCCTCTGGAAGCTTTCCACCAACTGAAGCTGGATTTGCTTCGTAAAGAACATTTAAATATTTGCTTATTTTGTCTTTGGCATCACTGCCTGTTATTATTGTTATGTTGCATTTAGGTATTGCCTGCTTTGCAACTGCGGCTTTTGTTATACCATATTTTTCTACAAGTGTTGAAACCTCATCTACATTTGCATTAACATAATCTGCTGAAAGCTTATATTCCTCAAGGAACTTGTCAACCGCAGCCTTATGGTTATTGTAATATTCTGTATTGACAACTATTACACCTGTTACTACTGTACTTCCATCCTTTGATACATTTTCCCATTCCTTAGTAACATCAAGAGCTATTCTTGCTTCCTTATTATTCATAAGAACTGTTGTAGCAAATGGCTGTGGAAGCATAGCTACAGTTTCTTCCTTCGCTGATGCCATAATAGCCGCAACCTCGGAAGCCTCTGACTTAAATTCAATGTGTACATCCTTATCAGGGTCAATTCCGTTGGTATTTAAAAGGTATCTTAATGTATATTCAGGTGTAGTTCCTTTACCTGTTGTGTATATTGTACGTCCTTTAAGGTCGCTTACATTAGTTACCTCGCCCTTATTATCAAGTATATATAACACGCCAAGTGTATTAATTCCTACAACAGATACCTTGCCATTACTCTTATTATAAAGTGTTGCCGCAGCATTACAAGGCATAGCTGCAATCTGGACATCGCCCTTTATAAGGTCTGCTGTAAATGCATCTGCCGCCGCCTCTATCTGAAATGTGTAATTATTGGCTGTTTTATTATCCTCATTATCGCTCATAAGCTTAACCATTCCGATAGCTGTAGGTCCTTTAAGTGCAGCTACTTTTATATCTTCGCTTACATACTCACTTGTACTTTCCTGTGTTGCATTGACTGACTTATCACTGCTGTTACTGCCACAGGCTGTAAACATTACGCTGACCATTACAAGCATAAGAATAGCAGCTGTCAGTTTCCTCATTCTCTCTCTCATATTGTTTCCTTCCATTCCTTTATAATTATCTGTAATGACATTATTCCGTTAAATGTATTGATATCCGGATAATATATTATAGAAATTCTCATTCCTGCCCTTGGAATATCATCTATATTATTAATTCCAAACTGTACAGCAGGTACATAAGTTCCGTCCTCTGTTTCTAACTGGCATCTAAGAACATTTTTGTTCTTTCCAATAACTGAGGCTGTCTTTACATATAAATTTCTATCTGCAAATACCGGCTTTTCATTCCCCTTTCCGAATGGTTCAAGCAGCTTTAACTGGTTAACCAGCCGGATATTGGCATACGATACAGGCATTGGAACATCAATCCACATTTTAGGAATTAAATCCTCATCTGTAAGTATCGCATTATCATTCAGCATTTTTCTGAATATGTCAATATCAGATATTGCTAATGATAAACCAGCCGCCATAGGATGTCCACCATATTTAGTGAGAACATTTTTACATTTATTAATCTCTTCGTACATATTATAGCCTTCGATTGAACGTCCTGAGCCTTTTGCCCCGTCCTCAGCATTAGTAATAACAAATGTAGGCCTGTAATATCTTTCTTTAATTCTGCCTGCTATTATTCCAGCTATGCTCTCGTGGCAGTCCTTTAAATATATAACAAGCACTCTGTCCTTAAGAAGACCAGTATTCTCTACTAATTCTATTGCCTTCTGCGTCTCCTGCTCTGTCATTGACTTTCTTTCATTGTTAAGGGCTATAAGCTCTTTTGCCATATTATGTGCCTTTTCATTATCCTTGCAAAGCATAAGTTCAATCGCCTGTCTTGCTGTATCAAGACGTCCACTGGCGTTAAGACATGGTCCTATTACAAAGCCTATATGATATGAGCTTATATTATTAATATCAAGCTGGCACTCCTCTATAAGTGCCCTAAGCCCTGTATTTTTTGTATGTACAATATGCTTAAGGCCATATTTAACTACTATTCTGTTCTCGTCAATAAGGTCGACTATATCACCTACAGTGGCTATTGCCATAAATTCAATATAATCTTCAAGTTCTTTCTTATCAAGCCCTAATCTGTCATATAACAGGCTTATAAGCTTATATGCAACGCCTGCTCCACATAACAGCTTAAATGGATAATCACAATCTGCCTGTTTAGGGTTAATAACTGCATCTGCCGGAGGTACATTGTATACCTTTTTATCGTCCTTTATCTCAAATGGAACATCGTGGTGGTCGGTCACTATCATTGTAATTCCATTATCCTTTGCATACCTGACCTGATTATATGCAGCTATTCCATTATCACAGGTAACAATTGTATCAATCCCTTCATTGATTGCATTGTCTATTAAATGCTCATTAATTCCATAACCATCATTTATCCTATGCGGTACAACATAATCCACATCTGCTCCTGCCGCCTTTAAGCCGCAGAATAATATATAAATAGAACATATTCCATCAATATCATAATCTCCGATTATTCTTACAGGCTTATGTTCCTCTATTTTCTTAGTAATAATATCAACAAATTTATCGGCATCTTTCATACTATGAGGATTATGTATATCGTTAAGATTCCCATTAAGATACATATCTATATCTTTACTGCCGCATATATCCCTGTTTCTTATTATACGGGCAAGAACCTGATCTATTCCGTATTCAGAGGCTATCTGCTTAAAATCTGCTTTTTTGGCGTATACCATCCATTTGCTGTTCACGTTTGTTCTCCATTCTTATGGCAATATTGCTTGTATTAAAAATGGTGCATCGTTTGATGATGCACCATTTTACTGCTTTACAAAGCCATTATATTAATTATTTATTATACCTGAGCTCCGTCTTTACCTATGCTTTCTGCTTTTTTTCTTTTATTAACTGCTTCATCAATAACTCCTCTGTTCTTTCCACCAAGCATATACCAGAATGAACTTGTAAGGAATACTGATGAGTAGAAACCTACGATAATACCAACAATAAGTGGAAGTGAGAATTCCTTAACTGATGTTACACCGAGTATGTATAACATAACCAGCATAATAAGAGTTGTTATTGTTGTATTAATATTTCTTGTTAATGTACTTGTTATAGCTGAGTTAACAAGCTCTGTAATATTAGTCTTAGAGTTAGCACTCTTTAACATTTCCCTGATACGGTCAAATATAATGATTGTACCATTAATTGAGTAACCTACTATTGTAAGCATACAAGCAATAAATGTGTTACCTACTGGCACTCTGAATACTGCATAGAATGTAATAACTACTAATACATCCTGTAAAAGAGCCATAACAGCTGCAAGCGCGAATTTGATATCCCTGAATCTTGCAAAGATATATATAAGCATTGCTATTGTAGCAAGAATTACTGAAAGAATAGCATTCTTCTTCATAGTACTGCTGACAGATGAGCTGATTGTGTCTGTCTCAACTATTGAACCATCTTCAATAGGGAACTTAGCTGTTACAGCTTCCTCAACAGCTTCTCTTTGCTCAAGTGAAAGGTCTGTTGTCTTAAATGAAACCTTAGTTGAGTTCTGAACCTTCTGCTGTTGTACTTCTGTTATACCTGCAGCATCCCTGATTACAGGAATAATATCATTCTCTATCTCTGACTGTGAATATTCTTTGTCAAATGTAAAGCTTGTTGTTGAACCGCCAACAAATTCAAGGCTGAAATTAAGTGCTCTGTTACCAAGTGCACTCTGTACTCCCATTGTTATAAAACCAATAACAATAAGAACAATTGAAACCGTAATAGTCCATTTCTTAATTGAAAGAATATCATAAGTTCTTCTATGTGTTGTCTTTCCATACATCGATGGCTTAGTAAGACCAAAGTTATAAAGAAGCTTCATAATAACTTTAGTAATTACAAGTGCTGTAAATATTGAAACTATGTTACCTACTGCAAGAGTTGTTGCAAATCCCTTAACAGGACCAGTACCGAATATATAAAGTACAATAGCTGCAATAAGTGTTGTTACGTTACCATCAACGATAGCTGATGTAGCTTTGTCGTAACCTGCAAGAATAGAATTCTCAACACTCTTTCCTGCGGCTATCTCTTCCCTGATACGTGTATAGATAATAACATTGGCATCAACCGCCATACCAATACCAAGTATGATACCGGCAATACCCGGAAGTGTTAATGTAAGATCATATACGCTTACAAGGAATAATACTAATGTTGTGTATATAATAAGCGAAAGTGTTGCAACAACACCTGGTACTCTGTATATAGCAATCATAAATACACATAACAATGCAAAACCAATAGCTGCTGCTATAAGACTTGTATGAATTGCATCGTGTCCTAACTGTGCACCTACGATATTAGAGCTTACTTCATTAAGTGTAAGAGGAATAGATCCAATTCTTATGTATGTAGCAAGATTATCTGCCGCATCAAATGTTTCCATACCTGTAATAGAAGCATTACCACCTGTTATAGCCTGATTAACTGTTGGATAACTTACAACCGAACCATCATATACTATGTATATTCTGCTTCCTATATTGTTAGCTGTTGCCTCAGCGAACTTATCTCCACCTTCATCTGTAAATGTAAGCGATACACCATATGGTGTGCTGTCTTTAGATGATGTATCTGTGTAAGCCTGTGCTGTCTTTACGTCAGAACCTGTAAGAAGTGGTGTGTAATCCTCTCCCTGTGACCACGCTGTATAACCTGTGTAATCAAGGAATTCAAGTGAACCTGGTGTTCCTAATTCTGTAAGAATTTCATTAGCATCTGTAACACCTGGAATTTCTACTGTAATTCTGTTCTCGCCCTCTTTGTAGACCTGAGATTCTGTACTTCTTCCCTCGATACGTTTCTCAAGCTTATATATAGTATCTTCTATATCCTGGGAACTTGGGTTATCTTCTTTAATCTCATAAGTAATACTGACACCACCTGCAAGATCAAGACCTAAGTTGATGTCCTTAGCACTGCCATAGCCTTTGCCATTCATTCCGAATATAGCTGTAAGTGAAAGTCCTACAAGCAATACAAGAATAATAATGCTATAGCTTATCTTCTTAGTTAAATTGTACTTCATTTTACTATTAATACTCCCTTCAACATTTCTTTTAATCTTCTGCCATCGCAGCTCTTATCATAATTGCACATTCAATTCTCTTCTTCTGCATCTCACAGCCAACATCATATGCATCATTGATGTTACCGTGGAAGTTGTAAGAATTAGCGGCACACCCACCACTACAGTAGAACTTGGCAAAACAGTTCTTACACTTTTCTTTTGAATATACATTACAACTCTTGAATTCATCTCTTATATCATTACGGGTTATGCCTTCATCAACATTACCCATAAGGAAATCTTCATTACCTACGAACTGATGACATGGATAGAAATCACCCCAAGGAGTAACAGCAAGGTACTCACATCCTGAGCCACAGCCTGATAATCTCTTAGCCACGCAAGGACCGCCGTTAAGATCAATCATAAAGTGGAAGAAATTAAACCCATTGCCTGCTTTCTTTCTCTTAATAATTTCCTTGGCAAGCTTATCATACTGCTCAAATATAATTGGAAGGTCTTCTTCTCTTATCGCATAAGAGTCTGTAGGCTGTGCAACAACCGGCTCTACCGAAATCTGCTCAAAACCTTCGTCTGCTAAGTGAAGAACATCTTCTGAAAAATCAAGATTGTTATGTGTAAATGTACCTCTGACATAATAATTCATCTGGTTACGGCTTTCAGCAACCTTTTTAAACTTAGGCATTATAATGTCATATGAACTTCCGTGGTTATTTCTTGTTGGTCGCATAAGATCATTAATCTCTTTACGTCCATCTATGCTTAATACGATATTGCTCATCTCTTTATTGGCAAAATCAAGTATCTCATCATTAAGAAGTATACCATTAGTTGTAAGTGTAAAACGGAATTTCTTATTGTGCTCTTCTTCAAGGCTTCTTCCATATTCTACAAGCTGCTTTACAACTTCAAAATTCATTGTTGGCTCACCACCAAAGAAGTCAACCTCAAGATTTCTTCTTGAGCCTGAATTAGCAACAAGGAAATCCAATGCCTTCTTACCAACTTCAAAGCTCATAAGAGCTCTTCTTCCGTGATACTCACCTTCTTCTGCAAAACAATATCTGCAGGCAAGGTTACAGTCGTGTGCAATATGAAGGCATAGAGCTTTAACAACTGTAGGTCTGTCCTTAAATGAATCTATATATGGCTCATATATATCTTCTGTGAAAAGCTGTCCTTCTTCTTTTAATTCTTCTATCTCCTGACAGGCTTCCCTGATATCTTCTTCCTTATATTTATCTTTAAGCTTATCTGCTATCTCATCAACACTTGAATTCTCATAAAGTGCGATTATATCATATACTATATCATCAACAACGTGTACAGAACCACTATTTACGTCTAACACGATGTTATATCCATTATTCTTATACTGATGTATCATAATTATCCTCAATTTCTATTGGCTGTATACAGCCATTTATTCTTAATCACAGTTAACTAATATACCTGTAGCTATCAGACATACACTAACTATGAACTGTCTTAACAGAAATAAGAGAGTGTCTAAAATGCTTTAGCACTCTCTTACCCTTCACTAACCAATTAACTAATTATTAGTTATTCTTATTCTCACAGCTCTGGTTACCAACTGTGCAAGATGTCTTACAAGCTGACTGACATGATGTCTGGCATTCGCCACATCCACCGTGCTTCATTGTATCCTTTAATACGCGATTGCTGATTGTCTTAATATGCTTCACAACAATACCTCCTTTTTGTTCATAACTATTTAGAAGTATAACATATAGCTATTACATTTTCAACAACTTTATATCAAGCCTAATGCTCTTAAAATAAATATCCAGCCTGTTAATGTTATGCTTGATAATACTGTCGTCAAAACAATTATGCTTGATGATAATACCTCATCATTATCCATACTCTTTGCCATAACATAGCTTGTAACTGTAGTAGGAGATGCAAGCATTATAAGAGCCGCCACAAGCTCCTGATTTCTAAAGCCAAGAAATACTGCAACCGGAATAAACACTGCCGCAAGTCCTATAAGTTTAATAAATGTTGCTATAATAGTAGGCTTTATCTTCTTTAATGCTTTTCTCCCCTCAAAACCTGCACCAATGCATATTAAAGCTATAGGTGTTGCTGTCTGTGCAAGGCTTTCTATAGTCTTATTAATAATTGCAGGATACTTCATATTAAGCATTGATGATATAAAACCAAGAACTATACCTATAATAATTGGATTTTTTAATATATTAACAAATGCTTTTTTTATATTATTACCTCTTCCAGCCTTAACAGCTTCACTGCTGTCTGCCGGATGTGCCTTAAATGTAAGTACAACGACTGCAAATATATTAAATAACGGAACTGCTGCAACAATCATAAGTGGTGCCATTCCTGTATCTGAATACATATTCTGCACAAATGCCATTCCAAGAATTGCTGCACTGCTTCTGCACGAACCCTGCACAAACGCTCCCTTTTGTGTATCGTCTTTCATTAATATCTCAGTTGCTATCCACACTAATGAGAACATAAGTATTGTTACTATACTGCAATACAATACAAACTGCGGGTCAAATTTACCTTTAAAATCAGACTTTGACAAATCCCTGAACAGTAATGCTGGCAATGCCACCTTAAACACATATCTGTTAGCAACATTGGCAAAATGGTCATCAATAAGGCCTATCTGTTTAATAAACCACCCTATAATCATCACAAGAAATATAGGAACTGTTGCATTAATACTATATATAAAACTATCCATTATCAATCTCCTATCCACACCATTTTACTTATCAAGCACATACATATGATTAAGAGGTCCACTTCCCTTACCTATGTTAAGTCCAGCCTTAAGTGCACCTGTTATGTATTCCTTCGCCCTTGCAACCGACTCCTTAACACTATACCCCTCTGCTATATTACATGCAATAGCAGATGACAGCGTACAGCCTGTTCCGTGTGTATTAGGATTATCTACTCTTTCTGCCTCAAACCAGCTTGTTCCAATCTCTGTATACAGATAATCATTAGCACAATTAATGGAATGTCCGCCTTTTACAAGAACTGCCGGTCCTTCATCATTAATATTTATCTTTTTATAGATGATTTCTGCCGCTTTTTCCATATCATATCTGTCATTAATAGTTATGCCTGACAGACTTTCAGCTTCTGGAATATTAGGTGTTATAACTGTTGCAAGCGGCATAAGCTTCTTAATAAGCACTTCCTCTGCTTCTTTAGTGATGAGCTTCTTACCACTTGTTGACACCATAACCGGATCTAACACAATATTAACCGCTTTGTATTTTCTTAATTCTTCTGCTATCTCCTCTACTATGTATGGTTCAGACACCATTCCAATCTTTACCGCATCTGGTCTTATATCCTCAAATACCGCATCTATCTGGCTTGCTGTAAAGCCTTTCTTACAATTCATTATTCCATATACGCCCGTTGTATTCTGTGCTGTAAGTGATGTAATAACACTCATTCCATATACACCGTGTGCGGCAAATGTCTTTAAATCCGCCTGTATTCCAGCACCTCCGCTACAATCACTTCCCGCTATTGTCAATACTTTTTTCATAATATCCTTATTTCCTTATTTATCATTTTTTATATTTTACCAATTAATATTCTGTGTAATATATTATTATTTTCCTATAAATACACTTAACCTTTTATATAAGACACTGATGCCTTTGCATAAACAGATATTTTCATAATCACAATCTGCATACATATTTACTTTCTATATCTATATATTGATATAGAAAAAGGGAAGCCTGACCAGCTTCCCTCAATAAAGTGCAGTCGGCGGGACTTGAACCCGCACCCAAGCAATATGGACTAGATCCTTAGTCTAGCGCGTATGCCAATTCCGCCACGACTGCTTATTTAGTTAATCGCTGTTTCCCAACGACTTGATTATATTATCATCTGCGTAACACTTTGTCAACAGCTTTTTACAATTTTTTCAATTATTTTTTAATTCGTCTTTAATTTTGTTGTATAACTGTCACTTTTTAAAAATAATATTAAATCTATCTTCAAATTCTTACTATTGATTTTTAATCTTTTTTAAATTAAGTGTGTCTGCTAACTAGTACTTCTTTATGCCTTGACAAAATCCCTGCCTTAGAATACAATAATATAGTTAGCGGAAATGTCGGAATGGCAGACGAGCAAGATTCAGATTCTTGTGTGGGTTACCACGTGTGGGTTCAAGTCCCATTTTCCGCATTAATTAATATTTTTAAAGGTGTGATAAGATTAATTCCTATCACACCTTTTTTACATTTCATATTTACAATTGTAATCAAGACCTGTAACACAGGTTATTACAATTGTTACCCAAATCTATAACTCTGGTTATTACAATCCATTGTTATTTCTATAATCCGATATTATTCCTAATCAATAACTGCTATCTTAGTTATAACCGGCTGGTTATTCTTAGCAACCGTACCATTGTCATCTGTTGCCTTAACATTGGCACATATCTTATCTACAATATCCATACCATCTGTTACATAACCAAAACAGGCATAATTACCATCAAGGTATGTACTGTCTTTATGAACTATAAAGAACTGTGAACTTGCACTGTCATTATTACTTGATCGTGCCATTGAGATTGCTCCTCTTGTATGCGAGAGATTATTCTCAATTCCATTATTGCTGAACTCGCCCTTTATCTTATTATCCGAGCCACCTGTTCCATTGCCAAGTGGATCACCACCCTGTATCATAAAACCTTTGATTATTCTATGAAATGTAAGTCCATCATAAAATCCATCATTAGCAAGATTAATAAAATTAGTCACTGTAATAGGTGCCACGTCAGCATCTAATTCCACATTAATATCACCATAATCCTGCACTGTAATTGTAACGTGATGTTTTCCTGATAAAAGATTATCCTCTTCTTTAGTCTGTGTCTGGCTGTCAGCAGCTTTTCCACAGGCCATTAAAGACACTGATAACATCATTGCAATTAATATACTTAGTATCTTCTTCAATTCTTTCTCCATTCCAGTCCAAGAAATTCTGCTTCCTTAATACTGCATAAATTCGTTAATATCTCTTAACACATCTTCAATCTCACTCTCGCCGCCATTAACTGTCAGCTGGAGTGGTCTGCTTATATCAAGGCTGAATAATCCAACAAGAGACTTACCATCAACACAGCTATTGCCACATTCGACATCGAATCCACACGAATATCTGCTTATTTTGCTCACAAATCTTTGAACTTTCTCAACTGAATCAAGTAAAATTGTTACTGTCAACATATACTAATAATCCTCCTGTAAATTATCCTACAATTCTTCAAATGTAATTAATCAACCCACAACACCAACAACTATACTACTTTTCATAAATAATTACAACCAGTTTAATATATCTGTTACTGCGATTATCTGACTTTTTATAATATTCCAGCTGTTACTTTTTATGCCATACCAGTTGTTACTGCATAATGTGCATCTTTAATAATTACTGCCCGATGTAGCCCTCTATTGTATTCCACAGTTCATCAAGCCCCTGCTTTGTCTGTGAAGAAAATGGTATGAGTATATCATCTTCTTTAAGACCAAGACCTGCTCTTACAGCTTTAACGTGCTTTGCTATCTGGCTTCTCTTTAATTTATCAAGCTTTGTTGCAATTATAACCGGTCTGAAGCCGTTATCAACAATCCAGTTATACATCATCTTATCATTCTCTGATGGGTCGTGTCTTATGTCAACTAATAAGAACACCTGCTTTAGATTAGCAGACTGTCTTAAATATTTCTCTATCATCTTACCCCATTTTGCCTTTACCGCAGGACTGGCATTAGCATAGCCATATCCCGGAAGGTCAACAAGATACATCGCATCATTAATATTGTAGAAATTAATAGTCTGTGTCTTACCAGGCTGTGACGATGTTCTTGCATATGATTTTCTATTCATAAGAGCATTAATCAAAGATGACTTACCAACATTTGATTTGCCCGCAAATGCTACCTCTGGAAACTCTGTATCTGGTATAGCACTTGTCACACCTATTACTATATCAAGATTAACCTTTTTAATTACCATATTTATCCTCATTTCTATGCTCTATAATACAAGTGCATTATTAAGAACCTCTGACATATCCTTTACATATACAAGTTCTAAGCCGTCAGTTATCTCTGCATCTAACTCTTCTACATCAGATACATTTTCTTCTGGCACAAGCACTTTCTTCATACCAGCAAGCTTGGCCGCAAGAAGCTTTTCCTTAAGCCCGCCTATTGCAAGTACCCTTCCTCTAAGAGTCACCTCGCCTGTCATAGCGACATCTGGTCTTACCGGTATACCTGTAACTGCCGACAACATAGCCGTTGTCATTGTCACTCCTGCTGATGGACCATCTTTAGGAACTGCTCCTTCTGGTATATGAAGATGAAGCATATGTTCATCAAAATACTTCATATCAACTTTATATTTTCCACTCTCAGTAATAGCTCTCACATAAGAATACGCAATCATAGCAGACTCTTTCATAACATCTCCCATATTGCCTGTGAGCCTCAAATCATCACTTCCCGGCATTGCATTAACTTCTATTTCAAGAGTTTCACCACCAACGCTTGTCCATGCAAGTCCTCTTACAATTCCTACCTGTGGCTTCTTGTATGCTTTGTCAGTCTTATATTTAATATTGCCAAGATAATCAGTCAAATTCTTGTCCGTTATTCTTATGCACACCTTGACTTCTTTGTTTCTTGTGCCATCAGCATTAAAAACTCCTGCCTCATACAGCTTGGTTACTGCTTTTCTGCATATTTTGGCAATCTGTCTTTCAAGCTCCCTCACACCTGACTCTTTAGTGTAACCAAGAATTATATGCTTTAATGCTGAGTCTGATATCTTTAAAAGTGATGTGGCAAGCCCGTTCTTACGAAGCTGCTTGCCAACAAGGTGTTCCTTTGCTATATGAAGCTTCTCATTAACACTATAGCCAGATACTTCTATAATCTCCATTCTGTCAAGCAGCGGTCTGCTGAGTGTTGATAAATCATTAGCCGTTGCTATAAATAATACCTTAGATAAATCTACAGGCATTTCTATATAATGATCCGTAAAATGTGAATTCTGCTCGCTGTCTAACACTTCCAGAAGAGCCGAGGCTGTATCTGATTTATAATCATTGCTCACCTTATCAATCTCATCAAGAAGCATTAATGGATTGGCTGTTCCTGCCTTCTTTAAACCCTCTATTATTCTTCCCGGCATTGCACCGACATATGTCTTTCTATGTCCTCTTATCTCTGCTTCATCTTTTACTCCGCCAAGACATATCCTTACATATTCTTTATTAAGGGCAGCCGCCACCGAACGTGCTATTGAAGTCTTTCCTGTTCCCGGAGGTCCTGCAAGACATAATATCGGAGCATCTGTATTAGAAGTTATATTTCTTACAGCAAGTGCCTCTATTATTCTGTCTTTAATATCTTTCATTCCATAATGGTCATTATCAAGCACTTTTCTTGCATTAATAATATCATTGTTATCCTCTGACATATTATTCCAAGGAAGTTCAAGACAATTCTCAATATATGTTCTTTCAACATTGACCTCTGATGAACCCTTAGATAAGTTCTTAAGCCTTTTTACCTCCTTATGAAGCTTATCCTTTACTTCATCAGAAGCATTAAGCTTATCTATCTTTTCTTCTAATTCATTAGTTTCAGAATATTCATCCTGCCCAAGCTCCTTATTAAGAATTTCAAGCTGTTCTTTTAATATATATTCTCTCTGGTTCTCATCTACTTTAGCCCTGACTTTACCAGATATTTCTTCTTTAATACTATACGCTTGCGTCAGCTCTATAAGTATCCCTGCAATATATTCATACATATCAAGTATATTATTCATCTCAAGGAACTTCTGACGGTCAGTATATTCCATAGGAAAATCACAGATTACACTGCTCATAAGTTCTCTGGCATTGTCAATCGCCAGCCAGTGATTAAGCATCTCCTTATTACATCTTGGATTAGCAGCCGCATATTGTCTTAATAATTCATTCATTCCAATGACAATAGCTTTATCTGATACTTTATCCGTTTCTTCTATAAATGTACTGCACTCCTGTACATCTGCATATATGTAATCACCCTCAGTATTAATGTCTGCGGCTACAGCCTTCTTAAGTCCCTCAACCTGCACTCTTACTAACTTATTAGGCATTCTTATAACCCGCTTAACAGAAGCTATAGTTCCTGTCATATATAAATCTTTAGCTGTAGGACTTTTAACTGCTGAGTCGGTCTGTGTCAACAGCAGCACCTTCTCATCATTTTCCATAGCAGCTTCTACTGCTTTAATTGATATTTTTCTGCTTATATCAAAATGTATGACCATGTCGGGTAACACGGTCATACTTCTTAACGCAATTACTGGTATTGTAATCATATTCATATTTATTGTGCTTTCTTAACTTCATCAGTTCTATACTCTATAACAGGCTTTCCTGTTCCCATAACTGCATCCTTAGTTATTGTACATCTTGCTATCGTTTCATCAGATGGCACTTCATACATAACTTCGTTCATAACAGCTTCTAATATAGAACGTAATCCTCTTGCTCCAGTCTTTCTTTCAAAACTCTTATGTGCAATAGCCTTAACTGCATCATCATCGAATTCCAGATCCACTTCATCAAGGCTTAATAATGCCTTATACTGCTTAAGTATAGCATTCTTAGGTTCTCTAAGAATTCTTACAAGTGACTCCTCATCTAATGAATCAAGTGCAACAACAACAGGTACTCTTCCTACAAATTCAGGAATAAGACCGAACTTAATAAGATCCTGTGGAAGTGCCTTATGGAACATCTCTCCAACATCTTCAGTTGCTGTCTTATCTTTAATCTGTGAATTAAATCCGATTGTACTCTGATCCATTCTTGCTTCTATAATCTTCTCAAGTCCGTCAAAAGCACCACCACATATAAAGAGAATGTTAGTTGTGTCAATCGGAATAAGCTCCTGCTGTGGGTGCTTTCTTCCTCCCTGTGGTGGAACAGAAGCAACAGTTCCCTCTAATATCTTAAGAAGTGCCTGCTGTACGCCCTCGCCGGATACATCTCTTGTTATAGATACATTTTCCGACTTCTTAGTTATCTTATCTATCTCATCAATATAGATAATTCCATATTGTGCCTTTTCAACATCATAATCAGCCGCCTGAATAAGCTTTAATAAAATGTTCTCTACATCCTCACCTACATAACCTGCTTCTGTAAGTGTTGTAGCATCTGCAATTGCAAATGGTACATTAAGAAGCCTTGCAAGATTCTGGGCAAGAAATGTCTTACCTGAACCTGTAGGTCCTAACATAAGAATATTACTCTTCTGAAGCTCTACATCGACATCTTTGGCTGATAATATTCTCTTGTAATGATTATATACAGCAACTGATAATACCTTTTTGGCCTCATCCTGTCCAATCACATAATCATCAAGAAATTCTTTGATTTCTTTAGGTTTTAAAAGGTTGATATTCATACCCTCAGCATCTTCCTGAATGTCTTCCTCATTTTCAAATTCTTCGTCAAGAATGTCAGCACATATTCCTACACACTCATCACATATATACGCCCCATTAGGGCCAGCTATAAGCTTCTTAACCTGATCCTGTGTTTTATTACAGAATGAGCATCTTAGCTTTTCATCTACATTTCTGCCTGCCATACTTCCTCCACAATTACTATAACAGCTTTATACACCTGATTAACAAATGTACCCACTGTATTATTGTCTTAAAAAACGGGACTGTGCGAAAAGCTACAGTCCCGTTAAGCAACTATCTCTTTTCAACAACACTATCAATCAAACCATATGCAACAGCTTCCTGTGCAGTCATATAATTATCACGTTCTGTATCTCGAGAGATTTCTTCTACTGATTTACCTGTATTAGCTGCAAGTATTTCATTCAATTTGTTTCTTGTCTTTAAAATGTTCTCTGCAACTATTCTGATCTCTGTTTCCTGTCCTCTTGCACCACCTGATGGCTGATGAATCATAATCTCAGCATTAGGAAGAGCAAGTCTTTTGCCTTTAGTTCCGCCTGAAAGAAGAAATGCTCCCATACTAGCTGCCATACCAATGCAGATTGTAGACACATCGCACTTAATGTACTGCATAGTATCATATATTGCAAAACCTGCAGACACAGAACCACCTGGGCTGTTAATATAAAAATGTATATCCTTGCTTGGATCTTCTGCTTCAAGGAATAACATCTGCGCAACCACAAGATTTGCAGACACATCTGTAACCTCTTCACCTAAAAAAATAATTCTGTCTTTTAACAAACGTGAATAAATATCATAAGATCTTTCTCCACGGCTGTTCTGTTCAATGACATAAGGTACAAAACTCATCTTAATCCTCATTTCTGCGCACAGATTATATAACATATTGCGCATATAAACCTGTGTCAAGTGCGCACTGACACAAATTCTGCATACAGACAGGCAATAGCTGCTTATATGTCGTAGCACACAGGCAGCCTGCACTTAAATCCGTCTATATTGCTTTCGTATATTAAGTATTAATTACTTTTCTACTACTGAGTTAACGATAACATCAACAGCCTTCTGGATTGCGATATCTTCCTTAATCTGCTTTTCTTCGTATTCACCCATAAATTCTTTAACTTTTTCGATTTCCATCTTGTACTGCTCAGCCATCTTGTTAAGCTCATCCTGGAATTCTTCTTCTGAAGCTGTAAGACCTTCTGCCTTAACAACTGCTTCAAGAACAAGTCTTGACTGAATTCTCTTAACTGCTTCTGGCTTCATATCTTCGATAATCTTCTCAGCAGTTACACCTGTATACTGGAAGTACTGTTCTACTGATAATCCCTGCATCTGTAATCTCTGAGCGAAATCTTCTAACATTCTGTTAACCTGTGTGTTAACCATAGCTTCTGGAATATCCATCTTAGAAGATTCGATAATCTTAGCGATTGCTTCGTCTTCCTTCTTAGCCTTAGCTTCGTTAGCCTTACGTTCTGCTATTGTCTTCTTTAAATCATCCTTGTATTCTGCAAGTGTATCAAAGTCAGATACGTCCTGAGCGAAATCATCATCAAGTTCTGGAAGAACCTTTTCCTTAATCTCGTTAACCTTTACCTTGAACATAGCTGGCTTACCCTTTAATTCTTCAGCGTGGTATTCTTCTGGGAATGTTACGTTGATTTCTTTCTCATCACCAATGTTCATACCTATAATCTGCTCTTCGAAATTATCAATGAATGAATGTGAACCGATTGTAAGTGGATAGTTCTCACCCTTACCGCCTTCAAATGCTACACCATCAACAAATCCTTCAAAGTCAATTGTTGTCATATCGCCATTTTTAACAGCTCTGTCTTCAACAGTAACAACTCTTGAATTCTTATCCTGAACCTTCTTTAATTCTTCTTCAACATCAGCATCTGTAACTTCTGTATCACACTTCTCTACTTCTACACCCTTGTACTGTCCAAGTTCTACTTCTGGCTTAACAGCTACAACAGCTTCAAATATGAAAGGCTTTCCAGCTTCAATCTGAACTACATTAATCTTAGGCTGTGAAACTATCTCTAATTCGCTTTCATCTGCTGCCTTAGCATAAGCATCAGGAATAATTGCATTAGCTGCATCTTCGTAGAAGATTTCTGTTCCGTAAAGCTTTTCTACCATCTTTCTTGGAGCCTTGCCTTTTCTGAAACCAGGAACACTAATCTTATTCTTATTCTTATTAAAAGCTGTATTAAGACCTGCTTCGAATTCTTCAGCTGTAGCCTCGATTACAAGCTTGACCATATTCTTTTCTTCCATATTCTCAACTTTAAAACTCATTGTTAATAATTCCTCCTTAAATATATATATGAAGTCTCTTTTCTATTCGTACAATGTACATACTAATGAATTGTATCACATCAGGTATTAATTTGCCAATATATTTTTTATAATTTATATTTATTTATGTTTATTTTAATATTTCGTCCTTGGCATCAACTTCTTCCTTTGCATTATTATCATCATAATCATTCTTGCAGAAGAAGAACTTTCTTGTAGCAAATAACACACATATAGATAATACACCTAATGCTGTGTTAAGTGCCGAATCATGATGTGTAACCATCTCCCTTGCTATTGCAAACATAAGCACTTCAACAACTGTTGCCGGCGTATGCTGTGATAACATCTTAATAAGCTCAACTCCAACCGCCAGCGTCATTATATCTGCAACAAAAGTTTCAAAGAATTCCACTGGTGCACTATCAAACATTCCACCAAGATCAAACACAAACCTCACACACATAACTGCAACGACAACCACAAGAATTGCCGATATTATCCATTCAAGTATATTGCATACTTTTCTGAATATTCCATTTACTTTGTTCTTCATATATCTCTGACCTTTCTATTTATTTATTCATATTCCATTACTGGTATCCAAACCCGCAGTTTAGTCCAATAACCTGAACAACACTCATCCCTGCAATATATAAATTTAATTATATATCGAATTACAGGCTTTAATTTAAACAATATTAAGTATACGAAAAAATCCCACATATAGCAATACAACTTCACTTCAAAAAGCCCACAAAGACCATACGCTAGTCTTTGCGGGCTTCTTACTTATTTTAATAGTTTTATAAAATGTAATCTTTACTTACAGACTAAGAATTACAGATTAGTATATCCCATAAGATACTTATCAACTTCCCTAGCGCAGTCCCTGCCCTGTCTGATAGCCTTTACAACAAGTGACTGGCCTGTGTGGCAGTCGCCGGCAGCGAATACTCCTGCTACATTAGTAGCGAACTTGTCTACATCTGTCTTTATGTTAGTTCTCTCATTAACCTCAACACCAAATGCATCTGTAAGATACTTCTGTGTTCCAAGGAAACCAGCAGCTATAAGAACAAGCTCACAAGGAAGTTCTTTTTCTGTTCCCTCAACCGGAACCATCATTCTTCTTCCTGTCTTCTCATCAACCCTAGATTCAAGCTGGACAGTTACAACCTTTTCAAGATTGCCCTTCTTATCCTTCTTAAATTCCTTAACTGTTGTTGTATATATTCTTGGGTCGTGTCCAAATACTGCTATAGCTTCTTCCTGACCATAATCAGTCTTGCAGACTAAAGGCCACTGTGGCCAAGGATTAGTATCTCTTCTTACATCTGGTGCTTTTGGCATCATTTCAAGCTGTGTTACCGACTTACAGCCGTGTCTTATACAAGTTCCGACACAGTCATTACCTGTATCACCACCGCCAATTACAATAACATTCTTATCTTTGGCACTTATATACCTGCCATCTGTAAGATCTGAATCAAGAAGACTCTTAGTTGTAGCTGCGAGGAAATCTACTGCAAAATGTATTCCATTGGCATCTCTTCCAGGTGCATTGATATCTCTAGGATTAGAAGCACCTACAGCAAGCACAACAGCATCATAATCTTCCATTATCTTCTTAGCTTTAATATTCTGTCCAATATTAGCTTCTGTTATGAATTCAATTCCTTCTTCCTTCATAACATCTATCTTTCTGTCAATTATATGCTTTTCAAGCTTCATATTAGGTATTCCGTATCTTAAAAGACCGCCTACCCTGTCAGCTCTTTCATATACTGTCACAAGATGACCTCTCTGGTTTAACTGGTCTGCTACTGCAAGTCCTGAAGGGCCTGAACCTATTACAGCAATTCTCTTTCCTGTTCTTGCCTTAGGTGGCTTAGGACCAGCAAGTCCATTGGCATATGCATGCTCAATTATAGCCATCTCATTTTCCTTAGTACATACTGGATCACCATTAAGTCCACAGGTACAAGCCTTCTCGCAAAGTGCAGGACATACACGGCTTGTAAATTCAGGAAAATTGCTTGTCTTATGTAATCTGTTATAAGCCTGCTCCCAGTTGCCCGTGTATACAAGGTCATTCCATTCAGGAATAAGGTTGTTAAGAGGACAGCCACTTGTCATTCCTTTTATATTCATACCTGACTGGCAGAATGGCACGCCACAATCCATACAGCGGGCACTCTGGCATCTCTGCTCAGCTTCTGAAAGTGGTGTATGAAATTCATTAAAATTCTTTATTCTTTCTTTTGGTGAAACTGCTTTAGCTTCCACACGTTCATATTCTAAAAATCCAGTTGGTTTTCCCATGATTATCTCCTTTCAAATACACATTTTCACAAATATGTACCAGCAGACTTATAATCTGCTAATACATATCTGTTATTGTACATTTCTATCTTACTTAGTTGCTGCATAAAATGCTTCAATCTGAGCCTGTTCACTGCTAAGACCTTTTTCTTCCATCTGAACAATCATATTAAGCATCTTCTTATAATCATGTGGCATAATCTTCTTAAACTTAGGAAGATATTCGCCAAAGTTGTCTAACACTTCTTTACCCTTCTTAGAATTAGTATAAGCAACGTGTTCTGTAATCATCTGCTTAAGTTCAAGTACATCATACTTGTTAGTTACAGGTTCAAGTGATACAAGCTGCTTGTTGACTCTCTTATAAAGTGTTGTGTCATCATCAAGAACATATGCAACACCGCCGCTCATACCTGCTGCGAAGTTCTTACCAGTTCTACCAAGTACAACAACCCTTCCGCCTGTCATATATTCACAACCATGGTCGCCAGTACCTTCAACAACTGCTGTTGCACCAGAGTTACGTACACAGAATCTCTCACCTGCTACACCATTGATAAATGCCTTGCCACTTGTTGCTCCATAGAGTGCTACGTTACCGATAATGATATTCTCATCTTCCTTATAAGATACACCTGTTGGTGGATATACAATAAGCTTACCACCTGAAAGACCTTTTCCGAAGTAATCGTTGCTGTCACCGACAAGTTCAAGTGTAAGTCCCTTAGGGATAAATGCACCGAAGCTCTGTCCGCCAGCACCTGTACATTTAACTGTATAAGTATCTTCTGCAAGGCTCTCACCAAATCTTCTTGTTATCTCTGCACCAAGAAGTGTTCCTAATGCTCTATCTGTATTAGTTACATCAACCTCAACACTTCTCTTCTGCTTCTTATCCATAGCATCCGAAAGCTTCTTAATAAGAATCTTCTCATCTACTGTCTTCTCAAGTTCAAAGTCATATACATTCTTCTTATCATACTTAATTGAAGAAGCTTCCTTAACATAAGGATTGTTAAGTATATTAGAAAGGTCAACCTTTGAAGCTCTTCCGCTTCCCTCTACATCTTCTCTTGCTTCAAGGAAATCTGTTCTTCCTACAAGTTCATCAACAGTCTTAACACCAAGCTTTGCCATATATTCACGAAGCTCCTGTGCGATAAATCTCATAAAGTTGACAACATATTCAGGCTTGCCTGCAAATCTCTTTCTAAGCTCAGGATTCTGTGTAGCAATACCAACTGGACAAGTATCAAGGTTACATACTCTCATCATTACACAGCCCATTGTTACAAGTGGAGCTGTTGCAAAACCGAATTCTTCTGCACCAAGCATAGCTGCTATTGCAACATCACGTCCGCTCATAAGCTTACCATCTGTCTCGATTATAACCTTATTACGAAGTCCGTTCATTGTAAGTGTCTGATGAGCTTCTGCAAGTCCTAATTCCCAAGGAAGTCCTGCATTATGTATAGAACTTCTTGGAGCTGCACCAGTACCTCCATCATAACCTGATATAAGGATAACCTGTGCACCTGCCTTGGCAACACCAGAAGCTATAGTACCAACACCTGCTTCTGATACAAGCTTAACTGATATTCTTGCATTCTTGTTGGCATTCTTTAAATCATATATAAGCTGTGCTAAATCTTCGATAGAATAAATGTCGTGATGAGGTGGTGGTGATATAAGTGATACACCTGGTGTTGAAAGACGTGTCTTTGCAATCCAAGGATATACCTTCTTTCCTGGAAGATGTCCACCTTCACCTGGCTTAGCACCCTGTGCCATCTTAATCTGGATTTCCTTAGCACTTACAAGATACTTGCTTGTAACACCAAAACGTCCTGAAGCTACCTGCTTGATAGCTGAACATCTGTTAAGTCCGTCAGCACCTACTGTAAGTCTGTCTTCATCTTCTCCACCTTCACCTGAGTTAGACTTGCCGTGAAGCATATTCATAGCAATAGCCATAGTCTCGTGTGCTTCCTTAGAGATGGAACCGTATGACATGGCACCGGTCTTAAATCTCTTAACGATAGAATCAACACTCTCTACCTGATCTATATTTATTCCCTTCTTAGGGAACTTGATATCCATAAGTCCTCTTAAGTTCTTAACGCCCTCTTCTTTATTAACAAGAGCTGTATATTCCTTAAATGTATTATAATCACCTGTACGTGCTGCAAGCTGTAAAAGATGTATTGTCTGTGGATTGTAAAGATGTTCTTCTTTTCCACTTCTCATCTTATGAGCGCCCTCACTGTCAAGAGTTGTATCTGTTGAAAGTCCAAGTGGATCAAATGCCTTAGAATGAAGTGTTTCCACATCTTCCTGAATATCCTTAAGTCCGATTCCTTCAATTCTTGATACAGTACCAGTGAAGTACTTATTAATTACATCTGAGTTAATACCAATTGCCTCAAATATCTTAGCACCCTGATATGACTGGATTGTTGAAATACCCATTTTAGCTGCAATCTTAACAATACCACTTATAATAGCATTGTTGTAGTCATCGACTGCTGCATAGTAATCCTTGTCAAGCATATTAAGGTCGATAAGCTCCTGTATGCTCTCCTGTGCAAGATATGGGTTGATAGCTGATGCACCATATCCTAAAAGTGTTGCAAAATGATGTACATCTCTTGGCTCACCACTTTCAAGTATAACTGCCATACTTGTTCTCTTCTTAGTCTGTACAAGGTAATGCTGTACAGCACCTACTGCAAGAAGTGATGGAATTGCAACGTGATTCTCATCAACACCCCTGTCTGAAAGGATAATGATGTTAGCACCTTCTCTGTGTGCCCTGTCAACCTCTACGAATATATGGTCAATAGCCTTTTCAATTGATGTATTCTTATAATATGTAATAGGAATTGTCTCTACCTTAAAGCCTTCAACTTTCATATTCTTAATCTTTAAAAGATCTGTATTAGTAAGAATAGGATTGTTAATCTTTAAGTTCTTACAGTTCTCTGGCTTTTCCTCAAGCACATTTCCATCTTTACCAAGATATACAGTAGTTGAAGTTACAATCTTTTCTCTTATCGAATCAATAGGTGGATTAGTAACCTGTGCAAATAACTGCTTAAAATAGTTAAATAAAGGCTGGTGTCTGTTAGAAAGCACCGCAAGTGGTGTATCTATACCCATAGCTCCAATTGACTCTGCTCCATTAAGTGCCATTGGAAGTATTGATGTTCTGAAATCTTCATATGTATAACCGAAAGCTTTCTGTAATCTTGCTCTTTCTTCCTTAGTATGTGTTGGAACTTTCTTGTTAGGAATCTTTAAATCACAAAGATTTATAAGATTGTTATCAAGCCATTCACCATAAGGCTGCTTAGTTGCATACTGCTCTTTAAGCTTGTCATCATCAATAAGCTCTCCCTTAACTGTATCTACAAGAAGCATTTTTCCTGGATGAAGTCTGTCCTTAACTTTAATTCTACTCTCATCTATTGGAAGTGCACCTACTTCTGATGAAAGAATAAGATAACCATCATTAGTAATATAGTATCTTGAAGGACGAAGACCATTTCTATCAAGAACTGCTCCCATAATATCTCCATCTGAGAAGAGGATTGAAGCAGGTCCGTCCCAAGGCTCCATCATTGTTGCATAATACTGGTAGAAGTCTTTCTTCTCCTGCTCCATAGCTTTATTATTGCTCCAAGGCTCTGGAATTGTAATCATAACAGCAAGTGGAAGTGGCATACCATTCATTACAAAGAATTCAAGAGTATTATCTAACATAGCTGAATCTGAACCGTTAGTATTAACAACTGGTGTTATCTTAGACATTTCATCTTCAAGATATGGAGAAACCATAGTTTCTTCTCTTGATAACATTCTATCTGCGTTACCTTTGATTGTATTAATCTCACCATTATGAACAATAAATCTATTAGGATGAGCACGTTCCCAGCTTGGGTTAGTGTTAGTTGAAAATCTTGAATGAACAAGTGCAATAGCTGACTCATAATCTTCATCTACAAGATCCTTAAAGAATGTTCTTAACTGTCCAACAAGGAACATACCCTTGTATACAATAGTTCTGCTTGAAAGCGAACAGACATATGTATCTTCTGCTGTCTGCTCGAATACACGTCTTGCAACATAAAGCTTTCTATCAAAGTCAATTCCCTTATTAACATCCTTAGGTTTCTTTACAAAGCCCTGCATAATGTATGGCATACAGTCAACTGCCTTTTTACCAAGTACATTAGGAAATGTTGGAACTTCTCTCCAGCCTAAGAACTCAAGACCTTCTTTTTCAACGATGATTTCAAACATCTTCTTAGCACGGTTTCTTGCAAGTTCGTCCTGTGGGAAGAAGAACATACCTACACCATACTCTCTTTCCTCACCAATCTTAATTCCAAGAGGTTTAACTGCTTTCTTAAAGAATTTATGTGATATTTGAAGAAGGATACCTACACCATCACCAGTCTTTCCCTCTGCATCTTTACCTGCTCTGTGTTCGAGGTTCTCAACGATGCTTAATGCGTCTGATACTGTCTGATGTGTCTTTACTCCCTTGATGCTTACAACTGCACCGATGCCACAGTTATCGTGTTCAAACTGTGGGCTGTAAAGTCCAGGCTGATTATTTTGATTTTCCATAGTCTGCTCATCCTTTCATATATAATCTGTAATGCAAGTCTTATCGTATGATTTGTATAATTAACAATCGTCTGATTTAACCCACAAATGTGGTAGACTTGTTTTTCTTGTGCTTAATATACTCCTATTTTTTTATCTTGTAAACTTTTTATTTGGTTAAATTATCAGATTATTCAATTATTTGTAATTTAATACATTATTATCTGACTATTTCATTGAATCAGCACTTAAAATATATTATACGCAAACATATTAATACATTTTATATATCAAGTCATCTTTCTATCAGCCCATATTCCAACATCACTTTATCATAAAATTTAAAATTGTGTCTAAATTGTTTATCTTTTAAGTTCCATTTTCTGCCCTTAAAACTAAAGTTGTAAAAAAATAAAGTGATAAAAGCCATATACCCTTGCTGATAGCTTTTATCACTTTAATTATTTAATATTTCGACATATTTTTTACAAACAATTATTAATTTAATTAACTTTATCAATCCGCTTATTAATTTAATAAATCTTTTTCTTCTTTTTTCCTTCTTTTCTTAACTATGAAATCCACCGCTTTCTGGCAGACTTTTAAGTTGACATTATTATGTATGCCTCCAAATTCTCCGTCAAGTGTCCACTTAACTTCTTCCTTTGACTCAAATGTTATATCCTTGGTCTTAAATGTATATACCATATCGCAGTCATCTATCTTCTGTGTTATAAAAGCATTAACTATTGCCTGTAAATCCATAGGATTCTTAATCTCCCTTATAAGGGTAACTTCAAACATTCCGTCCTGATAATCAACTCCTTCTGCTATAAGGCCTTTCATTCCGCCTATTGAGCTTGCGTTGCTAACCATTCCATATATAAATGAATCTTCCACATTAAGTTCATCGCTCTTAATCTTCATTCTGCAAGCCTTAAGATTAGATAATCTCTTAACACCCTCAATAACATACGCCTGATGACCTAACATATTCTTAAGATCCTGTGGTGTTTCGTAGGCAACATCTGTAAATGCACCAAAAGCTGCCACATAATTAAAATATTTATTGTCATTGGCAATTCCTATATCGCATGGAAAGCTTTCACCATTGATTATATTGCATGCAGCCCTGATCTTATCTGACGGTATTCCAAGACTCCTGGCAAAATCATTAGTAGAACCGCTTGGAATATAACCTATCGGTGGTTTAACTGTACTATATCCTGCTACAGCACTGACAATCTCATTAAGAGTACCATCGCCGCCACTGCATACAATAACATCATATCGTCCTTCATCAGCTTTAACTCTCTCAAATCCGTCCAGTGCTGCTTTCGTAGGATACACAGTAACCTCATAGTCCGCATTGGAGAATATCTGAATAATCTTTAACAAAGAATTCTTAATCTGAGCCTTACCAGAATTAGGATTGAATACAAAAAGCATTTTTTTCATAATAATCTCCATTCTTATCTAACCGCTTAAATTATATATAATTATATTATTAATAATAATTTACTATTATTATATTTATAATTATTTCATCTTAAATTATTCTCTTATCTGTCCCATTTATCGCAAAGTGAATTAATCTGGTCTGTAAACTTCGCAAGATCCTTATTCGCACCGCCCTCATTGTGTGCAATAACACTCATAAGTCTCTTACCAGCCGCAACAAGCCTGTCAAATACGCTCTTATTACGCTTATTAACTGTTGTTCTTCTGCTCTTCTTCTCCTTATTGCCCTCAGCAATCATCTGTCCTGTAATCAGGTCAAATGAAGTGCCGGTATATGGAGCATACGCATCAAAACCATATTCTTCTTTAAGACATTGTGTAAATTCTTCACACACACTGTCCTCACCGTGTACAACGAATACCTTTCTTGGCTTATTGGTAAATGCATTCACCCAATGAATCAGACCGTCTTTATCAGCGTGTCCGCTTGAACCCGGAAGCTGTGCAATCTCTGCTTTTACCTGAATTGGTTCACCAAATAACTTAATCTCGTCAATTCCGTCAACAATAATTCGTCCCGTTGTACCATTGGCCTGATAACCTACAAAAAGTATCGTACACTCTGGTCTCCACAGATTGTGCTTTAAATGATGTCTTATTCGTCCGGCCTCACACATACCAGATGCTGATATGATTACCTTAGGATTAGTATCAAAATTAATCATCTTGGACTCTTCACTTGATATGGCATATTTAAGCCCCGGAAAAGATAAAGGATTAATCCCCTGTCTTACAAGTTCAATCGCATCTTCATCAAAGCACTGCTCTACATTCTTACTAAACACCTCTGTAGCTTCAATTGCAAGAGGGCTGTCGACATACACATCAAAATCCCTGTCCATAAGTCCATCCGCTTTTATCTTTCTTATATGATATAAAAGCTCCTGTGTTCTTCCAACCGCAAATGATGGTATAACAACATTACCGCCTCTGTCAAATGTACGCTTGAATACTTTGACAAGCTCAGCCACATAATCAGGTGTTCCATTATGGCTTCTGTTGCCATAAGTTGACTCCATAACAACATAATCTGCATCTGCAACTGTTGCAGGGTCCTTGGTTATCGGCTTATGAACATTGCCTATATCTCCAGAGAATACAAGCTTTCTTTCAACCCTGCCCTCTGGTGTATCTTCTGATGCCCATACTTCAATACTGGCAGAACCAAGCAGATGTCCTACATCTCTTAATCTTATGCTCACATTATCATCAATCTTTACAATCTTCTCATATTCAAGACCAACGAACTGCTTCATAACCTCATATACTGCTTTTGCATCATATAATGGAATAAATTCCTTTAAAGTGCCATTAGAACGCTTAGCCTTTCTGTTACGCCACTCAGCTTCAAACATCTGTATATGTGCACTATCTCTTAACATTATGTCACATAGCTGTACTGTCGCCTCTGTACAGTATATCTTTCCCCTGAAACCATTCACATAAAGAAGTGGAATAAGTCCTGAATGGTCAATATGTGCGTGGGTAAGAAGCACATAATCAACATCACACGCTGGAATTGGAAGCTCCTGATTCTCATACACATCATTGCCTTGCTCCATTCCGCAATCAATTAAAATGTTCTTGTCTGCCACCTGTAGATAATGGCAGCTTCCTGTCACCTCGTGATCTGCTCCTAAAAATGTTATTCTCATAAGCATACCCCCAGTCCAATATTCAATTAACACAATCCTGTTTAATATATGAAACACAGCCTTCTTCTATGTTCTATATTTTGTTAGATTTATTATAACATTTTATTCATTCTTTGTATATTTAATATTAGAAAATATAACATCTGCATTTCTTGATACAAACATTCCTACATATACGTGAGCCGGGTCAATTGCAGTAAGCTTAAAATCATATCCGCCTGTAATAACATCACCCTTTCCAAACTTAGCCGCATATCCGTCAGAAGAAGATGAAAGCATAAGCTCATACTCCCCACCTTCTTTTATAACCTCATTCGTATCTTTTCCAAGCACAAGCTGTCCGCTTCGTCTTGCAAATGTAGCTGTCGCCTTCTCACCCTTTGTTATAAATAATGGTGCGGCGGCAACATAATCTCCTAATATGTCAGGCATATTCTTATCAATATAGCAGTCATCTCTTACCATAAGCCCAAAAGATACCTGGTCATTAGCAAATATTTTATTAACCTTAACTGTTGCTGTAAGAGTAAAATGCTCTGTTATATCAACTTTTTTATAATACATAGCAATGCCGTCTGTTACAGCAGATATCTTGCCTCTGTTATTTCTGACAGCTATGTTCATATCTCCATTAGCATCTGTTCCAAGAGTAAAGTCTGTATCATCAACTTCTCCTAATACATCACCAAATACAGCCGCCTTGTACTCTCCATAATCCTTAAACAATCTGCTGTCTGGAAGCTCATCGCTGAATACAACTGGAACATAATCTTTATTAGATACAAGAAACTTTTCTTTATAATCTAATGGGTTGTTATCAATGTTCACAACATTTTCCGACAGACCACTTATATTAAGTTCTTTCACTGCTGACATTATCATATAAGCATTAACCCTTGCTCCCCATATGTTAGTATGTGTATTATCAACGCTCAGCTTATTATTAGATGGCCACGCATGAAGATATATTGTATTATCAGATCCTAACTTTTCATATTCATCCCTGGTAAGCTGCGTCATATCTATAACCGGAACGCCAACGGCTTTTCCTAATTCTCTTACTGCAAGTGCATAATCTCCGCCTTTATACTGTGCAACGTCCTGTGTAATATGAAGTTCTGTGGCTTTCCATTCGCCAGATGCACTTCTTCTTACAATAGGAGTACAAAGTATAGGATAACAGCCTGCATTCCTTGCTTTCCTGATATAATTAACATATAAAGTATTAGCAAATGTTCCTTCTGTCATATAGTCACCAACAGGACTTGTATATCTTTCCTTCTCTGTCTTTTCATCATTGTGTCCAAAACCTATTAAAAGATAATCACCCTGCTTCATTCCATTAATAAGCGTATTATATTCAGGCTCTGAAAGATAACTCTTACTGCTTCTGCCAGATAATGCAATGTTGACAACCTTGACATTATCATTAAGGTACTTATCAAGCATTGTTCCATAACCATATCTTGGATAGTAGTATTTATCCTCAAAACTGCTTACTGTTGAATCTCCTATAACCCATAATGTACTCATAATCCATAACCTCGATTTCCATTAATTAATATGTCCTGTTAAGGTAATCGCTGCGGATATGCTCCTCCATAGCTTTTACCTCTTTCTCAAATTCTCTTGCTGAATACAAAAGACAGCCTGCTCCACGGATAATAACCTGCTCAAGTCCATCTGATGTAGCAACTGTTATATTATATTTCTTTCCATTCTCATGTGCAAACTTTTCTATATAATGGTCTGCCGTTTCTGCCTCTTTCGTGTATACAACGTGAATATTATGATAGTCCATATATTCTTCATGATGTCCTGATACCCTGTAAGCATCAAATACAACGATAAGCTCACACTTCTTCATACCCTGATAATTGCACATTATATCAAGAAGCTTATCCCTTGCACTGTCCATATTAATTCTTGACAATTCCTCAAGATCGCTCCACGCGTGTATTATATTATAGCCGTCTACAAGAAGATACGATATTGAATTTGTCTGCTTCTTAGACTGCGAAGCTTTATACTGTCCATTATTATAGCTTCCACTGCCAGAGGCTGTTACATATCTTCCCATTTCATCAGAGGCTTTTCTTTTAGACATCTTACGTCTTTCATTATCACCCCTGCTGTTAGCAAAGTACGTCTGTGCCAGTATTCTGTCAACTTCATCTGTTCCAATCCATTCATCAGATACCGTTCTTGCTGCTTCTTTTGGTGTGAGAACTACATTTTCATTAGTTCCCACTGGATTAAGCACGCTGTCAACGTGTGCATAATCTTTGACTTCATACCAAGGCACATTAAAACCTGAACCGTGCGCACAGAATACTGAATCTGCTGGATTTCTTGTATCTCTCTCGGCTTCATATCCGATTTGTTCAATAACCTCATCTGTATTATGACAAGGTCTGTAGCCAGACATTTTAAGTCTTAATACTCCCTTTCCCCTAGTGTACGCATTAACCTCTGCCTGATAGTTACCAACAGTGGCAACAGGACCAGCACCCTTTATTACTGCTTCATCACCATTATCGTTAATCTCAAACTGTGCACCCATTCTCTCAAAGTCAGTCATAGCCCTGCCTATATACTGTCTGTCAAGTATTAGAGTGAATTCATAAAATGGCTCAAGCAGTACACTCTCTGCCTGCATAAGTCCATTTCTTACTGCCCTGTATGTAGCCTGCCTGAAATCTCCGCCCTCTGTATGCTTGTTATGTGCTCTGCCTGCAACAACCGTTATCTTAACATCAGTAAGTGCTGAACCTGTAAGCACACCCTTATGTGTCTTTTCGCACAGATGTGTATATATAAGCCTCTGCCAGTTCTTGGCAAGCATATCATCACTACAATCAAGCTCATACTGCATACCGCTCCCAGCTTCACCCGGCTCTAATATAAGATGCACCTCCGCATAATGTCTTAAAGGCTCAAAATGTCCGATTCCTTCAACTTTATCAGCTATGGTTTCCTTGTATACAATGCTTCCTTCAGAAAATGTCACATCACAATCGAAACGTTCTTTAATAATATTCTGAAGGACTTCTATCATAACAGGTCCCATAACCTGCACATGTATTTCTTTAAAGCTCTCATTCCATTCAATGTGAAGCTGTGGTTCTTCCTCCTCAATCATCTTAAGTTTAGGAAGCATCATAAGCGGGTCTGTTCCTGCTGGAAGATTAATCTTATAATTAAGCACAGGGGATAACACCGGTGCATTATCATTATTCTCCCTGCCTAATGCCTGTCCTGCATAGGTGCCCTCCAGCCCTGTTATTGCACATATACTTCCACATACAGCTTCATTTACCGAAGTATACTTCTCACCTGAATATATTCTGATCTGGTTAATCTTCTCACCATTAATAAGCTGTTTAGCTTTAAGGCTTCCGCCTGTAACCTTAATGTGTGTAAGCCTTTCACCCCTGTCATCTCTTGATATTTTATATACTCTTGCTGACATATCCGACTGCTTATCATCACCATTTTCAGATACCTCACAATATTTATTCATAATATCAAGAAGTCTGTCCACTCCATCAAGTCTTAATGCAGAGCCGAATATTACAGGAAATACTTCTCTTTGGCTTATCATATTTCCTATAAGCTTATCATCAACAATGCCTTCATCTAACACCTGCTCTAATGCTTCTTCATTGCACACAGCAAGCTCTTCATAATCAAGCCTGTCAAAATCCACACATCCTGATGATAACTTATTCTTTAATTGTTCTAATATTCTATGCCTGTCTGTTCCCTGCTGGTCCATTTTATTGACAAATATAAACACAGGGACTTTTAATCTCTTTAAAAGTCCCCAAAGTGTCTCTGTATGTCCCTGAACCCCATCCATTCCGTTAATAACAAGAACAGCATAATCAAGCACCCAGAGCGTTCTCTCCATCTCTGCCGAAAAATCAACGTGTCCGGGTGTATCAAGCAATGTAACATCTAAATCTTTGTAGGTAAATACTGCCTGCTTGGAAAATATCGTTATTCCACGCTGTCTTTCATAATCATTATTATCAAGAAACGCATCTTTGTTATCTACTCTTCCAAGCTTTCTTATAGCTCCCGATGTATACATTATGCTCTCAGATAATGTTGTCTTACCTGCATCAACGTGGGCAAGCATACCTATAACAAGTTTCTTCACTACGTTTATCTCCAATTCAGTTATATATTTCCGGTCTTCTATCTCTGAATAATCCCCACGATAATCTGTCTGTCATATATTCATCTAAATCAAACTGTGCAACAAGTACTTCTTCTGTATCTCTTCCTGCTTCACATATGACTTCACCTGTATTATCTGTTATAAATGATGAACCATAGAACTTGAGTGAACTTTTCTGTCCACCATTTGCCTCGCAAGGGTCTACTGTTTCTATTCCAATTCTGTTAGCTGCCACCACAGGAACAAGATTACAGCCGGCGTGTCCCTGCATACACCTTCTCCAATGAGGCATACTGTCACATTCAAGTATAGGCTCACTTCCTATAGCTGTAGGATAGAATAATATCTCTGCACCCTTTACCGCTAATGCTCTTGCCGTTTCAGGGAACCACTGATCCCAGCATATTCCTATACCTATATTGCCAAACCTTGTATTAAACACCTTAAATCCTGTATTACCCGGCGTAAAATAGAATTTCTCCTGATAGTAATGGTCATCTGGAATATGTGTCTTTCTGTATATTCCAAGATTGCTTCCATCAGCATCAATAACCGTAACTGTATTATACAACACATTTATGTTTTTTTCATAAAAACTTACAATTATAACAACTCCAAGTTCCTTAGCAGTCTGTGTAAAATGCTGGACAGCATCATTTTCTTGTACGCTTTTGGCATAGGCGTAATATTCATATCTTCTCTCCTGACAGAAATACTGTCTTTCAAATAATTCTGGCAGAAGAATTATATTAGCTCCCTTTTTTACTGCTTCTCTTGTCATTTCATCAGCTTTTTTTATATTATCGCCGACATTATTACTGCACCGCATCTGAATTGCCGCAGCTTTTACTTTTCTGCTCATATTACCTCATTTCCGTGTCTGTCACACTAAAACCAATCTATAACCTATTACGCTTTGACTTCTTTTTATACCTTAATTGTGCCAGCAGCACTAATCTGTAACATATATACCACTTTAATATATCCTGTTATTGCGGTATCTGCTGTGTAATACAATGTATATTGCCTCCACCAACAATTATATCTCTTGCATACACACCAATAACCTCATACTCTGGCATAAGATTCTGAATAAGATCTACTGCCTGCTTATCTTTAACATCGCCAAACTGTGGAACAAGCACAATATCATTGGCTATATAGAAGTTAGCATAACTGGCCGCAAGCCGCTCTCCCGCTTCACGCATATCTTCTCCTGCTTCAAACACAAGACCCTTTAAATCATTATCAGTTATGCACACTGGGACATCCGGTATATGCAGTTTATGAACATTAAACTTACGTCCTCTGGCATCAGTTTCTCTTTCAAGCACCTTCATATCAGCCAAAGACATTGCATATTGAGGATCTTCCTCATTATCCGTCCACGCAAGAACTACATTAGCTGGTGAGGTAAATGCACACACATTATCAACGTGTTCATTAGTTTCATCATTATATATTCCATATGGAATCCATATAATTTTCTTTGCCCCTAGATATTTCTTAAGATTATGCTCAATCTGTTCCCTGCTCATATCTGGATTTCTTCCCTTGCTTAAAAGACAGCTGTCAGTTACTATAACCGTACCTTCACCATCACTGTGTATAGAACCTCCCTCAAGCACAAACGGATTGGCATCATAGCAATCATATCCTGTCATATTACAGAATTGCAGAGCTGCTTTATCGTCCTTTTCCCAATTCTTGTAAAGTCCGTCATAATCGCCACCCCACGCATTGAATTTCCAGTTAATCCCACGTACATCACCTGTATGTCCGTTTTTTACAAACGTGGGACATACATCTCTTGCCCACGCATCATCTGTTTCGATGCAGACTACTTCAATATTCCAGGCAGCTTTAATATCTTCACTGGCTTTATTACATTCTCCTGTTACAGCGTCTTTTATTTTCATAAATCTTGCTTCTGCCTGTGCATAGTGCTTCTCATCTGCTAATATATACACTTTTTCGTGTCTGGATATTATATGTGCAATATCCACAAATACATTCTGTGCAGCTACAGCATTATAAGGCCACGAGCCTGTCCTTACAGGCCATATCATAATTGTAGCCTTGTGCCTGTCATATTCTGCCGGCATATAATAGCCATCTTCTATAGGTGTAGTATCTGTTATTCTCACGAAAGCCTCCACTTAAAATCTTCATAACCAAATTCTTTAATAACCCGCACTTCTTTATCTTTCATTACCGCTATAGCTGGAAGTGGTATTCCATTAAATGTATTATTCTTTACCATTGAGTATATCGCCATATCCTCAAATACAAGCCTGTCCCCTATATTAATCTTACTGTCAAACTTATAATCACCTATAATATCTCCTGCAAGACAGGTATATGAAGACAGCCTGTATACATTTTCTCTGTATTCTTTTTTATCTTTATACTTCCTAATATCTTCATTTTCCTGAATATCTTTACCAGCAGTAACATCTTTATATTCTTTGATATTTTTAATTATCTGTGCCCCCCGAAGTGGTGGTGTATATGGCATTTCGAGGACATCTGGCATATGGCACGCTGCAGAAGCATCAAGTATAAGCGTTTCGATTCCATTATCAACCTTATCTAACACCTCTGTAACAAGATAACCGGCATTAAGAGCAACAGCCTCGCCCGGCTCTAAATACACCTGTACATTATATTCACTCTTTATGTGATTAACGCAGCCAATAAGTGTATCTATATCATAATCTTTTCTTGTTATATGATGTCCACCGCCCATATTAATCCATTTCATATTCTTCATAATATGCCCGAATTTATCTTCAACTGCTTTAAGTGTAATTGCAAGTGCATCTGAATTCTGCTCACAGAGAGTATGAAAATGAAGTCCCTCAACTCCATTAAGAACTTCCTCATCTGCCTTGTTTAACATATCAATAGTTACTCCAAGCCTTGAACCATACGCACAAGGGTCATATATTGCATTATCACCCTGCGTAGATATTTCCGGATTAATTCTAAGTCCTATGCTGATACCGCTTCTTATACATTTTTCCTTATAACGCATAAGCTGCCCTATGGAATTAAATATTATATGGTCACATATTTTTACAAGTTCATCTATATCCTTTTCTTTGTAAGCAGGAGCATAGACGTGATTTTCTTTATTCATCTCTTCCCTGCCAAGCCTTGCCTCATACAATCCACTTGCTGTTGTGCCACTTATGTATCTGCCAATTAACGGATATTCATAAAATGCTGAAAATGCTTTCTGTGCAAGCAATATTTTACATCCTGTTTTGTCTTCAACATATTTTAAAATTTCAAGATTATGAACCAGAATATTCTCATCTATAATATATGCTGGTGTTGTAATATCATCTATTGTCATCAACTCTTATATCCTCTATTCTACAAGCTGTGGATTTTCCTCAACTACCCAAGGAAGTCCCCATTTATTAAGTGCTTCCATATATGGATCAGGATCAAATTCTTCCACATTGTATACACCTGCTTTATTCCACATTCCTGTGACAACCATCATTGTTCCTATCATTGCAGGAACTCCTGTTGTATATGATATTGCCTGTGATTCAACTTCCCTGTAACATTCCTGATGGTCACATACATTATAAATATATATTGTCTTTTCTTTTCCATCCTTTCTTCCCCTGAATATACAGCCAATGTTAGTCTTTCCTACTGTTCTTTCTCCCAGTGTAGCAGGATCTGGAAGAAGTTCTTTTAAGAGCTGTATAGGAACAACTTCAACACCATTGACTTTTACAGGGTCAGTTCTTAACATTCCAACATTCTCAAGACATTTCATATGTGTAAGGTAGCTCTGTCCAAATGTCATAAAAAATCTTATTCTTTTAACTCCCGGAATGTTTTTAGCAAGCGATTCTATCTCCTCGTGATGTAAAAGATACATATCCTTCATTCCAACCTGTGGAAAATTATATTCTCTCTTAATAGACATAGCTGGTACTTCTACCCAGTGTCCATCTTCCCAATATGAGCCAGGTGCTGATACTTCTCTTAAATTAATCTCTGGATTAAAATTAGTCGCAAAAGGATAGCCGTGATCTCCGCCGTTGCAGTCAAGAATATCAATTGTGTCTATTTCATCAAAATAGTGTTTAAGTGCATATGCTGAGAATACACTTGTTACACCAGGATCAAAGCCCGTTCCTAAAAGTCCCATTATTCCAGCTTCTTCAAATTGCTTCTTATAATTCCACTGCCAAGAATAATCAAAATAAGCTGAAAAACCTTCTTCCTTACATCTTTTTTCATATATAGCTCTCCACTCAGGATCTTCGGTATCTTCTGCTTCATAGTTAGCAGTATCAATATAATGCACCTTTGTCTTAAGGCAGGCATCCATTATTGTTAAATCCTGATATGGAAGTGCAAGGTTAAGCACTGCCTCTGGTTTATAGCTTTCAATAAGCTTCACAAGTTCTTCTACATTATCTGCATCAACCTTTGCTGTTGTAATTACTGTCTTTGTATCAGGCTGTAATTTATCCTTTAAAGCATCACATTTGCTCTTAGTCCTGCTTGCTATACATATCTCTGTAAATACTTCACTGTTCTGACAGCACTTGTTAATTGCCACTGTTGCAACTCCACCACAACCTATTATTAATACTCTGCTCATAATTATCCTCCATTCTTTAAGCCCTGTTTATTAATTATCTTAACGCTTTCTTTTTAAACACTGTCTATTACTCTTTTCAGGCTTTCTTCTCATTTTCTTCTTCTTCAAGCATCTGCTCTACATAACCCGGAAGCATAAATGCTCCCCTGTGAAGATTAGTTGTATAATATCTTGTCTTTATACCTAACTTCTTCCATTCCTCCGGTCTGAAATCATCAAGCGGATGATATTTCTTGGAAGCAAATCCAAACAGCCAATAGCCTGATGAACAAGTTGGTATATGTGCCTGATATACACGGCTTACAGGAAATGCCTGATATGCCTTTCTGTGCATTTTCACACATTCATCTTTATCTTCTGAATAAAATGGACTTCCATGCTGATATACCATAATGCCATCACTTTTAAGTGCTTTATAACAGCTTCCATAAAATTCTTTGGTGAATAAACCTTCTGTATATCCAAATGGATCTGTCGCATCATTAATTATCAGGTCATAATCACCCGTCTTATTTCTTAAAAATCTTAATGCATCCTGAATATACACATTAACCCTGTCATCATCCAGTCCACAGGTAAGCTCAGGAAAATGCTTTCTACATACTTCAACAAGCATTTCATCCGGTTCAACAACATCTATTCTTTCTATACATTTATAATTGATAAGTTCTCTTGCAACTCCACCATCGGCTCCACCAATTATTAATACATTCTTTACATCAGGGTGGACTGCCATCGGAATATGGGTTACCATCTCATCATATATAAACTCGTCTTTTTCAGAAAATAGTATCTCTCCGTCTAATGCAAGAAATTTACCAAATTCATCTGAAACAAGCACATCAATCCTCTGACAGTCACTCTCCACCGAACACAATTGTTCTTCTATTCTCATTGAAAGCTTCACATTGCTTGTATGAAGCTCTGAAAACCACATCTCCATATTAAATAATCCTCATTTCCTGTATATACTTTCATATGGCTCTTCCACAATTATCTGTCTATACCAGAACCTTTAATTTATTAACGCTCTTGTCTTCTGTTCCCTGCATTGAACAGCCTTTTTCTTTAACATACAGAATATACTGTATAATCTCGTCTGTAATCATCTCTCCCGGTGCTAATATCGGAATTCCCGGAGGATAACACATAACAAATTCTCCTGATATTCTTCCCTCAGTCTTCTCAACCGGCAGGGATTCCTTGGCAGAATAGAAAGCTTCCTGAGGTGATCTGGCTACTATTGGACTTATGAATTCTCCGCTTAACATTCCAGTACTGTCTTTTTTATATATTCTGGCTATATCTGCCAGAGCTCCGACAAGTCTTTCTATATCCTGTAATCTGTCTCCGATAGATATATAAGCAAGGATATTGCTTACATCTCCGAATTCTATCTGGATATCATATTCATCTCTTAACAGATCATATACTTCAATTCCAGCAAGTCCCAATCCAAGCGTATGAACTGACAATTTAGTGACATCATAATCATATACGCTTGTTCCATTAACAAGTTCTTTTCCATACGCATAGTATCCGCCTATTTCATTAATCTCCCTGCGTGCATATTCTGCCATATCCATTACCTTTGCAAATGACTCTTCACCCCTTAAGGCAAGATTTCTTCTTGAAATATCAAGACTGGCAAGCAAAAGATATGAACCACTTGTCGTCTGCGTAAGATTGATAATCTGTCTGACATAATCAGCATTAACACCTTTATTCGTAAGAAGTATCGAACTTTGTGTTAAAGAACCACCCGATTTGTGCATAGATACTGCCGCCATATCAGCCCCTGCTGCCATAGCAGAAACTGGTAATTGCGGCTGGAAATATAAATGTGTTCCGTGTGCCTCATCAGCTAACACTTTCATTCCGTGTTCGTGTGCCAGCTTCACTATTGAACATATATCAGAGCATATTCCATAATATGTAGGGTTATTTACAAGCACTGCAACCGCATCAGGATTTTCTTTTACAGCTTTTCGTACTGACTCCAGATTCATACCAAGTGAAATACCAAGCTGATGATTAACCTCCGGATTAACATATACAGGAATTGCACCGCATAACACTAAAGCATTAATGGCACTTTTATGCACATTCCTTGGAAGTATTATTTTATCTCCTCTCTTACAATTCGATAATATCATCGCCTGCACAGCAGATGTCGTTCCACCTACCATAAGAAATGCGTTCTCTGCACCAAATGCCCTGGCCGCTAATTCTTCTGCATCCCTTATAACTGATACCGGATGACACAGATTATCTAATGGCTTCATAGAATTAACATCTATTCCAACACATTTTTCTCCTAATAATTCCACTAATTCAGGATTGCCCCTTCCTCTTTTATGACCCGGAACATCAAATGGTACTACTCTTTTTCTTCTAAGCTTTTCCAGTGCTTCATATACTGGCGCTCTTGTCTGATCATTAGACATCTCCCTTACCTCACATACATTAAAAATAATTTCTTTAAGCACTGCCAGAAAATTTCCATAATTATGTAAAATCTTATAATTAAACTTCATAAACAGTGCAGTTTTTCTTAATCACACAAAGCTTCCTAAATTACACAAAAAAGGTGGCAGTGCTTACACACTTACCACCTTATTAGTCATAATATAATATCAACATCATTACATTAAAATATATCTGTAACTATACAATATAATGTCATAATATATACGAAATCAGCGAATATATTTCATAGACGACTTGTCTATGTCATACAAATATGCGTCACTCTTTATTGACCGTTTCACAAGATGATGTGCTTGGCACAGATTATAAAGTAATCAACTTAAAAAACAGAGCTTAATGCTCAATCAATAATAATAATGTGGTTCTACCACACCGGCAACCGACCCGCCTGTCCGTTAGGCTTAACTTTATCCTGATATGCTGTATAACTACTGCACACCTAAGATACAAGTGGTCATATTTGTATGAAATCATATACTTCCTGACTCACACGAATAAATAATATCATATATTAATGTTATATGTCAATTATTATCTGACAATCTTTTGTCTATCTTTTATCTATTTATAATATTCCTACAGCTTTCTTAGCCAGCCTGTCGGCTTCCTCATTACCTTCAACACCTGAATGTCCCTTAACTTTAACAAAATTAATGGCTATCTTATCTTTTACTGACTGCATATAATCATAATAAGCTATAGTACCTTTCTTATTACGCTTCCACTCTCCAAGTGCCCACGCTCTTATTCCCATATAATCAAAATATATATCTACACTTTTAACGCCAAGTTCTATTGCTTTCTCTACTGCCGCCATACTTCCAAGAATTTCACCGGCTACATTACGCATTGAAGCCATTTCACTATCACTGCCACTTCCTGTAATGATATATTTTTCATTATTATATACAAGAAATCCGCCATATCCATAGACACCCGTTACTATATTAAAAGAACCATCAACATACGCATAGCTCTCACTCTGGACATCATTATTCTTAAGCCTGCCAATATATTCAAGAGCTTCCTGTTCAGTTGTAAAGCTTTTATATTCAGCTCCGGCATATTGGAACACCTGACTTTTACATTCATCCCATGTTCTATATATTCCTGTATTTCTGCCTTTTCTTACTGCATAATATTTAGCCGCCATTATCAACTGCCTTTCTGTTAATCTTAATACACTCTTATAACACCAGCTATATTCTTAACTGCTGAAAGTCCCTTAAATACAGCCATAGCATCATTAAAGTTCTTCTCAAGAACTTCTGCTGTTATAATAACAAGTTCAGCAACTCCGTCTTTGCCGCTCTTCTGAACTACCTGTGCTATGCTTACACCGCTGTTACCAAGAACGCTTGCAATATTGGCAAGAACGCCCTGCTTGTCTGCAACTTCAAGTCTTAAGAAGAATTTGCTCTTAGTATCTGTTATATCCTTCACTTCAAGATTCTTATAACAGCAACAGCCAATTCTTCCGCAGGAATCGTGTACTATATTTCTGCATACATCAATTATATCACCTACAACTGCACTGGCAGTCGGCATCTGTCCTGCACCTCGTCCCATAAACATTGCATCATCCATAGCCTTACCGTGTACAAATACAGCATTAAAAGCATCATTAACATTTGCAAGAGGATGATTATTAGGTATGAGCATTGGGTGAACCTTTACTTCAATTCCGTCCTCTGTATTCTTGGCAACACCTAAAAGCTTGATTACATAGCCAAATTCCTTGGCATACTTAATATCATCTGCGGAAATCTTAGTAATACCTTCTGTGTATACATCAGCAAATGTTACTCTTGAGTTAAATGCAATAGAAGCCATAATAGCTATCTTTCTTCCTGCATCGTATCCTTCCACATCTGCTGTCGGGTCTGCTTCTGCATAACCTAACTCTGTAGCCTTTGCCAAAGCTTCCTTGTAGTCCATTCCACTCTCTGTCATCTTAGTAAGAATATAATTAGTCGTACCATTAACAATACCCATAATCTCTGTGATATGGTTACCAGTCATACTCTGCTTTAATGGTCTGATAATTGGTATTGCACCAGCTACAGCCGCCTCAAACTGAAGGTCTGCTCCTGCTTTATTAGCCGCATTGCCAACTTCCTCTCCATACTCAGCAATAAGATCCTTATTAGCTGTAACAACCTGCCTGCCAGCCTTAAGCGCCTCAAGAACATAATCCTTAGCTGGATGAATTCCACCCATAAGCTCAACAACAATGCTGATATCCTTGTCATTAATTATATCTTCCCACTTATCTGTAAGAATTTCATCTGGAATACCTTCTCTTTTCTTAGATAAATTTCTTACAAGAACCTTCTTAATAACAAGTGTTGCTCCTGTCTTATGCTTTATCTCATCACTCATAGCCTCACATAATTTGTATGTTCCAAGTCCTACTGTTCCTGCTCCAAGTATAGCTGCGTATATTACTTTATCCGACATTTTAATTATTTCCTCCATATTTTTACATTTATAAGGCCTGGCTGCCGCCACAGCAATATAATTTCATTATAATAATTCATTAATAACAGCAGTTACGATTACCACTTCAATAATTGTATTAATCTTAATTATGCCAGAGACAAATTCTATTCCGCCTCCCGACAATACACTATCCTCTTAAATTCTTAATAAACGAAGATATTCTTATAATAGATATAAGGTCACTTAAGCCCTCAACCATAAGCACAATTCCAACAAACATCATAAGTACAGTTGATGAACCAAATGGGTTAAATAATGCAACAACACCCATAACAACCATTAATGCTGCAACAATTGCCTCTATCCACCAGCGCTGTGCTTCCATATGATAGAATTCTATTGCATACTGAAGCTTTAATATACCGTCAATAATAATTATTATGGCAATAGCTGTTCCAAAAAATACTGCAATAGCTTCTGGTCTCATAACAAAGAATATTCCAAATGCAAGTAATGATATGCCCTGTACAAGTCCGAATGATACGAATACATCTTCCCTTGACATTCTGAAATATGTCATAAGCCTTAACACTCCCCATACGCATAATGCAATTCCTACTGCCCTGCATATGATAATCTGTGATACCTCAGGAAATATTGTAAGGAAAAGACCTAACACAAATAACGCTATTGATATAATTATAAGTTCGATTTTAATTCCCTTAATCTTTTTAATCATAATGTGCCTCCATTCCTACACCCATCAAAGGTGCATATTAATATTATTAGTATAGCACAGCAAAGTATTCTTTAGCAACTTACTATATAACTACGGCAATAATTATAATACAAAAATACCTTTCTGTTGTTAAGGATTGTCCCTGCAACAGAAAGGTATTCTTATCTTCATATAATCATTGTATTTTGTTGTTTTATCTTTTGATACTTAATGTATCCATATATATCAATATCTATATATAATTATCACAATACTGATATATTAACCCGCATATATTATGCTCTATCCATAGCCTGTTCAAAATCTCTAGTTCCTGCAAAGATTTCGTTCTTGTATGGATTCTTCTTCTGTTCAATAGCTCTCTTAATGATAACTGAGATACAGATTACGTTAGCTACTACTGCAAGAATAGCCATTACACCCTGAGCAACTGGATATGCACCTGCGGCATTCATCTGCTCTAATGTATAATGTGTAAGTTCCATTCCTGACTTAGCTCCTGTGTACTTGTAAAGGACTGGAAGTGTAGCAAATATTCCGTCAACCTGGAATAATGGAACTACCTGTGCGAACATACACCATATTGCAAGTGTATTAGCACGGTTCTGAATCCAGCCACCCTTGTTCCATAACGCATTAGCAAATGTAGGAGCAAGAAGTAATGCAACACCACAATACCAAGTATGTGTTGGAAGGTTGTTATATGTATATGTGAAGTTCCATATATCATATGCAACAATGAACCATATTGTCATATCTGGCCATAACATATCATCCTGCTTCTTTGATGAGTAAATCCCCCACCAGCCTGTCATACAGAAGATATTGATTAAGCCTGCGATACCGTTAAGCCAGTTCCACCAGCCACCGTAAAGCCATACACCCTCGTTAGAGAACCACCAGCCGCCATTAATTCCACCTTTGATTGCTGATTCAAAATCACTACAAACAGCGATAAGAATATTAATGGCAACGATTAAGAATGGGAATACTTTAAACCATTCTGTCTTACCTATGCTCCACTTATACTTAAGCATCATAAATCCGATACAGCCTGCTGTAGCGGCATAAAGCTTAGCATAATGGAACCATCCATTCATATATCTATATGTAGTATTATTAAGTGCCCATGAAGCACCCTGTGCAGCTCCTATCTGGATAGCCACAAAATAGATTGTAAGTGCGATTGGAATTATAATAAAGAATAACAATCCACCAAATTTAGAACGTCTTGCAAGTTCGTTACAGATAACGAGTCCTGCAAAGACAAGAACACAGCCTAATAACTGGTAAATGGCACCTTCGCCATAAATCTGAAACAACATATTACACGCCTCCGATCAAATAATTGATTATATGTTATCAATATTTTACAACATTTTAATATTTTTTTCAACAATTTAATCGTTTTTTCGTATAATTTTCGATAAATTTATAACAATCATTTTGTACATCCAAATACTTTTATTCTTCTATTTCCATTTTCTCTGATGTAATTCTAATATTGCCAACAGCTTCTTTAACCTGCTTTGCATACTCAAGGTTCTGTTCACTCATATTATGTACCTGCTCGGCATTGACTGTTACTTCCTGCGTAACTGCTGATAACTGTGAAATATTCTCTACAATCTTATTATTAGAGTCTGAAAGACCTGCTATTTCTTTATTAACAACATCAATATGCTCTATAAGTGTTTCTATATTCTTGTTAAGCTGTTCAAATGTATGTGCCGCTTCAATTATTCTCTCGCCCTGCTCTTTAGTTGCCTCAACGGAAGAATTAACAGATACAACAACTTCATCTGCATTATCATTAAGTTCATTAGTTATCTTAGTAATATCTTCTGTAAAATTCTTTGTCTGTTCTGCTAACTGTCTTATCTGCTCAGCAACAACCGCAAAGCCTCTTCCTGCTTCACCAGCTCTTGCACTTTCAATTGAAGCATTAAGTGCTAAAAGGTTAGTCTGGCTTGATATATTAAGTATCATTCCAGCAATATTTTCCACGTTCTTAGTCTTTTCCTGTAATCTCTGCATAGACTCAGTAACAGACTTATTAGTATCTGTTATCTGCTCAGACTGCTTTCTTAATTCGTCCATAACAACAATATTCTTCTGTATACTGTCGTTAGAATTAACAGCCAGCTCAACCATCTGATCAGAAGCCTTTCCTGTATGTTCAATAGCCTCCTGTATAGTTGTTGTCATACTGCTCTGCTCTTCTATGCTTGTCGCTGTCATATTAGTTGCCGCAGATATCTCTTTCATACTGTTAGTTACTGTATTAGTTGTATCAACGAGTTCATTGATAAGCTTATCACTCTTCTTAGTTTCATTGCTGACAACACCTGATACCATAATTATATTATCTAAAATCTCTTTTATTCTGCTATGTTCATCTTTAGCCGAATTAACAGCATCATCATTAAACAGAATTGTTAATTTACCAACTTCCAATATAACAACACCTATAAGCACTATCATAAATATTGAACATACTGCATTAACGTCCTGTCCATATATTCCCTTTGAAGCCTGCACAGCAGTTACAATTATGTATAAAATCAACATTCCTGCCGCAGTTCTTTTCAACGACTTCTTCTCATAATAAGGAATCTGAAGTATAAATATTCCAAGAATAGCATAACTGATAAAGCTTGCATCTGTCTGCACACCAATTAACAGATATTCTATTCCAATCTCAATAGTTGACATAACCTTTAAATATCTTGTCGCTGTATTCTTTCTGTAAACTATGACATTAACAGCTGCAAATACAGCAATAAGTGCTGTGTTACAATACACAACTACTGATGGAATATTGTGATTAAACTGCTTCATCCACAGATAAAAAAGAAACATCAAACCAAGTATAGAAGTCGCCACTATATAGAACCTATTCATTCTTCTGTTTCTTTCACTCACATCTGTGTATTTATATTTATCCTGCATTAAAAAAATACCTCCTCCGTATGTTACTATCTTTAATAGTACCACAAAAGGAGATATTTTTCTATAGTTTTATAATTATTGCAATTATTTCTCACTTTTATATCAGCTTTGTAAGCTTCTTATACATATCCTCAACAATCATTCTTATATCACGGCCCTCCTGAACAATTGTTATATCTGCATATTTCTCATAGAGCCTTTTTCTGTCCTCAAAGATTTCTTCTACTGTAGACTTGCCGTTGGATACAACACCTCTTTCTTTAAGGCTCCCTAATCTGCTCTCAAGCTCTTTTTCTGAAACTTTTAAATATATAACTGTTCCTATCTGCTTAAAATGCTCCATAGCCTCATCTCCATATACAGCACTTCCACCTGTTGCTATAATTGTATGCTCTGGAGATATTAAACAATTCACATCATTCTCAATCTTAATAAAGCCAGTATCGCCATTTTCTTCTATAAGCTGCTCAAGCGTCTTTTTATATGTATCCTGAATCACAATATCAGAGTCTATAAATGAATATCCTATCTTCTTGGCAAGTACAACTCCAAGTGTGCTTTTACCGCTTCCCGGCATACCTATAAGTATAATATTGTTCTTTGACATTTTACTCCTCGTTCCTTCCTGCAACTTAACTCAGCGTTACAGTACTATTCTCTATTCGTCTTTACTGTCTATTATCATCTGCAAAATGCTGACTTCTTTCATTACATCATCTAAAAGATTATTAATATTCCTGCTTCCATTAATAGTCTTATTACTGAGTTCCTGTGTATTCTCTGTGTTGGCAAGAAGCTCTTCACTGAATGCACTAAGGCTTTCTATCTGCTGTGTAATCTCATTGTTGCTTGTTGTGATATTATCCATATAATTGTATTCTTCGTCTATCTTTACCTGAATATCCCTTATGTCATCTCTTATCGCATCAAATGATTTCTTTGACTGGTTCACTAATTCCATCTGGTTCTCATTGGCCGAAAGAAGATTATTAACACTAAACCCAGCTTTCTCAGCCTGCTCTGCCAGTGCTACGATAATATTCTCTATCTCCTCTGTTGACTTTTGTGTCTCCTCTGCAAGCTGCTTAATCTGCTGTGCAACTACTGCAAAACCTGCTCCTGCCTCACCTGCTCTCGCAGCTTCTATGCTTGCATTAAGTGCAAGGAGTGCTGTCTGTCTTGTAATTCCGTTAATCATTCCAAGAATCACTTTAGCTTCTTCTGTCTTAGCTGTAAGCTCATTCATAGCACCACTTACATCACTGCCAATATCACTGCTGTTCTTTGATACATTTTCAAGCTGTTCCATATTGATATTGCCTGTCTTAGTAATATCTGTTGTTGTATCGAACTGCTTCTTGATATCCTCAATAATCGTTCTTGCATTCTCTGTAAGCTCCCCAATACTCTCTGTCATCTCAAGCTGGTTCTGCACTGTTCCTGCAAGCTCATTAGCACCTGATACCATCTGTGATACTGCAAGCTGGCTTCCTTCCGCCTGTTCCTGCATATTCTTTGACTCATCATTGATATTGTCAATCTCTTTGCAGAGGTTATCATTAGCTTTGATTATCTTATCAAGCATATCATCAGTCTTAGCCTTCTCTGCTTCAATTGTCTCAAGCTTATAAGCTGATATATGTCCAAGTACATCTGTTGTAATATAAGAAAATGCTACAACAAGTGTCATAAATGCAATCTGTATTTCATAATCAACCATATCACTGCTTGTTATTCCAACATTAACATATTGGATAATAATATATACAATATTAATAAGTGCACTTGCAATACCAACCTTTAAGGTATACTTTTTATCTGCAAACATAGATATTGCAATTATCATAGGAATTGCATAAGTAAATGAAAGAATACTTACTGATGTCCATAATACAAAGGCATATAATATTCCATAGCCTATTGCCGTAATTGACCTGACTATTTTACTCTCAGCATTTTTCTTATATGCGAATGCTGCCATAATAACCGGCACAATAAGAATAATCGAAAATACAAACACATATCCTGCCGTTCTATTTCCCTTAACAAGTTCCATTATATATGCCGCCAAAAGTACCATTGATATAATCAAGTAGCACTGCAGCAACTTTTTATTAACATAGCTTTTTTCGTTTAAATTGTTACCATCCTTAGTGTCTTTAGCCATGAGAAAATCCTCCATATTAATTGGCGTGAAGTTAAAAGTTACCAGTTAAGTTTATCTGTCTGCAGGAATTATAAATATCCATATAAGCGAGCTTATAAGAAGCATCATCGGATAGAAAAGAACCGGAAGTATCTGAAATGCTGACATCTCATAACCAAGCTCATTAACCGCTGATATAGCAACAAGCATCTGTGCTCCATAAGGAATAATCCCCTGAAATACACACGAAAATGTATCAAGAAGCGAAGCTGCTTTTCTATTGGATATTCCATAATCTGCTGCCATCTCCTTAGCGATTGGATTAGCCATAACTATCGCTACTGTATTATTCGCTGTTGCAATATCCATAGCCCCGACCAGAAGCCCCATACCAAGCTGTCCGCCTTTCTTTCCTTTAAAGGTTCTTTTAACCCAGCCTAGAAGTGCCGTAAATCCGCCATATTCCCTTATTAAGGCACACATAGCAGACACAAGAATGGCAACCATACAGGTTTCAAACATTCCAGATACGCCCGAACCCATACTTGTTATTAATTCAAATACACCAATATGACCTGTCACAAGCATAATAAATGTTCCTGTTACAATTCCTATCAGCAGCACAACGAATACATTTATTCCTGCTATTCCACCAATAAGCACGAATACATATGGTATTACCTGAACAAGATTATACTCGTGTGTTACTCTTCCTGAAATATCTGTTCCAAATGAAAGTATAAGTATAATTACAAGTGTGACAACCGCTGCCGGAAATGCAATCCAGAAGTTCTCCCTGAACTTGTCTCTCATAGCACAATCCTGTCCATTGCACGCCGCAATTGTTGTATCTGATATAAATGATAGGTTATCACCAAACATCGCACCGCCCATAACAGATGCAACACATAGTGCCATATTAAATCCAGAAGCCTCTGATACCGCAGCCGCAATCGGTGTTATAAGCGTTATCGTCCCAACTGATGTACCCATCGCTGTTGACACAAAACATGCAACAATAAAAAGCACTGCAACTGCAAACTTAGCTGGTATAAGATTAAGCATAAAATATGCCACACTTTCTGCACTGCTTCTTCCAACAACACCTACAAACACACCTGCTGTCAGGAATATAAGAAGCATAGTTATAATATTCTTATCAGCAAGCCCGCCTGCCATAATCTGTAACTTTTCATCAAAAGATACATCTCTGTTCTGTATACACGCTACAAGTATTGCCGCAAGAAATGCTACAATAATAGGTATGTTATAAAATCCCATTGGTATCTTACATATATATTCAAATATAATGCCAAGTCCAAGGTATAGCACCAGAAATACTAAAACCGGCAATAATGCTGTTGCATTAGACTTTTTCAAAATAAAAATCCTCCAAACATAATATATAGTTAAATTATCTTAATCTAAACTATTATATTACATTTGGAAGATTAAGTATAGTGTGAAGCTGCTATATATTAAATTTATATATTAGAATTTCTTAAATACCCTTGGTACTTTCATCTATTGTAGTTGAAATATCACTAATCCCTGAATTCATCTTAGCCATTGTGTTCTTTAAAGTTCTGGCATTTTCTGCGAAATTCTTTAATATTTGTGGAAAATTAATGAACTTCTTCTATAGAAAAAGCAGGTATTCTATTGTATAATAAACTCATACTAAGCTAAGATTTGACATTTAATTAAGTATTTATATTAGGAATTGGGGAGTAATATGATTACTAGACATTTTATGAGAACCAGGCAGCTTAAACCAGGAATGAAGCTTGACCAGACAATTCTGGACCGTACAGGACGAAATCTCGTTATGAGAGGTTCTATTCTTGACGATTATGTAATTGACTCTCTTTTACGAATGGGCATTATGAACGTATACATACAGGAGGGTGAACCTGAACCTGATAATATCGAGCAGATGATAACTCCTGAGGCTAAGAAACATATTGAACGACTCCACAAAGATGACCCTGCCAAGGTAAAGCTTTCTGACAGTGTCAAGAACCGTGTCGCTGAAGGAATTCAATACATATATGCTAACACAGAATCTGAAAAACTCTCAGACACTGCTGACAGCATCGCTTCTAACCTGATGGACGCTATTAATGCCAACAATGCAATAGCAATTGATATAAGCACACTCAAGACAAGTGATGAATACACTTTCAAGCACAGTGTTGACGTGGCAACTATGGCTATGATTATCGGCAAACAACAGTGTCTGCCTGATAAGCAGATATATGAGCTTGGTGTATCCGGACTTCTACACGATATCGGAAAGACTAAAGTACCAGCTTCAATACTTAACAAACCTGCCAGACTTACAGATGAAGAATTCGCTGTTATGAAACAGCACTCTGTATTTGGATACCATATGTTACAGGAACGTAATGAATTTAATAACGATATATGTATGGCTGTCCTACAGCACCATGAAAAGATTAACGGCAATGGATACCCTCTTGGATTTGACGCTCCAAGAATAACTCCTTATGCAAGAATACTTGCAGTTGCCGATATATATGATGCACTTGTCACAGAACGTCCTTACAAGAAAGCATTTTCCCAGAAAGATGCAATCGAGCTTATTATGTCTATGACAGAGGAGCTTGACATCAAGGCTATGAAAAGCTTTCTTGAGAGTATTATTCTGTACCCTGTTGACTCAATCGTGGAATTAAGCAATGGCGAGAAAGCCAAGGTTGTAAGCAACAACAACAGCTATATACTGCGCCCTACTGTAGTCGGCATAACAAGCGGTCGTGTATACAATCTTGGCGAAGATATGGATTGTGCTAATATTGTAATTATTTAATATAGCCACTTTGTACGATAAGTCTCATTTAATATACAATAATTAATATATAATAATGCAAAAAGGTCTGACATTATGCTATGTATTCTTTCCACTAGCTACAATAGAGTCTGCCTTTTAAAATGATTACTTTTTATTAAATATAAAAAAGACCAGTAAACTACTAAGAATTTACTGGTCTGATATACATTTATAAATATATATTCATATATATGTGAATAGATGTGTTTCAATTAAGCTGTCTTACGCCTTTTTACAAACACGATTACACCCATAGACACAACTGCAATTACTGCATATATTACAACTTGTTATTATATATTTTATTCCTCACCCATCTTAGCAAGCTTAGCCGCCTGGTCGGCTGACGTGTACAAACGCCTCTCTAATACAAAGCTGTGTACAAAAGCCTCTTTAGATACTTTAGCTGTGTACGAAAGCCTCTTTCATAAACGGCTGTGTACAATCACATCCAAACAACAAAATCTGCTAAAAACGGCACATTCATCATATACTTTGTGCGATTATTAAAGCATATGAATTTGTCTCATAATTTTCTTTCATTCTGAAATGATATCATACCCCTGAAAGTAATTCAATAAAACATATTTAATAATCTAAGCAAAGTATTTGATTTACATCAAATATTTCCACATTAATGTTATCAAATTCTATCTCACTTTCTGTTCCATCGTCCTTTTCTATTTTTTTTCTGAACGGTTGTCTGGCATATGCATTAGACCCATACACAACTATTTGTTTATTTTCCCAATCTTTTAGTTTCTCAAATAACTCTAGCTTGTCAAATAAAATACTTAACGATACATATTTCCCTTCATCCACCTTGACAGAATAAATGCTTATCTTGTATTTGGAAAATTTTTCTGTTGGTTTAGAAACACTCTTTATTACTCCACAAAAACATATTGGATGAAAAACTTTATCTAAAATATGTTTATATGCATGGACATAACATTTATCATCGTATTCAATAAAGAAATCATCCCATGAAATCTCATCATATTTTTTTGTTCGATTATTGTAAAACTTTAATGTGAGATATTTTTTTAATTCTGCTTTTTCTTCAATCTCATATCTCAATTTCATTATTCGCCGTAAAGTTGTTATATATGCAGTTTTGTCACCTGTCTTGATATAATTCAACGTGGAACGATTTACTTTTTTCTCTTCTCCAGTATCCTTAGAAACGTATTCAACCTCCATAGTATCAACCAACACATGAAGCCTAACAATATATTTGCCTTCATCAAATGACATTAAATCATTATTATTACCACTTTTAGCAAAGATATCTTTTATTACATTTTCAGTTACATATTCACAAATTTCTTCATTATGAGGATTCGTATGTCCGTTTGTCAGTCTATAATATGGTGAAACATTTACATCCTTTTCCCCAATTTGCTTAACATATCCAGCCGAATGAGAAATTGGTACCCCACAATATTTACAAACTATACAACCTTTCATTTTATCCTCATATTGTGACAAAGTAACTATATTTCCCTTATACTTTGCCTCTTTCATTTTTATTCCCATGTATCTCTCCTTATTTAAACATAACTATCTTAATTACCTAAAAAGAATAAACTCATTTTTAATTTTACATAACTCATAATTCAAATACTATAAACCAAAATGCTGTTTGTACATTGCTATCAATCTGATTTTTTGTTCTTCAGTGGTACTCTCATCCTCATTTATCTGCTCTTTCATTGTTTTCAAATATAACTCTAACCTGCCATCTTCCACGTTTTGTAACAAAATGAACTCCAACGCAGTTATGCGATAACCATCATAAATTTTCTTTATATCTCCATTTTCTATTGGTTTAAGTTTTTTTTTCTCACTCTGAAACAAGTCTTCGATATCATTAACCAATGAAAATATGTCTAAACAATTCCCTATCAATTTTACAGCGTAAGCCAATACAAATACAATGCAATAAGTAGTAATAAAACAATAAATATAAAGAACTACTTTTGATATTGCTATATCAAGCAAAATGACAGCATTTCCACATAAAGTCAGCAATATGTCCATCAATGTGATTACGCCTAAGAAATAAAAACTCAATAATATTTTATCAAGTCTTTCTTTTTTTCCAATGGAATTAATCACTTGGACAACTTTACTAGAAATCGCACCTGTTAATATTGCTAACCCTGTGACAATAAAACCTAGAAAACCTATTAATGCTAATCCCATTGATGACAAAAAACTTGACAGAGACTGTGTAAATTGAACAACATCATTATATTTCAAAAAACTATACGATAATACAATACTTCCCACCGAACATACTAATGAAATTATGCATTCTAGTGCTTTTCTATCATAAAAATCTTGGTATTTCTTGTACTTAAAAATTTTCATCATAGAGTCACTTAAATTCTTTCTATGGCTCTGCTTCATCATATCACTCTTTCTGAATTAATATCCAATATTAATTATTGTTGCAATATATATATCGATAAATTGCTTTGCTTCCTGATTATAGTCTTCCTTGTCAAGTGTGTCATTTATTATGGATGTATATGCAGCATCTTGATTAGAATTCACTACTTGTTCTCTACCATTATGATTTTTGCCAATAGCAGTAACATCACCATACCCTCTAGATACCGCTTTAAAAATATCTTTCATATATTTCGATTCCATTTTAAGCGAGGATTCCTTATCAGTAGTTGACATTTCCACATTCATTTTACTAGCATTCATATCCTGACATTGTCCGATATATTCTAACCCTCGGCGTAGGTCTTGTAAATCTTCTTCATTTGAATTTGGTGGTATTAACGTTGCCTTTATCTTATTTACTACCTTTAAACTTTTAATTTTAGCTTCCAGTAAATTGGGGTCTTTCTCTAGGAACACTTCGAATTCATACTCTGGCACACATTTATTAAGTATAGCATTAAAAGCTTTCATGAACTGATTATACCCAAAACTTTGGCGCTCACAAAACGTTATCATTTCTCGTTTCGTATCAAAGTAAAAATATATACTTGCACTCTCTTCAACAGTTATATGTTCCATTTTATTACTTACTTTGTTAAACTTTTCTGTCAGTTTGTTAAATGCTCTCACAATTTTCCCCGTGATAACCATATTTTCTTTTTTATCTAATTCCACAATTCGATATTCTGATTTTCTAACATATCTCTTTGTGTTGCCCATTGAGTCTGTGTACTTTTCATTAGAAGTGTTACTAAAAACCTCTTCCATATTAAATTTTTTATATACCCTATCTGTAACATCACTTATTTTTAATTCATCTCTATACACATCAAATATTCTTGAATTAAGATTTATTTTAGCAAGATACATTATCGACATACTATGTTCATCCTTTCTCAGTAAATTGTTTTTATTATTATACATCGTAATTCGCAATAATTCTATAGAAAAAGAGTTAAACTCTTTGCAATCAAATGCAGAGTTTAACTCTTATAACTATTCCTGAATAGCAATCTTTATTGTAATCGGTTTCCAAAATTTTGCCACAAATTTACGACCAATTACCTTCTTACAATAATTCTCACATTCCTCCAACGGAATAATGAATCTTGCAACAATGTTAAAATTCTTATCATCCTTCAAAAACTTTGAATACTCCTCATCGTATCCATTAATTCTGTACTTAGCAGATGTGTCAACAATCTCTCCTGACAAATTCATTACCCACAGGAACTCATCATCTCCACGATAAATAATACGCTCAACAAACATATCAATCATTTCACTGCTAATCTTCTCACACTTCAAGTCTATAAACGTCTCTAAACGTTCTTTAATAGCATCAAAATCAAAAACTTTCTTCTCCTGCTTACCTTTATTTATATGAATTTCTGTAATCTGTGACTCAATTTCATTAAGTCTTTTCTCTACTTCTTCCTTGAAATTCTTATATTCATTTGAATCAATATCTCCATCTGCTTTCATAAAAACAAGAGCTTTTAATCTATTCTGTAATCTCACCTTCTCATCCTCAAGCTCTTGAATATTTCCACCATCACTTGCGTCATTCTCTAACTGCTTACATCTCTCAATCAATTCAAGCGTCTTGATAACCGCCTCCTTGCCATTCTTGAATAAGTAACTAAATACATATTTTGAAGATAACCACAATTTCATCTCACCTACTGCTGCTGTGTCACATATAATTCCTTTCTCCAGTTTAGTCGCACCGATTGTATATTTGTTAGCATACATAATCTGCCAACGACATTTATATCGATGCTGTGCCGACTTATTATCTTCTGCCGTATGAGTATACTCACGACTCAATGCATATCCACAGCTACAATATGTCTTTCTAGCATAAGCATCTGCTGAAACTCTTAAACCACTCTTGCGTCCTTTAACATTCTCTGAATCCTTAGTGGAGCGGCTACGTTTTCTATTATACACCTTCCACCATAACTCCTCACTTACAATTGGTTCCCAGTTTCCCTTTACAAGATTACCTTTTTTGATAAGTACCCCTTTCTCGTCATATTCATCTCTAATTGGCTCTACATGAGTATTTACTTTTTTCTTTCTTACAGTATCTTCAATTCTTGACTTTCCCGGCAACTGGTATCCCATATATTTCGTATTATCAAGAATTCTAATAATCTTAGATGGTGTCCAAGCCAAATCCCCTTTGTATGTGAGCATTTTCTTATCAATAAGATAATTACACATAGAACTTGACGTCAATACTTCATCTGGAATGTCGGAAGCAAATCGTTCAAAAATACATTTTACAGTGTATGCTTCTGTTGGTTCCTGCCTTAACGTATTGTCCTTACGGTCAACCTGCTTATCCAATCTATACCCAAACATATTCCCACCTAATAATTGCCCACTCTTTGCAATTTCAGCCATATGAGCTTTAACTCTTGCTCCTGTCTGCATTGACTCTGCCTGTGCCAAACCACCTTCTACTGCAAGACACATAACCTGAGAATATGTCATGTTATATGTCCAATAGTTACCCTTAACAATCATAATTCCGATGCCAAGCTCTTTAAAATCTTCAATAACATTCCATAAATCTCTCTGGTTTCTTGCAAGTCTGCTAACAGCATCCACAATCAGAATATCAAATTTGTGTTCCCCAGCTCTTCTTTTCATTAACTGAAATGCATCTCTAGCACTTCCCTTAAGACCTGAGATTTTCTCTTCAAAAATATTATTCTCCTGTAACCTAAATTTACTATTATTCTCAATCAAGTCTAGCATCATATCTTTCTGAATCTCAAAAGCTTTTTCTTGGTCTTTATGCTTTGTTGATTCTCTTACTAACGTAGCCACCTCTACCGTGAATGGTAAATGCTGCAAAATATCATAATAATTTGCCTGAATAAAAAACTGATGTTTTGTTAATTCATTAAGTTCTTCCTTAGTGTACTCTGATAATATCGACATTAATATCACTCTCCTTCTTTAACTCTGATTTTGCTGATAAATAAGTTTCATTGTTGATATATCCTTCTCGATTAAGCTCATTTAACATAACTTCAATCAATATAGATGTATCAATTGTTGTGTAAATCTGACTTTTTTCCATCACACAGTGCCTCCTTTTACAATTTTGAACACTGTATATATGAGGTATGGCTATCCAGCTTAATTCCGACAGTTTCTCAGCCCGTCCACGGGCTATACACACCAATAAAATCTTGTGAATCTTAACTCTCTTCAGGTCTTAAGTCCACTGTCTACATCTCACAAAAAATGAAGCACACCTTTGTCAGATATGCTTCATCTCATTAAAATACCTTACATATATTTTTCTTACTCCGCACTGTATCCAAGCGAAATCTGCTTCTTTTGTATTCTCTGTGAATCAACACATACATTAAATCTCGATGATACACCATATTGTCCTGGGTGGTAAAGAATAACTTTAAACATTAGAATCACCTTCCTTTATAAAATCGCTAAACAAACCTTTTCCATTGAATGCATCAGGACTTACCAAGCCTTCTGGATGATTTTCTTCAGTTACGCAAGTAATAGTTGTGCCAGACTCATACACCTTTTTATCTATGGTCACTGGTCTGCTACCTATGTTATTTACAACCAATCTTTTGATTGAATCGCTCATATGGTATGTATTTACCTGACCACCGCAAAATGCATAATGCCTAAAATCAACTACACCCGATAAACAATATAAATATGAATCAACAAACATACCTGAATGTATTCTGCTACTTACTCGATGAACACCATCCAAATATTTAAAATGAACATTGATAATGCCTCCAGCACCTAATTCAAGGTACAGGTCTCCACTTAAAAGTTTGCTCTCTAATTTTGTAACAAGAGAATTTTCTTTTTCGTGGGCTAATTTTATTGCTTCATCAATAATGTCACTTGAAATATTCATACGCTCCAAATTATCTTTAGAAAATTCAGCAAATCTCGCACTAATTCTTATATCCCTAAATGAACAAAGGTATTCACTACCAGACATTGTATGGAAAGAAAAAGCCTTGTTAGGCTCATCAACTTCAACAGTATCAATCATAGATGTAAGAATAGATGAGCAAGCTAAGAACCTATCATCATCCTTTACAGGAAAGCCTCCCAACACAAAATTTTCTAAAATTTCTTCAACATGCCATTTTGCTAACTTAGTCATACACAAGCACCCCCTATATTTGGAAAATACACAATCGTGTCTAAGCCCAATGCATCGTAGGATACCTCATCCAATGAGAAATCAACATCTTCAATACCATTGTCATCCAGATACTTTGTGAGCTTAATAATAAAGTCCATGAATGAATCCTGCTGGCTAACTACTACACCTAAACAAGTTCTGCCAAACATTCCACGACCTGAGTAGTTTTCGTAAATATTATACTTAGGATTTTTTCCCACAAAATTTCTGATACCATCCTCGATACTCATGCAGTCACCTCCATCGGATATAATTTTTTCAGCTTATAAAATGTAGTTTTCTTAATTCCCATCTCACGCATTGCATCGACAGCTTTAATTTCTCCTATAGCAACCTTCTGCATGACAGCCTCATAATTTTCTGGTTTTCTCACAGCAGGTCTACCAAACTTCACACCTTTATTTTTAGCTGCCTGTATTCCTTCAGACTGGCGTTGATGATTTTTCAATCTTTCTTCCTCTGCAATGGATGCCATAACCTCAATAAGAATATTTGATACCATTTCGAGTATCCAATCCTGACCATCACACTCCATCAGAGATGTTGGAACATTGAGAATTTTCACTCGGATCTCGTGAGCTTTAAACCATTCCAGTTCTTCTTTTATCATCTGCTTGTTTCTGCCAAGCCTGTCCATTTCTTTGATAACTAAGGTATCACCTGCTCGAAGCATTGTATTCTTCAAAGCAAGATACCCCAATCGATTAAAATCCTTGCCAGACTGTTTATCTACTATGATATTTCTCTCCGAAATACCATACTCTCGCAAAGCATCAATCTGTCGGTCAGTATTCTGATGTGTTGTGCTGACTCGTGCATAGCCAAATTCCATAATAACCAGACTCCTTCCACTAAATGTTTGTTTTCGTTCGTAAAAGTCCCTGTAACTGCGTGAACCTCCGTATATGCAAAGACACACTTTTCTGAACCGATTTCTGCCACCATATTTGATAGTGCGTAAATGCATGGTTTATTGAACGCAGTCTCTGTACCAGTTCAGACTGATATAATCACCAGTCACGAAAGCAACCGCATAATTTGAGCTGTGTGCCACTTTTCAGAAGCTCATCGGAGTATTTGGCATTGAGCCATAAAATCGGCTAAATGAGCCAAATACAAGCAAATGAACTTTCCAAAGACCTTTCCGAACGGTTGTGGGTACTATAACTCTTGTGGAAAAGCTATTGAAGTGTCTATATCTGCCAAAAAGTTTGCATACCATTTGGTGGTTATGTATGATTTTGAAGGAATCGGTTGTTCTTGCTCCAGCAAAAAAGAAATTAAAACAAACAATATACAATAGGTAGAAACACACCAATCACTTTTGTAACAATTCCAATTTTCAGCCAATAAGGAAAAAGCCCCCAAAAGCAAAGGTTAAGCGTTTCACATTCAAAAAAATGGTGTCAATTTGCATAACACCATCACTTTTTTCCATCAGTTTCATCTCCAGAGCCAAAGGTAACAATCAGCCTTGTGTCAATTTTAATTGAATATGACAAACACTTCTGACTTTACAACAGAAAGAAATATATGCAGGAATACAGAACCAGCTCTCAGAGAATATTGATTTACAAACAGCTACAACAATTTTTATATTTGAATCCAATACTCATACTTTCACATGACTGCTAATTTTTCATATTCGTGCATTTTTACATTATCCAATTTTCTTGGGAATTTGGGAAATTACTAAAAGGATTTGTTGATTTGTGATTGCAATAATATTTCATATTGCTATAGAAGAACAGATTAAAACAAAAGCTATTATCAAGAACAATCACCAGTCCGACAGAACACAACAAAGACCAGCTCATTATAAAAGCAGAATGTATTATTTCATGATAGAATCACTTAGCACATAATCAGTACATATTAAATCATGGCAGTTCTGATTAATGCATTTTTAGAATGGCTATAACCAGCACAGTATAAATGATTTCAGATAAAATTATATTTATTCGTGATAAGAATGACTCTGTTCAGATATGATTAACTCCTAACACTCATAAGCAGGAATTAAAACAAATTTATTTCATATTAAAACGCATAAAAAAACAGCACTGCTAGGTATCTCCCCCTTATTTTGCGAGACCTTCCAAGCATTCAAAACCAGTCATAAACGCTTGCCCCTGTGAGCCTGCGTGTGCCATTTGTAGCGAGCGTACATCCATAGACGAGGAAGTGACCAGCATGCCAGTACAAAGCCTGTGTGGGCAGATGCCAAAGCCAAGCCACAACCAACAGTTCAGAGCAATCATACATACTTCATGAAATGCAAAAAGACCAGCAATTCCGAAGAATCACTGGTCTGACTATGCTCATAATATTGATACTCAATTATGCTGTTTTTCGTCTTTTTACAAATACGATTACTCCAATTACCGCAACTGCCATCACAACATATATTGCGATTGGTGTCATATCACCAGTCTTTGGTGATGTAGCTGAAGTATTTGTAGATGATGCATTCTTATCTGATGCAGAAGCATTTCCATTATTAGATGAACCATCATTGTTAGAAGTATTTCCATTATCAGATGAACCGCCATTGTTAGAGATATTTCCATCATCAGTCTTTGTATCATCGTTGCTTGGTAACTTTGGCTCTGTCTTTGTTACAACATAGCTTGAACAATGGTCTTGCTTTACAGTCATATAACCATCAGCATCTACTACTACTGCCTGAACCTCTGCAAATGTATTGTCAGCATTCATAAGTGAATAATAAAGTGTCTGTCCTGCATATTGTGTTCCTGCATAGAAACGGATATTAGCTGTTGCTGGTAACTTGCCTGAGTAATTATAATTAATCTGTGATATAAAGTTATCTTTAGTTACATATGCTGGCATTGTATCTGCATAAATGCTGTTGATTGATGTTGAGAAATCATATTCTGTCTTGCCAGCTACATTTGCCATAGTTCCCTTTGCAAATGTAAATGTTACATCATTGCCTGACTTGATAACAACGTCTTTTGTAGCATTTTCAGCTAAGATTGCTGCAAATGTATCAGCAGAAATTGTCTGTGCGGCACCTAAATTAACTGTGTAACTATCAGAAGAAACTGCTGTGCTACTCTTAACAGCATTGATATGTAAAGTATTATTATTATCATCTTCCGTAACTGAAACTGTCCAGTCAGTTACACCATCAGCCATTTTAATATCTACAGTAGGTTCCATTCCTGTAGCTTTGTAAGACTTACCATCCTTACCACCTATAAGATGTGTTTCAGCAGTTTCCTTTATTCCCATCGTTACTACTGCTATATCATTTCCTGCCGTATCCTTGAGAGTAATAGTGTCAGAATTTACTTTAGGTTCTTTACTGGCATAATAATAGTCGCCAAGTATTTCATCACGTGTTATCTTTGTTGAAATAGTACCAAATGTTGCTTTTAAACCGAGAGCGGCTATATTAGTCATTTCTTTATTGTCAACCGTTACATCAACAAGACCATTACTTACATAAGCACGTCTGGTATTATCTAGAAATGTAGCTTCTGCAACACCTCCTACATAAATATCTTGATAAGAATCATCTTTATAATCTTCACTTATAGATTCTTTTGGAACATACATATTGGTGTATCCGTTTTTATTAGTAACACAAACTGATTCAAAACAAAATCCACTACTAATATTATAACTCACATCAAATGAATTGCCATTTCCCCATTTTATATGATCTTTCTGTATATAGCCAGAACTAAAATACTTACTTAACGTATAATTATTTTCAAATGGTGTTACTCCCTGCACAATACTAACCCCCTCTATAGGAGTTCCGTCCTGTTCCTTAGCAGTTAAATCATACTTATAAGATACATTCGTCTTACTAATAAATGTACCACCACCAACACTTCTATCTTTTGTCTTACTTAAAGTCAATGTTCCATCTGAATATACAAGATTGCAGCCCCAGGAAGTCGTTCCTGTATATCCACTATACTTATTATTCTGACTTTTCACTTTGACTTCGCCGCCGCTTATACTAATAGTTCCTTCCCATAATTCGTATGAGTCACCTGCATATATCTTGATTTCATCACCATTATTGAATGTTATGCTGACTGCTCCATTCTTTGACAGTGGATACATTGTATCATTCACCTTGATATTCAATGCTTTCCACGTTCCAACTGTTTTTGAACCATCTTTGTATGCCCAGGCTTCACTTGAAACAGATACAGGTAATACCACTGACTCTGAAGATACTCCTGCCTGAGCAGCAATATCCGCACTGGTATCTGCGTATACATAATTTTGTCCAACTGAAAATACAGTTACGGCTGCCATAGCCAGAGCAACTGCTGTGGCTGCAAACTTTTTCTTTTTCATAAAACATATCTCTCCTTTTTTGCATATTTTTGTAAAACCTCATAATTTTACACATTTCATACCCATACTCATTATATAGTGAGTTGCTATATAGTGAGTTATTGTATCAGCACTTATTATATACAATATCTGTAAAAAAGTAAAGGAGATATTATGTGTAACTACGGAACTTTACACTTACGCATAAACGAAATACTTGCAGATAAAGGTATATCTAAAAACAAAATATGTAAAGATTTAGATATTCCTCGCAGTAACTTCAACAGATACTGCCGAGATGAATTCCAGAGAATGGACACCAACCTAATCTGTAAGTTATGCGATTATCTGGATGTGGATATATCAGCTCTTATAGAATACAAAAAGCCCGATACTTCTCACCATGAATAGATTGTATAAGTAAAGCGACTGAATCAAAACAGTCGCTTATTTATATGCTTATGATACTACTTTGAATTTATCATGCTCTATAACAATAGCAATACTACCTGAAGCAGGTGCTAACCAGCTCCCATGTAATTGTAGAGCATCGTCCACGTATTCAACTTTAAATCTGCTCCCTGCTGGTTTGGGGCTGTACTTATCATCAATAGGCTCTATAAGTTCTACTATAGTCCCTTTAGGATACCTCGCAGAATAAACCTCTTTCTTATTGATTGAACATGACATATATTACTTTGCCTCCTCATAATCTATCATTTTATCTGGAATCAAAGGTATTAGCCGACTCTCAATAATAGGAATATCATCTTCTTTTATTGATGTGAATTCGCCCTCACTGTTATGTCTTACACACATGATATTTCCAACTAACATATCAAGAACAACACCATCATCACTTATCAGAAATCTATTAATCGGAAGATTTTTGAGTTTACCCTCATCGTTACAGATAACATCTATTTCATCTGTAATACTGACTACTGCAATAAGTCCATGTGGCTCATTATAGTTTACATAGGCTTGCTCTGCTTCCAAAGAATTATCTACATTGGCAAGATAGCCTTTGTATACTACCCCTGAAAGCCTGTCAACCCTAAGCAGATATGCCTGTATCTTGTCCTGCTCCACTTTCACAACCTCCATCTCCATTAGTATTTATATCTTTATCATCAGATACTGGCGTGTCTTCATCAGAACTACAAGTATTATCATCTACCTTAGAGTTTTCAATATCACCTAACTTAAAATACTTATAACACTCGCTAAGTAAAATATCATATCGTGCTTCAACGTTTACTCTCTTCACATTACCTGAACCTGAATGTTCCTTGTATTTCTCATTATCAGTACTAAAAAACTCATTAAGAAAAGATTTATAAGCCTCTGCCTCAATACCCTCTAATAGCATTTGTTCAGCAAGTTTAATAATAACAGCTACATTATTTTTACGAAGATACTTAGTCTTTGTACTAAATACATTCATATAATCAATAACATCTTTGAAGTCCTGTTTCATCTGACTTGTCATGCTACCCCTAAGATATTCAGCATATTTGAAACATTCAGCAACAGACACAGACTTCCAATCATCGTATTCCTCATTCATAAGAATAAGTGACTGTAATGCAATAGCAAGGTCTTCTTCCCTTAATGCCTGACTAGCTGTAAGATTTAATCCCTGACTAAAGAATATAGAAGATGTAATCTTAGCAAAGTACTCACATAGCTCTACCCCTAATATAGGCTTTGCTTTCTGAATAACAGATAACTCTTTGCCTGAATTTATATTTGTAAACAACATCGTCAACTCTTCTTCAGTAGCATTTGCAACTACCTGAATACTAAACTTATAAGAATTTATAAGATTTTTTAATTCCTGAGGTAGCTCAGAAAAAAAGCTACCTCTTATTGTGTAAGTGTCACCATCAATATCTACATCTGGTGTACTACCATGTAACTGAAACTTATCATCAAGAAAATCAAATAAATTTGATAATCTTTGTAATCCATCTAACACAGAATATACAGACATACTCTTACCTTTTTCATCAACTTTATCCTCTTCAGATTTAGTTAATACAATAGGTGGAATGTAACTGTCAGCTAAAATGCTCCAAACTAACATAGATTTTTGTGGTAAGCCCCACATACCTTGATGTCTTTGATAAGCAATGTCGAAGTGCAATGTATCTTTTTCATCTTTCCATTTTTTAAGCGTGGATAAGCCTACTGGTAAACTGCTCCTATTCATTAACACTCACCTGCCTGAATGCTTCTGTACTTATTTTCTAACTCCTCTCGGCTCATAGCCACCAGCTCAGGCATAGTAGTATCATCAAGTTCATAAATATTTGCTCTAAGAATTTCATCTGACATACCACTAATATCCTCAAGGTCATCATCTACCCCTGAGTCATCTGGAAATACACCAGCTACCCCTGAATAGTTTGAAAACACATCATTTACTGGGAAACCTCCACCTATTAACATACCCTCTGTGTAATAAGGCAAACTCTTACCCTCATCATACTTATCTACAAATGGCACACTCTTTTGATAACTAAGCTGACTAAAATCATAGTTACCCTCAACTAATAACTTATTCATAATGTCATTAACTACTGCTGGCTTAAGATTTCCAACAATAATATTTGCAGGCATAAAAGGTGTATCTACTGAACTTACAGTTAAGTATACCCCTGTGACTAACTGGTAATTATCCTTAGCTACCTGACATAATCTTAATTGTGAACCATTGAATGATACTCTCTTTTCAACAAGTGGTTCTACCTTAGTTACACTTAATAATGCTCCCTTTGGACTTAATATTTTCATCATAATAATTCGCTCCTTTCACAAAGCCTAGTTTTTTTGTTGGTGTTATTAATCACTCTAAAACGAATGAAAGTCAAGTGATTTTTTACTACCCCTGAAAAGATTATCTTATTGGGTAATCCTCATCCTTATTTCTCTTGTCCCACTCAGCAAGAAAATTGATTTCATTCAGTACTTCAACATTGACTGAATAACAGACCATAATATCCTTAGTAGTTTACGCTTTTCATCAGGTGAGAAATCATCAATAAATGGCTGAATAATAATTAACTTCGTAATATCTTTCTGAAGTTGTATATTGTTACAATCATATAAATTCATCAGAAACGTAGTTAATACATTGACCTTATTTGATGCTATCTGCCTACACATAGCTGCTCTATACTTCTCAAGAATATCTTCAATACCTGCATCAAATCATTGCTCTCTCCATCGCTTTTTTGCCATATCAAAATACTTATTCCTGCGTGTATCAACAAGTGCCATCTACTTGCCACCTCCTAAGTGGATTACTACCCCTGCTATAGTCAGCAAACCATAATACAATCTAAAAAACTTTGCTACCTCATTTGGTTTAACTACTAAATTATCACTTGTAGACAATATCACAGCGTTACTCATACCCTCTGACCTGTAATATTCTGCAACCTTCAAAATACCATTATACTTTTTTGAAGTGCTCAAAACCTCCCAGTCCCTGACATAGTTTTTATCATCTCTTGATTTCGGTATAAGAAGAACAAAAGAATTGGGGTGCTTTGCAGTTATAGTGTTTAGTAACATAGAAAATCCTCCAATTGCATAATTTTTGAACCCAATCATAGGTTTGTGTTATGTTAGCTCTCGTCTTAATTTCTGTAAATACTGTCTTGAAATCTTTCTTAAAAAATTATATTAACTATGCCGTTATTTGCCCATCTGAAAAAAAGTGCAAAAAATTAGAGCCAGCCTTTCGACTGACTCTTGTCTACCCCAAAACATATTATAATTTGCTCTGATAATTCTCTAACTGGTGGAATATACCAACTACATTCACAACATCCACTCTCACATCAAATATGACAATATAATTCATCTGTGGCACTACTGCCTCACGATACCCTTTCTTGGCAAGATATGTGTCTCTACACTCCGGATACTGATATGGGTTATTTTCCACCCTATCATATACCATATCTATACTATCCAGCAGATGTCTGGCTGCCTGTTTATTCTTTAAGCGATTAACCAGATGATATACAAGATTATCAAGCAATTCATCGGCATGCTCAGTAACATTCAATTTATAAGCCATATTTTGACCTCGTTTCTTTCAGTGCTGTTCTGGCATCCTTTACCTGTCCTGCCTCTATCTGCTTTTCAGATATCTCTATATCTCTATACATAGCGATTTGTTTCATTGTTGACTCATAAATCTCCATGCTCATGATAACCATATCACCATAACCATTTTTTGTTACATAAATTGGTTCCTCTGTCTTGTGGCACATATCAGAAATCTCTGATGTATTTTTCAAATCTTTAATTGGGATTATTTGTGGCATAATAAACACCTCCTCATCTATATGGTCTAATTATACCATAATTATGTCCTTTTTCAATCAATTATTTTTCATTATCTGCTATCTGATTTCCTAGTCTTGGAATTTTTTTTCGTAAGCTCTCTAACGTTTGTTTCAAATTATCAATTGATTCCTCAACTATTTCATAATTTTTTCCAATACTATTTAAATTATCTTCGTTGAGACCTTTCATTTTCATTAATTTTTCTACTACTCTTTCTTTTACTGGTAATAAATACACTTTATCAGATACTATTACAATATTTAGCATCTCATATAAATATAATAATCGTTGAGCATTCAACGGATGATCTCTTTTATTTTTCCTATCTTCATCATAATAATTTTGAATAATTTTATCGTTATACCATTCTCTGTACTCCTTTTTTTGACTTCGTTCCATCATTAAATATACCGATAAAAATAATTTTTCAAACTCTTCTGTATATTCATCTAATTCTTTATAAAACTGAATATATTTGATTAAATAATCAAACGAAAAAATATCTGCTTCACATTCCTGTGCTTTCAAGTCATCTGGACTATTTAAATCAGCATCTATGTGCCCACATAAAATATGTGCATACTCATGAAATACTATAAAGTAGAATCCATACTCTATCATCGATTGAATATACTTATTTTTTTCTTCTTCACAATTTATAAAATTCCAATTTAAACTTTCTAAATAACTTTTATGTTCCTCGACAATTCCTTTATTTACAAAAATATAGAATTCATCTTTATATTTTGTTGCAAATGCATCAATAGTATCATCATCAACCATTTCAATGTAACAACCAGCAATCAAAACATCACGTTCCTGTAGAGCAACTTGACGCTCTCGCGCAATCATTTCCTGTGCTGTATTAATCAGTCTTATACCTTCTTCCGAATATCCTAATTCTTTACCACATATTCCCATTAAACATTCTGCTGCATTATCCATTATAGAATTCTCCTTAAAATAGTCTTAATAAGTTTATTATACCCCAAACAATAGCTTTTACTACCATTTTTACTTCTAAGGATACCCCACAAGTTTTTGGAAACAATTTCTCACCCTGAAAACTACAGAAAAATACAAAGACAATCACATATTTCACATCATCCTAAAAAGTACCTATATGCAACACCTACACCAAAAACTACCAGTCACTCAAAGGTTGGGGATATGAAAATGCTTTCTATGCTGGACATCTACAAGAAATATTCATTACCATACAATAACCTTAAAGTTTTCTGCATTGGCTATGGCATAAGAAAAGGACTTGCCACATAGAAACAAGTCCCTTCCACATCTATATTAATTTATCAAGAGGTCTGATTTTCTCTTTTGCACCAGTCTTGAGCAGTATCTCGACTGCAATATCAAGATTAAATTCTACCCCATCATCAGAGGAATTATTAAAAAATACACTCAATGACTTTGTATTTCTCAAATAATCTTTGTTTACCTCATCAACAAATCCACACAGATACATCGATACCTCTGCCATCATGCAGTAAACTGCATCGATGGTGAATTGCTTCGGCTGTCGCTTGACTGCTCGCATCGGTGCGATAGCCTTAGACATATCTGCATCCTTGAACCAGAGCAAATAGCCTTCAAGTCTATCCTTAGTATTAATTTGTAGATAAGAGGTATCCAGCTTTGCATACTGGATATTATCCTGCTGGATTGGTACTCTTACCAGCCTATCATATTTTCCTATCCCTGTCAGAATGAAACTGCCATCATCTGACATATGAAATCTCCATTTTTTAAGTACATTCATTTTATATCGCCCCCTCAGAATAAGCATCTGCCATGAAATCCATGACATTGCTCCAGAGAGCATCGTATCTGGATACCCCTAGAACATCCACAATGCCCTCATCCTCAACAATATACTTGTTGAGTAAATCATCCATGCCATCACAATGTAAAGGCATGACTACAATATTGTGGATTTGATGAATCAAATCCTGAAAGAACTTATACAGTTCTTTAACGGGATTGATTGGTGTATCCAGTATTGCTCGATACACCTGATATCCAAAATTACCGATAGGTGTATGCAGTTTTTCAACCAAATCTCCATTACAACCTCCGCCAAATGGAAACTCTGCAGAGTAAACTGCTACTTCTACCAGTCTATCTGGCATCAGCAGTTCTGCCTCTACACAGATATCATCGCTCTGATTAGCAATGACCTGTGTACCTACAACAGCTCTAAGCCATACTCGGCATGCCTCGACTGCTTTTTCATAACACTCCATTACCTGAGCGTCATTTTCTGCATCTCTCATTCCTTCATAAACAGCAACTGCATCGCCCTCAGTTAGCTGCTTTACTACATTAGTTGTCTTGACACCTAATGCAATTACCACTCCCTGCACCTTTGCTTCTACTAACATATTGTTGTCCTCCTAATAAAATTTGCTTGTTACTGCTGGAGATGACTGGCTATATGCGAATCATCTGTTACACCAAAATAGAATCTTTCTAGGATTATCCTATCTTGATTTTTCATCCTATATAGCAGTCATTCTACTGACATTTGTTATATTCCAACTTGAGTTGGATATTAAATGTAAAAAAATCTTATGCTGCCAGAAGCTGTCTTAAATTATGAGACCTATGCGTTTTTTATTTGAGTGTCTATTATAGTACTGAAAAAGGACAGTCAAATGACTGCCCTCTTTAATCTATTATTCAGTTTCATCTCCGATATCTTGTACCTCAGTTCCCTTATCCTCAATATATACAGCCACACAATTAACCTCTGTGCCATTTATAACATATGGATAAGTGTTTCTATTTGCATCCTTAGTTTTTATAAGCTTACTTTGTCTTAATTTATACAGAACCACTTTCGTTTCAGAAAATCCAGCTTCTGATAATACACTTTCAATTCTACCAGACCTAAAAACAACAATATTATTATAAACTTTATCATCCACAATATGATTTCTACACCAATATATAAAACCATCTTTATCTGCATCCAAATCAAATGTATTAAATTGTGAACGAGTTCCACCATAAAAACCTGCATCTGCAAATAAATCTCTATGTTCTGAAACATATTTCATAATAGTATAGTATGCATTCTTTCCCATATTAGCCTCCTCATCATTTGCCACTACAATATTTGTAAAGAAAAATTCATAAACTTTATCAATATCCAATGAAACATTTAATGTTACATTGATTACCTCACCAGCCAAAGTTAAAAGTGCCACATATTCCCCCACTCTATCTTTAATTGAGCATGTAATATTCCGCTTTTCAATTTCCTGCTCTACTCTTTCCCTATAAAATTCTAGACGCTTTCTCCACTGATTTGAATTATGGATTAATTCTCTTGCAATCATCGGAGCTATCAAACCATAATTTTTGCTCAAACATGATTTAATATGCACCGCTTGAGACTTTGAATAAGTCCACTGTTCATTGGCAAACTCAAAGCATCTTGCACGCAATCCTTCATTTTGTGTACACTTTTTCAGCAATGAAAGTTCACCACTTGATAAGACAACCGTCTGAAAGACTGCCGACTCCTGCAATCCATTTCCGCCTGGCTTTAATCTATCCTTTTCCTCTCCATTTCCAATCGAATATACAAAACTATCCAACTGTTTTTTAGTAACTCCTGAAATTTCATCAATTACAACTGGTAATCCTTCATTATTACCAATTTTTTTAATCAAAGAGCCTTCAGTAGAAGTATATGTATTCCAATAACCTTTCTTTTTTTGTGGATTTGTTGCAACACTTGCAAACAACGTCAATGCCGTCGATTTACCATTTGAACTTCCCCCAAACAAATGCAATATTACATTATTTAAGTCTGAATCCCAAAAATGATTCGCATAAGATAGTATCAAAGACCCAACTGCAGCACAAAGGATAGCTTCTAACTTACTCCACTCCTGAGTTACAATGATTTCACAATTTAACATATCAATCACTTCTTTGATATCTCCACTTGGCTTCAAATCCAGCTTTCCAGAATATTCCGATTGCAATGTTTCATTGTCACTTATAACATTCTGACCCAAATATATAGGCTTACCATCAATCTCTTTCCATCCCACCTGTGTATGATATCTTTCTATAGGAAATTGTCTTGTTTTTAAACATGAATTGTAACTTTTAAGTAAAAAATTGCAAATTTCTTCTGGTTCTTCACATATTCCATTATTACACGCTATTAAATTTTCTACATTTCTAGGTAACAATTCTGTTCTTGGAATAGATAATTCAATCGTCTTATCATTAATACAATCGAACACCTTAAATTTTATAGCTGGTGCTTGTCCATCCTTCACCGAAATTCCAACAAACTTAATGTCCTTGCTCTCATTTGTCATGTAACATTCCTCCTTAAAAACATTGCTTAATTTGTATCTTTATACTATCAAAACAACATCCATATGTCGTAAGACAACTGAAACAAAATTTGTCCTACTATTTTTTATATTTATATTTTGGGGTGGGAAAATGGGAATATTATTTTGTATATGAAAAAATAATGATAAAATTGTTTATATAATAATCACTTGTTTAGGAGGATAAAATAAATGAACACTGAAATATCAAAGGAAGATTATTTAAAATTATATAATCTATTACCTTATGACTATAAATCCATTATAATTAATACATTTCGATGTCTAGCAAATCACAATAGTTCATTTACAGAAAAAGGATACCAGCCATATGCCATATCAGAGCTTATTAATTATAATCAGCAAAAGCTAGGCTATACTGATGAAAAAGTGTGTGATATCGTTTATGATTTATTTTACAAAAGCAATCCTGAATCCGATAAAGTACTGACAATAGAAACTTACCGAAAAATAAAACAACGCAATACTCAAACCTCACAAAGAGGAACCAATTGGCTGGAATATATAGCTCAAGCGTTACGTTTTGATAGTTCTGATTATAAAAAATATTTAACAGATGCTGGAATACAACATACATATTCCGCTGTAGAAAAACAATCTAATGAAATAAACTCTATCGATACACTATTTGACCTTTTAAATTTTAAAGAGAAATCAGCTCTAACTCAACTAACTACAGGACTTTTAAATTTGTATATGAATGTAAACGATAAAATTAACTAAAGTTAACCATAGGTCTATACATGCATCCAAACCAAAAAATAAGGGTGTACAGTGCATCTATACTATATGCTCAAAAGAAAAACGGTCGATGACATATGTCAAAGACCGTTTTAATTATAATTTTATTTAATTCATATATCCGGACATTTCTTTATAATCCCCATAAAATCAAGGCTTTTAGGCTTCACCCTCCATGCGGCTTAACTTCTTCGCCTGGTCGGCTGTTATCAGCAAATGCCTCTATTTTGTAGGGTGTACACATATACCAATATCCTCCGACTTTCCGATTAAGGCTATACACAAACACCTCTTTCTCAAAGATAGCATAAAAAATGAAGTATTGCAACAATCTGCTACAATACTTCATTTTTTCTATTTAACTGCGATTTTCACAGTAATCTGGTTCCAATATGATGCCCTAAACTGACGATGTGCTAATGTCTCGCAAAACTTCTTACACTCATCCAAAGAGATAACAAATGTCTTTATAATATTGAAATTGCTATCATCCTGCAAAGAATCGCTATATTCCTTATTATACTTCTTAATCTTATACTTATTAGGCTTGCTAGGCTGACCTGTAAGATTAAGCTCCCATACATACTCATTATTAGGTCTACGAATAATACGCTCCACGAAGAATTCAATCATCTCATTTGAAACACCATACCCCTTTAAGTCTACATAAGTATTCAAACGAGCTTTAATTGTCTCTATATCAAGAGATTTCTTCTTCTGCTCACTAATAGCAAGAGTCTTTGAGTCTATAAGTTCCTTTGTATGCTTCAATTCTTCTTCGACAGAGGATTTCTTATCTCTATACTGTTCTCTGGTCAAATCGCCATCAGCATACATATCTGCGAAACGACTCAATCTATTATTAAGTTTAGCATAAGTTGCTTCTAAATCTTCAACAGATACTCCTAAGTTATTTAAAGAATCAACTGCCTGCTTGTTCGCCATCTCAATAATCCTAACTGTATCGTCAATAGTGTCTCTTATATCTGTGAACAAATATTCAAACACTTTGATTGACATAAGTCTCATAGCCACATCCGTCACAGCAGGTAACTTACATGTACAGTCAGATGGCGATAGCCCATGCTTCTTCCTATATTCATCTGTGTGTGAGTTAATCTGCCATCTGCAATTATATCTGAATTGAGCATACTTTGTATCAGTAGCTGCATGAGTATACTGTGGACTCAAAGTATGTCCACAACAACAATATGCTTTATTGGCGTAGGCATCATTAGATGTACGCAGACCATTAGCACATCTCTTTGACTTTCCAGTATCATCTTTCAAATTATATGAATTTGACCTAGAAGCCATAATCTCCTGTGCTTTCCACCAAGTCTCCTCATCAACAAGCGGTTCCCATGTACCATACTGTACATTACGCTCCTGAATGATATTTCCATCCTTATCATATGTAGTTGTACGTACAGGTTTAATATGAGTTGCAATCTTCTTCTTTGTACTAGTATCAACAACCTTATACTTGCCATACATAATAAGATTTGCATATTTCTCATTTTTAATTACTCTACGAACTTTTGAGGCTGACCACTCGCCTTTACGCTTTGCTGTAGGATAATTATTGGCATTTAAATGTGTTGCAATAAGCTCAGTACCTATCCCTTTATTTACATACATATAAAATATAAGCTGAACAGTTGCACCATCAACAGGATTAATTTTATATGTATTATCCTTACGCTCGACAGCCTTTACAAGGTCATAACCAAACATATTTCCACTTACAAGCTGTCCCCTACTTCTATATGTTTCTATGCCACGATTTACTCTTCTGGCTGTCGTTAGAGACTCAGCCTGACCTTTTGCAACTTCATTTGCAAGTCTAGGGTAGTCAGCTGGTGCCATAAAATATGTCCAAAATTCACCTTCCATAATAAGAATACCTACACCAGAATTTTGAAGAATATTCATATTATAAAAGAAATCACCTGTATTACGTGAAAATCGTGATGCTTCTTGCACTAAAATGACATCAATATCTTCCGCTACAGCTCTCTTAATTGTTGCTTGAAACTTAGGACGAACATCCATTGCCAAGCCTGATTTGGCATCCTCTATTATAATACCATCATCAACAAGATGAAGCTGTCTATGCTTATCTACTATAGCTTTCATACGCTCCACTTGGTCATTTAAAGCCTTCTGTTGGTCTTCATGGGCTGTTGACTCCCTGCAAAGGATAAGCGTATTTAAATCGTGACCATAATCGATGAATATATCATCGAAACTAGCCTCTTTCATAAATTCCTTTTTCTCTAATTTGCATATCTGATGCTCCGTATACTTACTTCGTAAACTCATTATTTCTGTCCTCCTTGTTTGATAATTCTAAAGCCTTGTAATAAACTGGCTCAGTGATAAGTTCCTCCTTAAGAAGCAACTTCAAAAGATACTCTCTCAAAGTACCTTTTTCATTAGATAACATCTCTTCTATACATGCCATCGCAGTATCCTCCTGTTTTCAAGATGTTGAAAATAGAAGGACTCACCGCCAAACTCCATATCGAATAAAACTCCACCCCACTTATGGCTGATAATGTTTCTAAATAAATCGTGTTATGTGTTATAGCTCTACTCCTGCAACTAATCAAGTCCATTTTTTATCGAGAAAAACTCGAACTCCCAGAGCCATCATTCTTTTTAAAGTGCATAATGCGACAACTCACTCAAAATATCCGAAAAAAGACCAGTGATTTGCTCACTGGTCTCTTGTATGCAATATTAGAACTATATTTTATTTTTCAAAAAACTACCCCTGCTAATTTAATTCATATGAAATACTTGTCTCACCAGCACCGACACCCTTTATTATTACTATGTCATTATCCAGCTCCACATAATAACTATCTTGGCAAAGACTTTCATGGTACTTTGATACAAGCTCTATGAATAATCGTAGAAACTTTGCGTAATTTTCCGCCCAGAAAATCAATAATAATTCTGCACCAGTATTATGCTTATCAAAGATTTTCTGTGCTTTTTGTACCTGTATATGCTCAACATCTTCTTTTTGCAGTCTATCTACAAGCTCATCATAAAATTCATTTGTATGAAGTGCATTTATTTCCCCATCTATAAAATTGCAACAAGAAATATGATATGTAATTTTCATTTAGACCTCCTGTTTGTAACCTTTTAGTTATTCTTCTTAAAAATCTGATTGTTTCTAACCAGCTCATTCAAAGAGCTTGGTGTATAATTGTTTATGCAGGCTCCTGCATTCAACGCTCTATCAAATTGCTTCATATATTGATACGCTTCATCAGTTCTGTTGTGAATGTGACCATAGATGAGATATGAGCCATGATGAAAGTTGTTCCACTCAGCAATAGGATAATGCGACAGAATAATTCTGCTTTGACAATCTGTTACTTCTAAGTAATTATCAACTGAAACAAAATAGCTCATAGCTTCAGCATCTTTCAGTAACTTCTTGTCGTGATTTCCAATCACCAAATGCTTTTGTCCCCTTAACTGCTTTAGATACCAGCTATAAGGCTTTTTATTATGAAATGCAAAATCCCCCAAAATATAGACTTGGTCATTCTTAGTAACTCTGCTATTCCATAACTGAATTAGTACAGCATCCATCTCATCAATTCCTGAAAATGGACGATGCTCAAAATCAATAACAGCCTTATGCCCAAAATGTAAGTCACTGATATATAAATTCACAGATTATCACCAAACCTTTCCATTGCCTCCAACAGCTCATCATCTTCCAAGTTAAATAAATCCTTATCTCCAGCACAATCAATCAAAAGCTGTCCCAAACGCAGATCTGGATACTTTCTCCATAATTCTTCAAGTTTTCTAATCACTGGTTTTATACGACTGGGCTTTCTTGTCGTTACCACAGAACTGTGTGTGTACAGCATACACCCATCAAATTCAAAGAAATAATTACCCTGCTTTAAATCTGACTCATATTTCACAACTGCATTATCAAAGATATCAAGAAAAGTCTGTAGTTTATCATCTGCATTAGTATCATCTGTGTAAAAACTTAAAATCTCCTCATCAACGAAGTCATCACCCATTTTTACTTTGACTGTTTCCAGCTTAATATAGGTAACTCCCTCTTTTTCTAAGCCTTTTAAAAGCTCTGCTTTGAAATCTTTGTTGAAACAGGCACATATGCTACCCCGATTAAGATAGAAACAAGGAATATGGTAGCTTAACCACATAGAATCATCTCCCTTCGCAGAATATCTGGAATCAAATCCTCAAATATAGGTAAGACTTCTTCCTTACCCAATACCTCGACAAACTCTTTATTTATCCAACCACCATAGATACAATAATCAACTATATCTCTTTCACTGCGGATAGTTTCATCAATATCAATAATTAGATAAAATGTCCTCTTTACATCATCTGCAACAGATGGCAGGTCATCAAAAAGAAGTCTAGTATCTGGGTTCTTTGTTGAATTAATTTTTGACAACCTAACTGACTCGTCTTTCATAAAATCAATCAACATAATAGCAAGTCTTCTACTTCTGAGCTTTTCTTTTAAAAGTGTTTTTGCAAATATTTTTTTATCGCAAATTACCCCAGCCTCGAACCACTCTCTGTAAGTTAAGATAATTTCGCAACCCTCTGGATATTTCATATCTATTAGTCGAGCTATATCTGGCAAGTCTCTTTTCCAGTCATACTCAAACTTACGACAGAAAGTAAATAAGTTGTCACCATAATCAAAATTAACTGCTTCAAAATCTTTTACTGCAGATAAAATACCATCAACATTATCCTCATCCACACATACTGCAAGCAGGATATCAATATCTAATTTTTTTAAGGCATTAATAACTAAGCGGTCAAGATGCTTCGTATGCGTATAGATACCCCTTTGTGAATTGCTAATTAAAATAAGACCTTCCTGCTCACACCTATTGATATATGTGATAGGAAAAACTCTATTAATATCATTTCCATCACGAATCGCATATCTATCGCCTTCTATGAAACTGCAATTTCTCTTCTTAAGAAAAGCTATAGATGCCTCATCACGAAAAGGAAATTCCTCATTTCCCACAAGCATTTCAAATCTAGCATACACATCTTCACATACATGGTATGTATCATCACTAAATACACCATATTGTCCCGGATGATAAAGAATAACTTTAAACATTAGAATCACCTTCCTTTATAAAATTACTAAACAAACCTTTTCCATTAAATACATCAGGAGAAAACAAGCCCTCTGGATGATTTTCTTCAGTTACGCAGGTAACAGTCTGTCCTATTTTGTAAACCTTATGGTCTATTGTGACTGGAACAGCACCTACATTATTTACAACAAGCCTCTTGATGGAATCGCTCATATGATATGTGTCTACTGAATTGCCTATAAATTCATAGTGGCGAAAATCTACGACACCAAGAATGGTATATAAATAAGAATCAGTAAACATTCCACTATGGACTCTACAGCTTACTTTCTGCACTTTTTCTTCATATTTAAAATAGACTTTTTCAATACCACCAGCTCCAAGCTGTAAATATAAATCTCCATTGACAAGGTTCTGTTCTAAAGAAGATACAAGAGTCTTGTTCTTTTCTTTAGCCAAAACAAATGCTTTGTCTAGGAATGAAGCAGGAATATTCATATAAGAGAAAATAACTCTTGTATTTTCCACAGCCTCAGCCTTGCACTTAATGTCTGCAAATGCTGCTACATATTTACTTCCAGAAACTGTGTGGGATATAATCATCTGTTTCTGCTCATCAACCTCAACACCAACAATCTCTGATGTATGGATAAATGATGAATCTCCAAACTTGGGGCTGTTGTGCGTGAAGCCTCTCGCAACTGCACTTTTACCCCACTCTTCTAAGTACCAATCTGTCAAATATGTATCTGCCATATATCACACCTCAATTCTTGGGAAATACACGATTGTATCAAGACCAAGTGCATCATAGGATGCACCCTCAAGACTAAAATCTGTATCCTCCACTCCATTGTCATCCATGTACCTTGTAAGATTTATAATGAACTCCATAAAAGAACAGCCTTGCTTTACAACTACACCCCAGCACTTACGACCAAACATTCCTCGACCTGAGTATCCCTCATATAGCTCATACTGATCGTTTTCATCTACATAATTTCTGATAGCTTCTTCTACTGTCATTGCTGTACCTCCTAAACTAAATTCACAACTGTACCAGCAAGGGCATCCTCAACCTGTTTCTGCTGGATACCAATATATCTCTGTGTCGTAACAACACTGGAATGCTGGAGTAATACTCTCACCAGCTCTATGTTGTAATCATTTTCCACATAGACCTTAGTGGCAAATAATTTTCTTGCACTATGCGTTCCATATTGTCTTAAAGGCAGTCCCATCTTGGTAAATACCTTATTCATATGACGCTCCACCTGTCTCTCAGAAATATCAAAGAGCTTGGCATCAGCTCCAATGTTATTGGAAATAGCATAATCCTGAATAAAGCTATACACCTCAATAGGAACTGTAAATGTACGCATTTTTCCAGTCTTCTGTTCTTTGATGTCTAAGCGGTAGCGAGAGCCATCTTTGATAAAGGAACACATTTTAAGTTTTAATGTATCTCCAAGTCGTAATCCTAAGGTAGCTTGGAGAACCTCAACTGCTGCAATCCTCTCATTAGGTTTGATAAGTTTCTCATCAAGAATAAATCCTGAACGCAATAAGCTGATACTCTCACGATACTGCTCATCTGTAAGAGCAACGCATCTCTTATTCATAAACAAGCAACTCCTTTCTTTAAGTGATTTGCAGAAGTCGTATAAACACGCATAGGAGTGCGTATTAACTACCCATGATACTGACAGCATCACACAAACACCGCATTTATCACAAAGGTCGATTAATACATATTTTAAGACCTTGAAACCGACCGCACAGATTGAGCTGTGTGCCCTTGTTCAAAGACCAGCCAGACTATCCGCCACAAGACCATATAATACGAATATCGAGCCAAATACAAAGTTACACCATTTATTTTGTGAATATACGACTTCCTGTGGTGTCCTACTATAACTCTGTTCACAGGAGCTTGGAATAATCACTATTTCACAAAAAGTGCCAACAGTATTTGTTGGTTATGCTTCATAACAAGGGAATCATATAGAAAAAAGACAAGTCCAAAGAAATATGCAAATACAAAGAAGTTCGTTACTTCCTATTATAAAGAGAAAAAGGACTGGCTACAGAGAGCCAGTCCAACAATACATTATTATTCACTTTTGCAGTAATCAATCACCTTTTGTGGTGGAACAGCAAGATGAGATACTTTATCCTGCATTTTCTTATAATAGATGCTCCACTCAGAACTATCAGAACTGAAAAGCTCATCCATTATGAAAGCAAGAGCTTCAGGCTTTACCTCCGATAACTTGCTCTCAATAGCAGGCTCACTAAAGTGGGCTACAAGCATAAGAGCCTGAAACTTCTCCTCCTCTGTGATTGGCTGTACTTGAACAGAATCCACAGTAATATTGTGAATTTTTTCAAGCATATAGTTGGATAATTCCTTGCCAATAACCAACCTATTATTAAGCTGGTCAATATAAGCTCTTGTCTTTGCTATCTCCTCAACTGGCGCATATACACAAGCATCAATCAGCCTCTGACCATCAAAGAGCAGACCTGACAACTTTGTAGATACTCGTGATACTCTGCTGCGGTAAGTATTCACATTCACACCTAAACATTCAGCTATGGTGGAATTGTTCAGTTCCTTGCCAGCATACAGATATATCAGTCTGTCCATAGGGTTCGACACCCAGACGAAACTGTCAAAATATTTTTTGACAGACTGAAGTATCTTCATGTACTCAGTATCTGAAAAAATATCAGGCTCCTTTGCAATCTTCTCTTTTGCCAAGAAAAATGCCTCAAAAATATTTCCAGCATTCATAATCTTGTACCTCCATCCTACTGCATCACTCACAGAAATTTGTCAAATTCTGTGGTAGCAGATTTTTCATATTAAAATGCCAGAAAACAAAGCCTTTTCAGATATTTGTTTCAAGGGCATCTGCTTTTACATCAAAGATACAATCAGATTGAGCATCGGTAAGTCAGCCTTAGTTTCCCGATGCATCTATGACTACCCATAAGCTGTTGGGAAATGCCAATATTAATTTCAACTGCATAACTGGGAATGCATGATATATTTGACTGGAAAATCACAAGAAATATTTAGATTCAAAGATGCCAGAGCCAAGACACACTTGCTCGGCAAAATATAATATTATATTTTTGAGATGACACTAATTCCTACAACTGTATCATGAGAACAAATAACATTTGATATTACTGAAATATCTCACATAATATCTTTACTTGCACAAGTGACGAGCAAGCACATCAATGCAACAGACTAGCTTAAAACAGACTTTATTAATATGAACCGACACCAGTCCGACAGAACACAACATAGACCAGCTCATCATAAAGTCAGAATATATTATTTCACGATAGAAACACTTAGTACATAATAAGCTGATATAAAATCATGGCAGTTCTGATTAAGACATTTTCAGAATAACTGTAACCAGTATAGCACAGATGATTTCATATAAGAGTATATCTGCTCATGATTAGAATGGCTCTGTTCAGATAAGTATTTCTTCAAGCATCTACGAGCAGAAATGAAAACAAATTTATTTCATATTAAAACACATAAGAAAAGGTAGCTACCTCAATGGTAACTACCCGACACATTAATAATCAATATCTTTGTTGTAATCTATTATATCAAGTATATCTTCTGGTGGAACATCAGATTGCGTATTGCTATCAAATTCAATATCATATTCCTTATTCCAAAAATATACACCAGCATAATATATTACAAATTGATATGCAATGCTATCTTTCTCATAATCTGCAATATTAGCATATGGAAGTTTAAACTTTACTATACAACTTTTGCCATTTTCTTTTAATGGCTTATATAAATCTGGATATTTATCTTTTAAAGCCCAACGAGCCAATTCTCCTCCAATACTTTCACAAAACTGATCATATGCTGCATACTCACCTTCAAACATCGACATATTAGTAAAGAAACACACTTGTGCCTTTCTATCATGACCTGCATACTTTCTATTGTACTCACTTTTTACAATATCTACTGCTTTTTGTATCTCTTCATCAGAGAGTTTCATATTCATATAAGCACTTTTAAGGTTTGAGCAATAAACATCCCAATCATTGGTTTTAAGCCCATCTCCCAATAACATACTCTTTGAACTAACCTTTGTAGCATGATAACATACGAGGTCATGTTTTTCTAAAATAGCATTTAGCTCATCATAAAACCTTGTAGCTCTATAAGTTCCATAATAATCCTCTATAGCACACAATATGTCGTTATTGTAATTTGCTTTTTGGCACTTTATTCTATTAACCACATCATTCGATAAAGCTGAAAATGCCTCGTATATTTTATTCTTAACTTCTACTGGTATTGTACTAACATCAGATACATCAATCAGCATTTAATCACATCCTTAAAAGAAATTATTCAAATTTACCCACCTTGAATCTTCTATATTTTTAGTGTACTCAGTGTTATTAAGATACAGTTCTCCATTCATAGGGCGAACAAATCCCCAGTTTATTTTATTCTTCTCTGCATAATCCTTGAATGCATAGAATTTACTGAGAACCTTAATATCAATATTTTGGTCTTGCTTACCCTTTTGTCCACCTTTAGTCTCAATAATCCAAACTGTTCCATCATTGAGTTTGACTACATAGTCTGGATAAAACAAGCTCTGAGAATTGCCTAGTGTTCCCTGATAAACAACTGATAGATAATCTATTCCTTTGTCACCATTTTTATAGAACCACTCAACATCACTACTCCGCTCACAATGTTTTTCAAAATCAATCTCAGAGTCAGACTTACGACAATTAGATGTTACAAACGCAGATGAGTACCCCTCATATGGACTATGCTGATATAACTCAACATCTTTAGCTGCAGTATCATAAGGATACAACTCCTCAACTGGCAAATGAAATTCAGCTTCTTTTACCTGTCTTATACGTCCCTGTCCAGAAATAGAACCTATCAGTTTTCTCAATACATCTTTGATTTCATGCTCATTATTTATAATAAAAGCATAATACTCACGCATATTCAATCTAAGAAGCTTATCCCTATTTTTATATTTAAAACAGAACAGTCTATCCATGATTGCTCTCATAGTTTCATAAGGAATACCCAATATTGTTTTGAAGTCGTTTATTACATGCCTCAGCACAAATCCATGCTCAGTTGTACTAACTGGAGTAACAGTATCCAAAGATGCCTTCATATCAAGCATCTCTTTTGCATAAGTAACTACCCCTGCTACGATTTCGTCATACAAATCCTCCCCAAATTTGAAGCCTTTACTGGTAAACTTCTGCTTATTAAGCTCTCTATCGCCAGTCAAATTAAATTCTTCAACAAAAGCATTTCGCACCTGATTATAAACTGTAGCAAAGTCTACTGTATCACCATCTTCATCCTTCAACTCTTTTGGCAAAGTAAAATCTTTGTACTGCTCCTTAAGGAACAATCTGCTTGGTATATAGGCTTTATCCAACCCTCTCATAAGCTGTGTTTGATATTCCTTATCAAATGTATATATGTAGCACATATCTAGAACTGGAATATTATAATGATGACCCTCGGGCATTCGTCTAATCCTGCCTATGGTCTGTATTTGAAAAGCTTCATTACTATGTTCACGCAACTTAACTAATATTTTAGCTCGCTTACAGTTCCAGCCTGTATTTATTGCCTGTTTAATAAACAAAAATGCAAGGTCACTATCATTTTCCACCAAATTATCGGGGATGTCTGCTTTATCTCCAGATAACCATGCTGCTACCATACCATTTTTACGAGAATATCCCATACTATCAAGCTTCTGCTCAACAGCTTTTATCTTATCAGGCTCTCCATTTGGGAACTGAATCAATACCAACGGATTTATTTTCCTTTTAGGAGTTAAACTCTCATATGCTTTTTTAATCTCCTGACGCTTCTCATCTGCAAGCTCAAGTAAAATGGCATCGTCCTGAGCAGAGTTCATTACTACCCCTTCATTTACAGAAATAGCCTCAGTAATCAGTCCTTCTCCAATTACAGCTTCTTCATCTACTTCTTTGTACTCCACATCTGTACTTGTAACAGTGGTAGCTGATACTCTTACAGTATGTATTGCATCAAAATACCTCAATAAATCATTAGCCTTAGCTGTATTATTTGAATGTTCCTCATCCACAATTATAAGAAACTCTATACCAGAATTATGAGCTATTTTGATTTTATCGTATAAATTATCCTTTTCATTTTCTGTGATTGCCTTATTGTCCTTCTTCGTTACCTTATCCCAATTTATGAAGCTTGTACTACCAGCCTCAAAGCCACTTGTCAAAGCATCATTCAAATCAAAGGATTGTCTCGATGGTAAAAAGTAATCAAAACTACCCCTCGATTGTTCCTCAAGGTCACCTTTACCTGGGCATAACCATACAACTGCAAGATTTCTTTTAACCGCTAACAGTCTATCAATATACTTAATGAGAATAACTGTCTTACCTGATCCAGTCGGTGCATTCAACACAATAGTTTTCTTAGATGCCGGGTCAAGCGTTTTTTCAAATAACCAGTCAACTGCTTCCTCCTGAAAATCATATTTTTTCATCATCATAACTCTCCAACCTCCCTTAGCTCTTCTTCAAAGTAATAGTCAGGTATCGTTATGACCTCTACACCTGAAAGCAAATTTTGCTGGCTCTTGTTTAAGAATACTGCACTACTAATATATACAGCTTTACAGTTTTTTACTAACTCTGCATTTTTCTCAAGATTTTCAGTATCTTCATCATTTAATATCAGCAGATATTTTCCATCTTCTAAAGAGATTCCCCTCTCAAGCTGTATCATTTCTTTAATATGTTTTTCAAGCTCCTCACCTACAGAGTAAAAATCATCATCTTTTGATTTTGGAATCATTTCTGTTTTAAAATATCTGAGATTAAAAGGTTCACCTTTAACTGCTATTTCCTTACTATCAGTAGCAATAACCTTAATAAGTCCATCTGCTAACATAGTTTCCACTTTTTCATGTTTTTCCTTGTTGTTTTCCTCTATTTCTCTTGACTTTTCAAGATATTCAAACACATCATCTATATTGGATATTGTAAGTTTCTTCTCATATAGAAGCTCTTCATTTTTAGATTTTCTTATATATCCTTTGCTAGTTGCTAATAATCTTTTGTAGGCTACATTCTCACATATTCCATTTTGATTATTAGTGCATAAAATAAAATGTCTATTACCATTGGTTTCCACATTAAGATTTACAACTGCTTGTCCAGTTGTTGCACTTCCTGCAAAAAAATCTAATATAAGAGAATTATTATTTGTAACTCTTCGAAGAATATCTGTAATTAGTGCTAATGGTTTAGGATATGAAAAAGCCTTTGAGCCTAATATTTCCTTTATTTGGTCATTACCTTTCGTAGTATAATATGCCTTATTAGTCCATATTGTAGGAATCGTTGCACCTGCTGTCTTATAATTAAGAACCTCTAATGTCGGGCAATCCTCTCTTGGCTTGTATGTTTCAAATTCTCCGCTTTCAATTTTAGAAATAATACCCCCAGACAAATATTGAATTGTATACTTATTTTTTGTATTAGTTGAGTTAATGGGAACAACTTTAATATATCCTTTCTCCCAATCACTCATCATTCTACTACCAATCAGTCTCCATACACAAGGGTCACCTTTTGCTGTAACAGGATAAATAGCTACAGTACCTGCTGGAGCAACATTATAATCAAATGTATAATCTGCCAAATCTCCTATATATGTTCCATTTGCAACTTTATCCGCCAATGACTCTCCATACCCTTTAATATTGCCTTGACTATCTACAAAAATAGGGTAAGTCTGGTTAGGTCTCTGAACTTGATTAAATGTAGCTAAGTTCATACCATGATAAGGAGAACTATATGTTGTCTTAGCTGCATCTATTTCAACTGGCTCAAAATCCAATGGTGTTACAAACACTAAGTATTCTTGTGAGAAATTAAATCCTCCATTTGGTTTTCCTCCAGATGTCTGTACTGTTACACACACAACCTGTCTGTTACTGAAAATCTCTTGACATAAAAGCATAAGATTATTCACTTCTTGATATCCAATGCTGATTACTACAACACCTGATTTTGATAATAGTTTCCTAGCTATTGTCAATCTTTCTGATATAAAACTTAACCACTTACTATGTTTAAAATTATCATCACCTTTTATATAATCATCATCATAAATAAAATCCTTGTTTACAGTATTATATGGTGGATCTATGTAGATACAATCAATCTTACCTGCATGAGTTTTCTCAAGTAGCTTCAAACTATGCAGATTATCCCCCTCAAGTAAGAAATTACAAGAATCATCTACCCCTGATAAGATGGCTCTATCCTCGACTTCTGTGAAAACCGGCACATTAGCCTTGATATCTTCATCTACCTGCTCAATATGTTTTTCCCATACTAAGCCATACTTCTTTTCAACTAACTCATTTTCTATTTCATTTATAGCAATAACTGTCTTTTCATCATCACTACTTGATTTTATCTGCTCCAAAAAATCAAGCATTCTTTGACGTTTCTGCTGACTTAAATTCTGCATTTACCTATCTCCTTTATCCTACAATAGCAGTCCCATAATATGGACTTCTACGAATAAAATTCAATTTCTGTGGGTACAACTACCCAAGAATAATTGTACCACATATCACTAATCTTTTCATCTACATTATGGAGAGCATCGGTAAAACATATCATTGTTAAGGGAACATGAACTCTGGAGTTCCATCCGCATGAATAGATGTATCCATTTTATTCTTCTCCTTCTCTTATTCACATTACACGCTATAGCATAGAATCAGCTTTGATATACATTGGTATAAGTTTTTTTGTTTCCTTATCCTTTACCATTCTGACAAATGCCTTAGCATTGTAGAGCTGATACATCAGACGATTAAGCTCTTTGTATGCATTTCTACACTCCTCACTATTTCGCATAGCAGATAACTGCTTGCAAATAGCTTTCTTTTCTGCTTTGAGCTTAATTACAGTTGCTTCTTTCTCAGCAAGTGACATAGCTCCACTTGTTGCATAATCTACGAGTTTCTCAAAATTTACTAAATTTTTCATGGTTTTATCTCCTATCTCAATATGAATTTTTTAATTACCTGCCTGCTTGCTACTGCTCACAGGCAGATTAATATGTATCTATTTTTACGCAACAACTTCTGTTCCATCTGAAACATCTTTTGCAGGAACTGCATCTGCTTCTGACGAATCAGATGCACTATCTTCATTTGTTGCTACAGATGTGTCAGATGAAGCATCAGCAGTTGCTTCTGAGGATACCCCATTTGTGCTGGAAATATCTGTGCTTGCTACTTCAGCAGTATCCTTTGTAGCTTCAGAGTTAGCAGATACCTCTGTAGTTTCAGTAACCTCCTTGTCAACTACAGGCTTTGACTTAGTGGTTTTCTTATTACTATCTTTAGTCTTTGACTTATCAACTTTCTTCTTGTTGCTGGTATCAAAATCAAGCTCCATTGTAACTTTCTTTGGATACTCCTTTTTGAAATCATCGAATAAAGCCTTAATTCTTCCAACTGTTGATTTCTTTGACACATTACCTGAACCCATGTTAGTTTCGTATGCTGCTGGCTTATCCTTCACCATCTTTGTAACATACTTATCAAATTCCTCAACGGTTACTTCTGACACCATTGCAACCTTTGCCAAGAAAATGATTGCTGGTATCATAGTTTTCTTGTAAATCTTATTGCCCCCTATGCTGCTAGCATAAGCAATAATATCCTCATACTTTTTCAGTTCTTCTGCTGTTCTATTCGACAGGACATTCTCACAATAACTTTCCTGCTCTTTTCTTGAGATATTCTTCCAGTTATATGGTTCCTCACTAACTTCATTAAAATAAGCATCAACCAAAATCATACCCTGAACAATACACTCAATATCTGCACTGTTCCTCTTCTGCATATCTGTAAAATCTGCCTGCTTTGTCAATAAATCACTCTTGCACATTTTGTTGATAAAATTGGCATTCTCATAGCCAGCATACCCCTTTAACTTCTGTACTGTACCTACTGGCTTGCCACTATTTAAGCAAATAAACACCTCTGACAGCTCCTCTTTCGTAACATTTCTTAGCTCCTCAATATTCATTTCATAATTATCAAATTTATTTCTATCCTCTTCGCTCAATTCATCATACTTCTTACCATCCAGCTCACTATGTGAACCTTCAATAGTAAACTCATTGTTATAAAAACCCTGAAGTGCTGTTGTTCTCTGTAAGCCATCAATAACTAGTGTCTCACCATTAAATTCAACAGTACATACTGGTGGAATAGGAAATCCTTTCATTACAGAACTAATAAGCAGACCTTTCTGTGCATCTTTCCACTGGTCATCTCCACGCTGTACTGCAACTTCTGTAGAAATGTCTTTTGTATTGACCTTCTCTAAATATCCCTTTACTGTTACCTTCTTCATAATTTTCTCTGCCATAATATTGTCCTCCTTAAACTTATATATTTATTTATTGCCTCTTGGCTATGAACAAATGATAATTTCCTAAATTTTCAAAATCCATTTACTAAATATTATTTTTTACATTGCTGTTTTACGGCATTTCTACATCCCTTTTGTAAAATCAGGGTGCAGTTTTGACTTTCTTTGTAAAATTAGGGTGTAGTTTTAACATCTATAGGTAAAAAAAAAAGACAAGGAAAAATCCTTGTCCTTATCCAATAAACCATTTAACTTCTTATATACAGAGTTTACTTAGTCTATATTTATTTGTTTCAGTCTCATTTCTATCTGATGATACTTCTATGTTATACTTTGCCTTAAATTCATCAGCCGATAACTCATCAAAATTTATTGATGTAATAAAACTTATAGCTGTACTTATATTGTGATCTTCAATGCTACATTTATATATGTAACAATTCCTGTGGCTTTCTCTCATTTTTCTTATTATATCATTATAATGTTTATTTGCATCTGTGTTTCCAAAAGAATACCCTTTCAATGTCATTACCCAATCGCCATCATAATCAAGTAAAAAATTGATTATACTATCTTCTCTTTCCTGAGCTGTATCTTTCTCTTCATAAGAGATCCATGACCTTTTCTTATCATCAACTTCTTTTTCCAGTATCTCTGTATCAAACCCATATCTATAATATTCATTATATTTTGGAATGTCTACAAATAACAGAGCTTTCTCATCTATCCCAAGTAATTTAAAAATATTCTTAACTATATCTTTAACATCATTCTCACCTTTTATATTATTATAATTAGTCATGAGGTCGACAAGCAGATTATCTTCATATTCTCTATACTCAGTTTTCTTTAACGCATTTGCATATGCTACAAAGCTATCTTCTGTAATGTCAAATACTTTTTTTATATGCTTTAAGCTGGAGAATTTCTCTACATATTCACCAGATAGTTTATCATACTTTATATTATTCTTTTTCCAATATGGCGTCTGATAACACAATGTAATGAATCTCAATGCTGCATACTTGCTGTTATATATCTTCTCCTCTTCCTCTAGCTGTTCTTGCGATTTTTCTAGCTCCTTTCCTTCATCATTTTTTGCTTTCTTCATACTAACCTCTAATTCAGGTATACCACACAAAAGTCTTATTGATTGATAGTCATAAAATTTTGCTTCAAATTCATCTAGTCTGTCTCTACCTGTTTTCTCGCTTGGCTCATCTAAAAATTGCTTTGCCCGTTCCCCATAATTATATATAAATTCATAAGTACAATTTGGATCTTTTGTCATACCATCGTAATATCTTTTATAGGTATCTGCATCTTGCGTATAGAAGATCTTATGAGCATAGCCATTTGTACAAACGGCAGACACATACCCCATTTTACCAAAGACATCTACAAAGGTATCTGTAATAATCCTTGACTCTGAAATAATATGATGTAGCATTGCTACATATATAGGGTTTGATACTATCTCTGCATATGCCACAGGAATATTTAAAGCATTATACTGACTTTGCTGCCATTTAGCGTATGGTGAGTAAATATTCCAATTTGATGTCTTATCAAAGACTTTTTTATTGAAACCAATAGCTTCTATTAATTTATTTTGGGATAACACTTTATACACTTTTCTTTTTTTCTTATTCTCTGGTTCATTATCATATTCCATCTTTTTTGTGTATTCTATTGTCATGTAGTCATACACCAGCCTAAAAGCCAACATTCGTAGCCATTCTGGGATGACACTATTATTCTTATACTGTTGCCTGATTTTCTTTACTATCTGACTTGCCTTGTCAAAATCCCTATCGGCACCTTCATCCAATATATCTATAACACTTTGCTCGTCAATCGTCTTGTTGCCTGTGGATTCAATATACTTCCTGAGAGCAATCTTTATCTCTTTACTGCTATACATTATATAAAAAGCTCCTTACTGTGTTTTCTATATTATAACACAGTAAGGAGCTTGAGGTCGTATAATCTTATTTTATGGTCGTATCTATACAATACAGGCGAACCAGCTATACATTTTTCTAAAAAAGTACCCCTGTAGCGCACCATATCAGCCCTAAATGGCGATATTTTACAGCACTGGAAGTAGTAGCCAGTACACAACAAAAAAGCCTGTGTGAGCAATAAAAAGCACCCAAGCAATAGCCAGTACTGCTGGGTGTTTGTGCCTCGCTACGAACTGTCAAGGCTGATAAAATGGGCATCTACAGATGCTATACGGAACTGCTAGTATAACTGCCCTGACTGCTAGGGATAGATAGGAAATCCCCCTATAGGTAGCAGTATACTTAAATTCCATAATCACTAATAATACATACATTTTACTACTAGTGAATGAACTCTGAAATTAATCTACCACCATGAAATTAAAATACTTATAAAAATTTCAACTCACTAAAATATTTAATACTAAGTACTGAAATCAAACTAACGAATATGTAAATGAACTCCATGCCGGAATAAAATATTCAATTTTCACAAGAAAAACTCCAGCAAAATGACTGCACCAATAGATGAAGTATATGATATAGAAAATGAGAACTGCCACCATATGCTGACTGCAAAGAAAAGCACAGCCTACCACATTTAGACAGGATCTCCGCCGATTTTATGGATGAAAAAACATATAAGACACACAATGCACAAGAAATATTCACTCAACATATTTTAACTAACAGTTTTCAGATGAATATAATTGTAGCTGGAACACCTCAACAAATATATGGGAAAAATATCGCAGAAATAGTGATGTTCACAAGGTCGTAAAAAGTCGAGAAATTGTCGGAACTTTGCTAGAGCCGATTTGTGCCACTTTTAATAGCAGGTGGCACAGTTACAAGACAACACAATTTAAAGGGCTGTATGGGGTGGAAATGCGAGCCAGAAACCGATAAAAAGTACCCCTGATACTGTCAGATATGCAGACATAAGAAAAGACCAGCAATTCCGAAGAATCACTGGTCTGACTATGCTCATAATATTGATACTCAATTATGCTGTTTTTCGTCTTTTTACAAATACGATTACTCCAATTACCGCAACTGCCATCACAACATATATTGCGATTGGTGTCATATCACCAGTCTTTGGTGATGTAGCTGAAGTATTTGTAGATGATGCATTCTTATCTGTTGATACAGTAGTATTTCCAGATGATGCATTCTTATCTGATGCAGAAGCATTTCCATTATTAGATGAACCATTATTGTTAGAAGTATTTCCATTATCAGATGAACCGCCATTGTTAGATACATTTCCATCATCATTCTTTGTATCATCGTTGCTTGGTAACTTAGGCTCTGTCTTTGTTACAACATAGCTTGAACAATGGTCTTGCTTTACAGTCATATAACCATCAGCATCTACTACTACTGCCTGAACCTCTGCAAATGTATTGTCAGCATTCATAAGTGAATAATAAAGTGTCTGACCTGCATACTCTGTTCCTGCATAGAAGCGGATGTTTGCTGTTGCTGGAAGCTTGCCTGAGTAGTTAAAGTTAATCTGTGATACAAAATTATCTTTTGTAATATAAGATGGCATTGTATCTGCATATGCATTTACAATTGATGTAGAGAAATCATATTCTGTCTTACCATCTACACTTGCCATCGTACCTTTTGCAAAAGTAAATGTTACATCGTTGTTTGACTTAATCACAACATCTTTTGTGGCATTTTCAGCTAAGATTGCGTTAAATGTATCGTTTGAAACAGTAAGTGAATCACCTAAATCAACGGTATATGTCTCATCGCTTGGTGCTGGGTCTGGAGTTTCATCAGCAAAATTTAAGACTGTTGATACACCTTCTGGGAGAATCCAGAAATCAACATAACTACATGTTCTATTCTCAAGTGTATAATATTTACTCCATTCATCACCTGAAAGACTTTCAAGACTTCTTCCATATGTATCTGTATTATCCTCCCCGAAAGTTTCAAGTCCACTGGCAACCTGAATGTTTCCCAAATCATCTGCTGTATAATATACTCTTACGATATATACATCATCTACCTTGGCTCCATCGTAACCGATTTCTCTTGAATTCATGTTTTCGTTTATGCAATTATTATGACCATAACTCGTCCACCAATCAGATGTGCTCCAATACTCTTTCGGAAGAATATTAAAGCTTTTTCCATTTACTTTTCCAAATTGAGAAGTACCATCATATACTATTCCAGGTCTACTCTTACTACCATTCCAACCTAATGCACCATTGATTTTTGTTTTCAGTGAACCATCTTCATTTTTCTCAATAACTAAATTGCCCTCTGCATCTCTTGATAAGACAGGAACGATAACAAAAGAATCATATGCTTTCCAATATGGAACACTGCTTTTTTCCCAATCAATGTATGCCTGTGTGCTATTCCCACACACAAGAACATCTCCGCCAAAATATCCATATCCCATTTGATTTGCAATAGCTTGTGTATCTGCGGTTGTCAGCTTTTTCTCCTGATAGTCTCCATCTGCCCCCAATTCCATAACTGCCTTATCCGCTACATCAGCAGCCTTAACACTTGGAAGATTACTTCCTGTAAAAATCGTAGCAACTGCAAGTGCTACTGCCGCTATACTAACGGCTAACTTTTTCTTTGTCATAAAATCTCTCCTTCTTTTTAATATTGTTAAAATTAGATACCATATGAAATTATATCATAAAACTTCTATTTTGGATACTATTTTCTTCCATTTTGGATAATACTTCATCAAAGAGGTGAACCAAAATGGCTGAACGAGTAAATCAACACTTGAATCCACTAATCGGAACTAACATAAAAAGACTACGCAAAGAGCGTAATATGAAAGCTACTGAAGTAATTGCGAAACTCCAATGTGAAAATGTCAATGTCACAACAGGCATATTCAGTAAAGTGGAGAATGGATATAATAATCCAACTGTAGATATGTTGATTGCACTTACTAAAATTTTCAAGTGCGATTACAATGAATTCTTCAAGCAATAAGCGACTGTTCCCAAAATCAATGGATATGACAGTCGCTTATTTTTATGACACTATCTTAAACTTATCCTTTTCTATGATAACTGCTATACTACCAGACTGCGGTGGCAACCATACCCCTTGAAGCTGGAGAGCATCATCCACGCAGTCCACCTTGAATCTGCTACCTACAGGTTTTGGAGCATATGGATCTTCCAAAGGTTCTACAAGTTCAATGATTGTACCTTTAGGATAGCGAGCCGTATAAACTGCTTTTTTATCTATTGGATGTGACATACTATTCAGCCTCCTTATATTCTGTAAGATTGTCAGGCATAATGGCAACTAAGTGCTTTTCTATGACTGGAATATCTTCCTCACTTATCGATGTAAATTCGCCTTCACTATTATGCCTTACACACATTAGATTACCAACAAGCATATCATATACTCCACCCATATCATCAACAACAAAACGATTAATAGGATAGTTTTTAAGCTTGCCTTCATCGTTTGCAATGACATCAATCTCATCAGTAATGCTCAAGACTGTAATCAATCCATGTGGCTCATCATAATTTACATATCTCTGCTCAGCCTCCAAAGTGTTATCAACCTCGGCAAGATAGCCTTTATAAACTACACCCGACAGCTTATTCACTCTCAGCAGATATGCTTGTATTTTAGACTGCTTCATCAATACTCTCCTCCACTGGTGTGTCTTCTTCCATACTTGGCTGTTCTTCATTTACATCAGAGTTTTCAGCATCACCTAATTTAAAATACTTATAGCACTCACATTTTAAAATATCGTATCGAGCCTCTACATTGACTCTCTTGACATTACCAGCTCCAGAATGCTCCTTGTAATCTTCATTATCAGTGCTAAAGAACTCATTAAGAAAAGCCTTATATGCTTCTGCTTCGATACCTTCAAGAAGCATTTGCTCTGCAAGTTTTAATATAACAGCTACATTATTTTTCCTAAGATATTTGGTCTTAGAGTCAAAGACACCCATATAGTCAACAACATCTTTGAAGTCCTGTTGCATCTGACTCGTCATACTACCCCTGAGATATACAGCATATTTTAAACACTCGGCTACTGATACAGACTTCCAATCATCATAATTCTCATTCATAAGAATAAGTGACTGTAATGCAATAGCAAGGTCTTCTTCACGCAAAGCCTGATTAGCTGTAAGATTTAATCCCTGACTAAATAAAACAGATGATGTAATCTCAGCAAAGTAATTACAAAGAGCAACCCCTAATTTAGGTTTTGCCTTCTGTATTACAGATAACTCTTTACCACTATTTATATTTGTGAAAAGCATCGTTAACTCATCTTCAGTAGCATTGGCAATAACTTGTATACTAAATTTGTATGAGTTAATCAGATTTTGTATATCCTGTGGTAAATCCTCAAAATACTTCCCTGCAAGCTCATAAGTATCACCATCAATATCTACATCTGGAGTGCTGCCATGTAACTGATATTTATTATCAAGGAAATCAAACAGATTACTTAATCTCTGTAATCCATCTAACACAGAATATACAGACATTGATTTACCCTTTTCATCAACTTTATCCTCATCAGCTTTCACTAACACAATAGGTGGAATATAACTATCAGCAAGAATACTCCAAACAAGCATAGATTTCTGTATCTGTCCCCACATACCCTGATGTCTTTGGTATGCGAGGTCAAAGTGTAAAGTATCTTTTTCATCTTTCCATTTCTTTAGAGTAGATAAACCTGCTGGTAGACTACTCCTATTCATTGCAGTCACCTACCTTTATGTCTAAATATTCAACCTCAAGTTCTTCTCTGCTCATATCTACAAGAGTCTTCATAGGAATATCTTCCAACTCATAGATTGTTGCTCTCAATATCTCATCAGACATATCCCTGATATCCTCAAGGTCATCACAATCATTACACTCAGCCTGTGCTGCTATATTAACTGGTGGAACGATTGTATTTGCAGGATAATTAAACACATCGTTTGGTGCATAAAACTGGATGAGTGAGCCTTGACAAAAATATGGCTTACTCTTACCTTCATCAAACTTATACTTTTCCACAAACATCATCGGCTGGAAATCACAATCAGAGAAATCATAATAACCATCAGATAATAACTGCTTCATGATTTCCTTGACCTTAGCTGTTGGCAGATTACCAATCGTGAACTCACCGATGGCAAAGACGTTGCACTCAGTATTCTTTACCTGAAAGTGTAATCCACTTACAGCTTGCTTACTGTCCTTGGCAATCTGCACCAATCTTATATTTGTTCCATTGAAAGGCACTCTCTTTTCAACAATCTCTTCAACCTTGCTTATTTCAAATAAGCCTCCATTAACTAAAACCTTAACCATAATAAATCCTCCATTTCATGAGTTTAATTTTTTTCGTGTGTTATCTATCACTCTGTTTGAAGTGAATTGCAAGTTATTTTTGAAATTTTTCAATAGAAAAATTTATGGGATACCCCAAGATTGGCTATTTTACAGGGAATTCCTCTGGATTTGCCCTCGCCCACTCACCCAGTCGATTGACTTCATTCAATACTTCAGACCAATCATCGGCATATAGCATTTGAATAGTAGACCAAAGGATTTGTAATAATTTCCTTTTATCCTTAGCTGGGAACTCGCTACTAGGACTAAGAACTATAAGCTTTGTAATATCCAACTGCAGGGAATCATGGTCATAATCATACAGACTGATTAAAAATGTAGATAGAACATTGACCTTTTCTCTTTTAATCTTTTTATTGGTTTCTGCACGATAATCTTCAAGAATATCTGTTATGTCAGCATCAAAACCCTTCTGTTTCCAACGCTCCCTCGCCCTATCAAAATAGACATCCCTTGCTCTGTCAATTAGTGCCACTACTCAACACCTCCCAATGGAATTTGCATAACCACCTTGGCAATCGTGAGCATTGAATAATACACTCTGACAAACTTTGCACTTTCATTTGGTGGAACAACAAGCTCATCACAAGTGCTGCATATGACTGCATCATTCATACCTTCGGCACGATAATATTTTGCTACTTTTAGGATTTCATCATAATGCCTTGATGTGTTTAAGACTTGCCAGTTCCTCACACGATTTTGCTCATCCCTCGTTTTAGGGAGCAACAGCACAAAAGAATTAGGGTGCTTTTCAGCAATAGTGTTTAACAACATTTTTCAAGTCCTCCTTTCAGAAAAAGTCCCAACAATTCAGGGTTGTGTGTGATGTTAGCTCTAGCCTTATTTTCTGTAAAGATTGTCTTGAAATTCTTCTTAGAAAGTTTCATAAACTATACAGTTATTCACCTGACTACGAAAAAAAGGCAAAAAATTAGAGCCAGCCTTTCGACTGACTCTGTGTTTTTTATTATGAACTTATAGCTTTATTGAATGTTGCTTCAATTAAAATAAGCAACCGCTCATGACTTAAAATCACAAACTGAAAGTTTCATCTTTATTATGTCTTTTTTTATATTCAACCTCCCAAACATCTTTGTCCATATTACGACCATCTGGCAATTGCTCCAGACATTGGTTTAATTCCTGATATTTACTGATATGATAATATTCTGCAAATGCAAGTCTTTGCATATCCTTATAATAATCATCATATTGACATTTTACTTCTTCTAACACTTTAATTTCGATTACAGCAGTCTCTTTCCCTAGTGCCTGTTTAATTTTTTCATTCTTACAGTCGTCACTCTTAATTTTAACCAAATGACCTCGATTCTTACCACTAGATGAAAAGAATCTATGATATATATTGTTTGCTCTCCCAACATACGCACAATAAACATCTTCTTTTTCTTTAATAAATATTCCATAAATACCACGTATTGGATTTTCCCAATCAAGTATTTCCTTTTCAATAACAATTTTGTTTGCCATTTTATCTTTCCACCATTTATAAGTTGAATTTTTATTTTCCATAAACGTGCTCCCTTCTTTAAGCAAATGACTCTATTCCGTCAAACTCTTCAACAAATGCTGATTTGTATTTAGTATAACAACATCGCCAGCAAGAAACAACTGGCGATATGCTCTTACCCCATGAGCTTTTGGAAATAAGAACTTAATGGAAATACTATTGAAAAATACAAAGACAATCGCATATTTTATTTCATCTGAAAAGTACCTGATTACTACAACTACACATAAAACCCACAGGCAATCAACAGTTTTGATTTTAAAAATGCTATCTATGATGAGTAACTACAAGAAATATTCATCGGCAGATAATAACCTTGAAGTTTTATATGCTACATATGGGTAAAAGAAAAGGACTCGTCATATTTTGACAAGTCCTCAGTTATTACTTTGAATGCTTAATCAACTGTAATAGAATCAACTGATTAAGCTATCTTTTTTCTTTTTTACCCTTCATCCGCCTCACATACTCTAGGTAATCATACATTATCTGAGCATGATCCATTTTGGATGAGTCCAATGTGATTGCTCCTGATTTTGCCATTTCATAAATCAAAAGCAGTAACTTTGTGTCATCATTTGAAAGTTCAAATAATTCCCTATTCATTATCACACCTCCAGCACTTCTTCCAAAGGCTTGCCACAGCTAAGAATAATATGAATGATTTCTCCCATATAAGGATATTTTTTCACAATATCTTTTACAAGCTGTATTGACTCTGGAATACCTTTGTTTGCTTGTAACAAGGCAACCTTGATATTCACTTTGTCAAGGACAATGAAATCCAATAGCTTCTCATCTAATGATTTCAATGCCCACTGAAGCTCTGCATTGTCAATGATATTTTTTGCAATATCTTCTGTTTGCAATGCAGGAACAGCATCTGCTACTACCCCTCCTTCAGCCAAATCATCATAATCATCAAGCAAAGGCTTTTCATTCTTATGACGTCTAGCCAGCTCCAGCTTTCTGAGCTTTTCTACCTTATGCTCATACTTGCGGAGGTCAAACACTACATTTCCATCTGAATCGTAGTGCTCCATTTTAAGTTTTCCAGCCAGTACCGCCTCAACGACTTCGAGGGTGCAACTGCACCCTCTACTCTCGATACTGGCAATATCTTTGAACATAGACCACAAACTGCCCATGTCATGCCATACTGTCTTATCATATAAATATGACCTCATCATATTATAAGTCTCCTCCCATATTGTATTCCTTTGCCTGCTCCCATGTAAGCTCGTGGAACATAGTGACACACAACACGAGCCACCATTTCTCCCTAAAGTCACGAGATGCATCATAATCAAAATCGTCACCTGCAACCTTTTTACTACAGCTACGATTGCGACTATTCTGCTCTGATGTGGCTAATCTCACAGCAGAACTGTCGTTGAACCTAATATCATTAAAGATATGGTCAACGCAATATCCTGCTGGAATGCAATCAAACGCAAGATGAGCCAACGGAACGTATGTCCCATTCATACTCACGATTGCTTTCATTTTTCCATCAGTTCTTAGTGTGAAAGCAACCTTCTTTTTGCTATTTGCAAACCATTTAAGGTATGTATCCTCACTCATTGTAGTGAAAGATACCACTTTATTATGAGTATTGTAATATGTCACAAATACCACAGTCTCTCCCTCTTTGTGGTAAAATAAATTATAAGTACCATAGCTGAAACGCTCAGTACATATATATCCTTTTTTCTCCAACAATTTCTCTACCTGAGAAATCTGCTCAAAAAGCATCTCCTCTGGCTTACAATTAATTGCCTCAAACCTCTCTTTTATTCTCATTTTACATCCTCCTTAGAGTTAAATATTTGATATCAAAAATAATCAGAAATGAGGACTCTAAAAATGAACTGTAGAATAACAAGAGTACTACGATATAATTAAAGACTGCACAAAAAAGCAGGAGTACTACCCCGTTTAAAGGATAAATACTCCTGCATCACACAAACAAAGGATACACCTACATCCTACTTATAAATTTTTCAAGGTCACTCACATAATACAGCCTCTTACGACTGAGCGGTAACCGCCTACAGGGAACTAAAATGTCTTGTTTGTCAAGCTCCTCTAAGGTTTTATAGCTTATGGCAAGCCTTTTTCTAACCTCAGAGCTTGATAAAAAGTTCCCCTGCTCTGAATCATCGATACTACCACTACAACAGTCAAGAATAAAATCAGTGACCTGACTGCTGGAGTAATATCTTCGATTGCCAACCTTTACTGCTGGAACTAAAAGACCTACAGCCTCATAATTCCTTAGAGTTGACTGCGAACAGCCAATAAGACTGCTCGCATCCTTTGTGGTAAGTAATGCTTTATCCATGCAATACCTCCACACAATATTTATTCAAAACAGCCTCTTTAATATTTTTTATGCTTACATTTTCTAACTGCTCACTATAAGCACTGGCTAAATCATACACATCAAAAGGCTGTTTTTTGATTATGTATGGTGTAGCTTCTGTAAGCAAACCACAGATAAACTCATATAAAAATATGAGAATGTGTCCCTTTGGTATATTAGATACACATCGCATAGCCTGAAGCTGTGCTATTGGTGTCGGTGGAGCTGTATACCCTAACTCGTTAAAAGGACACTCATAACGAATAGTAGTACCCCTCCGACTGATAGAAAATATCAAGCCTTCATCTGATAGCTCAATATCATCAGCCTCTGGCAGGAGAACTCCATCCTGCCTACCACTAGGAAAAGTGATGGCTGGTCGACCATCACTTTGTATCCTGATTTTCCATTTCTTTATCAGCATACAAACTACCTCCCTTCTATATGCTGCAGAGCATCTCTGAAAATATGCTCATAACGATATGTGTCAAACATATCCAAGATGTTGTACTCTTTCAACAACTTGGATGTTAATGGCTTATCGTATGGAACACCATACATTACCAACTTACATCTGAGGTAATGCACGCACATACAGAAATATCTCACCATCTCAAATATAGGATTTTCAGGCTCCTGCAACATCTTCTCCCAGAGCCAAACAGAACAGCTCATAAATGGAAGATAAATTAACTCTCTCCCTGAAAAATCCCCATTCTCAACAGGAAAATCAAAATCAATCCCTGGGAATGTTATATGGATCTCACAACCTTTACCTTCTCTATATGCCCAATTCTGCACATAAAGAAAAACATCTGCTCTTACAGATGCTAAAGCATCAATCACTTCTGATGCCTCTACTTCTGTGAACTTTTTGTCCTCACAGACAGACATAATGTCATTGAGCCTCTCAGCTCCTGACCTATAATCCTTCTTTCTCATTGTTATATTCCTCCATTGATTTATTTTTATACTCTAAAGTGATAGAAATGGATGTGAATACTTGATAAGGATATAAAATTATAGACAGTAAAAGAGCTAGGGATTAAACCCTAGCTCCTGAAGCATAATTTTTTATTATATTATTTTTTCTCCAATTATGAGCTTCTGTTCTAAGCTCATTATAACTGCTTTTTTTTCTATTACGCAGATGAGTTAAAAACTCATTGTATGGCATTATCTCAATATGATGCCCAATCTCTTTGTCACCCTCAAATGCATATGGGATATTTCTTCTTGAGTCAAAATTGCATATCATCATTTCCTTGTTGTTAGATTTATAATAAAAGAACAGCACCCACAAATTGTTTTCTTCAATATCCTTTGATGCATCTGTCACATAATATAGCAGGTTCATTTCACTCTTTATAACAAAAGGCTTAACAAAGCCATTATAATAACAATCATAGTTCTTTATCAGAGGATGTCCAGCATCTTGGTAAGATTTCCTACTCTTATTAAATTCATTCTTTTTAAATTTATCTGTATTAATTTTTTTATATTGCATAGAAAAGAGCCAATTAAAATCAGCATAACGAAGAATATCCAGCATATCCTTATGCTCTTCATCCTGAAAAGGCACCGTATAATCTGTAGTAAGAAAATAAGGTGAATCAAGGTATATAAAGCCATCAGAATATCCTTGTATAACAGTATAAAAATCTTCATTCTTAACAATGGTATTCTTCAATGAGTCCATATATTTTATACCTTTTTCAAACTTCACCTGAGATTTTTTAAGCCTGTACTTTTCCAAAAATGTTGCATCTGAAGCATCCTGCTGATGGTATTTTTCATACTTCTTATCATCCTTATATTTAACCATCAAAACAGTACGTAGATACTTCTTGTAGGCTTCAATATCCATATCTATTGCATTAAACTGATTTCCTCTTTTCTGCTTTGGTTTAAAAGAATTTAAAAACAGCCAAGCAACACCAATATCATAAAACATTTCAATATCATTTGCTGAAGCATTTTCAAAATCGAGAACTACGCCCCTAGTTGCCTGTACATACTTTTTATAGATATAGACATAATTATTTCTTAAGCAAACCATTAGCTCTTCAAATTTCTGATTACCCAAATACTTCTCATATGCCTTGGTCTCTCTGTGTTTTTGCCATTGCTCAGCAGTATATAATTCCTGACCTACGCTTAAGTCCTTACTCACAAAATTATTATGTAACTGAGCAAGTCTTTGACGAACCTCTTTAGAATCATGCGACATAGAATATAAAAAGCATGCTACACCTACATCAATATCATTAACAACACTTTCATTTGCACCGACAGATGCTGCGACTGTACCAGTTCCTGCAAATACATCTATAAATCTTGGTAGCTGGTTCAGCTTAGGTGCTACCCACTCGGTTATAGTATCTGAATCAATCAGATTTTCTTCAGCTTCTTGCCTACCTGCTTCATAGTATACTCTTTTTATAGCAGTCGTAAGATATGGTTGCTTTTTACCATTTCTACTTAATGTGATGGAACTGTATGCATCTCTATTGACTTTCTTTCTGTAACGAGGGGATATGTGCCATTTGTTGAATATGTTCTCACGCAATCCAACTGCTTGTATAAATTCCTTATCTGACATCTCAGTATCTTTTTTGTCAGAATTACCCTTGTAAGCCTCAACCAGAATGAAAAAGCATATTTTCTTAAAGAGAACAGGATATAGTTCTCTACCATCAATCATGCCATTATCAACAGGAAGATATTTGTTCTTCCAGTCTCTCAGCCAGCCTAAGGAATTCCACTGAATGCCTTTCCAAAAAATACCTGTACTTGAATAATTCAGAAAGTCCATAAATCCCCTGAACAGCTCATCATATATAATATACTCTTTATTTGTAACAGCAGTATCGCTAGTGAATTTCTCACTTAATACTTTATCTATGTAATCTTTTTCGTTGCCTGAAACCTTCTCGTAGGGTTCATATGTAAGCAACTTAAGCATTAACTCTATCATATGTAATCCTTTCGCTTATAAACTGTCTCTATTCTATCACGAAAGAATTACACTAACAATGTTAACATCATCTTGATTTTACAGGGGCTATCAGTGTGTCTATCTCAAAAGAATAGGGCTATTAGTGCCACTAAATTCAGTATAAAAATAAGTGGTTCGAAATATTTTCATAAATCAAACCACTTTTATAGGTATCTGTATAAAATATAAAAATGCTACAAAGCCCATAAATACAGGCTTTTAGAGCTTATTCCTGAAGTTGGCTCAGCTTTGCAGCCTGGTCGGCTGCTATGCAGGCATCGATAATTTCCTGAATATCACCATTCATAATCTTATCAAGCTTATAAAGTGTAAGACCTATTCTATGGTCTGTTACACGTCCCTGTGGGAAGTTGTAAGTTCTTATCTTCTCAGCTCTGTCTCCAGTACCTATCTGGCTTCTTCTTGCATCTGCTTCTGCATCGTGTGCTTTCTGTGTTTCAAGGTCATATAACTTAGCCCTTAAGAGTGCGAAAGCCTTTTCTTTGTTCTGTATCTGTGACTTTTCTGTCTGTGAGTAGATAACTATACCTGTAGGATAATGAGTAAGACGGACTGCTGAGTCAGTTGTGTTGACACACTGTCCACCATTACCTGAGGCACGCATAACATCAATACGGATATCCTTATCATCTATCTGGATATCAACTTCCTCTGCCTCTGGCATAACTGCTACAGAAGCTGTCGAAGTCTGAATTCTTCCGTTAGATTCTGTTACAGGAACTCTCTGTACTCTGTGTACACCACTTTCGTACTTCATAACAGAGTATGCACCCTGTCCCTTAACCATAAATTCTACTTCCTTCATACCGCCGATACCAGTTTCATCAGCATTAACCACTTCTATCTTCCAGCCCTTAGTATCTGCATAGTGTGAGTACATACGGAAAAGTTCTGCGGCAAAAAGTGCTGCTTCTTCTCCACCTGCACCAGCTCTGATTTCAACCACGATATCTTTATCATCATTAGGATCTTTAGGAAGAAGTAATATTTTAAGCTTCTTCTCTAATTCTTCAACCTTCTTCTTAGAGTCAGCAAGCTCTTCTCTTGCCATCTCTAAAAGTTCCTCATCACTTTCTTCACTTATCATCTGAAGACTGTCCTCTATATTCTGCTTGCTTGCCTTATATTCTGTGTAAGCTTCAACGATAGGTGCAAGATTGCTCTGTTCTTTCATATATTTTCTGAACTTGTCCTGATCAGTTACAATATCCGGATTGCCAAGTTCCGCTGTTACATCTTCATAACGGCGTAATGTATCTTCTAATCTGTCAAACATACTCATTGCTGTATTTCTCCATTTCTCCGTTTAACGGTATTAATTAATATTATTAAGCCTGCCAATTACAACTCTGTCAAGTCCTGCAAGATCTTTTATAACCTTAATGCCAGAATAGCCGCACTGTTCCATTATATTACGGACATCTTCTGCCTGATTATAACCTATTTCATAACATAAATATCCATTTTCTTTTAAATAATTAACAGACTGTTTAGTTATCGCCTTATAGAATTTAAGACCGTCCGTATCACCATCTAGTGCAAGCACAGGGTCGTGCAGCCTTACTTCCTCTGATAATTCATCTATATCTTTAGTAGGTATATATGGTGGATTAGATACTATAACATCAAATCTGTTATCCTCATTTTTATATTGCTCACATTCCGAAGAACTAAACATATCACTCTTTATAAGCTTAATATAATCTGCATTATTATACTTTTTATTATAGTCAGCTACTTTTAGTGCCTCATCTGATATGTCTATTGCAACAGCTCCATTTTCAGAAGTATGCCCTGATGCAGCAAGTGATATAATTATACAGCCTGAACCTGTACACATATCAAGCACACGGCTTTCAGAGTTAGTCAGCTTCATAACTTCTTCTACAAGAATTTCTGTATCCTGCCTTGGAATAAGCACATTGGCATTAACCTTATATTCCCTGCCATAGAAATTCACAATTCCGGTAATGTGCTGTAAAGGAATATGCTCTGCCCTTTTATTAATAAGTTCTGCGTATTCTGCAAGCTTTCCACTATCTATCTTATCCATTGAATTAATAAGATATTGTGTTCTATTAATGCCCATCACAAGCAATAGCAGCTCGGTTGCATCATACTGGGCATTTTCTATACCGAAATCCTCAAGAAACTGTTTTCCATAATTAACAGCATCCCTTAAAGTCTTAACATTATCTAACTGCATATATCTACCTTATTCTCTATCTCTCTGCTTAAATAATGGCACTTCGTCAGCACTGATATTTTCTTCTTCCTGTTCTGTCTCTTCTATCTCGAAAGCTGCTTCTACTTCTTCAACAGACATATTCTCAGACTCGTCAATATCTTCCTGAACGTTTTCTGTTGTAAAAGCATATTTGCTTCCAGTTTCTGTCTTGATTTTTTCAACAGTTTCGTAGTGGTCTTCTATCTCAAAGCCCTCAGGTAAATCATCATTGGCATTTTCCTGTGACATTTCATTATCAGCTTCTGTGCTTTCCTGTGCTTTATCATCTGACTCTGCATTTTCCTGTAATGCCTCACCGTCTGACTTAGCATTATCCTCATCTGAATTGCCATTGTCTGTGTCATCAACAGCATTTACTGTGTCTGGCTCAGCTTCAACATTGCCTGTATCAGTTGTATCAGTCTTCACAACATCTGTATCTGAATTTAATGTGTCAGAATTACCATTTTCTGTATCTGACTTAGAACTATCTTTATCCGAACCTGCAAGTGACTTACTTTCAACAGATTTCAAAGTTTCTGCCATAGCAACTTCCCTGGCATCAATCTTTCTTGTCTTCTTAGGCTTATGTATTAATTCACCTGTCAGGGCAAGCTTGGCTTCTGCCGCCTTAATATCAGCTTCCATATCAAGTGAAGTCTGATAATATTCCTTCAAAAATGCTTCCCAGTCGAATACTTCCTCAACTGCCTTTATGGCAACTTCTACCATATCCTCATCAGGTTCTCTTGTTGTGAGCTTCTGAAGCCACATTCCCGGTCTGCTTAAAGCAACTGTAAACCCATTATCATTACGTCCTGCCCATCTTATAAATTCATAAGATACGCCTGCAATTACAGGAACTAAAAGCAGTCTTATAACAATCTGTAGTGCTGTATTATCAACTCTTATGAAAATGAAGAATACAACACTTATAAACATTACTATAAATAAAAAGCTTGTTCCACATCTTTTATGGTATCTTGAACTGTTCATAACATTTTCTACTGTAAGCCTTGCACCATTCTCAATGCAATTGATACATTTGTGTTCAGCACCATGATACATAAATGTCCTTTTAATATCTTTCATCAATGATATAAGAACAAGATATAGTATGAATATTGCAACTCTGACTAGGCCTTCTATAAGGTTAAGAAGTGTCTTTGAGGCAACATATCCTTTAACAAGTCTTGATACATAGTATGGCAGAAGCATAAATAAACCAACGGCAAGAAATACTGACACTATAACTGTAAGTGCCATAAGTACTGATTCAAACTTGTCTTTGAATATTGATTTGCCGATTTCATCAGCCTTGGTCTTCTTCTGCTCATCTGGATCATCATAAAATGATGCCGAATAGTTGATTGTTGATATTCCTGTTATGAGTGAGTCTATGAAACTTACTACACCTCTTATTACAGGGTAACTCATCCATTTATGTTTTTCAGTAAGAACCTTACTTTCTCTAACGGTAACTTCGATTTCATTGTCAGGCTTTCTTACGGCAATAGAGTATTTGTCTTTATTGCGCATCATAATCCCCTCGATGACTGCCTGACCACCTATACCTGATGGTTTCATAGTTTGGACCTCCAATTTGTTTGATGGAATATTGGTGAGGTTAGCGGACAATGTGTGTAAACCGGACGGGCTTAGATATACGGACGGGCTCTAGGCGCTTCGCTGTAGAGCACCTGTTCATTGACCTGTCGGACAAGCTCTAAGCGCTTCGCTATAGAGCTTTGGGCCGTTATAGCGGTAGGTGATCGGTTTACGTTGTGGCTAACTCGTAACGATGCCGTTCCAGAAGCAAAAGCTTCTGTCACTGTCGCGGTGCTCCTCGAATAGAAATATATAATACCGTGAATTCCTGCAAGCAGGATTCACAGCATTATATATTCCTATTCTCATCGTTACTCGCGCAAAAAAAAGTTGAGGTCTTGACAACCTCAACTTTATGTTCATAACTAGTTATTAACACCATACTTTCTGTTGAACTTATCAATACGTCCACGAGCTGATGTAGCCTTCTGCTGTCCTGTATAGAATGGATGGCACTTTGAGCAAATTTCTACGTGAATTTCTTCCTTTGTAGAACCTGTTACGAATTCGTTACCACAGTTACAAACAACCTTTGCCTGATAGTATGCTGGATGTATTCCTTCTCTCATTACTTTCACCTCTTTACAATATCTTTATATGATTTATCCTTATTTCTTTTTATCATTTTGATAAACAGCTTTGTTATTGTATCATACACATATATGTAATGCAAGTACTAATTTTAAAAACTTACAAAAAACTTACCAATTTTTTAACTTCCATATATTCCATATATTAATACGAATTAACAAACGCAGCTTTTATATTTTATATATAATATTTTTATACATAACGGTTCTTGATGATTGTCTTTACGAATTCATCATTATTTCTTGTCTTGGTGAACAGGTCAAGTATTCTTTCTGCAGCTTCATCTGTCTTAAGGCTGTTAAGGGCTTTCCTCATTATGTCTACTGCCTCAAGTTCTTCCTTATCAAGAAGAAGGTCTTCTCTTCTTGTACCCGACTTGGCTATGTCTATTGCCGGGAATACTCTCTTCTCGGATAACTTTCTGTCAAGTACAAGTTCCATATTACCTGTTCCCTTGAATTCCTCAAATACTACGTCATCCATTTTACTTCCTGTTTCAACAAGTGCTGTTGCAAGTATTGTAAGACTTCCGCCTTCTCTCATATTACGTGCTGCACCAAAAAATCTCTTAGGCATATGGAGTGCCGCCGGGTCAAGACCACCTGATAATGTACGTCCACTTGCCTGAACTGTCATATTATAGGCTCTTGCAAGTCTTGTAATACTATCCAGAAGAATAATTACGTCCTGCTTCTGTTCTACAAGTCTTTTAGCTCTTTCTATAACCATCTCAGATACTCTCTTATGTCTTTCCGGAAGTTCATCAAATGTTGAATATATTACCTCTACGTTATCACCTGTTATTGACTCTTTAATATCTGTAACTTCCTCTGGTCTTTCATCAATAAGAAGAATCATAAGGTGCATTTCCGGGTTGTTCTTAGTAACCGCATTGGCAATCTGCTTAAGAAGTGTTGTCTTACCTGACTTAGGCTGTGATACTATCATACCACGCTGCCCCTTGCCTATAGGTGATATAAGATCAACCATTCTCATCGCTATTGTATTGGAATTCCTCTCAAGATGAATTCTTTCATTAGGAAAGATTGGTGTGAGCGTTTCAAACGCCTTTCTTCTCTGTGCAACAACCGGATTAAGTCCATTTACAGACTCAACATACATTATTGCGGAGAACTTCTCAGCCTGTGTCTTGGCTTTCTTAGGTCCTCTTATTATATCACCTGTCTTTAAGTTAAATCTTCTTATCTGTGATGGTGCTACATACACATCATTCTCGCCAGGAAGAAAATTCTCACATCTTATAAATCCGTAGCCTTCCTGTAATACTTCAAGTATTCCATCCGCCATCTCTGGCTCTTTTGCTTCATCATAAGAAGCCTTACCTTCATTAACTGTATGCTCCTGATATGTACGTTCCTGATATTGACGCTCCTGATATGGGCGTTTCTCATATCTTTCGTTCTGGTGCTGTCTGTGATTATTATTCACCGCTTCATTATTATTGGTATTATTTATTACTTCATTATTAGTATTAGCTGTTTCAGAATTATTAACTGTCCGTTCAGTAACAGTATTAACAGTTGCCTCATTATCAGTATATCCCACAGTACTCTCATTTTCCTCTGCTGCAATAATAGCATCAATAAGCTCACTCTTTCTCATAGCAGATATGTTCTTTATCTTCTTATCTTTTGCAAAATCTCTTAATACGCTTACTGAAAGTGTTTCTAATTTCTCACGCATCTAAACCTCCTTACTTATTCCAGTATTTATTGATTATAAAAATGCTATTACCCATAAATACCGGATATACACTATGATTAAATCTAATATCAATTGTAAAATAACTATATATAACAAATTAATCTGGGAAACGATACGAATATGTATCTTAGATTTCGTAATTTATTATACATTATTTTTCCCAAAAATAAAAGACTTATATTGATGATAATTTCAGCTTGTGTTATTATATAGTCTATATGATTATTCTATAATATTATTCATGAAAGGAACATATATCTTATGACTAATGCAGAAAAAGCTTTACAGCTTCATAAAGAATGGAATGGTAAATTTGAAACAACTCCTAAGATGAGTATTACAACAAGGGAAGACCTTGCTTTAGCATATACTCCTGGTGTAGCAGAACCTTGTAAGGTTATTGCCAAAGATAAAGAAGCCGCTTATACATATACAATAAAGTCTAACACTATTGCTGTTGTATCTGACGGAAGTGCCGTTCTTGGTCTTGGAAATATCGGTGCACACGCCGCTATGCCTGTTATGGAGGGTAAAGCTGTGTTATTCAAATCATTTGGTGGTGTTAATGCAGTTCCTATCTGTCTTGATACTCAGGATACAGAGGAGATTATTAAGACTGTTGTTAATATTGCACCTGCATTTGGCGGCATTAATCTTGAAGATATATCGGCTCCAAGATGCTTTGAAATAGAAAGCCGATTAAAAGAGCTTCTTGATATTCCTGTATTCCACGATGACCAGCACGGAACAGCTATCGTTGTATTAGCTGGTATCATCAATGGTTTAAAGGTTATAGGAAAGACCAAGGAAGAATGTAAGGTTGTAATAAATGGTGCTGGTTCTGCCGGTGTTGCTATTACTAAGCTTCTTCTTACCTACGGCTTTAAAAATGTTACTATGTGCGACAAATCTGGTATTCTTTCTAAGAATAGTGAAGGTCTTAACTGGATGCAGAAATCTATGATGGACGTTACTAACCTTGAAGGTAAGACTGGTTCACTTGCTGATGCTTTAGTCGGTGCTGATGTATTCGTAGGTGTATCTGCTCCTAATATCGTTACTGCTGATATGGTTAAGACTATGAATAAGGATGCTATTATATTTGCTATGGCTAACCCTGTTCCAGAGATTATGCCAGATGTTGCGAAAGCCGCTGGTGCAAGAGTTGTCGGTACAGGTCGTTCAGATTTTCCTAATCAGGTTAATAATGTCATCGCATTCCCTGGTATATTCAAAGGTGCATTACAGGGACGTGCTACACAGATAACTGAGGAAATGAAACTTGCCGCAGCTTTAGCAATTGCTAACCTTATTCCAGATTCAGAACTTTCAGATACTAATATTTTACCAGAAGCATTTGACCCTAAGGTAACCGATGTTGTTGCCAAAGCCGTTATGGACTTAATTAAGTAATATATGTTACCATATTACTATTCCCTTAACGAATTTCTTCAAAAAGAATATGGCCATAAGCTTTACAAATTAGCCCTGAACGGTGGAATGACTTGCCCTAACCGTGACGGGCTAATTGATACAAAAGGATGTATATTCTGTAGTGCCGGAGGTTCAGGCGACTTCGCAGGCGGCAGAAAATCCGATATGGATATTAACACACAGATAGATAATGCCAAAGCATTAATAAAGAACAAATATAATGGCGGTCATTTTATCGCCTATTTCCAGTCCTTTACTAATACTTATGCTGATATAGATTATCTGCGTAATCTTTATATGCCGGTTATCAGGCGTGATGACATAGACATTTTATCTATAGCTACAAGACCTGACTGCATAGATGATAAAGTTCTTGATTTATTAGCTGAGCTTTCCTTAATAAAACCTGTATGGGTTGAATTAGGCTTACAGACTACCAACGAGAACACTGCCCGTTATATAAGGCGTGGGTATCCTCTTAAGACATTTGATGAGTGTGTAAGCACTCTTCGTTCTATTGGAATACGTCCAATTGTCCATATGATAGCAGGGCTTCCCAATGAAAATATGACTGATATGTTAAATACTGCTGACTACATCGCACACTGTGGTGCATCAGGAATTAAGATACAGCTTTTACATATTTTACAAGGTACTGACCTTTGCCAGGATTATGATAAAGGTCTTTTTAATGTGCTTTCACTAGAAGAATATATGGATATTGCAGGACAGATAATAACTCATCTGCCACCTGATATGGTTGTCCATAGAATAACGGGCGATGGTCCCAAATCAATACTTAAAGCTCCTTTATGGAGTTCTAACAAGAAGCTTGTATTGAACTCACTCAATAAACACTTCAAAGATAATAATATTTATCAAGGACGGAACTATGTATGAATACCGATTCGACAACGCTTTATAAGCTGATGATTTTGTATATGTTAAGCAAGGTCAATTTTCCGCTTTCCAATGTACAGATATCAACTTTTATGCTCGATAATGAATATACTTCATATTTTACATTTCAGGAAACAATTAATTCATTAGTTGAAGATTCCTTTATCCAGCAAATGAATTACAGAAACAGTACACAGTACAAACTCACACAGGAAGGCGAAGATACTGTAGCGTTTTTCTATACTAAGATTTCACCTGCAATACGTGAAGATATTGATTCATATCTTGCAAGGAACAAATACGAACTAAAATCCGAGGTTGGAACTACTTCTGACTACTATCGTACTACCAATGGAACTTATATCGCACATCTTCTGGTTAAAGAAGGGGACAGCACACTTATTGAGCTTAACCTTGGAGTACCTTTAGAAGACCAGGCTAAAGATATGTGTGACAAATGGAAAGACTCAAGCCAGGATATATATGACTTTATAATGCACAGACTTTTATAATTATAATGAGGATTAATATGGATAATTGCAAATACAGACATATTCTATTCTTAAGTTATAAAGATATATGCTACAACTCAACATCATATTTTGAACAGCGTATATCAGAAGAACTCATCAATGCTAGTATTAAAGTTACACATCTTAATATTCCAAAGCCAGCCAAAGGTTTAAGCGGCACATTAGCTGATACAGCATATATGTTGCTTAAGCCTTATTTTAACGCAGATTTAGATGCCATAATTGATATTAATACGACTATTCCCTGTATTAAATATAACAATAGATACATTCTTAATAATTTTGATATTCCTGTATGGCATTACATTCTTGACCACCCACTCTACCACTATAAGGCTCTTAAAGTGCAGCTTAACAATTACAATGTAATATGCCTTGATACATTTCACGCAAAGCTAATCAGGGAAAGTTTCCCACATATCAGGGAAGTAAAGGTTATTCCGTTAAGTGCTGATGAATATTCCATCAGTAATATTTCTAAAAAATACTGTCAGGACAATATGGCTGATACTAATTCAGACAGCAGCTACAACACTTTATCATACCATAAATGTAGTAAACGTGCGGTAAAACTGCTATTTACAAGCACTTACACTGACCCTGTAAAGGTTGCACTTTTATATAACAAAAGTGGCTTAAATATTCAAAATAATAATATTAACGATAAAGATATCAACGATAATAGCACTAAAAATACACTAATTAAGGATATAGATAATGATTATCTGCTTAATGCACTTCTTAATAATCCTTCATTTACGCAGGAGAAAGCCGTCCAATATCTTAGAAGCCTTAATATATTAGACAATTCTTCTTCAACAATACAATATCTTCACAATAATTTCCTAATAGATGTATATCTGCAATGTATTATCCGTGAAGAGATTGTAAGCACAATAATTAAAAACAGAATTCCAATAACTATATACGGACACGGCTGGGATGCATTTGTCGATAAATGTGATATCTTAATTCCCGAGTACACTAAGTATCTTGATATACGAAAGGAAGTTACTTATAACAGGCTTCCAGCCATATATTCAAATGCACGTCTGTCTTTAAACCAGATGCCCTGGTTTAAAGGCGGTATGCACGACAGAATTCCACTTGCACTTATGAATGGCTGTCTTTCATTGACTGACGCAAGCACCTATTTAACTGATGTTCTGAATATTGGTGAAAATGAAGGTGTATACACATACTCTCTTGAAAATATCGAAGCTGTGCCTGATATCATTATGGATATTCTAAATAACACAGCTGATGATAATTGTGTTCCTGAAATTATTAATTCATTATCCGATAAAGATTGTGTTCTGGAAAATATTAATTCATTGTCTGATAATGCAAGAGCTTACGCACATAAGCATTTTTCCTGGAAATGCTGGGTAGATAAATTTTTAGATTAATATTAATATATTTAAGAAAGCCGCCTTACAAGTAGTTCATTGATTAACTGAGCCAGCAATTGTTATTTATCATATAACAATTACTGTATTATCAAATTCCTGCCTGCAAGACGGCTTTTATTATTAAATTGGTTGATACTGTTTAGTTAAGCGTATCAGCAGTTTAAAAATGTCATTATTAGATTTATCTAATATATGGCTTTTACCTAGTTGCCACCCTGTGACATCTGTTCTTCCTGCTTTCTGATCATTTTCTTAACCATATTACCACCTACAGAACCAGCCTCAGCGGAAGTAAGGTCACCATTGTAGCCTTCCTTTAAGTTGACACCGATTTCTGATGCTACTTCCATCTTAAATCTGTCGAGTGCATCCTGTGCATTCTTCTTAGTCTTTGATGAAGTTGAACTTGAATTTGAACTAGCCATAATAAACCTCCGTCCTTATGTCCTTAGACATATTCTTTATTAGATAAGCTTCATTGCTTATCTTGGTATTATTATGTGCTTATACCGTCTGTTTATTATACCAATTTATGGAAGATATCTTTCATATATCTTAAAACCATCAAATATTACATACCAGCGGTTGCCTGCCGCAGCCATAACTGTTACATATTCTTTTCCATCTTTTTCTGCAAAATTAACAAGACAGTTATGTGCTTCATCTGTATAGCCCGTCTTTCCTGCCTTAATGGTTACTCCCGGCACTTCATTACCGACCATTCTTGAGAACATTGTGCTTGTAAGATGTATTCCATCAGGGTGCTGTGGTGTAGACGCAGTTGTATACTGGTATGTTCCAAGAACCTTTGCACACACCTCATTACTCATAGCATATTCCATAATCATCGCCATCTCTGCCGGCGTTGTATACTGATTAACATCGTGAAGTCCTGACGGATTACAGAAATGCGTATTCTTCAATCCCATTTCTTCGCATTTCTCATTCATAAGCTTAACGAATTCTTCTTCTGAACCAGCAGTTATCTGTGCTATTCCGTATGCCGCATCTGCTCCTGAGGGAAGTGCAAGTCCATATAATAAATCATTGGCTGTAACTTCTTCATCAACACTAAAACCTGCAACTGATGCCTGCTGTATATACAGATTATTAAGTTCTTCAAAACCAAAACGGTACGTTTTATTCAAATCCTGTATATTCTCAACCGCTATTATAAGTGACATTACCTTTGTCATAGAGGCTGGATATATTCTTGTATCTGCCTGCTTGCCTGCTATAAGCTGGTTATTGGTAACATCAAGAAGTGCCACATAAGGTGACTGTATATCACCATCAAGCATTTCCTTATAGTCTGGTGACTTTGCGGCACACTTAAATACCGGTTCCTGCTGTATAACTGTTATATTATTATCTTCTATAACATTATCTGTAAGCACTGCCTGCTGTTGTGCATTACTATCATCTGCACGCGAACTTATTGCTTTAACTGACTTGGTGACAACAACCGATATTACTAACAGTAATATAGCTGCAAATAAATTTCTCTTGATAAGTCTTATCTGTGCCTGTCTTTTTCTCTTCATTGCCATAGCCTTCTTCTTTCTTGCTCTATTGGCTCTGACAGCTTCATCATAATCTAAATACTCACTCATACTGCCCCCAGATACAATTAATCATTAATATACTGTGTACTGACAGCAAGTTCATCGGCTAATTCTTTACCCTTAATAAGAGTAACAAGTTCAAGTCCTAAATCAACAGAAGTTCCCATTCCTCTTGAAGTTGTTATATTACCATCTGTAACAACTCTCTCTGTCTTAGGTGCAACCTCAGCCCCTTCTAACATATCTTCAAAGCCCGGGAAAGCTGTTGCTCTCTTTCCTTTAAGGAAGCCTAACTTTCCAAGTACGCTTGGTGCGGCACATATTGCGGCAATTCTGCCACCAGCTTCATTATGCGCCTTCAGCATATCAATAAGCTTGTCACAATCATAATATGTCTTGTGTCCCGGTCCTCCCGGAAGGAAGCATACATCTTCATCGTTACAGTTAATATCTTCAATAAGCTTATCAGCTTCAACTATAATATTCTGTGCACTTTTTACTGATTTATTACCAGTAATTGATACGGTGTCGACACCTATATTCGCTCTTCTTAATATATCTATAACTGCAAGTGCTTCTACAGTTTCAAATCCATCTGTTAAAAAAGCTAAAACTTTCATTTATTAATCTCCATTTCTACTAAATGTCTTAATCTACCGATATTTTATAAAATGTTATTTATTAGCGTATTGTTTTTATAAAATTTTAATTAAATCAATTTATTTTATAGTATATCACTTTTTGTTATTTCATACCATACTTTATAACACTTTAATTACAACTTTAATTCAATTATAACTGATTATTTTTTAGTCAAGCTGAAAACATTTTTATCATTATGTCTTGTAGTTTTGAATACTATGTGTTATCATATATAAATAAATATTTGAATGTTGGAGGCACATATGTTTAAACTTATAAGTGATACTTCATGTGACTGGATTAAGGAGTACGCAGAAGAACATAATGTTACATTAGTTCCGTTATATACTACATTTGACGGACAGACTTATTATAAAGAGCAATTTGAAATCAGCTATGATGAATTCTATAGAAAAATGACAGATGAGAACGCATTTCCTAAATCTTCTCTTCCTTCTATTCAAGATTATGTTGATGCATTTATGCCATCAGTTGAGGCTGGTGTACCTATTATATGCTGTTGTATAACAACATATTTCTCTGGTTCATACAACTCAGCCTGCACTGCAAGGGATATGATTATTGAAGATTATCCGGATGCTAAGATTACCATTATCAATTCCTTACAGAATTCAGCTTCTATGTCTTTATTCGTATATGAAGCTATGTGTATGAGAGATGCTGGATATTCTTATGAAGATACAGTTAAGAAGCTTGAAGCTATGCGTCCTTTTGGAAGAATTATATTCACAACAGAATCTCTTGATTACTTAACTAAAGGTGGACGTCTTGTAAAGACAGCTGCTATGATTACAAGCAAGTTAAATCTTCGCCCTATTATTATTATGAAGGGTGGGGAAATAGGCGTTGGCGGTTTCTTTAGAACAAGAAAGAAAGCTAAAGCAAAGGTTATCGAATTATTATGCAAGCATTTTCAGGAGTCAGGACTTAATATCAATGATTATGATATAACAGTTGGATATTGTACTAACCCTGAAGAAGCAAGTGAATACAGAAAAGAAGTTGAGGAAGCTATAAGCACTAAGCTTCTAGAGTCAGGAGTTGAATTCAAGACACGTATCGGTGTTGTTACTTCGTGCCATACAGGTCCTACTGCACTTGGGGTTGCACTTATGCCTAAGTTTGATAGATTTGAGGCTTAATTAGGAGGGCTTCAAATATAAATAATGTGTCATTTGATGATTGATTTCTACCTTTATTGGGTGGCGGACGGACGTAAAATGGTGGGTGAATACACGCTGTGATGAGCGGACGAACGGGTGACACAGCTACGGTATTGTATGAAGACAATTGGATATTCTAAGCCTTTCTTATTTAGGTGGTGAGGACGGACGCATACGCTCCTATTCGCCATCGTGGCTCAGTAGTCGCTTGGCAGGACACCGTGTCCTGCCATTGCTGGTTTATGGGGAAGAAAGGCTAAGAATATCTCAGTTGTCTTTATAAATCATCCTCTTTAGCTGTGTCACCCGCCCGCCTCGCTCATCGCATTGCGTATTCGCTCACCATTTTGCTGGTTGTATCATTATGTACGCTGACTTATCATCGGAACAGCATAACTCTTACATATAGTTCTGGCTTTCCTCTAAATTATGAAGCTCTATACAACTACGGCTGTACAGCTGTTGCATTTTATCGCAATACAGGCAGGGGAGGGGCTTGCTGATGGCGGGGTGTGGTGCTGTGTTTTATAAGACAATTGGCGAATATTCCAAGCTATTCTTACAATAAACAGCAATGGCAGGACACGATGTCCTGCCAAGCGACTACTGAGCCACGATGGCGAATAGGAGCGTATGCGTCCGTCCTCACCACCTGCATTAAGAATAGCTTAAGAATATCCAATTGTCTTATTACACAGCACCGCACCCCGCCATCAGCAAGCCCGCTCCCCTGCCGTCCGTAATAAAATATAACCCAAACCTATACCACCACAGTTGTATAAGCTTCACAAAAATTATAACGCCTTAATTCTCTCAAGTGCCTTAACAGTATTCTCATAAGATCCAAATGCTGTAAGTCTGAAGTATCCTTCACCGCTTGGTCCAAATCCTGAACCTGGTGTACCTACTACATTAGCTTTCTCTAAAAGATAATCAAAGAATTCCCAAGATGTCATCTTATCCGGAGTCTTTAACCAGATATATGGTGCATTAACACCACCTGATACTGTATAACCCGCTGACTTTAAGCCTTCAAGAATAGTCTTTGCATTATTCATATAATATGCAATCTGTTCTCCTGTCTGCTTCTGTCCTTCTTCTGTATATACAGCCTCTCCTGCTCTCTGGATAATGTATGGAGCACCGTTAAACTTAGTGCCATGTCTTCTTGCCCAGAGGCTGTGAAGCATAACATCTCCACTCTTTAAATCCTTAGGAATAACTGTGAAACCAAGTCTTGTACCTGTAAATCCTGCATTCTTAGAGAATGAACGAAGTTCTATGGCACAAGTTCTTGCTCCTTCACATTCATATATTGTATGTGGTACATTTTCTTCTGAAATATATGCTTCGTAAGCTGCATCATATATAATAACTGCACCTACCTTGTTAGCATAGTCAACCCATCTTTGAAGTTCATCTTTAGTTATTGTTGAACCTGTTGGGTTATTAGGAAAACAAAGATATATAATATCAGGTGTTTCCTTGGGAAGTTCTGGTGCAAAGTTAGTCTCTGCTGTACAAGGCATATAGATAACATTGCTCCACTTCTGCTGTTCTGGAATATAATCACCTGTTCTGCCAGCCATAGCATTAGTATCTACATATACCGGATATACAGGGTCACATACTGCAATCTTATTATCAACCGAGAAGATGTCTCCGATATTACCTGAATCAGACTTAGCTCCATCACTTACGAATATTTCATCAGCAGATATATCTGCACCTCTCTTCTTATAGTCGTGCTCTACAATAGCATTTCTTAAGAACTCATAACCAAGATCTGGGGCATATCCGTGGAATGTCTCTGCCTTACCCATCTCATCAACTGCATTATGTAATGAATCAATAACTACTGGTGCAAGTGGAAGTGTAACATCTCCGATACCAAGGCGGATAATCTCCTTGTCTGGGTTAGCTGCACTGTAAGCACTTACCTTCTTGGCAATTGTTGAAAACAGATAACTTCCTGGAAGCTTTAAATAATTCTCATTAATCTTAAACATTCTTCTCTCTCCTTATCCTATACATAAATCATTTGCAAGTATTATACACTACTATTATTCTAACAACAATATAAAGGATAATAAACCTAATAATAATAACCGTTACTATACATTTACCGCTATGTCCCAAGATAAAATCTTAATAATCTTTCATATTCTTCATTAATTGCAAGCACAATGTTATTATCTCCGTGTGTGTTATCAGGATGATATATTTTCAACAAATCTTTGTAACGTTTCTTAACAGAGTCAGTATCATTAACACCTTTAAAGAATATCTTGACATTTTCTGCATCAGCCATAGTTCTTCGTGCTTCGCGATACACCTTATCCCTGTACATAAGCTTTTCTCTGTTAAACCTCTCCTTGTCAATTGCAAGCTGTCTTGTCTCTTTTTCAAGTATAGTCCACTTCTGATCAAATAAAGACTGCTGGCTCTCAAGCTGTTTCTTCATAAGCTGGTTCTTTCTCTGCTGGCTTCTTAACATACCCTTCTGTATATCAATAAGCTGTCTGTCCTCTTCAAGAGACTGGCTTAATTCATTCAATCTTATATTCTCTTTGAACAGAAATTTCTTCTGTTGTTGTTCACTAAGAGTTTCAAACTTTTTCTCATCCATAAACAACCCTCTCTAATAATTACTTTGCACTATGAAACCAGAACACCTTAACAGGCTGACATCCCTCTTTGGTTCTTATCGTATGGGCCACTCCTGCGAGTGCAACAAATGAATCACCCGCCTTAATCGGAAATACCAGATCATCAAGCTTGGCATACCCCTCTCCTTCTAACACATAAAAGCCTTCCTGGTCATTATGCACGCCTGGTTTATCTGAAAATTCATTAGAAGCATATATTGTTGTTCCTGAAGCACACCCATTAGTACAGCCATTCTCTGCTGTAAGGAATCTGTGTGTTCTGCTGTCCGCTCCCTGTGTACTGATAACTTCTTCCATAGTTACATATGGCTTCATAATCTAATCCTCCTATTAAACAAAATGGAGTCAATGCCTGAACACCGACCCCACTTGACTTTATATAATTAATTATTATCTGTTCTTATATGCAAGCATCTCTGTATAAGCAAGAAGAAATGGTCCAACACCCTTAGCATCATCTTCAACGATTGGCTCTGACATATAATAATCATATGTACCTGGTCTGTTACCCTTGCCACCAAGTCCTGCTACAAGACAGATGCCACCAAGTGACATCTCACCATCTTTAATGTTAAGATATTTATCACATATTCCATTAATAGCTTTTTCTGCATATTCTCTATAGTTTTCTGGAAGATATCCTAATCTTACACCCTTAAGAATTGCATATGCCATAATCGAGCTTCCACTTGTCTCAAGATAGTTCTTCTCCATACCACCATAATTAACTACCTGATACCACATTCCGCTTTCATCCTGATACTTAAGCATTGAATCCATAAGTTCAACAAATGCGTCCTCAAGCATCTTACATTCTGCATCATACTTGTGGTCTGAATTATCAACCTTATCAAGAGTGTCAAGTAATGCCATAGCATACCATCCGCTTGCTCTCAGCCAGCAATGCTGTGAAAGTCCTGTAACCTTGTCACACCAGAATGCTTCCCTGCTGACATCAATAGCATGATAATATAATCCATTAAGAGGATTCTTCATATTCTCAATAACATACTTGAACTGTGCAAATATATCTGGATAATTCTTTCTATTATTAAACTTAGTCTCATATTCAAGGTAAAATGGCTGTCCCATATACATACCATCAAGCCATACCTGATTAGGATATATATCCTTATGCCAGAAAGATCTTGCTTCATTGTTACATCTAGGCATAATCTCAATCTGTGAATATACTAAATCAATTGCCTTTCTATACTTTTCTTTACCTGTAAGGTCATAAAGTTCAAATAAAGTCTTACCAGCATTGACATTATCAATATTCTTCTCTCCAATGTTGTATCCATCTATTGTTCCATCTTCGTGAACTCTGTAATCGATAAAATTATCTGCGAACTTAAGATACTTCTCATCCTTAGTCACATCATACATCTGAAGCACAGCCTTAATCATAACTCCATCAATATAATTCCAGTTAGACTTAAGACCCTGTCTTATCTTTTCAATATTCCACATAGGTGCTTCTGGTGTGCTCTTTTCGAGCAATTCATCAATATACTTTACAATAATATCCATCACGTTTCTCCTTAACATTCTCAATTTGTTATAATTGTATCAAATTCCGTCCAATTTTACAACATTTTTTGTCATAAAATACAATTTGTTTATAGATTTATTATACCTAAACTCTCTTGTCGTATTCTGTCAGAAAAGGTAACTGATTAATATTTTCTAAAGAATTAATAGCAGATAACAGCATTATCAGGAACAACAGCTTTATATGATACTCCCATACCATCGGTATTTCTGATAATTGAAGTAACTGTATTGACATTGCCAGCTTTGATATATTCAAGCTTAATATTCATTCCTGCCTCATATCTTATAATGTCAATATTGTCCGCAGCATTAACATCATATATATCATTGTGTCCGTCAAGCATAATATACATATGTGTGTTGCCATCAGCTACAACAGGCATAATCTTTGATATAACACCTGTTACACTTTCTGTGTTAGTAATCTCCTGCGTAGATTTATCAACAATTCCATTATCCTTAAGAAGCTGGATATAATTAGATTCACATTGAAGAACAGAATCACCAATTGCCACATTCTGGTACTTCTCTATGTTAAGCATTGCATAACATTTTACAAGCCCTGCATCATCTTTTAATGCCATAAAATATGTCGGCTGTCCACTTACATTAATTAAAAGTGGAAATGTCGCTTTATATCCAAGATTCTGCACCCGTCCTTTGGCTGAATCCATAGCCGAATATTCCTCAGCTCCCGAAACCTCATAATAACGTGTCTCCATTGTACGCTGGTTCATAAGCACAAATCCTACATTGGAATTATCCTGTCCAACTGATGTGATTCCTGTATATACCCACACATCGTCCTCAAGTGCTATATAATTATAACCATCCGTTGTCTTAAGGCAGTCCCTCTGGCTTAAAATACTGTTAATAAATCCATGCTTAAGACTTCCGTTATAATCATACAAATCAATAAGAAGCTCTGCTGAATACACTTTATCAACCCACGTTGGAACATCTTCCACCTTATAATCTGTCATTTCGCCTGTAACTGCATTACAAAGCACAACCCTGCCTACTGTCTGTCCGCCAAACAGTCCTATATTAAACTTCTTAACAGGGCATACCCAGTAAGGCGTTCCCTCATCATCAATCTCGAAGTTAATACTATCAAAAATATATGTTGGATATGCAAATCTTAAATGCCTGTATATATATCTTGAAAAATGATCCGACTCCGAATACTTAATCCCCTCTGAAAGCCTTACACATTCAGCCTCCTGTGTTGTCATATCAATTCTTATATATGCTGGAATACCCTTCTTATAGTTAGCAAACCATTTAATAAGATTGCCATATTCAAGTGGTGTAACCCTGACTGGCTTTTCTTTATAATTAATCTGGGAATACATATCCGCAACTTCATACTGGGAAACCATATCAACCATAGTTCCCATTACTCTTGTTCCTATTATTGAAGCTGACTCCTTATCAAGCAGTGGAATCTGGTCATACGAAACTTCCCTGATATCATCTGTAAAGCTTCTGTTCTCCACTGTTAAGAGATTCCGGTACTTTGCCGCATTAATTATTGGCGAAGATAATACATTGCCAACTACATATACAACAACAAATGCAATCGTAACATTAAGAAGCACCTTAAATATAATACTACCTGCCTTAGTCTTAAATTCAAAATGAGGGACTTTTATTGTATTGTTATTAATGTCTTTATATCTGGTGCTTCCCTCCTTATGATTCATTATCCACTGGGCAATTGTAATTATTATCATAACAAATATAATAAATCCCCAAAATCCCTGTGAATGTATATTAATTGCCGGTAGCTTGATATAGTAATACACTGCTGCAACAACAATAACAACAAACGCCATAATAAGCTTCAATCCATTACTGACTTTCTTCATATACTCTTACCTTTCCTCTTAATTCAATATGCTATGTTAAAATTGTATTAAACTGCAAAGCATTTAACCAATCCATATAAAATCATAGACATATATGCTTATTTTTATAATCTTAATATTAATCTTAACATATATTTTATTGACAATCCATAATTTTAGTATAAAAATGATAATTGGAAAATATATGCTATAAAGGATGGTAACTAAAGTGAAAACAGGAATTGTATTTGAGGGCGGCGCATTCAGAACCATATTTTCTTGTGGTGTTATGGACGCTCTTGTTGAAAATGATATTATGCCAGATTATATGATTGGTGTATCTGCCGGTGCGGCATACGGCGTATCAATGGCTTCAAAACAGCCCCGCCGTAATCTTGATGTACTTATGAAATACCGCAATGACAAAAGATATCTCGGTCTTAGTAATATGATTGATAAAGATAACAAGTCTATCTATGGATTGGAATTCTCCTATGAAACAATCCCTAATGAACTTAATCTGTTTGATTATGATGCTTTTAAGCAGTATAAGGGTGATTTCTACTGTGTAGTTACTAATCTTCTTACCGGTCAGCCTGAATATATGAAATACACCGGTGATGACAGGACTAACACCGTGCTTAAAGCTACCTGTGCACTGCCTATGCTGTTTCCGCCAATTATTATTAACGATGTTCCTTATATGGACGGCGGCTTATCAGACTCAATACCTTATCTTAAAGCCATTGAGGATGGTTGTGACAGAATAATTGTCGTTCTTACAAGACAGTCAGGCTACACTAAGACAACTTCACGCTCTACTAAGGCTATTGCATATTCTTATAGAAACCAGTACCCTAAGCTTACAGAAACTATGCTTACAAGAGCCAGCCGCTACAATGAAAGCCTAAAAGGTCTTGACCAATATGTTAAAGAGGGACGTATCATAACTATACAACCTACAACAAGCAAGGGCTTTTCACGTCTTGAAAAGGATAAGAACAAAATCCTTTCTATGTACAATGACGGCTACAACCAGTGCTATGAACTGCTGGATACCATCAAAGAATTCTATGGAATTAAATAATTCCACATAATCCGCTTATTATTAATGTATACACTCTGTTTATTCTTCAGAAAATAGAGTGCATACATTAACATCTTAATAATTCCCGCATACAAAGTCTTTCACTATTCCTATCGCTTCCCTGACCATATAATTAACAAACAACACATCATCGCTCCCGCTTGCTATTCCACTTACATGTGTCAAGCCTTGTCCCTTAGCTAAAAGCTTAGACCTGAATATATGGAAATTATTCGTTGCAATGCCTACCGGAGAGCTGAAATCTGAAATGTATTGTACGGAATATTTCATATTCTCATTAGTATCTGTTGACTTATCTTCCATAATTATTCTATCACTATCTATACCTCTTTCGCATAGATATTCATACATTGCAAGTGCTTCTGTCTTATTCTCGCCACGTCCTTGTCCACCCGATACTATTATCTTACATTCTGTATTAATACATGCGTAATCATAGGCAGAGTCAAGTCTTCTTTTAAGTGAACGTGTTATTCGGTCGCCTCTTATCTGACAGCCAAGCACTATTACATATTCACAATTATAATCTGGCTTTTGCTTCATACTTATAACTATAAGGCTCTCAAGTATTGCAAATATAACAAATCCTGTTATTATGACAACTCTTGCAATATTCTTGACAAGCTGTGGGATATCTATAATTCCTTTGGCATCTAGTGTTCCTGCTATGTATAAGCCTGCAAAGAAAATTGTACCTAAAAGCCATATCCATATAAATGAAGATTTACGACCTGCATATGATACACATAGTATATAGTAGGCAAGGCATATTATGGATAAAATTAAGCATATATATCTCATATGTGGTTTCACTTAGTGCTCCTTTACTGTTTGGTGGATTGTTTCTTAATTTAATGTTTGGTGGCGGACGGACGTTAGATAACTTTACTATATTACCGCTGGGCACGCTTTCGCTGCTTGTAGCCGTAGCGGACACTAAGCGGCTAAAGGACAGCCGCTAAGTGCCGACGGCTGCAAAAGCACCCAGCTTGCAATATAGTAAAGTTACATAACTGGATAGCGGCTGTATTTAATGGAAATAATCCGGAGGGCCGCTTTGCAGGTTTTAGAAATCTTTGATTTCTAAAGCCTGCTCGCTATTTACTATCGGGGTATAATTAAATAAGATAAAAATTGCTTTGTCAAAACACAATAATTTCTTATTAGCTATACCTGATTAATTTATTAGTTATAATCATACAGATATTTTGTCTTTTTGTCTATTTTTTGATAATTAATTGTATTGACACTGGTTTTAAAGATTTATACACTTTAATTAATACAATTAATATGTCTGATTTCCTCATATTTAAAAGTGAGTGTCAGGCAGGAAAAGGAGTTTTTATGTTTAAATATAATAAAGATGTTATACCTACTGATTGTGAACCAGGAGTCACACGCAAAATTCTCTGTTATTCTGATGACCTTATGATGTGCGAGATTACTTTTAAGAAAGGCTCTAAGGGGAACTTTCATAAGCACGAACATTTACAGATTACTTATATTGCCAAGGGAAGCTTTGAATTTACAATTGGTGGCGAAACCAAGATTGTAAATCAAGGCGACAGTGTGTATATGCCATCTAATGTTGAGCACGGCGTTACTGCACTTGAAGACGGCATACTTGTCGATGTGTTCAATCCTATGCGAAAAGATTTTCTTGCTTAACCGCATTACAATTAATGTATTGGATTTTAGACCCTTTTCGTGCGGGTGCGCATAATCGGCACATAGTGTCTTTTATGTAATATACCATATAATTAAATAAAAACTGCGGGACATACATAAATGATACTCAAATATCATCTATATAATATATCCCGCAGTTTTTATGTTCTTAAAATATTATCGCAATAATTTAACAATATTCTTAGTATCAATTAAACTGCCTACCACCACTGATATCTGTAACAGACAATTACCTATTAACCGTTATATTAAGAAATGCATCCTGTCCGATATTCTTTACGCTCTTTGGCACTGTTATCTCTTTAATTCCACTTGACATAAATGCCGCATAGCCTATATTTTCCAAACCATCTGGAAGTATCACCTCTGTAAGATTAGTACAGCCTGAAAAAGCATATGTACCAATGTTCTTAACTGATGATGGTATTGTCACACTCTTAAGATTGGTATTGTTATAAAATACACCTGAGGCAATTGTTACAACTCCATCTTTAATAGAGTAATTCTCTTTATTCTGGTCAGCTTCATAAAGAATATTATTAACAATTATATCATTAGAATCTTTTAATTTTTCTGCCCTCCATCTGGTTTCAGTAAATGCGTGTGTGCCTATATCTTCAACTGACTCTGGTATGACTATTTCTTCAAGGTTATAACAAGATAAAAAAGCATTTGAAGATATGTAGGTTATACCCTGCTCTATAGTTACTTTTTTAATCATCGTATCGTCCCTGAATGCACCATCGCCTATTGTGGATACACTTTTACCGTCAAGAACTGCTGGAACAACAAGTTCATCTTCCGACCTGCCCTTATCTGTAAGAGCAGTAATTGTAAGCGTTCCGTCTTCATTCTCTGTATACTGGTAAAGAGCAATTTTAATATTCTTTCTACCACAGCCTGATATTGCTAATAACATAATAAGTATCAAGCCTGCCACCAACATTTTCTTATGTATCTTCATTAACAGCCTCCCTTAGCCCACATATAGCAGAATGCCTGTGTTCTTGCCGCAAATCTGCAATTCTTAAGAAGTTCTTTCACTTCTTCTTTAGTGTACCACGAAGCTGTTATTTCTTCCATAGTTGATGTACTTTTAGAAAATGTTCCTTCTGCCTTTCCAATGACTACCTGATTAGTTTCATTTGAAAAACCTATTGCACTGTAGCTGTCATAAAGCTTATCATCAATCCTTATAAGATTAAGTCCTGTTTCTTCCTTCAGCTCTCTCTTAGCCGCAACCTCCGCCGTTTCGCCCTCATCAATAAGTCCCGCCGGGAAATTGTATACATAATCTCCTACGGACATTCTGTATTCCTTATTGATAAGTATTTTCCCGCCAGCCATATCTGTCGCAACTATAACAACCCCGTCAGGTCTGTCATTATGAAGGTCAGCCAATGAACTCACATTATCATTACGGCTTATTATTTCATATACCTTGGTTCTGTTATCCTCTGTTGAATATGTAATATCATATCTGTTAATAAAATGTCCGTCTAAAACCTTCTTGATACCTTCAAATCTCATTTTATTCCTCACTTCTTATTCTGCATGCATAGAAAATGCTTCCATATCGTAGCTCTTAAGGTTATCATATATCTTTCTGTCATCGGCTTCTGATAAGAGCTTATCCCTGTCTTTGGCTACAAGCATTTCATTCTTGCTTGAACGATGATGGCTAGGTCCGCCTACACAGCCTCCTTCGCACGCCATTCCTTCAACAAAGTCAGCTTGAAGTCTGTCCATTTTTAATAGCGTAAGTGCTTTCTTACATTCTGCTCCACCTGAACATTTTTCTATAGTGAACTTAGATGGGTCTTCACCTAACTCCTTCATACATTCTACTACAGCGGCAGCAACTCCACCACCATTACCAAATCTCTTGCCATATACACTTGCCTGCTGGCTGCTGTTAGCTTCAGCCTCAATCTTAACGTCCTTAGCTCTAAGCATTGCTCTGTACTCACCTACTGTAAGAACATAATCAGCATTTCCTTCTAAGTCCTTGTTACGTCTTTCATCTTTCTTTGCAATACAAGGTCCGATAAATACCGTTACTGTGTCCTTATCCTTAGACTTTAACATTCTTGAAACCGCACACATAGGTGATACAGTTGTCGATATATTGTCTGTTAATTCAGGATAGTGTTTCTTTATCATATTAACAAATGCAGGACAGCACGATGTTGTCATCTTTTTGCCCTCTTTATTAGCTTCAAGCCATTCCTTTGCTTCTGCACCGGCTGTCATATCACCACCAAGGGCAACCTCTACCATATCAGAAAATCCAACTTTCTTGCAGGCTGTTCTTATACTGTCCATTGTAATATCTGCACCAAATGAACCTTCAATTGCCGGTGCTACCATAGCGACAACCTTTTTACCTGATGTAATTGCCTTAATAACATCAACTATATCTGTCTTAGAACCAATAGCACCGAATGGACAGGCGTGTATGCAATGTCCACATTTAATACATTTACTGTCATCTATCTCACATATACCATTTTCGTCCATAGTAATTGCACCTACCGGACAGATTTTCTTACAAGGTCTAATCAAATCTGCAATAGCATTATATGGACAGGCTTTAGCACACTGACCACATTCTTTACATTTGTCAGGGTCAATATAAGCTCTGTCGCGCCCCATAGATACAGCCCCAAACTTACACGCCTGCTGACAGGCTTTAGCCATACATTTTCTACAATTATCTGTAACTATATAATGTGAAAGTGGACAGTCAGCACATGCCGCTTCTATAACCTGAACCACATTATCCTTACCTGTCTTAGGTGTTTCTGATGGACACTTTCCTTCTGCAAGTCTTATACGTTGTCTTACAACTTCACGCTCTTTGTATACGCAACATCTGTACTTCGCCTGAGGTCCCGGAAGCAGCTCATATGGAAGCTCCTCCTTCTTCTCTTCAAGCTGTCCAGCATAAGCAAGCTTTGCAACCTGATATAATATTTCATGTTTAATTTTCAGTATATTAGCATCATTAGAAAGCATATCTTTTGTCCTCCTGTAATCAAATATATTTACTAAGTAGATACAGTATAGCACACTTAATATATGTTTCCTAACCCTTTTTTAAACTTTCCCATCTAGTCCCCCAACTCCAGCAAAAACATTCCCTCACAACCAAACAACACACCCCTCTCAACAACCAGTATAAACTCCCCCAGCAACCAGCAATGCCCAGACATAAGTCTGGGCGAGCGTCACTACTATCCAAAATCTTCAAGAAACCAATCAAAAACAGAAAAGTCAATATCTACCAAAATCCCTGATACCCTCTTCTCCCCCTGTTAGTGTCCCTCATCAATAAATTAATTCCTAAGCAAATCACTTCAAGAACGTAAATCAGATTGAGGAAGCTTATAGTTGCATAAGAAGACGATGGGGAGCCGCCGGTCCTTAGTCGGCAGCCCTGGCTGGCGACTTAGTACCGCTGCGAGCGACACTCAGTGCAAACGTGTCTTCGTTGTAACTATAAGCTTCCCCAATCCTCACTCACAACCTCCCGTTCTTAATCCTCACAACCTCAATTAATTTATCGCTATCACCTTATAATCCTGCTCCTCCACAGCCTTCTTAAGTACCTCATCATCAACTTCCTTTGCAAGTGTCACGACAGCCTCATTCTTCTCGTGGCTTACAACTGCCCCGCTTACACCGTCAACTGACTCTAATGCCTTCTTTACTCTTGCCTCACAGTGTCCACACATCATACCTTCAATATTCATTGTCTTTGTCATTTTATTATCCTCTTTTCTTTTATTATTAATATCCTGTGATGTAATATTATTCACAGGGCTATTATCAGTATTGTCTGTTGTCTTAACAATAAGACCCTTTCTGGCAGCTTTCTTTTTGTATACCTCATCTCTTGCTGTGTCATATATCTTTACAAGATTAAGCCTTAAAGCATTAGTCACAACACAGAAGCTTGAAAGGCTCATCGCCGCCGCACCAAACATAGGATTCATCTCCCAGCCAGTCAGATGTATCCACACACCTGCTGCAAGTGGAATTCCTATTATATTGTATATGAATGCCCAGAACAGGTTCTCGTGGATATTTCTTATCGTCCTGTGGCTGAGCCTGATAGCCGCCGCAACATCACTTAAGCAGTTCTTCATAATAACAACATCTGCTGCATCAATCGCCACGTCTGTTCCTGCACCAATCGCAATACCTATATCTGCTGATGTCAATGCTGGTGCATCATTAATTCCATCACCAACCATTATTACTTTGCCATACTTCTTAAGACGCTGTATTTCCTTTTCCTTACCGTCCGGAAGAACTCCTGCAATAACCTCATTAACACCTGCTATCTTTCCTATCGCATTGGCACTTCTTTCATTATCACCTGTTATCATTACAACATAAAGACCCATATCCTTTAATTCCTTTATGGCTTTAGGACTGTCCTCTTTTATTGTATCGGCAACAGCGATAATTCCTAAGAATTCTTTATCTGTTGCAAAGAACATAGGTGTCTTTCCATCGCCTGAAAGCTCGTAGGATTTTTTTATATATTCTTGTGGTATTGTTGCCTTTTTGCTTATATAATCTGCATTACCGCCGTATAAGCTGATTTTATCAGAAATATCTGCACTGTCCGCCTCAAATGCTTTAATATACTGTGCACTGGCTTCAAGCCCATTTCCTGCAACTGCATTTGATACATCTATTGATATAATATCTGAATAATCATTCTGCTTTGCTGTATAATCGTAATTCACAACAGCTTTAGCAAGTGGATGCTCACTTCTTGCCTCTAACAGCTTCGCTATTGATATAAGCTTGTCGTCAGTAATTCCATCTGCACTTACAACATCAGTAACTACCGGTTCACCAGCTGTTATTGTACCTGTCTTATCAAGGGCAGCAATCTGCATTTTACCAGTCTGTTCAAGTGAAATGGCTGTCTTAAACATTATACCATTCTTAGCACCAACACCATTACCAACCATAATAGCAACTGGCGTTGCTAGTCCAAGTGCACAAGGACAGCTTATAACAAGCACCGATATTCCTCTTGCAAGTGCAAATCCAGCACTCTGTCCGGCTAACAGCCACACTATAATAGTAACTGCTGCGATTCCTATTACTACAGGCACAAATACTCCTGATACCTTATCTGCTATCTTTGCAATAGGTGCTTTAGTTGCCGCCGCATCACTTACCATCTGTATAATTTTTGATAAAGTTGTATCCTCACCTACTCTTGTTGCAACACATTTTATATAACCTGATGTGTTAAGAGTTGCCGCTGATACACTGTCACCGACATTTTTATCGACCGGGATACTCTCTCCTGTGAGGGCTGACTCATTAACCGCACTCATACCCTCTATAATCTCACCATCAACAGGAATATTCTCTCCTGGTTTTACAACAAATGTATCCCCTTTGTGAACCTGTTCTACCGGAACAACCTGTTCATTACCATCAATAACTACTGTCGCTGTTGTCGCCGCAAGCTTCATAAGGCTTTTAAGTGCATCTGTTGTCTTTCCTTTTGAATGGGCCTCAAGCATTTTACCTATTGTTATAAGTGTAAGAATCATTGCCGCTGACTCAAAATAGAATTCGTGCATATAATGCATTACACCATCCATATCCATACGCACCTGTGCATCAGTCATCGCAAATAAGGCATATGTGCTGTATAAAAATGCTGCACCAGAGCCAAGTGCTACAAGCGTATCCATATTAGGTGAGCCGTGAAGCATACTTTTAAAACCACTTATAAAAAATCTCTGGTTAATAACCATAATTATTATTGTAAGAAGCATCTGTATAAGTCCCATAGCTATATGGTTATTCTCAAGTACACCTGGAAGCGGCCAGCCCCACATCATATGTCCCATACTGAAATACATAAGTATAAGCAGAAATACAAGCGATGCCACAAGTCTTTTGGCAAGCTTAGGTGTTGTTGTATCTTTAAGCGATTCCTCAAGTCCTGCTATTGTTTGATTGCCTTCACTTTTACTACCTGAACTTTCTGAACCTCTTATGCTTGCACCATATCCTGCATCGGTTACTGCCTTTATTATCTGCTCGTCTGCGGCTGCACCCTCAACGCCCATTGAATTAGTGAGCAGACTGACTGAACAGCTAGTTACACCAGGAACCTTGGATACAGCTTTCTCAACTCTTGCCTGACACGCGGCACAGGTCATCCCTGTAACATTGTATTGTTTCAAAATGTATCATCTCCTCCCTTAATCTGTTAAGCACATTAATTATATTGTCTTAATATCTACTACCTTAAAATCTAATCTTTCTATAGTTCTTCTTATTAAATCATCATCAACAGGCTTATCAAGCTGTATTGCAGCTGTCTTTTTCTTTAAATTAACTTCACAGGCCGCTCCATCTATTCTGTTAATCTGATGTTCTATGCTGTTCTTGCAGTTATCGCAGTGCATACCCTCAATTGTTACAAGCTTAGTTGCAATTATGTCACCTGCAAGCACTTTCTTGTCCTCTTTCATTGTTCCACCGCTGCCACAGCAGCCGCCTTCTCCTTTGCCGTGCTTTATGCCGCTTTTTACTGCAAATATTACTATAATAACTAATACTACAATTATTATCGCTGTTCCCATATATACCTCTTTTCTTACTTCATAAACTTCTGCATTGTCATAATAAGTTCATCAACTACCTCATCATCACCATTCTTTATGTCATCAACTACGCAGGTTTTAATATGATTAGAAAGTAATGCTTTATCAAATGCAGTAAGCGCCGCGTTAGCGGCAAGTGCCTGATTAAGAATATCTATACAGTAGGCATCATTCTCAACCATACCGTATATTCCTCTTATCTGGCCTTCTATCCTTTTTAATCTGTTAAGAAGAAGCTTCTTCTCTGAATCACTTCTTTCTTTCATCTTGCTGCCACAACAGCATTGTTTATCTTCTGCCATTCAACCACTCCTTTCGCCTGCTATATTACTGTGTTAATATCATCATCTATAATATATACCCCCTGTGGGTATTTTGCAAGGATAATTTTTCTCATTTAAGGCATTTTAATTTTAAAATGAATTCTATCAGAATTCACTATTACACAAAAAATGTGTATCCGTCAGATAACTACCCAATTATAGCTGCCTGTAAGATACACACTTTACTTTTAATATTCTTTTTTCTGTTATTTTCCTGTACAAGGACTATTAAAGTCACAGTACAAAATTGCCTCTGCTATTCTGTTGTCCCTTTCCAGCCCGCGATATCACTGTCACTAAAAGCATAATCAAGAGGCCTTTTATATATTTGCTCATAAGCTGCCTTCTTCTGCTCATAATCTTTTTTCATCATATCAAAGCTGTTATCACGCTCATTCTTTTCCGGGTCTGGATATATAGGGTCTAATATGTGAAGAACATACTTAACTCTTTTAAATTCCTCTGTATCATCCTTATCCATATCTTTCATCTCAACAAAGCACGATATAATCGGAACATTAAACTTGGCTGCATAAAAGTATGCCCCCCTCTTTGGTGGACGAGGCTTTCTGTAATTAAACCACATTTCCTGCTCTGGATATATAAGAATATACTCTTTCTTATTAACAAGAAGGTTATTAAGTGTTCTATAAAAATGTCTTTCCATATAATCCTTATCTTTGCTGACTGGAATTTCATCTGCATATCTCATAAGAAAACCAAGAAAACCTTTCATTGCAAAGTTAGTATCCTGACTTACGATAAACATTCTGTATCTTCTTGCCTTCTTAATTCCATATCTTATAATCGTTGTATCAACAGGATTAAAATGATTACTTGTTATAATAGCTCCTGATTTAATATGTTTAATCTTCTCTGCACCTACAACCTTTGTATTAGCATTAACGCCAAAAGTTATAAAATCAACAATTCTTCTTGCAAGCCAGTTCCTGTAATGATATGGAATTTCATTACGCTGTTTTACATATTTGCCAAGAAGCTTTTTTCTTCTTGTACTGTCAAGTTCCGGATCGCCGATTTCTACTTTGTCATTAAACCTTCCGTTATCTGCCGCATTTTTAATATTAGCAACAACTTCCTTCTTGCTTCCACCTATTATCATAATCTTATCTTTTCTCCACTTTCAAGCACTTTTCTAAATGTTACTTCTGTATCTGCATTAGCTCCTGCTCTTCTGAAAAGATCAGCCATATGCTCTTTATCTTCTGCCTTCTGTTCATCTGAATAATTCTCTTTGCTCTTAACAATGTCTTCATAATAAACAGAACGTTTAGCATAATCCCAGAAATAACTCTCGTACTGAATTCCATCATAGCACCAAGGCTTATCAAATAAATTATAATGAATTATCTTAGGTGATGGATTCTCAGGCTTATTTCTGTTAGGCATTGCATCCCAGCAGGATTCAAGATATTCTATCTTACCATAACACATAGAATTAAGATAATCCTGATCTGGTGCGATACAGTCAAAATGGTATTTATTAAGAAGATATAAGAAATGCTCTGCAAGATTAACCTCTCTTAAAGCCTTCATATTCATAAGAAGCATACCTGAATTAAAGTAATCACCAAGCTTTAAACCAAGTGATTCTGTCATATATCTTTGCAATTCAGGAGCATCATTAACTGAACTATCTTTGCACACTCCTATAAGATTGCCGTGCATATCTGTATCATAAAGCTCTGATATATCGCCAGGAACAACTATATCACTGTCTATATATATAGCCTTATCATATTCCGGATACATATCTGGAATAAATATTCTGAAATATATTGTCATTGTGAAATAATCTGAACGAAGTCTGTTCTCAATTCTGTCTGTTATCATATCAAGGCTCTGCTTCATATACTTAAATTCCATCTCAAAATTAGGATGATCCTTAACCAGTTCAGCAAGATTATTTCTATTCTCCTCATTAAGCTCCTGGTAAACTACTATTATCTTGTAGTTTCTGTCCTTTGAAGCATTTTCAATAAGTGATATTAATGCAACATGCAGATATGGTGCATATGCATCATCAATTGTAAAAAATATTGGTATTATCTCATTCTTGTTAATCATATTAATTCTCCATTCCAATTATCTTTATTATTTTAATTATTTTAATATTTTTATTTACATATTTTAATTTCATTAATCTGTACAAATACTCATAAATAATAATTATATTTCATAGCTGCCAAGCTCTGCCAAAGCATTTTTGTATTTATTAAACAATACCTCGTATTCTTCTCTTGGGATTTTCAGCACCCCAAATACTTCTTCTGTCTGCCACGGCTTCACTGTTTCTGTCCTGACATAAGGAAAGAACTTAAAATGTGTTGTAAAATGCTGGAATACTGTATCACTGTGAAGTCTTCTCTGGTCGTTATATTTTCTTTCACATATTTTCTTGTTAACCGATAGCTTGTTAAGTGCCGACTGGTCTGGCATAAACATCTGCTTTGAAGTACACATTTCACGGCATTTCTTTAAAAGTCCTGTCTTCTTTAACTGTACCATATTCATAAGAAGCACTCCCGAGTTAAGATAATCTCTTTTAAAAATGTTCTTTCTAAAAAACCAGCTTCCGTAATAATCAAGAACTCCAGCTATCTCTACATTTTCCATATTCTGATAATAAAATTCTGTAAAATCTTTTCTGCATATTATATCAGTATCAAGATACAACAGCCTGTCTGGAAGCTCTGCTATCTCATCTGCAAATAATCTTAACATACAGCATGGCGTAAATCTTGTCGACATATTGGCAAGAGGCACTTCTTTATTGAATAAACCGGACGTATCAATAAATTTAATACGAAGTCTGTTATCATATTTCTTCGATAATTCTGTATTACAATAGTCAGAAAGTCTGCCATCTATCGGCTCATAATGCTTATCATTAACAGACATATCAAGCGTTAATACATATACATCAAGGTCTTCTTTGGTGTGTTCCAATAATGATATAACCGCTATAAGAAGCCCATTCTGTATATTCTTATCTCCACAAAACAATATATTCATATCTGTAATCCTGCAATGCTATTACATAACATTCTTTCTTTCATATCTTATATATTCATAATCGCTAAGATGACTTCGCGACTTCATAACTTCATATACCCTATCGTGAAGCATCTTCTGGTTATCCTTTATTCCTGCACCTGTGTCTGGATAAAACGGTCCATCAATATACACATTGACCTTTGGTCTTTTTATAATGTTCTTAAGAAAATGTCTATGCGTATATGTTGTCGTCATCACATACACCGGTTTATTAAGCTCCGCTGGAAAACGGAATGACGTCTTCTCAAATGGTCTTATCTGTGTATAATACGGCCAGACGTGTGCCTCAGGATATATAATAACAGGATGACCCTGCTCAATGTGCTTCTTATACGCTTCTGTAAACTTCTTATACTGGCTTATGGAATCCGGAACAGGAAGTGCACCAAGCTCTGGAAGTATCTTACCTATAACGGGTATTCCATAATTGGCCTGGCTTACTATTACATATACTCTCTTTCCTACACACGCAAGTGCTGGTATTACAACATCTCCTACAGGCTGTGTGTGATTGGCATATACAAAATAGCCATCTTTCTTACACTTCTTTAAAAGCTTTCTATTCTTGTAGCTTATATTAAAAAATAACTTACAGCATATGTAACCTATAACTATTGCCAATACATATATAACCATTGAAGCCATTTTAAATAATAAGCTGTTATTTATCCATTCGTAATTAGTCTTTAACTTAAAACTCTGATTGTGGCTTTTAACAACATCATCTGTGTATGAACTATAATATATAGTTCTGTCAGCCTTCATAATATTATCATCTCCAATCACTATCTGCTTTATAGAATAAGATATAAAGCAAAAAGCTACAATTTGTTGTATTGTACCCCTCTGCAACCTGTTTGTCAACAAAATGTAGAGTTAATACTCCAAAATGTAGCTTTAATATCTTTCAATATAGTTCTAATTATTATATTGCATTCTCTTATCACTATGTGATATAGCTTTCATTACTATATAATATGATTTTAATACTGTAATGCACTCATTATATTATATACAATTAAACAGCTATTCAATTACACATTTTCTTCAATCCATTCATATAAATCGCTGAATATATCCTCACGGTCTGTTTCACTGTGAAGTTCGTGTCTGTCATCTTCATAAAGATAAAGTTCAACATTATCCACATATTTAGTATACATTTTAAATGCCTTCTTTACACCCTTACCATAATCTCCTACCGGGTCTTCAAGTCCTGATGCAAATAATACAGGAAGCTTATCCGGTGTCTTTGCTATATTCTTCTTATCAATATCATATTTAATAACATTTAAAAATCCTATATACGCATTGGCTGTGAACTTATAAGAACACTTAGGGTCGCTTAGGTACTCATCAACTATCTTAGTATCCTTAGTAAGCCAGTCGTTAGCTGTCCTGTTGTCCTTAATTCTCTTATTATATGCACCGAACATAATCGTATTAAGGAGTTCACTTCTATATCTTTCTCCCCTTACAAGCTTCGCAATATGTGCAAGCTTAAGTCCGCTGTCAACAACTGCCTTAGGCTGGTTGCCTGTTCCTAAGAATATAACCCCGTCAAGCTCATCTCCATATATGCTGGCATATTTTCTTGACATATATGAACCCATACTATGACCGATAAGAACATATGGAAGGTCTGGATAATTCTTCTTCATTATAAGTGTAAGCCTGTGCATATCTTTAATTAAAAAGTCTGCACCATGATTACCCTTGGCAAAATATCCCAGATCTTCATCACTATTAACTGAATCTCCGTGTCCTAAATGATCATTACCTGCAACTACAAAGCCTTTGCCTGTAAAGTATTCTGCCATCTCTTCAAACCTTTCAATATGGTCTATCATTCCGTGTGCAATCTGTATTACACCTACAGGCTTCTTATACACGTCACTGTCCGGATACCATATAACCGCGTGGATATTACATATTCCGCTAGAAGACTTAAACTGTTTATCTTCTCGTTCCTTTGGCATATTTAAAACCTCCTTTTATCTGATATTTTTATTTAATATTGCAATTTCATATACTGACTTATACTATCAATATTATTATCTGCTATTAATAATTACCAAAGTGCTGCTCATAATGATTAATCCCTGTGGCTTCTGTCAACATATTCCCTCTTAGTAACAAGGCTCTTATATGCTGGACGGATAATCTTGTCAGTTGTAACAAGTTCTTCTATTCTGTGTGCACTCCAGCCAACAATTCTTGCTATTGCAAAAAGCGGTGTATAGAGTTCCTTTGGTATATCCAGCATATCGTATACAAATCCACTATAGAAATCAACATTAGGACTTACACCCTTGAATATCTTTCTCTCCTTGGCAATAAGCATTGGTGCAATCCTCTCTATATTATTGTACAATGCCATATCCTCAGCTCTTCCCTTTGCATTAGCAAGCTGCTCAACAAATCCCTTGAACACTCTTTCTCTTGGGTCTGATAATGAATATACTGCGTGACCCATACCATATATAAGACCTTTCTTATCAAATGCTTCTTTATTAAGAATTTTATCAAGATAATGCTCTATTTCCTCTTCATCGTGATAATCCTTAATATGTGCCCTTATATCTTCCATCATATTCATAACCATAAGATTAGCACCACCATGCTTTCTTCCCTTAAGTGATGACATAGCTGCTGCAATTGCTGAGTATGTATCTGAACCTGAGGAAGTAACAACTCTTGTTGTAAATGATGAATTATTACCACCACCATGTTCCATATGAAGAAGCAGTGCAATATCAAGTACATGTGTTTCCAGTGGTGTATATTTCATATCTGGTCTTAACATTCTTAAAAAATTCTCAGCAAGTGATAATTCCTTATCTGGTCTGTGGATATACATACTATCATCTCTCTCATAATGATTGTATGCGTGGTAACCATATACAGCAAGCATTGGAAATGTACTTATAAGCTGTATGCTCTGTCTTAATACATTTTCTATGCTAAGATCATCTTTCCTGTCATCGTAAGATGCAAGTGTAAGAATACTTCTTGTCATTGAGTTCATAATATCAGCTGAAGGTGCTTTCATAATTACATCTCTTGTAAAGTTAGTCGGAAGCTCCATACAGTTAGCAATTATATGTCTGAATTCTTCAAGCTGTGTGGCATCTGGCAGTTCACCAAATAATAAAAGATATGCACTTTCCTCAAATATAAATCTCTTATCGCCAGCACCTTTTACAAGTTTAGTTACATCATAACCCCTATATAAAAGTTCTCCATCACAAGGTACTTTCTCTCCGTCTATTACATCAAATGCCCTTACACTTGATATATTAGTAAGTCCTGTAAGAACTCCCTGTCCATTTTCATCTCTAAGACCCTTCTTAACTCCGTAATCTGTATATAAAGCCTTTGGAATGCTGTCATTATCAATGCACATATCAGCCTGTTTCTTTGAATAATCATTAATATTCTCCATAGTTTTGTTCCACCTTTCCATCATATGCCTTCCTTTCCTATCAAACTAACATAAACCTGTGCTACGTCCAGCACATATACAACTTTAGTTACTCAAGTTCACCATTAAAATTGTCATTCATCTGTCTTATGACTCTTCTAAATACCTGCAACTCCTCTTCTGAAACCCCCTCCGTAAGTATCTGCCTGCACTGTTCATATGCAACATTAACTTTATCTATGACCTTATAAGAAGCCTCTGTCAGCGTAATTCTCATTACCCTGCGGTCATCTTCGTCTTCTTTCATATTAATAAGCCCCTTTTCTAATAAATGTTCCAACGACTTAGAAATATGCGACTTTGATAAATGTATTCTGTGTATAATCTCTTTAGCTGTGTCGATATTCTCTTTGGTGATGAATTCAAGAATATCCAGTTCAACTGGTCTTAATCCATATTCTTCCATAATAGGTTCAACCCTTTTAGCAAGAAGCTTTCTAAGCTGCAACCCTGATGTAATTAAATCATAGGCATCCATTGTTAACCTTCCTTAAAATATTATGCAGTATTTAGTTCGTTAGGAAACTATTTCAAGTATAAATGCTAAGCTTTAATCTGTCAATAAAATATATCAAAAGAAAATATAAATTTTAAAAATTTTAAAAAAATTTAATAGAAGTATGAACATCTTTTTATATTTGTATGTTATAATCTGTCATATTTTGTCGATATATAATATAAAAGTAACATTTTGAAATAAGGTCCAAGGAGGGATTATTGCAGTAAATGGAGTTATTAGCAATTCAAAAGTGTACCCTGTCCAGACCATCAGTAATCTTAAAGGTATAGGACGCGATAATACAAGTGCTGAACATAAAAGCGGTGAAAAGCCTCATAGCCAGACAATGAATATGAAGATTGCTTTTGAAGCTTACAACAATGCACCTGCTGACTGCTATACTGTTACTTACAATAATAAGAGCCAGTTACAGTCATTTTATTATTGTCCTCACCACGAGTATACTTACTGATAGCGGACATACAAGAAAAGAGGCTGTCACATCAGGCATAATCCATACAATATATCTGTTAGTCATTACTTACAGTTTATATATTATATGAACAATATCTGATATGACAGCCTCTTTCCTTTTTCTATTTGCTTTACTTTATTTTTATTGATTAAATTCATTTACTATTTAGTAACACAGCATTTTCTTAAGTTCTTCTCTTTCGTCTTCTTTTACTCTTATTATAATGGCTTTCCTGCCAGCACTTCCTTATAATCCTTATAATTATCCTCCAGCAGCTTAGGTGTATCAAGCCCATATGGACAATGAGCACTGCACGCTCCGCAATGTATGCAATCCTCTATCTTCTTCATCTTAGCCTGCACCTCCTTAGTAAGCTGAAGCTCTGATGGTGAACGTCTAAGAAGCAGTGACATTCTTGCACAATTGTTAATCTCTATATGTGCTGGACACGTTGGCATACAATATCCACATCCCCTGCAAAAGTTGCCAGCAAGCTCTTTCTTATCATTTTCAATTACCGCTTTAATCTCTTCATCAAGAACTGGAGGGTTATCTATGTAACTTATGAACTCATCTAATTCTGTTTCCCTCTGGACACCCCATATTGGAAGAACATTATCGTATTGTGCCTGATAAGCATATGCAACCTTGGAATTAGTTATCAGTCCTCCAGAAAGTGCTTTCATTGCTATAAATCCGATATTTTTCTCACGACAGACTTCAACAAGCTTATGCTCTTTTTCTGTTGCAAGATAGTTAAATGGAAACTGCAATGTTTCATAAAGTCCTGACTCAAGTGCCTCCATAGCAACATTAAGCCTGTGGTTAGTAATTCCTATATGTCTTATCTTTCCCTGTGCTTTTGCCTCAAGCATAGCTTCATAAAGTCCTGTTCCATCACCCGGCTTTGGACAGAATGATGGATTGTGGAACTGGTAAATATCAATATAATCTGTCTTTAAATTATTAAGGCTTGTTGCAAGGTCCTTCCAGAAATCCTCTGAATTCTGTGCCGCTGTCTTTGTTGCAATGTAAATATTATCTCTTACATCTGACAAAGCTTCACCAATCTTTTCTTCGCTGTCTGTATAAAATCTTGCTGTATCATAAAAATCTATCCCCGCCTCATATGCCTTTCTTAACAAATGGGCAGATGCCTCGCTGCTAATTCTCTGGATTGGCAGTGCGCCAAATCCATTTTTATTAACTGTTATTCCTGTACTTCCTAATGTAACCTTAACCATAATATTCCTCTTTTCTATGTATTATTTTATTATTCCTGCCCAGCCTTAACTAACAGATTGTCCTGTATAATTACTTTATCGCCGACATCTATACCCTTATCATAAAGATACATATCTGCCGCTTCTATATATAGAAGATTTCCCTTCTCATCTATAAGTGTAACCTTATCAATAACCTGCTGTCCATCCATAAGACCCTCACAGCCAAAATCCGGTTCTTCAATATCCTTAACTGTATATATCATCTGTATCCTTCCCTGCTATTTACACTTTTATATATTATATTTATTATGAATATTCAACCTTGAAAGTCTGTTAAAATCCTGCTAATATAATTTAATTATAAATCCAATAGTAGTATTATAGCAATATAAATAACACAATTAAAGACAAAGTATCAACAAAAGCTGTTAGAATTATCGGCAAGGCACCAGATAAGAAATACATATTTGTAACAGGTTTTATACCTAAAAATGCTTAATATCTTGAAATATATATGCTATACTCTATTCATAAATCAACGCGTATATTTAACACGTTTAGATATATCACGATTTAAGAAAGGAATTACATCTATGTTTAAAATTGATGAAAGACTCCCTAAAGAATCTGCTAAAGATTATGTTGTAAGACAACTTGTATATAACATTGTCCACATCAATCTTACACCGGGACAGCAGCTTGACTCTGACGAGATAAGCGAACTTCTTAATGTCAGCAAGAACCCTATACGTGAGGCAGAGCTTGAACTTTCACAGACACGTCTTATTGAAATCAAGCCTAAGATTGGTGCTTATGTATCATTGATTGATGCCAATATTGTCGAGGAAGTAAGGGAATTAAGAAGCGTGCTGGAAGCTGAGCTTGCAGCTCTTGCCTGTACTACTCTTAACAAAGAGCAGATTAATATGCTCTGGGAGAATGTCGCTTTATGGCAGATGTATATGAAACGTAATGACGAAGAAAAGATATTCCAGCTTGATAAAGAATTCCACAAATCATTATATAAAATGTGCAATAAGAATTACTGGTATGAATTAGTGAATAATATCTCACCACATTTTGACAGAACTACTATTCTTAGTTTCAGATGTATATCTGTTGGCCATATTTTATCAGACCATGAGGAACTTGTGGCTGCCATTGAGAACAGGGAGACTGATAAAGCCCGTGAAATATCTAAACGTCACTTAAACAGATATACTGAGAATATTAATTCTATAAAAGATAATTATGCTGAGTACTTTAAAGAATAATTAATGACTGCTACTTATCAACGTAAAAATATATTTTAACCCTTAAGATTAGTGCCTGTGCACATATGACATAAAATTGTTATCACAAAAAACGTGCACAGCCACAAACTTTATATGTGCAAAAATATGCACAGAAATGGAGATTATTATGGCTCACTTAACTATTAATTACAAATCTTCTGCCCTCAATATGCCTATTATGCTTGATGTCCTTATACCTCAGGGAAGAGGGAATTATAAAGTCCTGTATCTTTTGCATGGTGCAGGCGGTGACCACTCAAGCTGGGTACTTAACACACGTATTGCAGATTATGTAAATACTACTGATATTGCTGTAGTTATGCCATCTGGCAATAACCGTTTCTATATCAATAATATTCACGGCAAGGACTATTATACTTATGCTGTAAAGGAACTTATAACACAGTGTGAACAGTGGTTTAACATAAGCCGCGACCCTAAAGACCGCTATATTGCCGGTATGTCAATGGGCGGATATGGTGCATTTTATGCAGCACTTAATAATCCTTCTATGTATAACACCGCATTTTCATATTCAGGTCTTCTTAATATACTTGAACGCTACGATAATCCTCAGGGAATTGATATGTTCCCTGTATTCGGAAGCCGTGATGACCTTATCAATAACAAGCTAGATTTATACAGCCTTATTGACGCCTATGCTAAGGAGAACGAAAAGCTTAAGGCTTCTGACACTCAATATAACGATACCAAATTTGTAATAACCTGCGGATTGCAGGACCCAAGAATACATATGAGCTGTGAATTTAATAATGCTCTTTCAGCCGCCGGAATTAACACGTCTTATTACGAAACAGATGGTGGTCACAACTGGGAATACTGGGACAGATGTATTAAAAATACAATTGATTATATATACAATGCAAAAGGTGCAGAATGGAGGTCATTATGTCGGTAATTAATATTAACTTATTCTCTATGATGTTAAGGAGAACTATTGATGTAACTGTCGTTCTTCCTGATAAGATTAACGATGATGAAAAGCTTCCCTGCGTATGGCTTTACCACGGCGGAAGTGGTGACCATACGGAATGGCTCTATCACACTTCTTTGGTGGATACTGTTAACGAACGCCATTTTGCGGCTGTTCTGCCAGAAGTATTTGAATCCTGCTTTGTCAATATGAATATAGGCGACAGGTACGAAAGCTTTGTTGCCAAAGAACTGCCATCTACTATACATAATATGTTTGCGTGTATCTCTGATGACAGAAAATATAATTATGTGTCTGGATTTTCCAACGGAGGCTATGGCTGTTTACATTCAGCCCTCAAATATCCTTCAACTTTCTCAAAGGTTGGTGCTTTTTCTGCTGGTGATAAAGCCGATTCTGTATTTGTTAATGATAACAGTACTAAAGCCAAAAACCGCATATTATTATTCGGTGACAAAGATATCCACAATACAGATTACTGCCTTACATATCTTGCGGATAAGCTTATAACTGATAATAAGAAGGCACTTGCCCCTGATATATATCACGCCTGTGGAAGTCTTGATCCCTGGCTTGACATGAACCATATTGTAAGAGATTATTTCCTTGAACATAATGATTTCTACAATTACACCTATGATGAACTTGAAGGACTTGGACACGAATGGAAATTCTGGGATATCGAATTACAGAAATTCCTTGATTACGCAGGACTTCCTGTAGTTAAATAAATATAATTATATTCATACAACACTGTATATATCCGGCAATAATTTGTAATACATTTATTATAATAATCGACAAGGCGTTTTATAGCTGTCACTTACACAGTACTATAAAACGCCTTTTATTCAACAGGGTTGTCGCAGCCCTATTTATATTAATTCAATACAATTCCCTTATTAAGTTACCCCAATATTATATTTCAAAATGCTTCTGAAGTTTTTCTGATACTTCTGAAATATTCTCAATATCACTAAGAATATTACCAATCGAATTATTCTGTGCAACAATAGTCTGTGATATATCTTAGATTGTTGCTGAATTCTCCTCTGATGTTGCAACCAAAGTCTGCATTTCTTCCTGTATAGTTCCAAAGCTCTGCTTTATATTATCAATAATGCTATACTCTTCTTTGACAATATCACTTGCCTGCTCTGTGGCATTATTAATATTCTTAAAGTATTCAAGAAGTCCATCAATAGTATCAACACTCTCCGCCGCCGCATTGGTACCTTGTGTAATCTCATCATCAACCTGTCTGGTAGTATCAGTAAGCCACTTTAGTATATTCTGTATATTTCCAGCGGACTTTGCACTCTCTTCTGATAATGCACGGATTTCATCCGCAACAACAGCAAAACCTTTTCCGTGTTCACCTGCTCTTGCCGCTTCAATAGACGCATTGAGTGATAACAGATTAGTCTGTGCCGCAATTGAATTAATCTCACCAAGAATGTCTGTAATCTTCTTCATCTGTGTAAGAAGCTCACTTGTAGTCTTATGTGCTGCTCCTACTGTACTCTTAACAGAAGCAATCGTACTCTTAGCTTCTTCAACAGCCTCATTACCTTTTTCTACAGCTTCTTTAACATTGTTAAAGCCATTATCAAGCTGTCCAGCCAGTTCATAATTATTTCCAACTTCCTCTGTTGCCGCATTAACCTTTTCCATAACATTTACTGTTGACTTTGCAGCTTCTTCAACTATCTGCTGCATCTGTCTTGCCGCCTGATTAACATTACTGCTTCCGTCTGCCAGTTCATTAACTGCGATCTTGCTTGTGTTAATCGTAGCACTAAGGTCATCTGCTATGTCATTAGCCAGCTTTGCATTCTGCTGTACAATATAAAGTGCTTCTTCCGTACTTTTTACAACTGAAGCACCTCTCTTAGTTGCAAAATAAAGTATCAACGCAGTTATTCCAAACAATAGAATTCTTGATACAACTCCTGCAACAGTATATTCAATACCTGCTATAGTCTGTGGACTAACAATACCGAATATAACCGAAATAATTGTAAATGGAACTGCAAACGAAATTATTACTTTCTCAATAAAATATGTTGCAGTCATTGCAAGTAATACGAAATTTGCTATGTAAGGTATAGAATTTCCTCCTGATACCCACGAATAGAACAAAGTTCCTATTGCTGGTGGCAGTGCTAATATTAATGCTTTTCTGGAATCTGATATTGGGAGGAAATACCCGATGGTTGAAATAATTCCTGACACAATAACTATCATACTTCCTTTAAGTGCCATTGCTGTCATCCCATATCCGAATACAGATACAAGACTTAATGCCACTACCGAACACCATATGATAATAAGATTCTGTTGGTGTAACTTTTTCATCATAAGATCATCTACCTTTCTTTATCTCTAGGTGCATATTTCACAATCAAAATATCAATACTTTAAATTGTATATAATAATCTTTTCTTTCAGCCTCAGGCATATCAAAAAGGGTTGAATCTCTTCCATCATCATCTATAGTGTTTAATTTCAATATATTTTTAGAGTATATTATCACACTATTTATATCTCCTGAACGGTTATCTACCTCAATTGGCGTATTCCCTTTGATACATACTACTTCTTGAATAATTTTATTATTTTTTCCAACAAACTGAACTTTCACGCCATTGTCATCCGACATTCTGTCAACTTCAACTTGTAATCTGATAATATCCTTATTCTGCGGAAAATATTCTATTATTGCTCTTGCACACGCATCGCGGTCAATAATCTCATATTTATCATCATAATCGGTGAATTTATCCCTGTCTGAATATGGTTTTGGATTATGTTCATAGTTAATATCACACCATAAAGGTTTCATTATTGAATATTTATTATCTTTTGTCAGCTTGCTTATCCATATATCTTCCTTATTACAGCTATAGGTTATCCACACATTTTTATCAAAATTTCCATTATATGAACATATTCCACGCATATATTGTGCACCAAGATTCTTAATATTACCCTGATATTTATAAGGAGGTATCTCTGGAATAAGTGCTTTCATATTATAATATTCCCTGCCGTCGTTACTTTCCATAACTGCTAAAGGCCATCTGTGAGAACCATCCGTTGTTGGATTATAACATATAATATAATTTCCATCAGGTGTCTTTTGTCCCCATACTTTAGCAGTATTAGTTATAAGAGAGGGTATTTTCTCATCTATAAGAACATTTCCCTCTTTATCAAACAGATACCCCTCACCTTTCTTGCAAAGCCCTACTATATTGCCATAGGCATCTTCATAAAGGGAAACAGCCCTGCCGTGTGTCTTATATGATTTATCATACATCTCCTCCTCATACCACTGCTCAAGTATAAGCTTCTTAGTAAGCAGCTCATCACAGGCTTTAACGAATTCTTTATCCGAAGAATGAACATAATATGGAATATCAAGCTGTTCATTACTGCCCTCTGGTGAATAAAATATTGTGTTGTCCCCATTAAATCCACCAGCCTCATTATATTTAATAATATACATATCTGACAATGTGTAATCTTTATACACTTCTCTTACAAGACGTGCTGCACCATAACCATTATTAGGGGCTCTGTGGCTGTCTGGTGAGAAGCCATAAAATGTTGTTGCAATAAGCTTTCCATTGGAAGCCTTATAAAAACACATTCTAAAATGCACTATTGCCGGTGCTTTCTTAGGAAGAAGTTCTTTATCAGGTCCTGTATATCCATCTGTGTCCGCTAACATATATGGAAAAAGTACCTTTTCCTTATCCCATACACAGCCGTCTTTAGATGTTGTATACACGATTTCATCAGGTGCACCGTGCTCATCACGCTTACCGCTTATATATGAAAGCACAAGCCTGTTATTAAAAGCAGTAAGCATAGGTGCGTGGTTATATGTATAATCTCCATCCGTGCGGCAGCTCCTCCTTATCTGATATGTATACACACCTGCCTTATGTTCCAATCCGCCATCTTGTCGTGTCATATCAATCTCAGGCACATCATTACAATTAATTACATGTTTATCATCCATAGTCTTCTCCCTTTCTTAGCACATTTTATTACTTCCCTTAATGTTACCTCACCCATTAAAATACTCTTTTACAAGCTTAATTACAACGACTGACAACAAGAATACGGCAATAAGATTAAGTATAGTCATAAGTCCATTAAATGTCTCTGCTATGCTCCACATATGTCCAAGATTAATAGTCATTCCAACTATTGCAGCATATATATAAAGAAACATAAATGGGTTATATGCAGACTTAAGTCCACATATAACCCATTATATATAACCTTATTGCATAACAATATAATTCTTAATTATGTTATCTGGCATTTTGCTATTTATACTGCTATTTATGATAACTTTGTTCCACAGTTAGAGCAGAACTTAGCACCATTCGCAGGTGTCCCACAATTAGGACAGAACTTGTATGTACCCGCTGATTCTAAACTATTATTCATATCAACATTCTTCATCATCTGTTGTCCAATTGCCATACCCATCTGTACGCTCATCATATCACCAGCAATGTTATTGCCACCTTTGCCGATATTATCTGCCATAGCCACCTGGCTGTACTTTCCCATATCTGCTACCATAGACTGTGAAGCTGCCTTATTCTGCATCTTCTGTATCTCTTCTGGATAAGAGAAGCTTGCTATATTAAAATCTGTAATCTCAATTCCAAGCTTGCTCATCTGCATATCAAGGTCGTCTTTAATTCCTGATGAAATATCAAAAGCATTAGCCTGAAGGTTGAACATATCCTTGCCTTCCTTAGTTATCCACTTCATAAGAAGCTGGTCTAACACTGCTACAACTCTTTCCTTAACATCATTAACAACATACATCTGCTTAACGCCTGCAACTTTATCAATTAAGCATACATAATCAGTTACCTTAAATGCAAAATTGCCAAATGCTCTTATTGGCATACCTCCTGGAAGGTTAGCTGCTGGAATAGCTATAGGATTCTTAGTTCCCCAGTTGACATTAAATTCCTTAGTATTAACAAAGAGAACTTCCGCTCTCATACCACTGTTAAAACCGAATTTAAAGCCTTTAAGTGTTGAAAGAAATGGAATAATCTGTGATTCTATATCGAATTCACCTTCATCCTTAAATATTCCTTCTATCTTGCCATTGTAAAGAAATATTGCATCCTGTCCGGGACGGATTATAAGACGGCTACCTTTCTTAATCTCTTTATTAGTCCACTTCCAGAATATACAATCGTCCTTGTATTCTTCCCATTCTACAACATTAGATAACTGACTCTTAAATAAACCCATGGTGTCCTCCAATTATCAATTAATTCTATTCAATTCCCATCTGTGCCTTAAGTGCAGCAAGTTCATCATCAACTGCAGTATTAGCTGGCTCAGCATCATACTTAGCTGCAAGATTATCAATATTAGAATCCTCTGCTGATGCATTAAGTTCAGCCATAGCATTAGCTTCATCAAGCATCTTGTTAGCCTTAGCTTCCATCTTATTGAAAGCATCCATACTATTGCTTGCACCCACAACACTTGAACCAACCTTGTTAATTCTTTCCTGTGCCTTAGCTGCCTTTACTGTAGCCTTAATAGCAGTTCTTCTTGCTTCAAGTGAAGATATATCCTTAACAAGCTTATCGTGCATCTGACGCATCTTAGCTGCATTATCTGCTGCCACATTGTAAGCCTGTGTTAAAGCTGCCTGTGTTGTTGCAAGCTGCTGCTTCTTCTCAAGGAATGATCTGGCATCTGATTCATTACCAGCCTTTAATGCTTTCTCTGCATATGCCTGCATCTTGTTAATCTGCTCTGTGCACTCATCAAGTTCTCTCTTAGCTCTTGTCTCCTCTGCCATAACAGATGCTGTCTCAGCCTTAACCTTGCCAAGATCACTTTCAAGATTTCTCATATACTGGTCAATCATCTTCTCTGGATCTTCACACTTATCAAGAAGTGCATTAATATTAGCGCTCATAATGTCCTTAAATCTTGTTAAAATACCCATAAAATCCTCCCATATATCAAATCAATATTATATGATTCCTTATATTTAGAACCAATAAGGTAATTATACTATATAGATAATTAAAAGTCACGTTAATTTATCAATACTTGTCAGAAATCTTTATAAAATATTATCAATTTTTCGTTCTTTTCTTAACTTCCTTCTTGTCTTCTTTGACATTTCCCTTACCAGACGATAATACATTTGCCTTGTTAGTATAATCATCTATGAGGCTTTCTATTATATTTTTCTTCATATATACATCAAAGCTTAAAAGTCCCACAAGGCTGAATAACTGAAGAAAATCCTTATCCTCCTCATTTTCCACATCTAAGAATGCTTCCTTTGCAACCTGCGTTCTTTCAACAACATCTTTAGAAAGGCTTGCTATCTGTGCCTTTTCCATATTGTATATTTCACTATATATATATTCCAGATCCGGAAGTTCTTCTTTATTAAAGAATTTGTCTGTCAATGGATTTAAAAGCTTCTGAATATCGCTTATAGATAGAATATTCTTAAGATAATATATAAAAGTAAGAACATATATATGCTCTTTAGAATATTTTTTCTTTACCGGAGGTGGAAGCAGGTCATTCTTAGTATAATTGTTAATCATAGTCTTAGTAAGAATTTTATCATCCTCATACCTTTTGACATCTGATAAATGTTCGTCCATAAATGTTGTGACCTGATCCATATATAAATCTATATTAGGCACATCGCCCGGTTTAATATAATTAAGCTTCGCAAGTCTTTGTAATAAAGAATTAACGAATTCCTGATTATCTTTGTTCATAATACTCCACTCCTAACCAATAATAACTTAGACAGCCACATACTTCCTATGATATATCACAACCCGTCTGTAATTATCTAAATATAAAATATATCAAATACAAAATGATGTCTCTGTATACAAAAACATCACTTTACATTTTTAATACTTGTATCATATTATATAGTATTAAAAACCATATATCAAGAGGGAGATTATCCATCTTATAGTAATAACTCGTTCTTATAGTAATAACTTATTCCTGGAATCATAATTTATAATAATAATCTTATCAGCATCTTTACTGCTTATCTGATAATATACCAAGTCTTTCAAATACCCTGTCATATCCATCATTGCCATAATTAAGCGAACGGTTGACCCTGCTTATTGTAGCTGTTGAAGCACCTGTCTTTTCCGCTATCTCAAGATATGTCTTCTGTTCTCTTAACATTTTGGCTACCTCAAATCTCTGAGCTAAAGATAAAAGTTCATTAATTGTGCATACATCCTCAAAAAAATCATAGCACTCTTTAACATCATTAAGACTTAATATAGCCTCAAATAATTGCTCAACTTCTTTTGATTTTAACTTATCGTTCATATTAACCCTCAACTTTTGCTAATCTGCATTTATAATATATTGTACAGTTTAACACAGTAAAGTCCTACAGTAAATACATTTTATTAATTTTACTGTCTTTTTCCTATATATGACTCATATAATTCTGTATTACTGTTCACAATCAGCTCCTTCGGGAAACCTACTTCCTCAATCACCTTATAAGCCCTGTCAAAATCACATATTGACTCTTTAATATGGGCATCACTTCCAATAGATATACATACGCCGGCTTCTTTGCAAAGCTTAAGCATTGTAACATCATTATCATATGCTCCCTGTCTCGGTCCTGTAGGTGATAATGATGTATTGTTAAGTTCTAATAAGACGTGCTTTTCCCCCGCTGCCCTTACAAGCTGTTCATAATCAACCGGGTATCTTGAATCATCAGGGTGTCCTATTATATTAACATATGGATTATCCATAGCATTTATTAAAGCTTTAGTATTCTGTTCAATGCTTCCTGGCTTAATACACGGAATGTGAAGGCTTGCTATAACTACATCACAGCCCTTAAGTCCATACTCTGATAAGTCTATTCTGCCGTCATAATCCATAATATTAACTTCACAGCCCATATATATATTAACGCCATATTTCTTTCTTGGAATTATTCCCATATTAGAAAAATATAATACACCTGCACTTCCCGGCATCTTAGGTGCGTGGTCTGTTATTGCAAGATGTGTAACCCCATGTCCTGCAGCATATACTGCCATCTCGTCTATTGTATTATATGCGTGTCCGCTTGCAATTGTATGCGTATGTGTATCTAATGTAAATCTCATATTAATCCTCGTTTCTACTCCGAACGCAATGCAACTACCGGGTCTTTCTTTGCTGCAAGTCGTGCCGGTATAAGTCCTGCAATAAGCGTAAGAAGCATACTTATTATAACAAGAATAACTCCACCTGCAACAGGAAGCTGTGCAACATTGGCAATCGATGTAACATTTTTAATAATTGCATTAGCTGGCACACATAAAATAAGTGTGACAATTATACCAAGTGCACCTGCAACAAAGCCTTCAATAAGTGTCTCTGCGTTAAATATTCTTGAAATATCCTTCTTTGATGCTCCTATACTTCTAAGTATGCCAATCTCCTTAGTTCTTTCAAGAACTGAAATGTAAGTGATAATTCCTATCATTATTGAAGATACGATAAGTGATATTCCAACAAATGCTATTAATACATATGAAATAGCATTAATTATAACTGTTACTGATGACATTATTATTCCTACATAGTCTGTGTAGTTGATAACATTTTCATCCTTGCCATCATTCTGCTGGCTTGTATTATAATCTGATATTATGTTCTGAATATGCTCCTTAGAGTCAAAATCTGATGGATATATATTAATTCCTGACGGATCATCCAAATCAGTTATTCCAAGCTTGCTTTTATTAGTTTCCAGTGTCGCATCAGTTGTCTGTGCCTTAACTGACTGCGAGAACATATCAAGTATCTGCTCATCTGTCATAGTCGATAAGAACATTCTTGTCTGTGCCTGCTCATCTGATGGAAGACTCTCAAGATATGCCTGCACATCATCCATTGTTATAGGTGTATCTTTATTATTATCAAATGGAACACCTGTGAATATATCTGTATCCTCATCTGCAAGCTGTGCCTTAGCTATAGCACTGTCATTAACACCATTGATAATATATTCTGTAAGTTCCTTTGTATAACCAATTCCACGGCTTAAAGATGTACTTACTGCTTCTTCTGAAGGTTTAATAATTCCTGCAATCTTTATATCTGTTCCGTTGTTGACAACATTTTTCATAAATATATCATTATCAGACTTATCTTCCCAGATTTCCTTACTTTCATTATACGAATATACATCAGTTGGAAGTATAAGCTTAAATGTTGTATTTAATATCTCGTCAAATGTGTAAGTTGTTTCATCATTATCAAGAGTATAGTTCTTTCCTGACATCATAGCCTTAATCATCTCTGTAATCTCGTCAGGGTCTTTAAGTCCTATTGAATACAAAGTATAATCATCAATTTCATTGTTCTCATTAACAACAAGCACAACCTCGTTATAGCTTTCCGGCCAGTGTCCGGCAAGTACAGTATACTGCGACTCAAGTATCTCTTTATTATCAAATAACTGTGACCATACGCTTGAATTAGAGTACATGCTCATTCCACTCATACTGCTCTGTGAAGAACCGCCATACATCGCATCAAACATTGTATTAGGGTTAAGCTGTGTTACCTTATCAGATGTATCTGACTTATATATATTAACTGGAATATCATAAGTATATTCTATGGCACTCGCATAATCCTTTATATCGCTTCCACCATTCTCTATATAATGCTTGAATTCCTTAAGGTTGTTGCTCTGAACCTCTGCAACCATAGTATTCATCATATCAGACATTATATTGTTGCTATATATTTTATCCATATCCTCGTGTGTTTCACCACTGCCGCCATTATCTGTCATACTTGAAACCATACTACTTATATCTACAGTTTCTGACTGTAACTGGATTGGATAACTTGATAATGTATCCCTCTGCACCCTGTCAATATATAACTGGATACCATTTGATATTGATAAAATGAGTGCTATACCGATAATTCCTATGCTTCCTGCAAAGGCTGTAAGAATTGTTCTTGTCTTTTTCGTCATCAGATTGTTAAAACTTAAAGATAATGCTGTAAAAAATGACATTGAGGTCTTTGGCTTTTTCTTTCTTTGAGTCTTTGAGACAGATATACTTGTTCCCTGACCTGACACGCCTGAATTATATGCTGAACCATTGGCTGTTGCTGTGCCTGACTTATCTGTTCCCTCTGCTATGTCTTTTTTAAGCTGTTCCTCTGTATATGGATCTGAGTCATCAACAATAGTTCCGTCAAGAAGCCTTACAATTCTTGTTGAATATTTCATAGCAAGTTCCGGGTTATGCGTAACCATAATTATAAGCCTGTCTTTGGAAATCTCCTTAAGAAGCTCCATAATCTGTACACTTGTCTCTGTATCAAGTGCACCTGTCGGTTCATCTGCAAGAAGAATATCAGGATTATTGACAAGTGCTCTCGCTATGGCTACTCTCTGCATTTGTCCACCTGACATCTGGTTAGGCTTCTTATGAATCTGTTCACCAAGTCCTACCTTCTCAAGTGCCTCAACTGCTCTTTTCCTTCTCTCTGCCTTTGATACACCTGATAATGTAAGTGCAAGCTCTACATTAGAAAGAACTGTCTGGTGTGGTATAAGATTATAGCTCTGGAATACAAAACCAATTGAATTATTCCTGTACGCATCCCAATCCCTGTCCTTATAATCTTTAGTAGACACACCATTAATTCTTAAATCACCACTTGTATACTTATCAAGTCCTCCGATGATATTAAGCATAGTTGTCTTACCACAGCCCGACTGACCGAGTATTGATACAAATTCGCAGTCCCTGAACCTTAAGTTAATACCCTTTAAAGCTGCAACCTTTGTATCACCGGTTTCATAATCTTTCTTAATATTAATTAATTCAAGCATATAATTCCTCTTTCTTTCTATAATTTAGTATACCACGATAAAACTCTCATCATCTCATTACCATTAATTTGATATGCTAATTAATAATAACACCCGTTGTGGCTGCTTGCAATTTATGTGGACACATTTTATACTATATTAAGATTTTGGTGTTATAGCTAAAAAATATTAATAATACGATATCAGGTATAAAATGTCTGACAGTTGTTCTTGCCTGCACGATAAGACTTTTGACTTTCAGCCACTCCTGACATCAAATTTATAGAATCAGAAAGGATATAACTTGCAGTTGAAACATTTTAATGCAGTAACTAAATACATAGCGTTGTCACTCATTGTCTGCCTGACTTTCATATCCGTTACATCACCTGTATATTCACTTGCTGATACCAAGACAGAATATGATGATAATAACAAAGAACTTGAACGCTTAAGAAATGAGCAGTCGCAGCTCTCAAGTGAACTTAACGACCTTAATTCAGAGCTTGATAATGCTGGTGAAAAGCTGAACTCTATTAATGACAGAATTGCTGATACACAGGAACAGATTGACAGCCTTAATGAAGACATAAGCAATATGGAGATTGAGAAACAACACCAGTTCGATACTATGAAGCTTCGTATACAATATATGTACGAGAACAGCGACTATAGTTTTCTTGATGTATTGCTTTCTTCTTCAAGTATGGCTGATTTATTGCAAAGAAACGAATATGTTTCTCGCATTTCCCAATATGACCGCAAAATGCTTGAAGAATTAAGTTCTCTTATTGCTGTGCTTAACCAGAACCAGCTAAGTCTACAGACTAATATGACAGAACTTGTGTCTTTAAAAGAGCAGTCAATAGCTGAGTCTAATAATATTAAAAGGCTCATAGCTTCAAAGCAGTCAAAAATAGATACTAACTCTGAAAATATTGCCAAAGCTGAAGCCCTTGCATTAGAATACGAGGAACGTATCCGTCAGGAAGAAATCCAAAGACAGCTTGAAGAAATCAAAAAAATGACCCCATCAGTTGATGAAGTCATTAATAATACACCTATAGCATATGATACAAGCGACCTTGCAATGGTATCCGCTATGATAGAATGTGAAGCTGCCAACCAGCCTTATGAGGGCAAGCTTGCCGTTGGAAGCGTTATCGTAAATCGTGTAAACAGTCCTAAATTTGGCAACACAATCCAATCCGTACTCTACGCCCCTTCCCAGTTCAGTCCTGTCGCAAGTGGACGTTTCGCAATTGTCCTTGCCAGAGGTGCTAACGCTGAATGTACCAGAGCCGCTAATGAGGTTCTTAATGGTCATATAACAATCGCCGCTCTGTACTTTCACGTCTACGACAGCACTGTCGATAAAGGCGGCACAATAATAGGCGACCATGTCTTCTATTAGCTAACCATCTCCTGCCAAAAAGGCACCCCTGTAAGGTGTCAGGCTGCATTAAATCAACATAAGCTTGTCTTTGTTGCTTATGTTGATTTAATGTAATTGTCTGTCCTATCTAGCCTATCCACTCACCAAACTTATTAAGCCCTTCCGAACTACCTGAAAGATACAATATATCCCCATTTCTAAACACATACTCTGGATTTACAACCTGCATAACTTCCCCATTATTCTCAATTGCAATTATATTAACATTAAATTTCTTACGCATATTAATATCCACAACTGTTTTGCCCTCAAGCCTGTCAGGAAGCATAACCTTAGATATATTAATTTTCTCACTAAGTTGAATGACATCTATAACCTGCGAAGCTATAAGACGGTTAGCAAGTCTTTCTGCCATATCCTTCTCAGGATATACAACTTCTGCCCCAAGCTTAGCCAATATTTCTCCGTGTTCAAGACCTCTTGCTTTCGCTATAACCTTTTTTATTCCCATACTGACAAGATTAAGCGTTGTAAGAATTGACGTATCAATATGTTCACCTATACACACAACTGCAACATCACAATTCTGTATTCCTGTTGCGCTAAGGCTTTTCTTGTCAAGTGTCTGCACGACATAGGCATTTTCCGTATAATCGCGCATTTCTCTTACCTTTTCCTCATCTTTGTCTATAACCATAAATTCAGCACCGCTGTTAGCAAGCGATAATGCAAGCGACTCGCCAAATCTTCCTAAACCTATAATTCCATAAGTAGTATTTTTATTTGATATTCTAGTTTTAAACATAATTACCTCCGAATTCACGTATTATTGTTGGGTGTGTATTGATGATTGGGTGTTGGCTAACGGACGTTGTGAGTGCGGACTATATTACCGCTGGGCACGCTTTCGCTACTTGAAACCGTAGCGGACACCAAGCCAGCACATCAATACTCTCTCCACATACATTCACACACCATATTTTATATATATATCATAATGCACAAACAATAACATATATCATATCTTTTATATAATAAGTTATAAGCCCTAACATATATATTATATCTTCTATATAATTAAATTAAAAACCATAACATATATATCGTATCTTATATACCATAACTTAATGCCATAACAAAAACGACACCATCACCAAAAAATCCACACTCAAAACCACACCCGAATTCTTCACACTCCGTTCTGGCGCTGATAATTGTTAAACATATGGCAATCGCAACCCAGCTGGGCGGCTGGTAGAAGCATAAGAAGACGATGGGGAGCCGCCGGCACTTAAGCGCTGTCCTTTAGCGCTTTAGTACCGCTGCGAGCGACACTCAGTGCAAACGTGTCTTCGTTGCTTCTACCAGCCGCCCAGCGTCCGTTGCCCCATATATTTCACAATCATCACCCTATAGTTATATTACCCTCCGGATAATTAATCCTCTCTCCCTTAGAGAAATGCCACAATGTAGCAATCGTAAGCGGTCCAAGTCTTCCTATGTACATAATAACAATAGATAACAGCTTTCCTGCAATTCCTATCTGTTGTGTAATTCCTGTTGAAAGCCCTGCCGTTCCAAATGCACTTGCGACCTCAAATAATATATCAATAAAATCAATATCCGGCTCAAATATTCCCATAAGATAAGCTCCCACGGTCACAACACACATAGCAAGTATCATAATAACCGAAGCCTTTCTGAACGCTTCCTTAGGTACTGCATAATGAAATGCTTTCTCCGACTTATTAGTTGCCGCCGACTTAACACCCTGTATGAGGACAAAAAATGTGCTTGTCTTTATTCCACCTCCTGTAGATCCCGGCGAAGCTCCTATAATCATAAGTATTATAATCACAAGTAGTCCCGATTTTGAAAATGTCCCAAGTGAATATGTTGCAAATCCAGCCGTTCTGGCTGATACACTCATAAAGAATGCTCCCATCCACGAGATATTTTCTGTAATCTTAAGAAGCAGAGCACCAGCGATAATAAGCACAATACTCACTGATATTACAATCCTTGTGTGCATTGAGAATTTCTTCCACTTAAATCTCTTTTCCCACAATTCACATATTACAAAAAAGCCAATACCTCCAAAAAATACAAGCGTACAGGTTATAATATTAAGTGCTATATTACCACTGTAATTAATAAGGTTCTGGTTATTTCCAAGAATATCAAAACCAGAATTATTAAACGCCGCTACCGAATGAAACACGCTTATTCCCAATGCCCTAAAAAATGGATAATCTCTTATAAACACCAGAAAACCTGCTATTGCACCAGCCCCCTCAAATATAAGCGTAACAATAAATATCTTATGTATAAGCCTTACAAGCCCCTTTGCCGTATCCATATTCAGTGCTTCCTTTAAAAGAGTACGTCCTTTTATATCTACCTTTTTACCCATAACAAGTATTATTCCGGCACCCATAGTTGTCACACCAAGACCACCTATCTGAATAAGTGCCCCTAGTATAAATTGCCCCACAGGTGTAAATGTGTCATATGAGTCAACCACCACAAGCCCCGTTACACATACTGCACTCGTTGATGTATACAAAGCATCCGTGTATTTTAAATCAACACCATCCCTAACACTAAACGGCAAAGACAAAAGCACTGACCCTGCTATAATCACAAATATAAACCCAAACGCTATTATTCTTGCAGGCGACTGCTTTCTTATTAAATTAACCATCATAGTACTTCCTTAAATCGCAATATTTATACTCAAATCTCATAAAATTTATCATTTAAGATACTATATACCACCCTGCTCTCCAATGCAAGCAAAATCCTCATAAATATTCTAATGTCAGCTTCCAAACCTTCCCACAAAAAAGTGTGCACTCCGCCACTACAGCAAAATACACACTCTTCATAACTATTTAATTAAACATCTCCAACAACTAAAATAACTCCTGCCATACATCCTATGTCCCAGCCATATGTGGAGCCGCCGGCACTTAAGTGCTGTACTTTAGCACTTTAGTACCGCTGATAGCGACACTCAGCGAAAGCATATCTTTGTTACTTATGTTAATTTAATCCAATCTCCCGTTGTCTATACATCTATACCTGATATAATCAACCGTCACAAATCCATCCCCCTGATTCTCATTCTTAATCTCATTATTATGATTAACAAACATTCCATTCTTAACGCCAACCCAGCGTCCTGCCTTTGCTGTAAAGCTCACCTGCTTCTCATAAGCCTTTCCATCAAAGCTTATCTCCAAAGTCACCTCTTCTACAGGAACATTTTTAACAGCCAGTGCCATTTCCTTGGTATCCTTAGTTCCTGTTCTCTTAACTGTATACCTTAAATATACAGTCTTTTCCTTATCAGCAAATGTATCCTTAGCTATAGGATAGTCCTTAAAATCTTCCTTAGAATATGCCGCCTCACAATCAAAGCTCTGGGTGCCTCTGACTGTCCTTATTGCATATTCCCCGAAATTCTTGACAATTCCAACTGCTCCATATTCCACGCCTAATGACACAATTCCGGCATAGTCTCCATTTTCAAGACCATTCACGCACATTTTAGTAACACACTCAAATTCAGGTGCAGGCCATTTCTGTAAGAGAAGATTTCTGTAATCGCTCACTGGTCTAAGAGGTGTTGATGCAAGTGCATTAAGTCTTATATATGAGCCGTCTGGTGTTTTCTTTCCATAGGCATCTGTCTTAGTCACATACCAGCTGTCATCATAATTAGAATTCCACTGCCACTGTAACATCATCTTGTCGGTATCAAATTCATCTGTTGTGTCTGGCTCACATACTGGATATTTATCTGTGTCCTTAAACTCCTCTGCTGTCTTTCCAATATTGGGCTTTACATATTGCATAACTGGTTCACCGTAATCATTGCCCTCTTTATTAACACCAATTATTGGCCAGTCATTTTCCCAATGCATTGGCTGTAAATGTGTTATTCTGCCTGCGGCATACACATCTTGAAAATGTAAGAACCAGTCCTCACCAGTAATTGTATCTACCCACGCACCCTGATGAGGTCCGTTGACTGGAGAGTCACCCTGTCTTAATACAACCTTATATTCATATGGTCCAAATGGATTTTTGGAACGGAGTATTGTCTGCCAGCCGGTCTTAACACCGCCTGCTGGTGCAAATATATAATAATATCCGTTACGTTTATACATTTTAGGTCCTTCTATTGTTATCTGATCATTCTCATTACCATCAAATATCTTTACTTCATCTCCAAATATCCCCATACCGTCTGGTCTCATTCTTACTATATGAAGAACACTCTTATATCCAATTCTGCTCTTTGCAACACCTGCCACAAGATAAGCATTACCGTCATCATCCCAGAATGGACAAGGGTCAATCCAGCCTGCACCTGGTCTTATATTAACAGGCTCGCTCCATTCACCAAACGGATCTTTGGTTGTTGTCATATATATTCCCTCATCTGGCATTGGAAAACATACATAATATGTACCCTCGTGGTATCTTATAGATGGTGCCCACACACCACATCCGTGCAGCGGATTGTTATATCTGAATTCCGGAATGTGTTTCAAGCAATAATTAACAACCTTCCAATTCACTAAATCTTTTGAATGTAATATTGGAAGTGCTGGCGAATTAGAAAAGCTTGATGCTACCATAAAATAATCTTCTCCCACTCTTATAGCATCAGGGTCAGAATAATCTGCATAAAGTATCGGATTCCTATAATTTCCATTGCCCAAATCAGCTAACCACATAAACATTACCTCCATAATCATACATAATATTTCTTAAGTTAATCTAAGTTTACATCATTACAAGTAATTTGCCAACACTTTCATAAAGTAATTTTATAAAAGTGTTTTTACATAAGTATTTTTTATTATAGGTGCCTATATTTGCACTGCAGTACGAACCTGTATATAGGACTTTTTATGTATAATGAATTAAATTAATTAGATTTCCCTATTACATAAAAAGCCTGCCAGTATCACATCTTACAATATATCACATAATTGTGATACAATCATAAAACCCGATACAAGCAGGCTTACATATTATTCTATTTATTGAAATCTTTTTCTATTTTCTTAAGTGTTTCAAGTGGAATATAATAACTTATTCCAAGTGGATTAAATATTGCTCCGGAAGCTCCAAGCTCGTCTATAGCCTCAACAAGTTCCTTATATGTATAGAGCATATTCTCATACTGTCCCTTATAGCATTTGTCCATCTCAAAACCATCTGTAAATGCCGGTATTGCTATAACCTGCTCGTCTTCCTTATGCTTAACCCTGTCTGTAACATCAATAAAATGATGTGCTATAGATACTTCTTCCTCTGTCTCCTCCTTAACACATGGAACCATATATTCAGAATTAACCATAGCATTTAACATAGCATTTTCTCTCTTATCAAGAAGCTCTTTTATTGTATCTTTGTCTGTATTCTTTCTGAACTCCTGAAAATAAGAAATCATTGTATTCTGTAAACCTGGGTTAGTCACATAATCATCCCTAAAGAACTCATCATATGTTCCAAATGCTTCTCTTGGTATTACATATTCAAGCTTGTCGCCATCTGTAAGTCTTATATTCTTATATCCATTACGATACATATGGCATAACTCCATAGCAAACGCATCATTATTCTCAACACCAACTGATACCTCGTAACCACTGAGCTTAAGCTTTTTCTCAATAAGTGAAGAATTCTTAGGATTAAAAAGAACAAATAAATCACTGTCTACCATATATGGGTACGATGTTGTACTTGAATATACAACCCATAAATGTTCCTCTTTTCTTAATTTATCAGCTATAACCTTTGCATATATCTCTTCAATTCTTCCAAAATATGCTAAATCGTTAGTATTGCCCATCTCCTTGGCTCTTTTCTTTAAAGATGGCAGTACAACAGCCATAACCTCTACTGCATCAGCTAAAGAAAGCTTCTCCATCATATCTACGCCGTAGTCTTCATCTTTGCTGATATGTCTTATTACGTCCTGTATTTTTGTCTGATTCATAATATATATACCCTTTCCGAATTGCATCATATGTATAATAGTAACATATTTGTGTACAATTATCAATTCAACTTTATTTAATGATTCAACTCACAAAATCTTTACTCTGTTTTATTTAATTCAGCTGCCCTGATATAACTGCACGAATTATGTAATATACCGCATCTGCAAATTGCACTGCCACATTACAGCTTCACAACTGCCATTAATTAAAGAACTCCTGCCAGTCAGTTATATTCTTATCTGTAAGACATAACATTGCCATTATTCTTGCCTGCCAGCTTGTCATTGTCTGTGCTGTGATGACATTTAAACCATCAGCCGCATAGTCATATTCACTGCCAGAATTATTAACAACAATTACCTTAATATAACCTGATACATCTTTTACAAGCTGTGTCATTGCTGGCGACAGACTTCCGTCAGCAGTATCGCTGACTACTACTACAGACTCATATGAAGCCATTATTTTCTGTGCTGTATACACATCATTGCCTATATAATCATTAACCATACCGACATAGCCCATATCCTTAATCCCTGTCACGTCAAAATGATGTTTTGCACTATCATTAACCTTATTCGCTTTATTATCAACAATATCAGCTATTTCTGTCTTATAATTGTTATTATCTTCCTCAACAACATATATACTCTTATCTGTATCTATTGTATAAGTAAGAAAATATCTAATCTGGTCTGCAAATCTTTTCCTCGCCGATACGATAACTATATCCGCATCACCACTACATATTTCCTGGACTTTAGAAGCCAATGATATTAAATCCTTTGTTTCATCAAAATCTTTATTTTCCTGAATTAATTCAATATCTATTTTATTCTCATAATCTGCTGTATTAACAAGCTCACTCACACTTCCATATGTCCCAACAATACAAGCCTTTCTCTTACCACTGGTCTGGTTATTACCATTACTATTGTCGCTGCCATTTACAATACTGCCGGCATCAGAGCTGTTATCTTTCATACCGCCCGCATTATTTCCACTATTATTTGTTATCTTATCAGTGTTATCGCTACCCGTACCATTCTCATTATCTGCCTGGCTCATATATTCAACCGGGTTAGACACAAAGCCACAGCCTGCAAGTGAAGTTACACCAAGCATAACAGCTGCCGCTATTGACACTGCATTTTTTAACTTCAATTTATTCTTTAGATTAATAAGCGTATCACTTATATTCAATAATCTCATATATTCTCCTTTTTGCCCTGATTATCAAATATATTATTCAGGACATATTAAGCATTTTAACATAATCCCCCTGATTATAAAAGTCCCCCAAAAGCTTTTAAGGCACATTCGCCTTACTTAGCTTCTGGAGGACTATAACATTACTTATAAAATGTATTATATAAACATTATATCACTCTGCATAATTATACTATTTGCATTAATTCAATTAACCTCTGTTATCAATTGTAGCAATATCTACTATTGAAAGTTCCTGATTATTAAATGCATGCTCAAGACTTGAGATAAGTGCGTGAGCTGTATCAAGACTTGTAAGGCAGTGAACGCCTGTCTCGATAGCATATCTTCTTATAAGGAAACCATCCTTTGCTCTCTCAATACCATTTTCTGGTGTATCAATAACAAGATCAATCTTATGCTCTAATATAAGGTCAAGGAGTGTTGGAGCTTCCTGTCCAATCTTATTAACCTGAATAGCGTGTACGCCATTTTCTTTAAGAACCTTAGCTGTACCTCTTGAAGCATATATCTTGTATCCAAGTGCTTCAAATCTCTGTGCTATATCAATACCGTCCTGCTTATCCTTATCTGCAAGAGTCATAATAATCTGCTTATGCTTTGGAAGTCTTATTCCAGCTCCCTCAAATGCCTTGTAAAGTGCTTCATCAAAGCTCTTAGATATACCAAGGCACTCACCTGTAGACTTCATTTCTGGTCCAAGGCTTATATCAGCACCTCTGATCTTCTCGAACGAGAATACTGGCATCTTGATTGCATAGTAATCAGCAGCCTTCTGAAGACCTGGCTCATAACCTAAATCTCTTATCTTAGCTCCTGTAATAACCTTAGTTGCAAGCTTAACAATAGGAATACCAGTAACCTTGCTGATATATGGTACTGTACGGCTTGAACGTGGATTTACTTCAATTACATATACCTGATCGTTGTATACAATAAACTGGATATTAATCATACCCTTTACATGAAGTGCTCTCGCAAGTCTTCCTGTGTAATCAGCAATCATTTCAGTTATCTTTGGAGAGATTGACTTAGCTGGATATACTGAAATACTATCTCCAGAATGAATACCAGCTCTTTCAATGTGTTCCATAATACCAGGAATAAGAATATCTTCGCCATCGCATACGGCATCCACTTCAATTTCCTTACCCATAAGGTACTTATCTACAAGGATTGGGTGATCCTGCTTAATTCTGTTGATAATTCCCATAAATTCCACTACATCTTCATCAGATACAGCAATCTGCATACCTTGTCCACCAAGTACATATGAAGGACGTACAAGAACAGGATAACCAAGTTCATTAGCAGCTTTAAGGGCTTCCTCAACAGTGAATACTGTCTGTCCTTTTGCTCTAGGAATCTGTGTCTTTTCAAGAATCTCATCAAATAACTCTCTATCCTCAGCAGCATCTACATCTTCTGCCTTAGTTCCAAGAATTGGCACACCCATCTTCATAAGAGCTTCTGTAAGCTTGATAGCTGTCTGTCCACCAAACTGAACTACAGCTCCATCCGGCTTCTCGAATTCTACAATACTTTCAACATCTTCTTCTGTAAGTGGCTCAAAGTAAAGCTTATCAGCAATATCAAAGTCTGTTGATACTGTTTCTGGGTTATTATTGATAATAATTGTCTCATAACCCTCTTTCTTAAATGCCCATGTACAATGTACTGAACAGAAATCGAATTCAATACCCTGTCCAATTCTTATTGGACCTGAACCAAGTACAAGAACTTTCTTCTTATCCTTAGTCTCTGCAGCTTCATTCTCACTGCCATATACTGAATAGTAATACGGAGTTGTGGCTGCGAACTCAGCGGCACAAGTATCAACCATCTTAAATGCTGCGTGAATATCATACTTATCACGAAGTTCTTTTATTTCTCTTTCTGTATGTCCTGTAAGTTCTCCAATAACATTATCAGGGAACTCAATTCTCTTAGCCTCTCTTAATAATTCTTCTGTAAGAGGACCTTTCTTTAAAGAATTCTCCATCTCAACGATAATCTGAAGCTTATCTATAAACCATCTGTCAATCTTTGTTATGTCATGCATAACTGCTGGCTCTATGCCTCTTCTTAAGCCTTCTGCTATCTTCCAGATTCTTCTGTCATCAACTACAGCAAGATCTTCTAAAAGTTCCTCATCTGTAAGTCCTGTAAAATCGTATGACATAAGGCTGTCAACATGCTGTTCAAGTGAACGTATAGCCTTCATAAGACCACCCTCGAAGTTATCAGATATACTCATAACCTCACCAGTAGCCTTCATCTGTGTTGTAAGTGTTCTCTTTGCAGAGATAAACTTATCAAATGGAAGTCTAGGTATCTTAACTACACAGTAGTCAAGTGCTGGCTCAAAGCTTGCATATGTCTTTCCTGTAACTGCATTCTTAATCTCATCAAGTGTATAACCAAGTGCAATCTTAGCTGCAACCTTGGCAATAGGATAACCTGTAGCCTTAGAAGCAAGTGCTGAAGAACGGCTTACACGAGGGTTAACCTCGATAACGCAATACTCAAAGCTGTCTGGATGAAGTGCATACTGTACATTACATCCACCTGTGATACCAAGCTCATCTATAATGTTAAGTGCAGATGTTCTAAGCATCTGATATTCTTTATCTGAAAGTGTCTGTGAAGGAGCAACTACAATACTATCACCTGTATGTACACCAACTGGGTCAATATTTTCCATATTACATATAGTTATGCATGTTCCGTTGCTGTCACGCATTACCTCATATTCGATTTCCTTCCAGCCAGATATACATCTTTCAACAAGAACTTCACCAACTCTTGAAAGTCTTAAACCATTCTCAAGAATCTCTCTTAATTCTTCTACGTTATGGGCGATACCACCGCCGCTTCCACCAAGTGTGTAAGCAGGACGAAGAACAACCGGATAACCAATCTTAGCTGCAAATGCTTCACCAGATGGAACATCATTAACAACTAATGAAGGTGCACAAGGTTCACCTATCTTTTCCATAGTTTCCTTGAACATAAGTCTGTCTTCTGCCTTCTTAATTGTAAGTGCAGTTGTACCTATAAGCTGTACATTATTCTCTTCAAGGAAACCTGTCTCTGCTATCTCCATAGCAAGGTTAAGACCAGCCTGTCCACCAAGTGTAGGTAAGATGCTGTCTGGCTTTTCCTTTAATATAATCTGCTTTAATGCTTCTACAGTAAGAGGTTCGATATATACTTCATCAGCAATATCCTTATCTGTCATGATAGTCGCTGGGTTAGAGTTAACGAGGCATACTTCTATTCCCTCTTCCTTAAGAGAACGGCAAGCCTGTGTACCTGCATAGTCAAATTCTGCTGCCTGTCCGATTACGATTGGACCTGAACCGATTACTAAAACCTTCTTTATATTAGGATTCTTTGGCATTGTCTTAGTCCTCCTTCTTCATCATATCCATAAATCTGTCAAAAAGATACGCTGTATCCTGTGGTCCTGCACAAGCTTCCGGATGGAACTGTACAGTAAATATATTCTTACCCTTATAAGATAGACCTTCATTAGTCTTATCATTAACATTTTCAAATGCTGGTTCTGCAACCTCTGGATTAAGTGTTGCTTCATCTACAACATAACCATGATTCTGTGTTGATATATATACCTTTCCAGTAGCAAGATCCTTAACTGGGTGGTTAGCACCTCTGTGTCCATACTTTAATCTGTGTGTATCAGCACCTGTCGCAAGAGACATAAGCTGATGTCCAAGACATATGGCAAATATAGGCACATTGCTTGCATAAAGCTTCTTTATCTCTTCTATTATCTCTACACATTCCTTAGGATCTCCAGGACCATTTGATAACATAATACCATCTGGATTAGAAGCTAAGATTTCCTCTGCCTTAGTATACGCTGGATATACTGTAACCTCACAGCCTCTGTCATTAAGAGACTTAGCAATATTCTTCTTAGCACCAAAGTCCATAAGTGCAACTCTTGGTCCATCTCCGTTAAGTACATACTTTTCCTTGCATGTAACCTTTCTTACAACTCCCGCAACCTTGTATTCCTTAATCTTAGGAAGTACTTCATCAAGATTATAGTTTTCGTTAGTTGTAATCATTCCGTTCATAGTACCCTTTTCTCTTAATATCTTAGTAAGAGCTCTTGTATCTATTCCACAGATACCTGGTATATCATTATCTAAAAGGAACTTCTGTATAGGAGCTTCATTTCTGAAGTTACTTGGCATCCTTGATAATTCTCTCACAATAAATCCATCTGGCCATGCTTTTTCAGACTCCATATCTTTATAGCATATGCCATAGTTGCCAATCAGAGGATATGTCATTGTAACTGCCTGTCCTGCATATGAAGGATCAGTTAACACCTCCAGATATCCTGTCATCGAAGTATTAAAAACTATTTCGCTAATGACTTCGCGAGTGGAACCAATACTTGTTCCCTTAAATACTGTTCCATCTTCAAGTATTAAAAATGCTTTCATGAATGCCACCTATTCCCTTTCGTATATTAAATTGATTATAGTGCGCAAACCACAACTGTTAATAGTCTTTATATAGTTTCAATTGACTTTTGCGCAAAAAAAAAGACACAAAAATGTCTTTTTTTCTTAAACTCTATAAATATTATCATATAATGAATAATAATTCAAGCAAAAAGTCAATTATGCTTATTATTATTCTGCGTAATCTCAAGCTGCCTTACGAACACCCATGTATCACCTTTATCAGATGACTGATACTTAGCCGCCGTCTTTCCATCATTATAAGTTCCATCAGAACCCTGTGTAAGATATACAGTTATAATACCTTTATCATCAACTGTAGGAACTAACGCTTCCTTGTATACATCATTCCATTTTAACTCATCATCTGCTACCGTGCTTGAAGCCGTTGATGACTTAGCTGTACTGTCAAGCTCCTGTTCTGGAAGTGTCACTTTAGAAAATGTCTTGCCGCCATCTTTAGTCATATAAAGATTGCCGTCCATTCCTTCTGCATAATTGTAGCAGAAAAATCCAACATTTTCGTCCACATACATAACACCTTTTAATATATAATTAGCAGGACCGCTTCCAACTGTTGTCCACGTCTCGCCACCATTAGCTGTCTGGTATATCCTGTAAGACTCCTTTTCATTATCAGTCCTGGCATAACCACATACAATAACACCATTATTCTCATCAAAGAAATCAACATAGTAATCTTCTGCGTTATATATATTATCAAGTTCACAGCTGGTCCAGTTAACACCTTTATCATCAGAATATATAAGAGTTACCGGTACTTTCTTAGAACTTCCCATCCTGCCGCCAAATAAAAATGCAGTCTTTGATGTAGTTATAAGATAACTTCCATCCTTCAACGTGCTTGTACTTCCGCTTTCATACATAAGATTTTCAACATCTACTGGAACAGTTGCATAATGCTCACCATCATCATAAGTTACACTCAATATATCATCTCTTATAACATATCTTGCAAGCAGGTCTGTAGAAGCATTGGTCTTGTTCTCGCTATCTGCTGCCAGGGCTGCCTTCTCATTGTACTGTGCTATTCCGTATTCTTCCGGACTTAATGCTGATGTAACATACACCGTAGCAGTGTTGTCAGTATGTGCATCAATATAGTAAGATACAACCCACTCACATTTCAATCTGTCATCATCAGTAACTCCGTCCCACGAAAGAAAATAATCAGAAGCAGCATTTTTAAGAATTACCGAAAAACTTATTAACGCTGTATGTTCATCTTCATTCAATACATTAATATCATCTATTGTCATCCTCTTAACTGACTTATTATACGGAAGATACTCATTCATATACTGATTAACATACTCATTAAGCCACGTCCTGGCCACTGTTTCTGTCTTAACCTGTGATACATCAGGCATCGTATTTATGACATTAGAATCATCATATGTAGCTGCCCTTGTCTGATACTGCTCATCAATAACATCCCCGTAAGCATCTATATCCACCGTGAAAGTATACCTTGACTTAATATCAAGATTACTTTCCTTGCTTCTGTAATAATACGAACGTATGAATACAGCTATAACAAAAGCACAAAGAATCCCTATACATACCCTTAATGTAATCAATCTTAACTTTTCTCTGTTCTTTTTCTTCATATTCGTTCTCCATCATCCTAATCAGCTCTCGTGTTTTAAATGCATAGCCTCTCTGACAATCTTTCTGTAATACTTATACCACCATAAGAAATACATTGCACCAGCTCCTGCAAGGAAAAATACCAGCACCACAAAAGGATGTACTGCATAGAGCCAGTTATGGGAAAGTCGTCTTACAAAAAATGGCACACCATACGCAAGTAAAACACATACCGCCATAACAGTTCCATTAAACACACTTCTATTCTCATATACCCATATAAAATGATCAAAAGACATAATCGCAAACATCTCACCTATAGGTCTTACGCATATCGTAAGCATACAGAGCATAAGCGAATGAAACCACGAAACGCCGAATATATTAAGAATAATAAAATAAAATATGAATTCAGTAACCATCTTATAAAGAAGCTTTCCTAAAAAATTCATATATGGACTTATTGACATAACTCTTATCATAAGGTAATCCCTGTCACCTATAGTAAATAATATGTTGTTAGAAAGACTTCCGCATATAACTGAAAGCATAACAAACATATATATAATTGTAAGCTCCTGATTGGCCTTAATCAATGGACACTCAAGACCTATAAGCACATATGGTATATATATAAGAATAAATACATATGCAAACTTCTTTATAAATTCCCATAAAACCATAAATAACTGTGCCATAATTCCAACAAATAATCTCGCCTTGGAATTCTCTGCAAATGTATTCTCTTTAACACATCTGCCTATAAGTGGTGCATTACTTATATATCTTATACCTGCATTAGTACCCTCATAAAACCTTAAAATCTTCTCAGCAAACAGCTTCCTAAATAATCTCATTGTCTGTCTCCCCTAATATATCTAAAACTGCCTTCCTTATCTCTGGAATTTCCATAGTCTTTTTATCTATGTGATTAAATTCTCCGTTATTTAAGACTAGCGTATCCTCACTTATCCTCTTGGAAATCTCTAGAAGTCCTGTTGAGATAAGTATTATCCTGCCTTCTTTTATTGTATTAATAACTTCGATAAACTTATTAATGTATTCTTCACTGCAATAATCAAGTGGCTCATCAAAAAGCACAACATAAGGTCTTATTACAAGAATACAGGCAAGCTGTAAAAGCTTCTTCTCCTCAAATGTATAATCCGCTATAAGCTCATCTCTCTTGGCAACACTGAACCCAATTCTATCAAATATATCCTCTGGCTCAGGGTCGTCTCTCTCCATATCACAAAGCATACTTATAAACTCATAACCTGTTATGTATACAGGAAGAACACTCTGCTTTGCCGCATAAAAATATTTACACTTATCAATTGTAACTATGCTTCCGTCATCAACAGATATATCTCCACATATACACTCAAATAATGTTGTTCTTCCAGCTCCCGGTCCACCAAGTATAGGATATATCTGTCCCTCCTCAAATGTAAAGGATATATCTGTAAGAACTTCATTCTTCTTATAGCTCTTTTTTATATGGCTTAATTTAAGCATATTTTTCTCCAATTCATATCATATAATTAAGTGACAGCCGTTAATATATCCGGACATCTACAACATAATTGTATACCAATCCATCACTTACTTTACAAACATTTTCTAACTATTATAATAATTTTTTATTAAATATTAAATCACAACAAAATATTATATTAAAAATCTATAACTTTGTAAACACATAATCAAATTGCTATTGCTTTTGATTAGAAACAATGCTAACATCTTAATATTATTTATTATAGCGGTTATCTGCTGGAAATGAAGGTTATGATGAAAACATTTAAAAAAATATGGTGGCGTCTGCTTTTTGCACTTTACGCTTTTATATATCTTCCCTGGTTCTTTTATCTTGAGCATAAAATAACTATGGATTATCCCGGAATTCACATATTAAACGGAACAATCGACAGCTATATACCTTTCCTTGAGATATTTATAATCCCTTATCTTTTATGGTTTGTCTATATAGCTGCTTCATGCATATATATGGTTCTGAAAGCAGACAATAAAGAATTTATAAGATTTGCTCTTTCACTTATTATCGGTATGTCGGTATCTATGTTTATATGTATGATATACCCTAATGGTCTAACATTAAGACCTGATAACATCCCTGATAATATATTTGGAAAGCTTGTTGCTGTACTCTATGCTACCGATACGACAACCAACGTATTTCCAAGCATACATGTATATAATTCAATTGCCGTCCACACTGCCCTTTCAAAGTGTAAGGCACTTAAAGAGCACAAATATATTGTCAATGCTTCACTTATATTATGTATACTTATATGCCTGTCAACAATATTCTTAAAACAACACTCTGTATATGATGTTATCGGAGGTATCGTTCTTATGGCATTTATGTATTTTATGCTTTACATTCTGCCAGAAAGAAATACAGAAGCAAAGTGCGAAGCTGAAAGCCAGCAGCAGTCTATAACAGACTAACAATAATATTATTATAACCTGCCCGATAAAAGTCTTTACATAAGATTGACTTTTATCGGGCAGATGTTATACTATCAATCATAAGATATTAACTGGGGAGCAGAAGGCTTTTGCCTGGCTGAGAGGGAATCCGGTTCCGACCCATATACCTGATGTGGATAATGCCACCGTAGGAAGATTATTATTCTCTAGTCATTTTAATCAAATATATGATGTTAAATTAAATGCAGATATTATAATTTTATGTTACGTTCTATTTTTTTATCTGTATAAATATTCATCTTCCTAATTCTTCCAGTCAGTTCCCTAATTAATACATTACACGAAAGCACCAATACTTATTATGAATTTTTATTTTGTATTATGTGTGGAAATGGAGGATACTTATGGAATACACAACACAGATGGATGCCGCCAGAAAAGGCATTATCACTAAAGAAATGGAATGTGTTGCAGCTAAAGAACACATGGATATTAATGAACTTGTAAAACTCGTAGCCTGTGGACAGGTTATTATACCAGCTAACAAAAATCACAAATGCCTTGACCCTAACGGAATAGGCTCTATGCTTCGTACTAAAATTAACGTCAATCTTGGTACTTCAAGAGACTGTGTTGACCTTGATATGGAACTTGATAAGGTAAATAATGCAGTAAAAATGGGGGCTGAGGCCATAATGGATTTAAGTTCATTTGGTGACACACAGAAGTTCAGAAGAAAGCTTACTACTGAATGTCCAGCAATCATCGGTACTGTTCCAATATATGATGCCGTTGTATATTATCACAAGGCTCTTAAGGAAATTACTGCTAAGGAATGGCTTGATATTGTAAGAATGCACGCTGAAGATGGTGTTGACTTTATGACTATCCATTGTGGAATTAACAAAGCTACAGCTAAGAAATTCAGAGCCGACAAACGTCTTATGAACATTGTATCAAGAGGCGGTTCAATCATCTATGCGTGGATGGAAATGACAGGCAATGAAAATCCATTTTTTGAATACTATGACGAAGTACTTGATATATGCCGCGAATATGACGTTACTATGAGTCTTGGTGATGCCTGCAGGCCTGGCTGTATTATGGATGCCTCTGATATATCACAGATTGAGGAGCTTGTTACTCTAGGTGAACTTACAAGACGTGCTTGGGAAAAGGACGTTCAGGTTATGATTGAAGGGCCTGGACATATGCCAATCAACCAGATTCAGGCTAATATGGAAATCCAAAAAACCATATGCAAAGGTGCTCCTTTCTATGTACTTGGACCTCTTGTTACAGATATTGCACCTGGCTATGACCATATAACTTCTGCTATCGGTGGTGCTATCGCTGCTACATATGGTGCTTCTTTCCTCTGCTATGTAACTCCTGCCGAACATCTTCGTCTTCCTGACTTAAATGATGTTAAAGAAGGAATTATTGCAGCAAGAATTGCAGCTCACGCTGCTGATATTGCAAAAGGTGTTCCCGGTGCAATCGACTGGGACTTAAAGATGGATAAAGCAAGACGTGTACTTGATTGGGATGCACAGTTTGATGCTGCCATAGACCCAGAAAAAGCAAGACGCTACAGACAGGAAGCCAAGCCAGAAAAAGAAGATACCTGCTCTATGTGCGGTAATTTCTGTGCCGTTAAGAATATGAATAAAATTATGGACGGTGAAATCGTTAGTATATTTGATGAATAATACACCAAAAAGCCAGCCGGATATTATTCCGGCTGGCTTTTTATATACTGTTAAATATTAAAGATGAAGAACTCTTTCCTTAATCTCCTGTGTACGTCCCTGATTCCAGAACTGTGTTCCAATATAACCGCAGGTTCTTCTTGCAACATTCATCTTATCCTGATTACGGTTACCACAATTAGGACATTCCCATATAAGCTTTCCATCATCATCAGTTATAATCTGTATCTGTCCTGTATAGCCGCATACCTGACAATAATCGCTTTTTGTATTAAGCTCTGCATACATAATATTGTCATATATGAACTGCATAACAGAAAGAACTGCTGGTATATTATCATTCATATCTGGAACTTCTACATAGCTTATTGCACCACCTGGTGAAAGCTCCTGGAACTGAGCCTCGAACTTCAGCTTGTCAAATGCGTTGATATTCTCTGTTACATGAACATGGTAACTATTAGTTATATAATTCTTATCTGTAACACCTTTTATCTTGCCAAATCTTTTCTGAAGATTCTTAGCAAACTTATAAGTTGTTGATTCAAGCGGTGTTCCGTAAAGACTGAAATCTATATTAGTCTCCTTGGCCCAGCGGTTGCAGGTATCTCTTAAATATGTCATAAGCTTTAATGCAAATTCTGTACCATTAGGATCCGTATGTGTAACACCCTTCATATAGTAAGTACATTCACACAGACCAGCATACCCTAAAGAAATAGTAGAATATCCGCCGTAAAGAAGCTTATCAATGGTTTCGCCCTTCTTAAGTCTTGCAAGTGCACCATTCTGCCAGAGAATTGGTGCAACATCTGATGGAGTACCTTTTAATCTATAATGTCTGCACATAAGTGCTCTCTTACAAAGCTCAAGTCTTTCATCAAGAATTTTCCAGAATTTATCCATATCCTTACCTGATGAACATGCTACATCTACAAGATTAAGTGTAACTACACCCTGATTAAAACGTCCATAATATTTAGGCTTATTATCATTCTCTGGGTCATTATAAGGTGTCAGGAAAGAACGACAGCCCATACAAGGGAAGCAATGTCCTTCTCCAAACTTATCAACCTTAAGCTTCTTCATAATCTTTTCTGATATATAATCTGGAACCATTCTCTTAGCTGTACATTTAGCGGCAAGCTGTGTAAGGTTCCAATACTTTGAATCTTCTCTTATATTATCTTCCTCTAGCACATATATAAGCTTAGGAAACGCTGGTGTAATCCATACACCCTTTTCGTTCTTAACACCCTGTATTCTCTGCTTAAGAACTTCCTCTATTACAAGGGCAAGGTCTTCTCTTGTCTGTCCTTCCGGAACCTCATCAAGATACATAAATACAGTAACAAATGGAGCCTGTCCATTAGTTGTCATAAGTGTTATTACCTGATACTGAATCATCTGTACACCACGTTTAATTTCATCTCTTACTCTTAATTCTGCAACTTCCTTAATCTTATCTTCTCCTGCATCAATTCCAGTTGCCTTGAATTCCTCTGCAACCTGCTTAATGAACTTTTCCCTGCTTATCTGGACAAATGGAGCAAGGTGTGCTAATGAAATGCTCTGTCCGCCATACTGTGAGCTGGCAATCTGTGCAATAGCCTGTGTAGCTATATTACAGGCTGTAGAAAAGCTGTGTGGCTTCTCAATCATTGTTTCGCTTATAACCGTTCCGTTCTGGAGCATATCTTCAAGGTTCACAAGACAGCAGTTGTGCATATGCTGTGCGAAATAATCTGCATCGTGAAAATGTATAAGTCCCTGCTCGTGTGCATCTACAATATCTGCTGGAAGAAGAAATCTTTTAGTAATATCCTTGCTGACCTCTCCTGCCATATAATCTCTCTGTACACTATTAACAGTAGGATTCTTATTGGAATTCTCCTGCTTTACTTCCTCATTATTGCACTCTAAAAGACTTAATATCTGCTCATCTGTTGAGTTAGACTTTCTTACAAGAGCTCTCTTATATCTGTATGTGATATACTTTCTGGCTACTGCAAATGCCCTCATATTCATAATCTGGTTCTCAACAAGATCCTGAATTTCTTCAACATTAAGTGATCTGTTCATCTCCTGGCAGATGCTCTCGACATTATCAGATATTGTTTCAATCTGCTCATCAGAAAGTCTTTCGCTATGTACAACCTCCTTATTTGCCTTTGCAACTGCTGCCATTATTTTACTAATATCAAATGTAACTTCTGATCCACTACGTTTGATTATCTTCATAATTAGTAAACCCTCCCTTTTTACCTGACAATAAATTTCTATTCACATTTAGTATACAAATAAAATTACGCGTAATATTTATTAATAATAAAATATATCATATTGGGGCTTTATCTACCCTAATCGTATATAATGCGCTACACAAGAGTTCTCTTGTATAGCGCAGTTTAAATTTTACATCACATATATCTTCAAGTCAATACAAACACAATATGTTGTGGATTTAATACAATATAAATACAATATACTGCAATATATAAAATTCCCCTAATTACTTATGCCAATAGTAATTAGGGGCTGTTTTTAATCAGTAATATTCATTGCTGCAACATAATTCTGCTCTTCATCACTTATTATCGTATACAATAAAGTTGATGTTATCACAGCACACTCTATCTCATATTCTGCCCACTGTGAAGCTTCTTTTGTCTTATCTATTGTAAGAACGCCTTTTATATCATCCCTGCCACCAATAAAGCACTGGATTGTTGAACATATATGCCGCTTCTTCATCTCCTCAACAAATTCAGGAGCTACATCCAGATTTCTGTTGACGAAATCGGCTGATATATAATTCTTATCTCCCATAAGCTTATTAAAGCCATCTGTATTAACATATGGCAGATACTCCGCATCCTCAAGCTGCTGTCCAAATGTCAAACACCTCTTTAAAGCCTCACCTTTATAAATGCTTATGCTGTCCACCTTGTAAGTCTGAATCATATGTTCAAACATATTGCTTACAGCACCCTTTCTGTCTGTGTTAAACTGTAACATAATGTCTGTAAGATATCTTAATTCGCGCATCTCCCTGCCGTCATTAAATATCTTATCCTTCTGGTTAAGAGAATTCTCATAAGACTCTTTATGTATCTCATCCCTGAAAAATACATACCTGTCCCTGCCCTTTTCCTTTGCTACATAAAGACAGAAATCAGCCTTTTTAAACAATTCTTCATATTCGTGTCCATTATTAGGACTGAATGCAACACCTATTGATGTCGTGACCTGAAAATTTTCATAATCATTCTTGAATTCCCACTTAACCTGTGTTCGTATAGCTCTTAATATTCCTCTTAATGAATAATCGTCATTAATTCCATTTAAGACGATCATAAATTCATCTCCGCCTATACGTCCGACAACACCATCTTCACCAACAACCTCTTTAAGCTTCTTGGCTACTCTTGTAAGTACTTTATCTCCATAGAGATGTCCATATCTGTCATTAACCTGCTTGAAATAATCAACATCAAGTATAACTATGCTTACCCTGTTAATCTTCTCTTTCTTAACAAGCTTCTGTGCATACTCTGTTATAGTCTTCTTATTATACACCTTGGTAAGCGAATCCATAGTAAGTTCATCGGCAATCTCAACAATATTACCCATACTGTTAGTTCCGTCAGCAAGAATAATCCTTCCAATAACCATATTCTCACCTGTATACTTAGTATATACAGCTCCTACGAACTTAACCTTTTCCATAGCTTTGCCAAATGTTCTCATATTAGTTGTAAGCTTGACACTGAACTCTGATGTATACAGCTTTATATACCTTATCAGATTATTCAGTTCAACAACGTCCTCTTCAAGAATTCTGCCATCAAGCATATATGCTTCCCATTCATCAATAGGCATTCTAGTTATTACTTCTCTTGAAATGCCTTCATATCTTACAATCTTAATATCCCCAGTCTTCTCAGAATACGCAAATACATACTCGCCTGTGAGTCCCATAACTACTCTTTCCATTGCGATATCGTCACATATCCTGCGATTAGTCTCTACAACACTATCTATATCGATCATCTCTATATCAATATTACGCAGAGCATCATTATTCTCAAATGACAAAAGCTTAATAAGATTCTGTCTGTACTCCCCCTTATAGTCCCTGAATAAAAAGCATTTACCCACAGGACTTCCATCAAACGAATCAATAAGCTCTATTAACTTCTCTTTATCATCTGGATGTACGAACTCCGTAAGACAGCCATATGACGTATTTCCAAAATAGTCATTAAAGGCACGGTTCGTTACATTAGTAAGATAAAATCTGTCTATGACCGCAAGCCGGCGGTCCAGTCTATGTGCTGTCACATAGTCTTCCCCGATTCCAACATTCTGTTGTGAATACATATCTAAACCTTCTCCTTAATTCAATTGTCGAAATAACCCTGCGATTATTATAGTTTATAATGCACAAATATGCAACAATTTTATTTGTTTTTTGGTACTTTAGTACCAATGGCAAATCTTGTATTTTATTTTAAATATGTATGTGATACAATACAACATATTGTTAATTTGTTTTAACAATTATATATTATTAATTTAATATGTGGAGGTTTTTTATTATGGAGCGTGTGAAATTCAGCAGAGTAGAGGTGTATCACGGAGACAGTCCTAAGAAGTTTCCGGTATATGAGATTTATCTTGACGGGGTCATTGTAACAAAAGTATCATCTAAGACAGAAGCTGAGGAGATGGTGTCACGCTGGCAGGAAGTTTACAAGTAAGCATATAAGTATAATAACAAATATTACTAGCAATTATAAAGCTGTGGACAAGCATTATCTTTAAAAGATTATTTTTAAGCAAAGATTACTCTTGGATAAAGACTACTTTTAAAGATAATTACTGTTCCACAGCTTTTATTAAACAAATTATATAATTTTACCATTGTATATTATATTTTTTATATATAATAAATCTTCTTAAACACCTTAAAGCATTTTCTTCTTCTTAAGGAACCACAATACAAACACACATATAACAAATATTATTACAACAATTATATAAAATCCATACCTGGTTGCTGATAAAGGCATCCACTCACCGGCAACATTCATTCCATATATTCCCGATATTATTGTAGGTATAGCCATAACTATAGTGATTGATGTAAGAATTTTCATTACATTATTAAGCCTGTTATTAATAACCGATGACAACAGCTCTCTTGTACCATCTATAATATCCCTGTATATAGACGTCATCTCGATAGCCTGCTGGTATTCGACTGTTACATCTTCAAGCAGTTCCATATCCTCCGGATACTGTTCAAGTCTTTTGTATCGTCTCAATCTTTCAAGCACAATGCTGTTCGCCCTTAAAGATGTAGCAAAGTATACAAGCGTCGATTCTAATTCGTGAAGCTCGATAATATCTGTATCGTGTGTATCATCGCCAACTCTTTCTTCTATCTCAGTTCTTTTCTTATCAATCCCACGTAAGTAAGCCTGATAAAGCATAGCCGAGCGGAACATCATTTCATATATAAAACGCATTTTCTTCTTAGTACTGAACTCTTTTAACTTATTGCGCACAAAATAGTTAAGCACGGGTGTATCTTCCCTGCATATCGTTATTATTGCATCATTCTTTAATATGATACCTAATGGTATTGTTGTATACATCTTTTTCTCGTGTCGTACCTCAGGTGTTGGTATATCCACAAGAATAAGTGTATAACCGTCTTCAAGACTTATTCGTGAACTTTCTTCCTCATCAAGTGCTGTCGCAAGGTCAGCTAAGTCTATCTCAAAATAGCCTGATACAAGGGATAATTCACTGCTTGTCGGGTCAATCATATTAACCCAGCAGCCTTCTTCTATATTATCAAGCTTTTGCAGTACCTTATTATCTGTCTTATAGATTTCTACCATAATCCACCTTCTTTCTGGTCTTTACGAAAATGTTTCTCTCATCTTTAACCATACTTCTGTAACCTGACGGACACTGCGTTACACACTGTCCACAGCCTATGCACCTGTCTATATCATATACAAGCTCTGCGCGCTCTTTATCATACCACGTTGCATTGGTCGGACAGAAACAGGCGCACCTGTTACAGCCTGTACATTTCGCGTTATCAACTATCTGTGGTCTGTAAAATGCCTTAATCATAAGCTGCGATAAAGCACCCTCCCTGAAGCTTCCATATAAGAAACAGCAGTCTATACAACAGTTGCACAGCACAATCTCTTCATTACCTGAGTATGTGCCATAGTGATATAATGTATGTATACAGCCTTTTTTCTCAAGCGTATCTATAAGCTTTCTGGCTTCATCTATGGAAATGTGTCTTGCAACGCCAGCTTTTTCAAGCTGTACAGCCATTCTTCCAACCGCCATACACGACTCAATCGGCATATCATAGTCACATTTTCCATTCTCAAGCATCTTTTTGGTGCGGCAGAAACAGTTCATAACAGCAATATGTTCTTTATTCCTGTTAAGAATATCCATAACCTCACCCTCTGTATACACAGCCTGCACGGCATCTACATTTTTATTAATCTTAATAATTCTCTTTTTAGCACTCAGATTATTGGCAGGGTCAGGTATAAGCGTTGACATTCTTCCCTGCTCTCTTTGCATATTGCGCTCATTGACACGGTTCATATACATTCTTACAGGTGCTATATTAAGCTTTATAAGAAGTTCCTCAAATTCTGCAAACTTAATAAGAAGCCGTCTTCTCTTATCATTAAGCGGTCCAGAGGCATACAGCTCAACCCAGCCCGGAAATATCGGCGTTATATCATAGACACCTTCCTGCCTGCTCTCCCATATTCCGCCTTTGTCCCTTATGCTTGTAAATACTTTCTCAAATGCCTCACCGTCAAGCTGCCACAATTCTTTAAGCTCATCCCTGCTGTAATATCCGTCCTTCATAAGAAGCATATAATCTATATCCTGCTCATCAAATACAATCTCAAAACACTCAATAATACATTTTACAAGCGGTACAGATAATTTAGACTTGCTATTCATTAGCTTTCCAAGTTCGACAGCCTTTTTCCTGAATTCATTAGTCATATTTATTCTCTTTCTTACTTCTTATCTTTAGAACCAGTTGAACAATGGGCACTGCACGAAGAACAATTGCCGCTACAGGTATCTCCAAGTCCGCTCTCTTTGTGCTTAGATGAAACCCACAGGAACAATACAACTACAACAAATAGTACAACTGCACCAAGTATAATATTAATAATTCCTGACATATCTAATCTCCATTTCTTCTATAATATTTCTATAATATCATTTCTCAAATCTTGCCTTGCTTATCTTATCAGTAAGCGACAAAAGCATATTCTTAATAAGTGTTCTGCTGTCCTTATCAAGTCCGGCATACTGACGTATAACCTCCCTTGTGCTTCTTAATCTGTCTGCTGACACATCTGACAAATTCTTAGCACCGCTGGCATATAAAAGTCCGAATAAAGTTTCAACGAACTCCTCCCTGCGTTCATTATCAACGCTGTTAATCCAGCTGCTTAATGCCTTATTAAGCCTTCTGCTCTGTGCACTTAATTTCTTAGCCTTTACAAGAAAAGCACCAAGCACCTGCCACGACATTGCATCATGCTGCATAAGCCCGCTCTGTGAACTCTTAACAATAATATAATCCTCATCGTGTTCAAGTAACATTCCTACTATCGAATTCTCTGGGACTATGCTTTTGATAAGCGGTAACATCGCCTGATATTTCGCACTTTTTATCATATTCACATCAAATCCAGGGCCATCATTATTGTATACACAATCTATCTTTTTTCTTACTCTCTCACTGCATTTTACAGCCGAATATATAGCAAGATTGCCACCCTTGGAATGTCCGCCTATATAAAGCCTTCCTCTTATGTACTGGCATGTACTATTAATATACTCTACCGCCGCCTCCTGTGACGGAACAGGCATAATAAAGCTCATATTAAAATCCTCTTTCCAGCCGACAAGTGTATCATCTGTACCCCTGAATACAACATAAGTATGCTTAGGGCTTATTCTTATATGAAATGCCCCGAACTGCTTTTCCAAGGTTTCATCTACTGTATCTACATAATTAGATAAAATCAGATTTCCAAATCTTTTGGAAGCCGCCGCCTTTCTCATAAGAAATGGAGCTTCCCTGATAAATGATTTATCCTGCTTTAGTTCTTTTTCTGTATACATATCAAAGAACATCTGTGATGCTTCTTTTAATGTAACACTTCTCTTCTCCTCAGGTGATGGTATAATATCCCTGAAATTAACGTATGCAAGCTGTGCAAGAATAACATTATCAACCTCATTAAAAGGTGACTGTTCAAATGTTATATCCCCACGCCAGTCAAGATAATCCATTATATTTCCCATATATACACCCCCAGCAAATGCTTAATAAACCTTATTTGGATAAAGTCTTAAGTTCATTAACAATATCTATATCAGACTGCATAACCTTCATATTAGAAGTTACCGGCTGTTCTCCAGGCTTTGTCACAGTTATCTCTATAACTGTTCCCTCCTGAATTCCACCATTGAGACAGTAATTAATAAATGACACAAACTTTGGATGGTTTGCGGCAAATTTATTCTTTAAGTTCATTATTTTCATAATTGATGCTGGATTAACCATATCATATCCTCCGACTATATATTATTATGCTTTCGCATTCTGTTATTCTTTAGTATAAGAAATACTACGCATACAACTGCCGTTATTAATTCTGTTGCCGGAAAACTGCTCCATACTCCTGTCATTCCAAACAGCTTTGAAAGGCTGATTGACATAATAAGCATAAGCACAATTCCTCTTAATAATGATACCACAAATGATTCTTTAGCACACTCCACTGCACTAAAATATCCGGCAGATACTATATTAAATCCTGCAAATAAAAATCCTGCAAAATATATTATCATTCCGCTATGTGCATATACAGCAAGTGTCTCAACACCCTCACTGTTAAACAGTGCAACAAGCTGGTCTGTAAATCTAAATACAATTATATATATTACTGCAAAAAGTGCAACCGCTGTAGCAGCACTCATTCTGTACAGCCTTTCAGCATCTTTTCTGTCACCCCTGCCGTAACATTCACTAATAAGCGGCTGTGTTCCCTGGGCAATACCATTAAATATAGCTGTTCCAATATAAGCATAATTAGCAACAACTCCATATGCTGCAATACCGATATTTCCTGTGATTGACAGTAACAGCATATTAAATACAGTTGTAGTAACCGCCGATGCTATCTCACCAATAAATGCGGCTGTTCCAAGCATACACGACTCCCAGAGCATTTTTAAAGACGGAAAGTGCCATTTAAACACAACCGTATTATTCTTACCAAAAAAATGTGTCAAGCACACCAATATACTGCATACAGGTGAAGCTGCAGTAGCCATCGCAGCCCCTAACAGCCCAAGCTTCATTGGAAACATAAATATATAATCAAACACTATATTAAAAAGACTTCCACAAAGTGTCGCAATCATCGCCCTTGAGGGATCATTATCATTTCTTACATATGCACTTACAATGTAATTACACATAAAAAATGGAGTAAACATAAGAAATGTCCTTGTATAGCAGATTCCAAGTGCCGTAATTGTATCATCTGCACCCATAAGCCTTAAAAGCCTATCTGGTGCAAACAGTCCCACAAGTATAAATACTATGCTTAACAGGCACGCACACATTATTGCATTTGAAAAATAATCATCTGCCCTCTCATTATTCTTGGCTCTTAATATCTTAAATCTTATCGCCGAACCAACACCTATCATTGAGCCAACAGCAAATATAACATTAAATACAGGAAGTACAAGATTAAGAACTGTAATTCCGTCTGCCCCTGCGAATTTAGATATAAAAAATGTGTCTGCAACAACATAACACGATATTCCAAGCATACCGAATATGTTCTGTGACACATATTTAGCAAATTTCTTCCTTATGTCCATTAATATTCCTCATCTTTCCGTAAGCATATACCATATCTTAACCAGAATATTCCAGTTATTTCAATACACTTATATGCTGCATAAACAACAATATTAATATACAGTAATTCAACCAGAAAATCAATTATAGTTTGACATACAAAGTAATATGTTATATAATCCCGTTTGTTATATTTTGATTACAAAAATATTTGATAATATTATTATGATTTAATTGGAAAATGTATCTTAGCTGTATATTTACAGACCATATTGCAATACTATTTTCACGTTCAATTTTGGGGTTTTACACACTTCCTGTATTGCAATACTATTTTCAGGCTTGTGGCTTTGCGTACCAGCACCTGCCTGTCAGCAATGGTACGCAGAAATGAGGATTATTTATGAATTCAGCTTCTAAGATAACAATTATAACAGATTCAGCATCGGATATGCCAAGAAATTTACACAATCAGGTCACAGTTCTTCCAATGACTATATCATTTGGAGATGAACAATTTGAAGATGGTGTCACACTCTCAGCAGATGAGTTCTATATGAAACTCATCGAAAGCGACACTCTCCCTAAGACAAGCCAGGTAAGTCCTTTCGCATTTACCTCTGCCTATGAAACTGCACTCACCCATTCTGATGCCGTTATAGTGATAACTCTTTCTTCTAAATTATCGGGAACTTACCAGAGTGCCTGCATAGCCGCCGATGATTATGAAAGCGAACACGCCGGCAGCCAGGGGAAAATATATATTATAGACAGCGAAAATGTAACTGTAGGCGAACAGATTCTAATTGAATATGCTTTAAAACTTATTAATGATGGATTGTCAGCCACAGCAATCGCTGATGAGTTAAACTCCGCGAAAAAACGCATACGTCTTGTAGCACTTCTTGATACTCTGGAATATCTTAAAAAAGGTGGCAGAATATCAAGCAGTGCCGCTTTCTTAGGAAATGTATTAAAAATAAAACCTGTAATCGCAATTGATAATGGTGAAGTTGCCATATTAGGTAAAGCCCGCGGCTCAAAGCAGGGCAACAACTTCTTAATTGAACAGGTCAACACCTACGGTGGAATTGATTATTCTATGCCTGTCCTTCTTGGCTACACCGGCTGTTCAACAGAACTTATCGACAAATACATTAAGGACAGCAGCTCTTTATGGGAAAATAAGATTCCTGTTCCGGCCAGAATAAAAGTAGGAGCTACAATCGGAACACATATTGGACCTGGTGGAATTACTGTCGCTTTCTTCTCAACAAAGTAATTATTTTAATTTTTTTGAAATTTTTTCAAAAAAGTGCTTGACACTTTTAACTTTTGCGTGTATTATATCACTTGTGTTCGCGAGAAACCAAACGAACAACACAATATAATATGCGCGAGTGGCTCAGTGGTGGAGCACCTCCTTGCCAAGGAGGGGGTCGCGGGTTCGATCCCCGTCTCGCGCTCTCTTAGATAACAAAAGGGGCTGTCGCTTTAACGATTGAAAATCGTTAAGGTACCAGCCTCTTTTTCCTATAAAAATACG